>Ga0335075_10000016_pt1 | contig 411556 bp, 320 predicted proteins | sample Lox_Sample_24_FD_206723 | JGI IMG/M metagenome (GOLD analysis project Ga0335075, IMG submission 206723) | Soil microbial communities from Loxahatchee National Wildlife Refuge, Florida, United States - Lox_Sample_2.4 | ecosystem: Environmental > Terrestrial > Soil > Wetlands | place: USA...
GAGCGGCTCGGCGCGCCTGCGCTGGGTTTCGGAATACTCCGAACACCGCCGACCCGCTACCCGCCAGCGCGGCATCTGCGGCTCCTCGCTCGAGCAATCCGTCCTTGATTTCTCGAAGGCGCGGATGACGGCTGAAAACGGGCCCCTCGAAATCATTCGAGAGCCCGTCCTGCCGGCTCCAGCACAGAGCGCAGAACCCCCAAATTCTATTGGGTTTCCCGAGTCTTGTCAATTCCGGAGCGAGCCACTCGTAAGCGTCCTTCGTCGCCACTCCGATGCCTTTCGGAGAGACCACCAGCACCGCGCGCTGCGGCACGTCCGGCAGGGGATAAATCTCGTCGCCGCGATTCACCGCCAGCGCGCGCCCGCCGAAGAGAAAAAACGGCACGTCCGCGCCAAGCCCGGCCGCGATTTCCATCAAACGCGCAAGCGGCACGTTCGCCTTCGTCAGCCGCAACATCCCGATCAGCGCTGCCGCAGCGTCGCTCGATCCGCCGCCCAATCCGCGCGCGACCGGGATCTTCTTTTCGAGATGCGCCAAAATATTGCCTTTGAATCCGGTCTCCGGAGCAATCGCCTCGATTGCCCTCATGACCAGGTTGTCACGGCCGAGCGGCAGCGAAGCGTCCGTAGATTGCATCAAGTGGATAAAGGAGCCCGATTTCTTTGGCTCGATCCTGAGCGTCAGCGTGTCGTGCAGCGAGATCGTCTGGAAAATCGTGCGGAGTTCGTGATAGTTGTCCGGCCGCTTGCCCATCACGCGGAGGCTCAAATTCACCTTCGCGAACGCGGGCAGGCGCACCGATCTCTTCGTGAGGGTACTTCTCGGAATCGGCATTCGTGGAGCTTACTGCGGTTTGGCCTCGCCGGCGGGCATTTTCTGCGCGAGGCGGCGCTTGACGGTGCGGAGCTGCGCCTCGACCTCGCTCACCTTGTCCGCTTCGTAATCGGCGGGCAGCGCCTTCTGCCATTCGGCGAGCGAGCGCTCGAGAATTTCGCCGGCGCGTTCGTCCTGCCCCAGCTTGACGTATACGGCTCCCAGGTGGCTGAGGATCGTGGGATCGTGGCCTTCGCGATCCACCGCCTTGCGGCAATACTCTTCGGCTTCCGTGAGTTTGTTTTGCTTGTAATAGGCCCAGCCGAGGCTATCGAGGTAGGCGCCGTTGCTCGGCTCCTGCTTCACCGCGCGCTCGATCATCGACGTCGCCTCGTCCAGCCGGACGCCGCGATCGGCGAGCATATAGCCGAGATAATTCAACGTCGGCGCGTCGTCCGGGCTCGCGGCCAGCACTTTCCGGAACGACTGCTCGGCGAGATCGTATTTCTTCTGGTGCTCGAAGATCGCTCCCTGCGTGAACCAGACCTTTTCCTTGTCGTCGGTGGTCTGCGCAAGCTCCTCGGCCTTTGCCGCCGCTTGTTCGGCGTCCGCGAACTTGCGGCCGCGCTGATCGACCTCGGCGATATCGAGATAGATCTGCTGGTCGCCGGCGTTGCCCTGCAAAAGCGTCTGCAAGAGCTGCGTGCCGTTGGCGGTGTCCGACTTATCCGCATAGAGCATCGCGAGCGTGATCGTGAGATCGGGATCCTTGGGCGAAGCGTCGAGCGCCTTCTTCGCTTCGGCGATGGCGCGGTCCATATCGTGGCTGTCGCGATAGGTGTTGATCAGAAGTATTTCCGCTCGCTTCTGGATGTCCGGACCGAGTTTCGCCATTTCCTGATACGTATCGATCGCATCCGGATAGTTCTGCGCTTCGCTATAGGCCCGGCCGAGCTGCTCGTAAAGGATCGCCAGCGCGTTCGGGCTGGCGCCGGCCTGCGCCTTTACTCCCGCGATCGAGTCGCTCAGCACTTTGATCGCGTCGTCGTAGCGGCCCTGATCTTCGTAGAGCAGCGCTTCGTTGTAGAGAATCTCGATACTGCCGGGAGCGAGCTGCTTCGCATGCTGCAAATTCGATTCCGCGTCGTCGAACTGTCCCAGCCGCCGATCGAGCTGCGCCATGCGGAGGTAGTTCTCGGCCGTGCCCGGCTCGAGGTCCGCCAGCTTCTTGAACTGTTCGAGCGCCTCGGCGTATTTGTTTTCCGAAAGCAGCGCCTGCGCCAGGCCGTGACGGTGGCCGGGATCGTCCGGATCGAGCGCGATCGCCTTCCGATAGGCGTCCTCTGCCTTGGCATAATCCTTGGCCTGCGTGTACGCGTCGCCGAGCAGATCGTAGAGGTCCGGCGAGGAGGAATCCCCCGCGGAGCGCGTCAGCAAATCGATCGCTTCCTGGGAGCGCCCTTCGTCGATGAGCAACTGGCTGAGCTGCTCGAGCGCGGGACCATTGTCCGGGTCGCGCTGGATGAGCCCGCGCAGCACCTGTTCCGCTTCGGTGTGGCGGTTTTCGAACCGGTAGAGCCGCGCGAGCCACAGCGCCGAATACGTGTCGGTCGGATCGATTTTCAGGATGGCCTGAAATTCCGCCACCGCCTTATCGATATTTTCCTGCTGCGCCTCGCCCGCGCCGATGTCGCCGAGCGTGCGAACGTAGATTCGCGCGAGCAGCCGGTGCGCGTCCACGTTGTTCGGGTCCGCCTTCAGCACTTCCTGCGCCTCGACCACGGCGTCGCGCGTGTGTCGCGACTCGGCGTAGATCTCAGCCAGCCGCTCTTTCGCCACCACCGACCCCGGATCGAGCTCGAGCGCCTTTTTGTAGGACGCGATCGACTGCTGCGCCATGTCCTCGCTGGTCGTGTTCTGGTATTCGAGCTCCTGGAGATGGCCTAGCGTGAAATAGTAGTAGGCGTCGGCACGCGGAGACTCGCCGGGCTTCGTCGCGCTCGTGGCGGGTGACGCCGTCGCGCTCGGCGCGGCCTGCGCCGGCGGTTGCTGCGGCCCGGCGGCGGCTTGCGCCGCAACGTTTCCGGCGCCAAGCGTCGCGCCGAACAAAATAAGTGCCGCACCTGCTTGCAAAGTTGTCTTCATAGGTAGGCCAATCGAGTCATTATCGTATAGCCTTCGGGAAGCGTCAAAGCTTTCCCTGAAAGCGCGTTCCCCCGGAGACTCCTCGTATATGCGACGCGTTTCGAGCGAAATGGGATGCAAGAGATTTTCATGGTGTCTTGGTGTAACGTTGCAGGGGGGAACGTCCAAGCGAGGTATGAGGATGGCGGCTGTGCGGAATAGGCGAGCGAGAGTGTGCTTGCGCGTGTGCGCGTGGGGCGCGCTACTTGTTTTGATTCTCGCCTTTGGAATGCGCGCTCAAGAGGCGCGTGGCGTGGGGACGGCTCCTTCCGCCAGCGTCATGCCCTTCGATTCCAGGCCCGCCCCGGTTGCCACGGCCGATTCGAAGGAAGATCCCGCCCCGTCGGCTCCAGCGGCAGCAGTCGAGCCCGAAAAGAAAACCGCAACGGCTCCAGCCGCGGCGCCCGCCCCTGCGCAAGCCAAGCCGACTCTCGCCGATTTCGCGTGGCTCGCGGGACGCTGGCAGGGCGCCTGGGGGCCCCGAATCGCGCAGCAGGTCTGGATGCCTCCCAAAGGAGGCGTGATGCTCGGCACGTTTCAGACCGTCGACAACGGCGCGACGCTCGTCGTCGAGCTTTTCGCGATCGTCGAAACTCCCGGCGGCATCAACCTCTACACCCGGCATTTCACGCCGACGCTCGAGCCCTGGGAAAAATCCAAAGCCACGCTGTTGAAGCTCGCCGGCTCGACGCCGAAGGCGATCGAATTCGACAATCCCGTCGACGGCCAGCCGAAGCGCGAAATCATCCGCAAAATCGACGCGGACACCTACGTCTCGCGGGCGGAAATCGTCCCGGACAAAGGCGATCCTCAGGTTGTCGAGATTACCTACCACAGGCAAAAGGAAACGCTCCCGGCGAAGCACTAAGGCTCGGCAGCCTTCGCCGGATCTTGCGGACGATCGGATTCAGGCGGTGCGGCTCTCGGGGCGCTCTGCGGGCGGAACGTCCGAATCCACTCGCCATCGGTTCCCCGTGCGGTGGCTCAAAATAAAATATTCTCCGGGCGTTGCCGCCGCCAGGTCCCGGGCGCGCGCCTTCGCTTGATCGATTGTAACGGCGGATTCCCGCCACAACACGCCGCCGTCCGCTTCCACCCTGAAAATATCGAACGTCGGAATTTTCATCTGGGCTTCCCTTCCTCGCTCTCGTCACGCTTGAGCGATTCCCGTTTCGTCCCGCCGGTTGGGCCGCCGGCCTCTCTTTCGATTTCTTCCTGGAAAATGACTTTGCGGGCGAGAATCTTCTTGACCGTCTCGAGCGAGACTTGTTCGTAGTGGGTTGCATTCGTCAGCATCGCCATCCTCCTTTCCCTTCACCCACGAACGTAGCAGGCGGCGCGAAATACGGGTCATATCTTTTGCAGACCGCGGAAACGACGAAGGGTCGGTTAACAGGCCGAGCTACGTTCGTTTAGCGGAATGCCGGCTCGTTCAGCGGTGGGATAGGCGGGGACGTCGCCTACGCCAAGTCAGTTTTCTCTTGACGCTCGTTTTACGTTCTGTTACGATTACGTCACGTTAGCTTAGCGCTTTGGCGTTCGGAGGAACGGCATGGCCAAGGATCCGAGCAAAACTGCCGCCACCCACTTCAAGAGCATCATCCAGGCCGATGTCCCGCAGGGCCGCAAGGGAAAGCATCGCGAGATTGTCAGCACCATCCTGAAAGACCTCGACCGCCTGAAGGACGGCTCCGCGATCAAGGTTCCCCTCGCCGAGTTGGCCGAGTCGAAGGAAAAGGTGCGCTCCGCGCTGAATCGCGCCACACACAAAGCCGGCCTGCGAGTAGCTACCGCCGCGGACGATGATTTCCTCTACATCTGGAACGTGCGCGACTAGAAGCCCTCTCGTAAACTTTCGCCAGGGGTCGGAGCTTCAGCTCCGACATTGGTACGCAAGAAACCTGGGCTTCAGCCCCTGAAGACACTCCGACGCGCCGGCTCGCGCATTTGTGAGATAGCTTCTAGCCGAGGCGCGACGCGTCGCTAAGCCTTCGGCAAATCTTCGCCCTCGAGTTTACTCATTCGAGCCCTTACAGCATTCCCTGTATCCCCATCGGGGCACCGCTCGATTTCCACTGTCTTCCGGGCCATGGCCCTCAAAAGGCCGCCCGGGAGAAGAATGGCTACCAAGGATTGCTTCGAAATTTTCCGCAAAGTTCCCGGCGGCCGGCCCCTCTGCATGGACACGCGGGCTACGATCGAGGCGGCCATCGCGTGCGCTCACGAGGCCGCTTCCACACATGCCGGCGACTACTTCATCTTCGATCGCCAGAATCAAAAATTTATCGACGCGTCTCCCGCTCCGGCGGAACGCCCCAACACGCGAGTCCTCGTCGCGGACGATCACGAATCCGTGCGCAAGGGTGTTCGCCAGGTCCTTTCAGCGCACGCTCGCGTCGAAGTCGTGGGAGAAGCGTCCAACGGGAAAGAAGCCATCGAGGAAACGCGCAAATTGCGCCCCGACCTGATCATCATGGACTGGAGTATGCCCGAGCTCGACGGCCTGACCGCCGCGCAGATGATCAAGAAGTTCAGCCCCGGCACCGCCATCGTGATTTTCTCGGTGCACACCAGCGACCTCTTCACCAATCTCGCGAAGAGCCTGGGTCTCGAAGGCTTCGTCACCAAAGGCAGCAGCAACCAAACGCTGCTCTGCGCCATCGACGCCGTCCTTCACGATCAGACCTATTTCCCCGGCTGATCGGCCGGCCGCGCGAGAAACGCGGCCCGAAGTCAGCGTGATACAATCGCCTCCCAGAACGGGGCTGTAGCTCAGATGGATAGAGCGTCGGTTTCCTAAACCGCAGGTCGGGAGTTCGACTCTCCCCAGCCCCACCATTCCCCTGTTTTGGCCCGTTCGAAGATCATGTCGAAGGGCTTTCTGTAGGTGGGATAAACACTTACCGCGTCCACGGAGCAGTTCGATAGCACCATTCTCAGCAATTTGGCCTTTTCCTGCGGAGTTTGCGTAACGTACAGAGAATGCGCCTTATTCGCGAGTTCTAAAATGCGAACGCGGTCGAGCGCGCGCTCGGGATTTTCCGCCTGTTCGAGCTCGCGCAGCGAAGCCAAGAGCGATTGTTCTTGCTCTTGCCATTCGGCGGACTTCGCCTCCCAAAATTCCTCCGTGATTTTTCCGTCCAGGCGGTCGACGTAAGCCTGCTCCAGGCGTCTGCGCAGTAGGGTCAGCCGTTGCTCGATTCGCTCGGCCTGGCGCTTCCTGAGCGTTTCCTCGTGGGTTTTATCGGAGAGGAAGGACTCTTCGAGCTGCGCTAGAACGTCGTCGGGGATTCGGATCGCCTGCAAAACCTGGCCGAGCCGCTCGGCCATCACTTCTTCGCGGAAATAGGGCAGATCGCATTTGCCGCGATAACCTGTGCAACGGTAATAGGTGTATTTCTGCTTTTTGAATTCGGCGGTGACGGCGCAATTGTCATAAGCGCAGCGGAGCAAGCCGGAAAATGCGAACTCGTGTATCTGTTTGCGAGGCCGCGCTTTGCCGCTGAGCACCTCGCGCACGCGGGAGAATATTTCAGGGCTCACAAGGGGAGGATGCGTGCCTGCATAACTCTTGCCCTCCCACTCGTAAGTACCAATGTAAAACGGATTCCTCAGAAGTTTTTCGATGTGCCACTTCGAGAGGACCTTGCCGTGCTCGGCCTTGAGAAACTGGCCGAGGGTAGCGAGCGAGTACGAACCCGTCGCGTACAGCTCAAACATTCGCTGCGCGATCGGAGCGTTATCAGGGTCAACCTCAATGGTGCGCAGCAATTTGTTATTGCGGTAGCCGAGCGGTGGCCTGCTCGGGTAAATGCCCTGGGCTGCTTTTTCGCGCATGCCTTTGCGCACTTCGTCACGCAAGTTCTCAATGTAGTTTCGAGCGATGACAAGCTGGATGCCGTGAACGAGCTTGGCCTGCGATTTGGAGTCTTTGCTGATGATCTGCCCTTCTTTGGGCAAATGGATTTCAACGTCGAGGTCTTCGAGCGTCACGCAATCGCGGAAGTTCCGATACAACCGGTCCGTCTTCTCGACCAAAACGACGCGGCACGTTTTGTGATTACTGAGAAACCGCACCATTTCGCCAAATTGCTTTCGGCCTGTAGTCTTAGCCGTCTCTACATCCACGAATTCACGCAGGACGTTGCATTCATGGCTTTGCGCGTATTCGCGGAGGAATTTCAGCTGCGCGGGGATGGAAAAGCCTTCGCGCTCCTGATCTTTGCTCGACACTCTCGCGTACAGGACGGCTTGCCTCATGCGGCCCTCTTCGGACGTGCGCCGACAGAGCACGTGAGACGCTCACCTTGCGCCGGTTCCGTCAGCGTGTCAACGGGAGTCGCAGGCTTGCTGTTTCGGTACCATGCGTCGAGCAGGAGAAAGAACGTGCGCAATGCGAGCAAGTCATCGGGTGCGAGCTGCTTCCCTCCTGTGGTCCCTTGAATTTCTTGGAGATGAGAGAAATCGGTGCTGTCGGCAGTAGAGCGCATGGCTGCGTGGAATTCTGAGGAAGATTGGAGGGATGGCTTGGCGGAGTGCCCCTCTATTTATACTAATGGGCAAGAAGTTGGGAAAACCTGTCAAAGAAAAAATACGCGCCCCATTTCAAAAATATTTTTGGTTTCGTGTTCTCCATCCCGTAACGCGGACGAAACACCTCGCGCATTCAAAAGAAATTTGGGCGGGAGCGACCCGGTGAGCACGTTTGGGCGGCAAAACCGCACAAACACCGGGGTCGCTCCCGCCCAAATCGAGGTTTTCGTCTGCGGTCTTTTTTCAGGACCGAATTTCCGCAGCTTGTTTTTCAGCGGAGTCTTGCGACGCCGCCTAGGTGAACGGAACGCCTGTCGTTTGGGGTGAACACTACGTGTGTTCCTGTGTTCACCCTAAAACAGCTAAATGCGCGGGACTTCCTCCAAGAATTAGGCTAACTCTGATGAGGGGCCGAGGTCACTTCGAGATCGTCTGCATGAAGGAAAGGAACGCCGTTTTCCGTACCCATCTTGTGTCCTCGCTGAATGAGCCCTTAGTCGAAGATGGATAAGTCTTCAGGCTCTGCGGCAACACGACTTGGTGAATATTTACTTTCATACCGTAGTCGCACTGCTGCGCTATTTCCTTTCCGTCGAATACGCAGTCGTATTCAATGGGCAGGGCACCATAGCCCTCGTACATTACGAGGTAAAAAGATGGAATTGGGCCGTAATCTAAGCCAGAGACACCTACCGGCTGGTTCGGTTCGATCCCTTTCTCAGAATGGCGTAGGAAAACAAGATACTCGCCCCCGAGACCATACTTGACGAACGGTCCAAAATAGATCGTTCCTCCCGTTTCGACGCCCTTGAAGGGCTGCAGCACCTCGGCTTTATAAACTGCACTGGTGTAGTGTTCCGTGTCACCCGATACAATTCGGATAACCGCAACCAAATCCGCTTGCTTTAGCAAGTCTCCAACCTTGACCGGGGCTGGTTCACTAATCGTGACTGTTTGCGGCTGGGCACTGACACTCAGACCAAATGCGAGTAGGCAAAGCAGCGGGCGGAATAGCACTCCTCTAGGAATTCTTGCCATGCGTAAGAATCTGCACAATAGCTCTCAGCAAATCAACATGTCTTTTGGACTGGACAACACCTGAGTAGTCAAACCACGCCGGAACTGGTGGACGGTTCGTCCTCAGAAATCGCAGACCGCTCGCAATCAGGTCGAAGTAAAATCGCCAAAGCTAGGAACTCTTGCTCCGATTTGGCTCAACGGCAGGGTTCTAAGGTCGTCAACCAGGGCCCACCATTCCCCAAAGAAAAAATACCCGCCCGCACGTTTGGACGGCAAAGCCGCACAAACACCGGGGTCTCCTCCCGCCCAAATTGAGATTTTCACGGGCGAACACCGCGTGTGTTCCTGTGTTCACCCCCGAAGCCCGGAAACGCCCAACTCCCGGTCGTTCGGCTGCGCCTAGCTGTTCTTGCGATTCAGTATCGCAAGTACCAGTATGTTGATTGAGTGGAAAGCGCCTACCACAAAAATTGATATTCCGAACCGCAGCGCCGCATCTTCGACCACTTGAAAATACACGTTTTCCTGAGAATCGCTTGATCCCCCAACTCCGATGTTCCAGAAAAGCAGTCCTATACACAATAGATAAAAGCCGAGATTGAGGAGGATGTGAACGGGCTGAACGATCGCGTCCTCAGATTTGAAAGTGTGATTGAGGAAGCGCCGCCCGTGGGCACTAAGGATGCGCGCGATGACGGCGACCGCGATAATAAATGCGACCGCAAAAATCCCGCGCCCCCAATAACTCACGACGTTCGGCATGGCTGTCATTGCGTTCTCCTTTTACCCGCCCTTTGCGGTTTCGATTAGCTCGACGGCTACTTTTCGTAGTGGCCTTGTGAGGGGTAGGCCCGCGATTTTCAGAAGAAACGTCACGGTTTTCGCACTAAGAACGAGTAGACGATCCGTGCGATGCTGCCCGTGCGAATCGTCGGTAATCCAAAAATAGATCACGCCCATCTGGAACATCCACAGCACGTCCGGCAAGTGAAAAGCGAGATCCTGCGGGACGCGAATGCCACAGTGGTCCAGGATTTTTTGAAACCACGCGATATCGACCTCGCGGATTGACTTGTTGTTATGGGAGAACGGAGAAAGAGGATGCGCCGGATCGGCTCCATTCTTCAGAAGGGCACGAAGAACGCCGCGATAGGGGGCAAAATACCTTAACTTCGCATGGATCAACGCCTTAAGCCTGTCTTCCAGGTTGCCACCGCATTTCGCCACCGCCTCCTCGATTTGCGACTGCATCTCGTTGCAAGAACGCTGATAAAAAGCGAGGACGATCGCATCCTTCGAGGGGTAGTAATAATAGGCGGCGCCCAGGGCGACCCCGGCCGCGGCAGCAATGTCGCGCATGGTCGCTTCTTCGAATCCTTTGGTGCGGAACAGATTCAGCGCGGCGTCCAGAATCTTGCGTTCGGTGATTTCGGCTTTATGGGAAGCTTTGCCGGTCCCGTCAGATTTGAACATGTTCAAATAATAAGGCTCGACATTCACGGCGTCAAGCACTATTTTGAACATGTTCAATAGTCGTCCGGTGGGGTGCGGGGTCAACGGTGGGGATGAAACTCCCCATCCGTCGGCAAACCGAACGTGTTGGCATTCCGTACGCCGATTTCGCGGGCTCCAATTCCACGATCCCTTTTGGCGGAGCGATGAAAACTGAAATCACGCCCGAGCCGCGGTGGACATCTCTCGTGGCCATGCTCGCCGCGGGCTGCGTCTATTGGGCGCTGCCGGAGCCGCTCTCGGTCGGCCCCAGCTGGGGACTGGCAGCCGTACTTCTCGTGCTGCTGGTTCCGATTGTTGTCACCTATCGCCGCGGCGTCCATCGGATCAGCCGCGTTCTCACCCTCGTCGCGAATGGAGCAATCACTCTGGCGATGATTGGGTCGCTCGTCTTTCTGATTCAGGGAATTCCGCACCATCGCGAGGACCCGCGCGTGCTTCTCCGCTCCGCGGTGGCGCTCTGGTTCACCAACGTGCTGGTCTTCGCCCTGTGGTACTGGAAGCTCGACGGCGGAGGTCCCACCGTCCGCGAAACCAGGCAATCGCGCCTCGAGAGTTCGTTCTTATTCCCGCAGGTGGCGGTAGCGGACGCCGATCCTTCGTGGACGCCCCACTTCGTCGATTACCTTTTCCTCGCTTTCAACACGAGCACGGCGTTTTCGCCCACGGATACGGCGGTGCTTTCGCGCTGGGCCAAGATCACCACCATGGTGCAATCGCTGATCTCGCTGACGATCGTCGTCCTGCTGGCCGCCCGGGCCGTGAACATCCTGTGAGGGCCTGGCGCTGCCGAAACTCCTTGCAAAATCGGCCCAAAACGGCGTAGATAGCAGCCAACGGCTGGTGCGCAAGCAGCTTTTCCGGCACCCATGAAGGAGATCTTCCCGTGAGCGAAGCGGCGGCGGTTCCGTGGAGCGGCCTGCATCTGCAAACGTACGCATGGGAAGACGCGCAGGTGGTGAAGTGCAGTGGCCGCCTGACCTCCGAAACCTCGGCCGCATTCAAGAATCAGGTCCAGGCTTTGCTGCCGGGCGCCCCGCGGATCATCATCGACATGAACGAGGTGACGCGCATGGATAGCTCCGGTCTCGGCGCTGTGATCGCGGCCTATGTCTCCGCGAAGAAATCCAAATCCGCGCTGGTGCTCGTCAACTACAACAAATCGATCCGCGATCTCCTCGGCCTCGCCAATCTCCTCTCGATCTTCGAGCAGTGCGCCGAAGTCGACATGCGCCTTCCCTAGACGCCGACTCGCTGTGCTCTGTGCTCTCTGCTTCTTCCGTTCGCTCAGTATCGGGACACTCCTCCGACGCTCTCATCGCACTTCGGGAGCAGGAAACCGCGCCAGCAGCGTCTTCCTGCGATACTCGAATATCTTCCGCAAATCCGGCGCCACGAGCAGCGCGTTGACGGCGGCACCGCCCGTCACCGCATACTCGACGTGATCGCTCACGTCTGTGCCGCCCTCGCGCGCCACAAACCTATGCTCGTGAACCCACTTCCGGTACGGCCCGCTCCGCTGCTCGTCCACGAATCGCCGTGGCGGCTCCCACGCCGTGATCTCACTCTCCCAGCGAATCGGAATTCCCTTCACCCTCAGCCGGTGCTCGAACCGCGTGCCCGCCTTCATCACGATCGGCCCCGGAGTCACCGTCTCGAAGTGCATCCAGGGAGGCGTGATCGCCCCAAGGTTGTGCGCGTCCGCAAAGAACGCGAATACTTCGTCGATCGGCCGCGGAAGCCAGGTAACCGAGTCGAGCGTAAAGGTCTTCATGTCAGCGAAACAGCATACAACGAACCCCTCGCGCTCATCCGGCGCCGAGCCGCTGCCCGCGTCGACGAATCGTTGACACCACAATACCCGCCCGTATAATGTCTGCGTGGCCGCCCAGCCGACGCCTTGAGTCCATGCTTGTCACGCTGAAGGCTACAACCCTTGACTCCACAGATATCGCCTGACACCTTTTTCTGGGTCGCCGCCATGGCCGGCAATCCCTTCCGGGGATACTGGCACCGCCTGATTGACCCCACCTTTCGTGGCCTTTACCAGGCCAACGCCTTCGATCTCACCATCATGCTGCCGTATTTCTTCGTGATGGTGATCCTGGCGATGTACGGCATCCATCGCTACGTCCTCGTCTACAACTATTTCAAGCATCGCAAGAATGTGCCGGGGCCGCCTCCCGAGGTCGAGCAATGGCCGCGCGTCACCGTGCAGCTCCCGATCTACAACGAGCGCTACGTGATCGAGCGCCTCGTCGAGGCCGTCGCGCAGTTCGATTACCCGCGCGAACTTCTCGAAATCCAGGTGCTCGACGATTCGACCGACGAGACAAAAGTTGTCGCCCGCGAGTGCGTCGAACGCTACCGCGACCTCGGCGTCCCGATTGTCTACATCCATCGCGATAATCGCGAGGGATTCAAGGCGGGCGCTCTTCAAGAGGGACTCAAAACCGCGACCGGCGAGTTCGTCGCCATTTTCGACGCCGATTTCATTCCGCCCGCCGATTTCCTCCGCCGCACGGTTCCCTATTTCGCCGAACCCCAGCTCGCGATGGTGCAGACGCGCTGGAGTTACGTCAATCGCAGTTACTCGGTCCTCACGGAGGTCGAAGCGATCCTGCTCGACGGCCACTTCGCCATCGAGCATTCCTCGCGCTACCGCAGCGGCGTGTTCTTCAATTTCAACGGCACCGCTGGAATCTGGCGCCGCGTGGCGATCGAAGACGCCGGAGGCTGGCAGCACGACACCCTCACCGAAGACACCGACCTCTCCTATCGCGCCCAGATCCGCGGTTGGAGGTTCATCTACCTGCCCGAAATCGATTGCCCATCCGAGCTTCCTGTCGAAATGAACGCCTTCAAGTCGCAGCAGGCGCGCTGGGCCAAGGGCCTGATGCAAACCGCAAAAAAGATCCTGCCCCAGATGCTGCGTTCCAACGCGCCGAGCCGGGCGAAAGCCGAAGCCGTCTTCCATCTCACCGCGAATATCAGCTATCCGCTCATGGTCTTTCTGTCGATCATCCTGCTCCCCGCCATGATCGTGCGGTTTTATCAAGGCTGGTTTCAGGTGGTGATCATCGACCTTCCGCTCTTCCTTGCCTCGACGTGCTCGATTTCGTCCTTTTATCTGGCGGCCGAGCGCGCTCTTTATCCCAAAACGTGGAAGCGCACCTTCTTCTTTCTGCCCGTGGTGATGGCGGTCGGCATCGGCCTTTCCGTGCGCAACGCCTTCGCGGTAATGGAAGCGATCTTCGGAGTGAAGTCCGAGTTCGTGCGCACGCCCAAGTATCGCGTCGAAGCCAAATCGAAACAAAGCATCGGGTGGCAGAAGAAGAAGTACAACAAGAGCGCCGGTTTCATGCCTTACGCGGAAGTCTTGCTCGGCATCTATTTCGCCGCCGCCGTCGTCTACGCCATTCAGAACGAAAACTACGCCACGGTTCCCTTCTTCCTTCTTTTCGTCTGGGGATACTTGTACACCGGCGTGATGTCGCTCGCGCAGACCTACGTCGGCCGTTGGCGCTTCGGCAGCGAGAGCGCAGCCACGGAAGCGCGCGCGGCCTCAACCGGCATCCCAGGATTTTAGGCGGCTAGGGGAACGCTTCCCAGGAGGCGGACATGTCCAAATTCATCATCGCCCCTCACATGCGCTTGCACGAGTGGGTTGCCGACGATAAAGGCTACTTCCGGGATGAGGGGCTCGACTATGAGTTCCGCGACGAAATCGTCTCGAAGGAAGGCAAGAAGCACGACCTCGGCGATCGCGTCGGCGCCTACCAAACCTTCGAAAAGGGCCGCACCACGAACATCGCCTGCGCCTGCCACTGGACCGTCAACGTCTCGGCGTCAAATCAGCACGGCAAAATGTACGTGGACGCGTACTCCGTCTCTCCCGCCGGCGTATTCGTGCCGCCCGAATCGGACATTCACACGCCCGAGCAGCTCGCCGGCGTGCCGATCTCCGTCGGATTCCAATCCGGGAGCCATTACTCCGCGATCCAGGCTCTCGAGCAATACATGCCCGCGAAGGACATCCGCCTCTCCTTCTCGGACGGAATGCTTTTTCACCGCATGGAGCAGCTCATCGACCGCAAAGCGCCCGCTGCGTCGCTGTTCAGCGGCCCTTACCATTTTCTCGAGCAGCTCGGCTTCCGCAAGATCATCGACACGACCTTCATGATGGCCACCATCATCACCGGCAATCCCGAGATGCCCGACATGGAAGACGTCCGGAAATTCTTCCGCGCCTTGCGCCGCGCCCAGCGGGATATCGATCTTCGCCCCGAGCTATACACGAAATTCTACGAGAAGGAGTTTCCCGCGCGGTTCCACAGCCAGATGGACACCCGCCGCTGGGGACCTGGCGAGCGCATCGTCTTCGAGCCCTACACGAAGGAAGTTTTCGAGGAGTCTTTCCGCTGGATCGCCGAACACGGGATTTTCCCGGAAGGCGAGATGGGTACGGGGCGCTACGAAGACGCCGTGTTGTCCCTGGCCAAAGCGTAAGCAGCGCCCGAGTGCGGCCGCTTCCGCCACCGCTATCTAATCCCAGAAATTGTCGCGGTCGATCATCTCGACGCCGATTTCGCGCCGCCCTTCCGCATTCAATCGCGAATACACCACCCGCGCCTCGCCCCGCACGGCCTTGTCCTTGCGCGTGATCACCACCCGCCCGCCCGTATCCACCGGGTGCCGAAGCACGAAACCCGCTCCGTGCCGGCTCACGCTGCACGTCCACGTGTCCTCTTCCCACGTGCGCCGCGAATCCTCGCGCCGCAGCCACACGCCGATCGAAGCTTGCGCGCGCGGGCTGCGCCGCAGCGACTTCCCCGCCTGCGAGAGCCACAGCAGCGCCTCGAGCAGCCTCCCTTTCGTTTCCTCGTCCGCGCAGCGCGCCTCTTCCACGAGCTTCTCCGCTTCGCGCGCCCAAATCGACGAAAGCTCCCGGAACGACGACATCGCGTTCGAGTCGTACGGCTGGCTCTTCAGTCCGTCGTAATGCGCGCGAATCTCCTGAAACGACACGCTGAGAAAATGGTCGAGGCAAAACGCCCGCATGTCGAGCTTCGCCACGGCGCGTTCGCCGCAGGTGCCCACGTCGCACGGATGGTCGTCAAACGTCTCCGGAACGCCCAGCTCTTCGATTTGACCTTCCATCACCCCGTCCCCCGGAACGGCCCCTGGCAGGGCCCGCCTAGTCCTTGGGAAACTTCCCGATCCCCTTCGCCAAATTCGAAATGGCCCCGCTCACGAACTCCAGGTGGCTGCGGCTGTGATTCGAGAGCTCGCCCCCGAAATGCCGCATCATCTCCGCCGCCTTCTCCCGCAGGTCCGCAACCACCTGCCGCGCCACTTCCGTGAGTTCCGCGTGGAGGCTGGCCCGCACCTCTTCTCGTTCCTGCTTCGAGAGGTCGCGCATCTCGTTAGCCTTTTTCTTCGATACTTCGTCAATCGACAAGGCCAGCTCATCGCGCGCGCTGTCGATGCGCTCCCGCAAGATCATCTCGAATTGCCGGTCGAGCCGCGTGCACGTCTCTTCCATCTGTTCGGTCGAACTCTCGATGAACTGCTGCCTCAGCTTCTCCAGCTCCCGCTCCTGCTTCGTGAGTTCGGTCGCCGCCTTTCGCGCGCTGTCGATCACCGGCGCCGACTGCTCCCTCAGGCGCCCTACGATCTTGTCGACTGCTTCCTTGCGCGAGCCCTCGATGAACGATTCGAGCTTGTCGTGCGCCTTCGCCGTCAGCCGCTCCGACAGCTCTTCGAGCTCGCGATGGCGCATTTCCATCCGCCCGAGAGCCTGATTCAAGTCGCCGTCGATCTTTTTCGCCCATTGGCCGTGGAGCGTGCGGGCGGTCTCCATCAGGCGGTTCGCTTGCGTCGAGCTGGACTCGGCCAGAATGTGCTGCACTTCGGCGCGCAACTGCGTGCGAATGTCGCTGATCAGCGCGGCGGTGCGCTCGCGAACGGCGGCGTCGGCCGCGTCCGAAAGCATCTTTTCCATCTGCTGCTGGAAACCGCCCATTAGCTGCCCCGTCGGCGCAGCGCTCGGACGCGTCGCGGATGCCGCGGGCGGATTCGCGTCGGCCGGCGCCGGAATGGCCGCTTTCACGCGTGGTTCGGCCGCGGCTGCGGGACGCGCTTCCTTCCCGGGCGCCGTTCGAAGCACGGCTACCTGCTTGGCTTTCGTCGTGTCCGATTCCACAGGCCGCTGCGCGATGAAGGGAATCCAGTCCGCCGGCGGCGCTTCGATGCCCCAGATGTTGCCAGGCTGCTCGAGTTCGATCGCCGTCTGGAACAGGCCGCCCGATTCCGGCGGGCGTTTCGTCCACTTCACACGTCCGCGCGTCGAGACCGGCTTCGCATCCGGCGTTTTCGGATTCAGTTGGAGAATAACGGAGGCTTCCGGCAGCACTTCGTACTTCGATTCGTAACGGCAGCCATGGCAGCTGACCGCGATGGTGGACACTTCCTCTTGGTACGGCCCGCGGAAAGAGTCGACGCCCGCAACTACAACCGGGATGGCCCGGTTGACACGGGTACTCCTTCGCGCTCCGCGTCCCGAGTGTAGGGCGAGCGAGCTGTTCGTCACAATGACCCCTGGCGCTGCCCCCACAGAATAATTCGCCACGCCATCGAGGGTTGTGCGGATTTCCGGGGCGCTGCCTCAATCAGTTACTATCGATTTTGTTTCGATGCCGGGCCTTGAACCGCGCTCCGATTCGTGTTGACAACCCCCGACTCCGTCTCTATAGTGAACCACATGGTTCAGCATCGCACCTCCATCAATCGCGTCGCCTCCGCCATTTCCGATCCCACTCGCCGCGCCATTCTCGATCGCCTCGCACGCGGGCCCGCCCGCATTTCCGACGCGGCCGCCCCGTTCCCGATGACCCTCACCGGTTTCTGCAAGCACGTCCGCGTTCTCGAGCGCGCCGGCCTCGTCCGCCGCACGCGCCGCGGCCGCGACAACACCCTGGAGCTGTCCCCCGAGCCCCTGCGCGAGGTTGCGCGCTGGGTCCTCAACTACGAGCAATTCTGGAAGGAACGTCTCGACCGGCTGCATGATTTCTTCGCCAACGAAAAGGAGAAACCGCAATGAACCTTATCGACGTCACCGTAACCCGTATCATTCCCGCTCCGCCCGAAAGAGTTTTCGACGTGTGGATCGACTCGAAGAGCCCCGGTGGCCCGTGGTTCGGCGGCGACAAGGTGATCGTGAATCCCGTCGTGGACGGCCTCTTCTATATGGCGGCAAAGCATGGAGGCAAGAGCTGGCCGCACTACGGCCGCTTCGTGCGGCTCGACCGGCCGCGCGTCATCGAGCACACCTGGGTCTCCGAAGCGACCAAGGGAGTCGAGTCCGTCGTCACCCTGACCTTCGAGCCGCACGGCGATGAAACCGAAGTCACCCTCCGCCACTCGCGCCTGCCCGACGACGAAATGGGCCGCCAGCACAAAGACGGCTGGACATGGATCCTCAATATGCTCGCCCAGGCAATCGCCGCACGCCGCTCGGCCTCGTCTTCCGACTGAGCGCACCCGCGTTCGGCTCTGATCCCGGGCGTGGCGAGGGCTTCGCTCCTCTCCGCGCCCGCGGAATTCTCGCCTGCAGCCTCTCCGTCTCTGCGGTGAATCTGGGTTCTCGCTTTCTCCGTGCCCCTGTGTTGTAAAATCTCTCTCGTCAACGTGCACCCCCTAACCAAGAAGACTTCCGATATCGCGCTCTGCATCGCGCTGGTGATCGTCGTCGCGCTTTGCTTTTGCCGGACCGCGCAAGCGCGCTTCCGCCAGCCCAACGCCGAATATCAGGCGCGGCGCGCGAAAATCCGCACCACAATCGACGCGCCTCTCGTGATTTTCGGCTACACCGGCCACGAGGACGCGTCCGAAGTCGCCGTCTTCTATCAGGAGCCGTACTTTTACTATCTCACCGGCCACGACGAGCCGGGCGCGGCCCTGCTTCTGCTCCCCGCCGCTCCAAATTCCAAGTCGAGCGACGGTCCGCAGGAGGTCCTCTATCTCCCGGCGCGCAACTTCGATGAAGAAAAGTGGGAAGGGCCGAAGATGGGCCCGCACGATCCCGGCATCGCCGAAAAGACCGGCTTCGAGACCGTCGAACCTTTCGACAATCTGAAAGCCGACCTCGACAGGCTCGCCAAGAGCTATCCCGATTTCTATACCCTCATCGCGCCCGCCGACGAAGACGGCTATCCTCATTTCACCAGGATGAACGACTGGCTCCGCGCTGCCCTGCCGCACTCGACCCTGCGCGACATCACTCCCGCGCTCGACGCCATGCGCCAGGTGAAATCCCCCGGAGAGCTCGCGCTGCTCCGGAAAGCCATCGACGTTTCCATCGACGCGCATCTCGACGCCATGCGCCAGATGCGCCCCGGCCTCTTCGAATATCAGATCGCCGCGCGCATGAAGGAAGTCCACGAGTGGGGCGGCTGCGAGCGCGAGGCCTACGCGCCGATCGTCGGCGCCGGATTCAATTCCACCGTCCTGCACTACAGCGCGCTCGATAGCGAGATCCGCGACGGCGACGTCGTCGTCATCGACGTCGGCGGCGAATATGGCGGCTATGCGGCCGACATCACTCGCACCCTCCCGGCGAACGGCAAATTCACGCCGCGCCAGCGCGAGATCTACGACATCGTTCTTGGCGCGCAAAACGCAGCCATCGACGCCATCAAGCCCGGCGTGCGTCTCTACGGCGGGAGCGGCAGCCTCCAGCAGATCGCCGCCGACTACATCAACACGCACGGCCGCGATAAAGAAGGCCGCACCCTCGGCCGCTACTTCATCCACGGCGTCAGCCACCACCTGGGCCTCGACGTTCACGATCCGGGCGACCGCACCCGGCCCCTCGAGCCCGGCATGGTTGTCACCGTCGAGCCCGGAATCTACATCCCCGAGGAAAATCTCGGCGTCCGCATCGAAGACGACGTCCTCGTCACCAGCGATGGCCACGAACTCCTCACCGCCCGCCTCCCCCGCGCCCCCGACCAAATCGAAAAAATCATGGCCGAAGCCGCCGCCTCCCGCCCCCAAAATGGTCCTTGATTGCTGTGATTCGAGCCAACTTGGCTTTGGTATAGTTGTCGGCCACGGAACCATGATTGCCCCAGGCGACATCATTTCCTACATCGAAATGTGTCAGGAAGAGGGCGCAAGCCTTCAGCGCGGCATGAACTTTCGATTGAAAGGCTCGTCAAGCGTCATCCTCATGAGTCTTCGGCCTGGCGCCCCTTACGACGATCGGGTCGAAGACAACGGACGCACTCTAATTTACGAAGGTCACGATGCTCCCCGTGTCAAAGGAGGGCCCGATCCCAAAACCCTGGACCAACCAATGCAATCGGGACTGGGGCGACCCACCCAGAACGGCCTTTTTTTCGAGGCGGCCATTCGTGCAGCACGCGGCGAAGGATCACCGGAACTAGTCAAGGTCTACGAAAAGATTCGCGACGGAGTCTGGGCGTTCGACGGGATATTCGAGTTGCGGGATGCTTGGTACGAAACAATCGATAGTCGTAGCGTATTCAAGTTCAAGCTCGTGCTTCTAGACGAAGTCCCGGCGCTCGAGCGTAGTTCGCCAGTAGATCTTCCTCACAATCGGCTCATTCCGACAGCCGTTAAGCTCGAAGTCTGGAAACGAGACAAGGGAAAATGTGTCTTATGCGGGAATCAAGAGAACCTGCACTTCGATCATATTATTCCCTTCTCGCAGGGCGGCTCATCTCTGCTTGCTAAGAATATTCAACTGCTTTGCGCGAAGCACAACCTACAGAAACGCGACAAAATCCAATAAAGGGGCCACCGGGCGTGCCCATCGAGAGACGAGGCCTTCGGAGGTCGCGTCGAAACTCGCCGCGCCGAGGATCGGCGCCCTCATCGCCGTCCCACTCGCGGGTCGGTCTCGCACCAACCACGTGCCGCCCAAAAAAGACTCGCGGTAGGGGCGCTGCTTGCTGCGCCCCTTCGAAGCCGCGCGTCCGCCGCATCTGGCATGACCAACACGCATCGCTTCCCGCGGATGAACAGTCCTCAACCCTCGCGACATCAGGGCAGCAGAGCACGCCCCGTCCCGCCGACGCCTTGACACTCCCCGCAGCGACCCGTAGCATCGGATATCGTCCCGCTACATTCGCGCGACTGGCCGGCGTAGCTCAGTGGTAGAGCGAGGGTCTCATAATCCCTAGGCCGTGGGTTCGATTCCCCCCGCCGGCACCATTCCCAAGCGCGTAACTTCCACCCAAACAAGAGTTCAGTCTTCGTCTCAGCGGGCTCCCTCGAGCTCACGAACCTCCCCGGCCAGCCTCGTCTTCATTTCGTAATATGAAACGATGTTTCGTATTGTGTTACATGGACGCTTCGAGTATTCTTGTAGCGTTGTTTCCTACGCGGTGAGTCCCAAAGCGGCCCGGCCCCGCTGCAAGGCAGTCTCCGCTAGTCGAAGTCGCACGTTTCCCGTATTTCCAGGCCCAAAAATCAGGATGCCGGCACGGCGCCGATCATGCAAAGCGGCCTCTCTTCGCGTGTGCCGCGCGGAAGACAAGGAGACGTACTTGGCGTATCGTTTTGAGTTTGACCTAAAGAATCGCATCATTCGCGGCCAGTTCAGCGACAAGGTGAACGACGCCGAACTCGTCGACTTCTACCGCACCGCCGCGCGCATCTGCAGAGCCCTCGCTCCCGAGGCCGGCATTACCGACCTGACCGGCGCGACATCGCTCGTGACCTCAGGCACCATTCGCGCGCTCGCCAAGCTCCCGCCCGTGATGCCGCAGCCCGACCGGCCCCGCTTCATCGTGGCCGCGTCCGACGAGGTATACGGCTTGGCGCGGATGTTTCAAATGGCGGGCGAGGCAACCCGCCCGAACCTCCACGTGATCCGCTCCAACGAGGAAGCTTTCGCCACGCTCGGAGTCGACGAGCCGGAATTTCATGCGATCGCGCGGATTCTCAGGCCCGCCGGCTCAGTTCCCTGCGGGATATGGGAAGAGCGCGAGTAACAGCGCGCCCGCCGCGGCCGCATTGCCGCCGAAAGATCCCCCGCACACTCGCGGCGGAAGTCTGCACGCTGCGGATTCCCGTCCGCCCATCTCTATAACGCCCATATCGAATGACAAATCAGCGCGGGTGCTATAGACTCGGCAAGGTTTTGCCGTTTTCGCGAGGGGCGTTGCCCGCGCGACGGCGAAACCTCCGGCCGCTCGCACACGTATGTATCTTCAGTCCGGCTTCAGGTTTCAGGTAAGATTTCGATTTGGGGCGCCAATTTTCGGGGGGAACAACATGCTGGTAATCCGCCGCATTTGTTTGGCCGCGCTCGTCGTGGCGATCGCCGGACTCGGATGGAATTCGCTCACGGCCGCGCCGCAAGGGCCTCCGCAAGGCCCGCCGCAAAAGGTCGTCGAGCCGGAATCGGCGAAGAACCCGTCCGCCGAAGAGCTCGCGGAAGGCAAGCTCCTCTTTCAGGGCGAGTGCGGCGAGTGCCACGGAGTCGACGCCAGCGGCAACGTCGGCCCCGACCTGCACGGCGTCACGCAAAAGCGCGGCGATGAAGGCGTTTTCTCCGTGATTCGCAACGGGATCCCCGGCACCGGCATGGCCCCGGTTTCCAATCTCAACGACAAGCGCGCCTGGGAAGTCGTCGCGTACCTGCACACGCTCGCGCCCACCGCCGCCGACGAAGAAGTGAAGGGCGATCCCGCCAAGGGCGCGCAGCTCTACCAGTCGAACGGCTGCGCCACCTGCCACTCGATCGACGGAAAGGGCGGCGGCTTCGCGCCCCAGCTCACGCGCATCGGCGCCGAGCGCTCGCCGAAATACCTTCACGATTTCCTGCTCGATCCCGGCGCGCATCCGCCCGCCGATCCCGCGCTGCCCGAGCGCGGCGCATTCACCGGCTACCTCGTCACGCACGTCGTCACCAAAACCGGCAAGGAAGTTACCGGAGTCCGCATCAACGAGGACACCTTCACCCTCGACCTCGAGGATCTCAGCGGCCACTACTACTCGTTCAACAAGTCCGATCTGAAGTCCATCAAGACCGAGCCGGGAAAAAGTTTCATGCCGAGCTTCAGCAATCTTTCGGCGAGCGATCTGGACGATCTCGTCGCATATCTCGCCAGCCTCAAGGGGGCCGAATGAGCATCGCCAGACATTTCGCAGTCGCGCTCGCGCTGTTGTTGCCGGCCGCGGCGGTCGCGCAGGTTCCCTACGAGCGCATTCTGCATTCCGACAAAGAACCCCAGAATTGGCTCACCTACGGCGGCAATTACGCCGCGCAGCGATTCTCCGGCCTCAAGCAGATCACGCCGCAAAACGCCGCCTCCCTGCGCATGACGTGGGTCTACCAGATGCGCGGCGGCGGCCAGCTTGAATCGACGCCGCTGGTGGTCGACGGCATCATGTACGTCACCGAGCCGCCCAGCAACGTCACCGCCCTCGACGCGCGCACCGGCAAGACGCTCTGGCACTACAATCCGGTGATTCCCCGCGATCTCGTCGCGATCGGCCTCTTCCCCACCAATCGCGGCGTCGCCGTTCTCAACGACAAGGTCTACGTCGCCACCATCGACGCGCGCCTGATCGCACTCGACGCCAAGAGCGGCGTCGTGCGCTGGATCAGCCGCGTGGCGGACAACAAAGACGACGGCTACGCCATCACCCAGGCTCCTCTGGCCATCAACGGCAAAATCATCGTCGGCGTCGGCGGCGGCGAGGCCGGCGCTCACGGCTTCCTCAGCGCGTTCGATGCGAACGACGGCAAGCTCCTCTGGCGTCTCTACACCGTCCCGCGCAGCCCCTCCGATCCCGGCGCGGACACCTGGGCTAACGGCAGCTGGTCGAACGGCGGCGCTACCACCTGGAACACCGGCTCCTACGACCCCGAGACCAATACGCTTTACTGGGGCACCGGAAATCCCGCGCCCGACTGGAACGGCGACGGCCGCATGGGCGACAACCTCTTCACCTGCTCGCTGATCGCCGTCGACGCGGACACCGGAAAAATGAAGTGGTATTTCCAGTTCACGCCGCACGAAACGCATGACTGGGATTCCTCCGAGCCTCCCGTTCTCTTCAACGCCACCGTCGACGGCAAGCCACGCAAACTCGTCGCGCTCGCGAATCGCAACGCCTTCTACTACGTGCTCGACCGCACCACCGGCCAGTTCATCACCGGCGTGCCTTTCGCGAAGCAAACGTGGGCCAAAGGACTCGACAAGAACGGCCGCCCGATCAAGTTTCCCGCCGCGCAAATCGAGCCGAGCGTCGAGGGGACGCTCGTCTATCCGTCGCTCACCGGCGCGATCAATTGGACCAGCCCCTGCTACAGCCCGCTCACAGGACTCTTCTACGTCAACACGCGCGAGAGCGGCGCCTGGTACATCAAAGGCGAGCCGAAGATGGCGCCGGGAAATTCGGTGGGCGTAGTCGGCGGCGGAGGCGGCGGCGGGAAATTCATGGCGGGCGATCAGACGTACACGGCGATCCGCGCGCTCGACGCCGTCACCGGCAAGCGCGTCTGGCAGTTCAAAATGGTCGGCGATTCGTGGACCGGTACGCTCGTGACCGCGGGCGGCGTCGTGTTCTCGGCCGACGCGGGCGGCGATTTCTTCGCGCTCAACGCGAAGACGGGCGCGCCCGTGTGGCACGTGCAGCTCGGTTCCGCGCTGCGCTCGAATCCGATGACGTATTCAGTCGACGGCAAGCAGTACGTCGTCGATTCCGCCGGCAGCGGGCTCTTCGCCTTCGCGCTGCCGTAATGCGAAGCCTCGTGGCACGGACAATCCTGTCCGTGCTCCTTGGCGTTTGCGCTGGTCTGAGCTCTGCCTCTGCAGCCGCCCTCGGGAAGAGCAGAGACGAGATTCTCTGTCCCGCTACGCTTCGCGCTGCCAGACCACCTTGCAGGTGACCATGGATTGGGCGCGGTGGCCGGTGCCCATCACCTGCGGGATCGTGACGATCGTGAGCTTGTCGCCTTCGAGCGTGAATTTTCGGCGCTGTTCGGTGCCGGTCCAGTGCGGATACCAGGAGACCTCGACGTTCGTCACGACTTCATCGCCCTCGATGCGATAGGTTCCCGTGTAGGCCAGCATCCTCTTCCACAGGTCGGAAAAGTCCTCGTGACACGTGGGCATCGGAAGCTTCTTTTTGTCGCCGGGTCCGCTGACGCACACGGTCATCATGCGGCCCCAAGGGGTGAACATGATGTACCCCTCAGGGTGCTCGGTGACGATCGTCTCGACCTCTCCGTCATGCACCGTGCTGGCTTCGGAGGAAACGAGCCTCCACGAGCCCACGACCGGGTGCTGAGCCGCGTTCGTGAGGGGAACTCGCGCCGACACCGCGGACGCAGCGGGACGCTTCTCACCGGCGGAACGGGAACGCTCGGAGGCGACGGGCTCGGCACTGGCGATCAGGGTCTCGGACCGTCCCCAGCCGGAATCGGGCACGGGCACGTCGAGTTCGAGGACGGCGGCGGCGGTATGTGAACGAGCAGTGTGCTGTCGCTGGTCCGCCGAGCCAGCTTGGCGAGAGTCACCTGAAAAAGGGAGAAACGAGGCCCTGGATATCCGTCGCATGCCGCCTCCTCGATGTCGTCACCTGGAATGGGCCCGGTCTGGCTCAGGTAGTATGGCTAGGACCCGAGAGGGTGTCTGTGGTACGGAAGGCAGTTTCAGAGCGGTACTGACGTACCAGAGGCGAACAATCCTCGAACCAGTGCCCCGCCCCGGAACAGTCGCGCGGCGCCTCGAGCGAAGACAAATCCCCACCCTCATACGAGCGTTCCGAATCAGCGCCGGAGGCGCGGCACAAGTTAGCCCGGCCCGGCAGGGCTGGGAAAAGGTTCCACAAATCGCGAGCGCCGTATGTGCGCCACCCTCCGTTCTGTGCCACAGACGCCTATCTCTGCGCCCTTCTCCGCCGGCCAAAATCGCACTTCTACGGAAGGATTTAAGCGTGGCGCCGGGTTCTTCAGCCCGGCGTCTTCGCGACGCCTCGACGAACCCGTTCGCCGTGCAACGAAATGAAATTGCGCGACGCGCTGACTCTTGCCGGGTGCGCGAGGCGCGACGGTTTACAGGTGGGAGCGTGAGGCTTCAGCTTCTGTTTCAGAACGTGACCACGGTGGCTCTTGCTGGACGCGCGAAGCGCGACGGTCTACCGGTGGAAGCGTGAGGCTTCAGCCTCGCGAAAAAGCGCACCCGATGGTTCGGCTTCAGCCGCGGGTCCAGGGCCTCAGCTTCGCCACGGTCCCTGTTATGAACGAAATTGCGCGACGTGGTGGCTCTTGCTGGACGCGCGAAGCGCGACGATTTGCCCGCGGAAGCGTGAGGCTTCAGCCTCGCGAAAAAGCGCACCCGATGGTTCGGCTTCAGCCGCGGGTCTAGGGTTTTCAGCTTCGCCACGCTCCCTGCTATGAACGAAATTGCGCGCCACGGTGGCTCTTGCTGGACGCGCGAAGCGCGACGATTTGCCCGCGGAAGCGTGAGGCTTCAGCCTCGCGAAAAAGCGCACTCAAGGGCGCGGCTTCAGCCGCGGGTTTTCGGCCTCAGGAGGTGGGGGCTTCCAGCCCCCACGTACATCGAGGGAAACGAGCCGGGCTTCAGCCCCTGAAGTCTTACGCAGTCGTCGCTTGGGCGGCGTCGACGATGCAGCCGTCGAGCAGGTGGATGGTGCGGTCGGCGGCGCTGGCGTAGCGGGGGTCGTGAGTGACCATGCAGATCGTCGCGCCGTCGGCGTGGAGCTCGCGCAGCAGGTCCATCACGGCTTCGCTGTTCTTCGAATCGAGATTTCCCGTGGGCTCGTCGGCAAGCAGGATCGACGGGCGCCCCGCGAGAGCGCGCGCCACCGCGACGCGCTGCTGCTGGCCGCCCGAAAGCTGCGCGGGATAGTGCTTCGCGCGATGCGCCATGCCGACTCGCTCCAGCGTGTCGCGCACCCGCTTCCTGCGTTCCCCTGCCGCCATGCTGCGATACGTCAGGGGCAGCTCGACGTTTTCGAAGACGGTCAGATCGGCGATCAGATTGAACGCCTGAAAGATGAATCCGATTTCACGGTTGCGAATGCGGGTGCGGTCGGCCACGGAAAGATTCTCGACGTGATCGTTGTGAATCCAGTAGTTTCCGTCGGTCGGCGAGTCGAGCAGGCCGAGGATCGAAAGCAGCGTCGATTTGCCGCAGCCCGAGGGGCCGGAAATCGAGATGAACTCGCCGTTCTTGATTTCAAGGTGGACGCCGCTTAGCGCGTGCGTCTCGATTTCGTCCGTGTGAAACACTTTGGCGATTCCCTCGAGGCGAATCAGCGGCTGGGCTGTGGCGTTCATCGTCGTCTCCTTATCGAATCAAAGAGCCTTCAGGGGCCAAAGCCCCAATCATTTCGCGCGACGCGCGTGGGGGCTGGAGGCCCCACCTGCCAAAGCGCTCCGCGCGCTACTTCAACTGGACGCGATCGTAACTGTCCTCGGCCGACGTGTCCGAGAGGATCACGGTGTCGCCCACGTCGAGGCCCTTGCGTATTTCGACGGTGTTGACCGATTCGCTGCCGATTTCGACGGGCACGCGAACAGCCTCGCTGCCGCCGTCGATCACCTTGAACAGGCCGACCGTGGTGTTCGCATCGCCGTGGACCGGGCGGCCGACGTAGAGCACGTCCGCGAGGCGCTCGATTTCAATCGTGCCTTCGACACTCAAGTCGGGGACGGCGCCGGGCGGCAACGGTCCATCGAGCTTTACGTCGACGGTGCGCGTGCCGTTGGCGACCGAAGGATCGATGCGCATCACGTGGCCGGGAATTATTCCGTTGTGCGTGTCGATCGAGGCTTTCTGCCCGAGCTGAATGTCCTTGGCCTGCGTCTCGGCGATCTGCAGGGACGCTTTCAGCTCATCGGGCTGCGAGACCTTGGCCAGGGGCGCGCCGGAGGCGACCTGTTGGCCAACGTCGACGTCCAGCTCCTGCAAAATGCCGTCGACGCCTGCGCGGACGTGGAGTTGCTCGAGCTGTGATTCCTTGAGCGCGTAGAGCGCGCGTTTCTGGTCGATATTCGCCTGCTGTACGGCCAACTGCGCGTCGATCGAATTCGCGAAGGTCTCGACTTCCTGCCGCGCGAGATCGTTTTGCTTCGCGAGTTCCTCGGCCTGAACCTCGGCGGTATTGACGTCGAGCTGCGCCTTCAGGCCGAGCTTGCCGAGGCGCTCGTCCGCGTCCCGGATCATCTCGGCCGTACGAAACTGCGACGAAATGCTCGCGGCCTGGGTGCGCTTTTCCATCAGGTCGTTCTGGAGCTGCGCTTTTGTCTGCTGATAGGCGGCTTCGGCGCCCTTCAACTGGTACCGTGCGTCGAGCGTCTCCTGCTGAAGCTGCGGGTTGGTGAGATCGAGAATCACCGTGGCTGCTTTCACCGCCGTGCCGGGAAGCAAATAGCGTTTCTCGACGCGCCCGTCGGTAGCTGCGGGAATCACCCACACGGTTTCCGGAACGAGCGTGCCGAGGCCGCGAACTTCGCGGATCATGGGGCCGCGCTTCACCGTGTCGGTCCAGATCGTGGAGCGATCAACGCTCGGCGGAGCTGGCTTCAAACGCGCGAGCGCGGCGGTGGCGGCGACGAGCACGAGCAAGGCGGCGCTCGCGTAAATCAGGCGCCGCGTGCGGCGGTGCCTCTTTTCGTCCGGTTTCGGTATGTCCATCGCCATATGCGCTCAGAGCTACTCGGATCGCAAAGCCACCATCGGGTCGACGCGCGTCGCCCGCCGCGCCGGAATCCAGCAGGCGAAAAGCGTGACGCTCGCGAGAATCAGCGCCACCGCGAGGAACGTAGCCGGGTCCGTGGCGCTGATGCCGAAGAGCATCGCCGCCATGAAGCGCGTCAATTCGAGCGAGGCCCCCAGGCCAAACGCGATTCCCGCCAGCGCCATCTTCCCGCCCTCGCCGAGGACGATGCCAAGAATGTCCTCGCGCTGCGCGCCGAGGGCCATGCGGATTCCGATCTCGTGCGTTCTCTGCCCGACCAGATACGCAACGACGCCGTAGACTCCGATCATCGCGAGCAGGAGCGCTATCCCGGCGAAGATAGCGAGAAGCGTCATCGAAAAGCGGCGGCCGGCGAGAGAGCCGGCGAGCAGATCATCCATCGGCTCGACGTGGTAGACGACGGCGGTGCCGTCGAGCGAGGCGATCGCTTTGCGGATCGGCGAGATCAAGGCCGCCGGCGAGCCGGTGGTGCGGACGAGCACGTTGATGTCTTTCATCGCGATCGGCAGCATCGGGCCGCCGAGTTGCGCGTAACTGAAATACATTTCGCTGCGGACGGGAGCCTTTGCGTCCTCCTCGAGCCCGAAGTGCTTCACGTGGCCCACAACGCCGACGATTTCGATGGGGCGCGGGTCGGGACCAACCGTGATTGTCTTGCCGACCGGATCCTGGCCCGGGAACATGCTGTCGGCCAATTCCTGGTCGATTACGATCACCATCGGAGTCGAAGGGCCGTCCTGCGAAGAAAGGATTCGTCCTTGAATCACCGGAATGCCCATCGCGCGGAAATAGTCAGGCCCGACGTAATAAAACACGGCGAGCGGCCACTCGCTGGTTTTCGCGGGCTTGGGCCTTTCCGTGGGCCAGAAAGGCACCTCGCTGTCGCCCTCAAGCGGCATGTCACCGAGGCTCACACTGGCCGATTGAACGCCGGGGACGGACTCCAACTGCGCGGTCAAGGCGTCAAGCTTGGCGCGCGCTTTTTCGGGGCTGGAGGAGGCGTCCTGCGAGAAACCGAGGCCAAAGGTGAGGAGGTGCGCCGCCTCGAATCCGGGGTCGATGGCCCACACGCGAGCGAAACTCCGGATCAGGAGTCCCGCGCCGACGAGGAGCATCAGCGAAAGCGCGATTTCGGCGGCGACGAGCACACCTTGCGTGCGGTGGCGCGCACCCGTGGCGCCGCGTCCGCCTTCCTTCAAGGTGCTCTGCGGATTCGCGCCGGAGACCTTGAGAGCGGGAACGAGGCCAAAGAGAATGCCCGTCGCGAGCGACATCCCCAGCGCCACCGCGAGGACCACGCGATTCACCTGGACGTGCACCACGGGCGGCAGCGCCGATGGAAAAATCCGGAGCACCAACGGAGTGCCCCACGTCGCGAGCGCGATTCCGAACGCGCCGCCGATCAGCGCCAGCGAAACGCTCTCGGCCAGCAACTGGCGAACGAGGCGCGATCGGCTCGCTCCCATGGCCACGCGCACGGCGAATTCCTGTTCGCGCGCGGAGGAGCTGGCGAGAAAAAGATTCGCTACGTTGGCGCAGGCGATCAGCAGCACCAGTCCCACGGCGCCCCACAACAACAGGAGCGCGGGCCGAACCTGGCCGGCAACGAGGTCTTTCATCGAGCCGACGCCGAGTCCCATGCCGTTGAGCTGATCGGGATAGGCGGCCAGCAGCGAGTGCGCCATGTGATTCATTTCAGCCTGCGCCTGGGAGAGCGTCACGCCGGGCCGGAGGCGCGCGACGGCCTGCACGCCGAGCGAGAAACGGCGGTCGCGAAGGAGCGGGTTGTCCCACTGCCCCACCGGGACGAACACGTCGTCGAAGAAGCTGTCCTGAAACCGCATGAAATGAATGTCGGCCGGGACGACGCCGACGACGGTGTAGAGCTTGCCGTTGAGCTCGATGCCCTGCCCGATGATGTCGCGCCGCCAGCCGAAGCGACGCTTCCAGAGCGCTTCGCTGAGGATTGCGACGGGCGCCGCGCCGAGACGGTCTTCGTCCGGGCGAAACGTGCGGCCGAGAACCGGGCGAATGCCGAGCAGCGAGAAGAGATTGCTCGAGATCATCTTGCCGTGGAGTTGCTCGGGCTCGCCCGCGCCGGTAAGGCTGAACCACTCGACGCGCCAGCCCTCGACTCCGGTGAAGCTGCGGCTCTCCCGTTGGACGTCGAGAAAGTTCGGATAGGAAAACGCGGCGTGATCGAAAGAGGGCCACGTCACGAAAAGGCTGACGAGGCGATCCGGCTGCGGCAGCGGGATCGGGTCGAGTAGCGTGGCATCGATCACGCTGAAAATCGCGGTATTCGCGCCGATGCCCAGGGTGAGCGTGAGGATCGCGACGACGGTGAAGCCCGGATTCTTGCGCAGGACGCGGAGGCCGAAGCGGATGTCTTGGAAGAGAGATTCGAGCCAGGGGAGGCCGCGGCGGTCGCGGTAGCTTTCCTTCGTCTGTTCGACGCCGCCGAGATGGATGAGCGCCTGACGCCGCGCCTCTTCGGGCGTCATCCCGGCGCGAAGATTGTCGTCGACGTGCATCTCGAGGTGACTCGCCATTTCGGCGTCGAGCTCGCGGTCGCGCCGCTCCTTGCCGAACAATCCGCCCAACCGCAACAGCCATGCGCGCATGCTTCGCATCATTCGTACCTCAGCGCGACCATCGGATCGACGCGCATCGCGCGCCGCGCCGGAATCCAGCAGGCCAGGAGACCCACGGCACACATCAAAATCGTGACGGCGAGATAAGTCACCGGATCGATGGGGCTAATGCCTGCGAGCAGATGACTCATCGCGCGGCTAAGGAACCATGCCGCGAGCATCCCGGCCGCGACGCCAATGAGGACGAGGCGCAGACCTTCCTTCCAGACCAAGCGAAGGATGTCGCGCGAACTTGCGCCGAGAGCCAGACGGATGCCGATCTCACGGGTCCGCTGGCTGGCGGCGAAAGATACGACTCCGTAGACTCCGACGATGCCGAGAACAAGTCCGATCGTTCCCAGGGCAGCGGAAAAAATCGCCGCCAGCCTAAACACCAAGAAGCCCAGCGCCCCGTTGAGCGACTTGTTCATCGTCTCGATGTCCATGATCGAAAGACGGGGGGCCAGCGCGCCGATCTGTTCCCTGACCGCCCCGGCAAGCGAATCCGATGCGGCAATGGTTCGAATCTGCAGGACGCGCTTGAACGCGAAGCTTTGTGCCAGCGGAACGTAGAAAAATGGCTGTGCGTCTTCGTTGACTGTCCGATATTTGCCATTGCCTGTGACGCCGACGACCTCGATGGGGCGGGCCGCATCATTATTCATGCGAAAGAATTTGCCGATGGGATCCTCGCCAGGCCAGAAATCCGAGGCCATCGTTTGGTTAATCACGGCAACTGGGGGAGCGGTCGCGTCATCGGAGTCCAGAAAGGCGCGACCCCGGAAAAGCGCAACGCGCATGGTCTGAAAGTAAGGCGGATCGACCCTGTTCATGAGAACAAGAGGCGCGTGCTGCCCTGGCGGCAGCGCACGTCCCTGGACCAAAATCGAAGCCGTGCTCGGAAATCCACTCATCGGCACATAAGAGGCAAGGCTTACGGATTTCACGCCCGGAAGAGAGCGGACCCGTGACTCAATTTCCCGGTACAGAGCGGCCGCGCGCGGCTCATCATAGCCGGCTTCCTGTGGATCGATGATCACATTAAGGACGTGGTCGGGCTCGAAACCAAGATGGAAGTGCTGAACGCTCTGAAGGCTCCGAACGAATAGCCCGGCCACAATCAACAACGCAAACGAACCCGCCACCTGCGCGACGACAAGAAGACCGCGGACGCTCGCATGACTCAGGCCGAAGGAGCTCCGCTGGCAGCCATCGTGCAGCACCGAATTCAAGTTTGTCCGGGACGCGTGCAGCGCCGGAAGGAGTCCTACAACGATTCCGGCCGTGAGCGCACATCCGATCGCAAAAGCAAATAGCCGCCAATCGAAAGCGGCATCCACGTGCAGGGGCACAGTCGGCAGGCGAAGCGAGCTCGTGAGGTGATCCACCCATACGCCCAGGATCAGCCCCGCCGCTCCGCCGAGCAGGCCGAGAACGACGCTCTCGGCAAGCGTTTGACAAATCAGACGTGCGCGCCCGGCTCCCAATGCGGCGCGCGTGGCCATTTCCCGCTGCCGGGACGCGCCCCGCGCGAGCAGGATATTTTCCACGTTCATGCACGCGAGCAGCAGAACGAAGGCGGCCAGAACCATGAAAAGAGCTGAGACCGCGATGAACGCGTTGTTTGCATAGGGGATCGGTCGTGACAGTTTTTCGGGAACCGCGCGAACTGAGAACCACTTGTCCGTGACGGGATATTGGGCGGCCAGGCGTGCCGTGATCACGTCGAGGGAATCCTGCGCCTCGCGGAGACTCATGCCCTGTCTCAGCCTGCCAAACACGAGCATCCTTCTCTGGTCGCGATTGTTCCAGAAGAGATTCGGGGCTTCTTCCGTATCGATTGCGCTCAGAGGAAGGTACAAATCCATCTCGGCGATGGAGTACATGCCCTGGAATTGCCGCCGCACCACTCCGACGATCGTCGCCGGCTTGCCATTAATCTCGACTTGCTGCCCGACGACGTTCTCGTCGCCGTGGAAGCGCCGCTGCCAATAGGAATACCCGAGGACAGCGATCAAAGGCTCACCCGGCGTCTCGCCTTCGCTCGGAAGGAACACGCGTCCCTCAGCAGGAGTTACGCCGAGGTTCTCAAAGAAGCCCTTCGAAACGTAATTTGCGAAACACTGCTCGGATTCTCCCTTGGAAGCCAGCTGCACGTTGCCCAACACGATTGCGAATAAGTCAGAAAAAGCCGTTGCTTGCTCGCGAAAATCGACAAACTCCGGATAGGAAAAACCCGAAGACCCGACCGGCGCGTCTTTTTGTTGAATCGCCAAGACCGTGATCTGCTGCGGGTCGCGTACGGGCAGAGGCCGCAACAGAGAACCGTTGACGATGCCGAAGATCGCGGTGTTCGCCCCTACTCCGAGCGCCAGCGTGATGACAATCACAATCGTGACGGCGGGAGCCTTCACAACCATGCGAAGGCCGAAGCGAAGATCTTGCAGCAGCGTTTCGAGCCAGGGGAGGCCGCGGCGGTCGCGGTAGCTTTCTTTCGTTTGTTCGATACCGCCGAGCTGGATGAGCGCCTGACGCCGCGCCTCTTCGGGCGTCATCCCGGCGCGAAGATTGTCGTCGACGTGCATCTCGAGGTGACTCGCCATTTCGGCGTCGAGCTCGCGGTCGCGCCGCTCCTTGCCGAACAATCCGCCCAACCGCAACAGCCATGCGCGCATGCTTCGCATCATTCGTACCTCAGCGCGACCATCGGATCGACGCGCATCGCGCGCCGCGCCGGAACCCAGCATGCAAACAGCATTACGCTCACGAGAATCAGAGCCGCTGCAGCGAAGGTCAGTGGATCGGTAGCGCTCACGCCGAAAAGCAGGGCCTTCATGAGGCGCGTCAGGCCCGCCGAGGCGACGAGCCCCAGACTGATTCCGATAAGCGCTACCCTTCCGCCCTCGCGAAAGACGTCCCGCAGAATTTCGCCTGGCTGCGCCCCCAGTGCCATGCGAATGCCAATCTCGCGGGTGCGCCGAGCGACCGAGTAAGCCAGCAATCCATAAAGACCAACCACTGCCAGCAACGCGGCAAGCACACCGAGCGAGACCGAAAGAATCGCGAGCATGCGTTCCTGAAAGGTCGAATTGTCGACCTGTGCGGTGAGCGTTCGAAGATCGTAAACGGCGAGGCGCGGATCGACCCCGTCTAGCGCTTGTCGTAATTCTCCGTTCAGGGCCTCGGGGTTCTGTTCGGTGCGTACATAGAACGTGCCGAACCCGAAGCGGGCGAGGGCGCTCTCAGAAGTGCCCTGAGAATAGGGAAAGTACATGAACGGTGATATTTCGTCGCGCGCGCTGTCGTGCTTACTGTCGGCCACGACGCCGACGATTTCGAAGGTGCGTCCAGACACACCGCTTCCTGCCCCGATGGAGACATGCAGTCCGATGGGATTTCGTCCCGCGAAAAATTTGCGAGCGAGTTTTTGATTAATTACCACTCCCGGCTCGCTTGCGGCCGTATCCGCATCTGTGAATTCGCGCCCGGAAAGCAGTGGAATTCCCATCGCCGAGAAATAACCGGGGCTGATTTCGTTCCATTGGGAATCCGCGTTGTCGCCCGGCAGGGCCACATAACCTTGCGCAGTGATGTCCGCGTTCGCGTCGGTGTTCCGGAAAACAGGAATCATTGCCACGGCCACCGAGCGCACTCCCGGAGTCCGCACGATTTCCGCGCGAAGGCGCTCGAAGAGTAGAACCGTCTGCTGCGGGGAGTAGCCATTCGACTCCGGCGAAAGAGAGAACTGCAGCACGTGGCTCACGTCCATGCCGAGATTGGCGCTATCGAGATTCAGGAGCGTTCGCACAAGCAGCCCTGCTCCGGTGAGTAGCGCCACGGTGAGAGTCAGTTGGGCGATCGTCAGCAGCTCGCGCATTCGGGCGCTCGCCGCGCCTCCAGTTGTGCCGGCGCCATGCTCTTTCAAGGAACCCTGCAGATCCACTCGCGTGGAGCGAAGGGCCGGCGCTAGGGCAAACAAGAGCGTCGTCACCATCGAAACGCCAAGGGCGAAAAGCAGCACCCGATAGTCGAGGCGCGACTGCAAACCTAAAATCCTCGCGCCATCGCTTAGCGCGGCCAAAAAGAGATGCATTGTCCATTCCGCGAGCAGCAGGCCGCCGACTGCACCGGCGAGGGACAGCACGAAGCCCTCGGTCAGGAGTTGCCGCACCAAACGCTGCCTCTCCGCACCGAGGGCCATCCGAACCGCGATTTCCCGCTGGCGCGCTTCACCGCGAGCGGCGAACAAGCTCGCCAAATTGGCGCAAGCAACCAGCAAAGCGAGCCCGACGAGGATCGTCATGATCAGCAGCGGTTGCTTCGCGGAAAGCTGCACGATCGGCCGCCCTTGCGAAGCAGGAATGAGCAACAAGGGCTTGGCCTCGAATGAAGCGGCGTCCTCGGAGGAAAATTTATAGAGTGGCGCCTCGGACTGAAGAAGCGCGCGGTACCCCGGGAGGGCGGAGGCCTCGGCGCGTCGCTCCGTGAAGCCCGGTCTCAACCGGCCTATCACTTGCACCCAATGATCCGTGCGGTCCGCGAACCCGCGATTCGACGGAGCCATTTGTTCTTTCATTGTGATTGGGATGAAAACGTCGGGAACCGAGCCGATTTGAATGCCCTGATAGCCTTTTCGGGCTACCCCAACGATCGTGAGACTCGTCCCGTTGATGTTCAGAGTCTTATTGAGCGCCTGCGGGTCACCGCCAAAGCGGCGCTGCCAGAATCCGTAAGTGAGGACTGCGACCGGATTGCCGCCGGCCGCTGTTTCATCGTACATGGAAAAGACGCGGCCGAGCGCCGGCGTAACACCGAGCACGTCAAAATAATTTCCGGACACCAACTCCGCCGGCACGCGCTCGGGCGACCCGAAACCGGAGACGTTGACGGTCGCCGGATACGTCGCGAGCACGCCGCTGAATGCTTGCGTCAACTTGCCGCGCAGGTCCTCGAACATCGGATAGGAGAAAGAGCTCCCTTGAACTCCGTCGCTCCAGGTGTGCCCCGGGTCCGGCCCGGGTGAAACGAATTCGACAAGCTCTCGCGGCTGCTGAACCGGGAGACTGCTGAGAAGCACCTGATCGGTAAGCGAGAAGATTGCGGTATTCGCGCCGATGCCCAGGGTGAGCGTGAGGATCGCGATGACGGTGAAGCCGGGATTCTTGCGCAGCATGCGAAGGCCGAAGCGAAGATCTTGCAGCAGCGTTTCGAGCCAAGGGAGGCCGCGGCGGTCGCGGTAGCTTTCCTTCGTCTGTTCGACGCCGCCGAGATGGATGAGCGCCTGACGCCGCGCCTCTTCGGGCGTCATCCCGGCGCGAAGATTGTCGTCGACGTGCATCTCGAGGTGGCTCGCCATTTCGGCGTCGAGCTCGCGGTCGCGCCGCTCCTTGCCAAAGAGTTCCCCGATCCGCCAAAACCAGACACGCGGGGCGGACATCAGGCCTCCTCACCAGGCGCGAGGAAGCGGGCGAGGATGGCGGTCGTTTGCTGCCATTCGCGTTCTTCCTTTTCGAGCTGCTTGCGTCCGGCGCGGGTGAGCTTGTAGTACTTGGCGCGGCGATTGTTGTCCGAGGTGCCCCACTCGGACGCGATGTGGCCCTCCTGTTCGAGCTTGAGGAGAGCGGGGTAAAGCGTGCCGTAGTTGACGGAGAGGAGGTCGCCGCTGGTCTGCTCGATGCGGCGGGCGATGCCGTAGCCATGGAGCGGGCCGAGCGATTCGAGGGTTTTCAGGATCATGAGGGCGAGAGTGCCCTGCCAGACGTCGGCCTTGTCCATGGCCATGCCGGTTTCTCCTATGGGATTCCCATAGGCACGGTGCCACAACTCCTATGGGAAAACAATAGAGAAAATGGAGGGCGCGTTCTGGCGCGAAAGGCGCCCCCGGGCGGGAGGCGGAGCGCCGCTACTGCGAGGGCTTCTTGGTGTGCGAAAGCTTGAGAATCACTTCGATATCGCGGCGGGAATCAAAGCTCGAAACGGTGCGGGCGGATGAAGTGAGATCGTTGTGCTCGGCGTGGACTTCGTAATCGACGTTGGGATCGAGGCCGCTGAAACGGTAGATGCCGCCCTGGTCAGCGATGTAGGTCTTGACGGACTGCGTTTTCACATTGAGGAGGTAGACGACGCTGCCGGGCACGGGATTCTCGTTCTTGTCGACGACCGTGCCGTGGATGGTGCGAAGCTCGACGTCGCCTTTCTGGTCCTGCGCCGGGGCCGGGACAGCGGCGGCAAGGCTCAGTGCGATCAGGCAGATGATGCCGATCGCGCCCGTGGCCACGCGCCGCGTCATTCGGCTTCCTCCTCCTCTTCTTGCTCTTCCTCTTCGTCGTCTTCGAGATCCGAGCCCTCGTCGGAGTCCCCATCTTCCTCATCGTCTTCGTCGTCTTCATCTTCGGAGAGGACGACGAAATGCACCGGGTGCGTCTGCGTCACTTCGAGTTCCGCATCGCACTCCGGGCAGGTGAGAATTTCGCCTTCTTCGACTTCGTCTTCGTCCAGATCGATCTCAGCGTCGCATTCGGGGCATCGGGTCAAGGCTCTTTCTCCTATGCGGCGGTTTTCCGCCCGAGGGCGTATTATATAACGCCCGTGTCAAGGATTCTCCGAGAGGAATCTGATATCGATGGCGCCTAATCGCGAATACCCGGAGCGGCCGGTTGTCGGCGTGGGAGGAGTGGTAATTTCGGACGGGCGCGCTCTGCTGGTGAAGCGCGGGAGCCCTCCACTCGAGGGGCAATGGTCGATTCCGGGCGGGATGCTCGAGGCAGGAGAGACGCTGGTGCTGGGCGTGCGACGCGAACTGCTCGAAGAAACCAGCGTCGAGGTGAAAGTACTCGAGTTGATCGAGGTGTTCGAGCGAATCCATCTCGACGGCGAGGGCAAAGCGAGATACCACTACGTGGTGCTCGATTACCTGTGCGAGGCGGTTCGCGGCGAGGCGCAAGCCGGGAGCGATGTTACGGAGGTCGCGTGGGCCAGGCCGGAAGAGCTATCGCAATACGGGCTCACGGAAACGGCGACGCGCGTGGTGCGGAAGGCGTTTGAAATCGCGCGCGAACATTTGATGCACGGCTGAATGATAACCCGAGATGAGGAGTTTCAGCGGCTGGAGCCGGCCTCCGTCCGAGCGGCTTATATCGCAACTGGAAGCCGCGACCCACAAAGACGCATCATTGCCACGCAGGCTCTGAAGGCTCACGCTCCCATCGGAAGCTTGCGCGTCGGTCGGGCTAGCCGAAGCACGTGCCCGGCTTCGAAAGGAGCGTAGCAAGTAGCGCCCCTACGGCCGAATCCGTTTGCAGCGAGGCGGCCGACAAACAATCGCTAGCTGGCGGCGGCTTCCGGCAGGCGTCCGAAGCGGCGCTCGCGGCCCAGAAAATCCTTTACGGCTGCGGCGAGGTCGGCCGCTTCAAATTCCGGCCACATTCTCGGCGTGAAGAGCAGCTCCGCGTAGGCGCATTCCCACAGGAGAAAATCGCTCAAGCGGCGTTCGCCGCCCGTGCGAATCAAGAGGTCGACGTCCGGCATGGATCCGCCCGCGTGGGTCACCTGGCCGAGGCGCCGCGCGAATTCCTTGTCGGTCACTTCGAGGCTTGAAACCATCCAGCAGGCGGCGCGGAGGATGGCATCGCGCGAAGAATAATCGAGCGCGATCCGCAGTTCGAGTTTGCGGCCGCCGGCGGTGATGCGCTCGGCCGTTTCGACGGCTTCCACGAGCGAGCGGGGTATGCGATCGCGGCGTCCGATGATGCGGAGGCGCACGCCCTGCGACGCGCACTCGGCGGCATCGTTGCGAAGATACGTCTCGAGCAGCGCCAGGAGCGAGGCCACTTCCGCGCCGGGCCGGTCCCAATTGTTGGACGAGAATGCGTACAGGCTGAGCGTGCCGATGCCGAGCTCAGGCGCCGCGCGCACCACGCGCCGGACCGCAGCCATGCCGGCGCGATGCCCTTCGACTCTCGGAAGCCCCCGCGACAAGGCCCACCGGCCATTGCCGTCGAGGAGAATCGCAACGTGCAACTTGGGAGACGGATGCGGAAACTGGGTAACCGATTGTGCGACCATGGGGATCCTTTTGCCGAGTGCGATCAGCCTTCGCGGGTGGCGCGAATCAGCGCTTCCATGTGGTCGAGATATTTCTCGAACGCACGGCGCCCGGCCGGCATGAGGCGGTATTCCGTCTTGGGCACGCGATCCGCGAAGGACTTCGTGCAGCTGATGTAGCCCGCGTCTTCGAGCTTGCGCGCGTGAACGCTGAGGTTTCCGTCGGTGACCTTGAGCAGTTGCTTGAGTTCGGTGAAGGCAAGCGTCGCATTGACGGCAAGCGCGCTGAGAATGCCGAGCCTGGTGCGTTCATGAATCACGCGATCGAGATTCACGGCGGCCGTCTCCGGCGGCCGCGCGGGCGCAGCGGCCCGCTTCGTTTTTTCCTCCCGCGACGAGCGGAAGGCTCCTGATTTACCCGCCATATTTCCTCGCAATCACGGCGCCGAAAAAGATGTGCAGACCTCCGAATCCGGCCGCCAAAAGCGCATTTCCCCAAGACCATGGGCAGAATAGAGCCACGGTCCCCAGCACCACAAAGCACAGGCCCATGAGAGGCACGATGCGAATGGAAAAGGCACCACCGGTGACCACGCCTGTGCCGTACAACAGAAGCCAAACGCCCGCAATCGCGCCGACGATGCTGAGCCGCGCGAGCAGCAGAGTGAGCAGCGCCCCCACGAAAAGGGGCGGAACGAAGCTATAGACGAATCGCCTGCCCGGCCCGGAAAGCAGACCCGTGCCGGCAGCGCGAGCTTTCGAGATCGCCGTCCAGACCGCGATGGAGATGGCCACGGCGGCTTCGGCGACCCACGTGAGCAGCCAGGCCGAGGGCGACGACTGTTGCGAAGCGATGCCGGCCGCGCCCAGCGCCGTGATGCCGATGGCGACGCCGCCCCAACCGGGGACAGCGGTGAACGATCCGGCGCGCTCCATGGTCTCGCGAATGAAGCGCAGATTGTCGCGGGCGTGGTCGTCGATGGCCACCGGACCGACCGAGCGGCGACGCGAGAATTTGGACGGCGGCATAGGGTCAGAATACCCGCTTCGGGCAGCATCTTCAAGTACTTTGTAAGTTAAAGTATTGTAACACAAAATGGCCCGTCGCGACGGCCGCGGGCCTTGTGAGCGGCGGCTCGCGCGGCTATGCTGGGACGCGCCACAAAATCCGGGTGGAGGGAAACATGAAGAGAATCCTTCTCGTAATTCTGGCCGCTGCGCTCACTCCGCTGGCGGCGAGCGCGCAGCAAGCGGCGGCGCCGGAGGCGAATCCGGTATCGAGCGCCCTGCGAGCCATCGTCGCTCGTGAATCGAAAGAGGTGGTCTCCGCGGCCGATGAAATGCCCGCGGACAAATACAGCTATCATCCGACTCCGGCCCAAATGACGTTCGGCCATCTGGTCGTGCACATGGCCACGTTCAACTTCGGCATGTGCGCGACGATTTCCGGCGTCGCCGCTCCCAAGCAGGACCTGAAGGAAACGGATTCGAAGGACACGCTCGTGAACGCGCTCAAAGCGTCTTTCGATTTCTGCAGCACGTCACTCGCGAATCTCGATGATTCCAAACTCGGCGAGCAGTTGCCGTTCTTCGGCGGGAGGACCGCTACGCGCGCCACACTCATGTTCGTCCTGGCGGCCGATTTCGCCGATCACTACAGCACGGAGGCGTCGTACCTGCGCCTGAACGGGCTGCTGCCGCCCTCCGCGCAACCGAGAAAATAGCGCCGGGCGGATCGGGCGAGCCGGCGCTCAAGCGCGGGCTTTGGGATACCGGCCGGCGACCGCGTTCCAGCAGATATAGAGAAGCTCGCCGAACATCAGCAGGCTATCGCGCAGCACGTGGACCTTCGTGGCCGGGTCATGCGCCCAGCGCACGGGAACTTCGATCGAGCGGAGGCCATGCCGCTGCGCGAGGAAAAGAATCTCCGGATCGAATCCGAATCTCTCCGTGCGCTGCTGCTCGAAGATCACCCGGCTCGGTTCCCGCACGAACGCCTTGAAACCGCACTGCGTGTCCTCGAATGGCAGGCCCGTGAGCAGCCGGACGAAACCGTTGAAGATGATCCCGGCCACCTCGCGAAAGCGCGATTGGCGAACGAAAATCAGCGAGCGGTCGAGGGCGCGCGACCCGATCGCCACTTCATTGCCGGCGCGAATCGCGGCGAGCAGCTTCTCCGACTCCTCGATGGGTGACGAAAGATCGGCGTCGGTAAACAGCGCGATTCGGCCGCGCGCGTCGAGCATACCGTTGCGCACGCTGTATCCTTTGCCGCGATTCCTTCCGTTTGACAAAAGCCGCAGGCAGGGCACCCGCGTCGACCATTCTTCGGCCAGCTTCGCGGTTCCGTCCGTCGAACCGTCGTCGACCACGATGATTTCGATGCCGCCCGCGACCGGATGCGCCTCGAAGTATTCGCGGACGCGGGCGAGTGTGCCGCCGAGCCGCTTCTCTTCGTTGAATGCCGGAATGATGATGGAAAGCTCGGGCGGAATCTGACTCATTCTTGATTGGCGTCTCGGGCGCTCTGGCGCCAGCCGTAGCGGCCCAGGAGTGGCACGAAGCGGCACGAGTAGAGGGATTGCTCCTTGGTGGCGGCGTCGCGCTTCACGATGCGCAGCAGCTCCTGATGGTTCGATCCGCCAACGGGGATCACCAGACGGCCGCCCTCGGCGAGCTGGTCGATGAGCGGCTGAGGCACTTCGGGCGCCGCGGCGGTAACGAGAATCGCGTCGTACGGGGCGCACGCCGCCCAGCCCGCCGATCCGTCGCCATCCTCGACCCTTACGTTCACGCAACCGAGGATCCGTAGCCGTTCGCGCGCGGCGGCCGCCAGCGCGGGGCGCGTCTCGACAGCGATCACCTCGCGCGCCAGCCGCGCGAGCACCGCGGCCTGATATCCCGAGCCGCAGCCGACTTCGAGCACGCGCTCGTCGCCACTGAGCAGCAGCGCCTCGGACATCGCCGCCACCATAAAGGGCTGCGAGATCGTTTGCCCTTCCCCGATAGGCAACGGCTCATCGGTGTAGGCCCTCGACGCAAGCTCCGGCGGTACGAAGGCGTGCCGCGGCACGAGTTCCATCGCTTCGAGCACCCGGGGCGCACGAATGCCCCGGTCGCGAATCTGCCGTGCAACCATATCGCGGCGCTCGGCCTCAAAATCTCGACCAGCGCTCGCGGCATGGGCGCCGTTACCGTTCATTGGAACCCAAGGCAGCCTCTCGAAACGTCCAAGCGATTGAAGACACCTGGCCCCTTGAGAAAGATACACCAGAAAGCGAATTCGTGTTTCCGTTCGATGCCCAGTCGCGGGGCCAAATCCGCCGTGACGCGGAGTGCCCGCTTCGATATCATATGGGGCGAGCTCTCGCGACCTTCAGCCCTCCAAGGAGAATCATGAAACTTTCCATTACCCTTATTGCTGCCCTGTTGTGTGCGGCGGCACCGGCGCTCGCCCAAGCGCCCGCGCAACACCAGCCCGGCGTCGCCACGCCGCGCCAGGCGCCCGCTCCGGCCGCGGTCTCGCCGGCCGCTCCGCCTTCGCTTGCCGAAAAAGTCGATCCGGCCAAGGAGGCCGCGATCCGGCATCTCATGGAAATCACCGAAACCTCGAAGCTCGGCGACAACATCAACGCGTTCCTCACGGACCGAATTCGCACCATCATGAGCCGCAACATGACCCCCGACAAGCTCCCGAAGTTCATGGACTCGTTCAGCCAGAAATTCTCGGCGGCGTCGCCTTCGAGCGCCGTCACCGACGCGATGGTGCCGATCTACGCGCGCGCCTTCTCGATGGAAGACATCCAGGAGATGACCAAGTTCTACGAGTCGCCCGTTGGCCAGAAAATGGTGAAGCAGTTGCCGCAGGTGACGCAGGAATCGCAGAACACGGGCGTGCAGATCGAGCAGAACGCGGCGATGAGCGTCCTCGACGGCATGCAGGACGATTACCCCGAGCTGAAGCCGATGCTGCGCCCGCAGGAACCGGCTCCGGCGCCGGGCGCCGGCGCACCCGGGGCTCAGCCGTCTCCCGAGGCTCCGCCGCCACAGAAGTAGCACCCGTCCGCACCGTATTCGACCGCAGGCTCGCCCGCGCTCCAGGCGCGGCGAGCCTGTGGGTCTCGCGCCCGCCGCGCTGAATCGCACCGATTCAGCTACAATCCCCTCCCGATGACACTCGCACTAGCCGGCCCCATGGACTGGTCGCCCGTCCGCATCTCTCTCGAAACGAGCGTGACCGCCACGCTGATCACGCTCGCGATCGGGCTTGCCGCTGCCGCGTGGCGCGAACGCAGGCGCGGCCCCGCCGCCGCGGTCGTCGACGGCGTGTTTCTGCTGCCGCTCGTGCTGCCGCCGACCGTGGTGGGATTTCTCCTGCTGCTGCTCTTTGGCCGGAACGGGCCGCTGGGCAAGTTTCTGCTGCATTTCGGTGCGAACGTGGTTTTCTCGTGGCCGGCGACTGTGATCGCGGCTGCGGTGGTGTCGTTTCCGCTGATGTACCTGACGGCGCGGGCGGCTCTCGAGCAGGTCGACTCGCGTTTTCTCGAGGCGGCGCGGACACTCGGCGCCTCGGAATGGCGCGTCTTCCGCGAAGTGGCGCTGCCCCTGGCGTGGCCCGGCGTGCTTGCCGGGACCATTCTCTCGTTCGCGCGCGCCCTCGGCGAATTCGGCGCCACGCTCATGCTGGCGGGAAATATTCCGGGACGCACCGCGACCATTCCCATCGCCATCTACTTCGCCGTCGAATCGGACGACATGAACCGCGCGTTCGCCTGGTGCGCGATCGACGTGATCATCTCGCTCGTCCTGCTGGCCGGGCTCTATCATTGGACGCGGGCGCAAGGACGCGCTCGCTGGATGCGGCGCTGACGTGCCGCTCGAGGTCCAGATCGCGAAGCAGCTGCCGAATTTCGCGCTCGACGTGTCGTTCACGGCGGGCGACACGCCTCTGGGAATCCTGGGCCCCTCGGGCGCGGGCAAGACGATGCTGCTCCGCTGCATCGCCGGGCTCGAGCAGCCCGACCGCGGGCGCATGGATCTCAACGGCAGAGTGCTGCTCGACACCGAGGCACGCATCCGGGTCCCGGCACGCCACAGGCGGGTGGGGCTGCTTTTCCAGCACTACGCGCTTTTCCCCCACCGCACCGTCGGGGAAAACATTGGGTTCGGCCTGGTTGGTCTGCCGGGCGAAGAACGAGCCAGGCGCGTGGCGGAACTGATGCAGCGCACGCATGCGCAGGGGCTCGAATCCCGCTACCCCCGCGAGCTTTCCGGCGGCGAGCAACAGCGCGTGGCGCTGGCGCGCGCGCTTTCGATCGAGCCGGAAGCGTTGTTGCTCGACGAGCCACTCTCGGCTCTCGACACGCATCTGCGCGGCCAACTGGAAACTCAGCTCCAGGAAACATTCGCGGCCTACCGGCGGCCTACGCTGCTCGTGACGCACAACGTCGAGGAAGCGTACCGGCTGGGCGAACAGCTTCTCGTTCTCGCGCAGGGCCGCATCGCAGCAGCGGGGGCAAAGGAAGAGATCTTCCGGCATCCGCCGAGCCTCGAAGTGGCGCAGCTCACTGGATGCAAGAATTTCTCGCGCGCCCGCGCGATCTCCGATCACGTTGTCGAGGCGCTCGATTGGGGATGCCGCTTGCGCGTGGCGCAAACGGCCGCGCGCCCTCCGGCGCACCTGGGGATTCGCGCGCACCACATCGATTTCGTCGAGCCATCGGCCGCGCAGGCGGAAGCCACGGCGGGAGAGAACGTCTTCCCTTGCCGGCTCGTGCGCTCCTCGGAGACGCCATTCCGCATTACCCTCTACCTGCGCCTCGATCGCCCGCAAACACAGCATGGCGGGCATGACCTGCAGGCGGAAGTCTTCAAGGAAAAGTGGGAGCGTTTTCGCGACCGGCCGCAGCCGTGGCACGTGAGGCTTTCGCCGGATTCTCTATTCCTGCTGCCGGAATAGCGCCGTGCGGAACTACTTGAAGTGCTTCACCCACTTGATGTCCATGCCGTAAGTGCCGTTGATATCCCGCAGAAAGACGATCGAGAGGTCGCGCTTGATCGCGTACTCCACTTGAATCAGCTGATATTGGTTGGAAGTCGCGGCGTTGCTGGAATAGGTGATGGTGAGGCCGCGCGCGACCTGTTCCTGGATCGTCACGCGGGCGGCGGCGTTCGATTCGGTGGCAGTTTCAGCGACGAACGGGTCCACCCGAAACGAGCTGATGCCGAAGAGATGTTCGATCCTGCTGCCGACACCCGTGGAGATGGCTTCGGAAAGCAACGCGGTCGCGCCGTAGTTCTGGGACGTGGCGGAACTGCGCAGCCCGCCTTCCTCTCCCGGGCTGCCGAGAGCGAGCAGCGCGACGATATCGGTATCGGGTAGCGGCGGGTCGGAGCGGTAGTTGAGGGCGAGGTGGCTGGCCTTACCGGTGAAGTCGATCGTCACCTGATACTGGCTGATCGTGGAGGTCGCCTCGACGTCGATTTCCGGGTCGAGCCGGAAGGGATTGGCGAAGTTGATGTCGCCGCGCGTGATCTCGAAAGTGTTGCCGCGGAAAGGCATCTCGCCGCCCAGCAAATGGACGTTGCCGAGGAGCACGGGCCGGTCAAACGTGCCGCGCAAGCGGACATCGCCGTCGATATCGACGTGCGCACCGCTCCACTCGATCCGGGCGCCGGGGCTGGTTTGCCCCTCGACGTCGAGCGCGAGATTCTGGAGAAACGTGGAAGTGGAAGGCGGGCCGGGCGAAGTCTCGGACGCGGCGGCGAAGAACGACGCCACATCCACGCCCTGCGCGAAGAGAATGCGCTGCACCTGCACGTTGCCGCTGAGCAGGCCCGCCGAACTCGTGCCGCTGAGTTGCAGCGTGCCGCCCGCGAGCCAGCTCATGCCTGTGGGATAGCGAATGCGCGTTTGCGCGGTTGTCGCGCTGATCTCGTAGCGCACGGGACCTTCGCCGTACGCGACGTTGCCGCTCAGCGCGAGCTGGCCGCCGCCCGCCTCGGCCGTGACGTGATCGAAGACGAGGCGGCTCTTATTGAAGAGCAGATCGCCATTCAGCTTGCTGAGCCCCACCGGGAAATCGCCGTAGACGGCCGACGCGTTGCGCACGGTCGCGCGACCCGTGATCGCGGGCCGGGCCATCGTGCCGTCGACGGACACGTTGAGACTCGTGCTGCCGTGCGCGTCGAGCGCGGGCAGAAGTCCGCGAATGAGCCGCAAGTTGATGCTGCCCGCGAGCGAGAAATGCACCGGGCGGTCGCGGTCGAAGCGAGCCGACCCACTGAACTCGAAATCGGTGTCGGGACCGTGCAGATGCGCCTGATCGACGCGCACTTCGTTGCGGCGGTAGGTCAGCTTGATGTCGCGGTCGTTGCTCAACTGCACGAGCTGATAATCAAAAGAAATGCGCGCGATGTCCGCATTCACTTCGATGGAATCTGGCTGGCTGAGGGCTCCCGCGATCGTGAAGACGCCGTCGGCGCTGCTGTGGCCCGTCAACTGGCTCAGATGCAGCCCAGCTCCGATCAACGGGTCGAGATCGAATTGCGTCACGGCAAGCCTTCCGGCGATGGAATGCTCGCCGGTGAGGCCGACGCTGAGTTGTCCCTGAAGCTTGGCGGCTGCGGGCTCGCGGGAAGCGAGGGTAATCTTCGCGACGTTGCCGTCGGAGCTCAGGTGCCCATCGAAATTGCCTTCGACCTCAGTGCCGAGTTTCAGGCTGGTGAGCGTCACGTCACCTTCGCCTGAGGGAGTAAACAACGGCCCTCCGCCGCGCAGGTGGAAGCCGAGTTTGCCGGCGATTGCCAGCGAAGGAGTCTGCAGCTTCTTGATTTTTTCGAGAGCGATGCCCGACCCGTTGAGATCGAATTCGGTACGGAGTTCGTGGGGCCAGTAGGAGAAGTCTCCGGTGACCTCCGCCGCGCCTTCGTGCAACACGGCGCGCGTGAGCCGCACCTGGCCTTCTTCCCAGTGAAATTGGCCGGTCAGGCTGTCGATCGTCCAGCCCATCACGCCGATATCGTCAAACACGACGTTCGCGTCGAAGATGGGAGCCTCGCGCGTGCCGCTGCCGCGGATATCACCGCTCAACAGGCCCGTGACCGGGTAATTCGTGCCGATAATCTCTTGCAGGTCCGCGGCGGCCGCGCGATTCACTTGCGCATTCATCGTCCAGTCGCTCGTTTCGAGGAAACTCCAGTCGCCGTCAAAATCGAGCGACATATCGATGGTGGCGGCGCTCTGCCCGCGCCGGACGGTCGCTTTCATCAAGCGGAAGCCATCGGGGGAATACTCGAAGTCGCCATTGAGGGCGTCCCGTTGCAACTGGCCGTACTGCGCGCCGGCGGCATCCATGTGTCCGGCGAACGTGGGCCCCACGATGGGGCCGAGCACGCGGCCCGTCCAATCCACGCGCCCCGCGATTCTCTTCCGCTCGGCATTGGGACCCCGAATCGCATTGATGAAGTCGTCCCAGTCGAGCAGGTCGTCCGTGCGGAACTGCGTTTCAAGCGCCGAGTCGTCGCGGCCGAGCGTGCCGTCGACGTCCACTTCGGCCTTCGGCGTGGTGATCTGGCTCTGCGTGACCAGCACTACCTTCTTGTGGTTGTCGTAGTCATAGGTGAAGTGCGCGGAAGCCGGAATCATCCCCGGCGCGAGAGTTGGCGGAGGAGTCCACAGCATGGTGCCGGCGGTGCGGAAGTCCTTGAACGCGGCGTCCCAGGTATTCACCGAGTCTACTTCCATGGCGGCATCCCAGTGCAGCGCGTTCACCGGAAAGCCGTCGTGATCGAGCGCGGCAAATGTGGCGGCGAGGCTCGATCCGCGCAGACGCGTGTCCGTACGGAAGCGGAGGCCCTTGAAATCCATTTCGAGGCGCCCGTCGAGAGTGCCGCCGAGCGCGTGCGCACTCAAATTCGGCACCACGAGCTTCCGCTTCGCGACTTCATAATCGCCGGACGTCTGAAGCCCGGTAGCATGAAACCATTCGTAGCTCATGCGCACGTCGTGCGCGTTGAAGTATCCGCTGGCCGTCCAGTCTCCGGGCTTCGGCGTCTCGCCTTCGGGCGCCGCGCTGGACGCGTAATGCGCGCGGCCCGAAAAATCCGCGATGCCGGCGGGCGCGGTGGGCTTGCGGAAAATCGTGCGAATGTCGTCGAGCGAGAGCCTTCCGCGATACCACAGGTCCCAATCCGGCTTCGCGAAGCTCGCGAGACTCGCGCGTAGATTGAGTTGCGAATGCGGCCCGGTCCACACGAGCTCCTGCAGATCAAACGAGTCGCGATGCAGCGTGAATTTGGCGGAAACGTCGAAGCGGAACGGCATGTCGCGCCTCGCCGCGAGCCTCACCTGGCGCCATTCGAAATTGCCGACGTAGGAATCCGCGGCGTTCGCGGGAGCCTCGTAATGCAGCGTAAACTGAAAACCGCGCCCGTCGAGCGAAAGGGGCGTCCGCCGGTTGTTGTAGCTCACGCCTCCGTCTCGCAGCGCGAGCTGCCCGATGCGCAGATCGAAAAGCGTGGTGCGCCACGGACGGCTCGGCGAGCGGCGCTCAGGGCTCGGCACGTTGCTGTGCCCGTTCTTGTCGACCGTCACAGCGACTTCCGGCTCGTCCACGATCACCTCATCAAGCGCGACCTGATGCCGGAAGAGGGAGAGGATGCGGACGCCCACGTCGACGCGATCGGCATGAAACAACGGAGGGGCGCCGGGTTCTTCGAGGCCATGCACCGTGAGGTCGCTCACCCCGACGGTCAGGCGCCACGGGTTGAAATGGAAGGAGCCCATCTGGACGGTGGCGCCGGTCCGCTTGTGCACCTGGGTGATGATTTCGGAGCGAATCCAGCGGTCCGCGTAGCCGAATTCGAAGATCGCGGCCACCACAACCACGAGCACCAGCAATAGCGCAAGGACCGCGGCAAGCGGCCGCAGGGTCCACTTTTTCCAGCGCCCGCTCATGGCGCTTCCCCGTCGGCGACGATGTCGATCTTCAAGCGGTTCCGCGTGTCGTCGAGCCACTGCCGTGCCAGCGTGTCGATGTCCCGCTGGATCAATACCTCGCGAATCGTGTCTTCCACGTCGTCGATTGGCGGCACTTTCTCGCCGCGCGCCTTGAGCTGCGGCGCGAATTCGTCGTCGTAGTAGGCCTGAATCTGCTTTTCATCCACCTGCGCCGCCGGACGAAACCGGTAGTCGAGAAATCTCGAAAGATACAGCTGTTGCGAGAGCATGCGATGAACGGCCGCTTCGCTCAGCCCGGCGCCGACGCGGCGCTTCTCGAACTCCTGCGGAGAAGAAAACTGATCGACGAGTTGTTTGTAAGCGCGGTCGACGTCCTGGGCGGTCGGCTGCGGGTATTTGCTCGCATCCGCCTCGCCGCGGACGATCCATTGATCGGAAAGCTCGCGGATCACTTCGTCGCGCGATTTCGAGCGCCCGTCGACGAGCATCTGAAACGCGGCGAGTTCGCGGACCTCGCTGTCGGTGAGGATGTCGTCTTCGATGCGGGCCGCGATGCCGTCGATGGGCTGCGCGCCCGCGGCAGAAGCGGGAGCAGATTGCGCCGGGATCGGCCGCGGGAGCCCGCGCGAGGCCGCGGGATCCGCCAGGCACGCCAGCAGCGCCAAAATGAGAGTCGCTCGCCGCATCAGAACACCGGCCCAATATTGAACGAAAAACCGAAGTGCGGGAGATGAAATACTTCCGTCGATTGCGTAGTCGTGTTGTAGACCTGGTACGCGGCCGGATTGATCTGATAGCCGAAATCGACGCGCACCGGTCCCACCGGCGTCGGATAACGCAAGCCGAATCCGATCGTGTGCGAAAAGTAGTCGAGATTCGTCAGCGAAGGCGGCTTCCACCGCAGCGTGATGTGGTTGACGTCCGTGAAGACGTTGCCGCCATCGTAGAAGAGAGTGCCGCCCAGCTTATTGCCCACGAAGGGCAGCTTCAACGGGAAATGAAGCTCCTGGTTGAAAATCAGCACGGCCAGTCCGCCGATGGGGAATCCCGTGCAGGGGTCGCGCGGGCCCGCCTGGTTGAGCCCGAACCCTCGCAGTGAAGTGCCGCCCCCGGCGAAAAACCGCTCCGGCAACGGAATGATCTCCTCGGTCAGCGGCGTTCCATTGGGCTGGCATTGAGCTGGATTGAACGGCGCGTTGATCCCCTCGATGGTATTGCCGAGAGGCTCTTCGATTCCGAAGCGCGTCGACCGCGCGATCACGAACGATCGCCCGATCGAATAAAACGAGGAGTTCTGGAAGAATCCGCGGAAGTAGCTCGCGCTCGACCCGAGCGCCGTGGTGGCCCAGCTCACGTCGGCCGTGTTGAAGCTTCCGTGCGACGCGTCGGTCGGATTGTCGCGCCGGTCGCGCGCGTAGGTGACTCCGAATCCGGAGACGAGTTCGGGCTGGCTGAGCAGCGGAATCTCGTCCTCGGCGACAGCCAGGTTCGCGGCCTTCACGCGGCGGTAGAAGTACCTGTAGAGCAGCGAGCTCGAAGGCGACAATTTCTCGACGAGTTGCGCGCCGCCCTCGAAACGAGTCGAGGTGAACGTATTGATGTCCTGGGTCTTTTCCGCGTAGCCGGTGAACAGCAGGCTCAAATGCTGATTGGCGAGAAAGTTGTTCGCGGTATAGGTGGTCGCGAAACGGTATTCGAGCGTGCTTGCGCGCGCCTGAAACGAGAGCGTCTGCGCCCTGCCGAACATGTTGGCTCGGGCGATCTCGAAGATGCCGCGCGGGCTGGCGCCAAGCGTGATCGCATTCGGATTGAGCATCATGTTCGGGCCGGTTGTCCCGCTCGCGACCCGCTGCACCTCGAAGCCAAAGCCGTAGCCGATCGTGTAGCGGTGGCCTTCGAGCGTTTCCACCACCATGGCCTTCTGGGGATCGGTGCCCGAGGGATTCTGCGGCGCGATCTGCACGCGATCGAACACGCCGAGGTTGTAGAGTTGGCGCTGCGTCGTCGCCACATCGGACTCACGCAGCGGCCCGCCCGCCTTGATGTCCACCTGCCGCGCGATGATGCCGGGCCGCGTGTACTGGTAGCCGGTGAGCAGCACCTTCGCCACGTCGACGCGATCGCCCTCGGTAACGTGGTAGACGAGCTGCATCTCGTTGGGCTTCCCGCCCGGGACGGTATCTTCGTGGAAACTCGCTTCCGGGTAGCCGTCGTTGTAGTACAGCGCGAGGATGTTGTTGCGGTCGCTCGTCACGCTGGATTCCGAATATGGCTGGCCCGGCGTCGACCCGGTCACGCTCAAGAGAGCCTGCGTGCTGATCGCGTGATTCCCCTCGATCTTCAAGCTCGAAATGAACGTCTGGGTGCCCTCGACGACGTGAAACGTCACGAAGAGATTGTTCTTCTTGCCGCGGTATTGATCGTCGACGTTCGCGGTCACCTGCGCGTCGCGGAAGCCGTTCGAGAGATAGACGTCGCGCACGGAATCGATGTCGTCGCGCAGAAGCTGCTGGCTGAAGCGCCCGTTCGATAGAAACGCGGCGGGCTGAATCGTGAGCCGTCGCTCGAGGAGCGACGTGCCAAAATACTTGTTACCCTCAAACGCGACGCCCGCCATGTGGTACCGGTCGCCACGCATCACCTGGTAGGTGATTACGCGTTCCTTGCGGGTGTCATCCTGGCGCGAAGCCACTTGGACGTCCGCGTCGAAATAGCCCTGGCTTTGCAGGTAATTGCGCAGGTTCCGGCGGCCTTCCTGCAGCAGGTCGTCGTCGACCGCCCCTTCCTCGTACATCGGCAGCAGTTTTTTCTGTTGGCTTTTGCTGACGTGGGCGCCTTCGATCTCGATGTGGACGCGAGGCCCGGCTGTCACTGAAAACGTGAGCCGCACGCGCTTGGTCTTCGGATCGTAGGCGCCGCGTTCGAAGCGCGCCCCGGCTCCGAGGTAGCCCTGCTTCACGAGGTAGTTCTTCACCCGTTCGGCGGCGTGAGAAAGGCCGGCGGTGGTCACCGCACTCTTGCGCGAGATCTTCGAGCGCTTCAGCAGTTGGGTATCCGTGTACGGCGTCTGGTTATCGACGGTGACGTCGCCAACGTGCGCGCGCGGCCCGGGAACCACTGTAAACAGGACGTTCATCTCGCGATCGGTGTCGCGGGGGCTGAGGCTCCAGCTGATTTTGGCCTCGTACAATCCGTCGTCGCTCAGCGAACTCTGCAGCCGCGATACCGCCTCCCGCAGCGAACTTTCGCGAAAGGGTTCGCCCAGGCTCAGCCGCACCGCCGCCAGAGCCGCCGGCTCCGAAGGCGGCTCGGCGAGGCCCTCGATGCGAATCACGTTGTTGTAGAAATTCGGCTGCACCACGAAATCGACGCGCAGCCCCTCGGGACTTGAGGACGACGTTACCTCGATGCTCGCGTAGTCTCCCATCGCGTAGAGCTCGCGTAAGCTGTCGCGTTCGGCCGCGAAGTCGAAGCGCTTCCCCGCCATCAGCGGCAGGGGCGGTATTTTTTCCTTCGCAGGCTGGCCGGATTGGTAGACCACGCGCACTTCGGCGACCGTTTGGCCTTCGATGCTCGCCTCCTGCGCCCCGGCACGCGCGGCCAGAGACGCGTAGGACATGAGCCATGCGGCAAAGAAGACGGCGCGCAGAGAATTTCGGGGAATCGTCGAGGACGTCAAGATCGCCAGAATCCGCACTCCTCAGATTGAGAAGAGAGGTTAGCACAGCCGCGTTGCCCGACCGGCGCGAAAAGGCGCTATCATGAGCGAGGACCGCCACATGCAGCCCGATCAGCGCGAAAAATACTCCCGCCAGATCCTCTTCGCCGGAATCGGCGAGGCTGGGCAGGAAGCAATCCTGCGGTCGAGCGCAGTTGTGGTCGGCTGCGGAGCACTCGGTACGGTGGCCGCCAATCTTCTCGTCCGCGCCGGCGTGGGCCGCGTCCGGATCGTCGACCGGGATTTCGTCGAGGCCTCAAACCTGCAGCGCCAGACCCTTTTCGAAGAGTCCGACGCGCGCGCGGCCCTGCCGAAGGCCGTGGCGGCCGAGCGGCGACTCAGCGCGATCAACTCCACCGTGCGGGTGGAGGGCGTCGTGGCCGACCTGACGCCGAAAAACGCCGCCGAACTCCTCTCAGGCTTTTCCCTGATTCTCGACGGCACCGACAATTTCGAAACCCGCCTGCTGCTCAACGACGCAGCCCTCTCGCTCGGCGTCCCCTGGATCTACGCCGCCGCGGTCGGCAGCTACGGCGTCACGATGACGATCCGTCCCGGCGAGTCTCCGTGCCTGGCCTGCCTGCTCGAATCCGGCAGCCCACTGAACGGCCACGGCTCGGGCACCCACCCGATCGGCTCCGTCGCCAACGGCGACGCGAGTGTGGAAGCTACGTGCGACACGGCCGGGGTGCTGAATGCGGCAGTCGGCGTGATCGCTTCGATCGAAGCCGCCGAGGCGATCAAGCTGCTCGCGGGCAAGACTGAAGCGCTAAGCACCCGCCTCATTTCTTGCGACGTATGGACCGGGAAGTTCCAGTCGATCGGCGTGGCGCGAAACCCCGGATGCCGCGCCTGCGGCCGCCGCGAATTCACGTATCTCGAGGGCGCCGCCCAACCTCACATCACGCTCTGCGGCCGCGATTCCGTGCAAATTCACGAGCGCCACCGCCGCCTCGACCTCGCCGAGCTCGGCCGGCGCCTTGCCTCCGCATCGGCCGCCGAAGTGCGCAACAACGATTTCCTTCTCCGCTTCCGGGTCGCCCCTTACGAACTCACCGTCTTCGCCGACGGGCGCGCCATCATCAAGGGCACGAAAGACCCCGCCGTCGCCCGTTCCCTCTACGCCCGCTACATCGGCGCGTGACGCGAGCGGGTATGCCGGGACCGCTGCTCGGAACTCTTGGTTGCTGTGTGGTTTGGCTACGTGAAACGGAAGCGCTAGCCGGCAAAACGCCGCAGCGCCGATTGGCGCATCGCCGCGCGATCGATATTTTCGCGGCAATTCATCAGCGTAAGGAGCGTGCTCAGCACGCGCGCCTTGATTTCGTCGGTCATCGGGAAGCCGCTCGTGGCGGTATGCACCAGCGATTCCCCGCGCGCCGCGATCTTCCGTATGAATTCGAGCTGGCGCTCGTGATTGGCGCTGCCGAGCGATGTCTCGCGCCGCATCTCGGCGCATTCCTGTTCGATAAAGAGCGTGAAGTGCAGGACGCACATGTGCTCGGCAGCGAGTCCTGCCGGCACTGAGGCCTTGCACCCCTTCGAAGCGCACGCGTCTGGCATTGGAGCTGGGTCCCCGGCAACCCCTTTTTTTGTAACACCTTCGACCTTGGATTTCCAGTTACTCCCAACCCCGTGCATCCAATCGGATACACCCTGCCTACAGGAAAAAACATGCGCGACACCCGGGAAGCGCGGAATCGCGTGCGGCATCTAAACCGGTATAGGGTCAGATGTTGCAAGCAAGTGTTTCGAGGAGGGATATAAAATGATCCGTCTTACTTCAAGCGGGGTCCGTCGGGCCCTGGTGTCTGCCTTCGCATTCATTCTGCTGCTGCCTGCTGCAAGCGCCGTATTTGCAGGGACTAAGCCCAATCAAGCCCCGGCGCGCAACTCGTCCAACTACGAGGCTTGGCTCACGAAGGAAGTCCGCCACCAGCTCTTGCTGCTTCCCTTCTATACGGTGTTCGACAATCTCGAATACAAGGTGGAGGGTTCAAAGGTCGTTTTGATCGGGCAGGTGGTGCGGCCGGTTCTGAAATCCGACGCGGCGGGAGCCGTAAAGCACATCGAGGGCGTAACGCAAGTTGACAACCAGATACAGGTGCTTCCGCCCGCGCCGCTCGACGACCAGATCCGTCGTGAAGAATATCGCGCGATCTATGGCTCGCCGACGTTGGAAATGTACCGGGACCGCAGCGTGGCTCCGATCCACATCATCGTCGACAATTCGCGAGTGACGCTCGAAGGAACCGTTTCGACGCAAAACGACAAGAACATCGCGGGGCTGATGGCGAATAAGGTTCCGAACGTCTTTTCGGTGACGAATAACCTGCGAGTGGAAAACAGTTAAACGGATAAAGGCTTCGTCCGCTTACTGTCCCGCCGGCGCGGCATGCTCCCCGATCCGGAAATTAGTCCACGGACCGGCGATCATGTCGCGCAGCCCGGAAGCTTCCCAGGAAAACTCGGGGTGGTCCGAGAGGAATTTCCCCGCGTCGAACGTCACGCCGCAGGGATGGCCGATGCGCGCGATGAAGGCCATCTGCTCGGCGAGGCTGCTGTCGATCACCTTGCCGGAGACGGCGCCGCTCGGCGAGTAAGGCGGCGAGGTTGAATCCGGCAGCACGTCAGGCTGCATGTCGCCGTGGCCGCAGAGCGTGCGGCGGTTCGCGCCTTCTTTCTTGGTGAACGCGTCGTAGTGGTCGGCGAGAAACACCTCGGCCAGTTGCGTATCGATCTTCCCCTTGTTTCCGTTGATCAACTGATCCCAGCGGAGCTTTCGCGCGTTCATCGAACTCGCTGGATTATTGGGATCGTAGGTGGTCTCGTCCCGGATCACGTCCGGATCGCTGGCGAAGTTGGCGCCGGAGTAGTAGCCGTCCATCGTGCGCCAGAGCTTCGTGTGCCTCAAGCCGAGCTCGAGGCGGGCGATTTCGCCGGTCTTGCGGTCTCCGATCAGCCAATCGTTGGCGTAGCCGCCGTTGTTTCCGTCGATCATGATTTTCGCGTAGCTATCGATCGAATCCGCGTATTGCGCGGCTTTCCTCGCGCGAACGAATTCGGCCTTGCCGTTCGGGTCCCATCCGTGAAAATTCGAGATGGTGGTTTCCGTGATCATCAGGCCGGCCGAATTCACCACGAAATCGTCGTCGCTTGTGATCACGCCCGGGAAGCCGTCCATCAGCATGCGGTAGCCGTGTTCGGGAACGATGTCGAAGATGATGTTCCAGCGCGAGCCTTCCATGTAGCTCGTCCAGTTGTTGTGGCCCATCACGATCTGGTGATCCTTCGTGAAGCTGCCGGTCGCCACGAACGCGCTGCAATGGCCGAAAGGCTCGAGCTTCGTGGAAAGGCTGCTGCCGGTTTTGGCGTCGAGCCACGGCACGTAGTAGTCCGCCAGCTCCGAGAACGCGTTGTACGCCACGATGTCCCAGATGTCGAGTTTGCCGCCCTTCGCCTGCAGCCCGTCGACGATTCCGAACATTTCCGACTGATACTCGGGATCGATCTTCGGCCATAGCATCTCGCGCGCGGCCCGGCGGAAAAACTCCCAATCGCGCCCCGTCTGGTGCGTATCTTCGAGCTTCACCACGGCGAACGCGTCTGAAATTTCCGGCGCGAGCAGGAATCCGTGCTCGTAGCCGATGTCGTGCGGCGAGCCCTCGAGATGCACGTAGATCCATCCGCCGCGATTGAACCGGTAGCCCTTGCCCTGCTCCACGTCGAAGTAGGTGTTCTGCGCGAGGCCGGGCGGCAGCGGCGCCGCGGCCGGAGACGTCGCGCGAGCCGAAATCGGCCGGGGCGTCGCGGCAAGCGGCTGTCCGAGCGGAGCCGCCACGAGAATCGCGGCCAGGGTCATCGCCAAAGTCGCCTTCCATCCGCGCCCGCCGGTCAGAACTCGTCGCGCTTCCTGGTTGTCGGTCATTGAATTCATCTCGGGTCGAATAACGATCGGATTCCGCCAAGAATTTCGGATCGCACCTATCGTAGGTAAACGCTCCTCCGAGCGCAAGGAAATCTGGCGCGCCGAAGGAGCGGTGGCGCGGCCGGCAAGCAGCGGAGGGACAGCCATCGCGATCCGGGCCATCGGGGGCAACGCCCGTACAGAACGAGCGCCTGTCCCTTTTCTGTCCCAATGATCAGTAGCCGCTCCGCCGCCGAGACGCTACTCTGCAATCGCTTCGGGCCCCCAGCCACGCATTTCTCCGAGCGATTTTTGCGCACCGGCACCCCCAGCCAGCCGGACAAATCTGCGAACCAGGGCACAATGAGAACTACTCAATCGAACAAAACAGGCCTGGTACAGGCCACGATCGTCGCAATTCTTCTCTCTCTCTCGGCAACCGCAACCCACGGACAAAGGTTCACTCGCAATCGCCATCGCACCGGCTCCTCCGCCACCGCGCCTTCCATCACCGCCGAGCCCGCTAGCCGCACCGTGATCGCGGGGCAGACAGCAAGCTTTTCCGTCACCGCCAGCGGAACCTCGCCGCTCAGCTATCAGTGGCGCATGAACGGAACGGCCATCAGCGGCGCGACATCTCCCACTTACACGACAGGCGCCACGACAACTTCGGAAAACGCTGCGCAATTCACGGTTGTGGTGAGCAACAGCGCCGGGAGCGCGACGAGCAACGCCGCAGTCCTCACCGTCGACGCGACTACCGCCCTTCTGAATCCGAACCCGACGAGCGTGGCTTTCGGCAGCGTCAATCTCTCGACCAATAACACGAAGAGTGTGACGCTCACCAATTCCGGAAATTCCAGCGTGACGATTTCGAGTGTGACCGTGGCCGGCGCGGGCTTCGGCGCCACCGGCGCCTCCTCGGGGCTCACTCTCCCGAGCGGCCAAAGCGCCACGCTGACCGCAACGTTTGATCCCGCCGCGAGCGGCAGCGCCACCGGCAGCATCACGGTGACGAGCAACGCCACGAACTCGCCCGCAGTAATCGCGCTCTCGGGCACCGGCGCGGCCCAATCGTATTCGGTCGCGCTGAATTGGACTGCCAGCACCTCTTCGGTCACGGGCTACAACGTCTACTCCGGCACGTCCTCGGGCGGGCCCTACACGAAGCTCACGTCGTCGCCCGTCGCTTCCACCAGCTACACCGACAATAGCGTGCAACAGGGCAAGACGTACTACTACGTGGTGACGTCAGTCAATTCGGACAACGAGGAAAGCGCTTATTCGGCGCAGGTTTCGGCAGTCGTCCCGTAGAGCGACATCGAAGAGGCGGAAGGAGACAGCCGGCGGCCGGGCAAGCTCACGTAAGCGGCCGGCAGCGGCCCTTTTCCGCCTTTTATCGGAACGTAAGGCCCGATAAGAGCACGTTCCGGTAGCAGCCGCGGCAGAAACGGCACGCGAAAAGGCTATTCAGGGAGATCGTCCTTCCAGGCGAGGAGAGCCGCGGCGATGTCGCTTGTGGCGCCGAGGCGATCGCGCGCGGCGGCCCAACGTTCGCGCATGAGGCGCGCCAGAGGCGCGTCGAGTTTCACCGCTTCGCCGAGATCGGCGGCGATGCGCACATCTTTGGCCATGAGCCCGGTCGAGAAGCCGGTCGCGAACTTCTCCGACAACACCTGCTCCTTCAGCATGAACTCGGTCGTGAAGTTGCGTCCTGTCGAGGCGTTCAGAATATCGGTCATCACCCCTCGGTCGAGACCAAAACGCTGGCCGATCAGCAGCGCCTCGGCCGCCGCAGCGTATCCCGCCGCCGCGACGAAATTATTGAGTGCCTTCATCGCGTGCGCCGTGCCGAGCGCACCCGTTTCGAAAAGGTGGTCGCCCATTGCGCGCAGCAGGGGCTTCGCGCGCTCGATTGCCGCGCGGTCGTTGCCGCCGATCATGATGGCGAGCTTTGCGTCCCTGGCGCGGGGCACTCCGCCCGACACGGGTGCATCGATCAGTGCGGCGCCGTCGCGTTCCAGCGCTTTGCCCAATTCGCGCGTGCCGACGGGCTCCGAGGAGCTCATGTCCATCACGATCGCGCGCGGCTGCAGATTCCGCGCGAACGCGCCGTCCTCTTGTTCGATGAGCACGCGGCGGACAATTTGTCCTGTCGGCAGCATCGTGATGGTGATTTCACTGCGTGCGATTTCGGCGAGACTCCCCGCGGTCTGAGCCCGATGCTCTTGGCAAAACCGCGCGGCGCGGCCGGCATCAAGATCCAAAACGGTGAGATCGTGACCCGCCTTGGCGATGTTTCCCGCCATGGGCCAGCCCATGTTGCCAATACCGATAAATCCGACTCGCATCTTTTGGCGTGATTAGAAAAAGGCGTGAAATGAGAAGCGGCTCCGGGATCAAATGGCCGCACGGCCTATCCGCGTCCCCTGCGGGTGCCCCGCCCCGAGGACCTGGTCCCAACCCGCATGGACGGCGCCCGAAAGAATCAGGCGCTGGCTGCGCGCGAGAGGCCGTCGCCCGAAACCGTGTGGCCCGACTTGCGGCGTGCCGACCAGACTCGCGGCCGCGGCGTGCCTTCGAAGTCGACGATCTCGTCGACCCGATACGGCATTTCCTTGTCGCAAGCGCGGCAACGGAGCGAGAATACGCGCGATTGAGCGGTATCACGAAGCGACGGGTCCGCATCAATTTCGGCGGCCATGTTCAGGACGATCGACGGCAGCGGAATCGCCTGCCGGCAGCACCTGCAAACCACTCCCGCGTATACTTGCTTTTCGAGCTGCTGATTCATTTCAAAACCCTCAGATAAATTTGGCCTTCGGAAGGGAGGGTCATGCTACCTGAACTGGCTTGTTGAAATCCAGCCCGCTTTTGGCGAGTTATCCACAGGCTGGCGAGGAGCTGATTTTTCTACTTTTTTTCGCCGGGGCGTGCGCAACATTTCCGCTTTTCCCGTGTTGAATCAGTTGGATAGGGCCGGTTCGCCGCCCGTAGATCGAGGATAACGCTTGGGTTACGCGGCGCTTTGTTTCGCGTCGCACGGCGGTCCGGGTGAGGTTTAATAAGTTCGGGGAGGAACTTCATGAGCACACTCTTTCGATTCCGCAATCTTATGCTGCTAGTCGCGCTGTGCGCTGCACCGTTCGCGATCCCGGCCGCGTCATTCGGGCAAATCAGCGTCGGGGTGGCAATTCATGTTGGACCGCCGGCTCTGCCGGTCTACACGCAACCACCATGCCCGGTGGAAGGCTACCTTTGGACGCCGGGCTACTGGGCGTATGGGCCCGCGGGCTACTACTGGGTTCCCGGAGTTTGGGTCGCGCCTCCGCGTCCCGGCCTCTTGTGGACACCTGGTTACTGGGGCTTCGTCGGCGGAGCCTACGGATGGCATGCGGGGTATTGGGGCCCGCACGTCGGCTTCTACGGCGGAATTAACTACGGATTCGGCTACGGCGGAGTCGGCTTCGTCGGCGGGCGGTGGGACGGCGGCGTCTTCCGCTACAACACAGCGGTGGTGAATGTGAACCGGACGGTCGTGCGCAACGTGTACGTGGATCGCACGGTGGTCGTCAACAACTACGGCCATGCGAGCTTCAACGGCGAGGGCGGAGTGAACGCGCGTCCGAGCGCCGAGGAGCAGCGGTGGTCGCACGAGCAGCACTTCCAGCCGACCGCGAACCAGATGGCGCACGAGCAGAACTTCCGCGACGACCGCAGCGCGTGGGCCTCCGAGAATCACGGCAATCCGCATACGGTGGCGATGAACCGCGTCAACGGGCGGCAGTTCGACCAGCAGGGCCGGATCGCGCAGGGCGTGCATTCCGGCGAACTGACTCCGGGCGAAACGCAGCACCTCGAGAACCGCGAGGCCAACATCCACAACGAAGTCCACAACGATCGCGAAGCCAACGGCGGTCGGCTGACGCAGCAGGAGCGCCAGCAGGTGAACCGTCAGCAGAACCATGCGAGCCGCGACATTTACCGCGACAAGCACAACGACCGGACCGATGCGCATCCGCACCCACAGCGCGAAGAGCATCACGACCGGTAGAGGTCGCCCGTCGCGTTACGGTATCAACGGTAGTTCCCTGCTCCCGGCAGATAAGGCCGGGAGCGGGGAGCGCCGAATCCGCAGAAGTCCATCGTTTTCCTCAGGTTAATCCCCGATATCGGCCCGCGCTTTCGTTGTAATTTCCGCCTGACCGCCAGAGCCCGGCGTCACGTCGTGCGTTTCCCAGCGTCCAATGGATAGGAGGAATCCTATGCGGGAATTACTGCGAGTTCGCAATCTTATTCTGCTGGCGCTCTTGTGCGCTCTGCCCGGCGTGTGCCATGCACAAGTTGCCGTCTCCATACGAATCGGGCCGCCGGCGCTGCCGGTCTACACGCAGCCGCCGTGCCCGGACGCGGGTTACATCTGGACGCCCGGATATTGGGCGTGGGGTCCGGACGGGTATTACTGGGTACCGGGAGTGTGGGTTGAACCGCCGGCGGTCGGGCTACTGTGGACGCCGGGATATTGGGGATTCGCGGGCGGATTGTACGCGTGGCATGCGGGCTATTGGGGTCCGCACGTGGGATTCTACGGCGGGATCGACTATGGCTTCGGCTATTACGGGAACGGCTTTGCGGGCGGGCGCTGGGAAGGCGGCCATTTCGCCTACAACACGGCAGTATGGAACGTGAACCGAACCGTGGTGCGCAATGTGTACGTGGATCGAACGGTGGTGCGCAATGGGAACGGTCGCGACCGCGCGAGCTTCAACGGGCGAGGAGGCGTGACCGCGCGTCCGACGGCGCAGGACGACCGCTGGGCGCATGAACAACACGTCCAGCCGACGCGGAATCAGATGTCGCACGAACAGAATTTCCGCGGCGACCACAACGCGCTGGCTACCGTGAACCACGGGCAGCCGCGCACCGTCGCGATGAATCGCGTGGACGGAAACCGATTCAACCGGCAGGGGCACGCCGAGAACGTGGCGGCGAAGAGCCCGGCGGCCAATCGGGAGAATAACGTCCGCCGAGAGAACAGCCATCCGTTCAATGCGAATCCGACGCACCCTGCTTCGAGGGGCACCGTCGAGAACCACAACAGCAACATGAACCGCGAAAATCACAACGCGCGGCCGCAAAACGCTCCAGCGGAACGACGGCCCCCGAACAACATGAGCCGCGAGAATCATACGGCCCGGCCGGAAAACACTCCGCAAGAGCGGCGGCCGATGAACAACAACATGAGCCGCCCGAGCCAAGGCCACACGCCTGAGGGCCGACCGAGCGGCCATCCCGAGGTGGGGCATCCCCCGCAGCAGCATGAAGAGCGCGGCGGAGGCCATCCGAATGGCGGCGGTCATCCGGAGCACGAGGAAAAGCACGGAGGGCACTAGCTCTCAGCAGGCGCCGGACCCGCCGTGGCGATCGCCGCGGCGGGGTCCGTTTCTCCTCCCATTTCGAAACCGGCCACCGGCTCTGACAACGGGCCACGGCTGCCCCACAGCTCACGCGGGGCGATTCGGTCAGGCAGGCGAATTTCCTGCTGCAAAATCGCTGCGAATCGTGCATAGTATGTGCGTCAGCCGGGACGCCGCAGCCAACCGGAAACCCCACAAACAATAAAAGTGTCCGCGCACGCGTGCTTTTGTGCCCGCGTGCAAGAAAGGACTTAGAAGCAACCATGGACATTGGCAATCCAGGGGTTGGGCGGATCGGCCCATTCGAGATTTTCTTTCCTACCTATCCAGCCGCGGCGGCGTTGCCCGCCCGCGCGAGCAACGACCCGGAAATTCCCGGGCGGCTTTTCGTCGTGGAAGGCATCGACGGCTCGGGCAAATCGACGCAATTGAGCCTGCTGCACAAGTGGCTCGAGGCGAAGGGATACGGCGTCGTCTTCAGCCAGTGGAATTCGTCGCCGCTGGTGAAGGACACCACGAAGCTGGGCAAAAAGAAAAAGATGCTGACGCCGGCGACGTTTTCGCTGATCCACGCGACGGACTTCGCCGACCGCACCGAGCACAGCATCCTGCCGCTGCTGAAAGCGGGCGCGGTGGTGCTGTGCGACCGCTACGTCTACACGGCGTTCGCGCGCGACGTGGCCCGGGGCATGGATCGTGAATGGGTGCGCGACCTCTACGGCTTCGCGGTGAAGCCGACCGTGGCGTTTTACTTTCGCGTGCCGCTCGAGACGGCGATCGGCCGGCTGGTCGGCGCGCGCGACGGATTCAAGTTCTACGAGGCCGGGCTCGACATCGGCCTGAGCGACGATCCCACCGAGAGCTTCCGGCTCTTTCAGGGACGCATCCTCGACGAATACGAAAAAATGATTCCGGAATTCGGGCTCACCGTGATCGACGCGACGCTGCCCGTCGAAACCCAACAGGCGCAGGTGCGCCACATCGCGAGAACTCATCTCGAGGAAGCGGAAAATTTGAGGGTGCGACCATGAGAAAGACATACGGAAAGCTCCTGCCGGGAATGAGGCTCAACGATCTGGCGGGCAAGCTCATCGTCATCGAAGGGACGGACGGCGCGGGACGGACGACGCAGATCAACTTGCTGAAGCCGTGGCTCGAGGAACTGGGACATGCCGTGCTCGATACGGGCATGACGCGGTCGGAACTTGCCGGAGAAGGCATCCGGCGAGCGAAAGAAGGCAATAATCTCGGGCGCGTGACGCAGAGCCTGTTCTATGCGACCGACTTCATCGACCGGCTGGAAAACGAGATCGTTCCGGCGCTGCGGGCGGGATTTATCGTGCTGACGGACCGGTACATCTATTCGCTGATGGCGCGGGCGATCGTGCGCGGCATGGACGGTGCGTGGATTCGCAGCATCTTCAGCACGGCGCTGGTGCCGGACGCGGTGTTTTACCTGCGTCTGAATGTCGAGGAGCTGATTCCGCGGGTCGTCTTTTCGCGCGGATTCGATTATTGGGAGTCGGGGATGGACGTCTTCCCCGGGAAAGACATGTACGAGAGTTTTCGCGCCTACCAGACGGCGCTGCTCGAGGAATTCGAGCGGCTGGGCGCGGAATACAGTTTCCAGATGATTGACGCCTCGGCGGAGCCGAGAGTCGTCTTCGCGCAACTCAAAGCCAAGGTGATGGGCATGCTCGAAGCGGACGCGCGCGCCACGCTTCTCGCAAAGCCGGAAGAGCGCACGGCGATCGTGCCGGCCACGCCTGCTCTGCCGGTGCCGTCGTCCGTGCCGCAGGGGCTCGAGCGCGTGTCGCCGGTGGTGAACAGCGTGAATCGTGAGATCGATCTGCTGTTCCAGAGCATGGTGGCGCATTACTCCGCGCGTCCTCATGCCCACGCCAATGGCCATTCGAACGGCCACGCGAGCGGCAACGGCCGCGGCAACCTGCACCACGACTAGCAGGTCCTCAGCATCAGGCATCGCGAAGGATGGGCCGCGCCGCGCCCCATCCAAAATAAGCGGGGAGCCTTCGGCGCACGCGCTCGATTGACACCTCTCCGACACTACGGCTAGAGTACAGCTTCCCGTATTTTCAGCGAGTACCCAGGGAGCATCCATTCAAATGACCGGGACGACTGTCTCTCACTATTCAATTTTGGAAAAGATCGGCGGAGGCGGGATGGGTGTGGTTTACAAAGCCAAGGACAACCGCCTCGGCCGAAACGTCGCCCTGAAATTTCTGCCCGAAGGGTTCGCGGTGGATGCCGAGGCGATTGAGCGGTTCCGCCGCGAGGCGCGCGCCGCGAGCGCCCTCAACCACGCGAATATCTGCACCATCTACGACATCGACGAGCACGAAGGCCGCCCGTTCATGGCCATGGAGCTTCTCGAGGGCCAGACGCTGAAGCATCGGATCGACTCCAAACCGATGGCCGTGCCCGAGATTCTGGAAGTGGCCATTCAAATCGCCGACGGATTGGAAGCGGCGCATTCAAAAGGCATCGTTCATCGCGACGTGAAACCGGCGAATATTTTTCTGGTGAACCGGGGCGCCGCGAAAATACTCGACTTCGGCCTGGCGAAACTGGCGGCGCAGCGGCTGCTCACCACGGAGCGAGTGGGCGCTTCGATGAGCAAGCTGGCAACGATGGCGCCGGATCAGTTCGTCACCAGCCCGGGCAGTTCTATCGGCACGGTGGTGTATATGTCGCCGGAGCAAGCGCGAGGCGAGGAGCTGGACGCGCGCTCGGACATTTTTTCGCTGGGCGTGGTGCTCTACGAAATGGCAACCGGCGCAGTCCCCTTCCCGGGCGCAAGCGCCGCCCTGATTTTCGACGGCATCCTTCACGCGACGCCGGCTCCGGCGAGCAAGGTGAATTCACGATTGCCCATCGCCATTGAGAACATGCTCGGCAAAGCGCTCGAGAAAGACGTCGATTTTCGCTACCAGACGGCGGGCGAGCTTCGCGCAGACCTCAAGCGGCTGCGGCGCGATCTCGAAGGGGCCCGGCGCGCTCCTTCGGAAAAGGCGGCTGCGGGCGAGCCATCCTCAGGCTCGACGCCTGCGCGGAAATCGGTTGCCGTCCTTTATTTCGAGAATCAAAGCGGCGGCAAGGAAGACGAATATTTTCGCGACGGAATGACGGAAGACGTCATCACCGAGCTTTCCAAGATGACGCAGCTTCAAATTTTCCCCCGCTCGGAAATGCTGGCGTTTCGGGACAAGCCCTCCACCGCGCCGCAGGTGGGGCAGCAGCTCGGCGCCGCCTACGTGCTCGAGGGGACGATCCGGCGAGCCGGCAACCGCCTGCGCATCACGGCGCAGCTGGTGGAGAGCGCAACCCGGCATTCGGTGTGGGCCGAGCGTTACGACCGCCAGCTCGAGGACGTCTTCGCGATCCAGGACGAAATCGCCAGGAGCATCGCGCAGGCTTTGCGCATCACGTTGACGCCGCAGGAAGAGAAAACCATCGGCGTGAAGCCGACTGAAAACACGGAAGCGTACGATTTCTACCTTCGCGGCAAGAGCTACGCCCGCCGCCAGGATATCGACTACGCCCTGCAAATGTTCGAGCACGCGATTCAGCTCGACCCTAACTTCGCGCTGGCCCACGCGGGGATCGCCCACCTCTGCGGCCTGATCTATGAGATTCGCGAGCAGAGCCCGACGTGGATCGAGCGCGGGCTCGCCTCCTGCGACCGCGCACTGGCGCTTGCGCCCGATCTACCCGAGGTGATGGTGGCGCGCGCGCGTTTGTTTTACGCCCAGAAGAAATACGACGAGTGCGCGCAGATGGCCTGGCGCGCCATCGAACGCAAGGCCGACTGCGATGGATCGTGGAACATTCTCGGCCGAGCGTTGATGACGAGCAATCGCTACAAAGAGGCCGCCGATCTCGCTGAAAAGGCGCTCGAAGCCAACGGTGACGACTACAACGTCTACGTCCCGTACATGCTGTGCATGGAAAAGATCGGGCTGAAGAAAGAAGCAGAGTTACTGCGCAGCCGCATGACCGCCACCCTGCGGCAGCAATTGGAGCTGGTTCCCGAAGACGTGCGCGCCAGAATCCTGCTGGCGACCAGCCTCGGTTCCACGGGAGAGGCCGACGAGAGTATCCGGCACCTCCAGACAGCGGTGGCGCTTCGCCCGAAAGACGGCAACACGCTGTATAACGCCGCCTGCACCTATGGCGTTCTTGGAAAAAAAGAGCAGGCACTGGAAACTCTGAAGAAGGCGATCGCCGCCGGCTACGGCAATCTGAACTGGGCGGCCCGCGATACCGATCTCAACTGCCTTCACGACGACCCGGAATTTTGCAAGATCGTCGGACTCGACCAGGCGGCTGCTTCGTCGTCGTAGTCGGCGGCGAGGACGGCAGAAGCGCCCGCCTAAAAATAAGGCGGCGCTACAGGCCATCGTGTCGAAGTCACACGTCCGCCGGGGCAGCGACGGTTGCCGCGTGCGGCCGGCGGCTGGCCCACCACCAGTTGGCGGCGGCGATGGCAGCGGTGATGCTCATGAGCGCCGCATCGACCCAGTCGATTTGCGTTAGCAGGGCGAGCGAGACGCCAATCCCCAGCACCGCCCACAGGCGCCCGAGCGGGATGCGCAAGTAATCTTCCGCAGGACGCACCCGCCGCAAGCGAATCAGCGAAGCGCAAACCGCCGCGTAGTAAATCGTCGAAGACGCCACCGAAAGAATCAGCGCCCAGCGAAAAGTCCCCGTAAGCGCCAGCATCCACACGATCGCCCCAAAGATCAGGATGGCCACCGAAGGCGTATTTAAGCGCGGGTGCAACTCGCCGAACGACGCGGGGCAATCGCAATGCGCCGCGAACGCGCTGGGCATGCGCGGCGCGTTCAGGATCGCCGCCGAAAGGTAGCCGTAGGTCGAGAGCATCACGGCAATTTCGACGAACGCCGCGCCGCCGGGGCCCATCAGGATCGACGCTACGTCGCTGAGCGGACGATCGGAATGCGCGCCGCCGATCGTGGCGACGGCGACAAACTGAATTAGCGTGTAAATTGCCATCACGACGACGAGCCCCGTCAGCAGCGCCAGCGGCACGTTTTTGCGCGCGTCCTTCACCTCGCCCGCCGGAACGACGCTGTCCTCGCAGCCGGAGTAGGCCCACACGACGAGCACGCACGCGTAGAGCCAGATTTTCCACGAAGGCGCCTCAGGCAGGGTGAACGCAACGGCGCCATGCTGACGAAAGTGCGCGAGCCCGAGCACGATGAGGAGCAAAAGCGGCAGCGTCTTTGCGACTGTGAGAACGGTGCTTAACGCCGCGCCCGTGCGCGTACCGAAATAGTTGGCCGCCACCGGAAGCGCGATCAGCGCCGTCATCGCCACAGCGCGGCGCAGTCCATGATCTGCGCCGGGCATTAACGCCGCGAGATTGGTGACGAAGAGGTTCGAGCTCGCCGCCGCGGCTCCGACGACGGACAGCAGCCAGAACCATCCAACCTGCAATCCCGCGAAGCGTCCGAAGGCGGAGCGCACGTAGAGATACGAGCCGCCCGCGCCCGAGAAACGCGAGGCCACTTCGGCGTAGGAGACGAGAATCGTCGCCATCGCCAGGCCGGCGATGATCATCGCCAGCGGGCTTTTGCGGCCGAGCGCGTGGGCGACGTCCGACGGGAGGCCGTAGATACCGCCGCCGATGATGCAGTTGATGACGAGGGCGGTCATAGCCCAGCGCCCAATGGAACGCACGAACGGCACGAATGTCACCCCGAGGGTGGCGAAGTGTAGCACGGCAGCGGCGCGGCGGATTCGCGCAACGGCGAAACGGGGACGCAGCGACGATCGTCAATCGCCCCTCCGGGGCTGTCGATTACTGAACACTTTCCCCCGGCATTTCGCTGCGCCTGCCTCGCCGGCAGCCGAGCTCCACGCCGGGCTTCGTACAATCGCGCCTTCGGCGCTTGGGCTCGGCAAGGCGCTGGGCGACGACTCCATTCCCCCCGAAAGCCGCGGAGCGGCGATTGTAGCCAGCCCGGCACGCAGCGAAGCGGAGTGCCGGGGGCCGTGCATGTCGAAGGTGTAGCCCTGGAAGGGCGATTGCGCTTCGCGTGCCTCGCGCGCGCGAAATCGAGCGGCGCGGGGGCGTGGGTTGCCGCATCGAACGCGCGGGTGCGATAATGAGCGCACGTTCGCGGGCTACGGAGCGTCGCGAGCGCAAGCGAGGATGCGATGGCACTGAGGGATGCGTGGGTCGAGAAGCGCGCGGCTGACATGAACGGCGGCGAGCGGAATTTTTCGCAGATGCACTACGCGCGGCAGGGCGTGATCACCGAGGAGATGCGCTACGTCGCGCTGCGCGAGAGGCTCGAACCGGAGCTGGTCCGCGACGAAGTGGCGCGCGGCCGCGCGATCATTCCCGCCAACATCCACCACCGCAACCTCGAGCCGATGGGGATAGGCGTGGCGTTCGGCTGCAAGATCAACGCGAACATCGGCAACTCCGCGACGACCTCCGACGCCAGCGAGGAGCTCGAGAAGCTGCATCGCGCCGTCCACTACGGCTCGGACACCGTGATGGACCTTTCCACGGGCGGCGACATCCCCACGATTCGCAAGGCCATCATCAACGCCTCGCCCGTGCCGATCGGCACGGTGCCGATCTACGAAGCGATTTCGCGCGTGCGCCGCGCCGAGGATCTCACGATCGGGCTGATGCTCGAAGTGATCGAAGAGCAGGCCGAGCAGGGCGTCGACTACATGACGATCCACGCGGGCGTGCTGCGCGAGCATCTGCCGCTGGTCCGCAACCGCATCACCGGAATCGTCAGCCGCGGCGGAGCGCTCCTGGGGCAGTGGATGAGCTTCCACAAGGCTCAGAATTTCCTCTACGAGAATTTCGACGCCATCTGCAGGATTTTCCAGAAGCACGACGTAAGCTTCTCGCTGGGCGATGGGCTGCGTCCCGGGTGCCTGGCGGATGCGAGCGACGCGGCGCAGTTCGCCGAATTGCGCGTGCTCGGCGAGCTCACCAAGAAGGCATGGGAATACGACGTCCAGGTGATGATCGAAGGCCCCGGGCACATTCCGATGGACCAGATCGAGCTGCAGGTGAAAAAAGAGAACGAGCTGTGCTACGAGGCGCCGTTCTATACGCTGGGGCCGCTCGTGACGGATATCGCACCCGGCTACGACCACATCACCAGCGCGATCGGCGCGGCAATGATCGGCTGGCACGGCGCGTCGATGCTATGTTACGTCACGCCGAAGGAGCACCTCGGGCTGCCGAATGCCGACGACGTGCGGCAGGGCGTGATCGCGTACAAGATTGCGGCGCATGCGGCGGATGTGGCGCGGCACCGTCCGGGCGCGCGGGACCGCGACGACGCGCTCAGCTACGCGCGCTTCCTTTTCGACTGGAACAAGCAGTTCGAGCTGTCGCTCGATCCCGACACGGCGCGGCGCATGCACGACGAGACGCTGCCCGACGACTTCTACAAAGAGGCGAAGTTCTGCTCGATGTGCGGGCCGAAGTTCTGCTCGATGAACACCACGCAGATCGCCGAGGCGTACCAGGGGCTCGACCAGAAAGAACGCGAAGCGAAATTCGCGGAGCTGCTGGGCAAAGTCGAGCAGCCCGGGAACAAGCGGGCGGCTTCCACCGTATCTTAGGGCAGAGGCGCGGCGTAAGACAGTTGCGCCCGAAGGAGCGCTGATGTTCACTTTCGCGTTCTGCCTGTTGGTTTATTTTTTGCCTTCGATCATCGCCCACGAGAAGCGGTCGTTCGGCGGGATTTTCGTCTTGAACCTGCTGCTCGGCTGGACGGTAATCGGATGGTTCGTCGCGTTGATCTGGGCATGTACGGACGAACCCAGCATCCCGGTATATCGCGTGAGCGCCGGTGCGGCCAGGCCGGCTTGCTATTGCAGTCGCTGCGGCGCGATGGGTCCGGCGGTCGCGAGTTACTGCTGGGCCTGCGGGTCGCGGCTCCAGGAGTTGCATGGATAGATTCGGCAAGATTTTGTTGCGCGCCGGGACGCCGCTGGTGGTGTTGGCGGCGGTTTGCGCGTTCGCGGCTGCACCTGCGGCGCCGGATGGCGAGGCGTATCGCGCGTCGGTCGAAAAATGGCGCGCGGCCTATCAGGCCGACCTTACCTCCGGCAACGGCTGGCTCACCGTCTCGGGACTTTTCTGGCTGCACGACGGGACCAACACCTTCGGGTCGAATCCGCTCGACGACATCGTACTGCCGGCGCCAGTCCCGGCCGAGGCTGGCACCTTCGAATTTCACAATGGCTCCACCATCGTGCACATGAAGCCGGGCGTCGACGCAACGATGCGCGGCAAACAGGTAAGCACGGCAGCGATGCACCCCGATTCCGACGACCGCCTCGTGATGGGCAGCCTCACTCTGTACGTCCACGCGAGCGGCGAGCGCTACGCCATCCGCATGAAGGACAAGAACAGCAAACTGCGCAAGGATTTCACCGGGCTGAAGTGGTTCCCTGTCGACCCCGCGTATCGCGTCCTCGGCCGCTGGGTTCCCTACGCGAAGCCGAAGACCGAGATGATCGCGAACGTGATGGGTGATACGGGTCCGGAGCAGTTCTACGGCTACGTCGAGTTCATGCTGAAAGGGCAAAAGCTGCGCCTCGAGCCCGAGCAGGATGGATCGGAGTTCGAGTTCGTCTTTCGCGATCTCACCAGCGGCCACGAGACGTACGGAGCTGCGCGTTTCCTCGATACGACGCTCGGCAAGGACGGCAGTGTAGTCATGGACTTCAACGAAGCTTATAATCCCCCGTGCGCATATAACCCATACACGACCTGCCCGCTGCCGACGCCGGGAAACCGGCTGGCTGTGCGGATCGAGGCGGGCGAGAAGTCGTATCACCACTAGGGACAAGGCGTAGAGCCGACCTCCAAGGAGCCAACGTGGCATTTGTGCGAGCGGCAGGCAAAGGCGATCTACCCGCAGGAAAAATCTGCGAGGTGCAGGTGAACGGCACGTCCGTCGCGCTGGCCAACGTGGCCGGCAAGTTCTGTGCCATCAGCGGGATATGCATGCATGAAGCTGGCCCGCTGGGCGAGGGCGAGCTCGATGGACAGGTCGTCACCTGCCCCTGGCACGGCTGGCAATTCGACGTGACCACCGGCAAGGTGGTGCAGAACCCGGCTGTCGGCGTCGAGAGCTACCCCGTTGAGGTCAGGGGCGACGACATTTTCGTCGATGTCGGCTAGCTCGCCGGACGCGACCGGCCGGTGAGCGCGCCCTTCTGAAGTTTGCCCCTCCCTACAGTGAAATTTCCGCAAGGAAGGCTTTCGCTGCCTTCGACTTCCGTGTATAGTTCCGCGGATACTTTTTCACAGGATGACCCAAGCTCCCCCCAAACCAAGGCGCTGGCTACTTGCGGTAGACCCCCGGCTCTACCACTGGGACACCCTTTTCGTGAAGGGCAAGGAAATGTGGAGGCAGGCGGGTAGCCGCCCGGAGGCGCTGCGGCAGCTCAAGCAGGTGCACAAGGGCGACCGGGCGTTGTGCTATCACGGCAAACCCGAGCACTCGATCTACGCGCTGGCCGAGGTCACCCGCGATCCCTATCCCGACCCGCATGATCCCGACGCAAAAAAGCTGGTCACGGACTTGCGCGCCATCGAACGATTGCCGCGCCTGGTGACTCTCAAGGAGATGCGCGAGAGCAAGGCGTTGCGCAAGATCAAGTTCCTCAAGAATACGCGGCTCACCATCTGCCCGCTCACCGACGAGGAGTATTCGGAAGTACTCAAGATGGCGGGGATCGTCGCCTCGCCCGGCATTCCCTTGCCCTGAAGCCGGGGCAAAATCCGAAAAAACGAAACTCGTATAGAATGGCCACCTCGGAGGTGTTCGATGCGAGGCGCAACGGCACTATGGCTTGCGGCGGCGCTGGTGTGCGCCAGTGGACTGGCGCTGGCGAACGATCGGGGCAAGGATTCGGGCGGCGGAACGGCCGCCACGGCGGCTGCGACCGCATTTCCCGGGCTCGCGGGGATCGCGACCGGGCGCACGCGCGTGGTCGACATGACCTACACGATCAACGGCCACCTGCCGTCGTGGCCCGGCGATGACAAGACTTTCGAGACGCAGGTCGTCGCGACCTATGCGAAGGACGGCTACTTCGCGCGCAGCTTCTGGACGCTCGAGCATTACAGCACGCACCTGGACGCGCCCGTCCACTTCGCGCCGGGGAAAGCCACGCTCGACCAGATTCCGGTAACCCACTTCTTCGGCCCAGCCGAGGTGATCGACGTCCGCGACGAAGCGGCGAAGGATCCCGACTACCGGCTGACGGCGGCCCGCGTCGAAAAATGGGAGGCCGCGCATGGACGCATCGCGCCGGGTTCGATCGTGCTGCTGCGCACGGGCTGGGCTTCGCGCTGGCCCGACCAGAAACGCTACCGCAACCAGGACGCGCAGGGCACGATGCATTTCCCCGGCTTCGGCGCGGAGGCCGCGAAGCTGCTCGTGGCACGCGGAGCCGTCGGGCTCGGAGTCGATACGCTCAGCATCGATTACGGCGCGTCGAAGAATTTCGAGGTGCATCACGTCGACCTGCCCGCCGGGCTCTACAATCTCGAAAATCTCGCGAACCTCGACCAGTTGCCGCCGACCGGGGCGTTCCTGATCGCCGCGCCAATCAAGATGGAAGGCGGCTCGGGCGGACCCTGCCGCGTCTTTGCAATTCTGCCCGACACGAAGTGATCGCCTAGGACCGAATGCCCGAGCTCCCCGAAGTCGAAACTGTCTTGCGCGGATTACAGGCGGCGCTTCCCGGCCGGCGCATTCTCGAGGTGCGCCTCGGCAAGACGGATTTCATCGAGGACCCCGCCGCGCTCGAAACTCATTTGCCCGGGGCGCGCGTCAGGGGCGCGGATCGCCACGGGAAATTTCTGCGCGTCGATCTGGAATCGACCGGCGAAGGCGCGAAACCGTTCGCGCTCCTGATTCACCTGGGCATGACCGGGCAGATCGTCGTAGCGCGGCCGCAGGCGCCCATCCCGCCGCACACGCATGTTTTTCTTTCGCTCGATGACGGCAAAGAGCTGCGCTACACGGACATTCGCCGCTTCGGCGTCATGCGGCTGCTGGCGGACGGCGCGCGGGAAAAAGCCTTCGCCTCGCTGGGCATCGACGCGCTCGTCGCAACCGAGGAGCAATTCGCCGCCGCGCTGCACGGCAGGCGTGCGCGCATCAAGGCCGTCCTGCTCGATCAGGGCGTTCTCGCCGGACTCGGCAACATCTACGTCGACGAAAGCTTGTGGCGCGCCCGAATTCACCCCATGCACCTCGCTGCAACACTCAAGCGCGACGAAGTTCGCCGGCTGTATCGAGCCGTGCGGGACGTGCTGAATGAAGCGATCCGCCTGCGAGGATCTTCGGTTTCGGATTACGTCGATTCCGAGGGCCGCCGTGGGGAATTTCAGCTGCGGCACCGCGTCTATCAGCGCGAGGGAGAAAAGTGTTTTCGCTGCGGGGCGAAGATTCGCCGAGCCATCGTTGCGGGACGGAGTTCGCATTTTTGCCCTCGGTGTCAGCGGGTTCCACGCACCTCGAGACCGCGCGGCCCGCGGCGCGGGACAATTCGAAAGAAGAGAGATTCTTCGCTTCGCTCAGAATGACCGCCGCCAGAGGGTACCCTTGGCAACGCGTCTCGTTCGCACACCCGGCGACGCCGTAAAAGCTGCCGGGCTGGGGAACCCGGCGCTACGTTTAAACCTGCGGCCTGCGACGTGCTTGCGGACGGTTCCCGATTTTCCAATTTCGATTTTCTATTTTCCGATTCTATTTCGCGGAGCGCTGCGCGGGCTCGGGCATATAGAGCCCGCCGGTGGCCGGCAATCCGGCGCGCTCGAACTGAATCGTCGTGTGCGTGATCTGGAAATCGCGCGCGAGCATTTCGCGGATGCTGCCGAGCAGCTTTTCGCTCGCGTCCATGTGCATGTCGGGGATGCGGACGTGGCAGGAAAGCGCGTTCAAGTCGTCGCCGAGCGTCCAGATGTGGACGTCGTGCACTTCCTGCACGCCCTCGACGCGCAACATCGCCGCAGCCACTTCTTCGAGGTGAATCTGTCGCGGCATGCCCTCGAGCAGGATGTGGCCGCTCTCGCGCAGAATCCCCGTCCCGGACCACAGGACCATCGCGCCGATCGCAACGCCCAGCAGAGGATCGATCCACTCGGCGCCCGTCGCACGCACGATCAGCGCGCCCACCAGAATCGCCACATTCGAGAGCGCGTCGCCCAGGTTGTGGATCCACACGGTGCGGACGTTGAGGTCGCCGCGGCCCCGGTGCACGGAAAGCGTGATGCCGCCGTTGATCGCGAGCGCCAGCAGCGAAACCCAGATCATCGGGCCGGTGTGCACCACGACGGGCTCGCGAAAGCGCTCGATCGACTCGGCGATCACGAACAGCGCCGCGAGCGTGAGCACGATCGCGTTCACAAACGCCGCGAGAATGCCGGCGCGGTGGTAGCCGTAGGTTTTTTCGGGCGTCGGCGGGCGCTTGGCCCAGCGCGTGGCCAGCCAGGAAATCACCAGCGTCGGCACGTCCGTGAGGTTGTGCACCGCGTCGCTGATCAGCGCGATCGAATGGCCGGCGTAACCCGCGGCAAGCTCCGCCGCGACAAGCGCGAACGTCGCCAGCACCGCCGCGCCAAGAATGCTGGTTGCCGCGTCACCCAGACCGTGGACGTGCGCGTGCATCTGGCCGTGGCCGTGGCCATGATGGTGACGATGGGTGTGCGGCGGCTCCGCCTCGCCATGGAGATGCGTGTGCATCGACTGGATTCTACCTCACAGCGCGCCGGGCACACGCCGAGTCGTTCCGTTAGTTTCGCGCGGGAACCTTCGTGTCGAGCCCGTGCTGGAGCTTGGTGGCCTGCTCTCGGACGGGTGAGTCCGCTGAGACTGGTTGAAGGGTCGCGAGAATGCGGTTGAGTTCCGGTTGAGTGAATTTCACGCCGTTCCTCGGACCTCGACAGATGATCTCGACGTAACGGCCTTGCATGTCGAGAACTTCCAAAGCCACAGTGCCGGTGGACTTCTGAGGATCGCCAATTTGAAATCCGCGCTTGCCCGGCAGTTGAAACAAGAATACTCCCGACTGGAGGTTTCCCGGAGGAGCGATGGCCTTGATCATAAGTAGCATCATCCCGCGCGCCGCCTCGGCACGGGGCCCAAACGGCCGAATCGTGGAAGGCGTTGTATTGAGCAGGGCGGAATATTGGTCGTACGGCGAAGCATCGCTCAGACCGCCGAACAAGGCGCGCGCATTCTGGATCTTTAGTGACGGGTCCCCGGCGATTTCGCTTAACAGGCCCTTCTGATCATATGGGGCAATGAAAAGTATGCTTTGCCCAGAGTCGAACCAGATTCCGACCCAGCCGCCCGTTGCCGTGCTATTTGCAGTCTTTCTTGTATGAAACGCCGTGTTCCATGGCACCTCAAACTGATATCCGGAATACGAAAGAGTAGTGCCGGGCGCATCAGAAATGGAATAGTCACCCAGCGGCTTCGGCGTTTGCCAAAGTCCCGGAACCTTGTGGCCCATCGATCTGGCCGTGAAGAAGATCGCGACGGGAGGCCCCAAGAGGCTGAACAGAACATCCAGGATGACGAGAAGCGCCGCGACCCGGGCGACAGCGCCAAGAATTCGGCGCCACCATGAGGCTCGTTCCCAGGCAGTGACGCGAAACAGAGCTCGCATAAGATGATTCTTCCAATGTCTTGTTGCGCCCACAATGGAACCAACCGCCGAAGTTGTCGGCTGAGTATCTGGCCCTCGGAACAGGTGAATCCATAAGTACGGTTTGGTCTCTTGCGGCGGAAACGGATTTGACTCGCCTAGAGCGCGCCGCCTAACATCGAATGGTTCCTAGCTCTTGGGGGATTTCAGGGGAAGGCGTTCAGGCGTCGCAGTTCGCCCTGGGATGACGCAAAACACAGCCAAGTTGGTCTTCTGGGGGGTGCGCGGCTCTACGCCGACGCTCGAGCGTGACACCTGGCGCTATGGCGGAAACACGGCTTGCCTCGAATTCATCGCGCCGGGCGGCACGCGCTTCATCCTGGACTGCGGCACGGGACTGCGCATGCTCGGCAACCGGCTGCGCGCGCCGAACAATCACTGGGCCGAATCGCACGAGGCCATCGAAGCGCACGTCCTGGTGACGCATTACCACTGGGACCATATCCAGGGCATCCCTTTCTTCCAGCCCTTCTTCGAGGTGCAGAACCGCTTCCACTTTTGCAGTTTCGAATCCGAATCGCTCGGGCGGCACAGTCTGCGCCAGGTGCTCGACGCACAGCTCGCCAAGCCCTACTTCCCGGTCGACGTGAGCACCATGAAGTCGATGCGCTCGTTTCGCGAAGTGACCGGCGGCGAGGAATGGGAAATCGAGGGCACGCGCATCCGCACAGCGTGGCTCAATCATCCGCAGGGCTGCCTCGGCTACCGGCTCGATACTTCTGCGGGATCGGTGGTGTACGCCACTGACAACGAACCGGGCGTGCCCGAACTCGACGAGAATCTGCGCCGCCTCGCCGAAGGCGCCGACGTGCTCATTTACGACGCCCAATATTCGCCCGAACAGCTTGCGACGAGCCGCAAAGGCTGGGGACATTCGAGCTGGCTTGAGGGCGTGAAAATCGCGCGCGAAACGAAAGTCGGCCACCTCGTGCTCTTTCATCACGACCCCGATTCGTCGAGCCGCACCATCGACGGATTTCTTTCCGCGGCCCGGCAGGAATTTCCCGGCACCTGGGCGGCGATGGAAGGGATGTCGATCAACCTCAGCGAGCGCGGGGTGAATCTCAAGCTGCCGGACGCGCGGCTCGGGCAGCGCCGCCGCTTGCGTTTTTCAGCCACCGTGAGCGGCCTGTGCGACGACGGCAAAGCTTTCGAAGAAAAGGCCACGGTGCGCGATCTCAGCATCCAGGGAGCGTACCTCTACCTGCACTCGCGGCCGCGGCTCCAATCGGAAATGCGCGTGGTGATCGAGGCCACGGGCGACGAAACCCATTCGAGCGTACTTTCCCTCCGGGGAGCGGTGGTCTACTGCGAGGGTGGGCGCGAGAAGAACCAGAACGGCGTGGGCGTCGTTTTCGTGGAAGACTCCGGCCTGGAATCGCCGCGCGACTAGGATCGTATCCTGCGGGCCGGTTCGCGCGCGCGGCCTTCGAGAAACACTCACGGAGAAAGAGCCGCGGGCACGCCGCGCTACGCCGCTTTACTCCCCTTCGGGTTCCGGCAGCGCGGCGAGCTGCGCCTCGATGTCGGCGAGAGCTCGCGTGAGCTGCTCGGTATAGCGGGGGTTGCCGCTGGCCTTCAGATTCTGCTGCACGCGCACGCGCGAAAGGATCAGGACTTCCCTTTGGCGGTGAAGTTCGATCTGCGCGGCGGTGAGCTGGCGCTTTTGCTTGCCTTTGCCTTCTTTAGCGGGAGCTGCTGTGGTCGTTTCAGACTGCTGCACTTGATCTTCGACGGATTTGCTTTCCCATCCCCGGGCCATGAACCTATTTTACGCGGCTGGGCCGCCCCGCGGCATGCTTTTTTGAAGTTTGTTTCGATTCCGGGCACGGGCGGTTTCGCGCCGTATCGCGGGCCCGCCGGCTAGCCCAGCAGGATGCGCACCTGGTGCACGGCCCCGTCGTCGGCGAGAAGGATGTTGGCGACGCCAACGGAACGCCGCCCGTCGACCTCCGTCATCACCACGCCGCGGGTGACGCTCGAGGGATTATCGACGCGGATCTGATAGATCGCCGAGTGGTAGCGGAAGCGCATAGCGTAACCCGTCCAATTGCGCGGAATACAGGGATCGATCAGGAGCGCAGTGCCCTTCAGCCGAAAACCGAGCATCCATTCGACCCCCGCGCGGTAGAGCCACCCGGCCGCGCCCGTATACCACGTCCAGCCGCCGCGACCCACATGAGGCGCTTCGGCGTAAACGTCTCCGGCAATCGCGTAGGGCTCGACTTTGTAGCGCTGCACTCCGGCGCGGGTGCTGGCGCGGCGAATCGGATTGAGCATGCGGAAGAGTTCGCCCGCCTTGTCGCCATTGCCGAGAGCGGCAAACGCGATCACGGCCCACACCGAAGCGTGGGTGTATTGCCCGCCGTTTTCGCGGATGCCCGGAACGTACCCCTTGATGTAGCCGGGATCGAACGGAGTCTTGTCGAAAGGCGGCGCCAGCAGCCGAACGACTTCCGCGGGCCGCAGCACGAGCTGGCGGTCCACGGCCGTCATCGCGCGCGTGGCGCGCCCCGGCTCCGCTGCGCCGCTGATTACGCCCCAGGATTGCGCGATCGAATCGATGCGACACTCGAGGTTTTCGGCCGAGCCGAGCGGCGCGCCGTCGTCGAAAAAGGCGCGGCGATACCACTCGCCGTCCCATCCTTCGCGCTCGAGCGCCACTTTCAAGGCGCTCACGTGCAGGCGCCAGGTCTCCGCGCGCTGCCGCTCGCCTCGCGCGTCCGCGATCCGCGCGAATTTCGAGAGCACGTCGTGCAAAAACCAACCGAGCCACACGCTTTCGCCTTGGCCGTGCTGCCCGACGCGATTCATGCCGTCGTTCCAGTCGCCGGTGCCGATCAGCGGGAGGCCGTGGCGTCCCACGGCGAGGCTGCGATCGAGCGCGCGGGCGCAGTGCTCGAAGATCGAAGCTCGCGTCTCCGAAACGCGAGGCTCGAAATAGGATTCGTTTTGTCCCTCGGCCAGCGAATCGCCCTCTATGAACGGGACGGACTCGTCGAGTATTCCCATGTCGTCGGTCGTCTCGACGAAGTGGCAGACCACGTACGGAAGCCATAGCAGATCGTCCGAGATGCGCGTCCGGATGCCGCGCCCCGACGGCGGGTGCCACCAGTGCTGCACGTCGCCTTCGAGGAACTGGCGTCCCGCGGCGCGGAGGATCTGCTCGCGGGCCACGTCTCGCCGGGTGACCGTGAGCGCCATCACGTCCTGCAACTGATCGCGGAAACCATAGGCTCCGCTCAATTGGTAAAACGCGGCTCGCGCCCACACGCGGCAGGAAAGCGTCTGATAGAGCAGCCAGCGATTGAGCAGGAGGTCCATTTCGGGGTCAGGCGTCTCGACCTGCACGCCGCTCAAAATGTCGTTCCAGCGGTCGGTGGCGGCGTGGAACACCTTGTCGATGTCCGCCGCACGGTAACGCTCGATCAGCGCGCGAGAGTGGTCGCGCGATTCGCCTTGTCCGAGCAGAAAGACGACTTCGACGCGCGCCCCGGGACGCAGTTCGACGGTCGTCTGCAAGGCCGTGCAAGGATCGAGCGCCGGGCCCAGGTTGCCCGACAATGCACCGCCGCGCGCAAGCGCCGCAGGCAGCGCCGCCGACCCGTTGCGTCCGATAAATTCGCGCCGATCGCAGGTGTGGGAAGTTTGCTTACCCGCCAGGTCAACGAAAGCCACTCGCCCGCCGAACTCGCCTTTCCACATGCTACGCACGAAGATCGCCCGCGTCTGAGGATCGGACTCGGTCACGATGTAAGGAGCAGTGGCCCCACGCGAACTTCCCAGCACCCACTCCGCATACGCCGTAACGGAGAGCCGCCGCGTGCGCCCGGAATCGTTCTGCAGCGTCAGCCTCGAAATCTTGACCGGATCTTCCGTCGGGACAAACTGCACGAGGTCCGCCGTGATCCCGCGCGACCCGTGCTGGAACCGGGAATAGCCCTGCCCGTGACGCGCCACGTAAGTCGCCTCTTCATCGCGAATGGGCAGCGCCGTCGGGCTCCAGATTTCACCGGTGCCTTCGTCGCGAATGTAGATGGACTCGCCCGGCGTATCCATCACGTGATCGTTCGACCAGGGCGTGAGCTGGTTTTCCCGGCTGTTCGAGGCCCAGGTGAAGCCCGCTCCCGACTGCGACACCAGGAAGCCGAACGACGGATTCGCAATCACGTTGACCCAGGGCTCGGGCGTACGGAGCCCCTCCGAGAGCGTGATCACGTATTCGCGTCCGTCCTGCGAGAAGCCGCCGAATCCATTGAAGTAGAGCAGCGGTTCGCGCGCCGCCGGCGCGTTCGCCGGCTTTGCGGCATGCGGCACCTTGGGCGGGACCGCGGCCAGCGTGGGCCGATGCTGCGCGCGCGTCACCTGGTCCGATAGGGGCCCGCGGCGGCTGAACAACACGACCCGCGCGATGCACTGCAGCTGATCGCGTATCTCGGAGGCCACCAGATCGGTGCGCAACAGAAAGATATTCCCGCTCACGCTCGTCGAATCGGGCGACGACCGATGCTGCGACGTGCGGACCAGCGCTTCGAGCGATCCCTGCAGACCCTGAATGTAGGACGCCGCTTTCTCGTTGAGAATCACGATATCCACGGAGAGATTCTTGTTGCGCCAGTACTCGTGCGCCCGCAAAAGCTGGCGCACGATGTCGAGGTCGTCCGCGTCGTCGATGCGCACGAGCACGATCGGCAGGTCGCCCGAAATTCCCTGCCCCCATAATGAGGTTATCTCGAGCGATGTGCGGCTGAGCACTTCCGCCGTGGGACGCAGCGCCGCGTCCGGATACAGCACGCCGTTCGCGAGCCGTTGAAACAGATGCGCCTCCTCGGAGCTGATGCCGAGATGGTGCAACTGCACCTGCGCGTGCGTCCACGCCAGCGTTTGCGTGCGTTCGAAAGCCGAAGCGTCGCGGTATTTGTCGGCGAGGTCGAGTACTTGCTCGCGCGTGTTGGCGACGATCGTGGCAAACGTCAGCCGCACGGTGCTCCCGGCAGGCACGTGCACCGTGCGGCGCAAGCTCAGGATCGGATCGAGCACGGAACCGGCGGTGCGCGAAAGCGGCAGCCCGTCCATCACCGCGGAGGGCTCCCGGGCCGACCGCCCGCGCCCGATAAACCGCGCCCGGTCGGTCTCGAATTGCAAATCGCCCACCGATTCGCCTTCGACGACCACGGTGTGCGCCGCGAACACGCCGCTTTCCTCCGGCGAACGTTTCCGGCGCGTGGCCAGCAGCGTGCCCATGTCGGGGACAAATTCCGTCTGCACGAAAAGATTCGCGAAGGCCGGATGTGCGACGTCGGCCGCCTGCGCGATCAGCGCAATTTCGGCGTACGACGTCACCTGAATGTCGCGCGCGCGCGAACCCAGGTTCGTCAGCGACACGCGGCGGACCTCCGCGTCATCCTCGGACGAGACGACTACATCGAGTGTCGTCTTGATCGACCGGTCGTGGCGTACGAATTCGGCGCGATCCTCGTGGAATGCGACGGCGTAGTCATCCGGCTCGGCGCACACCGGCTGGTAGCCCGCCGACCAGACGTAGCCGGACTGCTCGTCGCGCAAATAAATGTAGGTGCCCCAGCAATCGAGCGTGGCATCCTCGCGCCAGCGTGTGACCGCCACGTCTCGCCAGCGGCTGTAGCCCGAGCCTGCCGAAGTGAGCATCACCGAGTACCGCGCGTTCGACAAAAGCTGCGTGCGCGGAATGGCGTCGTGCGGCGTGTCGAACTCGCGCACCACCGGCGGCACGAGTTCGCGCACGTTCGCCGCCGCGGACACTTCTTCCGCGCGCGGTCTCGCCACCAGCACCTCGCGCGGCGTCCGCTCTTGCAGCAGCAATTCGGACGCCTTCACCGCGGGCTCCGCGTGGAACCGCTTGCGCATCGCGCCGTCCGTCAGCGCGTTGGCGAACGATACCAGCGACATGCCCTGGTGATGCGCCATGTACGTGCGAACCACCGCCACGCTTTGCCCTTCGGGCAGGCGTGACCGCGTATAGTCCAGCGCCTCGTAGAATCCGTAATGGCCTCGCCCGCCAGCGGCCGTCATCCGCGCCAGATTGCGGACCGCCGCCGCCGGATCGACCATCGCCGCCAGCGCCGTCGCGTACGGCGCAATCACCAGATCCTGGCTCAGTCCGCGCTTGAGACCGAGCCCCGGAACGCCGAATGCGGAATACTGGTACGTGAGATCGATATCGCGCGCGCTGAACGCGCATTCCGAAATCCCCCACGGCACGCCGCGCTCGTTCCCATATTCGATCTGGCGATGGACGACGAGATCGTACGTCTGGCTCAGCAAGCTGCCCTCGGGCGACTTCATCAGCAGGTCCGGCATCAGGTACTCGAACATCGACCCGGACCACGACACAAGCGCGGAGCCCTTTCCCACCGGCGTGAGCGCCCGCGTGAGATGAAACCAGTGCTCGACCGGCAGATCGCCTTTCGCGATGCCCACGAAACTTGCGAGCCGCGCCTCGGACGCCAGCAGGTCGTAACACGCCTCGTCCAGCATTCCCTCCTGCACGCGGTATCCGATCGAGAGCAGCTTGCGCGTTTGGTCGTACAGGAAAGTGAAATCCATTGCCGCGGCCATGCTCTCGGAAGTGTCGACGATCGCGGCAAGGCGGCGGGCCAGCACCGCGGCTTCGGAACCCGCGTCGCCAAGCGCCTTCACGAGCGTCTCGACCCGCGCCATCACCTGCCCGTTCGCCGATGAATCCGCGGAAAGACGCGCGCCCAGGCGCTCGAGTTCATCGCGCGCCATGTCGAAATGATCCGGCGCATTCCTCAGCGACGGCGTCGCCGGAAACAGCGGCTGTAGCGTGGCCCATTCGGGCGCCTGTTCCGCCGGGCGCCGCGACATCTCGACGAACTGGGAAGATTTCATGCGCGTCCATGGCAGAAACGTCGCCGCGTCTCGCCGGTGACTCTCGATGCAGGCGCGCGCCGCCTCGGCCCACGTGCGCATTTCCGAGCTCGCCGCGTCGCCACGCTCCTGCGCGAAGGCCTCGGCCATGTCCGCAAGCGTGCCGGCGCGTTCGGCGAGCTGCGGAAACAGACGAGCCCACGCCACGGCGCTGCTGGGCTCCACTTCCAGGCCGGCCGCGAGCGCGTCCGCGGCGTCGTTGATTTGCTTGCGCGTCACGGTGACGGAACGCGGCTCATCCGGGATGTTTGCAAGGGATTCGCGCACCAGCCGGATCGCGTCTTCGGTTCCCGCGCGCATGCGGTTGCCGCCGAGCGACTCGTGAAGCAGCGCGCGGCAGCCGTTCGCCAGCGCGATCAGGTCGCCCGCCATGTTGCCGCTGTCGACCGAAGACACGTATCGGGGATCGAGCGGCTGAAGAGTCGCGGTGTTGTACCAGTTGTAAAAATGACCGCGAAACTGCTCGAGCTGCCGCAGCGTCGCGAGCGCAAACTCCAGCCGCTCGACCGCCTCCCACGTGCCGATCCATCCGAGGTCGTGCGCCGATAGGACGGCCAGCAGCGAGAGGCCCATATTGGTCGGCGACGTCCGGTGCGCCACGACCGGATTCGGATCCTCCTGAAAATTATCGGGAGGCAGCCAATGTTCGGTGTCGCGGACGAACGTCTCGAAAAATCGCCAGGTGCGCCGCGAAGCGGACCGCAGCGCAAGCGCGTCGGCGGATGAGAGCACCTTCGCGCTCGGCGGAGGCGGCGGCAGGCTGATCGTGCGCGCCACCACCGGCGACGCGGCCCACAGCACCAGAAACGGCAGCGCAAACGGGAGCGCATGCAGATTCCCGATGGCAATGGCCACGAACGCGCCAAAGGCCAGCGCTACCGTCCCCCCCATTCGCCGGTACATATTTATGATATTCAGATCGAGCGCGTGCTTCGCGTGCGCGGCCGTCACCCACTCGAGCAGATTCTTCCGCGTGACCAGCAGGCGCGCGAGCGTCCGCACGATCGCGTCCGACATCAGCCACGCCTGGTACGCGAGAAACGTGACCGTCAGCGCGATCTGCGACGCCCCGAGATATGCGTCGGACAGCACGCCGCGGATGTAGCTCCTCTTCGAGATGCCGCCGGGCCGCGGAATGATCCCGGCGAGAAACGGCAGCAGCGGAGGCACGGCGATCGTCGCCAGAATGAAGCGCGTCCACATCCACGGCGAGACTTCGGGCACGAGCCAGCCGGCCAGCATCGTCAGAAACATGCACGGAGCCGAAAGACTGCGCCGCAGGTTGTCGATCATTTTCCAGCGGCCCACCAAGGGGATGCGCGGCCGCGGGCGCCCGTCCTTGGCTCGCCCGCCGAAACCCAAAATCCAGGGCAGAAGCTGCCAGTCTCCCCGCACCCAGCGATGCTGCCGCGCGGCCGCGTTTTCGTAATGCGACGGATATTCTTCGAAGAGCTCGATATCGGTGGCCAGCGCGCAGTGCACGAAAACGCCTTCGAGCAGGTCGTGGCTCAAAAGCGTGTTTTCCTCTACACGGCCGCCGAGCGCCGCATGGAAGGCGTCGACATCGTAAATCCCCTTGCCCGTGAACGAGCCTTCCTGAAATAAATCCTGATACACGTCCGAAATCGCCGAGGCGTACGGATCCATGCCGGCGGGACCCGCGAAGATTTTCTGGAATGCCGAGCCGCCCTCCGCCGGCAATGAGTGGTTCACGCGCGGCTGGACCAGCCCGTAACCCGTGACGACGCGCCCTTCGGACGAACGAAACGCAGGCCGATTCAGCGGGTGCGCCATCGTCCCCACCAGCCGCGCCACGCCATTGCGCGGGATGCGCGTGTCCGCGTCGAGCGTCACGACGTAGCGCACCCCCGGCACTTTTTCGGGCGGCCGCCCCGCGATGGGAATAAACGTCGTATCGTCCGAACCGCGAAGCAACTGGTTGAGCTCTTCGAGTTTTCCCCGCTTGCGCTCCCAGCCCATCCACTTTTGCTGCGATTCGTTCCAGACGCGCTTGCGATGAAACAGGAGAAACCGAGGGCCGCCGTCGGGCGCGGGGCCGTGGCGCGCATTCAAATCGGCGATACCCTCGGCGGCCGCGGCGACGAGTGCTTCGTCGCCCGGCAGCGTGGGCTCCGTCGCGTCCACCCAATCCGTAAGCAGCGCGAACCGCAAATCGCCCTCGGAATTTCCGAGGTAGTGGATTTCGAGGCGCGCAACCAACTCCTTCACGTCCTCGGTCGAAGAAAGCAGCGTCGGGACCACCACCATCGTTCGCAGATGCTCGGGCACGCCGTCCTTCAGTTCGAGACGCGGCAGCGTCCGCGGATCGAAGAGGTCGGTGACCACGCGATTGATCAGCGAAATGGCAAGATCCGACGCGGGTATCGCCGCCAGCGCGCCGAGCAGCACCAGCAGCCACGTCGATACGCCGAGGTCGTGAGCGCGGATCAGAGGGAAGGCGAGAACGATCGCCGTAAGCACGGCGATGCTGCCGAGGTAGCCCGGCACGGCCCAGCGCACGTAGAGCCGCAACAACCGGCGGCGCCAGGGCAAGTCGAATTTCAGCTCGCGTTCAAAAGCGCGCCGCCCTTGCGAAATCAAATAGAAGCCGGGATCGCTGCGGCGATCCGCTTCCGCGGAATCCGGCGAGTGGTTGGTGCCGTCCGCGGCCGCGAGACGCGCGCGCTCCACGGCTCTTCGCGCCACTTCCGTCTCGGAGAGCTCGGCGCCGCGCGCGAGATCCTCGATGGCGTGCCGGTAGGAATCGCGCGTGGTGAAGTCCATATCGTCGAAGTTCGTGGCCTCGCGCAGCACCGCATCCACGAGACTCGCGCTCTCGAAGAACGCGTGCCAGTCCCACGCCGACGTGAGCCGCATGCTCGTGATGATGTTGCGGACGGTAACGCTCGTGGCCGCCTGCGCCTGGTGCTCGGCGCGCACGATATCGTCGGCCGTAGTGCCTTGCGCCGCCAGCCGCTCGTCGAGCCACCGCAGGATCGGACCCACCTTCGGATCGAGATCGCGCAGGCGCTGCACGAGCTGCACGGCGAAGGAACGCTGCAGCGGCTTCTTCTCGAATTCGCGCAGCACGGCCTGCGGATCGACGGGCGCGTCCGTTCCCGTTCCCAGCAGCCGGTCGGCCAGCTTGTCGGCTTCGTGCCGCGCCTCCCGGCTGCGCACCAGGAGTTCCGCCACGCGGCGCAGGTTTTCCACGAGCACGATGCGCAGCGTGATGGCCACGGCCCACAGCTCGCCGATCGTGAGCTCCTGTACGCGCTGATACGCTGCCACGAAGCGCTTCAGCGTCTCCGGATCGAGCCGGCTATCGGTGTGCGCCACAAACGCCCACGCGATTCCGTAGACGCGCGGATATCCCTCGAGATGCCCCGCCGCCAGCTTCGGCAATTCGCGGTAATAACCTGCGGGAAGGTCGTCGCGGATTTCGCGGAGTTGCTCCTCGACGATGAAGAAATTGTCGACCAGCCACTCGGCCGCGGGCGTGATCGTGTGCTCTTGCTGCACCGCCAGAGCGATCGATCGATAGTATTCGAGCAGGAGTCGCCCGTTTTCGGCGGCGCGGGGAATCAGCGGGCGTCCGGCGTGCGGGTCGTCGGTTACCAGCTGGGCGGCAGCCAGGCTCTCCGCATGTTGCTCGAGGCGCTCGATGCTGAAAAGCTCAGCGCGGATGGGTTCTTCGACTTCTTGTTGAACCACCGCCGCCGCGGTCGCACTCGGAGTCATGGACAGGAATACTCTGTGAGGACTGGCATCTCATTGTACCTGCATCTCTCATGTTGTCTATCGGCACTGCTGAGAATTCACGACGCTCGGGACGGTGTTGCGGGCTCTCATTCTGGTGCGTGGGAGACATCGCCTTCGGCGGGAGGGGGCCGTTCGAAATTCAAACGGCCCTCTGTCTTGGCAGGCGCACGAAGGGAACAACTAGTTGCAGGCACCGAGGATTGAGCGTGAGGAACTCGAGAGATCGGTGCACATCGGCCGCTCTTAGCGGCCCGCTCGCTTGGCCCGCTCTTCCCTGTGCTCTTCGGCTTTGAGGTTCTTTACGAATTCGTCCGCCTGCGCTTCCGCGACTTCCCTGGCGATCCCGTAGTGTTCCTGAATCTTCCCGACGAGTTGCTGCCGCTTGCCGTCGATGACGTCGAGATCATCGTCCGTGAGCTTTCCCCACTTTTCCTTCACTTGACCCTTCGTCTGCTTCCATTTGCCTTGGACCTGGTCCCAGTTCATCTGGCCCTCCCTTGAACTGCTCGCTTGTTTGGTTTCCCCGCACGCACAGGAGACCACGACTCGCCATCCGCGCGGAATACACCGGAACACTGAGTTGCAAGGGCGCGATCACGTACTTGCGCGAGCGCGAAAACTCAGGATTCGGGCGGCATGTGCAGCAGCGCTTGATTCTGTGGCGGGTTAGGCGGCGAAAAACGGTTGCGATTTGCTGAGGCTGGCGACCGCGGGGATCAGGTAACGGCTCGAATCCGATTTGAGCACGCACCCCTGCGCGCCCGCGCGCTGCACCACTTTGTCCATTTGGGGGAAGTAGTGAAGCGTCAAGATGAGTATCTGCGTATGGGGAAATGACGAGTGAATCTCGCGCGTGGCCTCGAGCCCGCTCATGTTGGGCATGCTCAGGTCCATCACGACGATGTCCGGGTGAAGCTCCCGCGTCTTGTCGATCGCCTCGAGCCCGTCGGCCGCTTCACCGCACACGCGCCATCCGGGATGCGATTCGAGCAGAATGCGTACCGCTCCCCGAACCAGCATCTGGTCGTCGACGATCAAGATCCGTAATGGACTTTCGGCCGCCATAAGTGTGCTGCCAGTCTCTAAGCCTGCTGTTTCGCCGCTGCGCCGAAGCGAAGGTCCACACCACCCTCAGGCGGTCGCGAAAGACTTTCATATCAGCCTCGGCTCTGGCTCCGCGGCCACTCCAACGAAGCCGCGTTTTCGGAACGCGGACTCTCTCGCTACCCCGAGTCCGGCAAGGAGGAAGAAGAGCCGGCCCAGCCCGCAAGCCTTGATTTCTCTCAAGGCCCCTCGACTCTCCCTCCCCTTGCGCCTAGCGGAAATCTCTCTCCGCGAACCGATCCTCCCAAGAAGCGCCCTTCCCAACCATACAGGTAAACGGTTAGAGGCGTGGGGGATATGCTGTACAACTCGATCTTGTGCGCTTCTGCTAAACACCGGGCGCCTGGCGGGAAAACAGAGCCTCCGCGCCGCGGTCCCTAGCCGCCTGATAGCAGGAGCCTTAAATGCCTTCCCTTACGACTCGAAACACCCCTCCGCGCTAATCCAGCGCAAAACGGACCACCGCCATAGCAGCGAGTACGGCTGTTTCGGTCCGCAGAATGTTCTCTCCCAGCGAAGCTTCGGCGAAACCCGCGGCGAGGGCCGCACTGACCTCGGGCTCCGTCCAGCCGCCCTCGGGACCAATCGCTAGGGCCGCCTTTCTAGGACCAAGCCCGCCCGCCGCAGCACCCAGCACCTGGCGAATCGAGGCCGCCTCCCGCCGCTCCGACAGGAAGATCCGCCTGCCGTCGCCATACTGCGCGAAGGCTTCGTCAGGCGATAGGACGTCGCCAAGGGACGGCGGTCGCAGCCGCCTCGCTTGTTGCGCCGATTCCGCGAGGATCCTCTCCCACCGGGAACGCCGCTTTTCCGCGGCCGCCACCAGAGCCTTCTCGCTCCGCGCGGCCGCCAGCGGGACGATCTCTCGCGCGCCCAGTTCCGTCGCCTTTTCGAGACACCACTCGAACCGCTCGAATTTCACGACCGCCAACAGAAGATCGATCTCCACGCGCGGTTCGCTCGCCGCCACACGCTCAACCAGCGCGAAGTCGATTCGGCTCTCGCCCCGCTTTGAAACCGCCACGCGCTCCACACGCGCAAGCCATATCGAATGCCCGTCGCTCAACTCGTAGAGCTGGCCGGGTTCCGCGCGCAGCACGCGCCCCAGATGCTCGGCAGTCTCGCCGCGAAGCGCCGCGGATTCCGATTCGAATTTTTCGATGAAAAAGCGCCGCCGCATCGAGGTGGGTTCGGTTTTGACGTAGCGCCGGGTTCTCCGGCCCGGCAGACTGCCTTTGGGTGCGCCCCGGCCGCAGCTACCCGAAGATGTCTTTGACCTTGTCGAAGAAGCTCGACGACCGCTCGACCGGCTTGTTCTCGACCTTTAGCGTCTGCCCAAGCTGTTCGAACAGCCGCTTCTGCTCGCGGGAAAGCTTCGACGGAATCACTACGTGGATATTCGCGTAGAGATCGCCCTTGCCGCCGTGCGGATTCGGAAGCCCGTGTCCCTTGAGCCGGAAAATCTGCCCGGATTCGGTGCCCTCGGGAATCTCGAGCGTCTCTTCCCCGCGCAACGTGGGCACTTTGATCTTCGCCCCGAGCGTCGCCTGCGGGATGCTGACCGGAATCGTGCAGTAAAGATCCGCGCCGCGCCGCTCGAAAAACGAGTGCTCCTTGACGTCGAGAAAGATGTAGAGATCGCCCGGGGGACCGCCGTTGACCCCCGGTTCGCCCTGGCCGGTCATGCGCAGCCGCGTGCCCGTCTCGACGCCCGCCGGCACCGGCACCTCGAGCGTGCGCTCGCGCTCGACGCGCCCTTGCCCGCGGCAATCGACGCAAGCCTCCCGAATCACCTGCCCCGCGCCCTGGCACGCCGGGCACGTGCGCGTTATCGAAAAGAATCCCTGCTGGTACGACATCTGGCCGCGGCCGCCGCATGTCTGGCAGGTCGTCAGGCCGCCGCTTCCCGGCTTGGCGCCGGTGCCTTTGCAGGTCTCGCAGTGTTCGCGGCGCGACATTCGGACTTTCGCCGTCACGCCCGCCGCCGCGTCCGCGAAGCTCAGCGACAAATCGTAGCGCAGGTCCGCGCCCCGCTGCCCGCGCGATCCCCGGCCCCGGCGCGCTCCGCCTCCGCCAAACACCTGCTCGAATCCGAAAAGATCGCCGAGAATATCCTGAAATTCCTCGAAGATCGTCGCGTTGAAACCGCCCGCCTCGAATCCCCGGTTGCCCAGCCCCGCATGCCCGAAGCGGTCGTAGGTGGCCCGCTTCTGCGCGTCCGAAAGCACGCTGTACGCCTCGCTCGCTTGCCGGAAATTCGCTTCCGCCTCCGGACTCTTCTCCTGATTGCGGTCCGGATGCCACTTCAGCGCGGCCTTGCGGTACGCGGATTTGATCTGCTCGGCCGAAGCGTCGCGCGCGACGCCGAGCACTTCGTAATAATCGACCTGTTTCCCCGTTGGCATTTCCGTGTTCCCTAGTTCTCGCGGCGCGCGGCATGAGCCGGCCGTGATTCCGGCGCGCTCGCCACGCGGACCATCGCCGGGCGCAGCACGCGCTCGTGAAACAAATATCCCGGCTGCAGCTCGCCGATCACCACGCCATCCGCATGTTCCGACGTTTCCACCGTCTCGATCGCGTGATGGAAATGCGGATTGAATTCCTTGCCCACGGATTCCACGCGCTTCAAGCCTTGTTTCGCGAGCGCGTCCCAGAGCTGCTTGCGAATCAGCTCGAACCCTTTGCGATACTCCGCGTTCGCGCCTTCGCTCGGCCCGGCCAACGCGCGGTCGAACGCGTCGAGCACGGGCAGAATATGCTCCACCAGCGATTCGGCGCCGCGATGCCGTTCCTGGTGCCGCTCTTTCTCCACGCGCTTGCGGTAATTCTCGAAATCCGCCTGCCGGCGGACGAGCGTATCCATCAATTCCTGTTTCTCGCCGAGCAGCTTCTGAATTTCGCCCGATGATCCCGCCGCCGCTTCTTCGCCCTGCCTGGGATCGGACGACTCCGGGTCCGTTCCCGTCGCCTCCGCCGGCGACACGATCTCCGGCCCGCGTCCTTTTCCCTTTTCCTTGTCTCGATCGCTGTGCGACGACACCGGCTAACTCCCCTCTTCGCCTTCCGAGAAAAATTGCGCCATGAACGCCACGGCGGTAATCACCCGCTCGTAGTGCATGCGCATCGGCGCAAGGATTCCGAGCGTCCCCTGCACCTGATCCTTAGATGAGTACGACGCGGAAACCAGCGCGAGGTACTTGCCCGCGTTCGACATCTGGTCGAGTCCCAGCTCGACGTGCACCGGCTCGGGCGCCTCGATGCACCCGCTCAGAAGGGCGATCAGGCGGTCCTTCTCCTCGATCGCCTCGAGCAGCTCCCGCAACTGGTCCTGACTCGTGAATTCGACCGAAGCCGCGAATTTGGCCGCGCCTTCCACGTACACTCGCCGCTCGGCGCTGTCCCCGAGAATCGACGGGTCGCACAGCATCAGCGCGTCGTTGGCGATGCGCCCGTACTGCTCCCGGTCGCGCTCCACCTGCGCCCGAAGATCCGCCCGCATGGCTTCGAGCGTCCAGCCCACATAGTGACGGTTCAAATGCGCCGCGATTTGGTCCAGGTCTTCCTGGCGGAACGCCCGCTCTGGGTGAATCAGCTTGTCCCGCGTCACCCCGCCGGTGCTCACCAGCACCACCAGCACGCGATGATCCGGCACGAGAAGAAACCGCAGATGTTCCACCACGCTCTTCGCCAGCGGAGGCGAAATGAAAATTCCCAGTCCGCGCGACACGGCCGACAGCACGTGGCTCGCGCGCTCCATCACCGCTTCCGGAGTTTTCGCCGCCTCGAGCTCCCGCCGGATCCATTGCCGGTCCTCGGGACTCGCCGTCGCCTGCGCCGCCACCTGCTCCACGAAAAATCGGTACGCCGAGGCCGTCGGCACCCGCCCGGCGGACGTGTGCGGCTGGTACAGGTAGCCCTCTTCCTCGAGGTCGGCCATCACGTTTCGCACCGTCGCGGGACTCAGCGGCTCGATATGCCGCCGCGCGATGCTGCGCGACGATACGGGCTCTCCCGTCTCGATGTAGGTGCGCACTACATCCGTCAGAATCTGCTGGTGCCTCTTCTGCTGCAGGACTGTTGGACTCATGAACTCGTGTGAGCCTCTCCTGCTACCGCGTTCCACGCGCTTCCACGCTAATGACGCACCGAGAGGAACGGCCGTTACGCCGATGAATCAAAGTTTAATCGCCGAAAAGTTTCGCGTCAACTTCGCCGCCGATTTTACTCGCGGAAAACAAACCTGGCTTTGCGGAAATGCGCCCCGAAAATGCGACGGGCACAATCGCCGACGATTGTGCCCGTTCGAAATCAGACGCTAAGGCGAGAAGGGGTTCAGTCCGGGGGCAGCACCGTTGCTTCCGGCATCTGGAGCTTGGCTTTGGCGAGGGCGCGAACGATATTCAGCTCAACCACCTGTTCGGAAGTGTTACGCACCGTGGCAAGTTCACTCACCAACAGGTACTTCGCCCGCTCGAGCATTTTCTTCTCGCGGAAAGAGAGCGGCTTCGTGCGGCTGAGGGCGACCAGGCCCTTCAGCACCGCCGCAACTTCCATCAGCGATCCGGTGCGCATGCGGTCTGAGTTTTCCTTGAACCGGTGTTTCCAATCATGGTGGGAAGCGGAGCGGCCTTTTTCCAGGTACGAAATCACCGCGCCGGCTTGGGTTGAGCGGATCACGGGTCGCAACCCCACGCTCTCGATGTTGGCTTGCGGAACCATTACTTTCAAGCCGCTCGAGAGAATCCGCAGCATGTAAAAGCGTTCTGATTTTCCGTCTACGTAGCCATAACTGATCTGTTCGATGAGCCCAACACCGTGGTTCGGATACACGACTTTTTCGCCTAGCTTGAAATCCATAAGTCGAAGTTCCCTCCCCCGAACTGCTGAATATTTCGAGTGTAGGCTCAATTTCCAAGCCGCGTCAAGGTTTTCCCGTACATTCATACAGGATCAATTTTGCTGAAATGGCCGGTTTTTAGAGGGTTTGGCAGACCAATTGCCCTATAATCGGGCACGTGCTCATTCTCGCCTTAGATACTTCTTCGCCTGCCGGCAGCGTGGCTGTCCTTCGCGACGACAAAATCATCGGCTCGATTTCCGCTTCGACGGACGAAGTCTATTCCGCGCGTATGTTCCGCCACGTCGAGTTTCTGCTGCACGAACTTTCACTTCGCCTCGATGAATTCGACCTCTTCGCGGTCGCTGCCGGTCCCGGCACTTTCACCGGTCTGCGCGTGGGTTTGGCGGCCGTGAAAGGATGGGCCGAGGTGTATCGCAAGCCAATTGCCGCCGTCAGCGGCCTCGAAGCTGTTGCCGTGCAATCACATTCAAAGGTTCCATTACTCGTACCCGTACTCGACGCGCGTCGCAGCCAATTCTATTTCGGACTTTATCGGAGACTCGACGGCTCCCCATTGGCACTCGAAGGTCACGAGTGCGTGGCGACGCCCGATGAGTTCCTGCAGACTCTCGACGCTCGCGCCACCAGGACAGATTTCGCGATTGTCTCCCCGGTTCCGGCGCTCGTCCGGGAGATGTTGTCTCGTCTTGAGACGCCGGGCGCCTCGAGCGCCGTCGCGCGGGTCGACGAAGTTTCGCCCATCCTCGCGCCCCACATCGGCAGGCTCGGCTACCAGCGCTCCCAGCGCGGCCAGCTCTCCGACGCCCTCACTCTCGACGCCAACTACGTCCGCCGCAGCGACGCCGAATTGCATTGGAAGGACCCGGCGTCGTCTTGACCGTCCGCCCCATCGACTCGCGCGACGTGGAAGCGATCCTCGCGATCCAACGGTCTTCGCCCGAGGTGGCGCAGTGGAACGCGCCCGACTACGTACGCGCCGTCGCCGGCGACATGGCCGGATGGGTCACCGACGACAACGGCGTCGTCTCGGGGTTCCTCATTGCGCGTCTTGCCGCGGGCGATCTCGAAATTCTGAATTTTGCCGTCCGTGCCGACGTTCGCCGCCGCGGCCTCGGTGCGGCCCTCCTGCGCGAAGTCCTCTCATGGGGCGCGGCACAGCACGCCCAAAGAGCGCTCCTCGAAGTGCGCGCCTCGAATCGCGTCGCGCTGGACTTCTATGGACGCTACGGATTCCGCACGGCCGGCCGGCGGCCTCGCTATTACGTCGCGCCCGTCGACGATGCCCTGCTCCTCACCGCCGAGATCGCTTCGCTTGCTGGTAACATGCAGTTGTGAGTGCATTCGACGTAGCCATTGTCGGCGGCGGCGCGATCGGCGTCTCGATCGCTTTCGAGCTCGCCGCGGCGGACCTCCGCGTCATCGTGCTCGATCGCCAGCAGCCCGGCATGGAGGCATCCTGGGCGGCCGCCGGAATGCTTTCGCCTGCACCCGATTCCCCTCGTGACATTCCTCTCGCGCCGCTCGGCAGGGAGAGTCTCAGGCTGTATCCGGAGTTCATCGCCGCGGTTGAGGACGAGTCCGGCGAATCCGCGTCATACGCCCGCGATGGCGCCCTCGAGATTTTTGCCGGGCCGCAGGGCGAGGCCGAGCGCGACCGCAAAGCCGCCGAATACAGTCTCCTCGATCTTGCCGCCGAAGCGCTTCCGCTCACCGGAGCTCGCGCTCACGAAAAATCGTTCACGCCCGACGCGACGGCGGCGCTCTGGCTGCCCCAGGAGGCGACCATCGAGCCTCGGCTGCTGATGTCCGCGCTGCTCGCCGCTGCGCGAAATCTTGGCGCCGAAATTCGCGCGGGCTGTGCCGTTACCAGCCTGCTCTCCGCGCGGAATCGCTGCACGGGCGTCGTCGCCGGCACCGAAAAAATCGACGCGGCCCACGTCGTGATCGCCGCGGGGTGCTTTTCGGCGCAGCTTGCCGGCGCCGCCCCTCCGCTCGCCCGCCTGCTCCCCACGCGGCCGGTCCGCGGCCAGATGCTTGCGTTGCGCCGCGATGACTTCGCCCTCAGCCGCGTGCTTCGCTCCGCCCACGGTTATCTCGTGCCGCGCCGCGATGGTCGGATCATCGCCGGCAGCACGAAGGAAGAAGCGGGCTTCGAAAAGCGCGTCACCGCCGCCGGAATCCGCAAAGTGCTCGACGCCGCAATCGAACTCTGTCCCGCTCTCGCCTCCGCCGAAATCGTCGAGACGTGGTCCGGCCTTCGCCCCGGCACGCCCGATGATCTGCCCATCCTCGGCCCCACCGGCATCGAAGGCCTGCTGGTCGCCACTGGTCACTACCGCAACGGTATTCTCCTTACGCCGGTCACCGCCCGCCTGATCCGCGACTGGATTGTCCAAGGCGCAGCCGGGTTCGGAGAGTTCGACGAAGCCGCCTTCTCGCCGCTGCGTTTCGATCGTGCGCATTCGCCGCGTGCGGGAACCGTCGAAGCAACTTAGACGCTCCGCTGGCGAGCGCGGCGCTTCTGAGATAGCTTGTCTGCACCCCAATGCCCTGCCGCGTGAAAGCGATGATTACACTTGTGGTCATCGCGCCGCTTCTCACTGAGCTCGTCTCCGGCAATACACCGCCGCACGCGTTCCTGCATCCCTCTATAACGCTCTTCTTGATCGGAGCGTATAGCTTCCCACTCCTGGTGCTGCGCGAGTTCGCCGTGCGACGCCGCCTCGCCTCGGTCGGCGTCTTCGTCCTCGGCCTCGCCTATGGGCTCTTGAACGAGGGTCTGATCGCGCAAACGCTTATTCGCGCGGATCGCGTCCCGATGCCAAATTTCGACCGCTATATGTATGGGGCGGGCGTGAATTTCTCGTGGCTTGCGGTGATCGTTCCGTGGCACGCGCTGATGGCGGTTCTATTCCCGCTGGCGCTGCTGGCGCACTGGTTCCCGTCGTGCGCTGGCAATCCCTGGCTCGGCCGGCGGGCGTTCGCGGCGCTCTCGGGAGTCCTGATCGCCTGCGTGACATTCATCGGTTTCGTCCGCGCGCCGCACACGCAGATGCGCGCCTTTCTTCTGGCGATGGCGCTGCTCGTCGCACTAGCCTCGATCCTGCGCGGGAAACGTCTCGCCCTCACAGAGGCGCCCGCCCGTCGTGTGCTCCCGTTCCTCCTCGGCATCCTGTTTTACGCGGGAATATTCCTGACCCCGATGATCTTGGCGAACAAGCGCGTCTGCCCAGCGATTTTTTTCGCTACGATCGCCGGGCTGCTGCTTGCGTTTGCTTGGCTATCGCGCCGCGCGGGTTTCGCCATCGTCTCCGCTGGCGCAACGATTGCCCTCGGTAGCTACTTTGCGGCGTCCTTATTCAATATGGTGGGGGGCTTCAGGCGTCATTCGGTGGAGGCCGTCACGTGCGGCGGGTTGCTGGCAGCGGTTCTCGTCATCCTTGGGCGGATAAATCCCCAATGCAAGCCGCAAACCGCGCCTGCGCAGACGCGCTAGGCGAAGCCCGATGCCCTCGTCCGAGACAACGAAAACGTTTAGAAGGGAATCCTGCTGCGCTGAGGTTCGCGGTTGGAAGGACCCGCGAGCGCGGACGCTTGTCCGGGTCCGGTGAATTGTACTTTGTCCGCATCAAGGAAGATCGGCCGGCTGATCACCGCCTCGACCGTAGAGCCGCGCGGCAGCTCTGCATCGGGTCCGCGCGTCAGTAGCACCGCCGCCAAGCCCGTTACCGCTCCTACGCCCGCGCCGATCCCCGCGCCTTCGCCGATGTGGCCCGTCGCCGCCCCTACACCCGCGCCGATTCCCGTTCCGGCTTCCGTGCTTCGGATCACCGTACCCACATCAGAGCCTTTATCCGAGTCGCCCACTACTTTCCCTTCGCTGTTCACCGTTTCGCCGCCGCCCGTTCCGGCGCCGCCCGGAATTGCGTTCATATTCACCATGTATGCGTTGGGAAGGATCATCGTCGTCAGCTTGATCATCAATTCGCCGCGGCCTTTCACGCGTCCGGGCCGCTTCGACTCGGTGACCTCGCCGCTCACGTACGAGCCCGCCGGAATCACCACCTTGCCGTTGATCATCACCGGAAAAATCGTCTCGAAATACACAGGATCGCCCGCCTTGGCCGTTCGCGTGGAAATTCCGTTGTGCAGCACCAGGGGAATATGCGTTCCGCTCGGCACCTCGATCTGCGGAGTCTTTCCGGGCGTGCCCGAAGTGCCGGTTACTGTGGGTGAGGCGATCGGGGCGGCAGCGGGCGCGGCAGCCGGCTTCTGTTGAGCGGTGCTCGTGGCATTGTCCGGGTTAGACGGTCCCGGCGGCATCGGCCCGGGATCCTGCGCCAGCGCGGGCAGGCCGAACGCGAGCGCCAGGGCCAGTGTTCCAATCCGAGAGGAGCGAAAAAGATCGCGTGTCATGGGATCTCCGGCTACTTGCACTTACAGATGCCGTCTCCATCGGGCCGGGATGTCCTGAGGGTAATCCGATCGGGCCGTTCGCGTCACTTCCTTTTTCAAGGCGCCTCGGTTTCTCTCCGGCCGGTGGACCCGCCGGCGCCTGCGCGATCCGCAGGGTATCCGACTGAGCACGCCCGCCGCCCGATCCCGCCCGCGCGCCTATACTAGAGTGCAGGCAGGAGTCGTTTTGGCCAACAAATCGCACTGGTGGACGTCCCTGCGGGGCAAGACCGTCGTCATCGTCCTGACTGCCCTCGTGTGCCTCGTCGCCGGCCTCTTCTCGCTCACGCGCTCGGTGATCCTCAACGGTTTTTCCAAGGTTGAAGAGGACTTTGCGCGGCAGAATCTCGAGCGCGCTTCGAGCGCCCTCTCCAACGAGACGGAGGCCCTCGAGCGCGCCACCGACCAATACGCCGACCGCGACTTCACTTACACCATGCTCCGCGGCGACCACCCCGAAAAAGTCGCGTCCGAATTCACCGGACCCGCGTTCGAACAGTTGCGCGTCAATTTCGTCGTCGTTCTCGACTCCTCCGGGCGCAAGGTCTTCGCCTCCGGCTTCAATCTCGCCGGCATGGAAGCCATCGCTCCGCCGCCCGATCTCGACCGTCATCTACGGTTCGGCTCTCCGTTCTTGATTCACAACGGCGAAGTCGGTGACGTCAAAGGGCTGCTCATGCTCGCTTCCGGGCCTGCGATCGTCGCTTCGGGCCCCATTCTCACCAGCAATGCCGCCGGCCCCGCCGCGGGCGTGCTGATCATGGGCCGCTCGCTCGACGCGGACGAAGTCACGCGCCTGGACGCCATGACGCACGTGTCCCTCGAAATCGAGTCCGCCGATTCCCCCGCCGCGCGCGCCGACCTCGCATCCCTCTCCCGTGTCAAATTCGGGGATGATGGAATCTCGGTTCGTCCCTATCCCGACGATTCTTTGGCGGCGTGCGAGAGCCTCGCCGACATTTACGGCAAGCCCGTCGCCATCCTGCGCGTTCTTCTGCCGCGCACGATCTCCGAACAGGGTCGCACCAGCTCGCTCCAGTTTCTGCTGCTGCTTATCGCGGCGGGCTTCGCTTTCGGCGCCATCATCCTTTATCTGATCGAACGCGTCGTCCTCTCGCGTATGGCCGATCTCAGCGACCATATCACTCGCGTCGGCACCGGCGGCAACCTCGCCGCGCGCGTTCCCGTCTCCGGCAAGGACGAAGTCGCCTGTCTCGGTACCGCCGTGAACGGCATGCTCGACGATCTCGAGCGCGTCCAGAAAGCGCGCCACGAAGAGCGCACCCGCCTCGCCGTGATGATCGAGAACATGCCCGCGATCATCTGGACCACCGACTCCGATCTCCGTTTCACCTATCACACGGGCGCGGCCCTCGAGACGCTCGGCTTCCGCGCGGACGAAGCCCTCGGCAAGACCGTCTTCCAGTATTTCGGCACCGAAGATCCGAATTTCCCCGCCATCGCCGCGCACCGCAAGGCGCTCGCCGGCGGCACTCTCTCGTTCGAGATGGATTGGCACAAGCGCTCCTTCGAGTGCTACGTCCAGCCGCTGCGCGCCCCCGACGGTGTTCTGATCGGCGTGATCGGCGTGGCCCTCGACGTCACCGACCGCAAGCACCTCACCGACCAGCTCCGCCAGTCGCAGAAGATGCAGGCCATCGGCGAGCTCGCCGGAGGCGTCGCGCACGATTTCAACAATCTCCTCATGGTCGTCAAAGGCCACGCGCAGCTTCTGCTTCAGCGCATGCCCAAGGATCCGTCGTTGCACCATAGCGTCCAGCAGATGGAGAAAGCCGCCGACCGCGCTGCGTCTCTCACGCGCCAGCTCCTCGCCTTCAGCCGCAAGCAGGTCCTGCAACCGCGCGTCCTCGACATGAACGACGTCGTCGGCGGCATGATCAAAATGTTCTCGCGCGTCATCGGAGAAAACATCGAGATGGCTTTCGTGCCCGGCGCGAATCTCGGCCGCACCAAGGCCGATCCCGGCCAGATGGAGCAGGTCCTCCTCAATCTCGTCGTCAACGCGCGCGACGCAATGCCCAATGGAGGCCGCCTCACCATCGAGACCGCCAACGTCCAGCTCGACCGCAGCTACACCGCCGGGCACGTCTCCGTCGAGCCCGGCCCTTACATCATGTTGACCGTCACCGACACCGGCTGCGGCATGGACGCCGAAACCCAATCCCGCATCTTCGAGCCCTTCTTCACCACTAAAGAGGCCGGCAAGGGCACTGGCCTCGGCCTCGCCACTGTCTACGGTGTAGTCAAGCAGAGCGGAGGCTACATTTGGGTGTACAGCGAGGTGGGCTGCGGCAGCACCTTCAAAATCTACCTGCCGCAAGTCGCCGAAGAAATCGAAACACCCGTCGTCGCCGACGAAATGGGCGGCTCGCTCGCCGGCACTGAAACCATCCTGTTCGTCGAAGACGAGCAGAGCGTTCGCGAGCTCGTGCGCGAGTATCTGCGCGGCGAGGGATATTCCGTTCTCGACGCGGGCGACGGGATCGAGGCGCTCCAGGTCGCCGCCTCGCACAACGGCCCGATCCACATCCTCATCACAGACGTCGTGATGCCGCGTCTCAGCGGCCGCGACCTCGCCGCGAAACTCTCCGCTGAACGCCGCGGCCTGAAGATCCTGTTCATCTCCGGCTACACCGACGACACGGTCGTCCGCCACGGCGTGCTCGACGGCGGCGTCGCCTTCCTGCAGAAGCCCTTCAACCTGAAAGCGCTCGCCGAAAAAATCCGCGAAGTCCTGAAAACCGAAACGCCGGCCCCGGTTCCCGCGGGCGGCGCGCGAACGACGTAGCGTTTGCGCACGGAAAGCCGGCGATTGGTTGGAATCACAACGACAACAGTTTGGCGGAGCGCGGAAGTCTCCGCGCCCTCCGTGTCTTCGCCGTGCTCTGTGTCTAGCGGATGCTTCGAAAGGCTAAATCAGAAAAACAGTCTGCCCCGTCAAGTCAAAGCGTTTGCGACAGCGGATGTTCCGGCAGGCCACCATGTTGTCGATGCGTACCATGTACGAGCGCGCCTTGGCGAACTGCTTCTTGTCTTCCTCGTTCGCTCCGGCGGGCACTTGGGCCCTCTTGTTGCGCACCACCCACCGCACCGGGTATGTATTCTCCTGACGGCAGTGCGGGCAATTCAGCGGTATCTGCTTTGTTTCTTCCTTCTCCTCGTAAAATCTCTTTTCGTCCATTGGTTCCTGTCTAGTCCGGACTCACTTCCCATTCCCCGATATCATCGAGGGTCATGAATTGGATGCCGGCATCGCTCCATCGCGGCAACCAGTGCGCCAGCGCCGCCACGGTGTGATGGCGGTCTCCGTTCGGCTCGCGGAAATCCCCGTCGTGCAGCAGGACGATATCCCCTCCCTCGACCCGCTGCAAGTGCTCCACGACTTTTTCCACCCGGCTCGGCTTCCAGTCCCACGCCAGCGCCGACCACATCACCACCCCGGCTCCGCCCCAGTCCCGTACCGCGCTGCTCACGAACGGCCCGCGGAACCCGAACGGCGGCCGCATCCAGCGCGGCGTCTTTCCGGTGGCTTCGTGGATCGCCGTGTCGCACCGCTCGAGCTCCGCGGTGATTTCGGCGGGCGAGCAGAACACCAGCATGCGATGCGTATCCGTGTGATTGCCGATCGTGTGGCCGCGCGCCACGATTTCATGCGCGAGCTCCGGAAACGCGCGCACGTGCTCTCCGGTCACAAAGAATGTCGCACGAGCCCCGTGCCGATCCAGCAGGTCCAGCAGCGCGGGCGTCACCGCCGGATTCGGCCCGTCGTCAAACGTCAGCGCCACCGCCGACTCATCGCCCGTAGTCCGGATCGTCGGCCCGAAAATCTGCGAAAGCGGCGCCACCGCCGCCCAGGCGAAACTTCCGCTCGCGGCGCACGCACCACCGGCTTCGATCAGGGACGGCAGCGTAGGACGCATCTGTGAATTCTCGCACCGACGGGCCAAAATTTCCACGTTTGTAGGCTTTGATTGCGCCGTTTGATACGATGGCCGCCCAAACCGCCGTTCACATGACCTCCTCGCCGCAACATCCCCGAAAGCTCCCGACTTGGATGCGCGTTGCCGCCTTCCTGTGGCTCGTATTCTGGCTCGTGGTCTACTGGCACAGCTGGGGCCCGCTCAACTTCCTGCACTTCTGCGACATCTCCGAGATTCTGGCGTGCGTCGGCTTCATGGTCGATGGCCCGCTGCTCGTATCCAGCCAGGCCGTCGCTTCTCTTTTCGTGGACGCGGCGTGGACGCTCGATGCCGGTTGCGCCTTTTTCCTCCGGCGTCATCTCATCGGCGGCACCGAATATCTTTTCGACCCGAGCCACGCGCTCTGGGTGCGCCTGCTCTCGCTCTTCCACATCGCGCTGCCCGTGCTGCTGCTCTGGGCCTTGCACCGTTGCGGATACGACCGGCGCGGCCTTCCGCTCCAGCTTGCAATCGCCTTGCCCGGCTTCATCGCCTCGCGCTTCGCTCCCGCCTCCCAAAATCTCAACTACGCCTACGCCGATCCCTTCTTTCACCGCCAGTGGGGACCTGCGCCGCTCCACATCGTCGTCATCTTCCTTTTCATGCTTTTCGCCGTCTATCTCCCCACGCACCTGATCCTCAAGCGCGTCTTCCCGCCGCCGCTCTCGGGCGCCCCGAGAAACATTTAGGACAATCCGTGCGTACTGAAAGACAAGGGTCGATCCGGAGGAACGCTCATGAAGGCGACCGAATTCGAATTCCGGCAGCGCTTCTGGCTCATCATGCTCCTCTTCTGGGGCGGTTTCTGGCTCTATGGGATCGATCGCGCGAACGTCACCGACTGGATCGTGCACCAGATCGTTCCTGCCAACCATTCTCTCCGGCAGCTTCTCGATCGGGCGTTTTTTGCGTTTGGCGCTTTCCTCTTGCTGCTCGCCGCGTGGCTGCGAACCTGGGCGGCCGCCTACCTGCAATCGAGCGTCGTGCACGATGCGAACCTTCACAGCGAGGCGGTGGTCGCCGACGGCCCCTACCGCTACATGCGAAATCCCCTCTACCTCGGGGGCCTTCTCCTTGCGGTGGGAGTCGGATTCTTGGCCAGCCGCGTCGGGTTCGTCTTCATGGTGGGCGGAATGACGCTCCTGTATTTCCGGCTCATGGGTCTTGAAGAAGCCAACCTGGTCCGCGAGCAGGGAGACACTTACCGCGAATTCTGCCGCCGCGTCCCGCGATTTTGGCCCTCGCTTACGCCGCGCGTCCCGCGCGGAAACCTCGTGCCGAAATGGGGACAAGCCTTCCTCGGCGAATTGTTCATGTGGGGATTCTTCTTCGGCGTCGCGTGCTTCGCGATTACCCTGAACATTCACATCACTTGGTGGGTCATCGGCGTGACGCTCGGTGTGTGGATCATTCGCACCATCGTCGTGCATACCCGCGCAAAGGCCCGCCGGCCCTCGTCGCCTCAGCCGGACGGTGGTGGCGCAACCCTCTAGGGTCCGACCGCCGACTCACGCGACAGCGCCGACATCCTGAGCGGCCACGCACGCGCCAGTCCCAACAAGAAACCCCGAGGAGAATTACCCGTAGGGGCGCCGCTTGCTGCGCCCCTTCGAAGCCACGCACGCGCCCCACTCCGATCCGCCCAATCGAAAACGTTCCAGCTGATAGAACGAGCCTCAGTCTCGCGAAAGCGTCGTCGTCCTGAGCAGCCCTTCCCGCGCACGATCCCGCCAGCCAGCAAACCATCCGAAAATCGCCCGTAGGGGCGCCGCTTGCTGCGCCCCTTCGAAGCCACGCACGCGCCCCACTCCGATCCGCCCAATCGCCCTTCCAGCCAGAACGTTCTCGGGAATGGCGCAAACGGAAACGCGCCAGGCGGGCATCGGCCTTTGCCTTCGAATTTCGGGGACACACGACCGGGCGCCTCTGACGGCGCTATTCCGTCTGCCGCACCGCGCGCAGATCGATCCCCAACTGCTGGCACTTCTTGTAGAGGTGGCTGCGCTCGAGCCCCAGCGCCTTCGCCGTATTCGTCATGTGATGGCGATTCTTCTTGAGCTCCGCGAGCAGCGTCTGGCGCTCGAACGCCTCGACACGCTGCGCGAGCGACCCCGTCGCATCGGAGCCATCGATGCAGCTCGCCGCACCGACCGCACTCACGCCCTGCGGCAGCGCGCGCTCGACGACGGCCGCGTCGACCGCGTCTCCCGGCGCGAGCAGCAGCACGCGCTCGATCACGTTGCGCAATTCCCGCACGTTTCCCGGCCAAGCGTATCGTTCCAATGCCTCCATCGGGCCTGCCGAAAGTGTCTTCGCCTTCCAGTGATTCTGCTCGCCGAGCTGCCGGACGAAATGCTCGGCCAGCGCCCGAATATCCTCGCGCCGCTCGCGCAAGGGCGGCAGCACGATCGGAAACACGAACACGCGATGATACAAATCCTCGCGAAACGTTCCCTGCCGCACCTGCTCCTCGAGATTCCGGTGCGTCGCCACCACCACGCGCACATCCACGGCAAACGGACGGTCGCCTCCCACCCGCTCGATCTCGCCCTCTTCGAGCACCCGCAGCAGCTTCGCCTGCATCGTCAACGGCATGTCGCCGATCTCGTCGAGGAAAAGCGTGCCGCGGTGCGCCTGCTCGAACTTGCCCACGTGTCGCGCCGCCGCTCCGGTGAACGATCCCTTCTCATGCCCGAATAGCTCGGACTCCATCAGCTCCGCCGGAATCGCCGCGCAATTCAGCGATATGAACGGCCCCGCATGGCGCGGGCTCTTCTCGTGCAGCGTGCGCGCGATCAGTTCCTTTCCCGTCCCCGTCTCGCCGCGGATACAGACGCGCGTTTCGCTCGCGGCTACGTGTTCCACCTGCGCCATCACTTCGCGCATCGCGGCGCTGGCCCACACGATCTCGTGCTTGCCGAGTCGCCGCTTCAGCTCCCGGTTTTCCTGCTCGAGACGCGAAATGTGCAGCGCGTGCTCCACGGTCAGCAGCAGCTTGTCGGTGGAAATCGGCTTTTCGAGGAAATCCGACGCGCCGAGCCGCGTCGCCTTCACCGCCATCTCGATCGTCGCCTGCCCGGACATCATCACCACCGGCGACGCGACGCCGCCCTTTTTCAAATCCTCGAGCAGCGAGATGCCGTCGCGACCAGGCATCACCACGTCGGACAAAATCAGGTCGAACCGCTCCGCCTTCGCCAGCTCGAGCGCCCGCGCGGCGTTGTCGCAGACGGTCGCTTCGTGGCCCGCCAGCCGGAACGCGCGCGCCAACGACGCGAGCGTATTCGCGTCATCGTCGATGATCAGAATGTTGGCTTTGAGCGGCACGCGAGGCTAGTCCCCCTCGCCGCCCAGGTCCCGCACGGGGTGGACATCCTCGGCTTCGTGCATCTCTTCCACCGGCAATTCGTGCGAGTCGGAGGTTTCATGAGGTGTGTCGCCGTTGCTCTGCGCGGCGGCGGGCGCGGCTGCGCTTTCTTCGCCCCTGGCCTCTTCCGCCAGCACGGCTTCCGCAGCGGCCGTCGAAGCCTCGTCGTTGACGGCGGAGCTTTCCTCCGCCGGCGCGGCGACCGGCGCAGCTGCCGCCTGCGGCGCTGCAGCGTGGTGGCTTGCTCCCGCGGGCCCGTGCGGCCCCGGCTTCACCGGCAGGTGAATATGAAACGACGTGCCCACGCCCGCTTCGCTCTCAACCGAAATCCGCCCGCCATGATCGCTTACCACCGACTGCACGATCGCCAGGCCCAAGCCCGTGCCGTGCTGCTTCGTCGTATAGTACGGCGTGAACAGCCGCTCGCACTCCTCCGGCGTCAACCCGCTGCCCGTATCCGAAATCTCCAGGCTCGCGTCGCCGCCTTCGTGCGACGTCCGCAGCATGAGCACTCCCCCGGCCGGCATTGCGTCCATCGCATTCAGCACCAGGTTCTCGATCGCGCGCCGTAGCAGCGTCGCGTCCGCCTGCACCGGCGGCAAATCCTCCTCGAGATGCAGCTCCGGAGTGATCGGCGGCCGCCCCACCGCGCTGAACTGCGCCTCGAACAGTTTCACGATCTCGCGCACCAGGTCGTTCAAGTTCACCCGCGCCAGTTCCGGCTGCGGCATGCGCGCGAAATCGCTGAATCGCCCGATGATCTTCTTCAGGTTGTCGATCTCCGAGAGCAGGATGCCGGTCGACTCCTGAAACACTTCCTCGAATTGATTCCGTCCGTCGCCGCCGCCTTGTTCTTTCGCGCGCCGCAGATTCTCAACCGTCGTCTGCAACGGGAAAAGCGGATTCTTCAGCTCGTGCGCCAGGCGTCTCGCGAGTTCGCGCCACGCCGCTACGCGCTCCGCCTGCACCAGCCGTGCCCGCTGCTCGCTCAACTGCTCGGTCATGCGATTGAACGCCCGCGAGAGCTGCGCCATCTCGTCATTCCCGCGCACATCCACGCGCGCGTTCCAGTTCCCCTCGGTCACCTCTCGCGCGCCTTCGGAAAGCCGTCGCACCGGACGCGTCACTCGCGCCGCGCCCCACCAGCTCATCAGCATGCCGAAGAAAAGGCCCATCGCGATCACGCCCAGTGCCAGCACCGCGATGCGCTGCTCGAGCGCCGCCATCTGCCGCTGCGAACTCCCCACCAGCAGCACGCCCAGCAGGTCGTTCGACCGCCCCACCAGCGGCAGCGCGTGAAATCCTTCCGCGCTCATCGCCGTCCCGGACCACAAGATCTTGAACGTCTGCTCCCGCGGCTCCAGCCGCTCCTGCGCGATGAACGGCGCGAACCTTTCGCCCTGCATCACGGGCCCTGCTTGATCCACCACGTTCGACGCGTCGAAATTCGGATCGAGATTCAGATACAGCAGCGCGCGCATCCCGGCCGGCAGCACCAGCGACGCGAGAAAGTCCTTGCCCAGCCTCTCTCCACCCACGATGTACAGGTTCTTGTCGCCCACGCGAACCGTCGAAACCGACATCAGCCCGACCGCCGGGCCCTCTTGCGTGTCGACTTTCGTCAGGAACGCGCCCACCTGCGTCCAATCCGCCGTCTGCGTCACCCAATCCATCTTGTATCCGAAGCGCGCCGGCCACTCGTTGGACGAAATGATCGATCCGTCGTTGGCCACGAAATCGAGGAAGTCGAGCTGGTGGGATTGCGCGACGCCGTGTGCGTCGTTCACATAGACGGAAACGTCCGCCTGCGGGCGGCTCAGATCGATCGCCATGCGCACGGTGCCTTCGGCGTCGGCGATTCCCTGCACGCGATTCGCGATGTTTTGCTTGTGTCGGTCGACTTCGCGCTCGAACTGCCCCACGAGCGCGTCGCTATAGTGTTGGTTGAGCGTATCGAAGGCGCGCCGCGCCACGATCGTCACACCCACGGCGATCACGCCCACCGACGACAGCAGCGCGAGAACGAAAACAACCAGAAGTTTGGTGCGAAACGTCACTCCGCTTCCTGTTCCAGCCAGACATCCGCCAGCGGCCAACCCTCGCCCGCCGCCGGCGCCTTCCAATCCCGCACACGCGCGCTCAATCCGTACGCCTCGGGAAGCCACACGAGCGGCACCACGCGATAGGTGTCCACGATTCCCCGCTCAACCTCATACACGTGCTCGGCTGACCATCCCCCGACGAGTTGCTGCTCTGCGCCCGCGAAGCCCGGTCCGCTCGGCCCATTCATCTCGATTGCCGGCGCGAGAGCCGCGAAAAAACCTGCCAGCGCCGCGCGCGGATCGGGAGACGACATTCGCATCCGCACCAGCCGCGCATCGCAGTTCGACGGCACGCGGTCGTTCTGCAGCGCCTCCGGCGTCACGCGAATCCCCGCTTCGCGCGCATCGACGGCGATCCGTTCCGCCAGCGATTCTTCGAGCGAATCGGTTGAATCATATCCCAACACAATCCGCGGCGAACCCCCGATTTGCCCCGCGATTTCCTTGGCCGTGCTAGGGTCCGCCGCCGTCGAAAACAGGAACGCCGTCCCGCTCGACCACTCCGGCAGCAGCCCCCCGGCTGCTTCTCCCTCTTTCTGCAGAATGAAGTTGACCATCGCGCCGCGGTCGATCGCCCGCGAAATCGCCTCGCGCATCCGGACATCTTCCGCCGGGGACTTCCCGGCGACGAAAACCACCGCCACAAGTTCGTCCGGCTGCGACGTGCTCACTCGCATCCCCTGCTCGGACGCGTGCCGCGCATCCTCGGCGGGAATCTCGATGAAATCGGTCTTCTCGAGTTCGAGATCGAGCAAACGATCTTTCAGCGGCCGTCCCATCTCGATATCCACCGCATCCACGAACGGCCGGCCTCCCGCGAACTCCTCGTTCGCCAGCAGCGTCAGATGCCTGCCCGGCTCCCATTCCGAGATGCGGAACGGTCCCGATCCGGGCGCGAGTTCGCTGCCGCCGCCAAACGTTCCGTCCGCGTTGCGATGGTCGTACAGAAGCGACTCGATCTCATCCTTCGCGGCCGCTTCCTCCGCGTTCGTCGCCGCCACTCGCGGATCGAGTGAATTCACCCGTGCCCCGATCTCAACCCGCAGCGTCCCGCCATACTTCGGCCGCTGCGACGCCTCCACGTGCGGCATGGCACAAAGCACCCAGGCCAGCACAAACGCCCCCGCAAGGACACAAGCTGCGCCACTACCCACGGCGCGCGACGCACCGCGAGCCTGCAGGGGCGCTGCTTGCCGCGCCCCTTGACGGCAAAGCGCCGCCAAAGTCTCACCGCGCTGCTTCATGGCTCGCAGCACCGTCCACCTCAACGCCCGCAGCTCGCCGTAACAACCCACGCCTCGTAGTTTCCGGTCTTCAAATTATGGACAACCGCCCGCGCCACGCCGCTCGCCCCCGTCGTCCACAACGATGTCACCGGCCCCGCAAACGCCACGGGACTCCCCGTCAAAATCGCCGTCGCTCGCCCTGTCGTATCCACTTCGTACGCCTGCACGAAATCCGGCTGCGTCCAGTCGCCCTTCCCCGTCGCGAGCACCACCTGCCGCCCGTCGCACGTGAGCCCGACGCTCGCTGTGTCCCCTCCGATATCCAGATCCTTCGGGACCGCCGCATCTCCGCGCATCCAGTTCTGCGTGTCCTGGCTCACGAATCCGCAATGAATCGTCTGCGGATTCGTGAAGTCGCCTTTGCACTGGATTCCCGGGACTCCCGCCGTGCCCGCCGCCAAGCCCTGCGAAATATCGATGTGCCCCTGGTCGGTGCGCAGCCAGGAACGCGTCGGCTGAATCGTCACCGCCTGGCTGAGCTGCCATTGATCCTGCTGCCGCGTATAAAACGCGATCCGCCCGCGTTCGAGCACGATCGTTTCCGGCGGCGCACCATTCGCCGCGGCCGGCAGGGCGAAATCGAGGATCGCGCCGGGCTGCTCCCACACGCGCGTCTGTGCGAGCGATACGCCGCCGCTCGGCGCTGCCTTCTTCGCCGCTCGCGGCACGGACACCATCGCCACCCGCTCATCCCGCCGCGCTTGCTCTCCGGTCCCGCGCCTCACCTCGGCGACGATCACGTAGCCCTCGCTTCCCTCCGAGATCGTCACCGTCAGATCGGCGTCCGGCTCTTGCGCGCCCGACAGGCGGAAGTGCCTCTTGGCCAGCTCCGCTCGCACTTGCTCGCCGATCGTGGCCGCTTCATCCGCGCCAAGCGACGACACGTTGTTCACCGCGAGATCGATTCGCCCCGGCGGCGCGATCGCCGCGACGCGATCCACCAGCTCGCGTACCGCCGTGTCCCAGTCCGTCGGCGCGGAGCTCGCCGCCTGCCGTCCCCGCGCCGAAACCAGCCGTACCGGCACGGGTTCCTGCGCGCAAGCCTTTCCGGCATTCAGCAGAGAGGAAGCCGATAGGACGACAAAAGTTATCGCGTGGAAAAACGCGGGCAATCGGCGGAATTTCCGCATCGACTTGTGCAACGTGCACAACTGGTTCGCAGATCGCCATCATAACACAGCCCGAAATTTCGCCGCGCGCCCCTGGGAACCCCAAGCCCCCCGATGGGCGCTTTTCTCCGCCGGTGCGTTTCGCCGGCGGCGGCTTCATCCCGCGCTCATCCGCTCGAGGCTCGATGCGGCGGCTAACGAACCTCTTCGCATCCGAGTGCGGGACGAAGCCGCCAGCAAGGGTTTTTGCCGGCGTCCCGTGGCTCGTCGACCGCTCCCGAATCCCTAGCCGAATCCGGGCGCGCTCGAACGAGCCGGAAATCATTTGCCGTTTCCGGTTTTCGGCGGATCGTCCGCCGCCGGATCGGCCACATCGTTCTCCGCCGCCGACTTCAGCACGTCGTTCGTGAAGAAAAATTTCCCGTCGTTCGGCACCAGCATGATCTGCACCTTATCCGAAAGCTTTTCGGCCACGGTGTACTGCACGAGCAGCGGATTCTGCTTGAGCGCGGCGGCCTGCAGTTGCATCTGCTCGGCCTGCGCCTGCGACGTCAGCCGAATATGGTTGGCGTCCGACTCGGCCAGCAGGTTCGCGCGCTCTTCCTCCGCCTTTGCCGTCACTCGAATGCGATTCGCCTCCGCGTCGGCCAGAAGTTCGTTGCGCTGCTGCTCGGCCTTGCCGTCGATCACCTTGGCCTGCGCGTCCGCCTCGGCGTTCTGAATCGTCGCTTCCTTGCGCGCTTCCGCCTCGAGCCGCGATTGCTCGATCTGCTTCTGCTTCAGCGGCAGCGTGTACTGCATGGCGTCCGACTCCGCCTTCGCCATGATCACCTGCGAAGCCGCATTCGCCTCGGCGCGTTTCACGTCGCGCACTTTCTCGGCCTCCGCCTGCGATTCCGCGATGGCCACTCGCTTCTTCTCGATTTCCGCGTCGACCGACGTGCGGTCGTCCTCCTGCTCCTTCAGCAGCAGATCTTCCAGCCCCTTCGCGTATTCCTCCGGCAGTTCGACCCTCCGCAACTGGACTTCCTTCACCTCGATCCCGTCGGCCGCGAGCCGCTTCGTGATGATCGCCGCCACGCGCTCGCGGTATTCCTCGCGCTTGGTCGAGAAGATGTCGCGCACGATATAGTCCGGCGACACCTCGCGAAACGCGCTCAGCACCGTCGGCGCCACGATTTCATCTTCGACCGGCTGCGGCAGGTTCGCCTGGATGTAGTCGAGCTTGCGCGGATCGATGCGATAGCGCACGTCGACGCCGAGCCCGATCTCGAGCCCTTCGTGCGCCTCGACCGTCAACAGTTCGTGCTTGTCGTTCCGGTTTTCGAGCGCGGACGTCGCGAAGATGCGATCGCGGATGTCGTACGTCTGCACCCGGTCGATGAGCGGCACAACGAAATGCGTTCCCGCATAGAGTGTCCCCGGCTGCACGCCCGAAAGCTGGCTGATCCGCACCGCGCCTTGGCCGTCCGGCACCACGACGATGCTCGAAGCCGCCAGCCCCAGTGCTGCCGCGATCATCACCAGCTTGGTCGCCTCGTTGATCCGAATCACGCGCCGCGGCCGCCGCGTCACCACCACCGGCGCCGGAGTCTGCGTCCCGCCCGCCAACGGCCCCTCCTGCGGTCGCGCCCCGCGCCGCAGCACTCGATCCAATTCGTACGCCAGGAAGATGTCGTACAGCACCATCCCCGCCGCCACCGCGCCCAACCCGAAGCACCCCGCGAACAGCAAGAACCTCAAGAACAACATGTGCGCCTCCTCTTCGGCCGGTGGCGATCGCGATCCCGCTCCGCTCTGCTCCGTCCCTGCGGCGAGGCCCCGCCAGCCACCTACGACCCGCCTTGCTTCTCTTTCCTCTGCTGCGCCGGCATCAGCCGGAACAACCCGTTCAGCGTCGCCCACTCGAGTCCCAGCGCCAGCCCCAGCGCCCCAAGAATCGCTCCCGTCACTTCCGCAAATCCGATCATGGTTTCCATGGCCGATCTCCTAAGAACCGCGCGGGGCTGGGTTCCGCGCCCTGCGCAGGCGAGCGAATGCACTCTCGTAACCGCACTGTCTCGGGAAGAATCTGGCTGACGCCGAAAGACTTACACGAAATTCAACTCGCGGGCGACGTGGCCCGCCGCACACGCCGTGGGAGGAAGATCACAATCGCAGGCACGAAAGGATACCGTTAGGCTATAACGCCCACGGCCCGCGCTCTTCGTGGAACTAACCCAGATGGTCGATTCGCCCGTCAGCCAATCTAAGGACTGCAGGAACGCGATAGATGTCGGAGGAAGTAAGTATTAATACGGTGTTGACAATATGGTTATGTATCGACACAATCTCTCTCCCATGACGCCTCTGCGGATCGGCCCCGCGCTTTTTGCTGTTGCTTTACTGCTTTGTCTTGCTGTCCCTTCTTACGCGGCCAGCACCCAGGCTGTGTTTGCTAGCCCACCGCCGACGAGTGCTTCTGCAATTTCGATCAGCCTGCTACCTGACAAAATTGCGGGAGTCGGAGGGAAATTCCCCGCCGGTCTCTCAAACTTCGCCGTATTCGAAGGGGACTGCGACGTCTCAAAAGGTACCCCGCTGCTGGGCTACAAAGTCATAATCACGGGCAATGGGGTTTCGTTGTCGGACCAGACTGCTTTCAAATGCTCGATCACGGCGAGCCTTAGCGTTGATCCCAACGCGGCCCCGGGAAAGCGAACCGTCGTCCTCGTCGATAGTAGCGGTGCACGAGTCGCTTCGGCCGACTTGCAGCTCGTGAGCGACGCGTCTGCGGGGGCAATCCCGTCTGGACTTGAGCCCGATGTTGACGTTATGTGGAACGTGATGAGCCAGAACAACTGCGCCGACGCTTTTGGAACGCGTCTCGCGGCGAGCCTATACTGCATTCAAATAAAAATCGGCAACAACTCGGGGCATCCGCTTCAGCTTGCGGGCATCGGCTTTGCGAATAATCTCACGAATTTCGGCGGTATTGGCGATCTTTCCCTCACGGTCGCGAACAGCAGTTACGCGTCCACACGCGCGATCCTCCTCCATCAGGAGATGTGGGCGCCCCGCAACGTTTTGTATCATTCCTTGGAGGGGACTGGGCTGATCATGGCGGGCTTTATACCGTATTTCACCCGGACGAACGCAAAAGCTAATTTCTCTACAGCGGTATCCATTGTAGCGGGCCCGCTCCTACAGGCGTTTAACCTGGTTGGTCCGGATCCAATTTTGTCTCAGTTGAGCAATCTCGACGACCAAAGTTTCCGAGACGGATTGGTTATCGCAAACAACAGTCAAATCCAGACGGTCGTTTTCGTCGAGAAGGAAGCCGTAACTCAGTCCCTACACAATTTAGAGTCGAGGATCAGCAGCAAGTCCCCGGGTGTGGCGGGATGCCAAGATGTCGCCCAACCGGCAAACGATCGCTCGGGAGGCGATGCTACCGCACAGCTATGCGGAGCCTTGCGAGCATCGATTCGAAACTCTCGCGTTCAGGGGAAGCATGATCCCATGCTGGTGCAAATCGCCTTGGGTCAGGTAGTGATCGTCGGCCAAGAAATCGAATATCTCCAGCGAGTCGAAGTTCAGACTTCCGGTCAATCAACAACGGGAGTGAATATCAATCCGGCGGCTATCTCTCTGCCAGTTGACGCCAAGCAGCAGTTTACGGCCACAGTGAGTGGTGATCAGAACGCGGCCGGTGTGACATGGTCGCTGTCCGGCACGGACTGCAAGGGCAACGATTGCGGCACGCTGGGCGACATAACATCCACGAGCGTCAGCTACACGGCGCCGAACGCGCCACCGGTTCCCGAAAGCCTGGTGAACCTGACCGGAACCTCGAACGCCGATCACACCAAGAGCGGCATCGCCAAAATCACGATTACGCGGGTTCTCAGCGCGGCGGTAGCAAGCGGATCGGGCCAAGAAACACCGGTTAGCAAGCCGTTTGCCAAGCCTCTCGTGGTGACCGTAACGGACAGCGCCGGAAAACCGTTGAGTGGCCAAACAGTGACATTCGCGCTACCGACATCAGGCGCAAGCGGCAGTTTTAGCGGCGGTATCACGACGGCGCAAACAAATTCCAACGGCCAAGCTACCTCAGCGACACTCACGGCCAATGGGACGACCGGGTCCTACACCGTGCAGGCGACCGTTCAAGGTGGGATTGCTTCCGCCAACTTCACTTTGACAAATATTGCCCAATGAGATTCGACGACGCTCGCCATCGACGCGCCACGTCCCTCGCCTCCGCCCGGTCCCACCCTCGCCTGCTCTCTGCTAGAATTTCCCCGGAGGGACTCGGATGCCGCAGCCCGGCCCAAGCTCGGGTATTCGCATCGGAAGCGTCTTCGGGATTCCGATCTACCTCCACACCAGTTGGTTCATCATTTTCGCCCTGATCACTCTCTCCCTCCGCACGCAGTTCACCTCGCAATACCCGCACTGGACCGGCGGCCAGCGCTGGATGCTCGGCGTGATCACGAGCCTTTTGTTTTTCGCCTCGGTCGTCTTCCACGAGCTGAGTCACAGCATCGTCGCGCGCCACTACCGCATTCCCGTGTCCTCGATCACGCTATTCGTCTTCGGCGGCCTTGCGCGCATCGAACGCGATCCCGACAGCGGCCTCCAGGAATTCAACATCGCCATTGCCGGGCCTCTCTCGAGTCTCTTCCTCGCCGGCTGCTTCTGGCTGGTCGCGCACTATTTCCGCGCCGGAGAGATGGTCGCCGCGGTCACCGGCTGGCTATGGTGGATCAACCTGCTGCTCGCGCTCTTCAACCTCGTTCCCGGATTTCCGCTCGACGGCGGCCGTGTCCTCCGCGGCATCGTCTGGGGCATTACGAAAAATTTCACGCGCGCCTCGCAGATCGCCTCCGCCTCGGGCCGCTTCTTCGCGTTCCTCATGATCCTGGTCGGCATCTGGCAAGCCCTCACGGGCAACTGGGTCAACGGCCTGTGGCTCGCCTTCATCGGCTGGTTCCTGCTCGAAGCGGCGCGCGAAAGTTTCGCCCAGGTGGCTATTCGCAGCACCCTGACCGGCGTGCGTGCCGAAGACATCATGACCCCCGAAATTCCGACCGTGCCTCGTGACATCTCGCTCGAAGATTACGTTCACGAAGTGCTGCGCACCGGCCGCCGCTCGCACATCGTCACCGGCGCCGGCACTCCCGTCGGCCTCGTCACCCTGCATTCCACCCGCAACGTGCCCCGCGATGAATGGGCCAACACGTCCATCCAGGCCGTGATGGTTCCGATCGACCGCGTCCATTCCGCCCTGCCCGAGGAACCCGTGCTGCAAATTCTCGAGCGCATGCAGAAAGAGGACATCAACCAGATGCCCGTCCTTTCCGACGGCCACATCATCGGGATGATCGGCCGCGACACGATTCTCCGTGTCCTCCAGACCCGCCTCCAGGCGGGACAATTCACCGAGGCTCATCAAACGCACTGATGCCGCGCCTCCGCAGCCTCAAATGCGCGTCGGGAGCGGTCGCCTGCGTGCTTCTGTGCGCTTCCTTCGTATGCGGCCAGGCGGGAAAGCGTCCGTACCCTTCGGCGCGCTCATCCCCGGCGAAAACCACACAGAAATCACCGAAATCGAGCCCAGCCGCGCCTCCGCCGCCATTTCCCTACACCGAAGCCGTTCGCGCCAACAACATCGGCCTCGCCCTGATGGATAGCCACGCCTTCGATCAGGCTCTCGGCAAATTTCAGACGGCCTGCGTCCTCGATCCGCAATCGGACGTCGGCTGCCTCAACACCGGCATCGCCTTCCTCTATATGCGGCGTTATGACGACGCACGCCGCATCCTCGACACTTCCACTCAGCGCGACCCGCAAAGCCCGCGCGCCTGGTTCAATCTGGCGCTGCTCGAACGCGCCATGGGCGACGCGAATGCCGCCTTCGCCGATTTCGAAAAAGTCGCCGCCCTCGACCCTGACGATCCCGATACGCAATTTTTCCTCGGCTTCTTCGACGCGCAGGCGGACCGCGTCGGAAAAGCTCGAGCCGAATTTCAACGAGCTATCCAGCTCGACCCGTTCCACGCATCCGCCGAATTCGGTCTCGCGCAGCTCGAGCAGGACTCGGGCGACTCCGCCGGCGCGAAAGCGCATCTCGAGCGTTTCCGCCATATCACCGGCCAGGGCCTGGGCAAGCCGGTCGAATTTGCATACGGCGACCAGGGTAAATACTCGTTCGCCGGAGAAATTCCCGGCCCACCGCCGGGCCCCGCCCCGCCCGCGATTCCCGTGCGCTACGTCGATATCTCCGAGCAGTTGGGCCTTCCCCGGGTTCCCTTCACCCAATTGCGAGCGCCACGCCGCGGCAAAACCAGGGCGCCCCTTCCGCCCGCTGCTCCCGTCAGCCTCGCGAAATTCCTCGGCAGCGGCGCGTGCGTCTTCGATTACGACGGCGACGGCCGGCCCGATATTTTTCTCGTCAACGCCGACGGCAAAGGAACCGCCGCGCTGCTCCACAACGTCGGCCGCGGCCGTTTCGTCGATGTGACCAGGTCCGCGAAAATCCAGTTTCTCGGCGAGGGCACCGGCTGCGCCACCGGCGATTACGATAACGACGGCCACCCCGATCTCGTCGTCAGCTCGGCCGATGGCATCGCTCTGTTTCACAACGAGGGTGACGCAACGTTCAAAGATGTCACCGACTCCGCCGGCGTGCGCACCATCGGCCTCGCTCTCGGCGTCACCTTCATCGACTACGACCACGACGGCGACCTCGACCTCTACGTCACGCGCTTCAACGATTTCCCGCTCGACAACCCCGCTCAACCCTTCACATTCCCCGAGGGTTCCACGCCTCCGGGCAACGTTCTTTGGCGCAATCTCGGCGGCGGCACGTTCGGCGACTACACGAGGCAGGCCGCGCTCGGCGGCCACTCGGCCTCGGTCGGTGCGCTCGAGAGCGATTTGAATGGCGATGGGACGACCGATCTCGTCGTCACCGGCTGGAGCGGGGCCCCTCAGGTTTTTCTCAACGCGCGCGAGGGGCCGTTCGCGTCAATCGATCCTTGGGCGGGAGCCGGGCCCCGGCGCACAGCCGGAGTCGTCGCTTTCGATGCCGATCATGACGGCGAGATGGATCTGGCGTTCACGCAATGGGCCCCGCCCGCGATCAGCCTTTGGCGCAATATCGCTGCGAAGCGGCCGGGCACTCTGTCCTTCGAGCGCGTCTCTTTGCCCGATCCCGGATGGATGCGCGCCTGGGGCATTGCCGCGCTCGATTACGACAACGATGGCTGGACCGATCTCGTCGCTGTCGGTGAAACCTTTGCCGGCAAGGGCGCGATCGTTCTGTTACGCAACGAAGGCATCGGCGTGGACGGCAAGATTCATTTTCGCGACGTGACTCACGAGACGGGCCTCGACAAAATCACCTTGCACGACCCGCGCAGCGTGATCCCCTTCGATCCGGAAGGCGACGGTTCGCCCGACCTCCTCATCACGCAAAACGGCCTGCCGCCCGTCCTGCTCAAGAATATCGGCGCCAACGACAACAGTTGGATGCAGCTCTCTTTCACCGGTGACGCGGACAATCGCACCGGCATCGGCGCTCGCGTCGAAATCCTCTCCGGCGCGCGCAAGCTCTTCTTCGAAGTTCCCGGCGCCTCGGGATACCTCGGCCAGTCGCCTCCCGAGATTTTCACCGGCCTCGGCAGCGAAGAAGACGCTGCCGACGTCCTCCGCATCCGCTGGCCGAGCGGCGCAGAACAAAACGTCATGCAGCTCCCCGGCAATCAACCCGCCACCATCACAGAGCAGTCAAAGTGATGGCCAGCACTGGCAGGAAACACACGGTAAGTCGCACGGCGTATGCTTTTGCAGAAAAAGGCTTTGGCGAGGCTGTCGACGCGCACCGTTTCCGAGAGGAGGCTCGCCGTCATTCGCCCTCTCGCCTCCGCCAACCAACCCTTGCTTCGCAGAGCGCCGGAGGCGCGGCACCGGCCAGCTAAGATGGTGAGCGGTGTGTCTCCCAAACCAAGCGCCGCGGAGCGCCCTCGATCCGCTCTCGATATTCGACCGATCTTTTCCGAATGAGGGCACCAGATACAGAGCGCACGCCCGTCAGTTCTCGCTCGCTCCAGCGCCGGAGGCGCGGCACAAGTTGGCCCAGCCCGGAAGGTCTGGGTCCTCCACGCCAAACGCCGCCGAGCCCCGTAGGCGCGGCACACTCTCACCTTTTGCGGCGCTTCGATTTCGCTACGCCGCTCTTCTTCGCGGGCACAGCCGACAACTTTTTCTGCACGCTCTTCGGCAACTTCGCAAAGATCAGCGAATGCGCCTCGCTCAACAACCGCCGGACTTCGTCGCGCGAGAGCGCGTCCCCGGCTTCGAGCGCGACCCATTGCGCGCGTGCGAGGTAAGGCGCGGGGATGATTCCGGGGCGCTCGATGAGCGTGGCGAATTCCTCCGCCCCGCACTTGAACGACATCCAGGTTTCGCCGCGTTCCCGAGGTTCGAGCGCTACCACTGCGTACATTTTCCCGCCAACCTTGAAGACGAGGTTGTCTCCCCACTGCACCTTTTCGGTGGTGTGCGGCAAGGAGAGGCAGTGTTCTCGGACCCAGTCGATGTCCATGCGCCAAAGATTATCGCGAATGCCCGCGCCGGGTCGAGCGGCGCTGCCGGGCCCGTCGGCCGGCAGTCTAAGGCGGCAAAGACCGGCTTTTCGTGTCCCATAGACCGCTTTTAGGCTTCCGCCAGGGGCATCCTGGATGCCCGTCTTACGGTCGAAATTTGGGCGGCAAAACAAGCGTGAAGAACTGCTCTCGCGTCGCTCAACGAAGACGCAATTTGCGGAATGAAGCGAGTTGTGTGAGGATACCCCGATGCGAAAACGGACAACATTCACAGCAATCGTAACGGCAACATTCGCCCTGGCTCTCGGCCTTGCCGCCCCCGCCCCGGCGCAGCAGAGCACCACGACCGCTCCCTCGGGAACTACCGCCAAGAAGTCGACCAGCACCGCCAGCACCACGAAGCCGAAATCCACGGCCGCGAAATCCTCCACCACTACGCTGACCACCGACAAGGAAAAGCAGAGCTACGCTCTCGGAATGAACATCGGGCGCGGCCTCAAGCGGCAGGAAGTGGATGCGGACCCCGCTCTCGTGGTCCGCGGCCTCCGAGACGCTCTTTCCGGCGCCAAGCCTCTCTTGACGGACGCCGAAGAAGAAGCGGCGCTCGGCCAGCTGCAAACCGAGGTCCGCACAAAACAAGAGGCTGAATTAAAGAAGATGGGGGACGACAATATGAAGGAAGGGCAGGAATTTCTGGCAGCGAACAAAACGAAGGACGGAGTCGTCGTGCTGCCCGACGGGCTCCAATACAAAATCTTGACCACGGGCACTGGACCGAAACCCACCGCGAGCGATACGGTCGTCTGCAACTACCGCGGCACCTTCATCAACGGCACCGAATTCGACAGCTCGTACAAGCGCAACCAGCCGGCCACCTTCCCGCTCAACGGCGTGATTAAAGGTTGGACCGAAGCGCTGCAGCTCATGCCCGTCGGCTCGAAGTGGCAGCTCTTCATTCCGTCCGATCTCGCCTACGGCCCTTCCGGGCGCGGGCCAATCCCACCCAACGCCACGCTGATTTTCGAAGTGGAATTGATTTCGATCCAGGGACAAAAATAGCAACCCGACGAGAGGAGATTCCCATGGCTCCTGACTTGAAGATGCGTCGCATCGCCACGGAAGAGGCGTTTTCGGTTCCCGAGGTGGCGGAGGCTCTCCGCGACGTCGCGCGCAGCCCCAGCAACAGCCTCGACATGATTCTCGTGCAGAGAATCTACGACGCGAAAACAAAAGAGGAAGTCGCCGCGCTGCTCCCGCGACTGCTCGATCTCGAAGACGAACGCATGAAGGACATGGATGCGAACGGCGTCGATGTCCATCTGCTTTCGCTCACGGCTCCGGGCGTCCAGATGTTCGACGCCGACACGGCCACCGAACTCGCCGCCCTCGCGAACGATCGCATGGCCGAGGTGATCAAGAAACACCCGACCCGGTTCGCCGGCCTCGCGAGCTTCGCGCCGCAGGCTCCCAAGCGCGCCGCGAAAGAGATGGAGCGGGCGATCAAGACCCTCAAGCTCAACGGCTTCGTGGTCAACTCGCACACCAACAGCGAATATTTCGACGATCAGAAATTCTGGCCGATCCTCGAAGCCGCCGAGGCCCTCGACGCGTGCATTTACATCCACCCGCGGGCGCCTTCCGACGGGCTCGCCGCGCCGTTCCGGCACTACGGCCTCGATAGCGCGCAATGGGGCTACGGCATCGAGGTGTCAACGCACGCGGTGAAGATGATCGTCGCCGGCGTCTTCGACCGCTTCCCCAAGCTGAAAATCTGCATCGGGCACATGGGCGAAGCGGTTCACTTCTGGTCGTGGCGGCTCGACTACATGAACAAGAACGCGCAGAACCGGTTCTCGGCGCCGAAGATCAAGCTGAAGCCAAGCGAGTACCTGAAGCGCAACTTCGTGATCACGACGAGCGGACAGGAGTCGCACCTGGCGCTCGACTTTTCGATCAAGGCGCTCGGCGCGGAAAACGTTCTCTGGGCGATCGACTATCCATATCAGCCATCCGCGCCCGCTGTTGCGTTCATGGATTCGGCGCCGATATCCGATGCCGACAAGCACTTGATCTATCACGGCAATGCCGAGCGCGTGTTCCATATCGCGCCTGCCGGCGCAGCCCACTCTCACGCGGGCGCGACCAGCGGTGCGCGGCACTCGTGATGCGAAACAGCCGGGCTTCCGCGTCTTGATTTGGCAGCCAGGGAACGTGTAAATTCGAGTATCGGCCATCGCCAAGTTGTCTACTCGAAATATGTCCCTATCTGACTCGGCCCGAACACATCTGACGACCACGACCGGCGACGCCAACATCCCTGCGCCCGCGGGCGAACCTGTTTTCTGGCGCGTCGAGGGCAGCCTGCTCGACCTGACGGCCGTCAGGCCCGTCGGCTTTTTCACCTGGAACGCGCAAAGCTTTGCCGAGCGCTGGGCGCGCCGCGGCACGATGGCCGCGTTGGCGCTCGCGCGTCCGTTCTTCTACATCGCCGACCGCTTTTTCGCCACGCGCGTGCTACACACGGTTTTGCGCGGCGAGAGCCGCGACCGCCTCGATCTGCTCGGTGAGGAATTCTTCCACTACTTCCTCAAGCCACGGCTCAAACCCGCCGGCGCCGAGAAACTGCAGGCACTACAGGCTTCGGGCGGAGACGTGGTGCTGGTAAGCCAGGGACTCGACCACATCATGCGGCCGCTCGCCAAGCATTTCCGCGTGAGGCGCATCCTGTGCAACCGCCTCGACTTCCGCGACGGCCTCGCCACCGGGCGCCTGCTCGATCCCGTGATTCGTCCGCGCGGCCCGATGGCCAAGTTCCAAGAGAACGGGCCTGATGGCACCGTGTCGCGGGATCAACTGCTGAGCGACCTCGGCTTCGCGAGAAACCCCGGCGTCGTCGAGGAAGCGATTCGTCCTGCCGAGCGCGTTTCTCCCAAGGTCAACTTGCCCGTGGTCCGCTTCGACACGAAATACAAGGGCGCGTCATTTTCGGTGCGGGACGCCCTTCGCGGGAAGAACATCCTGTTGATCGGCGGCACCGGCTTCATCGGCAAGGTGTGGCTGGCCAGCCTGCTGACCGATCTGCCCGAAATCGGGCGTATCCACCTTGTCGTGCGCGGAAACCGATCGGCCAGCGCACTCGAGCGCTTCGAACGCATGGTCGAGGAATCGCCGGTGTACGACCGGCTGGCGGAGCGGCACGGCGACAAGTTCGCGGATTTCCTTCGCGAGCACGTCGAGGTGCTGAGCGGCGACGCGAGCAAGCCCGGGCTTGGCCTTGCCGCGGAGGACCGCGAGCGCCTGGAGAGGTCCGTCGACGTGATCGTCAACAGCGGCGGCCTCACGGATTTCAATCCCGATCTGCGCGAGGCGATCGCCGCGAACGTGCAGTCGACCGAATACCTGCTCGACTTCCTGCGCGGCTGCGATCACGCCGCCCTGATGCACCTCTCGACCTGCTACGCCGTCGGCCAGCGGGACGGCCGCATCCTCGAATATCTTCCGAAGAACTACACCCCGCGTGACGTGCCGAATTTCGAAGCGACCAAAGAATGGGAGGCGCTCAAGAATCTCACGCAAGAAATCGAGCAGCGCGCCGAATCGGAAGAAGTGACCCAGGAACTCCGGCAGCAGGCTCTCGAGAAGAAACACGCCTCGAAGAATCTTGAAGGCGCGGCTCTCGAGAATCAGGTTCGCAAGAACCGCGTCCGCTGGCTCCGCGCCGCGATGATGGACGCCGGCACGCGCCGGGCCAACGAATACGGCTGGCCCAACACGTACACGCTCACGAAGAGCCTGTCCGAATCGCTGATCCGCAAGTTCCTCGACGAAACGCCGGGAGCGGCCATCGCGGTCGTCCGGCCTTCGATCGTCGAGTCGTCGATCGAGAAGCCTTTTCTGGGGTGGAACGAAGGGATCAACACCTCGGCTTCGCTGTCGTATCTGCTCGGCACTTTTTTCCGGCAGCTCCCGACGAACGCGAGCAAGAACCTCGATCTGATACCCGTCGACCTGGTGGCCCGGGGCATGACGCTGATCACCGCGGCCCTCGCCGCGCGACGACACGAGCGCCTCTATCATTTGGCCACGTCGGTGGCGAACCCGTGCGACATGCGGCGCTCGATCGAGCTGACTGGACTGGGGCACCGCAAGTTTTACCGCGCGCAGAACGGCCTGAATCACCGAATGCGCCTGAAATTCGACGCGATTCCGGTATCCAAAGCGCGCTACGACCGGCTTTCGGCGCCCGCGCAGAAGATGATCGTGCAGGCAATCAATAAGAGCGTCGAGCCGCTGAAATTCGTCCGCCCTCCGCTCGCACGGCAGGAACGCGACCTCGAGCGGGTGATCAAGCTCGTGGCGCTGTTCGAGCCCTTCATCCTCCACAACGACCACGTCTTCGAGGCCGCGAACGTCGAGCGGCTAAGCGCGGCCCTGCCCGAAGACGAGCGCGACGCCTTCGGATACGACGCGCGGTCGCTTGATTGGTGGGACTACTGGATCAACGTGCACATACCCGCACTACGCAAGTGGTGCTATCCTCTGATCGAAGGACGTCCTCCGGAAGCGCGGCCGCCCAAGCGCAATGTGCCTCTCGCGGGCGGCGATCACACGCCGGCAACGACGCCCTGAAATCGCAAACACCGTGGCCATCTTCCTGACCGGGAGCACCGGATACATCGGTGCCCACATCGCATCGAACCTCCTCGCCGAGTCCGGCGAATCGCTCAACGTGTTGGTGCGCGCCCGCGATCCTGGCGAAGCGCGGCAGCGTCTCTGGCACGCGCTGCAATTGCACATGGATGCGCCGCGGTTCGAGGAGCTGTCGCACAGCCGCATCCGCATTTTCCTGGGCGATCTGACGAACTCGCGATTCGGGCTCGCCGAGGACGAGTACCGCGCGCTGGTGCGCTCGACCGATTCCGCGATTCATTGCGCTGCGTCGCTCAATCGCAAGTCGGAGAAAAGCTGCCTGAACGTGAACCTGCGCGGCACGCTCGAGGTGATCCAGTTCGCGCGCCGCGCGCGCGAGGATCACGGCTTGCGTCGGTTCAGCCACGTGAGCACGGTCGCCGTGGCGGGGCATCGCGCGGATGAAGTGGTCGAAGAGGATACGTCGATCGACTGGGGCCGATCGGACTACGATCCTTACGCGCGAACCAAGAAATTCTGCGAGCACATGGTGCGAGAGCTGCTGCCGGACGTGCCGCGAACGATTTTCCGGCCGAGCATCGTCCTGGGCGATAGCCGCAGGCCGGAGACCAATCAGTTCGACATGGTGCGGGCGTTCGTGTTTCTCGCCGGGCTGCCGGCGCTTCCCTTCCGCGCAACGGATCGCGTCGATATCGTGCCGGTCGACTACGTGGCCGGTGCGATTTCGAAGCTGCACATGCAGGAGCGGACGGCGCACGACATTTATCATTTGTCGTCGGGCACCGGCTCCGAGACGTTTCAGGAGTTGACCGACGCGCTGGCGAAAGCACAGGGCAAGCGCGGGCCGGTATACATCCCGAGCCTCGAGGGGCCGTCGTCGAAAATGATTCACGCGCTCGCGGGGCGCGCCGGGAAAATCGGCGGGCTGGCTACGCTGCTCAAAGTGTTTTTGCCCTACCTCGTATGGAACACGGTGTTCGACAACAGGCGCGTGGTGGCGGAGATGGGACGGGCTCCAGCTCCCTTTTCTCAATACTGCTATCCGCTGCTGCGATTCAGCCGGGAGAATCACTTCAAATATACCTATCGCGACTTACCCGCGGTGGATCCGCCCGCGGCGGCCATGCAGGCGGCGGGCAAAGCAGGAGAAGCGCGTTGACCCTGGACATGGATCTCGGGCTGGAGGCGTGGGTGAGCGCGCTCATCGAGTTGAACAAGCTCGAATGGATGCTGGGCGCCGGCGACGCCTGGAAACCGGGCGAAAAATTGAAGCTGCTGCTCGCGGGGTACAACGGCACGCGGAACACGGGATCGGACATTCGCGTCGAGGGTATCGTCCGCCAGATTCGCAGGATTCTCGGGGACGACAACGTCGCTCTCAGCGTGATGACCCAGGATTTCGATCTCACCCGAGGCTACTTCGAAAACGCGCAGCAGGTGCGGCTGCCCGACATTTTTCCGCCGTTCCTGCATTCCGAGGTGCGGAAGAACCACGGCGTGGTGGCGTGCGAAGGATCGATGTTCAAGAGCAAGTTCGCGAACGCGCTGACGGCGATGATGATCGGCGCGCTCGGCATCGCGTCCGCGCAGAACAAGCTGAGCATCGCCTACGGCGCCGAGGCGGGCGAGATGGACTCGCTGCTGCAAAAAATGTGCAAGCGCTATTGCGGCGATTCGCTGGTGATCACGCGCAACACGGAGTCGCAGGAAGTGCTCGGGAAGCTCGGCGTGGCGACCGAGCTCGGCGCCGACACGGCGTGGACCTTCGAACCCGAAGTGAGCGCCGAACACGGGCGCAAGACGCTGCTCGACGCCGGATGGGACGGATCGACGCCCGTGCTGGCCGTGTGTCCCATCAATCCATTTTTCTGGCCGGTGAAAGCTTCGCTCGGAAAAGCGCTGGTTCATTCGCTCACGGGAAAGTATGAGAAGAGCCACTACCGGTCGCTGTATTTTCACAAGTCCGGGCCGGACGTGGACGCGGCTTTCGAGAAATACGTCAGCGAGATGGCGGCGGGGATCGACCGCTATCGCAATAGCCGCCGCGTCTTTCCAGTGCTCGTTGCGATGGAAATGCTGGACCGCGAGGCGTGCGACCGGCTGGCGGAAAAGCTGGGCGGCGCGCCGGTGTTTTCGTCGGAGAAGCACGACATGCACGAGATGGTGAGCGTGCTGCGGCAGTGCGACCGCATGCTGTCGTCGCGGTTCCACGCGATCGTGACGTCGATGCCGGCGGGCGTGCCTTCGGCGGGGGTCACGATGGACGAGCGCATCCGCAACCTGATGCGCGACCGCGGCCACGGGCATCTCTTGATGCGCGTCGACGAGCAGGACCTCGCGGACAAAATCTTCGTGGCGCTGCGGTCGCTCGATGCGGGCGCCGACGAGATTCGCGACGCCATGGGGCGCACCGTCGTCCGCAATTTGCAGCTCATGGCGCGCATGGGCGTGTATTTCGAAGCGCAGGTTGCGCGGCAGTACCCGGAGTTTCCCGTGCGCACCGGCGTCCTGGGCTGGGAAGAGTACCTGCCGCCCCTCAGCGCGAAGCTCCAGCAGCTCCTCGAGCGGCACAGCGACGCGCTCGAAGCGGCGTGACGGGCGAAGGCGGCGATTTGACTTTTCTCGAAACAATTTTCGCGCGGCTGCAGGGAGCCGCCGGCGCTCCCGTCGTCGGCGAGGTGCGCGACGGGCGGATCCTCCCGGTGAGCGGTAATGAACTGCTCGCCATGATCGGGAAAGCGCGGGCGTTTCTTCGGGCGCGCGGATTGCAGCGCGGCGAACGGTGCGCGATGCTGGCGCCGAATAGCGTTCGCTGGGCCGCGCTCGATCTGGCGATGCTGGCCGAAGGCTTGATCGTGGTGCCTCTCGACCCGCGCCAGGTGGGCTCGGAGCTCGCGGTGATGATCGCGGATTCCACGCCCGCGCTGCTGTGCGCCTCGGATGCGGCGCTCAGCGAGCCGGCGGTAGCCAACCTCGGCGCTGCGCCGCCGGTCGTCTACTTCGACGCCATCTTTGGCAGCGCGGCGGCGGGAGAGATGCCCGCCGCCCCGTATCATCACGCCGACCACGATGCGGTGACGATCGTCTATACCTCGGGAACGTCGGGCGAACCCAAGGGCGTGGTGCTCAATGCGGGCAATGTGACGTTCATGTTGGGCCGCACGAACGCGCGACTCGATCAACTGATGGGTAGGCAGGTGATGGGCAAGCGGGCGGAGCCCGATCGCGTCTTTCAGTACGCGCCGTTTTGCTTTGGCGCGGCGCGGATTCTGCTGCTCACGTCGCTTTCGCGCAACAGCTTCCTGGCGCTTTCGACAGACCTTACGAAGCTCGCCGACGAGCTGAAGATCGCGGCGCCGAACTACTTCGTCAACGTGCCGCTCTTCCTCGAGCGCGTGCGGCGGAAAGTCGAAGAGTCGATTCAGAAGCGGGGCGGCGCGGCGGCGGCAATCTTCGCGCGCGCGCAGCGGGCGTACGTGCAGCGGCACGGCGGAGCGAAAGTTTCGATGGCGGATTCCCTGTCGCTGCGGCTCGCCAATGCGGCTCTCTTCCCTGCGATACGCAAGAACATCGGACCGAACCTGAAAGCGCTGATCTGCGGCTCGGCGCCGCTCGGAGTCGACACGCAACTCTTTTATATGATGCTCGGGATTCCCGTGCTACAGGTCTACGGCCTCACGGAAACCACCGCGATCTGCACGATGGATGATCCGGCGCGCGTCGAGCCCGGACGCGTGGGACCGGCTGTGCCGGGTATCGAAATGACCATCGCTTCGAACGGAGAAATCCTCGTACGCGGGCCGAACGTCTTTCCCGGATACTGGCAGCGACCCGCGGAAACCGCGCGAGCCCTCGAAGGCGGATGGTTTCACACGGGCGATCAAGGAGAAGTCGACGCGCGGGGCAACTGGCGCATCACCGGTCGGATCAAGAATCTGCTGGTGCTGAATTCCGGGCACAACGTCGCGCCCGAGCCCCTCGAACACGAACTTGCGACGCACCTGCCGGAGGCGCAGCAAGTCGTCCTGCTGGGCAATCAGCGGAGTTTCCTCGCGGCGCTCGTCACACCCGCGGGAGCGAACGGCGCGGCGAACGGCTTGAACGAAGGCCGCGTGCGTGCGGCCCTCGACGCCGTAAATGCGGACTTGCCGCACTACAAACAGATTCGCGCGTTTCATATTGTAGGCGAGGCCTTCAGCACGGAAAATGGCTTGTTGACCACCATGGGCAAAATCAAGCGGGACGCGATTTGCGTTCGCTTCGCGCGCGAAATCGAGCAGATGTACCAGAAGAAGTCCGCATGAGGAGCTTCTCGGGCAAGACGCTTTCGTGGCGCGCCGCCGACGGCCTGATCGAGCTCGTGCTCGATCGGGCGCCGTGCAACGAGATCGGGTCCGCGACGCTCGGCGAGCTCGAGCAGTTTGCGGCTGCGCTTCCGCCGCTCGCGGAGGAGTCGCACGCGCTGATCATTTCGAGCTCGCGCAAGGAGGGATTCTGCGCCGGGGCCGATCTTCGCGAGCTCTACCGCGGCTTGCAGGATTTGCGGCCGGCCGAACGACTGGCGGGCGTGCGCGATTTTCTCGAGCGCATTCACGGCGTGATGAACGCGATCGACGCGGCCCCGATCGTCACGATCGCGGCGGTTCACGGCGTGACGTTCGGCGGGGGTTTCGAGCTGGCCCTGACCTGCGATTTGATCGTGGCGGACAAGATGACGCGCTTCTGCTTCCCCGAGTTGCGGCTCGGCCTGATTCCCGGATTCGGCGGCATCCCGCGGCTCAAGCGCGACCTCGGCAACGCGACCGTGCGCGATCTGCTCTTCACGGGGCGCAGCATCAACGCCGCGAAGGCGCAGTCGCTCGGGCTCGTGAGCCAGTTGGCGGGCGAGGGAGACGCGTTGCGCGTGGCGCGCGCCACCGCAGCGCACCTTCGGAAGTTCGATCGCGAGACGGCGACCGTGGCCAAGCGTTTCGTCAAGCCCATTCCCCGCGAGGAGCTGCGCCGCGAGATCGATATTTTCTGCGAGCTCTTCATGCGGCCGGCGGTGGAGGCGGGGCTGCGCAAGTTTGTCGAGAGCAGGGACGCGCTGCCGTATTTGCCCTAGGCTCGCGATTGAACGTTTGACGTTTGCGCAAAAGCCACGCCGCGACTACGTGGAAAAGCGGAACGGAAGGCAAGAACATGCCGACACTCGAAAAGACGACCGACGAGGTGCTGGAGCTCGCCGCGGCGCACTTCAAAGTCCCGCGCGAGCAACTCAGCCCGGACGACGATTTCTTCAAGAAGCTGGGCATCAACAGCCTGCAGGCGCTCGACCTGCTGACGCGCCTCGAGCAGCACTTCCATATCGAGCTGCCGGATTACGAGCTGCAAGGCGTAAGTGACTTCCGCACGCTAGCCGAGCGCATACAATCTCGCCTTTGATGCTGGATCTTGGACAATACAGCTGCCTGGGAGAGGCTCTGCGCGCCGCGATCGATCGCTGGCCCGATGAGGTCTGCCTGATCGAGGCCAATCGCGAGCGCGAGAACGCACGCTTCACGTACCGCGAGTTCAAAGCTACCGCGCCGCCGCTGGCGCGCGCGTTGCAGGATGCAGGGCTCGTCAACGGCTCGCGCGCCGCGATCATCATGACCAATCAGTCGAAATGGCTGATCTCGGCATACGCCATCTTTTTCGGCGGCGGCGTTCTCGTTCCCCTGGACTACAAACTCACCCCCGAAGAACAGCTGAAACTCCTCGCGCATTCCAAGGCGGAATTCCTGATCGTCGAATACCATCTCTGGCGGGCAATCACGAAGGCCGAGGGATTTGCTGCCCTCGCCACGCGGACGGTGCTCGTCACCGAGGCGCCTGCCGGCGTCGATCTTGCCGGTGCGAGGCGTTGGGAAGAATTTCGCGATGCGCGCGAGCCCGCGTTCGTCCCACGAATGCGCGGCGACGCGGCTTGCATCGTGTATTCGTCGGGCACGGGCGGCCGCCCCAAGGGTTGCGTCCTCACGCACGACAATTACATCGAGCAGTGCGTCGCGCTCACGTCGCTGTATCCTTTTTGGCCGGGCGTGCGCTATCTCAGCATCCTGCCCACGAACCATGCGATCGATTTCATGGTCGGATTCATCGGTCCGTTCGTTTGCGGGGCGACGGTGGTGCATCTGCGCACCCTGCGTCCGGAATACATTCGCGAGGCGTTCACCAAGTACAAGATCACGTACATGAGCCTCGTGCCGATGGTGCTCAAGAGTCTCGAGCGCGGCTTGCGCCAAAGATTTTCCGAGCTTCCCGCGGTGCGTCGCAAGATGCTCGACTCGCTGATTGCGGTCAATCGCGCGCTGACTCGAAGGCGGCCGAATCGCGCGGTCAGCCGCGCGCTGCTGGGGCAGGTGCACGACGCATTCGGCGGCGAGTTGCGCGCTTTTTTCGTCGGCGGCGCGTTCACCGAGCCCGCGACGCTCCAATTCTTCTACGATTTAGGCATCCTGGTCGGCAACGGCTACGGCTGCACGGAAGCAGGCACCGTGATCAGCGTCAACGACTTCAAGCCCTTCCGGTCCGATACCGTCGGCAAGCCCCTACCCGGAATGGAAATTCGCGTGGCGAATCCGGACGCCGAGGGCATCGGCGAGGTCGCGGTGCGCAGCAAAACCGTGATGTCCCACTACCTGGACGATCCGGAGATGACCTCGGAAACCATCGTCGACGGCTGGCTGATGACCGGAGATCTCGGACGTCTCGACGCCGCCGGGCACCTCCAGCTTTTTGGGCGCAAGAAAAACATGATCGTCACCGAAGAGGGCAAGAATATTTATCCCGAGGACATCGAAAACGTCTTCGAAGGGCTGCCCGTGAAGGAATTCTGCGTGTTCGCCGCAAATTACCTCTGGCCGGAGCGGACCATGGTCGGCGAGAAGCTCATTCTGGTACTTCATCCCGAGCCGGGCCAAGTCGTCGGCAACGAACTCGTGGCCGCGCTGGCGGAGCGGAACCGGCGCCTCGTGAATTACAAGCGCGTCAGCGGCTACTTGATTTGGGACGCGGATTTTCCCCGTACGGCCTCGCTGAAAGTGAAGCGCATCGATCTCGCCGAACACATCCGCAAGGGCGCGAGTCGCGAATCGGTGGTGCCGCTGTGACACCAGAGGCGGCGAAGGAACGTTTTTTCGCGATCGTGAACCCTGCCGCAGGAGGCGGCCGCTGCGGGAAGCTCGCTCCCGCGGCGCTCGATCGCGTGCGCAAGGCCGGGATCGAACTCGAAATCGCACGGACGGCCAAGGCCGGAGAAGCCACCGCGCTCGCGCGCGACGCCTACGCGAAAGGCTGGCGGAATTTTCTTGCCGTCGGCGGCGACGGCACGGCGTATGAAATCGTCAATGGCCTCTTTCCCCAGGCGCTGGCGCAGGGGCGGCCCGTGCTGGGTTTTCTGCCGCTCGGCACGGGAAACTCGTTTCTGCGGGACTTCACCACGCGCGGCGTCGAACACACCATCGAAGCCCTGCAAAAGCGCTGCCGCCGCCCGTGCGATGTCCTGCGCTTGCGCCATTCCGGCGACGACATCTACTTCATCAACCTGCTGAGCCTCGGCTTCCCCGCTGAAGTCGGCGAGGTGACCAATCGCCGGTTCAAGAGCCTGGGCGAACTCGGCTACATCCTCGGGGTGATGGCTCGCCTTGCCTGGCTCCGGCACGTCGCGTTTCCCCATCGCGTGGATGGCGCGGAGGACTGGGACAGGCGCAGCTGCCTCTTTCTCACCTTCAGCAACAGCAAGTTTACCGGCGGAAAAATGATGATCGCGCCGAAGGCCGATCCCACGGACGCGCGAATCGAATACGTGCGCTGGGGCCCGGTCGGCCGCCTCGAACTTCTTCGGATGTTTCCGCGGCTGTTCACCGGCACGCATATCGAGCATCCCCTCGCTTCGCGTGCGGCGACCGAACGCGTCGATCTCGATCTCGCCGAGCCCGTCAACGCAATGGTCGACGGCGAAATCCTGCGGCTGAAATGCCGCTCGATCGAAGTCCTGCCGGGCGCCCTGGACGTGGTGGTATGAACAAATCTCTGCGCACCATACGCTCGGCGTTGCTGTGGACGGTGAGCGGCGTTCATTTCGCCGTGGTCGGCACGTTTCTTGTACTGCTCGGACTCTGCATCGATCCTCGCCGGAACGACTGGCCGCAGCGGCTTTTCTTCCGCAACATCATGAGGCTTGCGGGAGCGAAGCTCGACGTGCGCCTCGCGCCGGGATTCGATCCGGCGCGCACGAGCCTTTTCATCTGTAACCACGTGAATATTTTCGATCCGTTCGTCGTTTATTCGGCGGTTCCTCAGTTCTTGCGCGGCTTCGAGCTCGAATCCCATTTCAAGATTCCCGTCTATGGCTGGATGATGGGCTGGTTCGGCAACGTTCCGGTGCCCGACGTGCCCAGCCGCGAAGGGCTCGAGATCATGACGGAGCGGGCGAAGGCGGCGTTCGAGTCGGGCGTCAGCCTGATCGCGTTTGCCGAGGGGTCGCGGACCCGCGACGGGCACGTGCACGAATTCAAGAAAGGGATTTTCAGCCTCGCGCAAAAGTTCGGCGTGCCGCTCGTGCCGATGAGCATCGTCGGCTCGTACGAATTTTTTCGCACGGGAAGCTGGATGCTGACGCCCGGGAAGATCACGATCTACATTCACGACACGATCGACACATCGACCGTGAAACGCCCGGAAGTCGACGACCTGCGCCGGCGCGTCCAGGAGATCGTGTCCGCGCCGGTCGAAGACGCGCTGCGCGCGCGCCACGGCGCCTAGAATTTCATCCGTGCGGAAGAAAAAGCCCTGCGACTAGGACAGTTGATCGAGGGTCGCTTCGGGCAGCGCTCGTCCGGCGCGCAGTTCCTGCCACGTATAAACGACGCGATGGATCACCGTGATCGTCGAAATCGTCGCGATCACCCACAGTACCGGCGCCATCCTTCGCGCCGCCCCGCCGATGATCAGCAGGACGAGCCGCTCGGGCCGCTCCATGAAACCGACCTTGCAGGAAGGAATCAGCGATTCGGCGCGGGCACGCGAATAGCTCACCATGAAGGAACTCGCCATCGCGATCGCCGCCAGCGCCATATAGAACGTCCGGCCGATCAGCGTGTAATAGACGATCAGCCCCATATAGAGCGCGAGATCGGAATAGCGGTCGAGCGTCGAATCGAGGAACGCGCCGAACGCCGTCACGCGTCCCACCCGCCGCGCCACCTGCCCATCGGCCATGTCGAGAAAGCCGGCCAGAAACAGGACGGCCGCTGCCCCGCGGAAGCGCCCGGTCGCAAACCAGGCTGCCGCCCAAGCGTTCACGCCGAGTCCCAGAAACGTGAACATGTTGGGAGTGAGGCCGGTCGCGGCCAGCCCGCTCACCACGTGTTTCAGCAGCCAGCCTGCCCCTTCGCCAATCCAGTAAGTGATGGGCCGATTCGAATTCTGCGGATCGCTGCTCATCTCTGTTCACATGATACACGGAAATCCGGCGGTGCAGTTTGGGGAGTGGATCTGCTTCGCCGCCCACGAGCTGTCGAAAGAAAGAACGCTTCCCATTTTGGAACAGTGACGCAGCTCGACTCCAATCAATCACGAACAAATCGCTTCGGAAAAATCCCCTTTAGGGAATTCGCGTTTTCTCGCGATGCTTCTCACCGGCGAGCAGTTTTCCGACGCAAGATCCCGGATGCTTTTGTGCAATGTCGTGCACACTGGCGGTGCTGAATTCCAATGTTGCGTGCGCGCCCGCCAGAACGGCATCCCCTGTACCTCCAAGAATTCATTGCGGATGTTGCCCAAAATCTGGAGCGTCTCCTGAGCCCTGCCTTTGGCTCTCGAATTGCCAAGTACTACGACAAAGCTCTCTGAGCCGATCAGGGTGAGACACGGCAAGCATCGTTGTGCCGGGCTCATCGGGAGATTCGGACGGGCGAGCCAAGGCCCCTTTTAACACCCTTAGCACACGGTTTCACAACTGAAACGGAGGACCTAATGCGAAGAGCATTACCGCGAGTGCTCCTGGCTCTGCTCGCAGTTTTTGCGTTTTCTGCAATTGCCTCGGCCGACGACTTCGGCGTCGGGATCCTGTCGCTGGATCCCTCGTCAACCGGCACGGGAGATGAGTTCGATATTCAGAATCTGACGGGGTCGGCCGACCTGCCTCCGGACTACCCGGTGGCCACGCCGGTTACGTTCGATACCATCAGCCTCACGCTCAATTTCGAGGACGGCACCACCGAAACACTCTCGGCGAGCGACTTCACGGCGGACGGATTCGGCGACTTCTTCGGCAACGGTTCCTTCGACCTCGCAGGCGACCCGATCACCAGCGCGACTCTCACGGGCACGCTGAGTCCGACCACGATCACCCTGTCCGACGGCACGACGGAGACCCTCGCCGGCACCTACAGCGCCACCATGACCGATCCGACCGGCGGGCCTCTCGAGGAATTCGACGCCGCCGAAATCTTCGCTTCTACGGGCAGCGTGGTGACGACACCGGAACCCGGAACCAGCTTCATGCTGCTTTTCGGAATCGCCGGATTGCTCGGCCTGGGCTTGAAGCGAAAGCAGTCGATCGGTTTGGCGAACAAGACCGCGATCGCCGGATAAGTGGCGGCGACCGACGAAGAAACTGGCTCCGGCGGCGACTCAGCGACCGTCCGCCGGGGTTCCTGGTTTCTCGTGTGTATGCGTCCACCTTTAAATGAATCCTCCGCCCGATTGATCAGGGCGGCAGATCGCAAAAACCCGGGGTGAAGTCCAAACCAGCCTATGTGCGCGGTTAAGGAGGAGTTTAAGGAGATGGAACTCAGAAAGATTTTTTCAGCTCGGAATGTACTTCGAAGCGCCTTGGTCCTCGCCGGCGTGCTCTTCGTGCAGTTCGCGGCGTCCGCCCAGGTGAACCTCTCGACAGCCGCCATTCCCTCGTCCGGCCTGGCGGGATCGACAACAATCCACGTCACGGGCAACGGCTTCCCGGGCGGGCTTTCTGCCTCTACCGTCACGGTCAGCTTCGCCGCCACCTGTCTGGCGGTCACCCCGTCGGCTACAGCGACGGCGACGCACATCACGGTGCTCGGCGGCACTGACTTGGTTTACACGGTGATCCCGGGTTCGCTGGCGACCGGCACCTATGCCGTGTGGGTCACCGGGAGCGGCCCGGCTTTCACGAGCAACAGCTGCTCGACGCTGAGCGTTACCGCCACGACCACCACTCTCGCCGCATGCGTGCCCACCAGTTCTCTCGCGGTCACCGCCGGCACCGACGTGAATGCCTACGTGCCATTCGGCTATTGGGAGAGCAGCGCGGCCGGCATTGAAGAAGTGCCCCTCGAAGGCACCGGCACCGCCCACAACTTCTCGACCGCTGGCGGGGTGAACTCCTGCGCGTCGAACTCGGTGACGGGCGAAGTCGTCTGCACCGAAAACAGCACCAACGTGGATCTCATCATGGGAACCACTCTTACCACCGTCGCGAGCGGCAGCAACAGCACCGCCAGCTTCTCGGGCGGCTCGTGCGAAAACTGCGGCGTAGCCATCAACGCCGCGAATAACACGGCCGTGATCGCGATGGGCTACTACGCGGGCACCGGCTACTCCGGCGTGCAGGTTCTGAATCTCGCGGGAAATTCCTTCAACACTCCGGTCAACCTGTCGCATTACGTCTCGGAAGACATCTCGATCGACTCCGGCCGTAATCTCATCCTTTCCCCGGGTGAGGGCGGCTACTACGATTTGCTCCAAATCGGCAGCGGTAACTCGCTCACCGAGTTTGGCCAGTACATCGGCGGAGAGCTCGACTCGGCAGCCGAAGACTGCACCACCGGCATCGGGCTTGCTTCCGACGAGTTCACGGATGACATCTATATCACCGACCTGACGCAGGCCAAGTTCACCTCCGGTGCTCCCGGCACTTGGACTGGCGCCGGGCAGTTCATCGATCTGGCGGATGGCGGCTACAGCGCCGGAACCTGCGGCCTGTCGGTTGCCCCCGGCACGGGCCACTTGGGCGTGGTAACGGGAGAATTCGGCGGCAGTTCCTTCGCCGCGCTGCAACTCCCCTCCTCCTCGGGCAGCGGCACTCCCTCGCTGGCCGATTACGCCTACGTCGGCAACATGCCGAACACTCCGGACGGCAATTTCTTCAGCGCCGGATACGATCCCCACACCGTCACTGCTTACACCAGCCCGAACACCAGCAAGTCGTACGCGGTGTTCGCCGACTACTATTTCGGCTATCCGAGCTATCTCGGCGTAGTTGACTTGGCATGCGTGTTGGCCGCGCCGCGCACCGGCGCAGGCTCTCACACTGTCGTCGCCGGCGGCGCGGATTCCTGCGTGCGGTACGTGGCGGTCCCGTAGATCGGGCCGGCAGTCGTTGTTCGCTGTAGCGTGACCCCATCCGCGGCTGAGAGAGCGGAAGTTCTCTCAGCCGCGCTTTTTTGAGGTGCATAACCGGCTAACGAATTTCGGTTTTTCGGCCGGCCGCCGTGTTCGTTGTGTTAGTTTGAGGCACTCGCTCGCGCCATTGGCATCGCTTTTGCTCCCGTTCCGGCCGACGAGACACGCAATCTCTGCATAGGAGAGCGTCTTGAAGGCAGGGTCCGCAGTAAGACTTGGGATCGCACTGCTCGCCGCCTTGGTTCCTGGCATCGCTGCCACGCAGACCGCCAACGCCCCCCGGTGCGGCGCCAGGCTGAAAGTGGCCTCCGCGACTCTCACCAGAAGCAAGACGAAAACGAAAACGACCGCTCCCTCGAAGGTTCGCACCTACTACATCGCCGCCGATGAAGTGCGCTGGAATTACATGCCGAGCATGCCGGTGTTCGTTCTCGGCGGGGACAGCGAAATCGAGCACGTGTCCGCTCCCTTATCGAACACCTACCTGAAAGCGATATATCGCGAGTACACGGACGCGACCTTCACGACGCTCAAGCCGCGCCCACCCGAACTCGCCTACCTCGGCCTTCTCGGTCCCCTGATCCGCGCCGAGGTTGGCGACACCGTGAAAGTCGTGTTCAAGAACAACACGCGATTTATTTGCAGCATGCATCCGCACGGCCTCATGTACGACAAAGAGTCCGAGGGCGGCTACTACAGCGCCGGACTCGGCCTGCCTCCCGATGCCGCCAACAAGGGAGCGGCGGTTCACCAGGGCGAGAGGTTCACCTACACCTGGACCGTCCCCGAACGCGCCGGCCCGGGCCCCGGAGATCCCAGCTCGATTCTCTGGATGTACCACTCGCACTTTAACGAATCCCGGGATATGAACTCGGGCCTGCTCGGTCCGATCATCGTCTCTCGCAAAGGATCGACGAAGCCGGACGGCACGCCGAAAGATGTCGATCGCGAATTCATCGTCGCTTTTGCGATCTTCCAGGAAGACATCAGCGCCTACTTCATGCAGAATATCGTCCACGATCAGCACTATCCGAACGCGACGATCACAAACCCGACTTTCTCGAAAACCCTCGAGTATTACTCGATCAACGGCTTCATCAAGGGATCCATGCCGCTGCTGACGATGAAAAAAGGCGAGCGCGTCCGCTGGTATCTCATGGCCAATAGCAATGAAGACGACGTCCATGCGCCGCACTGGCATGGAGCCACCGTGCTCGTCAATAGCATGCGCACCGACACCGTGAACCTGGGGCCCATGTCCATGATCGTGGCTGACATGATCCCCGACGATCCCGGGACCTGGCTGTTCCACTGCCACGTCAACGACCATTTCGACAACGGAATGTATGCGCTGTTTAAGGTTATTCCGTAGAGCGAGGCCTCCTCATATGAACAGTTTCAACTTCGACCGAACAGATTCACTGCCGGAACCGATGCGCGATCGGCTGCCCCTGACCCGCTCCTTCCGCGGGCTCACGCTGCTTCTGCTCGCGCCGTTTTTTCTGCTCCCGGCCGTCGTGGCGGCTCAATCGAGCGGCGACCAGGATTCGAAGCAGCCCCTGGCCGTCTTCGACGGGCAGAAAATCTACGACGACCAGCTTCCGCCGCAGGAACAGTCGCAGTTGCAGCGCATGATGCAACAGGTTTTCGGCGTGCAGCGCCGTGCCCTGCAGGAAGTTCTCGATCAGAAATTGGTGGAGGACGCCGCCAAGAAAAAAGGCCTCACCGTCGACGACCTCATCAAGTCCGAGGTCGATTCCAAGGTCGCCGATCCGTCCGATGACGAAGTGAGCGATTACTATCAGCAGCATCAGGGCCAGATCAATCAGCCCTTCGATCAGATCAAGGACAAAATCCGCGAGGGCCTCAAGGATCAGGCTGTTCAAAAAGCCCGCCGCCTCTACGTCCAGGATCTCATGGAGCAAGCCGTGAATGACGGCGACCTCGTCGTCCTCCTCAAGCCTCCGAAGATCGACGTTCCCCTCGACCCGTCGCGCCTTCGCGGCGATCCCAAGGCGCCCGTGACGATCGTCGAATTCGCTGATTTCAGCTGCCCGTATTGCCGGAAAGCCGAAGCCACGCTCGACGAGCTAGTCGCGAAGTATCCGGGAAAAATAAAGATCGGCTACCGGGACTTCCCGCTCCGCCAACTGCATCCCAACGCCCAACTCGCCGCCGAAGCATCGCGGTGCGCCGGCGAGCAGGGGAAATACTGGGAGTATCACGATCTGCTGTTTGCCGGCCAGGACAAGCAGACCCGCGCGGATCTCGTCGCGGACGCCGCGAGCTTGAAGCTGGACACCCAGCAGTTCGACACCTGCTTGAGCAGCGGCAAATACAAGCCGCAGATCGAGCAGGACGTAGAACTCGCCACCCGCGCCGGCCTCGTCGACACGCCCGGTTTCTTCGTCGATGGCATGTTCTTGAACGGCGCACAACCTGCCGCCGCCTTCGAGGCCATCATCGACAAGGATCTGAGCAGCGCGTCCCCCGGCCAGGGGCACCCGCAAAACTAAGTCGCCGCCGGCTCGTTTCCAGCACGCCACGGGCGGGATCTTCGGCGCGCTCGCGTGACGGCGCCCGCTCCGCGGCCCGCGCTTTCACTTCGTGCGCCGGCTCGGCTCCACATCGTACTAAGATAGACATTGGTTGGGATGGCCTATGGCGGCATCCCTGCTGCGCGTGTGGCGCGCATCGCGCTTGTCATGCCGCGTGTTTGGGAATCCATCGGCGATTCGCGGCTCCCGAAGTCATCGACCCGGCGAGATCCTCGATATGGCTTGGCGAATCATCCAACCTCTCACCAGCCTCTGGCGCGCGAGTTCGATGCGCCGCCGGGTGGCGTATAGCCTGGCGATCGTCCGCATCATCCTCGCGCCCGTCATTCTGCTGGCGATCTACTATCTTTTCAGCATGGGGTGGATCGTCGACCGGATCGTAAGCGTCGACGCGCCCGCGGCCACGCTCGCGCAGCAGGCCTCGATTCAAATGCTCGAAGCGCGCCGCGCCGAGCGCAATTACTTCCTCCTCTCCGATCCCGCCTATCTCCAGGCGAATCGCGAATCGGTGGCGCGCGTGAGCGGCATTTTCACGCAGATCGGCGATCTGCAGCCAGCCGAAGACTCCGCCGTGCAGGCGGCCATGCAGCAGATTCAGTTCTATCAGAAGCAGTTCGCCACCGTCGTCACCAACACCAGCCAGAGCCGCCAGGCCACCACCGAACGAATCCGCACCGTCCTCAAAGACTACGAAAAGGATCTCGACGATCTCTTGCGCAATGCCCGCCGCGAGCCGCGCACCGAGCTTCTCGACCAGTTGCGCGCGCAGGTTTCGTCCTTCGATGCCGAAATCTCCGAAGCCGTGCAAACGGGCAATCCGGCTCTGCGCCAAGCCACGCAGGGCCTCGAAAATTCCAGCGCCGAGATCATGCGCCTCGCTTCCGATATCGAGACGCGAAGCTGGGCGCGCGTGCAAGAGGACCACAGGGAGGCGCGCGAACTCGTTCGCCGCGCCGAGTGGGTCCTCACTATCGTCTCCCTGATCACCATCGCCCTCAGCGTCTGGGTCAGCTTCGTCCTCCCGCGCCAGATCACCAAGCCTTTGCTCACGCTCACGCGCGCCGTCGACGACGCCGCCGACGGCAATTATCACGATGATTTCGATTTTCAGGGTGAAGGCGAGGTCGTTCAGCTCGCCAATAGCGTGCGCAATCTCATCGCGCGCAGCCGCGGCAAAGCCGTCGCACTGCTCAAGCGTTAGCCGTCCGAATGCGAACCACGTTTCAGCCGGTCCATCAAATGGGATTCCTCGTGCCGGAAGGAAGGAAAAAAGCTTTCGGAAGCCACGATTAGCTGCGTTCGGACGGCGCTTCCGATGCCCGGCCGCCTGGCGCTCAACTTCGCCTCGGCAATTCTAGACTTGAAGAGACGACAGGCGGTCTTCCACCCGCCGGACCCCCTCCATGAGACGCGGCACCTCGAACTCCGGCAACTTCTCACGATCCAGAAATCGGACCGCAGCCTGGTAGGCCCTCCGTGCGTTCCGCGCGTTGTCTTCCCTTCGCCCGGGGCTGTTCGTCAACTTCACGATGTCGCAGAACGTGGACGCGAGCGCCAGCTCCGTCGCGATAAATCCGGCGCGCGCCCATGCGCTCTCCGTGCTCATGGCCGCAAGCCGCTGTTCGGTTCGGGCCACCTTCGCGCCGCCCTTTACCTTTGCGTCCCGATGCCTCATGCCTCGTTCCTCGTTTCAACCTCAACACATTCCGACCCGCGGCGCAATCAGGTGATCCCCCCAGCCCAAAGCGGGTCGGCGATCAGCGCGGACCAGTTCCGTCCCGCGCCGCTGCTGCGCTCACACAACCTCGTTTCTGTCTGATCGATGGGTGACGTTTTCTTGGTGCCCGGGGTGGGGGTCGAACCCACACGTCCTGTGAAGGACAGGGGATTTTAAGTCCCCCGCGTATGCCATTCCGCCACCCGGGCCCGTCTTCCCAAACAATAGCATGGACGGCCACTTGCTTCGTCACCCGGCACGCGCATCCCATTGACGAATCAGATGACGACGCCAGCGCGCTGCAAACCGCCGACGCGTAGTCTCCACAATAGAAAAATCTGCAAAATGACTTAGACGTTGCAATGATTAACGAGACGCTTCGTGAGATTCTCTGTCATAATCTCGTAGTTCTTATTCATGAAACACACGAATTAGGAATTGACCCTGTGTTTTGGTCCGATAAGGTAGCTTGAGATTCGTAATGCACGTCTGCTTGATTATTTTTTGGGCGCTGTTGGTCGCTCCATACAGCCAGCAAAGCAATAGTACCCAAAAGCATCAGCAAAAGGCTTACCGCGCCCCATACTCTGCCCTGCTTCTTGTCGGCCAAGAAACACCCGCAGCACAAAAAAATGGTTCCGAAAATAAAGAACCCGACTCTTTGTCTAATCGTTTCGTGAATGCCCTGATTGCGAATTGGCCTTTGGTTGTCATAGCAATTCCCAGCATTTGGTTTGGCTTCCGCACCTTGAAAGACATCAAAACGCAAACTGCCGCTACGGAAACCGCTGCTAACGCTGCCAAAAAGAGTGCTGACCTTGCCGAAACAACAATGAGAGTTATAGAGGCTCCCGACCTCTTTCTCGATAAGGCTGGCTTGGTTCCTGCTGGCCCTATCACTCCCGACAGTTACGTGGCTTTGGGTGTCAAGAATTTTGGAGGTTCTAGAGCGAAAAATGTCCGCAGTTTTATCAAGTTGATTATTCCAAATGTCCCTGAAACGGAGTTGTCTACTGAAACCTTCTCTCTTGGTCGAGGCGGAACTCAAGTAATTCGATTTCTGACTTTCAAAGAAACACTCAATCGAGAAACGTTTGACAAGATTGTTCGTGACGAAATCAGTGTTCGATTTTCTGGCGACATCTCCTATGAAGATGTCTTTGGAGAGACATACATCCTGAATTGCAGAGGCGTACTTAATCCAAATACAGGAACCTTCGCCATGGGAGACGAGGACCCCAGAAAACGCAAATAAAATTGCACAAAGACTCGCCATGCACAAAAACCCCCTAGCCTGCACAGAAAGAGACGATTTAGACTTGGTTTGTGTGCAAAGCCCATTCCAATCGACACGGATCCGACCCCTTCCGGCCCGCGCTTTTTACTGCTGCCACCCGCCGCCCAGCGCGTTATACAGCTGCACGAGCGACAGGCGTTCGTTCAGATCGGCTTGCGCGAGATTGAGTTCGGCCGCGAAATAGTTTGTTTCGCTGGTCAGCACTTGCAGGTAACTGGCTCCGCCGTGTTGATACAGCGCGTTGGACAAGCGATCGGCCTCCTCGGCGGAGGTCGTCAACAAAGCTTGCTGCTCGCGGTAGTCGCGGTCTTTCTGGTACGCCACCAGGGAATCGGATACCTGCTGAAACGCGCCGATGATCGTCTGCTTGTACGTGAGCAGCATCTGCTGCTGCTGGGCTTCGGCCAGCTTCACGCCCGCGTGCAGGCCGCCCGCCTCGAAGATCGGTTGCGTCAGCGTGCCGGCCGTGTTCCAGAGCCCGGAGGACGCGTTGAAAAGCTTCGTCAGCGAATAGCTCTCGAAACCGGCCGTCCCGGTCAGCGAAATGCTCGGGAAGTACGCCGCTCGCGCCACGCCGATCTCGGCATTGGCCGCGATCAGCTCTTCCTCGGCTTCGCGAATATCCGGCCGCCTTTCGAGCAGCTCCGATGGCAAGCCCTCGGGCACGGAGGGCGGGTTCGGCTGCCGGGTGAGCGGCCAGCCCCGCGCGATGTCTCCGGGATTTTGCCCGAGCAGGATGCTCAGCGCGTTCTCCTGCTGCGCGATCTGGCGTTCGAGATCGGGAATCGCCTCCGACGCGGTGTAGACCAGCTCTTCGGACTGGCGCACATCCAGCATCGACGCCGAGCCGTTTTTCGCGAGCACGTTCGTGAGTCGCAGCGAATCCTGCCGCGAGGCCAGCGTGCTCTTCGAGATGTCCAGCGCGCTGTCGAGTTCGCGAAGCTGGAAGTAGCCGGCCGCGACGCTCGATACCACGCTCGTCAGCACGGCGCGCCGGCCCCACTCGGACGCCAGCAACTGGGCGCGCGCCGCTTCCGTCTGCCGGCGATATTTCCCCCAGAAATCGAGGTTCCAGATCACCGAGAGATCGACCTCGCCGACGTTCGTCTGATAGCCTGGAAAAGCGTTTGAGATTTTCGGGTTGCGCTCGCTCAGCGCCTGGGCTCCGCCGCCGAGCATCGGAAACTGGTTGGCGCGCGTGATCGCGAGTTCGGCCTGCGCCTGGAGCACGCGTGTGGCCGCGATTTGCACATCGTAGTTCTGCTGGAGCGCCGTGCGGATCATCTGCTGCAGCACGGGGTCCTGAAACAGGTCGAACCATTTTTCGTTGCCGAGCGATTCGGCCGAAGCGGCGGAAACCTGCGTGGCGCTTTCGCCGCGATACGCGCTCGGCGTGTCGATCGCAGGGCGGTGGTAATTCGGTCCCACGGTGCAGCCCGCGAGCAGGAGCGCCGCGAACGGGATGGCGAGCTTGCGCATTTCAGCCGCCCTCCTGCGGCGCCGGGTTCGCGCGAGATTCCGCCACGTTGTGGCGCGTGCCGCCCGAGAGCCTCTCGACGAGATAGAAAATCACCGGAATGAAGAAAATTCCGATGGCGCTGGCCGCGAGCATGCCGCCGATCACCGTGGTGCCCATGATCTGCCGTGCCACCGATCCCGCTCCGGACGCCAGCCATAGCGGCACGCACCCGAGGATGAAGGCGAACGACGTCATCAGGATGGGACGCAGCCGAAGCCTCGCCCCTCCGAGCGCCGCGTCGACGAGCGGCGTTCCCTTCTCGTATTCGTCCTTCGCGAATTCGACGATCAGGATCGCGTTTTTCGCGGCGAGCCCGATCAGCATCACGAGCCCGATCTGCGAGTACACGTCGTTCTCGATTTGCACGAGATACGATGGATAAAACGCCTGCACGAACAGCCGCCGCAGCAGCAGAATTCCAAATGCGCCGAACACCGCCACCGGCGTGCTCAGCAAAACGCTGAAAGGCAGCGACCAGCTCTCGTAGAGAGCCGCGAGAATCAGGAAGACGAAGAGGATCGAGAGCCCGAAGATCGTGGTGGACGATACGCCCGTCTCAGCCTGCTTCTGCTGGAACGACATGCCCATGTAGTCGTAGCCCATGTCGTGGGGCATCGTCTGCGCGAACACTTCCTCGAGCGCGGCCATCGCCTGGTCGGAGCTGTATCCCGGCGCGGCCTCGCCGTTGATCTGCGCCGACGGGTACTCGTTGTAGTGCATGATGAACTCCGGCCCCATCCGCGGCTCGAATTTCGTCAGCGCCGAGAGCGGAACCATCTGGCCGGTGTTGTTGCGCACGTAGAACTGCCCGGCCTCCTGCGCGTTGGTCCGGAAATTTCCTTCCGCCTCGACGTAGACCTGCCACTGGCGGCCGAACCGGTTGAAGTAGTTCACAAAGAGCCCGCCCATGTAGGTTTGCAGCGTGGTGTAGACGTCCGAGAGAGGCACGCCTTGCTTGAACACTTTGTCGCGGTCGACGTCGACGTATTCCTGCGGGACGCTCGGCAACAGCGAAGACGTGATGCCGGCGATCTCCGGCCGCTTGCTCGCCGCCGCGAGGAACTTGTCGACATTGCCGGCGAGGTAAGGAATGTCGTTGCCGCCGCGATCCTCGAGAACGAACGTGAAGCCGCCGGAAGTGCCGACGCCCGGAATGGCGGGCGGCGAAAAACTGAAAGCGGTTCCCTGCGGGAGCCTGCTGAGCGCCTGATTCAAACGCGCTTTGATGGACTGAAACTGCTCGGCCTGGCTCTTGCGATCCTGCCATGGTTTCAGGGTGACGAAGAAGAACGCGTTGTAGCTGGTCTGCACGTAGCTCAGCAGGTTGAACCCGATGACGCTCGTCGTGTATTCGACACCCGGCGTATTCGCGAGCACGGATTCCACCTGGCGCGCTGCTTCGTCGGTGCGCTGGAGCGACGAAGCAACCGGAAGTTGCAGGCTGACGTAAGCGTAGCCCATGTCTTCATCCGGCAGAAATCCCGACGGCAGTTTTTTCCCGAAGTACACGGCGGCGGCGGCAAAGAGCGCGAGCGCGATCACCGCGATCACGCTCTTTCGAATCAGGGCCCCGCTGAAGTGGATGTAGGCGTTGGTGCTGCGTGCGAAAACGCGGTCGAACCAATCGAAAAACCTGCGCAACGGTCCGGTGTTGTGCTTCTTTGGGCGAAGGAGCAGCGCGGCGAGAGCGGGGCTAAGGCTCAGCGCGTTGAAGGCGGAGATAATCACCGAGATCGCGATGGTGACGGCGAACTGCTGATAGAGACGTCCCGTGATTCCCGGAATGAAAGCCGTGGGAACGAACACGGCCGAGAGCACCAGAGCGATGCCGATCACCGGGCCGGAAATTTCCTCCATGGCTTTCAAGGCGGCAGCCTTGGGAGCAAGGCCTTCCTCGATATGCCGCTCGACGGCTTCGACCACGACGATCGCGTCGTCGACCACAAGGCCGATCGCGAGAACCAGGCCGAACATCGAGAGCGTGTTGATCGAGAAACCGAACAACGGGAAAAAGGCGAACGTGCCGACGAGCGAAACGGGCACGGCGAGCAGCGGAATCAAAGTGGCTCGCCAGCCTTGCAGAAAGATATAGACGACGATCACGACCAGCAGGAGCGCGATGCCCAACGTCCAGAGGATCTCGCGAATGCCTTCGGATACGGCCTGCGTTTGGTCGAGAGAGACGACGTACGTCATATCCGACGGGAAACGGTTCTTCACCTGGAGCATGAGGGCCCGGACTTCCTTCGCGTCATCGACGGCGTTCGAACCGGGCAGCTGGTAAATGGCCATGATGGCGCTCGGCTTGCCGTTCAAACGGCCCATCAGCGTATAGCTCTGGACTCCGAGTTCGATGCGGGCGACATCTTTCACGCGAACGATCCCGCCATCGGGGTTTTCACGCACGATCATGTTGCCGAACTGCTCGGGGGTGATCAGGCGTCCCTGCGCGCGCACCGAATACGTGAACTCCTGGCCGGGCGGAGAGGGCTCGGCGCCGATCTGACCGGCAGGATTCACCGTGTTCTGCGATTCGACGGCGTTGACGACGTCGGAGACGGTGATGCCGAGCTTGGCGAGAAGGTCGGGCTTGAGCCAGATGCGCATCGCATACTGCCCCGCGCCGAAGACCTGGACGTTGGCGATTCCGCGGAGCCGAGTGATCTGGTCGTAGAGGTTGATGTATTCATAGTTGGCGAGGAATTGCGCGTTGTAGGTTCCGTTGGGCGAATAGAGGGCCACCAGCATCATCGGGGCGGTGGTGGATTTCTGGACGGTGACACCGTATTGCGCAACGGTGGCGGGCAACTGCGGAGCCGCCTGGGTTTCGCGCATCTGGGTGAGGATGAGATCGGTGTTGGGATCGGTCTCGACGCCGAAATCGACGGTCATGGTCATCTGGCCGTTGGCCGTGGCGTTGACCGAATACATGTAGTTCATGTTGTCGACGCCGCTCATTTGTTCTTCGATGGGCGTGGCGACGGACTGCGCGAGGGTCTGCGCATCGGCACCTACAAACGTGGCCTGAATCTTGGCTTCGGGCGGAACGATGTTGGGAAATTGGGCGACGGGCAGGCGAATGATCGAAATCGCGCCGACAAGGACGGTCAAGATCGCTATGACCATCGCGACGATCGAACGATTGATAAAAAACTTGGACATGGCTCACCTACCCCCAGCGCCGGCCGGAGAACCGGGGCTGAAGGGCACGGGAGTGACGGTGCTGCCGTCCCTCACCTTCAAGGTGCCTTCGGCGACGACGCGGTCACCGGCATTCAACCCCTTGTTGATGATCCACATCGTGTCGACGCGCTCGCCCACCTGAACGCTGCGGATGGTCACTTTGTCGTCCGAGCCGACGACGGCGACCTCGTAGGATCCCTGAAGCTCGCTGACGGCGCGCTGCGGGACGAGCAGGGCTCCGTTGCGCATCTGAGTGACCGCGCGAACGCGGCCGTATTGCCCTGGACGCAAAAGGTTGGCCGGGTTCGGAAACGCGGCAGCGATGCGGATCGTTCCCGTCTGCGGGTCGACCTGGCGATCAGCGAAGAGAATCCTGCCGCTGCGCGGGTAAACACTGCCATCGGAGAGGGTCAATTGCAGCGGGACGCGGGACGAGTTCGCGAGCATGTTCATCGAGCCGGTTCCGATCCTGCCGGCGAGATGAAGGTATTCGTCTCCGCTGATGGGGAAATAGACCTTGATCGGGTCCACCTGGGAAACGCCGGTGAGGATAGTGGTGGGGCCGACGAGGTTGCCGACCTGAACCTGGGCGATGCCGGCGATGCCAGTGATCAGCGAACGCACCTTCGTGAACCCGAGATTCAGAGACGCTTGTTCGACGGCCGCCTGGCCGGCTTGGACTGCCGCCTTCCCCGCTAGCTCGGTTTGCGTGTCGGTATCGAGCTGGCTTTGCGGAATGGCGCTGACCTGAGCCTCGGGGATGTCGCGCTTGACATTGAGGGAGGCATTTCCGAGTTCGGCCTGGGCCTGAGCGAGCTGAGCCTTCGCCTGATCGAGCACCGCCTGAAACGGGCGCGGATCGATTTCGAACAACACGTCGTCCTTATGGACGAGAGAGCCCTCGCGATAGTCCTGCTTGATGAGATAGCCGGAGACCTGCGGTTGTATCTGTGCATTCACGTAGCCGTCAAGAGTGGCAACCCACTCGCCATAGATCGGGACGTCCTTTTGAATGACGGTCGCGACCTCTACTTCCGGAGGGGAGGGGCGCGCGGATGCTTCCTTGTGGTTGCATCCGGCGGATACGAGCAAGACAAGAATGCCGACAAAAAGGATGCGACGTGGCCCAGAGCCAAAGCCGGTGCGGTTCAACCCGTTCTCCTCTCGATACGAATGCGGCGAGCCATGCGGGGGGTGATTGCAGGGCCCGGGAAAGAATCATCAGCACTTCAATTTGGGCGTCAGATATCCGGTCAAGATGGATTTGAATTCGTCGATCATTACATTCTTTTCATCGGCATCCGCCTGCGCATAGAGCGTGAACAATCCTTTGCTGACCTGCTGCACTACGGATGCAACGCGCAGGGCCGTGGTTCTGGACATTCGAGGCTTGTGCGCAACGAGAACGGCGGCGATACGTGCGCGGACCAATTGGCGTCGCTTGTGCGACCTCGAGGGGACATCCAAAAGAGCGAGGAGGGCCGGATGACTCTTTATGATCTCGATCTGGAGCTTGATCAGGCGGCAGGTGAGCTCCTCGGAAGCGAGAGACGGAGCCTCGCGACCGAGAGCGATCCAGGACTGCTCGATCTCCTGGACGTATTCATCGCGCAGAGCCTCGGCGACGGAGCGCTTGTTGGGAAAGAACTGGTAGAGCGAGCCGATGCAAGAATGCGCGCGCTCGGCGATGGCGCTCATCGTGGCGCGTTCGTAACCAGACTCGGCAATCACCGCGGCGGCAGCGCGCAAGAACGCGGAAACGCGGCGCTTGCCCCGAACCTGCTGGGGAATGCGCCGCGGCGCCGTTGGCGAATGTGAGGCCACGCTCACATCGTAGCAGAACGTGAGAATCGGCTCATATATCAAATTTGGGCGAGATCGGACGCCATCGCGGGGCGGCGGTGTGACGCCTCAATGATGAGACGCTAGCAGGGACGGCGAAGGACCGCCGGCTGCGGGGTATGTCATGGTTGCGATTCGGCGCCAGTCCTCTGCCTCTCCTGCAGGCAGTAGAGGACCAGCTCGACGCGGGTGGAGACACCCAACTTGTCAAAGACCTTCAGTAAGTAGTTTCTTATCGTGTGCTCGCTCAGGCCCAACTGCTTGGAAATATCTCTATTGGTGAGGCCTTCGGCTACGAGGCGCGCGACGTCGCGTTCGCGCCGGGTGAGCAACTTGGCGCCATTGGAGTCCTCAAATCGCAGCGGCATCGCTCTCTTGAAGGCCTCGAGGAGATAGCCGAGATTTTCGCTGTCGGCCCAGACCTGGCCGCTGTGCACGACCCGAATGCACTTGCCCAGTGTTTCGACGGGTTCATCCCGGAAGACCACGCCGTGGGCGCCGCAGCGAAACGCGTCAATCACAAGATCGCGCTCGCGCGAATCGAGGAGCATGACGATCCGCGTCTTGGACTGAAGGGTGTGGAGTTCCCGGAGCAGGCGGTAACCTTCGAGCGGTCCCTCTCGCAATCTCGCGCTGACGACGACTACGTCCGGCGCGTGCTGTTTCAGGAGAGCGATCGCGTTCCGGGAATCCACCGAGCAAGCCACGACGGCGATGCCGGTGCGTTTCGGGCGGAAGACGTTTTCGACCATCTGGCAATGGAGGAAGCTGGCCTCCGCGAAGAGGACATTGACAGGGCTCCGCGACTGCTGTGTGTTTTGCATGGCGCACCTCTGAAATGCAAAAGCAGTCTGGAAGAGTTGAGGGAAGTCTAGATAGGCGGGCGGGCAAGTACAAGGTAAAAAGAATCGGGATTATTACTAGCGTCAGTGGTGCGGCAAGTACCAGCGTCCTGCCCGTTTTTCGTAGATACCTCGGAGGTAAGGATGGGGCGTTTTGCCCTATGCCAATGGGGACATTTGTACCTCCACGCAACACCGGACAGCCCTATGACACGCAAGACTCCGACTGGATCGAGACGTGACCGAGGTCATGGAAGCAGGTGCCGTCCGTGCCCCAGGCGCGCAGGCGGCGAAGCCCCCTCGAAACAGGTGACTTTCAGCCACTTGCGCGCGGTTGAGGCGCGACGTAGCGTACGCGCCTAACAGGCCGTACAATATGCGGAAATCGAATTTCGCGTTTCGGATTGCGACCCTTGTGCTTCTCTGCGGCAGCGCTGTGCCCGGGCAAGACGCAACGCGACCGGCCACCGCCGATGTTCAGCACCGCGATACACGCTACCGCCTCGCAGCCAGCGACGTAATTGCAGTGACCTTCCCGTTGACACCCGATTTCGATCAGACGATCAACATCGAGCCGGACGGTTTTGCGAGCCTCGCAGGCGCGGGAGAAGTGAAGCTCGCAGGGCTGACGACGGATGAGTCGGTGGCAACGATTCGGGCAGCCTACGCGAACGTGCTGCATGATCCGATCATCACGATCGAACTGAAGGACTTCAATAAGCCGTATTTCACGGTCGGCGGCGAGGTGGGACACCCCGGAAAGTACGACCTGCGCGGTGAAACGCGAGCGACGGAAGCGATTGCCATCGCCGGCGGGTTCAACGACGCGTCGAAGCACTCGCAGGTGCTGCTTTTCCGGAAGGTGAACAACGACTGGTATGAAGTGAAGCCGCTCGACTTGAAACGGATCTTGCAAGGGCACAACGTGGGCGAGGACCCGGTGATCCAGTCGGGCGACATGATCTACGTGCCGCAGAATACCATTTCCAAAGTGAAGAAGTTCATTCCGACTTCGGGGATCGGCACGTATTACCAGCCGTAGAAAGAGATGCAGAAACGCGATGGATGAGCTGAGCCTTCAAACGAACGGGCGTGCGCCGCACCGGGGGATGACTCTGCGGGACGCAGTGTTGCCGCTCTTTCGCCGGCGCGGGCTGGTGACGCTGCTCTTCCTGGGGATTCTCGGCGGGGCGCTGCTGGGAGGGCTTGTCGCGCCGCGGCAGTACGAAGCCGAAATGAAGATTCTGGTCAACCGGAGCCGCGTGGATGCGGTGGTGACACCGAACGCCGAAGCGCCGCCGACCGTGAGCGCACCCGTTGTGACCGAAGAGGACATGAATTCGGAGGTGGAACTGCTGAAGAGCCGCGACCTGCTGCAGCAGGTTGTGGTGGCGTGCGGGCTCGACTCGAAGCGCGGTTCGAGGATCGAGCGATTCGAAGAGCGGGCGCGCCGCGCGCTTCACGTCGGCGAAACGCCGCAGAGCGCGCGCATCGCGCGAGCCGTTCAGGACTTGCACGACCGGCTGGTGGTCGATCCGCTAAAGAAGACGGAGCTGATTCGCGTGGCATACGCCGCACACGACCCGGAGCGGGCCGCTTACGTGCTGCAAACGCTCGCAACGCTCTACGAAGAGAAACACGCGGCAGTCCATCGCTCGCCGGGCACTTTTCGCTTTTTCGACCAGGAGACGGAGCGCTACCGGACGGAACTTGCGGCGGCCGAGGCGAAGTTGACGAACTTCGATGCGAAGGCAAGCCTCGTCTCGCCCGCCGAACAGGAGCAGCTCGTGCTGCAACAGCTGAGCCAATTCGAGGCCGACCTGCATTCGGACGAGGCGAGCGCGTATGCCGCAGGATCGCGCGCGCGGGCGATCGAAGAACGGTCGAAGACGACCCCCGAGAGGGAGACGACGCAAGTGCGGAAACTCGACAACGCGCAACTGCTCGCCAACCTCGAAAGCACGCTGCTCTCGCTCGAACTGAAGCGGCGCGAAATGCTGATCAAGTACGCGCCGACCTATCCTCCGGTGAAAGAGGTGGAAGAGCAGATCGCAGATGCGCAGCAGGCGATCGCGGCCGCGCGGCAGGAGCCCATGGCAGACGTCACGACGGACCGAGTGCCGGCGAGCGACTGGATGGCGACGGAGCTGGCGAAAGCCGATGCAGATCGCGCGCAATTTGAGGCCCAGGCTTCGGCGACGGAGCGCGTGGTGAAACGCTACCAGGCAAACGCGCAGCAACTGGACCGGGAGGGCGCGGCGCAGCAGGATTTGGCGCGCGAAGTGAAGGCGGCGGAGGACAACTACCTGCTGTACGTACACAAACGCGAGGAGGCGCGCATCTCGGACGCGCTGGACAGCAAGAGGATCGTCAACGTATCGATCGCGGAAGCGGCTACCGTTCCTGCCCTTCCCGACAGCCACCTGGGATGGGTGCTCGTCGGAGGACTCTTTGCGGCGGGGATGACGAGCGTGGGCGCCGCTTATGCGGTCGACCGCCTCGATCCGTCTTTCCGAACGCCGGAAGAGCTGGGGAGCTACTTGGACGTGAAGGTGTTGGCGTCGATTCCCGATGGCGAGGGGAGAAGCTAAGTGGGGTTCCTTGAGCACTTCGGGTTCATTGAGCAGCCGTTTGGCGTGACGCCCGATCCGCGGTTCCTTCATCTGGGGACGACGCATCGCGAGGCCTTGGCGTCGCTATTGTGTGCGACGGAGGAGAACCGGGGCTTTGTGGCGTTGATCGCGCCGCCCGGCATGGGCAAGACGACGCTGCTCTTCCAATACCTCGAGGGCCTACGGTACAAAGCCAGGACGGCGTTCCTCTTCCAGCATGCGAGGGACGCCGGCGAGTTGATGCGCTACGCGCTGATCGACCTGGGAGTGTCCCCCGGATCGCAGGATCTGCCGGAAATGAACCAGACGCTGAATGAGATGCTGCGCTGCGAAATGCAGGCTGGGCGGCGGCTGGTCCTGGTGATCGATGAGGCGCAGAACCTTAATCCGAAGGTGCTGGAGTCGGTGCGGCTGCTCTCGAATTTCGAGACACCGTGGGCAAAGCTTATACACATCGTTCTGGCGGGACAACCTCAGCTCGCAGAAACGCTGAGCGGGCCATCGATGGCGCAGCTCCGCCAGAGAATTTCGGCGTTTGCACGGCTGAAGCCTTTCAGCGCGCGGGAAACGAACGAGTACATCGATCACCGCCTGTGGGTGGCGGGGCGCACCGCGGGAGATTTGTTCACGGTGGGATCGCGGAACCTGATCGCGGAGCAGAGTGAAGGCATTCCGCGCAACATCAACAACCTGTGCTACCAATCGCTGACGCTGGCTCACGCGAGCGGCGCGGCGCAGGTGAAGGCCGAGATGGTCCGGGAAGTGATTTCGGACCTGGCGGTCGAATCGTTGGTGCCGAGAGCGCGAAGCCGCCGCGATTCGCAGCAGGTGGTGTCGATCGGGCCGTTTGGACCATCGGGGGCGACCGGGCTGCCAGCGGGCGGGCTCCGTGCGGCAGGGCCGCTTCGTTCGCCGAGTGGCGCCGGTGGAAAGACCTCCCGAGCCGTAGTTGCCATTTCTGCGTTGCTGTTCGCAAGCATCGTCTCCGGCGTTTTGTGGAAGGCGCATGTAACCCCCCGTCCGCTCGGCGTAACGCCTAACGTCGAGGCGGCCGCCTTTCCGGCGCGCGTCATGGCCCCCGCGCCGGCGCCGGAGACGATTCCCCCCGTCGCGGTGAGTCCGCTGGATGCGCAGACGCCTGCTGAGCCGGGGGCAGCGCCGGCGGATGGCGCGAGTGCCGAAGCAACCACCGATGGCCCGTTCGTGACGGTGGAGGTCAAACCTGGGATGACGCTCCGGCACATCAGCCTCGAGTACCTGGGACGATTCGGACCGGCGGACCTCGCGGAGATTTTGTCGCTCAATCCGCGGATCAAGAGCGCCAATCAAATCGAAGCCGGGGAGCTGATCAGGCTGCCGCGTGGCTGGCGCCCCAATTCGGACGAGGCGGTGCCGCCAGACGGGAGAGGCCGATGAGCCGCAACTTCGACATCTTGTTGCGCGAAATACCCGGGGTTGATCCGGGTGCCCGGAACACAGCGAACGAAGCGGGGGCTCGTGCCGGGCGCGACGCGGTAGGCGCGATCGACAACGAGATCGCGAAGCTCGTGCAGCACGTGTTCCTCTTGCGCGACGGTAGCAAGCAGGCGACGACGGCGGTGACGTTCTGCGGCATAAGCCGCGGCGATGGGTGCAGTTGGGTCTGCGCGCGCGCCAGCGAAGCACTCTCGGAGCACTCGGCCGGGCGAGTTTGCATCGTGGATGCAAACTTCAGGTCGCCTTCGCTGCATGAACACTTCCGAGCGGCGAACGTGACCGGTCTTTCGGAAGCGATGAAGAGCGCGGCACCGATGGAGGCTTTTGCGCGACAGGCGTGGAACAGCCATCTCTGGTTCGTGTCGGCAGGAGCGATGGGCAACGATTCGAACAGCGTGCTCAGCTCGGCGCGCCTGCGGGAACGCGTGTCGGAACTGCGTGCGGAATTCGACTACGTGCTGGTTGATGCACCCGCGGTCAGCGAGAGCGGCGACGGTGCGCTGCTGGGACAGATGACGGACGGCATTTTGCTGGTGATCGGCTGCAACTCCACGCGCCGAGAGACAGCGAGAGCGGCGAAGGAGAGCCTCGAAGCGGGTGGCGTGCCAATCCTGGGAAGCGTGCTGAACAGGCGAACCTATCCGATACCGGAGGCGCTTTACCGAAGGCTGTAACGCCGCGGAAAAAATGCGCGACCCGAAATGTCGTCGCGCCAAGAGACCGGGTGGCTTATTCCGAAGCCCGCAGCGGGCCGAGAGGAAGCCACACGAATGAAGAGCTTCCATCCGGCGGACGGCAACGCGCTTGGGCCGCCGCGAAGGGGCGCGACGTGGGGTTAATTACAGAACGAACTGGCGGGGTCTACTAAATGCATACCCTCTCATTCGAAGGGGCCACTCGGGAAAAATCTGGGCGTATCGTCCATGCGAAAGACAGGCCCGCACGGAGGGGGCGAATCGGCGACGCGCTCGACGGATCGCTTCTCGTGCTGCTCGGAGAAGGATGCCTCGCCGCCGGATCGTATACGCTTGCGGTTCTTCTGACGGCGCAGGGACGCCCAGCGGGATGGACGAGCGAGATTCTGCGGATGACTCTCGGGATCGCCGTCGTCTCGAGGCTGGGGACTTCCCTCGGCTGGAACCTCTACCGCCGCTCACTGCGGTATGCGAGCACGCTCGACTTCATAGCCATTGCCAAGGTCGTTGGACTCGGCAGCATCTTTCTTTGCCTGCTCGTGGAGGGGCTTTTCCGCGGCCTGCGGGTTCCGGGCGAAGTCTTTGTGGTTGACGCGCTTGTCCTGCTGATTCTATGGGCGGGGCTGCACCTCGGCCCGCGCGTCTGGACGGTGCGGCGTTCCGCGTTACGCAAGCACGGACGGCGCGTGGTAATCGTCGGAGCGGGCGATGCGGGAACTGCTCTGCTGAAAGAACTGGTGCTGGATTCGACGTCGTATTTGCGCCCGGTCGCTCTGATCGACGACGATCCCAGGCACTGGGGCCGGACCCTCTACGACGTGCCGGTGATGGGCGGCACGAGGGACTTGGCCGGCGTCGCGGCCGAGAAGGGGGCGGAAGAGGTGTTGATTTGCATCCCCAGCGCAACTCGCCGCCAGATGCGCCACATTTTGAATGCCTCGCGCCAGGCGAATTTGCCGGTTCGTTCCCTGCCGTCGTTGCCGGAATTGATCCGCGGTGGCGCCGAGGCGGTCTCGCGACGCGACCTACGAAGCCCGCGAATCGAAGATATTCTGCAGCGCGATGAAATCCGCGTGGACGTCGAGGAAGCTCGAAAAGTGGTCGGCGGGAAGACGGTGCTCGTAACCGGGGCCGGCGGAAGCATCGGGACCGAGCTTTGCCGCCAGATCGCAGCCGCCGGACCGCGCAAGCTTCTCCTGGTGGATAAATCCGAAAACAGCCTCTTCTACGTGAACCTCGAACTATCCGAACGCCTGCCGAACGGCGCCGCGAAACCATTTCTCGTCGACATACTCGATGCACCTCGGATTCGACAAATCTTGCGTAGCGAGCGGCCGGACACAGTGTTTCACGCGGCGGCGTACAAGCATGTCGCGATGCTCGAACTGCATCCCGAAGAGGCCGTACGCAATAACGTGGTGGGAACGCTGAGGCTGGCCCAGGCGGCCCTTGAGTGCAGAGTCGGTCGGTTCGTGAACATCTCGACGGACAAAGCCGTCAATCCCCGGAGCTACATGGGACTGTCGAAGAAGCTCAGCGAGCTGTGTATCCGGGAGCTTTCGGCGCGCACGAAAGAGGGCGGAAACGGCGCGCCGCCAACGAAGTTTTCGAGCGTTCGCTTCGGCAATGTGGCCGGCAGCACGGGCAGCGTCCTCAGGCTTTTCTGGGACCAGATTCAGAGGGGCGGACCGGTGCGGGTGACCGATCCGCGTGCAACGCGCTACTTCATGTCTGTACCGGAAGCGGTGCATCTCATCCTGCGCGCGGCGACACTCGGGCGAGGCGGAGAGACGTTCGTGCTCGACATGGGCGAGCCCATCAATATTTGCGAGATCGCGCGGACCATGATGCTTTTCGCCGGCCTTCGTCCCAACGAGGACGTGCGCATTGAGTTCACGGGCCTGAAGCATGGAGAAAAGACGACGGAAGAACTCTGGGGCGAAGACGAGAAGCCGTCGCCGACGGAGTCGGACCGGATCCTCGCAGTGCGTGGCGGCCACACCCGAACTCATAACGTAATCGAGAAGATTCTGCGAATGGAGCAGTTTCTCAAAGCCCATGACCGGGACGGCTTGGTCCGGTACATCGGGGAGATATTTCCTGATTTCGCAGCGAGCCGCGTCAGCGAGGTGTGCCAACCTCCGGGCGCGGCTACACCACATGTGGCGCCCGCGTCTTGCGAGGGTGTCGCGTGACAATCCCACTTTCGATGCCCGACATCGGCCAGCGCGAGATCGAATGCGTGACGCGAGCGCTGCGCAGCGGACAACTGAGCCTGGGGCCGGCTGTCGAGGAGTTCGAGTCGAAATTTGCGGCGTACGTGGGAACCCGGCACGCCGTGGCGACGAACAGCGGCACATCCGCGCTACATCTCTGCGTGAAGGCTCTTGGGATCGGGTGCGACGACGAGGTTTTGACTTCGTCTTTCAGTTTTCCTGCATCCGTAAATTGCCTCCTCTACGAACACGCGCTGCCGGCATTTGTGGACATCGATCCTGAAACGTTGAATCTCAGTCCGGCCGAAGTACGCAAGATGCTGGCGCGCGAGTACCGGTGGGACGCGGCGCAGCAGCGCGCGGTAAACCGGCAGTCCGGCCGGAGACTCAAGGCGATCCTGCCCGTTCACGTGTTTGGACTCCCTTGCGAGATGGGTCCGATCCTGGAGATTGCTCGCGAATTCAATTTGTCCGTGATCGAGGATGCCTGCGAGGCGATCGGCGCGGAATGGTACGGGCGGCGCGTGGGCACGTTCGGAGATGCCGCTGCGTTTGCCTTCTATCCGAACAAGCAGCTCACGACCGGCGAAGGCGGGATGATCGTCACCGACAATCCTCGTGTGGCGAGCGTCTGCCGCAGCCTGCGCAATCAAGGGCGAGGAGAAGACGGCGAGTGGCTGCTCCACGTCCGATTGGGATTCAACTACCGCTTGAGCGATCTCCATTGCGCGCTGGGACTGGCGCAACTGGAGCGAATCGAGGAACTGTTGACCGCGCGCGAACGCCTGGCCGCAGGCTATGCGGAAAGGCTCTCCGGGATCCCCGAGCTTTTTCTTCCGCCGCGACGGCCAAACGCGAAGAGGAGCTGGTTCGTCTATCCGGTGAGACTGGGCGCGGCCGAGCCCCGTGCCCTGCGCGCACGCCTGATGGCACGGTTGAAGGAACGTGGAATTGCGAGTCGAGCATATTTTGGCGCGATTCATCGCCAACCATACTTCGAGGCGATCCAGCTGTCCACGAATCGACCTCTGCCAGCGACAGAGTCTGCGTCTGAGAGTTGCCTGGCGCTGCCATTTTTCCCTTCGATGTCGCACGAGCAACTGGAGCGGGTCTGCGAAGCCGTGCGAGAGATTTTGCGCGAGGCCCGGAGTGCGGCGCCTTATGCGACGGGGCTCGCGCGAGCAGCCGCGGTATAGGCGGACCGTCTCGACGAGGAATAAGGTCATGGCATTCACATCGCAAGCTTCGCCAAACGCGATCGACGGGGGCGTGGGCGTCACGAAGGGCGTCCGCGACAGGCCCGAGACGCCCAAGACACGTCGTTCACCCTTTCTGCTGCGCACTCTTCGCATGCGACCGGCGCTTTACAGCGGCATCTGCCGGGCGAGGCTTCTCTATTCGCGGCGCATCGCAGGCGCGCTGGAACGAGCCGCTTTTCTGCGCCACAGCGATTTGCTGCGAATGAATGATTTCGAGTCGCAACAGGTGCGAAGCCTGCAGCGTGATGGTTACACGCTCGCGGCACACTATCTTCCGGTCGAGGTCGTGGACCGAATCTACGCGAAAGCCGACGCGATGTTCCGCAGCCTGCAAATCGATCTCGGACGGGCCTATTCCGTGCAGAGCCGGAGGCGCTCCGATCTGAGAAACCTCTCGTACCAGGAACTGGCGGCCACCGAGAAGATGATCGCGCTTGCCGACCCGTTGCTCCACATCCCGGAGCTTCTGCAAGTGGCGTTTTGCGAGAGCATCCTGAAGATCGCCGCGAACTTCCTTGGCTGCATCCCGCCGCTCTATCGCGTGACCGTGGTCCGCGATTTCCCGCACAACCGCCCGCTACACTCGAGCAATTTTCACAAGGACAACGACGAGTCGGACTCGATGCAGATATTCGTCTATCTCATCGATATCGACGAGCGGTGCGGGCCACTCGTCTACGTTCCCGGCTCGAATCATTACGACGTGCGGTCGTGCCGGCCGCGGCTTTCGCGCGATCTCGGCATCGATGCAAACGACGGGCGGCTAAGCGACTCCGAGGTTGAACGAGTCTATCCGCGATCGAGTTGGGCCGTGCTCTGGACCGGCCGCGGCAGCCTCGCGGCGATTCATGGCAACGGGATACATAAGGGCCCTGCGTGGATGCGTCCGGGCGATCCCTCGAACAAACCTCGAACCGCGATCAAGCTCGATCTGCACGGGCACAAAGCCGGAGTTGCGCGCGACAAGAAAGAGAACCGGATGTGGCGGTCGGATTTCGAGAAACTCAGCGACCTGCAGCGATTGTTCGCTCACGCGACGCTGGTGGAAGACCGATCCCCCGCAGGAACGAACGCCGTCTAGGAGAATGAGATCGTGCATTTGCACAGTACAGCTTCGCGTGCAGCGGCGCTGCTGGCGAAAAACCCGTCGCTATTTTGCCGGCTCGCGCTGGCGAAGCTGGGTACAAAGAGGCCGCTTCCGTCGCTGCCCGCGCGGAGGCGCATCGGAGGCGTAAATTTCGAATGCAGCCTCGCCAATTATCACGGAACGGCTCCGATGTACTTCGGTTCGTATGCGGTACTCGTCGTCGAAGCCATGAAGCGATTCCTCCGACGGGGCGACGTGTTCATCGACGTGGGCGCGAATATCGGCTACCTCTCGGCGGTCGGCGCGGACCTGGTGGGGCCGCGCGGCCAGGTGCATTCCTTCGAGCCCGTGCCGGCCTATTTCGAGAGGCTGTGCCGGCTGGTCGACCTGAATCCCGAATACAACATCACGGCGAATCCCTTTGCCGTGGGTGAGCTGTCCTCGCCGTCGACGATCTACGTCACTCGCGAGCCGGGGCAGAGCACGCTGGTCGGTTCCTACAAGCCGAAAACAGAGATCGTGGACGAAATCGAGGTGCCGGTGGTGCGGCTCGACGCCTACATCGAGAGACACAAGCTGGGGCGCATCGCGTTGATCAAGATCGACGCCGAGGGATTCGAGTTGCCGATTCTCGCCGGGCTGCGAGGATATTTCGACTCCACCGGCGAACGCCCAGCGATTATCTGCGAGATTGCGCCCCGAGCCTATCCACTGATGGGGCGAAGCATCGACGAACTCACGGAGCTCGCGGCGGCGTATGGCTATACCGCGCGTGACTTGATCGATTGCTCGACGCGCGTCGATCTGCGAACGATCGGCTGCGTTGAAGATGTGCTCTTCCTGGCGGGCGCCTGATGGAACGGGCTCAGGCATTTGCGAGCGAGTGGTCAAGCAATCAAAGTCTTGTCGCGCGATCGCTTACGCTTGGCTGCGCGCTCGGTGCCGGGGTGATGTTCGCGTGCTTTAGCGGAGCCGCCATAAGAGCTCTTGAGGGCGCCGCCGGTGTGGCTGGCATCGCCGTACTGCTGTTTTATCCCGAGTTCGCGCTGGCGCTGTACGTGGTGATCGGCGATGTGAAGGGAGACGAGCGAGTCGCGTCGCTTCTGCCGGTCGATCTGACGCTCGCGCTTGGCGCGGTGCTCGTGGCGGGCATCGGCCTCAACTTCCTGCGGCAGAGGCGAAGGTCCGCGATACCCCCGGTGTATCTGCTGTTCTTGGCGCTCGTGGCGCTCATGACGGCGAGCCTGTGTTACACACCCGTGCTTTCGGCCGGCCTCGAAAAACTGGGGCGATTCGTTACGGTGACGGGAATAGCGATCGTAGCGCCATTCTTCGCAATCGGCACGTCGGAGGCGATGAAGCGATTTCTCGCGGGTTTCGGCGTGGTTGCGTTCGCGATTTGCGCGTGGTCGCTTTCGGGACTCAGCGGTTCGGCGCGCCTGGCGACGCCGAGCGACAACACGATCGGTCTCGGTCACATTGCGTGCGGGCTCATCCTACTGATTTGGTTCGGCGTGATCCCACGGTACCGATTTCCCGGTCGCGCTCCGGCTTATCTCCTCCTGGCCGTGCCGGCGATCGCGATGATCGGGTCCGGATCGCGCGGGCCGGTGATCGCTTGCGTGGCCGCGATTCTCCTCAGCCCGCTCCTTCATCGGCGGCGGGTGTTGTCCGATTGGGCGTGCATCGCTGGAATAGGAGTTGCCGCGATTCCATTCATCGCGATTCCCGATTCAGCGGTCGAGTATCTGGGAACGCTGGTGCACGGCGGAAACGTGGGATCGGTGCTCGACTTTCGCGGCGACTTGCTCGACTACGCATGGACTCTTCTGCGACAGCATCCCCTGATCGGCACGGGCATCCAGGGCTTTCGTTACTATTCGCCGAATCCGGAGCTTTACAAGTGGCCGCACAACATCTTCCTGGAAATTGCCTGCGAGCTGGGGATTCCGGCGGCCTTGATCGCCTGGGCCATTTTCGGGTCGGCAATCGTCGAAGCGTGCAAGCAGATCACGAGGGTCGAAGATCCTCATTTCGCGCTTTCGCAGATAGCGGCGGCGCTGCTCTTTGCGGGACTCGTGAACGGAACCAATACGGGGGACATCAACTCGGACCGAGCGACCTGGCTTTTCGTGAGCCTGGTTTTCGTCACGCGAAGCATCCGAGAGGTTCCGATCGAGCGCGCGCGGCGGACGGTCGCCCGCGTACGCACATTGGCAGCATAGAAACATGGCGACAGTCGTTGTGGAACCGAAATTCGGGGGAGAGGCGCCACCGGCACAGAGGCCGCTGACGATCTGCCATTTCACGACCGCGCACACCGATATGAAGAGCCGGTCGTTTCACCGGCAGATGATGCCGCTTGCCGCTCGCGGGATAAAAGTGCGCTACCTCAGCCCGATGAAAGGCGCGAGGCAGCTCGGCAATGTCACGCTGGTTCCGCTGCCGAGGCGTCAGGGCCGCATTGGCAGAATGCTTACGGCGCCCGGGTTGCTTAGACCGTTGCTTCGCCAGAAAGCGGATGTGTATCACTTTCAGGACACGGAGCTGCTGCCGGTTGCATTCGCGCTGAAGCTGATTTTCCGCAAACGAGTCGTCTACGACGCGTACGAGGATTTTCCAGCGATGTTCGAGGCGAAGGCGTCCATTCCACGCTGCGTGCGGCCCATCGCCGCGAAGATCGTGGGCGCGGCGGAACGATTTGCAGCTTTTGTCTTCGACGGATTGATGACGGCCGACCCGCTCACCCTGCGCAGGCTCGCCAGAGTGAATGGAAGCAAGAAGCTGGTGCTCTATAACTTTCCGAACCTCGACCTCTTTCCGGCGCCGATTTCGCGTCCCAAGACTTTCGATGTTGTCTATCGGGGCGGGCTTTCCGAACGCGCTGGGACTTATCTGTTGCTGGACGCGATGCGGATTCTCGCGTCAGACGGAAGACGAATCCGGCTGCTCCTGCTCGGCTATTTCGACGACTCGATTGCGGAGAAGCGTCTGCGCGGGCGGATTCGCGAACTGGGACTCGAATCGAGCGTCGAGATTCGCGGGCGCATCGATCACGAGGAAATGGCCGGGACCCTGAGCGAGGCGAGCATCGGCGTGTGCCCGCTCCAAGCCGTGCCGAAATTCATGCGGAATATTCCCGTCAAGGTATTCGAGTACTGGGCCTGCGGAATACCGGCCGTGGCCAGTGACCTGCCGCCGATCCGGCCGTTCTTTCATGGCGCGGGGGCCGGCCTGTTGTGTACGCCAGATCAATCGGACGAATGGGCCCACGCGATCGCGAGACTGCTCGACAATCCGCAGTGGGCCGCGCGAATGGGCCGCCGCGGACGCAATCTTGTGGTGCAGAGACTCAACAACGAATGCGAAATCCGGAAGCTGCGGCGATTCTGCGCTGAGATAGCGGCGCAGGCTTCCGCACGGACCCGGACCTGAAGGGGAGCTTCGATGCTTGAACCGCTCGTGAGAGACAGCCTGCCGCGCTTGCAACACCTCTACGAACGCGCGCCGACGCCGGCGCGCCATCTGATGACGAGCGCACGCGGCTGGGTGCTGACCAGGCTGCGATACTCCCGAGAAACGCTTGCAATGCTCGACGATCTTCGCGCACACGAGTCGTGGGGCCCAGAGCAGATCAAAGAGCATCAGCTTCGTCAGCTCCGGCGGACGCTGGACCATGCAGCCGCGACGGTTCCCTTCTACGCAAACTATCCCCGGGTCACCCTGGAGGCTCCGGAAGATCTGCGGCGCCTGCCCGTGATCGATCGCGAGACGCTGCTTGACGGGCGCGATCAGCTATTTTCTCGCGGCGTACCGGCCAAGCGGCGAATCCTGGCCGGCACCACGGGCACGACGGGCGCAAACGTGCGCGTGGCGTATTCGGAGGACTTGGCTCGGCGGAACTGGGCATTCCTACTGCGGCAACGGGCTTGGGCGAACGTCGCGCCCCGCGAGCCGCGAATCACGTTTCAGGCACCGCGCATCGTGCCGGCGCAGCGAAGCAGCCCGCCATATTGGACTTACAACCTGCTGGAGCGGCAAGTGCTGATGAGCATCTTCCACTTGTCCGAGAGAACGGCGCCTGCGTATCTGGACTTTTTGCGTTTGCACCACGGAGAAGTGCTCGAGGGCTTCCCTTCCGTTCTTGGGATCCTCGCAGATTTCGCGATCGAGGCCGGGGTTCGCATTCCGATGCGCGCTATTTTCACCAGCGGCGAGCCGCTGTATCCGCAGACGCGCTCGAAGATCGAAGCGGCTTTCGGCGTGGGCGCATTCGACACGTACGGCATGACGGAATATTGCGGGCTGATCCAAGAATGCGAGCAGGGCGAAATGCATATGGCGCCGGAGTACGGTTTTCTCGAAATTCTGGATGAGCATGGAAATCCGACGACGCGGGGCGAAGACGGATTTTTCGTTTGGACCGGCTTCCTGAACGACGCGATGCCGCTGATTCGTTACCGCATCGGCGACCGGGGGCGCTGGGGCAGCGGCGCGTGCCGTTGCGGCCGGGCCTTCCCGCTCGTCGTTCCCACGATTACGCGAGAGAGCGATGTGTTGCGTTGCCCGGATGGCCGGCTATTCTCCGCTCGCGCCTTGAATCAACTCTTGAAGCGAGCGACGTCCTTCCGGTTTTGCCAATTTATACATGACAGGACAAACCATGTGGTTGTGCGGGCGGTTGCGCGCGGGAATCTAGTGGATGGGCATACGGCTGACGACTTGATGCAGATTCGAAGCGACCTTCAGGGCCTGCTGGGGGCGTCGATACAGGTGACGGCCGAGGTTGCGTCGGGCCCGATTGTCCGCCGCGGCGGAAAGATGCCGCTCATCGTGGACGAGGTTGCGGCGCCGTGAAGGAACCGCGATTGATCGTAAACGCCGACGACCTCGGCATGAGCCGCGGAATCACCGACGGCATCGTGCTCGCCCACCGGTACGGCTTCGTGACAAGCGCATCGCTTATGACGAACATGCCGGCGGCCGAATATGCGGTGTCGCGTTTGGCAAGCACGCCGCGGCTCGGCGTGGGCGTGCACCTGAACATTACCGCTGGGCGGCCGCTTCTTCCCGCGGGGGCTGTTTCGACTCTGGTCGATGCGAGCGGCCGATTTCACGGAGCCGCGGCGATGAGCCGGAAGCTGTGGCAGTGGAGGGTGGCCGGCGATCAGATCGAAGCCGAATTTCGGGCTCAGATTCAATGGATGAAGGAACGAGGGCTCGTACCAACGCACGCGGACTCGCACCAGCATATGCACATCTATCCGGCGGCGATCGCGCCGTTTGTCCGCGCACTCAGGTCGGAGGGGATCGCTTGCACTCGCGCTCCACGCTCCGTCGCGTGGCCGAGGAAGCGCGGGCTTGGCAGCGACTCGATCGGCGGACCGCATGCGGGTTCACTCACACGGAGAGTTTCCGTTCGACTCTACCGAGGGCTGTTGCAAGAGGTGGCGTTCCGACAATTCGATATGCCCCAAAGCCGTATTTCCTTTTTCTCGCAAGACCGTAGGGACCTGACGGCGCTCGGCGAGCGGTGGAAGTCAACTTTCGCGAACCTGCCGGGCGGTACTTTTGAGTTGGCATGCCATCCCGGCCTTTTCGAACGCGGCTTTTCCGAAAGCGATCCGATACGTCTGCTGCGCGAGGAAGAACTGCATTGGCTCACGGATCGCGACTGGCACGAAGCGCTGGATCGGCGCGGCATTCGCTTGATTTCATACAAGGATCTGGCCACGGCGGAGAATCCGAGCCGTGCCAGGGGCCCCGCCACGGCTGAGGCCGGCGTCCTGCGATGAAATTGTCCGTGGCAATGCAAATTCTCTTTTGGGCCAGCGCCGGCGAGATCGCATACGTTTATTTCGGTTACCCGCTTCTTCTGAAGACGCGCATTTTGGGACGCCGCACCGAATTGGCGCGCCAAGCGCTTCTGCCGTCGATCAGCGTGATCGTGCCGGCGCACAACGAGGAATCGACCATCGAGTGGAAACTGCAGTCTCTGATCGACGCGGACTATCCTCGCGAACTCGTGGAAATTCTCGTGGGCAGCGACGGCTCGTCGGACAAAACCGAAGACGTCGTGCGGCGCTTTCACCACGAAGGCGTGGGACTGATCTCGTTTCCGAGGCAACAGGGCAAGAGCGCCATGCAGAACGGTTTGGTTGCGGTAGCGTCCGGCGAAATTCTCGTTTTCACTGATGCCGATTCGGCATTCCCACCGACGGCGCTGCGTCAGATCACGGAGAACTTCGCCGATTCGCGCGTCGGGCTTGTCACAGCGCACGCCGAATACTCGAACGCAAACGAGACTGGCGTGGCGGACAACGAAAGCCTCTACCTGCGCTACGACACGAGGCTCCGCGAACTCGAGAGCGAGTGCGGAATCCTTGCGATGGCGTCCGGATCGCTTTTCGCGATGCGACGGAGCCTGTGGCAACCGCTCGATCCGGCGCTGGGAGACGATTTCGTGCTCCCGCTGCGCGTCGCCGCAGCCGGGCTGTTCAACGTGATCGACCCGCGCGTGGCGGCGATCACGTACCTCGACCAGAATCGGCCGGTCTCCATGCTGCGCATGAAAATTCGCATCATCAGTAAAGACTTGCGGGCGCTGCTGACGCACCGAAACTTGCTGAACCCGATACGGCACCCCGGAATCGCATTGGGATTGTGGTCGCACAAGCTGTTGCGTTGGCTCGTCTCATATTTTCTATTGGCGCTGTTTGCGAGCAGCACTCTCTTGGTGAGACAACCGTTTTTCCAAGCTGTGTGGTGGCTGCAGGTCTGGTTTTACGGCCTGGCTGCGTTTGGAACGTTGCGGCCGGCCGGCGCCCGCCGCCCGTGGTCCATTCCGGCGTCCTTTTGTCTCGTCAACGCGGCCGCTCTCGCCGGAAGCGTGAAATGCTTTGCAGGCAAGACATCCGGCAAGTGGCAGACTGCGCGAACGCAGGCGACACCCCTGCGCGAGACTTCAAACCTGCCCCTGAGACAGTCGAAATGAAGGGCCGCCAGATCTTTCTCAACGCCGCAACCACAGTGGCTCAAACCCTGGGGAACGCGTGCGTGCTGTTTTTCCTGTATCGATTCCTCATTCGTTCGGTCGGCCTCGAACGCCTCGGAATCTGGTCGCTGGTGCTTGCAACGACCTCGGTGATAACGCTGGCAAATCAGGGTTTTTCTACCAGCATCGTGAAATTCGTGGCGAAATATGCCGCGCGAGAAAACGCGGAGGATCTCGCGACTCTGGTGCAAACGGCCGTGATTTCCGTGGCTCTCGGAATCGGTGCGGCCTCGGCCGGGCTATACCCAGTGGCGCGCGAAATTCTGTATGCAGTGCTGCCCAATGCAAGGCTTGCGGAGGCCTACGCGATTTTGCCGCTCGCGATAGTATCGCTGTGGTTGAACATCCTCGAAGGGGTTCTCCAAGCGGGGCTCGCCGGCCACCAGCTCATCACGGTTTGTAACTACCTCGAATTCGCGGGAGGAGTCTCATATCTCGCGCTTGCTCTCGCGCTGGTGCCGGCACACGGATTGCTCGGCTTGGCCTATGCACAAACGATTCAGGGTGTCGCCTTGCTGTTGGTCACATGGCATCTCTTACGGCGGCGCGTGCCGCGCTTGCCTCTGATGCCGCAGCGATGGAGTCGCGCGATGTTTCGCGAGCTCGGCGGCTACGGATTCCATTTTCAGCTGATCACGTCGACGCAAGCGTTGCGCGAGCCAGTGACCAAAGCCTTGATCACGAGGTTTGGTGGACTTGCAATGACCGGCTTCTACGATCTCGCGGCCCGATGGGTTTTCACTTTTCGGGAGACGATCGTTCAGGGGAACCAAGTGCTGGTCCCGACGATTTCACATCTGCAGGAGAAGGATCCGAAGCTGATATCGGTCGTATATCGGGAATCGTATCGGCTGATTTTCTTTCTCGCGGTGCCGGTGTTTGCGTCGGCCGCGCTCCTGAGCCCACTCGTGGCCCGCATCTGGATCGGTCACTACGAACCGGCGTTTGTCGAGTTCGCGGCGATGTTGGCTGCGGGCTGGCTTGTGAACGTGCTGGCGAATCCAGCCTACGTGGCCGATCTTGGAACCGGGGCCCTGAAATGGGTTTCGATCGGCTGCCTCGTCGCTGCAGCGCTCAATGCCGCGCTTGGATTCGGAGCCGGCGCGCGATTTGGCGGAGTCGGAGTGGTGGCGGCCACGGCCTTTTCGCAAGCGACGGGCTACGGGATCGTGCTCGCCACATACCATCTCCAGAATCGCGTTTCCTTTCGACAATTGCTGCCGCGGGAGAGCCGGCCTGTCGTTGTCGCGAGTCTGGCGGGAGCGGCGGCGCTGCTTCCCCTCTTCTGCGCGGCATATACGAACCCTCGCTTTTCCGCCGGTGCGGCGAAAGGCGCACTGGCGATCCTGATGACGACAATTCTCGTTTTGATGTGGCGGCATCCGATGCGCAAGCAACTCTTCCGGTGGCTGTACAACCAAGCCTCGACCTAAGAGCCGTTCATGAGCATACCGAAGCTGGTGGTCTGGGAGTCCCAATCTCGAGAGCCGATTGTCGCCCGCGTGGCGCTTGCCGGGGACTTTCTGCCCGCCGGGCGTCTCGATCCGATCCCACATGAAGTATGGGAAGACGCGGGAGCAGAAATCGCGCCGTATTTCGAAGACGTCGGAACCTCGTTCGTCAACCTTGAGTGCGCGATCCAGACGGAGGGTCTCGCCGCCCGAAAGCTCACGGGACTTGGCGCCATTGTTTCAGCTCCGGCCACGGCGCTCGATTACTTGACCGCCATCCGCTCGGCGGCTGTGGGCTTTGCGAACAATCATGCGTACGACTTCGGCGCTGCGGGCGTCGAGCGGACGCGCGGCGCGGTCGCCGACAGGAACATGGTGCTGCTGGGCGCGCGAGGAAGCGCCACGGAAGCCCCGGACGTCTACATTTGGCAGGGGCCAAGGAACATCCGAGTGGGACTGTGGGCCGCTGCGAAAGCGTCTCACGATCTGGCTCGTGGACGACGTCCCGGCGTGGAACCGGCAACGCCCCGTCGCGCCAAGCAAGCCCTTGAAGGGATGAAATGCCGGGGCGCACAGCTTAGCATCGCCCTGTTCCATGCCGGCGCCATTCGGGCGAGCCGTCCCGATCCCGCCGACGTGAGGCTCATGGATGCGATCGCGGAAAGCGGCTTTGATATTGTGGCGGCCTCTCACTCGCATCGCATCAGCGGATCGAAGTGCGTGGGCGCCGGGCGAGGACGGCATTCGTTCTGTTTTTATGGGCTGGGCAGCTTGGTCTCAGCGTACGCGGAAGGCCCGATCGAGAGAGAGGGCTTGATTGTCGTCGCGGGTATAAGTGCCGAAGGGAGGCTCGCGAGCGTGGAGCTTAGGCCCGTGCTGTTGGCGCCTTCCGGATTTGGCCAGATCCCTCAGGAGCAAGAGGCTCGAACGATCCTTGACCGGTTTCAACAGCTTTCAAGCGAAATCGCGGACGGCTCATTTCGAAAGCCTTTCTATCGAGAAGTTTCACAGAGCATCCTGAGGCTTTATTTTCGCGACGCCGGCGCTGCGTTTCGCGCGTCGGGATTGCGCGGTCTCGGGCGGAAAGCGGGACGCGTCCGGTTGCGGCATTTGCGGCGCTTGGCGCACGGACTTCTTCGATGAGGGCGGCGAGCCTGGTCGCAGCCGCCGGCGCATTCGGGCTGGTCGTGGCGCTTGCGCCCGCGGTCAGGGCGCTGTGCATTCGCCGCGAGCTCTACGACCGGCCGGGCCCACTGAAAATCCACGCGAAACCGGTTCCGCGCCTTGGCGGCATCGCAGTGACCACCGCGATACTCGGCGGAACCCTCGCCTCGACGCGTTTCTCCCTCGCACACACTTGGTCACTGCTCGTAGCGGTTGCGCTCGTGTTCGTTGTGGGAGTAGTCGACGACGTCCGAGGGCTTTCAGCAGCAATACGGCTCGTCACGCAAATAGCGGCGGGCGCCATCTTGTGGTGCGGCAGCGCGCGGCTAATGATCCCTACCGGCGGCCCGGCGAGCCTTGCGGCCACGTGCCTTCTTACCGTGATGTTCGCCAATGCGCTGAATTTCATCGACGGCGCCGACGGAATCGCCAGCGGCGTCGCTGGAATCATCGCGATCTATTGGGCAATTTTTCCATGGCCTCCCAGAGATTTCATCGCGCCCGCCGTGGCTTGGGCCCTCGCCGGCTCCTGCGCGGGATTCTTAATATTCAATTTCCCCGCACCGGCGGCAAATCCTTTTCTCGGTGATGGAGGTAGCACCGTATTGGGGCTGTGCATGGCATTCTTGGCGATGCACTTCTACGGCGTGCCGGCGGCGAGGGGTCCGCTGCTGCTTTTCCCGCTGCTGCTGGCGGGGCTTCCTTTGCTGGACATGGCTCTTGCGGTCGTTCGCCGGGCGCTTCGCCACGCTTCGCCGCTCTTCGGCGATCGGAGCCATTTTTACGATCTCTTGGCGGCCCGCGGCTACAGTGCTCGTGTTACAGCCCTGATCTGTTACACCATCACAGTTGCGTTCGGCTGCGTCAGCTACGCCGGAATGCGGATAAAAACAGCGCCGTTCCTGGGCCTCGCAGGATTGTGCGTTGGCGCTTTTCTCGTGGCGGCGATTCGGTTGGGAGGGCTGAAGCTCGATAAGAAAGGCGAGCGGGCTTCGACTCAAGTGCTCTCGGAAACCGGAAGAAAGCTTTCGATCAGGTACCGCTCTTGAAGATGGTGCGCGGAGCGCGGCGGTTGCGTTCCTGCGAGCTGGTCTGCTTTTGGGCGTTGCCCAGCTGCACGAGCAGCTTGCGCAGCTTGGCGCGCTCCTCGAGCTCCATATCGATCACTTCGAAGGCGCGCGCTTGCGTATTCGCGTCGCGCACAATCGCCTGAGCGCGCACGGGCTTGGTGCCGCTGTTCAAGCGCAGGTCGACCACGCTGCCCGGGTGCAAGCTTTGCTCGCAGAGGGCCACGCCTCCGCCGAGCGCCATTTCGGGTATCTCCATCCGGAAGCTTTCCTTCAGGCTCGCAGCCGTTGCCGGCACGGGACGCTCGAGCCGCAGACGCGGGTAGCGCCTTTGCCGGATGGCCGACGAATTGGGATCGCGGTCGAGAATTTCAATGGAGAGCTCCGCCACGCTCAAGTCGCTCTGCGGGATGAAGTGGCGCGCCCAGTCGGGGTCGATCTTTTCGAGCGCCTGCGCCGCAACGAGCCGCAACTCCGACGGGTTTGTCCAGCGCCAAGCCTTTTTCGCTTCGGCGACTTTCCTCAAAACCGCTTCCGCGTTGGTGGTGCGGAGGCGCCCCAGAGCCTCGATGGCCTTCAGCCGCAGATACTCGGTCGATCCACGCGGGAGATCGCCTTCGGCAATTCGAAGGAGACGCATGTCCGCGGATATTTCTCCGCTCATCCCGATCTCGTCAATGGCGAGGGGCTGCACAAGAGGATCGAGCAGATCGAAAAGATTGATCAGGAGCCGGCCGTAGTCCGACGCGCCGCTGACGACGATCTGCCGAACAAGGCGGTCGTGCGCGATGCGCTTCCACTGCTTCATGCGATCCGGAAGCGCCCGCTCGACAGCCTCACGGTCCAAACGAACCAAAATGCCGACCGTGTCGATCGCCTCCGTCGGACCGCCCTGCCGAAGCTGTTTGCGCAGGTGATCCAGACCTTCCGGACCGAGCACTTCCATCATGGAAATCAGCAGTTCGCAATCCTCGCGAAAACCAACGCGGCTAAATCGCGTGGCGATCTGCTCGGACGCCTGCTGAGGCAGACGCCGGAGAAGGTCTTTCAGGCCGCCGGGCACGTTGCCGGACTTCATGGACTCGTCGATGAAGTCAGGCAGATGATTTTCAACCCCGATGCGCGGCCGGAGATTTTTCCCTGCTCCGGGACGCTCCGACTCAACATAGTTGAGCATTTCGACGGATCGCTGAATAACCGGATAGGCGCGGTTTTTCTGTGCTTCCTGAGAGAGGCGGACGAACGCGGCTCCAATCAGGCTCTGCAGCTCGGAATCCGTCTCGTCGACGAGACGGAGCCCAACTTCCCGCACGGTGCTCATGAAAAGCTTTTCGTCGGCCTTCGCGTACATCGGCGCAAGTTCGGCGATGCCAATTGCCGTTTGTCGGCGCGCCTCGGTCGTCTTGTCCGAGAGGCATGCCGAATACCTGCTCAGGACTTTTTCGGCTGCCGCAGTCTCTCCGCGCGATTGCATCTGCTCCACATACTCGCGAATTTTGCCCGCCGGAACGCACCAGATGTCGCCGGACTCTATGACCGCTTTCTTTTTCTCGTCTGAGATCAGCGACCAGAATTCCTGTGCCATGCCGTCGACCTGGGATCCGACGTCTAGGCCGGCGCGTTTCATCCTCTGCTCGTACACGCCGAGGATCTTGCGTAGGCCGTCGAGTTCAGCGCTCATATCGTCGAGAAGCTGTCGCACGGCGTCGACCTTCACGTCGCCGCGCTGGTATCGCTCCATCGCGAAGCGGACAGCAATGTTTTCGGCGAGCTTGAGAAGCGTGGGCTTGTCGGAGGCCTCCGCCGGCGCCTGAGCAGCGAGCGCGGCGAGTGCCTGGCTCACGGTGAATCGCGCGCGGCGCGGCAGGGCGGAAAGTCGCGACTGGAACGATGAGGCGTCGAGGTTTTCCTTGGACGCGTCGTTGGTGCGCGCGACCTGCGCCAGCATTTGCAGAATTCCCTGCAGCTCGTCCTGATGCAGCGTCATCAAGCCGGTCTCGACGGCCATCGAACCCGAAGCGCTGCGGGCGGAGCGATTACCGCGAATACCAGAGGACGCGTGTGTCCAGCGCGCCGACGGACCGGTACCGAGTCCGAACGCGCTTGAGACGCCGGCAGGGCCGGATGGCGCAACAGTGCCGGGACCGCCACCGGCGAGGTCTCCTGGCGCAACTGAACCCAGTTGGCCGCTGGCGGGAACCATTTCGGCGGGTCCGCCCGAGTACACCCCGCTCGGCGCAGACGTGCCTGACCCAACTGTGCCCGTGGCCGGCTGGACTGGTGCTCCACCGGCCACACCGGGAGCTTGGGAGTCGCCTGGAACGGCGTGGGCGCCGACGCTGCCGCCCGCGTATTCTCGCGTAGCTGGGCCGCCTGAGCCGCCAGCCGGGAATCCTCCGTAATTTGCACCAACGCCGCCGCCGGGGCCGCCACCGACGCCCGGCGCACCCGGAAGGATGCCGGAACCGCCAGAGACGCCGCCGCCTTGGCCGCCAGAGGTAATAGGAGCCTCTACATGTGAGCTGCTGGCAGTGCCTGAAACTACCAGGCCGCCGGCGGGTCCGCCGGGGCCGGGGCCGCCAAATCCACCACCAGAGCCCATAGATCCCGTGGGCCCACTGGGCGCTTGCCCGGGACCTGGTGCGTTGCCAAATCCGCCGGGGCCGCCCGAGCCTCCGCCAGAAACGCCCGGCTTCGCGAAGCCGCCGGAAGGTCCGACGTGCCATCCAGTGCCCCCGGCTGTGCCAGGGCCTCCGCCCGAGCCAGTTCCGCCCGGCCCTCCGCCATTTCCCGTCCCGCCGCCCGATCCGTCCCCACGGCTGTCGGCCTTTGTGCCTTCAGCTGCGACGATCAATTGGAGAAGCTTCTCGGGGTCATTCAGGAGCTTGTCCGTCTGCTCCGAGTTCATTCCCAGAGTTCGTGCCGCGAGCTGCGCTGCGACCGTCGACTTCGCGACGGCGGAATCGGCCGGCACGAAGCAGACTTCGTTGACGTGCACGTGCGGATCGCCTTGGAGCGCAGCCTTCAGCTGCTCGGCGAGCTGTGTGGGTTTGGTGTTGGAGCCCGTCGGGAAGCCCCTGACGAAGCGCGCGAGGCTCGCCTGAGTGATCTTGGGCGAAAAGTGAATGCTGGCGATTCCCGCGCTCGAAAGCATGCGGGCGAAGCTCTTCTCCGCGGCTGCGGAGTCCAAAGGAGTGCCATCAAGCAGGAGCCGGTCGCCGGAAGCCGCGAGCAGCAGGCCGGCTTGGTCATCGGGGCCAATCGCGGCGCGCAATTCGCTCCAGGCGGTCTCATACTGTTTGGCCGTGCGCGGATGTCCGAAGTCGTACATTCGCGCGAACTTCAACAGAATGTTCAGGCTACGTACGAAAGCGCGGGCTGCGGTAGCTCGAGCGTTGTCGGTGTCGATCGCCATAGTTGGGCGCACAGGCGGCCTCGTACATAGTGAGGTCCGACACCAGAATCGGCAATGGTACGCGTGTCCTTCTTAGTACTGACCCATAGTCCTAGGCTTGGCGATTGGTAACTATTCTACTAATGGCGGCCGGTTGCCCGCGCTTGAGCCAGGGCTCGAGCTGCTGAACGTCGTCCAGAACTACCCGCGCACCCAGCTTGAGAAACATCTCCCGGCGGACCTTGCGCGAGGCCCGGCTCTGGGGCAAGACGCCGGCGAAAGGCAAGTGCGCCGCTTGGGCGGCGAGGGCGTCGTCAATGTTGTCGCCAAGATACAGCGAGCGAGCGGGCTCGCGCCCCGCCAGGATCTTCAGCAATCCTTCCGGATCGGGCTTCGGGTGCTTCACGTCCTCCACCGTCACGACTTGGTTGAAGAATTCTCGCACCTTGAGGCGGTCGAGCGTGTAGTCGGTCTCTTGGGCCACGCGCCCGGTGAAGAGAGCCAGTTCGGAGCGCGCTGCAAGGCGGCGAAGAACAACGCGCGGAAGGAGCCACTTCTCGAGACTCACATTTCCCTTCCCGTTAGTGCCCCAATAGAACTCCACAAATTTGCTCTTTACCTCTTCGTACGGCGCCGTGCCTCCGAGCGAATGCACCCAGGCGGTTGAAAGCTTCCAGTCGTCGTTGAACCCGGATTGACCTTTCCAGTGGTGGAGCTGCGCAGGCGAAACACGTTTGCCGGTGAAGAACCGCACCGTCTCTATTACGGTGCGGTGAAAGGAACCCCGCACGTCCACGAGAACGCCGTCAATGTCGAAGATGATGACTTCAGGATAGGATTTCATTCTGGCGTGGCGCCTGGGCAAGAATTATGCCTGGGGATCGCCCGTCTCTCCCGATTCCGCGGATTGCGCGTCGTCGCTCTCACTTTCTGAGAGAGATTCGGACGGCAAATCGAGGTCGTCGGAAGACCACGCCTCGCCCGGCGCGGGAGCAGGTAACGCCGGTTCCTCCGCCGATTGAGGCCCGCGCCCGCTTTCTGATATCGATTGCTCGCCAACAGGCGGCGCGCTTTCGTCTGAAGGCGCTTTCGCCTTCAAGGTCTCGAGCCTCTTGCCCAGGGCGTCCGCCAGCAGGTTGACGATCAGCTTCGCGCCGCTCCCGTTCGAGTCTTTGAGGGGATTGTAAGCAGCCACTTCGATGGCAGCGAGATGCGGCTGCCTTGCAAAGACATTGAGCGCTTCACGTACCTCGTCGAGTGTCAAGCCGCCAGTGCCCGGGTAATCCGTTGCAGGGAAATCGGCGATCACGTCCACGTCAAAATGCAAGACGCACTCATAGCCCTTGCCGTGAACTCTGTCCACAGCAGCTTGGGCGGCGGCGGCGGGCCCCATTCGCTTGATCTCGTGGACCAGGTAGCGGCGGAGCGGAGACGTTCGCAGTACTTCTTCTTCCGGCGGATCGATTCGGTCGGTGCCGAAAAGGGCGATGTCCGGCTCGCGCACGAGCGGAGGTTCGCCCCAGAAGCGCACTAATTCAGCCGCGCCTCGCCCGGCAACGTGGGAGATCACCATACCGTCGAGCGATCCTGAGGAGGTGGTCGCGGGCGTATGCAAATCAGCGTCCCGGTCCATATAGATCAGGCCGACGTGGCGGAAATACCGACGAAGGCCGGCGACCGTCGCGAGAATCATGGAGCAGTCACCCGTCAGGATCAGGGGCAGTGCGGAGGATTTGACCGCTTGCTCGACTCTCGGCTTCAGGCTTTCGAGCGAAGCGAGGACGCCGGAAATATTTCGCGCGCGAGGGCTTTCCGTGTCTGCTCTGAATACTTGGGGCGGGTCGTCGCCAAGATCGGTGACTTCGTAGCCGATCGACTGGAGCCGCTCGACCAATCCGGCCGCGCGCAACGCAGCAGGGGCGCCTTCGTGGCCCAGGGACATTGCGGCCGCACTCGTGGGTGAGCCCAGCAGTGCGATTTTATTGGGCTGGCGGACGATTTTGGCCGCCACTCATACGCTCCTTGCCATCCAAATGCGCGTGTTCCACCGAAGCTGTCTAGTTCGCCGCGCGTTCCTGCCGGGCAGCCAATTCTGGCGGAAGAGTAAAGCGCACATCCTCGCGAATCAGGTCGAGGTCACGGTGGTTCGTGAATCCGAGCGCGGAGAGGCGCTGGCTGACCTGTTCCACAAGAATCTCGGGCGCGGAAGCGCCGGCTGTCAAACCAAGAGAATTCACGCCTTCGAACCACGAAGCGTCAATATCGCTGGCGTCTTCGATCAGGCGCGCCGGCACACCGGAGCGTTTGGACACTTCCACCAGGCGATTCGAATTCGAACTGTTGGCCGAGCCGACGACCAAAATCAACTGGACTTCGCGGGTAAGGGCCTCCACCGCTTCCTGCCGATTCTGCGTGGCGTAGCAAATATCGTCCGAAGCCGGGCCTGCGATTTTCGGGAAGCGCTGCCGGAGACGGGCCACAATCTCTTGTGTGTCGTAGAGCGAAAGCGTCGTCTGCGTGAGGAAGGCGAGCCGCGAAGGATCGGGCACCTCGAGGCTGTCCACTTCTTCAACGCTGCCGACGACCACCGTCCTGTCGGGCGCTTCGCCCGACGTGCCGACGATTTCCTGATGGTCCCGGTGTCCGATGAGCACCAGCGTCCGCCCTTCGCGCGCAAATTTCAGTGCTTCAAGATGGACCTTCGTAACGAGAGGACAGGTTGCGTCGATCACGCGAAGCTGCCGCTCTTTCGCTTCGCTGCGCACCCGAGGCGGCACGCCATGCGCGCTGAATACCAGTACTGCTCCCACAGGCACTTCCGCAATCGTCTCGACGAAAATGGCGCCCCGACGCCGCAACTGATCCACCACGTAGCGATTGTGCACGATCTCGTGGTGCACGTAGACCGGGCGTCCATACGCTTCGAGCGCGAGTTCAACGATGTCGACCGCACGCACGACGCCGGCGCAGAACCCCCGCGGCCGCACTCGTACGAGCGTCTTCCCCCCGTCGTTCAGCCCCTGAATATTCGTCAGCGTCAATTTACCTCTCCGGGAAAACGATATCTTAACCCGAATAACCGGCTCGCCGCCACTATGTTCCGACCTGACGCAACGAAAAAGTCTTAGTTTAGAGCGGGCTAGGGCTTTCAGGGCGTCAGATGAGGCGATGCAGAACGGCCGGCACGGCGACCAGCAGAAGGATACCGCAGAGGCCATAGGCCGCGACGGAAACCACACCTAAGGGCACAATCGCTATCAATAGGGGGTCGCGACGGTGCCGATATAGGGCCAAAAGCGTCTCAATTGCGCGGATTTCGATCCACATGGCGATGGGCGCAAAAGCGAGCACCGGCCAGACTCTGGCAGGCCCTGCAGGTTCGAAGTGCGTCGCACGGATGACAGGGAGAATCAGCGCAACAGGCAGAAGCGTTAGCCCGGCAGCCCGCCACCAAGCTCGTTTCCTAGCGTACATAAGGAAAGATTATCCCCTCCGAGCCTTCTAAACGATGGTTTTCCGGATTCATAGCTCCAAACGGTTAATAATCGGCCCGCCCAGATCAGGATCGGGTGTCGGGCAATAAAGGACATCCAAACAAATTTCCGCGCGAAAGTGGCCGATTTCTGGTATATCCTCACTTTGGGTGCGTCCTCCGCGCCCATACCGCTGCGCCAGCGGCGCCTCCGACGGTCGGGGGCATCGGGAAACCGAGTCGCGTTCTGCGGTTCTGGTCCCACTCTTTCACCCGAATCCAAGAGTTCAGATGCTCTTCGTTCAGGTCCGTTCCCTGCCGGAGCTCTCTTCTTCGCGCAGGAACATACAGGAGGATCCATGAAGTCTTTTCTCGCGTTTTGCGCCGCGGTGATCCTGGCCGCCTTGTCTTTCACGCCCGCAGTTCAGGCTCAGTCCAATGAACTGATTCCGGGCACACAAGTGCGCCTGAAGCTTGTCAACGGCCTAAGCACTCGCGTGGCTCATGACGGTGATCCCTTCACTGCCGTCGTAGCCGAACCGGTGTTCGCCGGTAGCCAGATGATCTTGCCGGCCGGCGCCATCGTTCACGGAACGATTTCGGCGGTCGACCGCCCGAAGCTGTTTTCGATGTTTCGCGGCGGCGCTTCGATGAACCTCGCGTTCAATTCGATCGAGATAGAGAGCCGCATTTTCCCCGCCCGAATGAGCATCCTTTCCATCTACAGCGGAACGGACGCGGAAAAGCAGCGTAAGGACTTGAAGACCGTGGAAGGCGAGGTCGTCCAGCAGCGGCAGAACGTCAAGGCAGACGTGGAGGACGTGGCAATCGGCACAGCGGGCGGCTCAACCGTCGGCCTCATCTTCAGCCACGTCCTGCGCGGAACCGTGATCGGGCTGGTCGGCGGCGGGGCCTACGTGGTGGCAAAGAAGGGCGGCGAAATCGAATTGCCGGCGCAGACCGGAATGCTCGTGCGGTTGGATTCGAGCGTGTCGTTGCCAACGTCACTGCTGCACAACGCGTCATACACGGCTACGTCTGGCGGCAACTGACGTAATTGGCATCAAACGCAACCGGGAAGTTTGCCTCGCGAATTTGGTAATCGGGACCGCGTCTCCGCGAGAACGCAATTTGCGGTGAGCTTCGACTTGCGCGGCTCGCTAGGCGGCGCCCTTGGCGGCCAACGCTTTGCCCTTCCGCTTGAGGAAGCGATAGAGGCTTGTCCGGCCGATTCCGAGCACTTGCGCGGCGCGGACTCGATTGCTGTTGCACATTTCGAGTACGTGTTCGATGTGGATGCGGCGGACCTCGTCCAACGGCAGCGGGCGCCAGCTCCCTTCCGATGACGAGCCATTCCGGCGTGGCTTCTGCAGATGCTCCGGCAGGTCGGCAACGTCGACGAAATCGGCGTTAGTGGTCAGTGCCGCGCTTGAAATCACGTTCTCGAGCTCGCGGACGTTGCCCGGCCAGTCGTATTGCAGGAGTACGATCTGAGCCCGTCGCGTGAGTCCGTGCAAAGACTTCCCGTATCGCTGGCTGTATTTCTTCAGAAAATGCTGGAGCAGGACCGGGATATCTTCCGGTCTATCGGCGAGCCCCGGCACGCGAATTTCGATGCTGCTCAGACGATAAAAGAGATCTTCCCGGAAACGCCCCGCGAGCACTTCCACTCGCAGATCGCGATTGGTGGCGGCGATAAGCCGGACGTCAACCGTCCTTACTTCGGGCGAACCCACCCGCTGAATCTCGCGGTTCTGGATCACGCGCAAGAGTTTCGCCTGCGTGGCCAGCGAAGTCTCGCCGACCTCATCGAGAAACACGGTGCCGCCATTGGCATACTCAAACAGCCCGGGACGCGTGTCGGTGGCGCCCGTAAAAGCGCCGCGCATATGTCCAAAGAGCTGGCTCTCCAGCAGGGTATCGACAAGGGCCGAGCAATTGCAGACGGCAAACCGCTGAGATGCGACCGGGCTCAATTCATGCAGCGCGCGAGCGACCAATTCCTTGCCCGCGCCCGTCGGCCCAGTAACCAGAACATTCGTATAGTGGCGTGCGACTTTCTTCGCCAGATCGAAAACGTCAAGCATGGCGGGGCTTCGGCCGACAATGCCTTTGAACTGGGAGTTCTGAAAGAGTTTTTCTTCGAGCGAGCGTACTTGCGAGCGTTGCGCAAAGAGCTCCGCCAGGTCGTCCAGCACTTTTTCGAGCCGCGGAAAGTCGACCGGTTTACACAAATAGTCGTACGCGCCGCGCCGGACCGCATCGATGGCGGAGTCCACGGAATAATCGCCGGTGACCAGTATTACGTAAACGCCGGGATCGATCTGAAACACTTTCTCGAGGAAGGTAAGCCCGTCCATTCCGGGCATCCGTAGATCGACCAGCACGACTTTGCATCCGCCGAGACGGACCTTCTGCAGCGCTTCCGATGCGTTGGTGGTTCCGACCGCCGGGAACCCCGCTTTCTCGAGGCGCTCGGTTGACAGTTCGACCTGACTAGCGTCGTCATCCACAACGCAGATGGTCAGATTCTTCCTGGAACTTTCAAGGACGGGTGTTTCTGCGATAGCTCTCATTACCTGCAGATAGGCAAGAAGTGTGCCAGAACGCGCATTTTGCGTTGTTCTGGAATGGAGAAGATTGGAGCGCGTAACCCGTTTGAAACGTAGTTGTTGATCGCCGCCACAAAACCGACCGCCTCGTCACCACTCGCGTCCGTGGCCTTTGTTGCCCGTTAGTCCAGCTTAATTCGTTCCGATCTGGAACCTGCATCTCAAACTAGAACGGTTATGATCAGGCGAGCCTCGATCGGCCGCGCCGACTCCATCGTTCAGGCAACTCTGCTTTGGGAGTCTTCCGTCGCGTCCACAGCATCCTTGAAACGCGCCCTCGGGTGCAGCCTCTCGAGCTGAATGAGGTTTCGGCCGTTCTCGCCGGTCCTGACGGCAGCGGCGCGATACGCGATGGGAAGGCTGTCGCCCGTCCCGAATTGCTGCATGAGCCGGACAAAAATGACGGCTCCCTGGCGCATGGCCGGCCGCAGGCTGATTTCCTTGTCGTCACCGCCGTTCCAATCGAGCGTCGTCTTTTCGACGAAGTAGGCGTCCGATGCGTCCCACCCGGATACTTCGACACGATAACGGTTGGCCTTTGCCGCGTCCTGATTGAATTGAGAGTCCACGTCGTGCCTCCAACCAGGAGGTTGCAGAATCCGGGCCAAAGACGGCCGAGGTCCTCCGATGCAGCGCAAGGACTTGCCGCGAAATCATCGCGAGCGTTCCGCTGCGAACTGTGCCGTTGGCGAAACGTGTGCACCTTTGAACCAACTTCGCGCCGCCTCCCTTGCCTTTCGCGATGGTGGGGCGTGTGCTAGACTCCGCGAAGCGGTCGCGCCACGAGAAAATCTTGCGGCGCGGACCGGCGTTCGGTGGAACTTCGGGCTCTGTGCAACGATTCCCCGCAAACCCCGCCAGGCCCGGAAGGGAGCAACGGTAGCGGGTCAGTTTCGTGTGCCGCGGAGTACCCGAAGTTCCTCTCATCGCACCGGCGCCGGACGCGGGCCGCACGAATTTCTTCATGAGCTACAAAGTCATCGCGCGCAAATATCGACCTACGACGTTCGGTGAGATCGTCGGGCAGCAGCATGTGACGAGGACGCTCGCGAACGCCATCGAGTCGAATCGCGTGGCGCACGCGTATATTTTTTCGGGCGTCCGCGGCGTGGGAAAGACGACTGCCGCGCGCATCCTCGCGAAAGCGCTGAATTGCGCGAGCGGCCCGACGATCAATCCCGACAACACATGCGATTCGTGCCGCGAGATTTCCGCCGGAACCTCGCTCGACGTCCTCGAAATCGACGCCGCTTCTAATCGAGGCATCGATCAGATCCGCGAACTGCGCGAGATGGTTCGCTACGCGCCGGCGTCGAGCCGTTACAAAGTCGTGATTCTCGATGAGGCGCATCAGCTCACCGATGAAGCGTCTAATGCTTTATTGAAAACCCTCGAAGAGCCGCCAGAGCGTGTTGTTTTTATCCTGGCTACCACGCGCGCTGAAGACCTCGTCGAAACAATCAAGTCGCGCGCGCAACTCTTCCAGTTTCGCTCGCTCACGTTTCAGGAGATCGCGGGCGAAATCGAGCGGATTGCCAAGGCGGAGAATCTTCGGATCGATTCGGGCGCGATTGCGGTGCTGGCGCGCGCCGCCGAAGGCAGCATGCGCGACGGCCTGTCGCTGCTCGAGCAGGCCATCGCTTACGCGGGCGAAACCATCACGGACGAGCAGGTGCGCGACCTGCTTGGCGTGGTCGCCGAAAGCGTGCTCGACAGGCTCGTCGAAGCGATCGCGGCGCAATCCGCAGAACGCGCGCTTGAACTGGTGCACCGCCTCATCGCCGACGGACAGAACCTGCAACATTTCTGCCGCGAGGCAATCCGCCACTTTCGCAATCTGCTCGTGGTTCGCGTATGTGGCGCCGACTCCAATCTCGTGGCCGCACCGCAGGACGAGCGGCCGCGCCTCGCACAGCAGGCCGCGCAGTTCGGCGAAGAGGATCTCACGCGATTCTTCAACATTCTGCTGGCGACCGACGACGACCTGCGGCGCAAGCCCGATCCTCGGCTGCATCTCGAGCTCGGCCTGCTTCGTCTGATCAATTCGCAGCGTCTCGCGCCACTCGAGGAAGCGCTGGCCGAACTCCACGGCGAATCGCGACCGCGACCCGCACGAGCCGACTCCAGTGCTGCGCCGCGCGCGACTTCCGCCGCGCCAACGAATTCGTCGTCCTCTTCATCGTTTTCCGTGTCTGCTTCGTCGAGTGCGGCGGCCGTTCGCATGGCCCCGGCCCCGTCTCCGTCGGCGCCTGCGCCGTCAGCGACCGCGCCGCCCGAGTCTCCGGCTCCGACTGTGCGCGCCGCGGCGCCCGTGCCCGCTGCACCACCTCGGGTCGTCGCGCGCGTCGCCGAGGACTTGGCGACGAGTGGCCTTGCGTCCGCGCAAGTCGACGCCATCAAGGCGGCGCTGCAGGGGCAGCGATTTCTTTGGTCGATGGTCGAACACGCGACGCGCTGGGAGATCGAAGGCGGCGAATTGCGGCTCTTCTTCCCGACCGAGAGCCGTGCGCTCGCCGAAATGTTGCAGGCGCGCGACCCGATGGAACGTTTACGCACAGTCTTGAATCAAGTCGTCGGCCAGCCGCTTCGGGTCTGTGTTAAACTGGACTCGACTCGGGCGGCGAATCGCAACTCGGAATTGCTAGCGCGCTTTGAGCAGGATCCGATCGTCCGAACGATGCTCGAAAAGTTCGGAGGGCGGATTTCGCAGGTCAAGCGCCCGGGCGAGGAATAGAGCATGGAAGTAAAAGCGCTACAACAAATGCTCGCGCAGTTCCGGCAGGTGCAGGAAAAGCTCGAGAAGCAGCTTGACGGGCTTTCCGTCGAGGCCTCCGCCGGCGGCGGCATGGTGTCCGTGAAGATGAACGGGCAAAAACAACTCACCGAACTGCGCATCGAACCGGATGTTTTCAAGAGCAAGGATCAGGAGATGCTGCAGGAACTGATTCTGGCGGCTGTAAATGAAGCTAACCGGCGCGTGGACGAAGAACTCTCGAAGCAAGTAAAGGATCTCACAGGCGGACTGCCCGGCGTGATGGGCATGAAGATTCCCGGCCTGTTCTGATTATTCCTACCTATTTTTCCCGTTCCTTCCCTGGATCGACCCGCTTCAAGACTGCATTGCTGAGCCGAGAAAAGGAAACGGCGGCATCCGCCGCTGAAATCACGCGAAAGACGCCGCCGTCGCTAAACGGCCGACCAGTTCGACAGTCTTACTGCCGGGGAGGCGGCCCCATCCGGAAGCTCGCGTCGTGATGGAACAGGCCGATAAGCACGGTCCCCGTGAGAACGTGACCGTCCATCGCCTTCTGTACGTCGTCCCGGCTGGCGCCCTTCGGCAAATCGAGCTTCGTATCGAGCGCAAAAAGCTCAAACGTGTAGTGATGAGCGGGACCAGCCGGGGCGCACGGCCCGAAAAACATTGGTTGGCCGGTAACGTTGGCTGCCTGCACTCCCACCGTCGAATCCGCCTTTACGCCTTCGGGAAGTGAAGTCGCGTCGCCGGGGATGTTGAAAATCATCCAGTGCGTGATGTCGTCAAAAGCCTTGCGAGCGTGCGCGTCGGGATCGTGCAGCAATAGCACAAAACTTTGCGTGCCGGCCGGAGCGTTCGTCCACGCGAGCGGCGGCGACGTCATGTTCGCGGGCGAGGTCATGCTCTTTCCGTCGGGCGAACACGTATATTTGTCGGGGATCGTCGTGCCGTCCGCGAATGCGGAGCTGGTGAGCTGCAAGGGAGGGCCCATCATCGGCCGGCCTCCTCCGCCTCCGCCTTGCTGCGCAACCGCGGGAACAGCACCTGCTGCAAGCAAGAATGCCAAAGTCATGAGCGGTTTTACACCTGTGATTCGCATTCCGTTTGTCCTCCCTTTTTTCGCTCGTCTCAGGATATTTTTTGGAAGCCGGCTCGACTGCCGGTCGGCAAGGCGCCTGATTCTAACTCCCCCGTGCCCTGCGCGCAACGAAGCGCTGAGTCCTGAGACGGAGCCACAGCGGTTTGCGTTTCAAGTTTGGCGAACCGCAAGGAGTTTGCAATAATCTTGGGCCGGTGAACCTGAATGCCTGATTTCGCTCCTTCCGTTTCGCGACTGATCGACGAACTGAAACGCTTGCCGGGGATCGGCCAGAAGACGGCGCAGCGCCTCGCCTTCTATTTGCTGCGCGTCGATCGCGGTCAAGCGCTCGCCCTCTCAGACGCGATTCGCGAAGCGAAAGAGAAAGTGCGCGAGTGCTCGATCTGCAACAACATCACGGACGCCGATCCATGCCTCTTCTGCACGAGCACGACGCGAAACCACGCCCTCATCTGCGTCGTGGAAGAGGCGACCAACATTCAGGCGGTCGAGAAAACGCGCCAGTTCACGGGACTCTACCACGTGCTCGGGGGATCTCTTTCGCCGCTGCAAGGCATCGGCCCGGACCAACTCAAGATCAAGAGCCTGATCGAACGCCTCAAAGGCGGCGCCGTTGAGGAAATCATCATTGCAACGAACCCCACCGCTGAGGGCGAAGCGACCGCCGTCTATCTCTCGAAATTGATCAAGCCGCTCGGCGTGCGAGTCACGCGCATCGCGATGGGCATACCCGTGGGTTCGGACCTCGAATACGCGGACGAAGTGACCATGCTGAAAGCGATGGAAGGGCGCCGCGACCTCTAGTTCCGCTTATTTCTTGTTGTCCTTATCGTGGAAATCGAGCCCAAACGAAGGGTGATCGCGCGTGCCCGTGATCTTGATCGGCAGTTCCGTGCCGCCGTCCTTACCCTCGAAAAAATGATTGAACGGCGTCAGGACCACCGATTTCCAACCGGTCATGGTCTGCGAGAGTTTCGCTTCGAGCCGCAGCTTGCCGCGAAAATCCAGCTGGCCGCTATCGAGATTGTAAGAACCCGCGAGAGCAATCGACGCGCCTTCGACGCCAAAGCTTAAATTCGAAAAATCGATTGCGCCGTTGTTCATTTTGAATTTCCCGGACAGGTCGGATGCTGCGTCGGAGATCTGCTCGTCCTTCGGCTTCCCCTGACCTCGTCGGCTCAAGGAATCAACTTTTCCCTGCACCGTGGAGCTCGTGAAGTGCACTTTCCCGAGCCCGAATTGTCCGTCGAGCTGCAGGCGATCGACGAGATCCTCGTCGTTTTCCGGGATCAGAATCTTGGTTTTGAGATCGGCTGAGCCGGTCATGACCGGTTTGTCGGACTTCACGGCCAGCGTCAAGAAGTCCTCGATGCGCGCGTTATTCGCAACTGCGTCGAGAGCGATCGTCCTCCCTTTGACCTTCGGATAGACGTCGACCACCTCTCCCTGGGTGACGAGCGTCGTGTGCAGGAATTTCGCCGTGACCTTTGTGAGCACCGTATCACCGTTCGTGCCGTCGACGATCGCCGTAAAGTCCGTGTGCAGTGCCATCGGATGATCGGAGGTGCGCAAGCCGAAGTCAGGCGTGTCGGTGGTCCCCTCGACATTCAGGTAGTCGAGCGGGCCGGCGAACGTGCCGGTGGAGGAGAGGATGCCGCGCAGCCCTTTGATGGTGCCCAGGTCGGCATTGAAGAACGTATATTTCGCGCTGACGGGTGTCTCACTCGGCTCCTCTGCCTTCCACGGGCCGAACTCGCCGTCGCAGTGGATGTAGCCTCGCGGTTTGGGATTCGTCAGCAGCGCGTGGAAAGCAGCCGGGCGGTCGAAGCCGAAATCGTTCATGACGAGATGGTGGATCTCGAACTGATTGGGCGGCTTGTCGGAATCCTTGCGGAGAAGCACGAGCAATGCGTCGTCCGCGCGAATCTCGCGGATGACGATCGGATATTTCTCCGCGAGGTTTTCGTCCGTACCGTGAATCATCGGAGGGCCGCCGGGTGTTCGCGGCGGCGTGTGAATCTGCAGCCCGTCCAAATCGACCGTTCCGATCTCGGGGCGGTCCCGCAGCAAGCCCGTAAGCGTCGTGTAGAACGAAACCCGCCGGATTTGAATCAGAGGCGGAATATCGGTGCGCCCGTTGTGGCGCAGAACCAAGCCGTAGACCACCACATGGATTCTCGGATACAGAGTGACGTCAAAATCGTCGAAGTGTACGGAACTCTTGAAGTGCTTCTGTAGGTGATCCTGGACCTCCTGCCGCGCCATCGCCCGGAGCCTTGGCGCCATGATCCGCAGCGTCACGACATAGGCCACGAGGAAGACCACCACCACGCCCACCGCGATCCACTTGCGCCAGTCGCGCATTGCGCCTCTCGATCCGATACGATTCAAGAAAAGACACGGGAGCATTGCGGGCAGGGATTTTAATTCTAGTCTTCGGGCCTCGCCCGGGCTGTACAGACTTCGCTGTAGCGAGACTGGTTCGAATCGTGGATTGCCCGGGCTACGGCAAGTAACCCTTACGCACTCGCTTTGCGGGGTGATCGACCCCGGTAGAGCCTCGGTGCTAACCTTTAGATATCGATAGTCGGAGGACCCGTGGTCGATTCCCTACCGTCGGAAGAGGGCGCCCAGAAGCGTCGAAGCACGCGAATCGTACAAGCTGTGCCAATCACCGTCACGGGTGTTGACGCGCTAGGTCAGCCGTTCAAAGAGCGCACGACGACGGTGATGGTCAACTGTCACGGCTGCAAATACCAGTCGAAACACTACGTGCCTAAGAACTCGACTGTGTCCCTCGACATTCCCCGCCCTGAGGCGGGCGCCCCACATAGGACGCTCGTCGGCCGGGTGATTTGGGTGCAGCGGCCGCGGGCAGTTCGCGAATTGTTCCAAATCGGCGTGGAATTTGAGATTGCCGGCAACGTTTGGGGCATCGCGTTCCCGCCGGACGACTGGTTCCCCGTCCCGGGTGAAGAACCACAAGCGGAGAGTCATCCAGAGAAGCCTGCCGCCCCCGAATTAGGGCCGACCCCGGTGGAGTCCAAGTCCGCCCCCGCATCTTCTGCCTTGACGGAGCTGCGGCCCAAGTTTACCGCGCCGACGGTTGCTGCGCCAGTCGCTAGCGCGAAGCCGCCGGCACAGGCGCCTCCGGCCGTTCCGCCGACTGCGACGTCCGCCGAGAGCCGAATCCACGTGGTGCCGGAACTCGTCGCCGCCGTACCGGCTGCGCCGCCCGAAGCGGCAATGGCGCGTCAGATGGCGAAGCTTGCCGCCGACGTCAAAGACAATCTCGACAAGTCGATCCGCAGAGACGCCCAGACGGCGATCAACGAAGAGATGACCGTCGTGCGGCAGCAGCTGGACGCGCAACTGCACGAAGCCGTCGAGCATGCCATCAAGGTCTCGATGGAGCGCGTCTCCGAATCGAGCGTCCGCAAAGTGGTACAGCAGGCGGCGGAGCAGACCGCGAAAATCGTCGAGGAGGCGCGCAGAGCCACCGAGACGAGCAGCGGTCAGCTCGATGAGAAGATCCGAAGCGCCGTGCAGCAGGCGGTGAGCCATGCAGCCGCCGATGCGGCTCGGCAGGCAGCGGCGCAGGCAGCGACGCAGAATCTCAAGCAAACCGTGGAAGACGCGGTCGCGCGCATCGTCGCCGAGCGCGAGGCTGCATCGCCATCTCTACAGATCCTGGCCAATCCCGAAGCGGCTCAGCAGCAGCTCGACCAGTGGAAGAGGAGCCTCGAGGAAGCGGCGCAGAACATTCATAGCCGCACCCTCGAGCAGTCCCAAACCGACGCAGCCGCGGCAAAGCAGACTTTGAACGAGGCCTTTGAGTCCGTCGTCACGAGCGCCTCGGAAACGTTGGATGCCAAGCTCAGCGAAGCGAGCGCAGCCGCGCTCGCGCGAGCTACCGACGAAGCCAACTCGCAGGCGTCGAATTTGCGCGCGTCCCTCGATCAGATCGTATCCGGGGCACAGTCCACAGTCGAGCAGGCGCGCCGGAGGCTCGATGACATCGCTTCCAGCCGCGCCGACGAGATCGCCCGCCACGCCGATGAACTCGTCGCCGAACGCACAAAGCAGATGGAGCCCGCTCTGCAAAACGCGGCTCAGAGCGTGCTCGACCGATTCTCGACCGAGATCGACCAGAAATTGAGTCCCGGAATCGCCGAAGCTCACGAGGCGCTCTCCGCCCTGGCGAATGCCGGCGAAGAGGCTTCGCAAATCGAAAGCAAGCTCCGCGAACAGGGTCGCCGAGCCTTCGAGCAGGCGGCGCAAATGGAGGCGCAGGCGCAGGCTAAGATCGACGCCCACGCCAGCGCCGCGCAAACGCAGATTCAGGCGCAGCTCGCCGAGCAGGCTGCACGATTCGACGGGCGCCTTCGCGAGCAACTCGACCAAACTGCGACGCAGGCCGCGCACATCCAATCCGCAGTACGCGATCAGATTCGCCAGGCTTCCGAACAAGCCGTCGCAGAGTCTCTCGAGCGCGTAAAGCAAGAGACGGCGAAATTCCCCACTCAGTTTGAGGAATCCTGCCGCGCGACCATCTCCCAAGTGGAAGAGGAGCTCGAGCAAAAGAGTTCGGAGGCGCAGCACACGACGTACGAGGCGCTCTCGAAAGCTTCCGACTGGTACACCAAGAAGGCGCAGACGACCATGCAATCCGCGCTGGAACGCAGCGTCGAGCAATCCACGTCGGCCCTTCGGGATCGCGCCGCTGAAATATCGAGCCTGGTGGCTTCCGAGCTCGATCACTACCGCCGCACCTACGTCGATCACAGTCAGGCGCAGATCGAAGAGATCGCCAAGGAAATCGTCGACCGCGAGCGGGGGCAGATGGCCGAGGTTGCGGAGCTCACGACCTCCGGCTTCGGCGACCGGATCCAGCAACTGGTTGGCGACTCGTTCCGACGTTTCGAGGACGCATCGCGCCAGGCGCTCGAAAAGAATCGCTCCGATCTGGAATACAACCGCGAAGGTGCGCTGGCTGAGTTCCAGAGAAGCCTTGACGATCGAATGCTTTCCGGCATCGAGCAGGCGCGCGACACCCTGCAGATTCAGCTGATGTCCCTGATCGAAGGCTTTGAAGCAAAGCGCCAGGCGGAGCAGGCGGAATGGATGGCGCAGGTGAAGAAATCGGCCGACGAGTCGATCGAAAACTACAAGGCTCGTCTGGAAAATGCCTCCAACTCGTGGCTGCTCGCGTCGGCAACCACGTTGGGCCAAAGCTCTCAGGCGGTAATGGACACCCTCTCCCGATCGGCCGAGAAGCGGCTCCGCGAAGTCTGCGCCGAGGTTCTGGCAGGGATGGGCGATACGCTGAAGGAACGGCTGCTCGGCATTTCAACCGGCTTTTCCACAGAAGAAGACCAAAATCCCGAAAAGAAGAAGTGAGCTCCTGGGATCCTTCGCAGCGGCTTATGCCGGTAAAGCTTCCCGTCCGGAAAAAATCGGCCGAATTTCTGCCTCGACCGCCTTCCGCTATAATGCTGCTCATGTCCAATGGGGCGTATCTGAGCGTTTGGTATCCCGATCTTCCGGAAAGGCTTCTGCTCGAGCGCTTTGGCACGTTCCTCGCCACGGTTCCCTTCTCGGACAAAATGCCCGGCTTCACGCAGCTAACAGTTCGCGCGGTAAACGCCGCGGAGATACCGATTCTTGAGCAGGATTTGCGGCAGATGCCCTTGGACGTTGCCAGCATCCTTGAGATCGCCCAAGAGCACCTGAACGCTGACTGCGCCTACGAGGTGAACTGCTACTGGGATCTTTCCATCTTTGACGCGGCTTCCGGGAAGTGGACGGTCGAGCCCCAACCCCTTGAGATCTCGTGCTACGCCGAGGAGTATGACGACCAGGTTTGGCGCGAAGCGGGGCACGTGCAGGTGAACTTCGGCTTCGAACACCTGTTCACGGGGCACTCGGGCCTGCTGGGATTCGGCCGCGAATTGCGCGCGCCCGCCCAAAGCCCGGAAGAGGCGCGGTTCCTCGAGGCGATGGCCTGGCCCGAGAATCTCGAGAGGTACCACGACGAGACGCGCAAAAATATTCGCAAGCTTCTCGACTGGATTCGCAAGATTGAAGGGGCTGCGGCCATCGAGCGTCTCCGCCTGTGGTCTGAGGGCGAGGAAAACTTCGAGGCACGCATCGAAGAAATACTGGCTGCCAGGTAGTATGATGCTGACCATTGGGTGGGACCGCATGCCTTCAAGCACCTCATTCGCCGGAAATTGCGCGGCAGGACCTCGCCCGCAATCTTTGGACACGGTCCGGAATCCGATTCCGGCCGCACACGTCTAATACACGACCTTGAATGCTATCGCACAACCCGTAGCCCGACCGGTCGCACGGCCAGAACGCAAACCCTCGGGCTGGCGGCACCTGAAGACTCTGCTCCCCTACGTCCGGCGATACAAGGGCATGACGGCGCTCGGCTTGTTGATGCTGGCGCTCATGGCGATCGCCGGCGCTGTTCCGCAACTCGTGCAGGGCATTATCGTCGATTGCCTCACCGGGCTGGCGACGCCCCTCGCCTCCCTGCACGGGACGGCGCGCGCCGCGCTGCGTCCCATACTTTCTTTCTACTCCCCACGGAGCATCCACGCGATTGGGCTCTACTGCACGACGATCGTCGTCGTGATGATCTTCAAAGGGATTTTCTCATTTTGGTCCCGCTGGATTCTGATCGGCGTTTCGCGCGAAATCGAGTACGACATCCGCAACGACCTGCTCGAACGCCTGGTGCGCCTGGAACCCGAGTTTTACGTCCGCAACCGCACGGGCGACTTGATGTCGCGCGCCACGAACGACCTCAACGCCGTACGCATGGTCCTCGGCCCCGGCATCATGTACACGGCCAACACGATCGCCACCAGCGTGCTGGCGCTCTACTACATGGTCCGTCTCTCGGCGGGACTCACGCTATGGGTGCTGATCCCCGTACCGTTTATCGTTGTGTCCGTCTACTACTTTGGGCGAATCGTCCACAGGCTCTCGGAAAAAATTCAGGCGTTGCTTGGAGTGCTTTCCACGCGCGCCCAGGAAAATCTCACGGGCATCCGCGTGGTGCGCGCCTACGCCCAGGAGCAATCCGAGATCGAGTCATTCGATCGCGCGAACCGGGACTACGTCGAGCACAACATCCAGCTCATCACCTCATGGAGCCTCTTCTTTCCCGGCCTCACGACGCTGCTCGGTTTGACGGTCGTCATCCTCCTCGGCGCGGGCGGCGCGAAGGTGATCGGTCGCCATATGGAACTCGGGACTCTGATGTCCTTCTACGGCTTCCTCATCCAGCTCACCTTCCCGATCATCGCGCTTGGCTGGGTGACCAACATCTTCCAGCGCGGCGCCGCTTCCATGGGCCGCCTCCTTTACATTCTCCGCGCAGACCCCGACATCGGCGATACCGCCGCGGCCGCGAGTCCGGAGCGTGGGGCCAACGGGCAGCCGCGCGTCGAGCCTGTGGCCGCGTCCCAAGCCGTGCCGTCCGAAATTCGCGGCGAAATCGAATTCCGCCACTTGACCTTCGCCTATCCCACGGCGCCGAACGAACGCGTTCTGCAGGACATCACGCTCCAAGTGCCCGCCGGATCGACGCTCGCCATTGTCGGCCCCACCGGGAGCGGCAAGTCGACCCTCGCGGCTCTGATCGCGCGTCTCTGGGAAGCGCCCGCCGGCACTTTGCTGATTGACGGCCGCTCGATTCGCGATTATCCGCTCGAACTGCTGCGGCGTTCGATCGGCTACGTGCCGCAGGACACGTTCCTCTTCAGCGAAACGCTGCGCGAAAACATCGCATTCGGCGTTCCAGGAGCCAGCGACGAAGGCGTGCAGCAGTCGGCATCGATCGCCTGCATTTCCGGCGAAATCGAGAGCTTCGCGCGCGGGTACGACACCATGGTCGGCGAGCGCGGCATCACGCTTTCTGGCGGCCAGAAGCAGCGTACGGCCCTCGCTCGCGCCATCATGCGCCAACCGAAAATCCTCGTTCTCGATGATTCGCTTTCGAGCGTCGATACGGACACCGAGGAGCGGATTCTGCGCGGGCTGCGCGGAGTGATGCGCGAGCGCACCACCATCCTGATCGCGCACCGCGTGTCCACGGTGAAGAACGCGGACCAAATCATCGTCTTGCGCGCCGGAAGAATCGTCGAGCGCGGATCCCACGACGAGCTGCTCGCCCACGGCGGCGAATACGCGGAGCTGTATCAAAGGCAATTGCTCGAGGAAGAGCTGGAACGCGAATGAGCGACTTCCGCGAAGAAGAGAAACTCGGCAAAATTTACGACACCCGCTTGACGCGGCGCGTAATGAAGTACCTGCGCCCCTACCGGTGGTACGTCCTGCTGGCCGTGTCGATGAGCCTCGCCTACGTGGTGATGGAGGCGGCCGGACCCTATCTCTTTCACGTGGCAATCGACTGGTACATCGTGCCGGCCCTCGGAAACTCGATTCCGATGTCGAAGGCCGCTCGGGGCCTCATGTGGGCGGTGGCCATCTACGCCGTCGCTCTATTCCTTGGCTTCGGCATCCAGTACTTGCAGGTCCGGATCATGCAGTGGGTCGGGCAGGAGACGATGTACGACCTGCGCAAGGAAATCTTCGAGCACTTGCAGCGCTTGCCGATGAGTTTCTTCGATCGCACACCGTTGGGCCGGCTGGTGACGCGCTGTACCACGGACGTTGACGCCCTCAATGACCTCTTCGCCACCGGCGTGGTCGCGATGCTCAACGATTTCGTGGTGCTGATCGGCTTTGCGGTCTTCCTGCTTTGTTGGAATTTCCGGCTGGGCCTCGCGGCCCTTTCCCCGCTTCCCCTCATGATCCTGCTCACGTATTTCTTCCGGAATCATGTGCGCGACGCGAACCGCCGCATCCGCACGGCCATCGCGCGCATCAACGGATTCCTCCAGGAACACATCAGCGGAATGTCCGTGGTGCAGCTCTTCAACCGGGAGCGCAAATCGCGCGAGCAGTTCGCCGAGTTCAATCGCCTCCACATGGAGGCGTACAAGGACGCGATTGACGCGTTCTCCTATTTCTACCCGGGCGTCGAATTGTTGAGCATGAGCGGCATCGCGCTCGTTTACTTCATTGGCGGCCGCAGAATCATCGCAGGCCCCCTCGAAATCGGGATGCTCGTCTCCTTCGTGCAATACGCACAGCGGTTCTTCCGGCCCATCCAGGACCTGAGCGAGAAATTCAACATTCTGCAGCAGGCCATGGCGGCCTCGGAGCGCATTTTCCAGTTGCTCGACGAGCCCGTCGCGATCGTCCCGGCGGAGGAGACGCGCGAGCTTCCCCGTGTCCGCGGCGAAATCGAGTTTCGCAACGTGTGGTTCGCTTATCGCGGTGGCTCGAATCCGGCCGAGGAAGATTGGGTGTTGCGCGATGTCTCTTTCCACGCGCAGCCGGGGCAAACGATCGCCATTGTCGGCCACACGGGCGCCGGCAAGACCACAATCATTCAGCTTCTTCTGCGCTTCTACGACATTCAACGCGGTCAGATCCTGATCGACGGCGTCGACATCCGCGAAATGAACGTGCAGGATCTGCGGCGGTTGTTCGGCATCGTGCTCCAGGATCCGTTCCTTTTCACTGGCACCCTCGAGTCCAACGTCAAGCTCGGCACCGAATGGATCGACCGTGCGGCCGTGGAGCGCTCGCTGCGCGAGGTTGGCCTCGGCGCTTATCTCGATTCGCAGTCCCGTGGCGTCGACACCCCCGTGTCCGAACGAGGCTCAACGCTCTCCGTGGGTCAGCGCCAATTGGTCAGTTTCGCCCGCGCCCTCGCGCACGACCCGGCGCTCTTGATCCTCGACGAGGCCACGTCCAGCGTCGATACGAAGACCGAGCTCATGATCCGCGATGCGGTCGACCGCCTGCTGAAAAACCGCACCGCGATCGTCATCGCGCACCGGCTCAGCACGATTCAAAATGCGCAGCGCATTCTCGTCTTCCATAAAGGACGCCTCCGCGAACAAGGATCCCATCAGGAGCTGCTTGCTCTGCGCGGCATCTACTACCGCCTCTACCAGCTCCAATATAAGGAGCAGGAACTCGCCCCTTCCCTGCCCGGTACTACCCCTGGATTCTCACAGCCTCTGCCGGCTGATGACTAACGGGGCGCCCCTCGCATGACGCCGCCGAAAATCCTGATCTCCGCCGGGGAAGCCTCGAGCGACATGTACGCGGCTCGTCTTGCCGCGGCGCTGCGCGAACGTACGGGCGCGCAGTTCTTCGGCATGGGTGGCCCCCGCATGGCTGCGGCCGGCGTAGAGCTGGTCGCCGACTACCACGAAGTCGCGGTCGTTGGCATCACCGAGGTGGTCCACAAGATTCCCACCGTGATCGGCGTACAGAACCGGCTCGCCCGCGAAGCGGCCTCGCGTAAGGCTGCGCTCGCCATTCTCGTCGATTCGCCTGGCACACACCTCGGCGTCGCGCGCCGCCTCAAGAACCGCGCCATTCCGGTCGGCTACTTCATTGGTCCCCAGGTGTGGGCGTGGCGTGCGGGGCGCGTTCGGGTCGTCAAGCGCGTCGTGAACCGGATGGTTGTGATCTTTCCCTTCGAGGAGAAAATCTACCGCGACGCAGGTGTTCCCGTGGACTTCGTTGGGCATCCGCTCGTCGATGTCGTTCACGCTTCTATGAACCGGGCCGAGTTTGCCGAGCGCCACGGACTCGACTCCGAGCGCTTGATCATCACGCTACTGCCCGGCAGCCGCCGCAATGAGATCAGGCAGAATTTTCCCGCCATACTCGATGCTTGCGAACTTCTCTCGCGCGAAATCAAGCCGTCCGGCGCACTGCAATTCGTCCACGCGGCCGCGCCCAATCTTCCGGCCGATCTCTTCGAGGCTTTTGGCCCCCGGCCGGGCGTCACGATCCGGCGCGTCGAGGGCGCAACGTACGACGCGCTCGCGGCGGCCGATTGCGCGATTGTCGCAAGCGGCACGGCCACGATCGAGGCCGCGCTCCTCGGCACGCCGATGGTGGTCGTGTATCGCGTCGCTCGCTCGACGGCCGCGATCCTTCGCCGCATGCTCCGCACACCCTTCATCAGCATGGCAAATCTCGTCGCCGCCCGCCGCGTGGTTCCCGAACTCATTCAGGACGACTTCACGCCACAGGCCGTGGCCGCCGAAGTCCGCTACCTGCTCGAATCGCCCGATGGCCGCGACGCGATGGTCTCGGGGCTCGCCGAGGTCCGTTCAAGACTCGGCCCGGGCGGCGCGATTGAGCGGGCAGCCGACGTCTTCGCCAGGATGCTGTAGGGCCCCGCTCCGGGCAACTGCCAGGGGTTATCTGGTATCTTAAGGTAGGCGTGCAGTTATAACCTTGTCGCGAGGGACCTTTCTTGCTCAGAATCGATCGATTGTTCACCGCCCTGGCGGCCCTGGGGATGTTTCTCCTCGCCACCGGCGCTGCACGCGCGCAGGCCACTCACGCGTTTCCCTTCCGTGCCACGAATTACGACGTCGAAGTGATGCTTCATCCGGAAGACCAGACGATATCGGCGCTGGTGAAAGTGAAGTTCGTCGCGACGCAAGTTTCCCGGACCCTGCTCGTCGAATTGCACCCCGATCTGCGCGTCAATTCCGTCAAGACGGCGGACGGCCAACAACTCAGCTTCGACCGCGACAACGATTCGCCGCTTCTCCTCAGCGTGGCTTTGCCCGGAACAGCCACCCCGGGCAAGGAAGTCGATCTCGTGTTCGACTATGCCGGCCCGATTTCGAGCGAAGACGACAGCCCGACCAGGGGCGTACGGTTTGCCTCAGTCGACAAGACTTCGGCATACCTTCTTTTGCCTGCGCGGTGGTTCCCGCTCACGAACTATCCCGCCAATCGATACACCGGCACATTTCGGATTATCGTCCCCGACACATTCGTGGTCGTCGGCACAGGCAAGGCCGATTCCCCGACGTCGATGCCGGGAATCGGGAAGGGGCCCGGCCAGTCGGAATACGTATTCCACTGCGACCAGGCCGGTCCCGTCGGTTCTTTCGTCGCCGGGACCCTGCAGCTTTCACCGGTTTCCGCGCAGGGCTATCAGTTCTCGATCTACACCCCGCCGGCCCAGGCTTCCACCGCCCAGTCGTACGGGAACTCGCTCGCGCAGATCATGAGCTATTTTTCGGATACATTCGGCAGCTTTGCCACGCAACCCAGCCTGACCGTGGCCCAAATGCCAGACGGTTCTCTCGCAGGATATTCCGCGCCCGGGTTGCTCTTGATCAGCGCGCGTCAATGGACGACTCGCGCGAACGACCGCATGCTCTCGCAGCTCGCGGCCGGCCAATGGTGGGGCGTGCAGGTGCTGCCGGCTACGCCATCTGACGTTTGGATCACCGATGGCCTCTCGCGCTATGCCGAAGCCATGTACGCCGAGCAATCGGACGGAGTGGCTGGGCTCAATCGTGCGCTCGAGGATTTCGCGGTGGGCGCTCTGATGTACGAGGACGTGAGCCCGATCTCCCAGGCTGGTCACCTCGAGCGTTACTCCGATCAATATCATTCCATCGTCTACGACAAAGGCGCGATGGTGTTCCACATGCTTCGCGCGGAACTCGGCGACGACGCTTTCAATTCCCTGCTGCACGATTTCTACAAAGCGCATGCCGGCAAGACGGCTACGATCGACGAATTCCGCAAGATGGCAGCCGCAAAGCTTCCGCCGCCCAAGAAGGGCGATCCGCCCGTCAATCTGCTTTCCTTCTTTTCGCAGTGGCTCGATTCCACCGGCGTACCCGAATTTCAACTGGACTATATCGTTTACCGCACGCCCAAAGGCTTCCAGGTGATCGGCAAGATTCGCCAGGACCTCGACACGTTCCGCATGCCGGTCGAGATGAAGGTGGATACCGAGGGAAACCCCGTCTACAAGAAAATTCTCGTGACCGGCACAAGCACCGAATTCGAGATCGACACCTTCGGGCGCCCGAAGCCGAACGGTATCATCATCGATCCCAACAACAATTTGCTCAAATCCAGCCCGCGGCTGCGGGTGCGGGCCACGATCGCACGCGGTGAAGCGCTCGCCCAGATCGGCAAGTATTACGAAGCGATTCAGGAGTATCAGCGCGCCCTGGACGTGCAGCCGACCAATTCGCTTGCGCATTTCCGCATGGGCGAAGCGATGTTCTACCAGAAGAATTTTCAGGCCGCTGCGAATGCCTTTCGGGCCGCGCTCGGAGGCGATCTCGATCCCAAGTGGACCGAAGTCTGGAGCCACATCTACATCGGCAAGATCTATGACCTGCTCGGCCAGCGGGAGCGCGCCGTCAACGAGTACAGCCTCGCCCAGCACACCAACGACAACACGGCTGGGGCGCAGCAGGAAGCTTTGTACTACATGAAGAAACCCTATGCCGGAGACAACACGGCTTCGGCAGCCACGCCCTCAGCAAGCGGCACTCCCGCGCAGACCCCTACGACCCCGGCGCAGAGCGAAAAGCCGTCGAGCGACGAACCCACGCTCAAGCGCCGCGACCCGAGCAACTGATGCGCTTGGGCCTTCAAACGATTGGATTTTTCTGGATAACACTAACCTCAGTTGGGCTCAAAACCCTTGGCCCGCAAATCCCGGAAGGCTTCCTGGAAAATTTTCAGCGCCTCTTGGTCGAATAGCACGAAGTAGATTTTCTCGATCGACGTGGGGCCCTGCAAATGCTTAGCGGCCTCGATCAGCATAATTTCCGCACATTCGCGCATCCCGAACCCGGCGATTCCCGTGCCGACTGCTGGAAATGCGATCGTTCGCAACCCGTTCTGCGCCGCGATGCGCAGCGAATGCGCCGTCGAGCTTCGCAGCGCCAGCCCGGACGTTCTCCCGCCGAGTTCCATGCTCGCCGCGTGAATCACGTGGCGTGCCTTCAGATCTCCGCCTGGAGTAATCGCAGCGCCGCCCACTGGAATCGTGCCGATCTCGTTGCACTCAGCCTGGATCCTCGGGCCGCCCTTGCGGCGGATCGCTCCCGCCACGCCTCCGCCAAGCTGCAGATCGTTGTTCGCGGCGTTGACGATCGCCTCCGTATCCATCTCCGTGAGATCGCCCTGCCTTATCTCGATCCGGTCCGCGACAACCGCAGCGCTGGCCGCGGCCTCCGCGTGCTTTCCCGCGGTCCCAGCGCTCGCCTTGCTCCGCGCCCGTTTAGAGCCTCGCGATGCCGTCTTCATCGAACCCTACGACCACGCGTCCTCCGGCGACGATCACCGGCCGCCGGATCAGGTTTGGCTCCTTGGCCATCTTGCGAATCGCTTCTTTTCTCGTGGGCGGCTCTTCCTTCATGTTTTCCTTGCGATAGACCTCGTTGCGCGTGTTCAGGAACTGGGTGTAGTCGCGCTTCCCGATCAGTTTCTCAAGCTCCGAGGAACTCAGTCGCTCCTTCGCAAGGTCGCGGAAATACAATTGAAAGCCTCGCCGTTCCATGAACTTCCTCGCCTTGCGGCACGTGGTACACGAAGGCTTCTGCATGAACAGCACCTTCTTGCCGGCCTTTGCTCTCGGGCGTCTCGCACGCGGTTTTGTCGCAGCCATCTCGTCCTCCTCAATATGTTTGACGCTGAAAGTCGGTTGCGGCTTCAGTGGCCGCGAAAATGCGGCTGGCGCTTTTCAGCGAAAGCGGCGAGGCCTTCGGCACAGTCCTCGGACAAAAAGCAGTGAACCTGAAGCCGGTTCTCCTCATCGATCGTGGCCTCGAGTTGTGTGCGCGCGTCGCTGATCATGGTTCGCTTTACGTCGCGGTAGGCGAGAGGCGGACCCGCCGCCACCGTTTCGGCAAGCTTTCGGGTCTCGTCCGCGAATGTATCCTGCGGATGGACGCGGTAGACGATACCGATCCGGCAGGCCTCCGCCGCCGTCAGTCTTTCCGAGGTATAGAACATTTCCGACGCTCGCGACAACCCTACCAGCCGTGGCAAAAAGAACGTGGCGCCCAGGTCGGGATACAAACCCAGCTGCGCGAAAGCCTGTTTGAACATGGCTTGATCGGACGCGATGCGCAGGTCGCATGCCAGCGCAAGACTCATGCCTCCGCCGGCGGCCGGCCCGTTCACCGCCGCAATCACCAGCTTTGGCATCGTCGCAATCGCCAGGCAGACCTCCTTGCCCGCCGCGAGCAAGGCCTGAAAATCGTGCACCGAGTGTCTCATCCGCGCGTCGCGAATGTAATCGATGTCGCCGCCCGCGCAGAATCCGCGCCCAGCGCCGGTCAGCACGACGGCGCGCACCGACTTGTCGTCGCCCGCCCGGAGTAGCGCCTGTACTAGAGCGCGCGCCAATTCCGGATTCAGGGCGTTGAGTTTCTCGGGGCGGTTCAGACGCAAAGTGAGTACGGAACCCGACCGCTCCTCGAGAACCAGCTGGCGCGTGGCTTGTTGGGTGCTGCTCATGCCGCTTCCGCTCTCCCGGAACTCCCGAACCGCTAACTCTTGATGCTGTGCAACAACGCTGCAAGCTGTTTGAAATACCGCTTCTTCACTCCGGCGCTCGTTCCCGCGTTTTGCGCGCTCGTCGAAGGCAACACGAAAACGCGCGCCCCGTACAGCTGCTCTTTTTGCAGCCCGAGCTTGCAGGGACGTCCCGTGAATTTCTCGTATGTCATTTTCCCGTGGAACGCGATCACGCGCGGACGCATCTCCTCGAGCTTTTGCGCCAGCAGCACTCGTCCCTCCGCGAACTCCTCCCGTTCGATCTCCTCCACGCCGCGCGTCGGCCGCTTCACCAGGTCCGTCATGCCGATGCCGAATTCCACCAGCCGCCGGTCGTCCTGATAGCCGAGCGGCTCGGGTATCACACCCGCCTCGTACATGATCGGCCAGAACTGATTGTTGCGCCCGGCATAGTAGTGCCCCACTCGGGCCGAACGGTCGCCCGGGTTGCACCCCACCAGAATCATCCTCATGCCCTTGCGCAGGTAATCGGGGAGTGTCCGCATGTGCCTCTAGGCGACGCTATGATAATACATTCCCGTCGGCGGAAATGCCGAAAGCTGTGCTACGCTTTTGTATGGACAGGTTTTCGATGAGTTCCCCAAAGCTCGATCCGGTCAACCCGCGCCCACTGCCGTCCACGGTCGTGAAGGACGACGAGCCCACCCTCGTCGCGGCCGCCAAAGCAGGCGATATTTCCGCGTTTGAAACGCTTGTCGGGCGCTACGAACGCAAGATCTTTCGTCTCGCTCAGAACATCACCCAGAATCGCGAAGATGCCGAAGACGCGATGCAGGAATCCTTCCTTAAGGCATATGAGCATCTCGCCGAGTTTCAGGGAAATTCACGCTTCTATACCTGGCTCGTGCGCATCGCCGTCAACCAGGCTCTCATGAAGCTTCGCCGTCGCCGCCCCAACGTCGTCTCGCTCGATCAGGAGCTCGATACCGGCGAGGACATGATGCCCCGGGAGGTGGAAGATTGGGGCCCTTCGCCCGAAGAACGCTACGGCCAGACGGAACTTTCCGGTATTCTTGGGAAAGTGATCGGAGAGCTCGATCCCCCTTTCCGAATCGTTTTCCAGTTGCGAGACATCGAAGAATTGTCGACCGAGGAAACAGCCGAAGCCTTGGGGCTTTCCGTTCCGGCCGTTAAATCACGGCTTTTGCGGGCGCGGCTCAAGCTGCGCGAAAAGCTGAACCAATTCTTTCGGCGGGGAGAACATCGGTGAAGTGCAAAGCGATCATCAACGAACTGGCCGACTACCTCGACGAAGCTCTCGATCCCACGCTCCGCGCCTCGATCGAACAGCACCTCGGGAACTGCAAGGATTGCCGCATCGTCGTCGACACCTGCCAGAAAACGATTCAGATCTTTTGCAATTCCGAGCCGGCTCCTTTGCCTGAGGACACGCGCGAGCGCCTGCACGAGGCGCTTCTAAGGCGTTTGCGCCTTCGCAAGGCGAAATCGCCCGACGGCCAGCGCGCCTAGCCTTCTCCCTGCCACATCGGAATTTCGCGTCCCATTCCACGCTGCTTTGCCAGCTCGTACACTCGCCCGGCAACGACGACATCCTCGATCGCGATCCCGTTCGACTTGAAAAGCGTCACTTGATCCCGGCTCGTGCGGGCCGCTGCCTTCCCCGCCACGATGTCCGCGAATTCGCTCACCGTGCTCCAGCGTGACTCGTCGCCTGCAAACGCCTGGATCAGATCGCCCGACTCGATCTTCGATTGCTCCACGGAGTCCGCTGCAATCACGTTGCAGCGCCGCACCGTCTCGGCATCGATCTCGCGTTTCTCCGCGAAGTTCACTCCGATCGCGCTGACGTGCATGCCTGGCTCGACCCATTGGCCCTCGAGCACCGGTGTTTTCGAGTTGGTCGCCGTGATCACGATGTCCGTTCCTCGCACCGCTTCCTCGGCGGATGGTGCAGGCGTCACCGGAATTCCCAGGCGTTTCGTCATCTCCTTCGCGAACGTCTCACGCCGCTGCGGGTCTCTGCCGAAGGCGCGAATCCGCTCGATTTTCATCGCCGTAGCCACCGCTTCGAGCTGGGTGCGCGCTTGTAATCCCGTTCCGATGATGCTCACCGCGCGCGCGTCTCCGCGCGCCATCACTTTCGCCGCCACCCCGCTCGCCGCACCGGTGCGCATCTGGCCGAGATAGTCCGCTTCGATCAGTGCCACCATTTCACCCGTTTCCGCGCGAAACAGCGGCACCACGAACCGCGCCCTGCCGTGCGAGATCGAGTAAATCTTTAGTCCCAGGTAACCTCCCGCTGCATCCGAAGCGGCCATGTAGTTCAAGATCGTCTGCCCGGGAATGACCAGCCTTCTTCTTGGATGCGAGACGCCGCTGCGATCGCCGAGCCGCCGAAACGATGTCTCGACTCCCTCGAGTGCCATCGGCATCGTCAGTATCGCCCGGACGTCCTCTTCCGTCAGCAGCAGTGGCATGGATTGCCTCGCATGAAAATACGTAACGCCTGCGAAATATCAGAAGTTGATTCGATACCGAAGGACACGCGATCCAGGCGCATCCAGCACCAGGAGTTCCTTCCGCGGGCTCACCGCAAGCAGTGGCGCCGCTCGGGTTCCCTGCCCAAGCTCCGGCGCCAAATCCATGTCGGGTTTCGACTGCCCGTCCGGGGACCACGCGTGAAGCGTGCGCCCATCGGCGTCCATCGCGAAAATTCCGATAGGTGACACGGCGAAGGCGTCGCTCAGCCTCCCGCTGCCGCCGTTCGCCTTCATCTCCGCCACAAAGCTTCCCTCCGACGTGAACTTCAAGATCCGCCCCGCGTCTCCGTCCAGCACGTAGACCGACCCATCCGCGGCCGACGCAACCGACCTCGGCCTCACTCGCACGCCGGCGTCGCTCGCCGCGGGCGTCCACGTTTTCGTCAAGCGGAATCGCGGCGTGTAGGTGAATATCCGGTCCGCCTCCGCGTCGAGAATCTGGATCAGCCCGCCGTCATCGACCGCAACGCTCAGCATGTCTTCGCCATTCGCGTGCGTCTTCAACCTTACCTGGTGGTAGCGGTCGCCATTCGGGAAAAATACGAACGTGCTCGAGCTCGTCAGCTCCGTCACATAGATTGCTCCGCCGCTGTCCACGGTGATCGACTGCGGATCCTTCAGCCCGTTTTCCTGGAAAGAAAGCAGCGGCGTGCCGTCCGTATCGAATTTGTGCACGAAGTGGCTGCCTGCATCGGCGATATACGCCTTTCCCACGCTGTCGGTCGCGATGCAGGTCGGCTCATCCAGTTGGCCCGGACCCTCGCCTTTCGTGCCCCATTGGCCGATGTAGGAAAGCGCCGGCGGCGCCGGATGACTTGCCTCCACGTGCGTCTCCGATCGCGCGCATCCGCCGGTCGCGCACGTCAGGACGATTAGCGCCGTCACCATCGCGGCGCGCGAAATACCGCGCAGCCCCGTAGCGTGCACGCCCGCTCCCAAAGCCCTTGACCTCTCTTGATCGGCTCTATCCACGTCCGTGTTTCCGTTTCTTCGGCTGCGAGCCTTCGGCCCGCTCCAGCCTCACGATCGTCTGATGCATGTGATAGGACCGCACGTCAGCCGCGCCGGCGCTCCAATCTTCAAACGAAAACGCGGCGTCTCCGCCGGCCGCCTTGCCCGCGGTCAGATTCAGCGGCAACTTGCCGCAAAGATCGCTCTCGACGAACGCCGTCTCATACCGGTCTCTCTGCTTGCCCCAGGTGAAAACCCGAATCAGCGTGAAGTCACACGGTTGCCCTTCTCCGCCGCGAGTCCCTAGCACGAGGTATTGGGGCCTCGTCGTTCCGGAATCATCGATCACGTGGTTGAGTTCGTACCACGCCACGATCCGCATGCCCGCCGAGCTCGCGTAGTCCGGAAGCGGTTCCGGAACGTCCAAGTCCACGAAACGCCCGAGCACCCACCCGGAAAGGGTCAGCCCTTCTTTCGAAAGCGACTGCACGTGCGCGCGAACCAGCCACCAGTCTTCTTTCTTGGTTTCCACCGGCGTGTTCTCGCTGGTGTCCGCGATCTTGGTGGTCGACGCCGTGGGCACGGCCACCGTACGCCGTTCGAACAGGTCCACGGGAACATTTTTGTCCAGCTGCCGAATCCGCGCCGCATCCCGCGCGGGTTCGATGTGCAGGTTCGTCAGCACACGCGTGTGTCCGCGGGCCTGGATCGGCATTCTGGCCGTTTCCCCTTCGAGATCCTGCGCCTCCCGCCAGAACTCTGCGGAGAGCAACTGGTCCTGGTCGGTCCACCCGACCGTCCCTGCGGTCGTTCGCACCTTGACGTCATCCTCGAAGCGATCGAGCACGTCGACGCGATCTCCAAACGCCACCGTCGCGACGGGTTCGCGCACCTGCGCGGTCGTGCTCCATAGGGTCACTTGGCGGCTGCCGATATACGCGGTCTCGAGCGGAGGCTTCGCGTGGTGAAAGTGCCGGTACGCGGCGAAAGCGATGATCAGGACCAGCGCGAAGCCGATAAGAAGCTTCCGGATCATGCTCGATCCTCGAGCCTCACGGCCACACCAGATTTTCGTGAGCTGGGTCTCATGCCGGACTTCTCCGGGGTAAGCAAGAATTCTACACTAACGCGCGAGTTCGCTTTCGCCGCGCAGCCGGAAAAAAAGTTGGATGTGTCGGAAAAGGTCTGTGTTGTGTTCTGCTACAATCCGGCTCGGTCGCGTGCGGCCGTGCGCTGGCCGGTCGGAACACCAAGGAGATATTTCGGATGCAAGGCCTCGAAAAACTCAAGCCGCTCGCATTGCTGCTCTTAAGGGTGACTTTGGGAGTTATCTTTATCTATCACGGCTATCCGAAGCTCTTCGGCCACACGCGGCAGACCATGGACGCTTTCGCTCATATGGGTTTCCCGCCCTACTTCGCGTATCTCGCGGGCGTGATTGAATTTTTTGGGGGATGTCTTCTGCTGATCGGGCTTTTCACCCGAATCGCCGGGTTGTTGATCGCCGCGGAGATGGCCGTGGCGCTCGTCCAGGTCCAAAGGATTCTCGAGGCCCCCCGCGCCGTGCACAACTACGAGTTCCCCCTCGTGCTGGCCGCCGCGGCGTTCACCCTCGCATCGCTGGGCGCGGGCCTGATATCTTTCGATCACGTGCTCTTCCACGGAGGCGGTGGACGCTCCTCCGCGCCCCGCAAGGCGAAAAGCAAGAATTGACCGGTCGGCCTGGGCTGGTTAGACGGCCTGCGTCGAGTTCGGCGCGGTTGCCGGAGGAGCCGCGAACGTGACGGGCGGGGCCATCGGCAGCACGAGCCACGCCACGAAGTAGCCGAGCAACGCAGGCACGACCGGCACCGGCATCAGCACCGCCAGCACCCATATCAGCCTCACCAGCGTCGAATCGACCTCAAAGTACTCCGCGATTCCGCCACACACTCCGGCGATCTTGCAATCCACGCTTGAGCGCATCAGTCGCTTCGTGGCCCGGGGTACCCCGACGGGCGACACGTGCTGCCGCGCGCCGCAGAAATAGCAGAAATTCGAGTACTCCGCGATGTCCCTCTGGCAGTGTCCGCAAGTCATGCGATCCTCCCCGGCATGGTGCCGCGCAACCAGCCGTCTCTACTGTTATGTACGTTCGAAGTGGTCGAAAAGTTCCGGTCGCAGCTCAGTAGGCGGCGAGGTCGCGAACCGCGCGCGCGATGTCCTTTGTTTGCGGCAGAATTGCGTCCTCAAGCCCCGGGTGGTACGCACAGAAGGTGTCCGTGGCGGCCACGCGGCGCACCGGCGCATCGAGTTCGTCGAAAAGCTCGTCGGCGATTCGCGCGGCGATTTCCGCACCGTAGCCCCACGACCGCGAGTCCTCATAAGCAACGATCACCCGGTTCGTCTTCGTCACGCTCGCAGCGATCGCTTCCCAGTCATACGGGCTCAGACTGCGCAGATCGATGATTTCAGTTGATATGCCCTCGCGCGCAAGCTCGGCCGCGGCCACTTCCGCGCGATGGACCACGGCGCCATAGGTAATCACGCTCACGTCCTTGCCCTCGCGCGCCACCCGCGCCTTGCCGAAGGGCACCGTGAAGTCCGGCCCCGGATAGTGCGCGCGGTTGTAGGGCTGCCGGTAGAGATGCTTGTGCTCGAGGAACATCACTGGGTCATCGGAACGAATCGCCGTGCGCAGCAAGCCGCACAGATCGAGCGCCGTCGAAGGCATCACCACGCGTAATCCCGGGATGTGCGTGAACGTCACCTCGCCGCTCTGGCTGTGATAGATCGCGCCGCCCGTCAGGTATCCGCCAATCGCCACGCGAACGACCATGGGACACTTGAAGTGGCCCATCGACCGCCACCGCACCAGCGGCAACTCGTCGCGCAGTTGCATCATGGCCGGCCAGATGTAGTCGAAAAACTGAATTTCCACCACAGGCTTCAGCCCGCGTATCGCCATCCCGATGCCCCGCCCGACGATGCCCGCCTCCGCGATCGGCGCGTCGAAAACTCGTTTCAGCCCGTACCGCCGCTGGAGCCCCGAAGTCGCCTTGAACACGCCGCCTTTCCCTTTCACACTGGCAAGGTTTTCTTCGCGGCTGCAGTCGGCCACGTCCTCCCCGAAAATCACGATCCGCTCGTCGCGTGACATTTCGTCCGCCAGCGTGGTGGAAATCATCTCGACCATCGTTTTCGTGGCGCCGTGCGAATGGCCGTTAGTCTTGGGAACGCTCTCGAATTCCTTCCCCGTCGCATCCACATCGGGCGAATACAGGCATTCGTAGATCGACTCGGGATGCGGCGCCTCGGCGGCGAGCGCCCGGTCCGTCGCTTCGAGAACTTCTTTCTCGACGTCGCTCTCGAGCGCTTCGATATCGTGCTCGTCCAGAATCCCCTCGCGCACGAGAAACAGCCCGAATTTCGGCACGGGATCGCGGTGCGCCTCCGCTTCGCGCTCTTCCGGCGTCTTGTACAGCTTCTCGTCGTCGGAAAGCGAATGCGAGTAGGGCCGTATCACGTGCGCGTGGACCAGGGCCGGCCCCCGCCGCGCCCGGCAGTGCGCTACCGCCGCGCTCAACGCCGCGTAGCTTTCGAGCGGATCGGTGCCGTCGCACTCTTCGAAGTGGAAATTCGGAAAATTTGCGACGAGCTTCGAGATATTGCCGCCAGGCGTCTGCGCCTCGATCGGAACCGAAATGGCGTACCCGTTGTCCTCCACGAGGAACAACACAGGCGCGCGGCGCAAACTTGCCGCGCTCACGGCCTCGTAGAACTCGCCTTCGCTCGTCGAGCCGTCGCCTCCCGACACATACGCCAACTCGTCGCGATGATGGCTCACCGACTCGCCCAGCGGAGCCTTGCGCGCCTGATCGAGCGCCTTTGGAAATTGGTCGTAGTAAAGGCCGGCTTCGATCGCACCCACCGCGTGCAACCACTGCATCCCGGTGGCCGAGGCCCCCGGCACGATGTTCAACCGGTGATTGCCCCAGTGCGAAGGCATCTGGCGCCCGCCCGACGAGGGATCGTCCTTCGCCCCCACCGCCTGCAGCAGCATTTCGTACGGAGTTACGCCCAGCGCCAGCGCCAGCGCCCGGTCCCGATAGTAGGGAAAGAACCAGTCATAGCCCGGCTTCAGCAGCAGGCCCGCAGCCGCCAGCACACCCTCGTGGCCCGCACCGCTGATCTGGAAGAAGATCTTGTTTTGCCGCTTGAGTTGGATTTCCCGGTCGTCGATCCGCCGCGAAAGGAACATCGTGCGGTAGATCCGAACCAGCGTGTCTCGGTCCAGACCGTGGTACTTCGAGGCGTCAATGCGTCCGGTCTTGACCTTTTCCTGAGAGGGCATTCGGTCTGCCGCCTCCGACAAGAAGTTCGTCGGCTAAGATACGTTACGCCCCATTATATATGCAAATTCCGCTGAGAGGATCACGTCCGCCCCGCCTTGTTCGAAGCCGCCGCACATTCAAACAAGCTCTGCGCGTCGCGTCCATACAGTGGAACACCTAAATTTCCGGATCGCCGCCGATTAGTCCAGCGCTTCGAATTGCTCGGACGTCTTCTCGAACTCTGATTGCCCCGAACGCACGGTCTCGCCCGGCACTGACTTGAAAGGCTCTTCCGTCGGGATACGATCGAGCCAGCGTTGATAGGACAGCTTCTCGTGATCGGAGAATGCCAGGCGTAGAAATACGCGCACGCGCGTTGCCGGTTCCGACTTTTCCTCGCTGTCGCTTTTCGCTCGAGCCTTCGCGGGCGCCTTCTTCGCGCTTCCCTTACCCTTGCCGGATGCTTTTGCGGCGCTCTTTGGCGCCTGCTCCGCGGGAGCTTCGTTGCCTTCCTTGTCCGCACCGCCAGCCGACTCCTCGCGATCGAATTTGAGCAGCAGCTTGTCCCCCAGTCGAAACGCCTGCTTCCACCCATCCACCTTGTGTCTCGCCTGTTGCGCCGCTTCTTCGTTTGTGCCGAAATCGAAAATCAGAATGGATTGAGCCATACACTCTCTATAGCGGCCCCTGCCAAATGTGTCAAGCGGCGCACGTTCTTTCGCTGCACGGAGATGCGCGCGCAGACCATTCCGTAGGCTCGCCTGCCACAAAGGCCTACACGTTGCTTGCCTGGGGACACCTGCGGCGTTAGTCTCAGCGCGCCTAGATCGCGTGCGCGGATACGGAGGAACTCTCCATGGACAAGCCGACTTTCCTGAGCTACATCGATCACTTCAATCACAAGCGCTACGAGGAGGTGATGAAGTTCTACGATCCCGACGTCGTGATCGAATATCCAACGATGTTTGCGAATCCCCAGGCGCCCCCGATTACCCGCCACGGTCGCGCTGGCTTTCTCGAGCAATACGCCGTCCTCCATCAGCACTGCCGCGAAGCCCTCGAGGTCGGCGATCTTCTCCTCGACTCCGGCCGCATCGCCGCCGAGATGTACAGCGAGTTCCACTTCTTCAAGGATTATCCCGATTTCTCCGGCCGCGCCATGAAGGCCGGCGACATCTACATCGCGACCAACTGGTGCATCTACACCCTCGAGAACGACAAGTTCAAGCGCATTCGCGTCGCCCACTTCCGCATGCACGACCCGAGTACCGCCCGCCTGTGACGCTCATTTCTCGTTGATGGCCATAAAAAAAGCGGGGCGCCCTTCGCGTCCCGCTTTCTTGCCACCCCGAGTTACTTGTGACTGTGTCCGCCTAGCGATGACCACCGCCACCATGGAAGCCACCTCCTCCATGGAATCCTCCGCCAGCATGGAAGCCGCCAGCGTGGAATCCTCCACCGCCATGAAAGCCGCCGCCATGGAAGCCCCGGCCTGCAAACGCATGCCCGTATCGAGGCGCCAACGCCGGCCCGTGCGCGTCAAAGTGATGGCCGTAGTGCCCCCGGAATGCCCACGGCGAGTTGTACACGTAAAGGGGCGAATAGAATCCCCAGCCAAATGGGCTGTACAAGAACCCGTTACCCGGCAAGAACGTGTAGCAGTCGAACCATGGATCCCAATACCAGCCCGTGCCGATCCACCCTGGTCCATACCAGCCCGCGCTGGCGTAATTCGGCGCTACGTCCACATTCGCTTCCGCCAGATACGACGACCTCAGGCTGCTCCACCGGTAGAGATCGCCTTCATACGCGGCCTTGTCGAATTCATGCGACTTCAGCTTGTCCGCGCCCAGGACCACCTGATGTCCGCCCTTGATCTTTACCTGCTGATCCCGGTCCCGCAGCAGCGCCTCACCATCAAACACTCGCACCGCGCCCTGGTCCGCGTCGAAATCGTAGAATCCTGTCTTCAGCAGCTTGGTCTGCGAGGTGCCTTCGTCCACGATCAGTTGGTTTTGCTTGTATATATCCGCTACTTCCACCGTCGCTTGCCCTCGCTCGACCGCTACCTCCGTGTCGCTCAGACTCGGCGACACCATCTTCACCGCGCTCGCATCGCCCAGCCGCAGGAACACTCCCGGCGTCAGCAGCACTTCCGCCTTGCCCTGCTGCGTAGTGACGGTCTGCCCAGCAGCCAGCGTCACCGACCCGATCGAGTTCGAACTCAGCGTCTGCGATCCGATCGACGCCTGCCCCTCCACATAATTCAACGTTCCCGGATAAGCGGTCGTGGGCCGGTCCGGCCCTCCCCAGGCCGGCGCGGCGATCAGTGCCGCCAGAAGAAGCCCTCCTATGAGTTGAAGCCCTCTGCTCCGCATCTTATTAGCCTCCACAACATAAGATGCTTGGAAGCAGCCCCACGATTTCCATCCATCTAATTGCAAATAGACGAGATACTGTTAGGCCATCGCGGAGACGAACTTTCGCGATCTTGATATCTCAGGGGCTGCGATTCAGGGTCTGTTACGGACGTTCCTGGTGCGGGTGCGGCTGCGCCCAGCGCCCTCTAAGTCTCGATCCTCTGCGGACCTGCGGTCAAGCTCCGCAGCGTCGCCAACAAATCTGTCGTAACCCGGCACTTATCCACGCACGCGTGCGCCCCCACGTCGAGCGCCTGCGGCAATAGCTGCGCCGGATCGTGCTGGCTCATGATGATGATCTTGACCGTCGGCGCCTCTTGCCTCAACAGCCGGGCCGTTTCGAGCCCGCTCACGCCCGGCATGCTTACGTCCAGCAGGACCACATCCGGCGAAAGCTGCTTCGCCAACTCGACCGCCTGCTGCCCGTCCGCGGCCTCCCCGCAGATTTCGCAGTTCGGATCGGCCGCCGACAAGAACGACGCCACGCCACGCCGCACCTGCGCGTTGTCATCCGCTATCAGAATTCGCATCGCGATCGCTTACGCCACCGTGCCACGCCGGAACTTATCCGCCGCTTCCACGCTCACCGCGCGCCGTCCGCTTTTCGAATCGGCGATCGGCAGCACCACCGAAACGCTCGTGCCTCGTTCGTCGGAGTGCATTTTCATTTCGCCGCCAAGTTGCAGAACGCGCTCCCGCATTCCCCGGATGCCCACGCCCGCCCCATGCGATTGAATCTCGATCAATCTCTCCGCCGCGATTCCCTTGCCTTCGTCCTGCACCTCGACCGAAACCATCGTTTCGTCTCGCGCGATGCGAATCGCCGCCACCTTGCTCCCCGAATGCCGGTGCACGTTCGTCAGGCACTCCTGCACGATCCGAAAGATAGCCAGCTCCATCTCGTGCGTCAGCCTGCCGAACTCCTCCGGAATCGTCAGCGCAATGCTCAAGCCGCTGCGCTCTTCGAGGCCGCGGATATACCACAACAGCGCCCCGGCCAGGCCGTTCTCATCGAGCAGTGGCGGATGAAGCAGGTACGACATCGTTCGGATCTCCTGGCTGAGCGCCTGCACCAGCCGCTCCCCTTCCTCGGCCTCCTTCGCCAGATCCGAATCGCTCGCTCGCGCCCGTTGCGCCACGCTCGATACGTTCATCGCCAGTGCCGCCAGCACCTGCCCTGCGCTGTCGTGCAACTCGCGCGCGATGTGCCTTCTCTCTTCGTCCTGTATCTGCATCAGGCGATACGACAGGCTCCTCAATTGCTCGGATTGTTTGAGTATTTCCCGATTCCGCTGGTTCAGTTCCTTCGTTCTCGCCAGCACCTGCGTTTCGAGCGTTTCGGCCAGCGTCCGGTATCTCTCCTCCGCGGACTTGAGATCGGTGATGTCCACCCCTGTTGGGTGCAGGAAAATGATCCGCCCCTGCTCGTCGCGAATCGGATGTAGCGCGAACTCCACGATGCGTTCCGTGCCGTCGGCCCAATGATAGGGTAGTACCTCGCGGTACGGCTTTCCTTGCGCCGCTTGCATCGCCCCGGCTTTGACTTTCGCTTGCGTCTCGAGCGACATCCGCCACCACGGCGTTTCCCAGAAAGGCCGGTCCAGCACTTGTTCCGGATGATACCCGCACGCTTCCAGGCTCAAGCGGTTTGCGGCCGTAAGTGTTCCGTCGATCGCCATGATCCCCGCGAAAACTGGCGTTTGCTCGAATACCGCCTGGAATTTCGCCGTCGCAGCCACCGCTTCTTCCGTCACCCTCCGCAGCGCCGCCTCGGCTCGTCTCCTCGCGGTGACGTCCAGAGTAATCCCGTCGAATCGTCTGGCGACGCCCGTCGCGTCGTACGACGCCCCGCCGATCGCTCGAATCCACTTCTGCCGGCCGTCGCGCGCCACCGTGCGGTACTCTACGTCGTAGGGAAGCCTCTGTGCAATGCACCCGTCGATCGCCTGGCGCGTGCGTTCTCGATCCTCCGGGTGCATGTGCTCGTAAAAAGTGTCGATTGTGACGTCCGCACCCGCCGGCAGCCAGAAGTGGTCCTTCACCCGCTCGTCCCAGTTCAGCTTGTCAAACGGCAAGTCGCAGAACCAGAATCCCACTTGCGACGCTCGCGCCACGAAATCGAAGCGATCCCGCTGCTGCCGCAGCATTTCCTCCGTCTGCTTGCGCTGCGTGATGTCCTGCACCGTTCCCAGCATGCGCGAAGGCGAGCCGTCCGCTCCCTGCTCCAAGTTGCCCGTGAACTCCACCCACGCCAGGCTCCCATCCTTGCGATAAATGCGGCTCTGCACGAAAAATCGTTCGCCGCTCCCGAGCGTTCGGCTCATGGCCTGCTTGAACTCCGGGAGATCGTCCCGGTGAATCACGCTGGCTATGAATTCGGTCGCGCTGAGCACTCCATCCTCTCGCGTGCGTCCGTAAATCTCGTAGGCGCGGTCATTCTCCCAGGCGGCCCGATCTTCGGCCGGGTACCAATGCCAGATGCCCAACTCCGCTGCCTCGGTCGCGAGCCGCAGCCGCCGCTCCTTCTCGCGCAACGCCAGCTCGGCTTGTTTGCGGGCCAGTGACAGCGCCAGATGTCCCTGCACCCGCGCCAGCAGTTCCCGCGCGCTGAACGGTTTGATCAGATAGTCATCCGCGCCGTGTTCCATTCCTTCCACGCGGGATTCTTCTCCCGCTCGCGCCGAGAGCAGGATCACCGGGATCGTCCTGGTGTCGGGATCGCCTCGAAGTTCACGCAACAAGCCGAACCCGTCGAGTTGCGGCATCATCGCGTCGGTCAGGATCAAGTCCGGAGCCCGCTCGCGAATCGCATCCAAAGCGGCCTTACCGTCGGAGACCGTCTGCACGTCGTAGCGCTCCCCGAGCAGGCGACCGAGATAGTTCCGCATGTCCGAGTTGTCGTCGGCCACCAGGACGCGGGCCCGCATCCCCTCGGCGCCGCGCTGTGGTTCCGGCGCTCCGGAGAGTGGCAGGAATTCATCGCTCGCACTTGTCTTCTCCGCAACCTCGCCCATCTCCGCTTCCGGTAGCCAGCGAAGAGCCTCCTCCACGAACGGCGCGGCGCCCGGCCCGCTCGAGGCCTGCGTGCCTGCCCCTCCGATTCGTTCCGCCGGCAAATGCTCGCTTCCAAGCGGCAGACGCACCACGAAAGTGGTGCCTTTTCCGAGCGTGCTCGCCGCTCGCACCGAGCCGCCGTGCAGTTTCACAAGCTCTTGAACCAGCGCGAGGCCGATCCCGCTGCCTTCGTGCGTACGGCTTCGCGTGTTCTCCACGCGGTGAAATCGGTCGAAGAGCCGTGGAATCTCGTCCTCCGGGATGCCGATTCCAGTGTCGCTCACCCGAAGCTCGGCTTCGTCCCCCGCCTGCCTCAGCGAAACGCTGATTTTCCCTTCGAACGTAAACTTGAAAGCATTCGAGATGAGATTCAGGACGATCTTCTCCCACATCGCCGGGTCCACCAGCACCGGCTGGCCGAGCTCCGGGCAATCCAGCTCGAATTGCAGCGCCGCCTTCTCCATGGCCGAGCGAAAGACGCTCGCCAGGTCCACGGTGAAGGCCGCCAGATCCGTCGGAACGTAGCTCGCCTGCATGCGCCCCGCCTCGATCCGCGAAAAATCGAGAAGATTGTTGACCAAGCGCAGCAGGCGCGCGCCGTTCCGGTTCACCAATTCAAGCTGGTTCCTCGTGTCGGGCGAGAGATCGGCCTGCCCGCGCTCCAGCAATTCTTCCACCGGGCCCAGCATCAGCGTCAGCGGGGTCCGGAACTCGTGGCTGACGTTGCTGAAAAACGCCGTCTTCGCCCGGTCGATTTCCGCCAAAGCTTCCAGACGCTTTCTTTCTTCTTCGGCTGCCCGCACGTTCTGTATCGCCGTCGCAATCTGCCCGGCGATCAGTTCGTAGAAAGTGCGATATTCCGGATCGAGCTTCCGCGCCGGGCTCACTCCCGCCACCAGGATCCCCGCCGCGCCGCCCTCGCCGTGAGAAGTGACCGGCAGGACCATCGCTTCCGTGATCCGCTGCCCCGCGAGCCCCGACGGCAAGCCTTCGACGCCTTTGACCGCCAGCACCAGCGACTTCCCGCTCCGGACCACCTCGCCCAACGGCCAGGCGCACTCCGCCTTGCTCTCGCGGCCGAGGTCCACCGCTTCAGGCGTCAAAAATTCCACGCCGCTCGGAACTCCGCAAACAGCTTTCAGGCGAGCTGGGCCTCCGGGCTCGTCGATCAGGTACAGGACCGCGAAAGGCACGTCGTCCGCGCTTCTCGCCAACACGTTGGCAATCGAGACGCAAGCCGCCTCGGCCGTCTTCTGCACCAGCGCCTTGGCAGTAAGTTCGGATAGTGTGGCGAGGCGTCGCGCGTTCAGAATCTTCGCGGTCGTGCTCGTATTCACGCAGAAAAGACCGTCGACGCTCCCCGCGTCGCCGTGAATCGGACTGTAGGAAAACGAAAAGTCATTCTCCTCGAGAAACTCGCCCCGATTCATGAAGAGCCGCACGTCGTCGACGAAGCTGCCTTCCCCTTTCTCGAAAACCTTGTCCGCCAGCGGCGCGCAGATATGCCAAATCTCGGACCACACTTCCGACGCTCGCCGCCCGAGCGATCCCGGATGTTTGGCGAGGCCCAGTACCGAAATATACGCATCGTTGTAAAAGAACGTCATTTCCCGGCCCCAGCCGATCCACATCGGGTGCCGGGAATTGAGCATCAGGCTGACGGAAATCTTCAGGTTCTTCGGCCATCTTTCGATTGGCCCGAGCGAGGTTCGCGACCAGTCGTACTCTCGAATCAGCCGACCTAGTTCCCCGCCACCGCCGGCCAGCCAGTCCTGCGAGGGCGCAACCGTCGCCGCAACCGGCGCAGCCGCTCCGGTTTCCTTGGCTCTTTGTCCGATGACGCTTTCGACCGTCGGAACCAGGTTCCGCGCCGCATCAATTTTGGCGACGTAACCGGCCGCGTCGATCTCGATCACCTGCCTCCGGATGATCGTCGGATCGTTCTGGCTCACGATCACGATCTTCGACTCCGGGAGCTCCCGCCGTAGAATCCGCGTCGCATCGAGCCCGTTCATTCGGGGCATCGAGACGTCCATCAGCACCACATCGGGCTGAAGCTGCTTCGCTTTTTCGATAGCTTCGAGCCCGTTCGCGGCCTCGCCGCAAACGCACCAATCCCGGCGCGCGGATAGCAAGGAGCAAAGGCCTCTCCTTGCGGCTTCGTGATCGTCTACTACCAGGATTCGGACGGAGGCCAAGTGTCCTCAAGTAAAAGGCTAGAAATTGTCCGGGCATTGAAGCACAACCCGCGCGATCAATGCCATACGGAATTGACCCTACCTTTGCCCCCAAAGCGCGCTCGATTTAGGGTTGCGTCTCCGGGTTCACCATGCTACCTTGAGCGAACAAAAAGCGAATAAATGCATCGCTCTCCATGAATCTCTCTGAGAGCAAAGGAGTTAGAATGGCCGCTTCTTCGGCGTCACACGGTTTGGCGGTTCGGCCCCAGTCCACCCTCGCGACCGTAGAAGAGGTCTTGCACGCGCTCGCCTCCCGCTACCGCTCCGACGAGGTCCTCACCGCCATCAAGCACATACCTGCGCGCGAGCCGGAATACCGCCCCATGCCCCGATGGGTTCGTCCAGCGCTTGCCGCCGCGTATCGCGCCAAGGGAATCGGCCAGCTCTATTCGCATCAAGCCGCGGCCGCCGAGCTCGCCCGCGCCGGACAGGATTTCGTGGTCGTCACGCCCACCGCCTCGGGCAAGACGCTGTGCTACAACTTGCCTGTCTTAAACGCCATCCTCGAAAATAACGACACGCGCGCGCTCTACCTCTTCCCCACCAAGGCTCTGGCGCAGGATCAGCTCTCCGAGCTTCAGGATCTCGCGCGGAGGCTCGACGACTCGTTCGGCGTTTTCACCTACGACGGCGACACGCCGAGCGACGCGCGCAAGGCGATTCGCGAGCGCGGTCACTTGATCCTCTCGAACCCCGACATGCTGCACACCGGCATTCTTCCGCACCACACCAAGTGGACGCGCCTGTTTGAAAACCTGCGCTACATCGTCCTTGATGAACTCCACACCTACCGCGGAGTCTTCGGCAGCCACCTCGCCAACGTCCTGCGGCGCCTCGCGCGGGTCGCCGCGTTTTACGGTTCGCGCCCGCAGTTCATCTGCTGCTCCGCGACGATTGCCAATCCCGGCGAACTCGCGTCGCAACTGATCGAGCGCCCCGCCGGCGTGATCGAAGAAAACGGCGCGCCTGCCGCCGAAAAGCTTTTCGTCTTCTACAATCCGCCGCTCATCAACCGCAATCTCGGAATTCGCCGCAGCTATCTGAACGAAACCACGCGCGTCGCGAAAGAGCTTCTCGCGCGCAAGCTGCAAACGATCGTCTTCGCCAATAGCCGCCTGCACACCGAGGTGCTGCTCACCTATCTCCAGCAGGCCAATCCGCCGCAGCCCGGCCAGCCGCAGCCGATCCGGGGCTATCGCGGGGGCTACCTGCCCACGGAGCGGCGCGACATCGAGCGCGGCCTGCGCGAGGGCCGCGTGCGCGGCGTCGTCGCCACCAACGCTCTCGAACTCGGCATCGATATCGGCTCGCTCGATGCCTGCGTGATGTCGGGCTACGCCGGTTCGATCGCATCCACGTGGCAGCGCGCGGGCCGCGCCGGCCGGCGCAGCGGCACCTCCTGCGCCGTTCTCGTCGCTTCCTCCGCGCCGCTCGACCAGTTCATCGTGCAGCACCCGGACTACTTCTTCGGCCGCACTCCCGAGCACGCCTACGTGCAGCCCGACAATCTCGAGATTCTCGTCAATCACCTGAAATGCGCGGCCTTCGAGCTTCCCATCGCTCCCGACGACAAATTCGGCGCCGTCGACGTGCAGCAGCTCTGCGCGCGGCTCGCGGAAGCGGGCTACCTCCATCGCAGCGGCGGAAATTGGCACTGGGTGCAGGAAGCGTATCCGGCCGATACCGTGAGCCTCCGCTCGGTCACCTCCGACAATTTCATCATCATCGACACGACCACTCGCCACGACGGCAAGCCCGAAGTCATCGGCGAAGTCGACTTCTCCTCCGCGCTCACCACCGTGCACCCCAAAGCGATCTATCTCCACCAGGGCCAGCAGTATCACGTGGACCATCTCGATTTCGACGAGCGCAAAGCCTACGTGAAGCCGGTCAACGTCGACTACTACACCGACGCGATTCGCTACACGCAGGTGCGTGTGCTCGAAATCGCCGAAGAAGAGCGCATAGCCGGGCCCGCCGCTCGCGCCCACGGTGACGTTCTCGTCCGCTCCCAGGTGGTCGGCTTCAAGAAAATCAAGTTCTTCACCAACGAAAACATCGGCGACGGAAAACTCGAGCTGCCCGAAAACGAAATGCACACCACTTCGTTCTGGATCACGCTCGATCGCCCGCTGCTCGAAGCGCTTCCCTTCGCGCTTTCCGAGCGCCAGGCCGGGATCTTCGGCTTGCTCTACGCGCTCGAGTCGATGGCGTCGCTCCTCCTGATGTGCGACCGGCGCGATCTCGGGACGGCCGTCGGCGAGCGGCCGGCGAGCCCCGGAATCGAAACAGGAGTGTGGCAAGACTATTCGACCGCGACGGACGACCCGGAGCGCATGAAGGAGTTTTTTGAGCCAAATTTGTACTTATATGACGCTTATCCGGGCGGAATCGGCTTTAGCGAGCCACTTTTTGGCATGTATGGCGTGCTGTTGCGCCGCACCCGCGAACTCATCGACGGCTGCCCTTGCGAGAGCGGATGCCCGTCGTGCGTGGGCCCCGCCGGCGAGAAAACCGAGCGGGCAAAGCTAGCCGCGCTCGCGATTTTGGAGCGGTTGTGCTCGTGAGGAATCGGCCGCAGCCGGGCGAAAGCGCCGCCAGCAGAGAGCTTCGTTCATGACGCCGCCACAAGATCCCTACGCCCGCATCGGAGCGCTCAAGCCGGCGCGGCGGGCCGCCGGGCTTCCGCCGGATGAAGCGCCGCGGGGCCATCAGCCCGATATTCCCGCGGGAGCGGAGCGGCTCGCCCAAATGCTCGGAGCGACGACACGGGAAAACCATTTCGGAGCGCATCTCGGGCTGAGGCGGTGGTTCTCGGAGGTCATCGACGGTGCGGCCGCGCTCGCCGCGCCGGAAGGCGAGCTCGATCTCGCCGCGTTGCGGCTGATCGCGCCGGAAGCGCACGCCTGTGTGGCCGATCCGCGGCAATGGTTGTTCCTCGATACGGAGACCACCGGCCTCGCGGGCGGCACGGGAATGTATCCGTTTCTCGTGGGCATCGCGTGGTGGGATGCGGGCGGGATCGAGGTCGAGCAACTGTTCATGCGCGAGCACAGCGAGGAACACTCGCTGCTGACAGCGCTTGCCGAGCGCCTCGCCGAGCGCCGCGTGCTGGTGACATTCAACGGCAAGTCGTTCGACTGGCCGCTGCTCGAGACGCGCTACCGGATGACGCGCTCGATCAAGCCGCCGGCGCCTCGCGCGCATCTCGACTTCCTGCACCCGGCGCGAGCGCTGTGGCGCTTGCGACTTGGCTCGACCCGGCTGGCGGAACTTGAAAAGCACGTGCTCGGCTGGAACCGTGGCGCCGACGTGATGTCCGAATTGATTCCCCAGATTTATTTCGACTACCTGCGCGGCGCGCCTCCGGAACCGCTCGTTCCGATCTTCCATCACAACCAGATGGACCTGCGGGGGCTGGCGGCTCTTGCGATGCGGGTGCTTTCGCTGGTCGGGAATCCGGAAACGCACGGGCAGGATGGATTCGAGCTCTTCGGCGTGTCGCGGATATGCGAGCGCCGCGGCGACGATTTGCGGGCGCGCAAGCTCTACGAGCGCTCGATCGCCTTCGAACTGCCTCCGGAAACGGACCGGAGCGCCCGGCGATCGCTCGCGCGCCTGGCGAAGCGGGAGGGCAATCACGCCCTGGCGTGCAGCCTGTGGGAGGGCATGCTCGGCAACTCGCGCGAAGGCTTCGAGGCCTACGAACAGCTCGCGATCTACTACGAGCGGCACGCCCGCGAGCCGCACCGGGCCGCGTCCCTCGCCAGAAAAGCGATCGCCGAATTGCGCAAAGCGGACCGGCTCGGTACGATTGCGCCTCACGCCTACCGGTCGGGGCGCGCACGTTTCGAGAAGCGCCTGGCGCGCCTCGAACGCAAGGCGGGCCGGACGCTGCTGGACTCGCTCGAGGCCGAATCGCGGACGCCGGCCGGCGAATCCAATCCGGATACCGCCAGGAGGTGACTTCGATGGCCGAATCGGATGGCGCGGCAACCCAGACCGCAAGAATCTTAGAACCGGAGGCGAAAACGGTGCCCGGAATCGTCGACCCTTACATTCGCGAACAACTCGAGAAGCGCCGGGACGAGATCAAGCTGTTGCTTTCCAGCATTCCGGCAAACGAACCAACAGCGGCGACGGTCACCGCTCCTTTCGTCGAACTGCTCGAGGAGGTGGACTCGGCAGTGCAGCGAATGGACGCGGGAACGTACGGGATTTGCGACGTCTGCCACGACACGGTCGAGAAAGACCGGCTCATCGCCGATCCGTTGGTCCGGCTATGCCTCGACCACCTTTCGAGCGACGAGCAGCGGGCGCTCGAGCGTGATCTGGAGCTCGCGTCGCAGGTGCAGCGGGGGCTGCTGCCGCAGAGCGACACGGAGTTCCGCGACTGGCGGATTCATTATCTGTACAAGCCCGCCGGGATGGTGAGCGGCGACTACTTCGACCTGATCGGCCCCGCAGGCGGAGACGGCGACGTGATTTTCCTGATCGGAGACGTTTCGGGAAAAGGCGTGGCCGCTTCGCTGCTGATGACGCATTTGCATGCGATGTTCCGCACCCTGGCAAGCGCCCACATGGAGCTGTGCCAGCTTATCGAGATGGCCAACCGGCTTTTCTGCCAGAGCACGACGGCCGGACAATACGCGACGCTCGTTTGCGGGCGAGCCGGCCGATCGGGAGAGGTCGAAATCGCGAGCGCGGGACACGCACCCGCCTTGCTGATTTCCGCGCGTGGCGTGAAGCAATTCGGATCCACGGGACTGCCGTTGGGCCTTTTTGCGACCGGCGGCTATACGGTCCACCGATTGCGGCTCGAGCCCGGCGACAGCCTCCTGCTCTTCACCGACGGAATTTCCGAAGCGAACGACGAGTCGGGACGCGAATACGGTATCGGCGGAATTTCGCTGGCGGCCGAGGGACGCCACGGATGGGCGCCGAAGGAACTGGTGGCGGCGTGCCTTGCAGACGTGACGCGACACTCGGCGGGAGCGCGCCAAGCGGACGACCAGACGCTGATGGCGATTCAGAGGTTCGCCTGATCCGCGCCGAAGTAACGGTCGGCAAGACGTCTTAACCGTGTCGATTAGAAATGACCCGCGTTGTTTGTTTGCAAGGAGTTGCAGACGTTCTAATCGCCGGATTGTGGTGTTCGCCCGTAGCGCAAGCCCGATCATAAGACGCGGAGGCGCTTCGCATGCGTCCTCGCTACATTCCTATTCAGTCCTATTCGGTTTTCAAAGAACGTCCGGCTCCCGTCGAGAGAGCGGGTGACTTTTATCACCCCAACCACGCTCGCAGGTTGCGGCGTGTGCGTCAAGTTGACCCGAAGAACAGGTCCCGATGCGCGAAAAACCCGGCGCGAATTTGCCCGGCGGAGCGGCAGGCGCGAAAGCAGATTCTCCGTTGGCAACAGATACGAGCCAATCCGAATCGAAAATACTACCGGCAGGGTATGGACTAGAAGATGGAGCGAGTTCAAACTCCGGGCGCTTACGGGGCGCCTCGACACGAGGTGAGGGTGGATGCTCGAACCAGTCGAACCAACGCACGCACAAGTTGAAGAACGAGCCTATCAAATTTTTCAGGAACGCGGCTGCGAGCACGGCGGTCACACGGAAGATTGGCTCGCTGCGGAACAACAGCTGCGTTCAGCAGCGTTCGAGAGGCTGATTCGGGCGGCCGCTGAACGGCGCATCGCCTCGTCGCGCAAAACGCGGGTCCTCGCGGAACAGGCGAGCGGCGCAGCAGCGTAGCACGCCGCACGAAGCGGACGCAGCGCAGGACGCGCCGTGCCTCGCTCGCGCACTCGTTCCTCGCTTTGACAGCTTTCACCAAACGCCAACAGCCGGGCAGGTCAACTCAAACAAGTGGAATGGTATCGGAGCGGCAGAAAGCGGGCACGGCTGCGCCCAATCGGGCAGCCGTGCCGGCGGAAAATCCGGGCTAGTTGTTGGGAGGCGGCGCGGGCTGCCCATCCGGCTGAGAAGCGGGCGGCGGAGCCGAGCCACCACGGCGCTGGCCTCTCCGGCTCATGGCTTGCGGGCCGCCCGGACGTCCCGGGCCGCGCCGTTCCGCCTGGCGCCGATCCTGAAGCGCCTGGCGAAGCTTCTCGCGCTGGGCGGGCGAAATCGCGTCACGCATATCGAGACGGAAGTCGACCGCCGCCTTTTCGAGGGCGAGCTGCGAGGCGCTGATGTCCTGCAGCTTGCTATCGATCGCTGCGCGGTCGGGCTTATCGGCGGCGAGCAGGTCCCTTAGATCGATACGCTTCACCTGAAGGTCGGCGCGATCGCGAATCTCCGTCTTGCGAAAATCGGATTCCTGCTGGCGGATTTTGGCGAATTCATCGTCGGTGATGCCGGCCTGTTGACGAATGGCGGGATCGCGTAGCGCGCGCATGAGACCGAACTCGCGCGGGCCATCGCCGAAGCCACGCATACCCATCGGGCCACGCCAGCCGAATCGCCCGTCCATGCGACCGCCTCGCTCGAAGCCGCCGCGCATGCCCCCGCGCCAGCCACCACCGCCGCCGGCCGGATCCATGGCGTCCATACCGCCGCCCATCGGGCCGCGAGCGCCAAAGCCACCGGGGCCCTGCTGCTGCGTCGGCGGAGGATCCTGCGGATCGCCCTGCGCCAGGAGCGGAGCCGAACCGAGCGCCAGAGCCAGGACCGCCAGAGCTGCCTTCGAGCACATTCGCATGATGGTCTCCCGTAAGTGCGTTCGTGGTTGCTATATGGAGTTCCGGGAGAGGGGTGGGAAAGTTCCGGAAAGATTTGGGCTTGCCGCCGGGACTAGCCGGCGACGGAGCGCTCGATGCCGATGTGGGTCGTCTCGTGTTCGAAGACCTGCGCGCCGTAGAGACGCGACGAGGCCAGAAGGCGCTGTAGCTCCGGCACGGTGTAGGCGGCACGAACGGAGTCCCGGTAGAGTTTGCGCATTGCTCCGGCGTAGTGGCGGCCGTGCCATCGAATGTGAAATGGATGGGCGAAACGTCCGGGGCGGCGAAGATCGCGCAGCAGGACCGCTCCCGTGGGCTTGGCGAGGCGCGCCATTTCGGAGAGAAGATGGCGGGGCTCCTCCAGATGGTGCAGCACGGAATTGCACATCACGAAATCGAAAGTGGCGTCGGGAAACGGCAGCTTGTTGCCGTCGGCCACCTGGAATTCGACACGCCCGGCCAGGGCGGGGCCGGCCGCTTCGAGATTCACGCCCGCTTGCGCGATCATGCCGGCCGAGCGGTCGACGCCGGTGAACTTCCAGCGTGTGAGCCGGCGCGCCAGCTTGATGACGATTTGCCCCGGGCCCGTCCCGATATCGAGAGCGCGGCCTCGCTCGCGTCCATCGAGGAGGCGCACGGCGTGGTCGACGAACGTGTCGTCGATCCGATCCAGATACGCCTGCGCGGCGGACCAGGAGTAGGCCTCGACTTCGCCCGAATCGTCCATGACCTCGGGCTCTGGGATGCGCGGGAGATCGAAGAGACTCATCGCGGAGAGTGTAATGAAGAGGCGGGAGGAAATGCTAGAAGCTTTCCGCCGTTTGATTTGCGGCCGCCAGGGCGCGACGGCTGACGCTGGCGGCGGATTCGGAGGACGGCGCAGGTTCGGCGGGAGCCGGAGCCGCCGGCCAGCCGACAGCCCGGTCGATGGCGTCGAAGGTCTGGCGCGTGGCGCGCTCGACGGTGAGGCACTCGAGCTCGACGCACCAGAGAAAGACGCCGCCCTGGTCCGTCTGGAACTGGAAGAAATTGGGGCGGCGGAAAAGCTGCGAGCGCGCCGGATACTTCATTTCAAGGCCCTCGCTGTATTGGCCGAAGAAGGTGCCGGCGTGCTCAGGCGTATCGAGCGCGAGGAGAAACACGTCCGGCGTCTCCTTCTTCGCATCCTCAAAAACGGCGTAGCGGTCGCCGGTCCACGCGGGCGAGAGAGAGTCCGCGCGCTGGGCGCCGATGAACTGCCGCAAGATCTCCTGAAGACCGAACTCGCCCATCACGTTCTCCTCAAGCAGCTTCCAATCGGATGGGACCAAACCCTTCCACGCAGGCAGCGCGACTTTTCGCGGCGCCACGCCCTTCAGATACAAATCCGGGTGCATGATCTGCTGGGTCGAGACGGGCGGATTCTGGAAGACGAGCTTGAGATCGGGCCAGCCCGCGTGCGCCTTGAGGAACTGCTGGGTGAAGGACGCGCCGGCGAGGTAGGGGAAAAGCAGGCCGTCGCGAATGTACATCGGGGCCTTGGCCAGGTTGGGATCCTTGTCCATTTCGTCGAGAGCGCTCGATCGCATGAGCAGCGTGATGTCGGGAAGATCGCGCACCCCGACCTTGTCGTCGCGGAGAGCGTAATCGACCATGGCGGCCATGGCGCTGCCCTCGCTGACGGCGTCGCGAGCCATCTCGGCGTCGTCATTCGGGCGCGCAGCCTTGATCCAGCCATCGATGTGGAAGGACTGATCCTCGAGCGCGTGGGTCAGCTCGTGGGACATCACCTCGCGCTGCTCGTCGGGGAGGATCCAATCGGCGATGTAGAACTCCTTGGCCTTGGGATCGTAGAGCCCCGCCACCTGGTCGGTGAGCACCTGCAGCATGAAGGAATCGAGCGGAAAGTCCTTGGGGATGAGGCCGAAAGCCTCGAGGGCCTTGCGGTCGGCGTAGCGCTGCGCGTCGTCCTTGTCTTCGTTTTCCTCGGTGACGAGGTAGGCGCGAATCTGGTCCTTCGAGCGGAGGCTCTTTTTCAGCGGCTCGAGGATGGGCAGGTGGAGGATTTGGCTCATTTGCTGGAGGACTTCGTCGGCGGCCTGCAGGAATTCGGGACTCGGCGCGGGCGCAGTCTGCGCGGGACCGGGCTTGGCGGCGGGGGCGGGAGAGATCGCGTCGGGAGACGCGGAAGCCGGCGGCGACTGCTGGGCGGCAGCGACCGCAAGCGCGCAAACGATCAGAACTACGATGACGGCGAAGCGCTTCATGCGAACCCCGAGAGTCTGATGCCCCGATCAGGATAGCAGGTTTCCTCGAGGAGGCGGGCGTGCGACGCCGGCGGCGCCAGGCGCCGGCAAGGCGACTACCGAATGCTATTGCGGACCGAAGGCGAGAAAGACGTTGCCGGGCATGCCCCAAAGCGCGCCGTAGCCGGACATGACGTAGACCATGCCGCCGACAACCGCTGGGCCGCCGCCGCCGTCAATCGAGCCACCGTGCGCGGGCACCTCATTGACGGTCTTGAAGCTTTGCGCCGTGTCGAAATCCCAAATGATCTTGCCGTCGTCGAGCGCGTAGGCGCGGATGTGTCCGTCGTCGGAGCCGGAGAAGACGACGCCGGGCATGGCGGTGACGGCAGCGGATTGCGCGGGGCTGCAGCGGTCGACATGACATGTGCCCAGAACGGGCGGTGCGGCCCAGACCTGTTTGCCGGTCGCAACGTCAAGAGCGAACAGGCCGCCGCCTATCTTGGGGTCAGGCTCGAGACCGCCGGAAAATGGAACGACGTCGATGTCGGACAGCGCTTCGAACACGGTTTTCGCGTCCGCTGCCGGGCCCCACTCGATGCCGCCGAGCGGGCCGCCCTGGCCGATTTTCGTATGCCAGATCAGCTTTCCCTGTTGATCGGGATCGAGCGCGAGAACGGCGGAGGACTTCTGGCTCACGATCAGGAGACGCTGGCCCGTCGGGAGAGTGCGCAGCAGCGGCGGCGACGCGAAATCGTAGTCGCCCCCGGGCTTCTTGGGGCAATTGCTCTTGTCGTTTTGAATGCAACTTGTGTTGAAGGCGTCGCCGGATGTGAGCTGGTTCGACCACACGATTTTGCCGGTCTTCATGTCGATCGCCATAATCGCGTCGCTATTGGCGGTCGGAGGATCGGAGTAGTTGTCGCCGACGCCGATATAGAGAAGCTGTTTTTTCTCGTCGACCGTGGGAGAAGACCAGAGGCCGCCGCCGGAGGGTCCCCAGAGCTGCGTGCCGTCAGGGCTCTTGGTGGTGCGATGCGGGGCTTCGGGAATCGTGTAGGTCCGCCAGATTTCCTTGCCTGTGGCGGCGTCGAAGGCGACCAGGACGCCGCGGAACGTGCAGCACTCGTAGTGCGGGTCGGCGGCCATCCATTCCTCGCGCGAGGAGACGCCGACATACAAGCGGCCTTTGTAGAGGCGCGGCGAGTCGGTTACGCGCGCGTACGGGTGCGTGGTGATGCGGCTCTTCCAGACGAGCTTGCCGGTAGCGGCGTTGAGCGCGTAGACGTTGGAGCGGAAATCGCCGAAGTACGCGAGATGGTCCGGGCCGATGACGATCGCGCTGCGAACGCCCGCGTCGGCCTGAAACTTCCAGTAAGTGCAGCCTGATTTCGCGTCGAGCGCATAGACCGTGCCCATCGGGCTGCCGAAAAAGACGCGGCCGCCGACGATCACCGGTTGCGCGAACGCTCCCCAGTCGCCGGGAAATCCGAAGGCCCACTTCAATTTCAGATTCGGGACTTGTGCGGCAGCAAGGGCGGCCTGATCGGCGGGCTGGAAGCGGCTGTTGTCGTAGTCAACGCCCCAGCCGTTCCATTCGGGTCCCGAAAAATCCTGCGATGCAGGACTGGAGCACAGACCGGCGGACGGATTCGGCGGGCGCGAACTGCCGGCGCGCTTGCCGGTGAGATATTCGGCGACGGCAACGCGCTGGGCGATGGTGAGGGGCGCGGCGACCAGACGCATCGGGCCGGACTTCAACTGGTAGAGGATGTAGTCCGGCGACATGGTTTTGAGCATGAGGTGATTGAAGAACGGCGGATTGCCGGCTTCGTGGCACGACGCGCACTTCGTGGCGTAAATCGTTTCGCCGACGCTGGCGGAAGAAGAGCCGGTGGATTTGGGCGGGTGCGCGGAAAGCGACAGGACGTAGGCGGCGAGATCGCCGATTTGCGATTCGGTGAAACGTCCTTTGAATGCGGGCATCGCGGTGCCGGGCTTGCCGTTGGTGACGACGTCGGCGACAGATTTCGAGGTGAGCGCATGGCCGACGAGAGCCGGCGCAGCCGCGCCGCCGCGGCCGTCAACGCCGTGGCAGAAAACGCAGGCGGCGCCGTAGAGCGCCTTGCCGGAGGAAACGCGCGATTGATCGGACTGGGCCGCAGGACGAGGGGCGGGCGAGTTGCGCCTGGCGATGGCCGAACCCGAGGCGACGGCGGATAGAGCGACGAGCGCGGCTCCGAGAATGGTCGCGCTTAGCCGCGAACGGCGGCCCGCGTGTTTCCGGAATTGTGTCGCGGCACAGTCGATGCGTTCCATGTGCACCTGCCTCGGTTCGTCGAGATTTCGAGAAATTGCAACGCGGCGTTGCCGAGGCGATGAATTCGCCGCAGCGTGCCCGATACTACAGCGCGCTCAGCGAAGGGCGCAAGAACGAACTTGCGGGAATTGCCGGGACTGGATCGCGCCGGAACGCGAGCTTCATCGGTTCGAGAGCCCCGCGACCGGCAGGGTGAGCGCGGACTGCAGGGCCTTGCAAAACTCGTCGATCTTGAACGGCTTTTGGAGAATCGGACAGCCGGATTCGCGCACGGACTGAGGTATGAGTTCGTCGGTGGCGCTCGAAACGGTGAAGACAACGCGCGCGGAGAGTTCAGGGCGATTCTTCTGGACCCATGCGTAGAGGCTGCCCCAGGACTTCTCGTCGGTAAGGTTGGCGCTGGCGACGATGGCGTCGACCGAATCGCGCTTCAGGATGTCGATGGCGTCGCGCTCGTTGCGCGCGAGCCTCACGGAGGAGCCGCGAGCGACCAGGATTTCCTCCTCGAGCTGGAGCACGGTCTCTTCGTCGTCGACCAGCAGGATTTTGCCCGCGGGCGTCTCCCGCGAGTTGCCGGTGTCCGCAGTGGGCGCTTGGGTCGACACAATGAGGAGCGGCAGGGTGATGGTGAAAGTGGCGCCGCGCGGCGGCGAGTTGCGGACCTGAATTTCTCCGCCATGCTCTTTGACGATGCCGTAGCAGATGCTGAGGCCGAGCCCGGTGCCCTTCCCGACCGCCTTGGTGGTGTAGAACGGATCGAAGATGCGGTGCGGGTTCTGCACGCCGGGGCCGTTGTCCGTGATCTCGACGCGCAAACGATTGCCCGAAGCCTCCGTGCGAATCCAGACCTCGCCGGGACCTCCCTTTTCCTGAATGGCGTCGACGGCATTGTTGAGGATATTCAGAAAAACCTGCTGGAGCTGGTGAAAATCGCCGCCGGTCATCGGGAGATTCGGATCGAACTCGCGGCGAATCACGATGTTGCTGAGTTTCATATCGTATTCGCGCAGCACCAGCGTGTCTTCCAGAATCTGATTGAGCTGCACGGGAGCGCGCTCGGGCTTGTGCTGGCGCGCGAAGCTCAGCAGGTTCTGCACGATGTGATGCGTGCGCTGGGCTTGCTTGTAGAGCTTTTCGAGGTAGCCGGCGCCGCGGGAATTCGTGAGCTCCTCGGATTTCAACAGCTGGCTGTAGCCGAGAATCGCGGTGAGCGGGTTATTCAGCTCGTGCGCCACGCCGGAAATCAACTGGCCGACGGCGGCCATCTTTTCGCTCTGCAGGAGCTGCTCCTGCGTGCGACGCAAGGTCTCGTAGGCCTCGCGGGTTTTTTCGAGCAGCAGGGACTTATCAATCGTCGTCGCGATTTGATTGCCGATCGCGGAGAGCAGGTTAAGCTCGCCCGTGGAAAACGCCCGCATCTCGCGGCAGCCCACGACAAGGACCCCGGTGATGCGGTCCTTGGTCCAAAGGACGACGACCTGGGACACCTGAATCCCCTCGTTGCGATGGAGCTCCCGGAAATCCTCCGGAAGCGCCGGAGCGGTACCGGAGAGGATCGTGACGCGGACCTGGCGGATCTGGGTGAGCAGCGAAGGAGAGACCTCGATCGGCGCCGCGGTGCGAGCGTACGCGGACCGGTATCCGACGCCGGCCGCGCGCCTCAGCGTCCTTGTCGACTCGTCGAGGAAATAGACCGCGGCGGCATCGACGGCCGAAAGCTCGGTGACCTTGAGGAGCGCATCATTGAGACCGTCCTCGAGCGTCGAGCATTGCGTAAGAAGTTCGCCGATCGCGTTGAGCGCAAGAAGTTCGCGATTGCGGCGGCGGATATCCATTTCGGCTTGCTTATGCTCGGTGACGTCGAGCACGAACCCCTGGTAGGCGACGATCTCGCCCGAGTCGTCGCGGGTGGCGAAGCACGACTCCCGCGCCGTGCGGATTTCCCCGTCGCGCCGGCGGAACTGGAATTCGAAGTCACTCACTTCGCCGTATTCGTGGAGCAGGCGGCGCAGGCGCAGCCGATCGGCCGAATTCGCATAGAGGTGCGAGGGAATGTCCGTATCCAGGAGCTCTTCCCGCGTTTCGTAGCCGACGATTCGCATGAAGGCTTCGTTGAAGTCGAGAAAACGTCCATCGGGCGTGGATATGAAGACGCCCTCCGGGGCTTTTTCAAAAAGAGTGCGGAACTTGTTCTCGACGATCCGATGGGCCGTGAAATCTTTCAGGACGTGAATCGTGCCGAGGCGGCCGCCCTCGGAATCGTGAAACGCCGAATCGGTGGCCACGAAGTAGCCGCCGAACGTGGGATCGATTTCCTCGGACTGTCCCGCGGCTCCCTCGCAATAGGGGCATACCACCCACGGTGCGGTGCCCTGAAAAAGCAGGTCGCGCAAGGACCGCCCGACCAGTGCGATCGGCTCGGCCGCCAGATGCGTGGCGAGGGCGCGATTGGCGCGGAGAATTCGGCCGTCGTTCGAATGGACGAGAATGAGGTCGTCGATCGAGTCAAACGTGTCGAGCCACTGCCTGCGGGAAGCCGCGGAGCTCTGAAAGAGCTCGACATTCTGCACCGTCAGGCCGAGGAGATTCGAGACGTTCACCAGGAAATTCTGCTCGTCCGACTGAAACGTGCGCGGCGCCGAAGATCCAATGCCGAGGAGACCCAGCGGCCCATCTTTTCCCGGGATGCGCACCAGGACCACGGAAGCGAGATTGTCGGCCTCTCGCCAAAGCCGGACGGTCGCGTCGCTCGGCTGCCCCGTAAAGACGACCGGCGTTGCCTGGCGAAGCACGGACTTGATCCAGCTCTCGGAAACCGGCACTCGAGGCTGCTCTTCCGATGGATCGCCCGGGCCTACGGCCGCCCGCACGACGAGTCCTGGCGCAGCGTCCGAGTCGTCGAGAAGCAGGACGACGCCGTGACTCGCGCCGAGGATTTCCACCAGGTGCTGAATCACGGAGCTCAGCACAAGATCCATCCGGAACGTGTGAGTCGCCTCGGCGGTGATCAGCGAAAGCCGTCGGAGTTTCTCGTTGAGCTCTTCGGTGCGGGTGCGACCCGCTTCCAATACCAGCACCGCCATCGCGATGCCCATCATGATCCCGAACAGGCCATGAAAGGAGACGCGAAAAATCTCGTAGCCCTCTTGCGGCCAGTCGGGGCGGTCGATCCCGTGAAGCCCGCGAAGCATCAGAGCCGCCGAGACGAGCTTCCAGCCGAAACCAGTGTGCTGGGAGCGGGTACGCCAGAAAGTCCAGCCCGAGGAAAGATAGATGACGGAAAGGGCCACGGCCTCGGCCCACGTCGCTTTGCGCCAGAGGCGCGGGTCCCAATTGACCACGACGATAGCCACGAGGACCGTGCCGCCCGCAACCCAAAGATATGGTTGGCTTTTCGCTCCTCTGCGGCACTCAAGCGTGGCGGCGAGAAAGAGCAGCGCGGAAACGAAGGCCAGCGTCCCGATCAGCGGCGTGGCGGCTTCCCTGCCGCGAATCAGGTTCGCCATGCGGAGGCCTTCGATACCGACGTAAACCGTCCATCCAGCGAGCCAATAGCGGAAAAAACGGGCCCGGAACCCCGGTATAAGGAGCCAGTAGAGGACCAAAATGATCGCCGAGGCGCCACCCTCGAGAAAGGCCACCGCTAAGACGTCTGGATTCGAGACGAGCGTCATCGCACCTTGTCCAGGCGACACTAGGCCGCCCGCCTACGGACAACATCCGAGAGATTCGGGGATATCAGGAAGCCATTATGATAATTAGCACATACGACAAAATCGCGGCAACACGCAGTGTCGCCCGGTGTGCCGTGCCTTATAATGGCGAACGGAGCGACAGTGGATAAAGAGAAAATTCTGGTTGTGGACGACGAAGAGGCGATCCGGGAAGTCGTCTCGACTCTGCTGGAGGCCCAGGGCTACCCCTGCACGGTGGCGTCGAACGGGCGCCTCGGCCTCGAAGCCTTCCGCAAGGATTCCTTCGACCTCGTATTGAGCGACATCGTGATGCCCGAGATGGACGGGCTGAAACTGCTCGGGGCGTTGCGGGATGAAGACCCGGACGTTCCGGTGATCATGGTAACGGCGATGCACGACATCTCGATCGCGCTCGAGGCGATCCGCGCAGGGGCGTACGATTACATCCTCAAGCCTTTTGAGAAGGACCAACTGCATCTGAGCGTGCGGCGGGCGCTCGAACACCGGCGCCTCGTGATCGAGAACCGCACCTACCAGAGCGACCTCGAACAACTGGTGGCGGAACGGACGCAACAGCTTTCGATCGCGCTGCAGGATCTCGAGCAATCGTACGACTACACTCTCGAGGCGCTCGGCGGGGCGCTCGACGCCAAGGACGCCGAAACCGAGGGCCATTGCCAGCGCGTGACCGCCTTCACGATTACCATCGCCAAGGCGATGGGCGTGGACAAGGGGCTGCTCCGGCAAATCGCGCGCGGCGCTTTCCTCCACGACATCGGGAAAATGGGAATCCCGGATTACATCCTGCGCAAGCCGGGCCCCCTGACCGCCGAAGAACGCGAAATCATGCGGCGCCACTGCGAGATCGGGTACTCCGTTCTCGAACGGATTCCCTTCTTGAAGGAAGCGGCGGAGATCGTTCTTTCCCACCAGGAGTTTTACGACGGCACGGGATATCCGCGCGGGTTGAAGGGCGAGGAAATTCCGTTGGGCGCCCGGATATTCGCGGTGGCCGACACGCTCGACGCGATGATCTCAGACCGGCCGTACCGGAAGGCTTTGCCGATCTCAGCGGCTCGCGACGAAATCCGGCGGTTTTCGGGCAGGCAATTCGATCCTGCGGTGGTTGAAGTGTTCCTCGCGCAACCCGAAAAACTGTGGCGCGAGCTCCACGAAAAAATCAGCGATCCATTCCAGCTGACGCAGCTCGAACGCGTCTAAGACTTCCCTTTCCTAAAAGCAAGCACCAGCGGGAGACCGCGCAGGTGCGCCCGCGCGGTCCCCGGTGGCTGTCCTTTAGAAATCGAACCGGAGCGCGAACTGCATGACGCGCGACGGCTCCGTACCGGCCAAACCGCTGATCACGCCGAAAGTGGGAGACGTGAGCGTGGGATCCGGCATGCCGAAGTTCGGATGATTGAACACGTTGTAGGCTTCGGCCCGGAACTGCAGCTTGTACCTTTCGCTGGCCAGCGGGAAGTTCTTCGCGACGGCCAGGTCGAGGTTGGAGAAGTGCGGCCCGCGGAGATTATCGCGGGTCCCGACTTCGAGACCGGTCACCGGAGTGAAGGCCCCGACGGCCGCCGTCGGATTCGAGTAGAACTGCACCTGGTTGTTGTTGGCCGTGTCGATGTGGATGCGGGACGTGAGAGCCGACCGCGGGCCCACGAAGTTCTCGCCGGCGTCGGCGGCAAGGCTCGTGGTGCTGGCGATGCCGTTGTCCGCGGTCTGAGCGAGGCCCGTGCGCCATGTCTCGATTCCCGAGACCTCCCAGCCGCCAATGGCTTCGTTCAGCAAAGTGCCGACATCGTGACCGAATGCCTGGCCCCTACCGAAAGGCAGGTCGTAGACGAAATCGGCGGTGATCTGGTGCGTGGCGTCGAACTCGGAATTTCCGCGGCAGACGCGATTGTTGGTGGCGTCGCACAAAATGGAGGTGACGCCGGCCGCGAAGTTTCCATTCTCATTGGTGATGTAGGTGTTGTTGTCGATCGAATGCGAGAACGTGTAGTTGAAGTCGAACTGGAGGTTGTTCGACAGGCGCTTGCGCAGCGTGGTGAACAGGGCGTTGTAATCGGAGAAGCCCCGGTTCGTGGCAAGGGCGTTCACCACGAACTGAGAGCTGAGGCCGACGTTGGGTGGCATGAGTCCGCTCAGCGGATACATCAGGCCGCCCGTGTTGCCCTCGGCGAGGTTGGACTGGAACGCCGCGTAGACCGCCTGCGCGCAAGTGGTATACGGCGTGCCGAAAATCTCGGCGTTGATCTCTGGGCAAGTAAGACCCGTTCCCGCCTGCATCTGATTGGCGAAGAAGGGCTGCTCGGTAACCAGACTCGGATCGACGCCCTGCTGCGCATCGACCTCGAGGTTGGTAAAGGCCTGAGAGAGGCTCTGCTTGGACGCGGGATCGACGAAGTTGACGGTCTGTCCCGCATCCGCAAGCACCAGCAGTCGCCGGCCGAAACGGCCATAGTAGTCGGCTTCGAGCTGCAGCCCGCCGGGCAACTCCCGCTGCACTCCGAAGGACGCGGTGATCTCATAGGGGGTGTGCAACTGACTGTCGAGACCGTAATTGAAAATCGCGTTGGGAGTGACCGGAGTCTGAAACGCGGGAGCCGGAATCGGGAAAGGCACCGAGTTGACGGAGTTGAAGCGCGGATCAGTCTGCAGCGAGTTGATCGTTCCGCCGCCGCCGAAGATGTTCGCGTAGGTGTTACCAAACGTGTAGTCCGACTGATCTTCGAGCTGGGTGATCGCGTTGATGACGGTCTCGTCGTAGATCAAGGACGCGCCGGTGCGAAACACCGTCTTCCGGTCGCCGAGAATCCGGCCGAGGAAGCCCTCGTTAAATGCGGGATTCCATGCCAGGGCAAGCCTGGGCGAGAAGTCGTGGCGCTCGGGAGGATAGAGCGGCGGTGCGTGATTGGCCTTGCCCGTGAGCTGATAGGTGAGCAACGGAGTGGCGTCGGGGCCGGAGACGCCGTTCAAGCCGTTCTGGACCCGAGCGGCCATGATGGCGTCGAGGCTCGTGTTCAGGAAGCTGGCTTGAATGCCGTTGGTCTCAAACGGCACGGTTTGATACTGATACCGCAGGCCAAGCGTAATCGTGAGGTCGTTGCGGATTCTCCAGGCGTCCTGAAGATAGCCCGCATATTCATAGATGCGCCAGTCGTGGCGGACCTGCGTGCCGGAGGGTAGAACGTCCCCGGCGTGGTTGTAGCTGATTGCGGCCTGGACGTTGTTGATGATGCCGAGCGCACCGACGAAGAAGCCGTCCCAGTCGGAGACTGCAATCTGGTTGGGATCCTGTGAGGGATCGACGCCGCCCAGAATGTCCGACGGTCGCAACTGTCCCGGAATGTCGCTCTCGAGACCCGTTACGGAGCCGCCCAGTCCCTCCTGAATGAAAGTGAAATCGTTGGTGAGGGTGTTGCGCAGCCGAATGGGGTTGAATTCGCCGCCGAACATCAGCGTGTGCTTGCCATGAATGTAGGTCATGTCGTCGCGCAGGGTCGGATCGGGCGCGATGTGTCCGATCTGGCTCTGGCGGACATACGGATTGGAGACTGCGCCGCTCATGAAGCTCAACTCATAGATACCGCCGGACGGGTTGAACAGGACCGGGTCGTTATCGTTGGCCCGCGTTTCACCGGCGGTAAATTGATTGACCAGGTTCGAATTGATCGTCCAAGTGTCGCCGATCACCCACGCGCGATCGCGCAGGAGATCGGGCGCGGTGAGGGGATCGCCGGGAAATTGATTCGGAGTGCTAACGCCTGTCGAATTTCGAAGATTGAACCGTCCGAACAGCTTGTTGTTGCTGGTGATGTTGTAATCCACGCGAGCGAGATAGCCGAGCTCCTTGAGATCGTCGGGGGCATTGAAGCGAAATCCGGCCGTGTTCAGACCGTCGCCCTGGGAATAATCGTTCGGAGCCGGGTAGCGGGTGCCGAAAAGATTCAAGAGAGCGGGCGCGACGCCCGGGGCCGCGAATCCCGGCGCCCCGGGGCAACCACCCGAACAGGGGTCAAGAGATGCGACCTGTGCGGCGCTCAGAATCGTGACGCAACTCGTGCTCACGTCGGCGGAGGTCAAGCGGCTGTTGTTGGGGCAGCTGCCGCCGCCACTGTCGTTGATGTAGGCGAGTTCGCCCTTGTCCACATGGGGGAACGGAACGATCTGAAGGACGCTTTGTCCGGACGCGTCGCGGCGGCCGTCGTATTCAAAGAAGAAGAAAAGCTTATCCTTGAGGATCGGCCCTCCGATGTTCGCGCCCCACTGGTTGCGGACAAGCGCGAGGCGGGGCACGCCGGCCTGATTGTTGAAGAACGTATTGGCCTCGGTGGCGGCGTTGCGGTTGTATTCGAATGCGGAACCGTGAAACGTGTTGGTGCCGCTCTTGGTGGTGATGATGGTCTGGGCGCCGCTCCGGCCGCCGTACGCGGCGGTGGGGTTCGCGACCTGGGTGCTGAATTCCTGAATCGCGTCAACAGGGATCGCGCCCTGCGTCTCGAAAGGAAAACCGAAAGCGAAATCCGTGGCGTCGATGCCGTCGACGACGATGTTGTTTTGATCGGGGCGTGCGCCGGCTACGGAGCCGTCGCGCGTGCCGTTCGGATCCATGTTGGCGGATGCGTCGGAGCGTCCGGATTGAGCGCTGACGACGCCGACCTGAAGCCGCAATAGATTGCTGGGATCGTCGCGAAACTCGTTGGGAAGCGAAGCGACGGCGTGAATATCGAGGTTGTTGCCGATCGTGGTGTCCGTCGTGTTCAGCGTGACAGAGCCCTCGGCCGTCACCTCGACCGTCTGCGACACAGTGCCGAGCTCAAGCTTCACGTCCTGGGTAGTGGGCGTCGCGACCGGCAGATAGAGCGCGCCGACTACGAAGGTCTGGAAGCCGTCCTTCGTAACGGTGAGCGAGTAGCCCGGCCCGGGGGGCAAGTCCACAATCCGGTAGCTGCCGTCGCCGGCAGTCTTCGCGAAGTAGGCGGTCCCGGTGCGGGTGTCGACCAGCTTGACCCCGGCGCCCGGAACGGCCGCGCCCGATGAGTCCGTGACCACACCCGTGATGGAAGCCACGCTCTGTGCTCGCGCAATTACGGGAAGCACAAGCAGGACCGCAAGAAGCAAAGGCAAAAACCTCAAATGTCGCATCGTTCGCCCCCAGTTTGTAGGTTCTTGAGAAAGCAGACGTGCTTGCGTGGACCAGTCGGTCGACACCCCACACACCCCGAAAGAGAAACGCAAATGCTGCGAGTGTAGCAATCGCGGTTCCAGAGTTCTCCTCGTCCAACGAAGAGCTAATTGCATCCAAATCAATCAAGTACGAATGGGGAGTCTCAAGGCGCCGTATGTTATATGAGATTCAGTAGGGGAGTCACACAAAATTTTATAGAAGGTGTGCGCAGAGACGCACGGGCGTCCGAGCCGGATGCCGCCAGCAAATTGCACGGAAGCTCGGGAAGTCCGGATGGGCCGTGAGGGTCTCGCCCTCACGGCCCAGGAGCGCCGGGACTAAAAGTCGAAGCGCAGCGCGAACTGCATGACGCGGGACGGTTCCTGGCCGGCCAATCCGGTGATCACACCGAAATTGCCGTCGAGGGCGCCCGTGTCGGGAAGTCCGAAGTTTGGATGGTTGAAGACGTTGTACGCCTCAGCACGGAACTGCAGCTTGTAGCGCTCGTTGGGTAGCGGGAAGTTTTTCGAAACGGCCAGGTCGAGGTTCGAGAAATGCGGACCGTGCAGCGTGTCGCGGCTGCCGCTCTGCAAGCCGGTGACGGGCGAGAAGGCAGACGCCGCCGCGGACTGGCTCGCAAAGAACTGGAGCGCTCCGCCCTCGGCCGGATCGACGTGAATGTTGGACCGGACCTGCGATTGAGTTCCCGTGAAGATCATGCCCGTGTCGGCCGCAAGACTGACCGTGTCGAACGTGGCGTCGGAAGTGTTGTTGACCGTGAACGCGAGCCCCGTGCGCCAAGTCTCGATACCGGACACCTGCCAACCACCGATCGCTTCGTTGAGCCAGGGGTTCACGTCGCGGCCGAAGGCCTGGCCGCGGCCAAACGGCAAATCGTAAACGAAATCGGCGCTGATCTGATGCCGCGCGTCGAACTCGGAATTGCCGCGGCAGGCGCGATTGTTGGTCACGTCGCACATCACGGAGGTGACGCCGGACTCGAAGTTGCCGTTTTCATTGGCCACGGTCGAGCCGTTGTCGATCGAATGCGAATAGGTATAGTTGAAATCGAACTGCAGGTTGTTGGACAGGCGCTTCCGCACGGTGGTGAACAGCGAATTGTAGGACGAGAAGCCCTTGTTCGCCATCAGGGCGTCGACGAAGAATTGCGGCGTCAGCCCCACGTTCTGCGGGAACGGAAGCGAGGCCACGATTTCGCCGGTGGCTCCCTGCTGCAGCGCCTGGAACTGAGTGGTGTACACAAACGCGGTGCAGCTCATTCCGATCTGCGGATTCGATGCGCACGGACCTCCCAGAGCCTGGCTGATCTGATTCTCGAAGAACGGCTGATTGGGCACGCTGGCTACGGGGACGCCAGCGCCGCCGTTCTGCCGGGAGTCTTCTTCCAAGGTCGAGAAGGCCTGCACCAATGTCTGTTTCGACGTGGGATCGGTGAAGTCCATCGCTTGCGAGACGTCGCCCAACTGCATCAGCCGACGGCCGAAGTTCCCGTAGTAGTCCGCTTCCACTTGAAAGCCGCCCGGAAGTTCCCGTTGTATACCCAGACTCGCGGTGATCGAGTACGGAGTTTTCAGCGCGGGATCGATGCCGTCGTTGAAAATGGCGAACGGCGTCAGAGGCGTCTGGAAAGGCGGAGGCGTGACCGCAAAAGGCGCCGCGCTCAGGGAGTTCATGCGGGGATCCGTCTCGAGCACGTTCGCAATATCGGTATTGCCCGTGTTGAACTGCTGGGCGACCGTGTTTCCGAACAGGTAGTTGGACTGATCCTCGAAGTTCGTGATGGCGTAAATCACGGACTCGTCGTAGATCAGGCCGGCGCCGGCGCGCAACACCGTCTTGCGATCGCCGAAGAGATTGCCGAGGAAGCCGTCCGTGAACGACGGATTCCACGCCAGGCCGAGCCTCGGAGAAAAGTCGTTCTTGTCAGGATGGTAGAGCGGGGGCGCCCCGTTTCCTTTGCCCGCGAGCTGGTAGGTCAAAAGCGGGGTCGCATCCGGTCCCGAGATACCGGCGAGACCGTTCGCTTCGCGAGTGGCCACGATGTTCGCGAGGGTCGTATTGAAGAATTGCGCCTCGGTGCCGTGAACTTCATAGGGCGCTTGCTGGTACTGGTAACGCACGCCCGCGGTGATCGTCAGGTCGTTCCGCACCCTCCACGTATCCTGCACGTAGCCCGCGTACTGGTTGATGCGCCAGTCGCGATCGGCTCCCGACCCGAGCGGAAGAGCGGTCCCACCGCCGTTGTAATTGATGGCGGCCTGGTAATTCCAGATGATGCCCAAGTCGCCGATCAGAAAATTGTCCCACTCGTTCAGCACGGTCGAATCGGGGTTGATATTGGCGGGGCGGAACGAGCTGTTGAGGCCGGTAACGGCACCGCCGAGTCCCTCCTGAATGAAGACGAAGTCGTTGGTGAGCGAGCTGCGCACCTTGGTCGGGTTCCACTGCACGCCGAACTGAATGGTGTGCTTCCCGTGACTCATCGTGACGTCGTCGCGGAGCGTCGGATCCGGCACCACATCGCCCTGAGACGTCTGGCGCTCGTAGGGCGTGGCAAACGACGCGCCTTCGAAGCTGCCGAAGAAGCTCAGTTCGTACAGGCTTCCCGCGGGATTAAACGAAATGGGGAACTGTTCGTTGGCGCGCGTCTCGCCGATCGTAAACTGGTTGATGGTGCTCGAATTGATCGTCCAGGTGTCGCCGACTACCCAGCCGCGGTTACGCCCCGTTTCGAGAGCAGTGAGCGGGTCGCCCGGGAACTGGAAAGGCAGAAGGCCGTTGTTCAGGTTCACCGTCTGCGAATTGATGATGTTGAATCGCCCGAAGAGCCGGTTCGAGCCGCTCAAGTTGTAATCGATCCGTCCCAGGTAGCTGTTTTCCGTGTCCGGATCGGGCGCGTTGAAGCGGAAACCGGCGGTATTCACGCCGTCCCCATCAACGAAATCGTTCGGAGCGGGATAGCGATGGGCGAACACGTTCAGGAGGACAGGAGCAGGTCCCGCCTGCGTGAAACCGGGCGAAGAGCAGGCCGTGGTGGAGCACGGATCGAACGATGCAACCTCGGCTGCGGGGGCGATGGTCACGCAGTTCGTGCTGGTATCCGACGACGTGAGGCGCGCCGTCTTGTCGCAGCCCAGATTGTTGTTAATGTAAGCGAGCTCGCCCTGGCCGACGTGTGGGAAAGGCACGATCTGAACCGCCGACAGTGCGGAGGCATCTCTTCGGCCGTCATATTCGAAGAAGAAAAACAACTTGTCCTTGAGCACCGGGCCGCCGAGGTTCGCGCCAAACTGATTTCGCACAAGCGCGAGGCGCGGAATGTCCGTCTGGTTGTTGAAGTATGTGTTGGCCTCGGTGGCCGCGGTTCGATTGTATTCGTACGCCGAGCCGTGGAAGGTGTTTGTCCCGCTCTTCGTGGTGATAACGGTCTGCGACCCGCCGCGCCCGCCGTACTCCGGCGTGGGCATGGCCACCTGAGTCGTGAACTCCTGAATGGCCTCGACGGGAATCGAGGATTCGATCGTGAAAGCCTGGCCGGTCCGGAAGTCCGTGGCGTCGATCCCGTCCACGATAATGTTATTTTGATCCGCTCGGGCGCCGGCGACGGAACCGTCTCGCGTTCCGTTCGGGTCGAGGTTCGCGCGCTTGGCCTGTCCGCTGTTTACCTGCGCGCTGACGACACCTGCCTCAAGCCGCAAAAGATTGCCCGGGTTGTCGCGAAACTCGTTCGGCAGGGTTTCAATCGCGTGCATGTCCAAGTCGTGGCCGATCGTGGCGTCGGTCGTGTTGAGCGTCACCGAGCCTTGAGCGGTCACTTCGACCGTCTGCGAGACGGTACCGAGCTGCAATTTCACGTCTTCCGTCGTGGGAGTGGCCACCGGAAGATACAGGCTGCCGACCACGAACGACTGGAAACCGTCCTTCTTGACGGTGAGCGAGTATCCCGGCCCCGGAGGCAGATCCACGATCCGGTAGGTGCCATCGCTCGCGGTCTTGGCGGAATACGCATTGCCCGTGCGCGTGTCGACGAGTTGGACGCTCGCGTCAGGAACGGCCGCACCTGAACTGTCCGTGACCGTACCGGTAACCGAGGCTACGCTTTGGGCGCGAGTAATCGCCGGAAGAGCCGCAAAAATCAGAAAAAGGACCGCAAGGAATCTCAACTGTCGCATCGTTCGCCCCCAATTAAATTTCGAACAAGTAGGAGTACGCGGCTACACTCTGGCACGCTCACACCCCAAACCCACATGCCGGGGCCGTAAGCAATCAGCGTTCCAGAAATGCGAGAGTTCGGGACGGTTACCAGCTGATTTCTCAAAGGCTTGTGGAAGGGTGAGACAGTTTCTTGCAGCAATATCCGAATTTTAATAGATGGCACGACAAATAAACGGATGGAACGGCCATGCAACGCGGGATGACCACGACCATCCGGCTCAGACCGGGTCGCGGCGATGGTAGATCAGCAGGAAAATCCCGACGAAGAGCGAGAGGGCGGGCAGCAGCAGGACCAATATCCCGTGGCGCAGCGCAAGGCGGCCCTCCGAGCCGGACGAAGCGGCGCTCTGATAACACATCGCGCAGCCCTGCGCTGCGGCGTGAGGAGCCGCAATGCACAGAACCGCGATTGCCGCGAGCGCGAAGCCGGCGAGACGCAGAGCCAGCGAGCGACAGTTCCCTGCCACGGGGCTCGTGCGACGCGAGTTTCTTCGCATGCTGAATTCGCTCATAGCCGGTCCTGCAGCAGCAGGAGCGCAAACAAGCATAGCCACAATCCGTCGAGAAAGTGCCAATAGATCGAGATTACGTCCACGGCGGTGCGCCGCGCGAGATGGCGCTCGCGGCGAAACGCAACCGCCAGCATAGCAGCAAGGCCGCCGATCAGGTGAAGCCCATGCGCCGCCGTGAAAACATAGAAGAAGCTGCTGCTGGCGTTCGTCGAGAGATAAATGCCCGCGTCGACGAGCTGTCGCCACGCGAGAATCTGCCCGGCGGCGAAGAACGATCCGAGAATCGTGGTGACGCCCCACCAGTGGCGAAAACCCGCATCATCGCCAGCGAGAAAATCGCGGCGCGACCAGGCCAGCGTGGCGCTGCTTCCCAACAGAATCAGCGTGTTGAGCCACAGGATGCGCGGGACTTCAACCGTCTGCCACGCGACTGCCGAAAGCCCTTTGCGCACGACGAGCGCGCTGACCAGCGCGGCGAAAAACATCAGCACGCCGCCGAGCGCGATCAGCATTCCGGTAACGTAGGTTCGCTGCGGAACACCGCCCGTCCACGCTCCGTCTCCGTCGCCGCCGCGGCGCCCCACGGGCGGCGCTTCCCCGCTCCCGTTGCCGGCGAGGCCGCGCGAACCGATCGTGTCGCTCGCGATTTCAGTCGGCATCGGCATGCTCCGTCCCGATCGCATATTCCTCGTCGGAGACGCTCTGCAACAGAAAATCCTGGGGCGCGCCGGGAACGCTATAGTCATACGGACCGCGAAAGATGCGCGGCGGGCGGCCATCGAAATTATCGTGCGAGGGCGGTGACGACGTGGTCCATTCGAGCGTCGTCGCTTTCCACGGATTTTCCGGAGCGGGAGAGCCCGCCGCCAGGCTGCGGAAAAAATTGACGAAGAAGATGAGCTGCGCCGACGCGGTGACGAAAGCCGCCACCGTGATGAAAAAATGCAGCGGCTGCAGTGCCGCGAGATACGCCGGGCCCGTCGAATCCGCGTAGCGGCGGATGCCTCCCGCGACGCCGAGAAAATGCATCGGCATGAAGATGCAATAGACGCCCGCGAACGTCAGCCAGAAGTGCAGCTTTCCAAGCGTCTCGTTCATCATCCGGCCGAACATTTTCGGGAACCAATAATACGTGGCGGCAAAAATCCCGAAAATCGCGGCCACGCCCATCACCAGATGAAAGTGCGCGACCACGTAATACGTGGCGTGCAGCATCGTATCGAGCGCCGGTTGCGCCAGGAAAATGCCGGAAAGGCCTCCGGTGATGAAGAACGACACGAAGCCCAGCGCGAAGAGCATCGGCACATGAAACTGTATCTTGCCGCCCCAAAGCGTGCCGAGCCAGTTGAACGTCTTCACCGCCGAAGGGACGGCAATGGCAAGCGTCAGCATCGAGAACGCCAGGCCGGAGTAGGGGTTCATGCCGCTGACGAACATGTGATGACCCCAGATGAGGAAGCCCAGAAACCCGATGGCGCACATCGCCAGAGCCATCACGCGATAACCGAAGACGGGCTTGCGCGAGAAATTCGCGAGAACGTGCGACGTGACGCCCATGCCGGGAAGAATCGCGATGTAGACCTCGGGATGCCCGAAAAACCAGAAGAGATGTTCCCAGAGAAGGGGCGAGCCGCCATTGTGGCTCTGCAACTCGCCATTGATCACGAGGCTGGCGGGAAGAAAGAAGCTCGTGCCCGCGGCGCGGTCGAGCAGGAGCAAGGCTCCGCCGGCGAGCAGCACCGAGAAGGCCAGCAGGCTCAGAATCGCGGTGACGAACCAGGCCCACGCCGTAAGCGGCATGCGCATGAGCTTCATGCCGCGCGCGCGCATGTCGATCGTGGTCGAGATGAAATTGATCGAGCCCAGCATCGATGCGAAGCAAAAGATCAGGATGCTGACGAGCCACATCGTCTGGCCGCCGCCCTCGCCCGGCCCGGTCACGTCGCCCAGGCCGCTGAGCGGCGGGTAAGCGGTCCAGCCGCTGATCGGAGCGCCGCCTCGAACCAGAAACGCCGAGAGCATGCAGAGCAGCGCGGCGAGCGTGAACCAGAAGCTGAGCATGTTGAGCCGCGGGAAAGCCATGTCGGGCGCGCCGATCTGGATCGGAAGGAAATAATTTCCGAAAGCGCCCTGCGGGGCGGTGGTGAGAACGAAGAACACCATCAGCGTGCCGTGCATGGTGACGAGCGCCAGGTACTGTTCGGGCGTCATGATGCCGCCGCTTACGAAAGGCAAATACGCCGCCGGCCAGACGAGATGAAACCGCATGAGCAGCGAGAGCACGATTCCGATCGCCACCGCCGCGAGCGCGAGGAAGAAATATTGGAGGCCGATCACTTTGTGGTCGGTGCTGAAAATGTAGCGGCGGACGAAGCGTTTCTCGGCGCCTCCGGCGGCGCGCTCGAGCGCGCCCTGAGTGCCCGCGGGCGGATTCATTGCGCGGCCGCCTGCTGCTTCAGGAATGCGGCGTAAGCGTCGGCGGACACCACGTTGAGCATGCTATGCATGTGGTAATGGCCGAGGCCGCAAAGCTGCGTGCAGACGATCTCGTAATGGCCCATGCGGTCCGGCGTGAAACGCATGGGGATCACCATGCCGGGCACGGCGTCCTGCTGAAGGCGCAACTCGCGGATGAAAACGTTGTGGATTACGTCCTGCGAGCGGATCAGCAATTCGACCGGACGGTTCACCGGCACCGTCAGCGATGACGTCACGATGTCGTCTTTGCCCGCAGGATCATTCGGATCGAGGCCGAGCGGATTGCCGGTCGCGGGACTGACGAGGCCGGCCTCGAGGCGGCCGAATTTGCCGTCGGGACCCGGGTAGCGGAACGTGTAGACGAACTGGCTTCCCGTCACTTCCACCTGAACCGGATTCGCGAACGAGGGCGACATCTCGAGGTCGGCCCACACGCGATTTCCGGCGATGCCCAGGCCCAGGAACGTCGCGAGCGTCACGACCGTCCAGGTGATCTCCATCCACGTCTGCCCGCGAGTGAAATGCGCGCGCTGGCCGCGGTCGCGGTAGCGGAACACCATGTAGGCGAGACCCAGTTGCGCGAGCACGAACGCGGCGCCCGCGGCAAAGAGCGTCAGATCATACTGGTGGTCGACGCGCGCGGCAGCCGCAGTGATCGGCGGCGGCGCCGGGAAAAGATGCGCCGCGAAAACGTAGATGGTGGCCGCCACCAAAAGCACGAGCAGAAGGGAGAGAGAGACGGCGGGTCCCGCGGAGCCCCGGTCGGGACTTGGAGAGCGCGTCGCGCGTGCGGCCTGACGTTCGATTTGCAATAAGATGCCCGACGGATCGCGAGAAACAAACGATCATATATAAAGGCGGGAAAGTTTTGTACCGCGAACTATTTCGAGCGGGAGATGCGGCAAAACTACACCGACTGCAGGCTGAGACGAAAGCAGCACGGAAAGCGCGATTCGCCGAGTTCGAAAAGTTGGTGCGGTCGAGTGGATTCGAACCACCACGGTATTGCTACCGCCAGCCCCTCAAGCTGGTGCGTCTGCCAGTTCCGCCACGACCGCAATTCCGAGGGCAAGCAAATTGTAACAGAACAACTCTACTTCTTATTAGGAGCCTGATTCGGGGCCGGCGAAGGCGCCACGGGAGCCGCCGGCTTTACAGGCGGCGCAGCGGGCTTCGCCGGCGCGGGCGCAGACGACTGCGTCTGCTCGAGAATCGATCCGGTGGCGAGTCCCTCGGGCGCGCGCTTGATGGAAAGCGTGAGCGACGTCAGCATAAAAACGATCGCGCACCAGGTGGTCGCACGGGAGAGGAACGTCGCGGCGCCGCGAGGTCCGAAGGCCGTCTGGCTTCCCGCGCCGCCGAACGCACCGGCGAGGTCCGCCGCCGACCCGCTCTGCAGCATGATCACGATCACCAGCACGAAGCACACGAGTATGTGCAGCGTTACCAGAATCGCAGACACATGCCAGCCCACCCAAATCAGCCCGCCGGCTACTGCCAGCGACAAACCCCACTTCGCCCACGATGGCATTTCTAACTCCCCAAGGCGCAGCCGGACATCCCTTCCGGCGAAGCGCTCAGAAATTCACGATTGTCGCAAACGACTTCGGATCGAGACTCGCCCCGCCCACGAGCGCGCCGTCGATCTCGTCCTGGGCCATCAGGCCTTTGACGTTGTCGGGCTTGACGCTTCCGCCGTAGAGGATTCGAAGCGCGGACGCCTGCTCGGGCGTGAATTCGGCTGCGACTAGACCACGGATGTGCCGGTGCGCCTCAGCCGCGATTTCCGGCGTTGCCGTGCGCCCCGTGCCGATGGCCCACACCGGCTCGTACGCAATCAGAATACGCGAGAACTCGGCAGGGGTCAACGCACACAGGCCGTCTTTGACTTGCCGGTGCAGCACCGCACTCATCAAGTGGCCTTCGCGCTCGGCGAGCGTTTCTCCTACGCAGACGATCGGCCTCAGCCCGGCTGCGAGCGCCGCCTTCGTCTTGCGATGCACGCCTTCATCCGTCTCGCCGAAGTATTGCCGGCGCTCCGAATGTCCGACGATCACGCCGCCGCATCCTGCCTCGGCAAGCATGCTCGCCGAAATCTCCCCGGTGAACGGGCCTTCGCGCTCCCAGTACAGATTCTGCGCCGCAATCGAGACTTGGCTGCCCCGCGCCGCTTCGACGGCCGCGGCAATGCCGGTGAAAGGTGGCGCCACCACGATGTCGCAATGCGTTGTGTTCGCTGCGAGCGGCAGGAACCCCTCGAAGAAGGCGCGCGTTTCCGCGCCCGTCTTGTACATCTTCCAATTGCCGGCGATCACGGGGCGGCGCAAGCGCTATCCTCTGGCAGTCACAACTTTGTCCGTGAGCGCCTCGACACCGGGGAGCTTCTCGCCGGCCAGGAACTCGAGCGAAGCTCCGCCGCCGGTCGAGATATGCGAGATCTGGTCGGCGACGCCAGCCTGTTCGACCGCGGCGACCGAATCGCCGCCGCCGATGATCGACGTGGCGCCGGCCTTCGTCGCGGCCGCAACCGCCTTGGCGATGCCCAGCGTCCCCTGGGAAAACGCCGGGCGCTCGAACATTCCGAGCGGCCCATTCCACACAATCGTCCGGGCTTTCGAAATTTCCTCCCCGAAGAGCGCAACGGTCTTCGGGCCGACGTCGAGCCCCATCCAACCGTCGGGCGTCGCGCTGATATCGGCAACCTTCGTCGCGGTCGAGTCCGGCGATTCCGCGATCACGTGGTCGACCGGAAGCAGCAGCTTGAATTTCCGGCTCCGCGCCTCTTCCAGCAATCCGCGCGCGAGGTCGAGTTTGTCGTTTTCCACCAGCGACTTTCCCGTCGGCTTCCCTTCCGACCTGAGAAACGTATAGGCCATCGCGCCGCCGATCAGCATGGCGTCGGCCAGCTTCATCAGGTTCTGCACCACCTCGATCTTGTCCGAAACCTTCGCGCCGCCGAGGACGGCCACGAACGGCCTCTCGGGATTCGATATGGCTTTGCCGAGGTACGCGAGCTCCTTTTCCATCAGGAGCCCGGCCGCAGCCTGGCGAACGAATTTCGTGATGCCGACCACCGATGCATGCGCGCGATGCGCCGAACCAAACGCGTCGCAGACGAACACCTGGTCGCACAGCGCCGCGAGCTGCTTGGAGAATTCCGCATCGTTGGCCTCTTCCTGCGGGTGGTAGCGGACGTTCTCGAGCAGCAGCACGCCGCCATTCGCAAGCGCTTTGCTCTTGGCCTCGGCGTCCGCGCCCACGCAATCGGACGCGAACTCGACGGTTTTGCCCAACAGTTCCTTCAGGCGCCCAGCCACCGGCGCGAGGCTATATTTCGGATCGACTTTTCCCTTCGGCCTCCCGAGGTGAGACGCGAGAACCAGCCGCGCGCCCCGCTCCATGGCCAACCGCAGGGTCGGCAGCGTCTCGCGAATGCGGGTGTCGTCCGAAACGCGGGTCCCTTCGAGGGGCACGTTGAAATCAACCCGGATGAAAACGCGCTTGCCGCTCAGGTCGAGGTCGCGAATCGATAGCTTATTCATGGTCATCCCGGAACGGCGCGTGACGCAATGGCGTCGTCAGAGTTTGGAGGCGAAAAGTTTGATCAGGTCGCGGCAACGGCACGAATAGCCCCACTCGTTGTCGTACCATGCGAGCACCTTGACGCAGTTCGTGCCGACGACGCGCGTGTACCCGGCGTCGACGATCGACGAATGCGGATTGCCGCGAAAATCGATCGAGACGAGCTCTTCTTCCGTATATTCGAGGATTCCCTTGAGCGGCCCTTCCGCGGCGGCTTTCAGAGCTGCGTTCACCGCCTGCACCGTCGCGGGCTTCTCGGTGATCACCGTGAGATCGACGACGCTGACGTTCGGCGTCGGCACGCGCATCGCGTAACCGTCGAGCTTCCCCTTGAGTTCCGGAATCACGAGGTGCAAAGCCTTCGCGGCACCCGTCGAGGTCGGGATCATCGAAAGCGCGGCAGCGCGGGCGCGGCGCAAATCCTTGTGCGGCAGATCGAGCAGTTTCTGGTCGTTCGTATACGAGTGAATCGTGGTCATGGTGCCGATCGTGATGCCAAAGGAGTCCTGGAGAACTTTTGCGACGGGCGCGAGGCAGTTCGTAGTGCAAGACGCGTTCGATACCACGTGATGCTTGGCGAAATCATACGTCTTGTCGTTCACTCCCAGCACGACGGTGTGATCCGGATCGGTGGCGGGAGCGGAAATGATCACTTTTTTCACCGGGCCGCGGATATGCTTGCGCGCCTCGGCGCCGCTCGTGAAGAGGCCAGTCGATTCGACCACGATGCTCGCGCCGACCGAAGCCCAGTCAAGCTCGTTGGGATCCTTGACCTTGAATACCTTGAAGGCTTTCCCGTCGACGGAAATCGAGTCGCTCGTGTGGGTCACCTGATTCGGCAGATTGCCGAGGATCGAATCGTATTTCAGGAGATGCGCGAGCGTTTTCGAATCCGTGATGTCGTTGACGGCGACGACTTCGATCGAGGGATCGCCCAGCGTGGCCCGCAGGATGTTGCGGCCGATGCGTCCGAAACCGTTGATTCCCACTTTGACTGGCATACGTCCTCCGGGGACCATTCAGGGTGGTTGATGACCTGCGCGAAGGGACGGCAGGAGGTTCCTGAAATGCAAATGCTAGGGTGTGACGCGCAAAAAGTCAACGTGACGTCTGGCGGCGTTTTCAGTCGTAGGCCTTCACGCGAACCACGTTGTCGCCCACGAACGTCACGAACGTCGTTCGTGACGGCGGCGAGCCGTAGATCCAGTCCTCCGTCTCCGTGCCGCTCGGATCGCGCTCCCGCACCTTGTGATCGGGCCGGCCCATCGCCGCCAGCACCATCTCGCTGTCCATCCCGACCACTGCGCGGTGGTCCTGAATCGCGTCCTTGAACTGCGGCGGAATCGTATCGATCCAGTTCACGGCCGCCGAATGTTCCTTCGAGAAGTCGAGAAATACTCCCAGGTCGTGTTTCAAGTCGTCGGCGTTCATGTCCGGAAGCGGATGTCCGTAATCGAGAATAAGCGTGGCGCCCAAAGGCTGCTGCGGCGTATAGGACTCCGGCGGCGGGGTCGACAAATCGCCGATGCCGAACTGGAGATGTTCGCGCAAATGGAACTTCTTTTTCCCTCCGCCGTTGATCTGGATCACAATTTCGTCGGAACGAAACTCCATCGCGGTGATCTGCACCACGTCGCCGGGGCTCGCCGCGAGCCCATAGAGTCGCACCGCGTCGCTGAGGCTCTGCTTGTTAATCGGCTTCCCGACGCGGACCTTGAAGCCTTTCTTCCCGCTCGCCAGGGGTTGAACGGCCTTCGCGAATTCCCCGTCCACGTAGCGGATCAGCAGAATCCGTGAAGAACCCTGCAGCGGCACCGATTTCGAAGCCATCGACGAATTCCCGCCGCCGCTCGCTCCCACGGGCGAAATCGTGCCAGACACTTGGGGATCGGATGGAGACACCGCAGGCAGGCCCGATGCGCCGGGGCGCAGTTGCGTCACGCCCGTGAGGTCGGACGCAAGAGCCAGGGCTGCTGCAAGGACGAGCGTGAATCGAACGTCCATAGTACCTGGCCGGATTCTACGCCAACTCCCCGGCCGATGTCATCGCGCAAGTCGCGGCGTCTCGCCGTCCCGCTAGCACGTTAGAGGATGGCCGGCGGGGCGCCAAACAGCCGCGCGAATGCGCTGATCGTCGCCGTGCGAAACGCGTCCTGCCGCGTGATCAGATTGTGCGTCAGCACGCCCCACGCGCCCTGCGCGTCGCGAATGCCGTTGGCGCCCGCGAACGCGTCGATCGCCACTCCCAACTCCACGCCCCGGTCGACTACCTCGCTCGCCAGCGCTTCCGGCAGCAGAATTCCGCCCGAGCGCCCGAACGCCGCGCGCCCCGCTCCATCCGTCGCGTACACCCAATTCTCGAGAAACACCCAGCGCGTCGAGTCTTCGTGAATCACGTCCAGCCCGCCCTCGAGCCCGACGAAATATTTCCACGGCTCGCTTTTTTCCCGCGCCATCCGAACCATGGCCTCCGCGCGTTGCCGCGCCCCGGTCATCGTTTCATTGCGCGAAAGCGGCGTGTGGCCCACCCCGCTGGGCGCGTCGACGGGGCAAATCTCAAAGTCGATGTCGCCACCCACAACCGGCGCCAGGGCCGCCAGCGCCTCGCGGACCGCGCTCACCTTCGGCCGCCGCGTGCTGCCCACCGCAATCGAAATCGTTCGCATCCCCTAGCCCCAGCGCAAATTCGAAATGGCCCGCGCAATCCGCCTCGCGCTCGCCGCGGACGCGCGTCAGACGGCCGATTCCATCTGTGCGGGCTTTTGCGCACCAAGCACCACCCAGAGCGCCCACGCCGACACCGCCACGATGATCCCAAAACTGATCACGCTCCGCTCGCCATACCAGGCATTCAGCTGTGGAGGAGGTGTGGGAACGAAAATGTTGTTGACGAACCAAAAGGCAAAAGTCGAGAGGAAGCCGAAACGCCGGATCGCCCACAAGATCGAAAAGCCGGCCAGCACGTACGCGGCGCCGGTCACCACGAAGCGCACGGGATTCGTGAAGTCCACCGTCAGGCCCAGCGCCACCCATACCAAAGCCGAAAAGAAGTCCGCGATCCAGATTTTCCTCAGAACCAGCCTCAGCAAAACCACCAGCAACAGGAAAGCCGTGCCCGCAAAGAGCGTCCCCTCGATGTTGCCGATCAGGACGCTCGCGAAGGCCGCGGTGCTTGTTAGGGCAGCCGTCATCTGGGACGGCGGCGCCGCCGGAGGGGAGGATACGACAATCGACGCGAGGCTGGTGAGCACCACGGCGGCGCAGAACAGAAGGACTCCGGCGAGAGTGTGCGAGGCAACCAGCGGGTCGCGAATCCTCCCCGCCAGAAGACGGTTCCACGAGATCAGCGAATCGGGCCAGTTGCGCCGCGCGTACGGCTCAATTGCGATATAGGCAAGCCAGATCGCGCCGGCCATGAATCCCGTCAAGCTGATCCCGCCCACGAGAACACCGACCTCGTCGAGGGTCGCCACGTGCGTCGCCGTCAGCGCCCACGAAAGGATACCGCTCAGGAATGCCACCACTGCGATCGTCGCCGCTCCCTTGCGATCGCCGCGCCCGGCCCGCAAATTCCGCCGGGCCACCAACGCCGCCCCTAGAAGAAGGAAGAGAAAGAGAAAAGCAAACACCAGGTTCACGACCCGAGGACGATAATCCCTCGAGGCGTTCGGCGTGTTCCACGTCCCCGAAACATCGAAATACACGGGACGCCCGTCCCAGGTCGCTGCCTGGACGCGAACCTGCTCTGGGCGGCCATCGCTGTAGGTTCCCAGCCATGCCATGCGCGAATCGAAGGCCATCGGGGGCGTCGTCGAAGGCGTGGTTGCCGTGAATCGGTCGAAATCGAGTCCCGCGTCCTTGAACAGCAGGGTCCAATCGAATGGCGCTGTGCCCTTCGAATCGGAGCTGGATTCGGCCGGCATCGCTTCCAGGCCGAGCAGCCGGCCGGTGGTGTCCATCGTCATGCGAATCATGCCGGGGTCGGAGTTCGCCGGCGAGTCGTAGCCGACCCTATCCGCGGAGCCGATTTCGGTTGTGACGAGCTGCCCCGCGGCCTGGCGATACCAAAAGCCCATCACCGGCGGCTGGGCGGCGGCTAGAAGCTCGTCCCGCTGCTTTTCGTCAAACTGGTCGATAAAACGCAAGTTGGCGGCGTCGCAACAATCGAAGCCGTATGCGGCGCTTTGCGGTTTCTCCGCGTAGCCGAATTGCCTGAGCATTTCCTGCGCGCGAAAGGCCAGCACCTCGGGCGGAACTTCCGCCGGGATTTTGCGAAGCAGCAGGGGAAGAAGGATAAAGGCCGCAGCCATCGTCACGACAATTCCCACGAAGCACAGGATGGCGGTGCGCGCGTCGAAGCCTTCCTTCTCGCTCGACGCTGCCACCATTTCCGGCGACGGTGTTTCCCCCGCCGCCAGCGCCGCGGCGATCGGATCGCCGCCGGGCAGCGCCATCGCTACCGACAGCGCCGACGACGGCCGCCGCTTCGGATCGTCTTCCAGGCAGCGCAGGATCACGCGCTCGACGGTGGGATCGAGGTCCTTTACGAGGTCGCTCGGAGTCGTTTGCGTCTCCGTGCGGCGCTTCCCCGTGAACATCTCGTAGAGCGTCAGCCCGAGCGAGTAGATGTCGCTCCGCGTTGTCACTTCCCTGCCGGCCTTCTGCTCCGGCGCCATGTACGCGGGCGTGCCGCTACGGATGTCGCCGAGCCCCACCTCCTGCGCCAGCGCCGCGAGGCCGAAGTCGGTGATCCGCACCTGGCCGCGCCCGTCGATCATGATGTTGTGAGGCTTTAGGTCGCGGTGCAGCACGCCGCGTTCGTGCGCCGCGGCCAGCCCTGCGCAGATCTTGCGCGTGAACTCGATCGCCTTGTCCTGCGGCAGCCGCCCGATCCGGCGGATCAGCGACGCCAGGTCCTCGCCGTCGAGATATTCCATCGAGAGAAAGTGCGATCCTTCGATGAATCCGATGTCGTAGACCCTGCACACATTCGGATGAGAGACCTGCCGCGCCACCCGCACTTCATTGCGAAAGCGCGTGAGCGCATCCTCGCTGAGATTGGAGGGACCCAGGAACTTCAGCGCCACCGCCTGGTTCAGGATCAAATCGTAGGCGCGATAGACTTCGCCCATCCCGCCCCGCCCGATCAGGCCGAGAATGCGGTATCGCCCGGCCAGCACCGAGCCCGCCGGGAATCTGCCCTCTTCCGCGGAGGTGGCCGAGGGATTGCTCGTCGTCAGCGTTGCTTCGTTGTCGAAATCAGCCTGCAGCGGCGCCGCACACGCTGGACAAACCCGCCACTCCGGGCGCACCTCGCCCGAACACTTCGGGCACACGCCGATCGCGGGCGATTTCACAGTCCGTGCATCGTACCAAACGCGAACTCGCCCCAACAATCACGAACCACGCTTCGCATCTCAGACCCGGCCGCAGCGGCGCCGCTTGCCGCTCCCCTTCGCCCGCGCAAAATGGTTCTCTCGCTGACAACACACATCGACGGCGCATTCTAATCGAAACGGATACGCGACCTTCGCGTGCAGGGAAAAAAGACCGGGCAGGAGAAGAACTGGAGCGGGATAAGGGAATCGAACCCTCGCCTCCACCTTGGCAAGGTGGCGTACTACCACTATACGAATCCCGCAAAACGAACGAACTTTACTTATAACACGCGCTCCGAAGCCGGACAAGGGCCGCGGCGAACACGTGTATCTCTTGCGATGAGCTGGACGAAACCTTTCACGGCGCAATCTGCTTGTAGAGATTCGTCCATAGCAGCGGATTCTTCCAGTAATCGACGTGCGCGACCAGGGGCACGCAAGCGTCCTTGTCGACCAGATTCCGCACGGCCTTTGCGGGAAGCGGAGAGCCCCCGCGCGAGTCGCGCATGCTGCGCAAATCGTAAAACTGCAGGTCGCCCGAGACGATATCGTTGCGGGAATAGATGTTGATCCACGGAAACTTTCTGAACATTTCATAGCTCTGGATCAGCGGCTGCACCGTCGCGGCCAGGCGCTCGCGGATACGCAGCGTGTCCTTTCCCTGGATCGTGAAGAAAAACGCGGTTTTCTCGAGCGGCGAGCCGAACGTGATCAGCGAGTTCGTGCGATTGGCGATGCCGAGATGGTTGCTCGAGAGCCAGTCGTCGAGCATCAGCCGGTTCAGCGTGTCGTACGCGATCACGGAGCCGAGAGAGTGTCCGACGATCGCCACCTGGTTGTAGAGGAAGCGGTGATTGGTGCCGTCTTCGCAAGCCGTGTAAACCGCCGAGGCTACGCTTCGCGCCAGGTCCTTGATTTTCGTTCGCACTTCCTCGAAGCGGTCGAGCTTGTTGGGCGTCACGTAGATCGCCACGTCTCCGACGTATTCGATCAGGATCGTGCGGACCTTCGCGCTGATCGCGATCAGCAACGGCCAGACCCAAACCGTGCTGTACAGGAGCGTCCACCCCGCATGGCCTTTCACGTGGAAGCCCGAGACAAACAATATTCGTAGCGGAATGGCGACACACGACAGGTGAAGCAGAAATGCGAGAAACAGCAGGCACAACAAAGCAGGATCGGCGCGCAGCTCATTTTCATGGGATCGCAGATAGGCGCGCCGCGCCATGGCCAGCGCCGCAAGGAGAATGCAACCCACAATCGCGAAGCTCACGAACGCCTGGAGTTGCGCTCGGTGCATCCCGTTGAATCGATCGACATAGAATTTCGGCAGCCAGCGGAGGCACTTCACGGAGAGCATCACCAGCGCCGCGCCGAGGATCGAGAAAACTGTGCAGACGAAACCGGCCCAGACCACGATCGAGAGCGTCAACCGCGCAGCCCGGCTCAGTTCCTTGGGTTTGGCGAGTTCGGCGAGAAAGAGAAGCACCCCGAACGTGAACGCGACGGCCGTCATGCAACTCGCGATCGCTGTGAGCTGCGGCCAGTGTGAATCGAGCGCGCCGCCGGCAAGCACGGGGAGTTTGGTTCTGGCGGCGCCCGCCGCCACGATCACGCCGTTGATCACGCTCAACGCCCCCAGGATTGCGAGCGCCAAGCCGATCCAGAACGGCGTCCGGCACGGGATCCGAAACCCCTCCATCACGCCAAAGAGGGCTCGCCTGAACGGCGTCACGCAGTTCAAAAGACCGCGGAGCGCGCCGTCCACGAGGAAGCTGATCACGTCCGTTAGTTTCGCCACACCCTCTGTCATCGGCGCCCAATACGCTTCGTAGAGATGCAGCTCGTACTTGTGGTCCGGATTTTCTGCGCCGAGCACGTCGATCTCGACTCTCTGCAGCGTCTGATCGCCGATGCGCACGGTGCGCATGCGAGGCTCGGACTGCGGCACCAGCCGGACCGCGCTGAGCACGCCCTGCGCGAGGCTGTCCAGCGTTTCGAACTGAATCTGTTGACCCATTCCGTGCACGATCCAGATCGCACGCACGCCCGGGCCGGCAGGCGGGGCCGCTCCCGGCCCGAAAGCCAGGTCGTGCCGGGCCGCGGCGACTTTGTCGCGCTCGAGGATCTGGTCGCGCGGCTTTTCTTCCTTCGCCACACTCCACGGCTCGCGAAACGACCCGGGACCCGCTCCGGCGCGCAGCTCCGCTCCCGGCCGCGCGTGCGGCGGAACGAACGTGGCGTACGACTTCGGCTGGGCTATTTTGTACCTGTCGAGAAAACCTTCGGAATCGGCCGGGTCAGCCATCGCGGCACCCCCGAAAAACGATGCGCGAGGCTAATCCTTATTAGCTCTTATGTCAAGGCACTCATTGTCACATCGAGGGGAGATGCTCGAGCTAGACCGTTATCGCGAGGCGCCCACGTGGCGGATCGCTCGAGAGGCACACCACCGCGCTCGCCTGCTGAAAGGGGCCTGGATTCATTTGGAGAGATCGAGTCGTTAGTCGACTTCGAGAATGCGAGTCGCCTTGACGATGGGCGATTTCTTCTGTCGCTCGGCAAACCGCATCGCACGATCCCGATCGATGTAAACGCGGGCGAATTTTTCGCCATCGTGGTAGTACACGGTGACCTGCCAGTGGCGATGCCTGCGCCGACGATCTTCAAGAAGTCGGCTCGACTTCTTCTTGCCCTTCGGTTTCTTTTTCACGGTTTGATCACCCTCGGAAATTGCACTGACTATCGCAAGTTCGGAACGCACGCACAAGTACCCAGTTAGGGGTTAACCCCGGCATCACTTGAGATGAGGTTCGCGGGCTTAAGATTCAGGCTGTCCAGAATTTGCTTACTCAGGGTAAAGAGGGCCGGGTTGTCGCTGGCTTGCGCATAGAGGATGTCTCCGGAGGGTTCAGAGACCCGCAGGGTAACCTGTTTGCCGTCCTTGAAAGTGAAGACCGCCCGGACGGCGGGATTGGCAAGCGGGGCAATCTCCTTGCCGGTGGGGTGATCGATCACATCGTCGGCCTGGAGGTCGGTGAACGGCTCGATCACCTTCCATCCGGGCACGAGCTTTCCTTTCTGGGCGGCGGGCGTCTCGATGGTCCACTGATCCGGCTTGTCTTTGGCGGCGGTGAAAACCATGTCGCCATTGGCATCGTGGAGTTCGACCCGCTGAAGATCGGCGGAAACGAGGTGAACAACGGAGCGGTCGCGAAGTTGCTGGACGGACTTGCCGGCGCTCTCTCCGAGAACCTCGGGAAGGAGCGCCACGTTCTGCCCGCCGTCGATGAGCGTGTAGACGGAATCGCCCGAGAAATCCTTGTTGCCGATGAGAATCGAATGCTTCGCGCCGTTTTGAAGCTGAAATTCGATCGACGCCTGCGCCGGATCCAGGCCGTAGGCTTTGCGGCGGTCCTCGGTGCCAGGCTCTGTCTGCGTGTAGCGATCCTCGGCGAGCTGATCGACGATACCGTCAGCGGTCGATTGGTCGGCTTCGGTGTCGACGGGCTGCGCGATCCACCACACTCCGTTGCGCTTCTCGAAGCGGACCGGAACGTCGCCGGGCTGCGCGGGATGAGAGATCGTGAAGGCGGTGATGTTCGAGGAAGCGACAGAGAACGCCGGCTTTGAGGTATCGGCCGGCGGCTTTTCATTCTGGCTGCGCTTCCAATCGAAGTAGTAAACGGCAAGACCGAGCGCCACGGCAAAAACGAGCAGAATCAAAGTGGGTTTCTTGATCATCGGTGTTCAGGCCTCGCGGCCGCTTCTCAGCGGCGCCTCCACCAAACCGCGATTCCGAGAATGATCACGAAACCGGGAAGCAGGAACAGTTCGAACCACTGGAGCCCGACCGACTGTCCTTCGGTGAGGACGATGCGCCGGTTCGTCGGAGACTTGGGCCGGATGGAGATGAGGTTTTCGTCTTGCGCGAGCCAATCGATGGTGTTGAAGAAAAGATCGCCGTTACTGGTCGAGCCGATGGCTTGATTGGTCGCAAAATCGGAGTCGCCGATCACGACGAGGCGAGCGTTCTTGCCGTCCGGATCGCTCCCTTCGACGCCGAGTGAGAGCGGCCCTCGCGTGTCGGTCTTGGGATCGTATTTGACCTCGTGCTCGAGCTTCGGCGTCGTGAAACTCTGAGGCGAGGTCATCAGGATTTCCACATCCTGAGGCGTGAGCTTGGATTTGTCCGCGATCGAGACGGTGCGCGCGAGCGGGAAAAACGTCATCGTGCCGTCGAGGCCCTTCGTGATGGGGCTGTCGCCGTAACTGATGACCAGCGGGATGGCCGGCCCGGCATTGAGCAGGCGGCCCATTCCGCTAACGTCGATCACCACGTTGTCTCCGACCTTGATGTTCCACTTATCGAAAATACTGTCGAGCTTCGGTTCAACCTGCTTGTCGGAAGTAATCGGGTCGACCTCGATGAGCGCCTTTCCTCCTCCGTCCAGGTAGCGCGAAACCATGTCGGTCTCCTGGGGAAAGAAAGCCTGGGTCGGCCCGGCGATCACGACCACGCTGCAGTCCGAGGGCACTCCATTGGTGGAAGCGAGATTGATCGTCTTGGTGTCGTAGTTTTCTTTCTTGAGTCCCTCGTCGGCTTGGCTGTAGCCGGTCGCGCCGTCGTCGACGATCGACCGCTCGCCATGACCGGAAACGAAGCAAACGGTCTTTACCTGCTGGCTGGTGACCTTCAAGATCGCGGTCGTGACGGCTTGCTCGTCGTTTCCCTGGAGGGTCTGCTTGCGCGTGCCGGAGGCTACGATGACGTCGCCCATGTGCGTGGCGCCGTAGTCGCGCGCGACGTCCGGCTTTTCCTGAGGATCGACGGTCTGATACTTGATGTGCGAGCTGAGATTCCTGTACTCGGTCATCAGATCGTCAAATTGGGCGTCAGGCAGCTTGGCAAAACGGACGATGTTCACGTCTTGCGTGAGGCCGCGGACGATTTTGCGCGTCTGGTCCGACAGCGTGTAGAGCTTCTCGGTGGTGAGATCGAAACGCTTGTGATGACGGTAACCGACAAAATTGACCACGAAAAGAATCGCCAGGACGGCGATTACGAGGACGGTGGCGTTCGTTCCGAGGCGCGAAGACCGCCTCGAGAAAAATGCGATGATTCCGCCGAAGCCGACGATGATCCCGCCGAGCAACAGGACTCCGCCGCCGATCGCGAGTATCTCGGCGGTGCGCAGCCATTCACCTTGAATCGTGTAACGCAGGTAGCCTGCGATCAGGCAAGCTGCGCCGATGGTCGCCGCGAGTTCGGCCCAGGCATTGCGGCCGATCGGCCCTCCCTTAACCGGCGCCGGCGTCATGCGCGCCTCCACCGGATAGAGTCGACCGAGAGGACGGTGAGAAAGATGAAGAGGATCGGCACGCTAACGTAGTAAATCAGGCTTGAAGTATCGATGATTCCGTGCGTGAAGTCGTCGTAGTGATGGATCACGGAAATGTACTGCAGGACTTGTCCGGTGACACTGTCGGAGCCGCGCACGGCGAAATCGAGTACCCAGAGAATGAGAATGGCGCCGAAACTGAGGACCACGGCGATCAACTGGCTTTCCGTGAGCGATGAGATGAAGGAGCCGATGGCCAAAAGCGACGCTCCCAAAAGCATCGCGCCCAGATATCCGGCGAAGACCATGGCCATCGGAGGCCTCGGCTCGCTATGGAAACACAAGTAGAGGACGTAGAAGGCCGTTGGAAGCAGCATGATCGCAAAAAGGGTGAGCGAAGCCAGAAACTTGCCGATGACGACCTGGAGATCGGTGACGGGCGACGTCATCAGAAGCTCCATCGTGCCGCGCTTGCGCTCCTCGGCGAAGACGCCCATGGTGAGCATCGGCGCCAGGAAAAGAATCAGCGTCGAAAGCAGGCCGAAAAAGGCGCCGAGCACTTCGCCGGGCACGTCCATGTTCGACGCCATGCCCTGCATCGCCATTTCGACCGACTGCGCGATCGCATAGCTCATGTACAAGCGGAAGAAAAAGCCCGCGACAATCAGGAAAACCGCCACGACGACATACGCGACGGGTGAAACGAAGTAATGCCCCATCTCCTTCCGATAAATCGCGTAGACGCTCCGCATGCGTGGCTCTACTCCTATAAATTCAGCGATTCAATTCGACGGCTGGGCGTGCGCCGCGTCGTCGGTGGTCAATTCGAGGAAGACATCTTCCAGGCTCAAACTTACGCCGTGAAGTTCATAGAGCGGCCAGCCCTGTCCCACGATTTGGGAGGCAATCTGGCTGCGAATGTCCTGTCCGGGCGCGGCTTCGACGATGGCGGTGAGATGCCCGCCGGGATGCGCGTTCACCTCGACGCGGTTGGCGCCGGGAATCTTCTTGAGCAGATCGACCAGAGGCTTTTCTTGCGCGGCCACGTCCACTTGAACCTTCTGGCCACCTCGCAGCTGTGCCGTAAGATTCTGCGGCGTGTCGACCGCCACGATCTTGCCCTTATTGATGATGACAACGCGATCGCACGTCATGCTGACTTCGGGAAGAATATGCGTCGAGAGAATGATCGTATGGTCGCCGGCCAGGCCTTTGATCAGGTGACGCACTTCGATGATCTGCTTGGGGTCGAGGCCGACGGTGGGTTCGTCGAGAATGATAACGTCCGGGTCGTGGACGAGGGCCTGGGCGAGCCCGACGCGCTGCTTGTATCCGCGCGAAAGGTGCTTGATCAGAACGTCGCGTTTATCGCCCAGGCTGGTCTTTTCGAGGGCTTCGTCCAGCCGGGCGCGCCGCCGTTCGGCGGGCACGTTCTTGATCCGCAGCACGAAGTCCAAATAGGAACCGACGGTCATGTCGAGATAGACGGGCGGAGCCTCGGGCAGATAGCCGATATGGCGGCGAACCTCGAGCGAGTCCTCGAAAACGTCGAAGCCGGAGATACGCGCCGTGCCGGAGGTCGCCGGGATGTACCCGGTGAGAATCCGCATGGTGGTCGTCTTGCCGGCGCCGTTGGGACCGAGAAACCCCAGAATTTCGCCTGGATTTACCGTGAACGAGACGTGGTCAACTGCGGTGACAGGCCCGTAGGCCTTGGTCAGATCTTCCACTTCAATCAATGCGTTCCCCCAAGCGTATGAATGAGCGCCAAAAACAGAATAAGAACCCAGTACAAGGACCGCACCAAACCGAACCTTTTATATCAAAAAAGGAAGCCTCGAACCAAAAGAATGCGCGGCCCAGCGAGTACGCCGGAAATTGCCGGACATCTTTTGTGATGCCGCAAAAGCAGTCTCGCGTTGCCGCGGAAGTGCCCCACGCGCTTGAGGAGAAAACAGTTGTGGCCCCTACAACTGCGGGGTATACTGGCCTCATCTGATGTGTCGTGTAGTTGCGGTGAAGTGACTTTGCTACCGAATCCTGGTTTGGGAGGCAACGCCATGGAATGGTCCACACCCCAGCACGAATCGATTGACCTGAACTGCGAAGTCAGCTCGTACGCCAACGCCGAACTGTAGTCGTAGATGCGCGTAAAGGTCCTCGGCTCAGCGGCCGGGGGCGGCTTCCCGCAGTGGAATTGCGGCTGCGCGAATTGCGTACGTGTGCGTGAAGCGGCTGGAGCGATCATGCCCCGTACCCAGGCGCAGGCGGCCGCAAGGGCGAACGGCGGTGGTTGGTTCCTGCTCAATGCCTCTCCCGATCTCCGGCAGCAAATCCTCGCGACGCCCGAATTCGCTCCAAGTCCCGGCAAGCGCGGCAGCCCGATCGCGGGAGTGGTGCTTACGAGCGCCGACGTGGACGCGATCGTGGGGCTGTTGCACTTGCGCGAGTTCCATCCATTGCACGTGTATTCCACTTCCGGCGTGCGGCGAATTCTGACGGAAACAAATAGCATGTTTCGGGTGCTTGAACGCTCCCATCCGCGCGTCCAGTGGTTTGACCTTCCGCCAGGCGCGAAGATTCCCCTCGGCGAGTCCGATCTGAGGTGCACGGCGGTTTCTCTCGACGGGGTGTACCCCGATTACGTGGACGAGTCGCTGCGAAAAACTCTTGCACCCGAAGAAGCGGTGATCGGCGCGTTGATCGAAAGCAGCGGGAAAAAAGCGTTCTTCGCGCCGGGACTGCCGGGCAACACGGACGCGTGGAAGACAACGGCCGCAGCGAGCGACCTGGTTCTCCTGGACAGCACATTCTGGAGCGACGGCGAGCTGATTTCCGTGCGGGGCGGCGGCAAGGGCGCGCGCGAAATGGGCCACCCTCCTCTTTCCGGAGCGGGCGGCCTGATCGAGTGCCTGCGGGATGCAACACGGCCGCGCAAGGTCGCGATCCACATCAACAACACGAATCCGATCCTCGACGACGAGAGCCCGGAAAATCGGCGCATGCGCGAGGCGGGATGGGAAATCGCGCGCGACGGAATGGAGTTTGTCCTGTGAGTGGAACGGATTCGAAGTCGCTGCTGCCCGGACCGGAGTTCATCGCGCGCTTTCAGGCGATCGGCGAGGAACGGTATCATCACAAGCATCCGTTCCATCTGCTGATGCACGAGGGGAAGCTCACGCGCGGGCAACTGCAGGCGTGGGCGCTCAATCGCTACTATTACCAGAGCCGGATCCCGATCAAGGACGCCGCGATTCTGGCGCGCAGCGAGGATCCCGATTTCCGTCGCGCGTGGCGGAAGCGAATCATCGACCACGACGGCGACGGCACACGGCCGGGCGGGATCGAAAAGTGGCTGAAGCTGGTGGAGGCGACGGGGCTGTCGCGGGAACAGGCTATCGAGGGCGGCGGAATTTTGCCGGCGACGCGATTTGCGGTCGAAGCGTACGTTCATCTCGTGCGCTCGCGTTCGCACCTGGAGGCGGTGGCCTCGTCGCTCACGGAGTTGTTTTCGGGCAAGCTGATCGCACTGCGCATGGACAAGCTGCGTGAGCACTACCCGTGGCTGGCGAGCGGGCTCGATTACTTCCAGGCCCGGATCACGCAGGCGCCCGAGGATTCGACGTTCGCGCTGGCGTGGGTGGTGGGACACGCGCGTACACGCGAGGAGCAGGAGTTGTCACTCGCGGCGTTGCGGTCGAAATGCGACATTTTGTGGGCGCAGCTCGATGCGCTGTATTTTGCGTACGTCTCGCCCGGCTGGCCACCGCCCGGCGCGTTTCGTCCCGCGGAGCCGGCGGCGTGACTCCGGAACTCAATTCGAAGCCGCGCCTCGCCGCGGGATGCAGGCTAGGCAAGCAGAACGATCAGCAGGTGCTTCTGATGCCCGAGCGCGCGCTGCGGCTGAACGGGCCGAGCCTCCAGATCGTCGAGCGCTGCGACGGAAATCACACGGTGCAGGAGATCGTCACCGACCTGCAAAAGCTCTACTCGAAAGCGGAGCCGCAGAAGGTCGAAAAAGACATTCTGGGTTATCTGGCGCTGCTCCACGAGGAGCGGGCGATGGATTTCGAATGACGCAGCGCCCGCCCCATACCGCGAAGCGGCGTTCGTAGGTTAGCGATGCCCGCAGCGACACCCACGCCTCTCGCCCTCGTTGCCGAACTCACACATCGGTGTCCGCTGCACTGCGTCTACTGCTCGAATCCGCTCGATCTGGCACGGCGCGGCAACGAGCTTTCGACCGAAGACTGGTCGCGCGTTTTTCGCGAAGCGGGCGAATTGGGCGTGCTGCAGACGGATCTGACGGGCGGCGAGCCATTGGCGCGCACGGACCTCGCGGAAATCATCCGCGCCGTCCGGGCGGCCGGGCTGTATGCGAGCCTCATCACCTCCGGGATGCCGCTCGATGAGAGCCGGCTGGAGGAGCTGGTGGCCGCAGGGCTCGATCACCTGCAACTGAGCTTTCAGGGGGCAAAGGAGAACAGCTCGATTGAATACGGCGGCGCGCGGGCCGGAACCTTCGAGCAGAAACTCCGCGTCGCGAGTTGGGTGAAGAAGCATCGCGTCGGCTTCACCCTGAATTTCGTGATCCATCGGGAGAACCTCGACCGACTCGAAGGGATGATCGCGCTCGCGGAAGAGATCGAGCCGGGACGCGTAGAATTCGCGCACGTGCAATATTACGGCTGGGCTTTTGCGAATCGCGACCGGCTATTGCCGTCGCGGGCGCAGCTCGATCAATCGCTGGAAATCCTGAAAAGCGCGCAAGAGCGGCTGCGAGGCCGCATTCGCGTGGAATACGTTGTGCCCGATTACTACGCGAGATATCCAAAACCGTGCATGGGCGGCTGGGGACGCAAGGTGATCCTTGTGACGCCGGGCGGGGAGGCGCTGCCTTGTCACGCGGCGCGCGTGATTCCGGGGTTGGAGCTCGAAAACGTGCGCCACCGGAGCCTCCGCGCGATCTGGGAAGACTCCGCGGCGTTTCGCAAGTATCGCGGCGAAGAATGGATGCTCGAACCGTGCCGAAGCTGCGAGCGCCGTACCGCCGACTTCGGCGGATGCCGCTGCCAGGCGTATCTGCTGGCCGGACACGCCGAAGAGGCCGACCCTGTCTGCTCGGTCTCTGCGAAGCGATCCGTAGTCGATACCATCGTGGCGGCGGCACAGACTCCGGCGAGCGCGAGCGCCGGAACGACAAGCGCGGGGGCCGCTGCGGAATGGCGTTACCGCACGAACCCGTCCTGAGGCTCGAGGCGTCCGAAGGGACGCCCCTCCTGCAGGCAACGGAGCTTCGATGGCGCGCATCCACATGCCTGAATCGGAGTGTGCGAGTTCGCCGGAAGCCGGGGTCAAAAGCGCCGGCAGGAGATGTGCGTTGACACTCTCCGGCGGTTTTGTTATTCAACTCGTTTGGCTGCTGGTGCCGTGAGTCCGAGGGCGGGTGTCCCATCCGGCTTAGGCGTGTCCGAAAAGAGAAAAATTCACGAGTGAGTCCAACTCCTTTGAAGGCCTATGCCCAAACTCAAGGCAATTCCCTGCACGGAAAATCTGGTGAAGCGGATCGGGGTGGCGGCATGAAGCGAGTCCGGCGCGGATGCCTCGCGGCGCTGTTTGTGGCTTGCTTCAGCGTGCTCCTTGCGGGATGCCACGGCGGCGCCGGGACGATCGTGATCGAGCTGCAGCCGAGCGGCGCGCAAACGGTCGATGAGGGCGGGATCGTCAATTACACGGCCATCGTGGGCGGCGACACGCAGAGCCAGGGCGTGACGTGGAAGCTGACCGGCACCAATTGCGGAGGCACCCCGGCGACGGGCTGCGGCACGCTCACGAATTCGACGAGTTCGTCGGTGACCTATACCGCGCCGACCGGCATCTCGGCTTCGATTACCGCTACGCTGACGGCGACATCCGTCACCAACAAGGCGGCCACACAGACCAGCACGATTACCGTCGTGCTGGCGCCGACTTTTTCGGAGCCTTGCGCCGCAACCGCCGCTACGTGCCCGCTGCAGGGCGGCTCGAATGGCGTGCCATACAGCCAGACGTTGACGATCACGGGGGGAGTCGCACCGTACACATGGACGGTCATCAGCGGATCCCTGCCATCGTGCCTCACGTTGAACGGCCTGGCGAACGGACTCACGGACACGATCGTCGGAACGCCGTGCGGCACCACGCTGAAGACATCCACCTTCACGGTGCAGGTAAAAGACAACGGAAACGCGCAGTCGAGCTCGCAGACGACGATTACGCAGACCTATTCCATCACAGTGCAGCCGCCTCCGCCGCTGAGCATCACCACGAGTTCCCTGCCGCAGGGATTCACGAACACGACGTACACTGCGTCACTCGGCGCGAAAGGGGGCGTTCTTCCCCTCACATGGAGCGTCGTAGGGGGCGGCAACACAGTCGCGCCGGGGCTGACCCTCAATCCGACGACCGGCCAGATAACCGGCGTACCGACCACGGTCGGCACGTTCTCGTTCAGCGTGACCGTGAAGGACTCGTCGCTGCCGAATCCGCCGGCTCAAACGACTCCGCCCCAGGCGCTGTCGATCACAATCGTGAAGCCCCCGCACCTTTCGATTACGACGGCGTCTTTGCCCAACGGAACGGTGGCGAGCGGATACGCCGCGTCTCTACAGGCGAGTGGAGGTGTGCCACCCTACACGTGGACCGTCATTCAGGGACAACTCCCGTCCGGTTTGACGCTGGCGACCGCGAATTCGACCGGAAACATTTCCGGGGTCCCGATTCTGGCCGGGACCTCCCAATTCACCGTTCAGGTGACGGATTCGGAGCTTTCCCCCGCGACTCAGACGCTGACCGAACCCTTGAGCATCCTCGTGAATGCCGGTACCGCCGGCGGGAACAGCCTGCTGAATGGCGCGTATACATTCCTGTTTCAGGGATTCGATACGGGCGGGCCCGTCACCATCGTCGGAACGGTCACGGTTGACGGGAGCGGACACATCACCGCCGGCAGCGAAGACGTCAGCCGTTATTCCGCGGCTAGCAAAGAGATTCAAATCTTGAACGCGATAACGGTCGTGCCCTTCACCAGCACGCCGACTCCCACCGGGAGCACCTATTCGCTCGGGACCGACGGGCGGGGCACGATGGAGATTGAAATCCAGACGGCGCAGGCGACCACCCAGACGATCGACTACCAGATGGTGGTCAATTCGAGCGGGACGATACACTTCTTCGAAAACAACGCCACAGGCACGAATAACGACACCCTTGGAACGCACGGCGAAGGAGTGATGAAGCCGTCGCCCGGCGCTTCCACCGCGAGCTTCAGCGGAAACTACGCGTTTTTGCTTTCGGGAGTCGACGGAAGCAACAAGCGAGAAGCGCTCGGTGGGGTCTTGAACTCCGACGGAAGCGGCCTCCTGACGACCGGCGGAAGCGGGCCGAACAGCGACTTGAACGATGCGGGCACGTTTACTTCGCAGAACCTCAGCGGGAACTTCACCGTGGTCGGCGGAGGCAGTCCCCGCGGCGCCGCGTCGTTTATCCTCGAACCCACCGGCCAGCCGCAGACGACGCTTACGTTCATTTTCTACTTCGTGTCTTCGTCGGATTTGTTCTTCATGGAGGACGATCTCTCGACGACGACCTTCCCGAATCCGCCCCGCCTTAGCGGCGAGGTGGTGCTCGAGCAGCCCGGCACGAGGTTCGACTCGTCGGTGCTGAGCGGCACTAGCGTCGTCACGGGGACGGGAGTGAACGGCACGAACGCCAGCGTGTTCGGCGGACTGCTGACATCGACCGCGTGCGACGGGAATACTCCGCTCTCTCTCGCGGCCGACGAAAATAACGGCGGCACGATCACGACGAACGAATCGTTCAGTGGAACTTGCACTGTCCTCGCGAATGGCCGCGCGACATTCAGCCTTACGGGCACCGGAAATCCCGCGCCGTCTCCGCGCTTTGTAAACGCCTACCTCACCGGGACGGGAACCGGGTTCCTGCTAGGAAGCGACGCGGCGGTCACGACGGGTTCGCTCGAGCTGCAGTCGGGCGCGCCTTTTGCGAACGCGTCGATTGTCGGCGGGTACACGCTGTCTGCACCTTTCCCTGGCACGACAGGCGTATCGAACGTGGTTGGGCAGATCACGTCCGACGGGGCGGGCGACATTTCGGGTACGGTCGACGCGGTAACGCCGCCGGGGAAACCAGCGTTCCTGGGTCAGTCGCTTGCGGCAACGCTCAACGGATTGACGGCGGCCGGCCGGAGCGGCGTTACGACGAACGCGCCAACCGGGCTGCCGACCAACCTCATCCTGTACGTGGTTTCGGGATCCAGCGCTCGCGCGATATCGGCGGATTCAGGCGATGCGAATCCTCAGGTCTTCTTCTTCGACCACTAGCGCCTGGTGTCGCCGGGCTCGTCGGAGTCTTTTGGTTTGAGCTCGAGCGCCGCCGAATTGATGCAGAAGCGCAGACCCGTGGGTTGGGGACCGTCTTCGAAGACGTGGCCCAAGTGGGCATCGCAACGGCTGCACATCACTTCTGTGCGCACCATTCCGTGGCTCGCGTCGCGCTCCATTTCCACGCTATCGGCGGTGATCGGCTGCCAGTAGCTCGGCCAGCCGGAGCCCGAGTGGTATTTGGACTCCGAGCTAAAAAGCGGTTGGCCGCAGCAGACGCAAACGTAGGTTCCTTCGGTCTCGGTGTCCTCGTACTCGCCGGTTCCGGGCGGCTCGGTTCCCTTTTTTCGAGTGACGTAGTACTGCTCGTCCGTCAGCTTCGAACGCCACTCCGCATCGCTCTTCTTGATTTTTTCGTCGCTCATGCGGGTAGCTTACACCAGGAATTTCCTCGCGCGGCAGGCAAAAGAACCGATCACTCTGGAGGCAACAAGCGTGTCCCCGCATCGCGCTAGCTCACGGGGTGTGATAGATTCACCGGAGATGGCTTCATGGAAGAAGATCGGCGTGGTGGTTCTGGTGGCTTGCGCGTTTACGCTTGGTGCCGCCCTTTTGGTGATCGGTGTCGCACCAAAAGCGCCGAACAGCGCACCGAGCAGCCCCGCGCCGGTGCAAGCCGCTTCGCCTTGGAATTCTCGCGCCATCGAGGGAACGCCCGTCGGCATCCGAGTCCAGGAAATCGATCCGACCCACGCGGCGGTAGTGTTCTCGTACGATTTGCAAAACACAACCGATACGGACTACCGGCTCGCCAAGGGACCTAACATCGTGATCATGAGCCGCCTGGCGTCCAGCGGAACCCTGAGCGGCGATGAACCCATCGCGCTCGACTCGGCGGCGTTCGTGCCCGCGCGAAATCGCACGAGGGTCGCTCTCGAAGTGACACACGCCTTCAATTGGCCCGGGCAACGAACTGCGTACGCGGAGCGCACGTTCGATCAGCTCGTGATGGGAGACGTCGGCCAGATTGCAGGGTTTGTGCTTTTCGATCAGGCCAACCGGTACGAAATCGACTTTCCCGCGGCGTGGCCGCAAAGCCACGCGACTGCTGCAACGCCTTAACGATACGCCAGAGGCGACGAAGCTTTCGACCCTGGGAGCTTGGAAGGGGCGCGGCGTCTGGCTTACAATCTCTGAAGATTCGGCACGAAGTGTTGCGGTCCCCCTCCCGCGACTCTGAGGACTCACGCATGTCCGGCGCATTCGAACACATCGAAGAACTTCCGGCCCCCGATCGCCGGATCCATTTCCGCCAGCCGGTGCGGACGATCACCTATGTCGAACTCGATGAAGGAAACGGTGGCATCGTCCTAAATGCCAGCGAGGGAGGCCTTTCGGTGCAGGCGGTGATGAGCCTGATGGAAGACTCCCTGCCGAAAATGCGCTTCCGGTTGTCGCAATCGAAGGGGTGGCTCGAGACGGCGGCGCGAGTGGTGTGGGCCAACGAATCGAGGAAAGTGGCCGGGCTCGAGTTCGTCGACATGCCCGAGCAGGCCCGGCTGCAGATCCGCGAATGGCTGGCGTCGGAGGCCCTGGGCGGCGAATCCTCGAACGAAATCACCATCACCACAAGTGAACGCGAGTTCCCAGACGTCGCCAAGGAACCCGAAGCTTCCCGGGTGGCGGATGGCGCAGAAAGCGCGTCGGCGCCGACTCCGGCGCCGATCGAGATGCCGCTTCCCGCGTCCGCAGTTTCTTTGCGCATCCTCGGGCAATCGCCGGGCTTGCCGGCCGAGGATGCGACTCTCGTGGCTCCGGATGCCAACGCGAATCGATCCGAGCGGGCGTGGAACGTCGCGGGCCTGATTGCGATCCTGGCAATTGTGTCTCTTGCGGCAGGCTGGATCGCGGGGCGAGGAACGTTCGATAGTCTATGGAGCCGTCTTCGCACGATGGCGTCGCCGTCAAAAGCAGTCCCGTCCGCTCCCGCGGCGGCCAGTTCGAACTTCAGCGCGCCCATCTCTCAGATCGAGACAGTTGATATCCACAATCAGCAGTGGACCATTCCCTTCGACGCGGGTCGGCAACCTCAGACGAACGTGCGGGGACCGGCGTCACCTCAGTCCGCTACGTCTCCGGCCTGGCCCACATCGGACCCGGCGCTAGCGATGCCGGAGGTGCAGTCGCATGAAGGAGGCGACTCAGCTTCGCCGCGGCCGAGTCCTCCGGCTGTCGCCGAACCCGAGAACGCCACGAGTGTCACCGTGCCATCCCAGCCCGCCGACCCCAGCGAGATTGCCCCACCGCCTCCGGAGCCGGAGTCGCACCCCGCACCTGCGCCGACTCCGACGGTCGTCCAGCACGGGGCCCTGATCTATCACGTAAGCCCGATCTATCCGCAGATCGCAAAGGATCAGGGCATCGATGGAACGGTCCGATTGCAAGTCACGATCGGGACGAACGGACTGGTCCGGAGCGTGATCGCTCTGAGTGGGCCGGGACTGCTCGTCGAAGCCGCGCGGAGTGCCGTGCGGCAGTGGCGTTACACACCGAGCCTGCTCAACGGAAAGCCAATCGAGACCACGGTTTACGTGTCCGTCGTTTTTCGCCTTCCCACCTCTCCCTAGCGACAGAGCTTGCGCTCACGCGGTCGTGTCCACGTGGTATTGACTACGTCGCGATCGTTCAAGAACACTCGGCAGGGACAACTGAAATTGACTAGAATGTTTTTGTCTCGGGCGATGCGCGACATTTCTCCGCATTGCGCGCCGCAAGCCCGAACGAACGGAGGCTGATACGCGTCATCGAGAATTTGGATTGGACGGGGCCCGCGAGGGACGTCTAGAGTTTTCGCCTGATTTGCTGCGCCCGGCGGTTTGGCCGGGCGAGCAGGAAGCCGGGCGCCATGACACCGAAAGCTGCCAAAGCGTACGAAGGTGACGACGAAACGGAAACCATGAGCCCGACCACCCAAGAGCGTGACGCGAACCATATCCTGACCCTCGAAGAGATCGCCAACCTCGCCGCCGAGGGCGGCAAGCCCGCCGAAACCCTGATGAACGTGGTGGCGCTGATCGCCAAGCGCTTCGATGCGGACGTTTGTTCCGTCTATCTGCTCGAGCCCGATCGCAACAATCTCGTCCTGGCGGCTACGGTCGGGTTGCGTCCCAAGTGCATCGGTACGTTGCGCATGACGGTACATGAGGGGTTGGCGGGACTCGTCGCCGAGCAAGTGCGGCCCGTGGCCGTAGAACGGGCCCAGAATCATCCAAGATTCAAGTACTTCACCGAGGCGGGCGAGGACCGCTACCAGTCGTTTCTGGGCGTACCCCTGATCGATCGCGGCGTGCTGCAAGGGGTTCTGGTGGTGCAGACCATCGATCCACGGGTTTTCCGCGAAGATGAAATCCGGATGCTCGTCGAGGCGGCAGCGCAGGTGGCGCCCGTCGTGAGCGAAGCCCGAACGCTCGATCGGTTCATCGCCCCAACGCAGGAGCGGCTATGGTCTCTCGCGCAGAACCTTTGGTGGAGCTGGGATCAGGACAGCACGAATCTCTTCCTCGACCTTGACCCCTCCGCGTGGAGCCGGTTGAACCACAATCCGATTTCCCTGCTGACGGAGATGCCGCTTCGCAAGCTCGAGCAGCGCGCGGCGGAACTCGTGCTGCACAGCCGGATCAACTACGCCTATCGCCGCGAACGCGAGTATCTCGAGAAGGACAGGACGTGGGGCTCGCGGCACGCGGGTGTTCTGCGGCCTAGGCCCGTGGCGTATTTCTCGGCCGAGTTCGGTCTGCATGAATCACTTCCGATCTATTCCGGCGGCCTCGGCGTTCTCGCGGGAGACCATATCAAGGCCGCGTCCGATCTCGATATACCACTGGTCGGAATCGGACTCTTCTACGACCAGGGCTACTTCCGGCAGCGCCTCAATATCGACGGCTGGCAGGAGGAAGAGTATCTCGAGACGGATGTGAACCAGCTGCCTATGACGCGCGCCATCGGGACGAATGGCGAGCCGGTCATGGTGCAGATCGAGACGCGCACCGGGTCGATTTATGCCAAGGTATGGCGGATCAAGGTGGGGCGCCGCGATCTTTTTCTGCTCGATTCCAACGTTGAAGGGAACGCTCCGGAGGACCGGGAACTCACTTCGCGTCTGTACGGGGGCGACCTGCGAATTCGAATTCGCCAGGAGCTTCTGCTCGGCGTGGGAGGGTTTCGCGCGCTGAAGGCACTGGGGATCACTCCCGGCGTGCTGCATCTCAACGAAGGGCACAGCGCGTTCGTGGTGCTCGAGGCGATTCGGAGCCGCATGACGGATGAAGGTTTGCCGTTTGACAAGGCTTCCTCACGCGTCTCGCGGGAAGTCGTGTTTACGACTCACACGCCCGTGCCCGCCGGCCACGATCGATTCAATCCCGGGCTGATCGAAGAGCACCTGGGCCCACTTCGCGAACAACTCGGGCTTTCGTCGGAGCAGTTCCTAGAAACCGGCCGCGTGAACCCGCAGAACCACGACGAAGACTACTGCATGACGGTCCTTGGCCTGAAGCTCTCGCGGCGCGCCAACGCCGTGTCGGCTTTGCACGGCGAGGTTTCGCGGCAGATGTGGACCGGGTTGTATCCGGGGAGATCCGAAGAAGCGGTGCCGATCGGGCATATCACAAACGGAGTTCACGTTCCCTCGTGGCTGGCCCCGCAGATGTTCCGCTTGTACGAGCGCCATCTCGGGCCCGGCTGGCACGAACACAGCAGCGAAGCGAAAATCTGGGAGCGGATCGAAGACATCGATGACGGCGAGCTCTGGGAAACGCACCTCAGCCTGAAGTCGGAGCTTCTGCAGTTCGTCCGGAGACGTGCGGTGCAGCAGGCCGAGCGCCGGAGCGAGTCCCCCGAAGTGCTGCGGGGATTGGGCCGCGTCTTGAGCCCGGACGCACTGACGATCGGATTCGCGCGCCGGTTTGCGACCTATAAACGCGCGAATCTTCTGCTGGCGGACATCGAGCTGCTGGCGTCAATGGTGAACGACCCGAAGCGGCCGGTGCAATTCGTTTTCGCCGGCAAGGCGCATCCGCTCGACGAGCCTGGTAAACGCGTGTTGCAGCAAGTGGCTCAGATGATGCGCAATTCGGTGTTTGCGGACAAATTCGTTTTCGTGGAAGACTACGACATCAACGTGGGCCGCCAGTTCGTCCAGGGCGTCGATGTTTGGCTGAACAATCCGCGCCGGCCGCTGGAAGCGTCCGGCACCAGCGGGCAAAAGGTGGTTCTCAACGGAGGGCTTAACCTTTCCGTGCTCGACGGTTGGTGGGCCGAAGCGTACGACGGCTTCAACGGCTTCGCCATCGGCAACGGTCGCACGCACTCCGACATGAACGTGCACGACTCGCGCGATGGGGCCGAGTTGTATCGCGTCCTCCGCGAGGAAGTCATCCCGCTCTACTACCAGCGCGACCGCGACGGTTTGCCGCGGGGCTGGATCAAGCGCATGAAGCGCACCATCCGCACGCTGGGGTGGCGGTTCAACGCCGACCGCATGGTGATGGACTACACGCTCAAGTGCTACCTGCCGGCAGCGGGCGGGACGTCGAGCGACATGCGCGCGCGGGCGTAGCTCGGCGCTGCCAATCTTCGCCTTTTCAGCTTCTCGTGTGCGAATCCGCGTACCTGGCCGTAGTCATTCCGAAACCGCGCATGTAGAATCGCATCAGATGCTCGTGGGTGCGGATGTGGCGACGTTCAAGGCTTTTCTCGTGACGCAGGATAACGGCACGTTTGCCGCATCGCTGCGCCAGGTCGACCGCTCCGAACTCCCGCCCGGCGACGTGCTGGTGCGCATCGCCTATTCGAGCCTCAATTACAAAGACGGCCTGGCGGTCACCGGCAAACCCGGAGTCATACGCGCCTATCCGATGGTGCCGGGAGTTGATTTTGCGGGAGTCGTCGAGGAATCAAGTTCGCAGCAATTCAAAGCAGGCGATTCCGTGGTGGTCACCGGCTGCGGCACGTCGGAAACTTTCTGGGGCGGCTACGCGCAATTCGCGCGGATCGGCGCGGAGTTCGTGGTCCCGCTGCCGCAGGGCATCACGCTCAAACAGGCGATGGCCGTCGGCACGGCGGGATTCACGGCGATGCAAAGTGTGATGGCGCTCGAGCAACATGGCGTGAAACCGAGTGGACGCGAGGTGGTGGTGACGGGAGCGGCAGGCGGCGTCGGCAGCGTTGCTGTTGCGATCCTGGCGCACCTCGGCTACCGCGTCGCAGCGTCCACCGGCCGCATGGAACTTCATGAATACCTTGGCGAATTGGGCGCCAGCGCGGTGGTCGACCGGGCGACTCTCGCGGCGTCGTCGAAACGTTCACTCGACCCGGAGCGTTGGGCGGGCGGAATCGACAACGTCGGCGGCGACACTCTCGCCGGGCTATTGCGCGCAACCGCGGCCGGCGGCAGCGTCGCTTCTTGCGGGCTTGCCGGAGGGGCGACATTTTCTTCGACCGTGTTCCCGTTCATCTTGCGCGGCGTAAATTTGCTTGGAATTAATTCGGTGAACGTGCCCAGCGCACGACGCCGGGAAATCTGGCATCGCATCGCGCGGGACCTGCCGGTGCGCTTGCTTGACCGTATGACTCAGGTGGAACCCTTGGAGAAGATTCGCGAACTCGGCGAGGCGATCCTTGCCGGCAAGATTCGCGGACGCACCGTGATCGACGTGAATGCCTAACATGCCCACATTCGGAGCGCCTCACATCGGGGGATCGGGCGACCGCACACGAACGGGCCGCGTAGGCCCAGCCGGGAGCGAATCGGCCGCGCTATCCAAGGGCAAGAAGAAAGCGGCCTGGAAGTTGCTGCCGGACGTGTGGGCGCTCATGAAACCGCGCGGAGGCATTCTCGCCATCGGACTTCTGCTGATGCTGATCAACCGCCTGGCCGGTCTGGTCGCGCCGAGTTCGCTGAAGTATTTGTTCGACGGCGTCATCGGAAAGCACGAGGCCGGATTGCTGAAGCCGCTCGTGGCGGCAGTGGTGGGCGCGACGCTGATTCAAGGGCTCACTTCTTACTCGCTGACTCAGCTTCTTTCGAAATCGTCTCAGCGCATGATCACCGAATTGCGGATCAAGGTGCAGGCGCATATCGGGCGTCTGCCGGTTGCGTACTACGACGCGAACAAAACCGGCGTTCTCGTGTCGCGTATCATGAGCGACGTCGAGGGCATTCGCAATTTAATCGGGACGGGGCTCGTCGACTTCTTGGGCGGCATCATGACGGCGGTTTTCGCGCTCATCTACCTGCTGCGGGTGAGCGTTTCGATGACGGCGGCCGCCTCGGTGGCAGTCTTGATTTTTGGCGTGGGATTGAGCCAGGCGCTGAAGAAAATCCGCCCGATGTATCGCGCGCGGCCGAAGATCAACGCCGAGGTGACGGGCCGGCTCACGGAATCGCTCGGCGGCGTCCGTGTGGTGAAGGGCTACCGGGCGGAGGATCGAGAGGAAAAAGTGTTTCAGGCGGGCGTGCAGCGGCTGCTGGATAATGTGCTGCAGACGCTCACCGCGACATCGATGATGAGCTTCTCTGCCACCGCGCTGATGGGAGTGGTCTCCGCGCTGATGATGTACCTCGGCGCCCGGAACATCCTTTCGAAGGCAATGACGCCGGGCGACCTGGTGAGCTACATGGCCTTTCTCGCCATGCTCATTGCACCCGTCGCGCAGATCGCCTCGATCGGGCCGCAGATGAATGAGGCGTTGGCGGGCCTCGAACGCACGCGCGAAGTGCTGAACGAAGGGATCGAGGACGCGGACCCGGAGCGCACCGTGCGTCTCGATCGCGTGGACGGCCGCGTCGTTTTTGACAACGTCAATTTCGCGTACGATGCCGGCAAACAGGTGCTCCATGACGTCTCGTTCGAATCCGCCCCGGATACCGTCACCGCTTTTGTAGGTCCGTCTGGCGCCGGCAAATCGACGATCATCGGGCTCATCGCCGCTTTCTATGTGCCGAGTTCGGGACGCGTCCTCGTGGATGGAATCGAGCTGGCGCGCGTGAAGCTCGATACCTACCGCACGCAGCTCGGCGTTGTTTTGCAGGAGACGTTCCTGTTCGACGGCTCGATCCGCGAAAATGTGGCCTTTGCCCGCCCGGAAGCCTCGGAGGCGGAAATCCTGGCGGCGTGCCGCATCGCTCGCGTCGATGAATTCGCGGAGAACTTCGAAAATAAATACGAAACGGTCGTCGGCGAACGCGGCGTCAAATTGTCCGGCGGACAAAAGCAGCGCGTCTCGATCGCCCGCGCGATTCTAGCCGATCCGCGCATTCTGATCCTCGACGAAGCGACATCGAGCCTCGACTCGGAGTCCGAAGCCTTGATCCAGGAAGGACTTCGTTACCTGATGCGCGGCCGAACGACCTTCGTGATCGCCCACCGGCTCTCCACGATCCGGCGCGCGGACCAGATTCTCGTTGTCGAAGCGGGACGCGTGATCGAGCGCGGCACGCACCAGTCTCTCTATGCCGCGGGCGGCCGCTATTTCGACCTTTACACCAAGCAGCATGGCCTCGAAGAAAATCTCTTTCTCGCTCCCGGTGAAGGAGAATCCGAACCGGAGGATTCGTCTTCGTCCGGCTACGGCGCCGGCCGCGCGAATGATTCCCTGCTGCCGGATGCGATACGCATGATTCGCGAGCGAGGGAGTTGATCATTTCGCGAATCCCGGGTTTTCCATCTGAACTCCGACTTTCGACGCGAATTGCCACGTGTGTCCGCAAGCGTGAGGCATAAGGAACCAAGGCGAATTTAGTGAAATGTCCGAACTCGATTTAAGCAGTGAGATTCTCAACAGTGCCGGGACGTCCGACGGCCTGCCTGCGCCGCAGCGCCGTATGGCCATGCTCACCTATTGCATCGGCTTGGCGATGTCGGTCCTCGACGGCAACATCGCCAATACTGCCTTGCCGAGCATCGCCGTCCAGCTGCACGCGAAACCAGACGTTTCCATCTGGGTCGTAAATGCATTCCTTCTGGCAGTCTCGATCTGCGTGCTGCCGATGTCCTCGCTTGCAGACATCATCGGTTACAAGCGCGTCTATCAGACCGGCCTGGTGCTGTTTACTCTCGCATCTCTCGGATGCTCGCTGCCCCGCTCGCTCGAAGAGCTCGTCCTCGCGCGAATCTTTCAGGGCGTGGGCGCCGCCTGCATGTGGAGCGTCTCCGCGGCCGTGATGCGATACACCTATCCGCGCGCGATGCTCGGCCGAGGCGTGGGACTCAGCGGGATTATTGTCTTCTCGTCGGCGGCGGCCGGGCCGAGCATCGCGTCGGGCATCCTGGCGATCACGACGTGGCACTGGCTCTTCGCGATCAACATTCCTTTCGGCCTGCTGGCCCTGAGCCTTTCCGAAAAAACTCTCGCGCCTGCCACGGGAACCCGCCACAAATGGGACCTGCAGAGCGCCATCCTCAATGCGACGGCCGTGATCCTCCTGATCACCGGAATCGACGGAGCCGGAGAGCCGAACTATCGCTGGATCGCGGCCGGCGAGATCGTCGCTGCCGCCTTTTTCGGCACGCTGCTCGTGCGGCGCCAGCTTTCGCTGCGAATTCCCATGCTGGCGGTCGATCTTTTCGAGCGGCCGGTGTTCGCCCTCGCGTCGATCTCGTCCGTCTGCGCGTTCATGGCGCAGGGGCTCGCGTTTGTGGCGCTGCCATTTTACTTCGTAGATGCACTTGGCATTTCGCAGGTGAAAGCAGGATTGCTTTTGACGCCTTGGCCCATCGCGGCGGGAGTGATGTCGCACTTCTCAGGCAGGCTCGCCGACCGCCATTCGCTGCGGGTGCTGGGAACGTCGGGCATGCTCACCATGTGCACGGGCATGGTCCTGCTGGCGCTCGCGCCGCCGCATCCCTCGGCGCTCAATATCGTCTGGCGAGCGGCGCTGGGAGGCGCGGGGTTTGGATTTTTCGGCGCGCCCAACAGTCGAGCGATGGTCGCAAGCGCGCCCCGCGAGCGAAGCGGTGGCGCCGGAGGCATCGCGACGATGTCGCGGATCGTCGGCCAATCGATCGGGGTTTCCGTGGTGGCGGTTGTCTTCGGAATCGTAGCGCACGGCGAAGTGACTCTTCGCAGCGTCGATGTGGCGTTGATCTGTGGGGCTTGTTTTGCGCTGGCGTCCGGCGCAATCAGCACTGCGCGTCTTCCGCACATCCAGCCCGAGTAATGCTCGCCGGGCTTCGCATGTCACAGCTTCTTTGCGAGCTTCTCCACCGCGCCTTCCATCTCCTGTCGCTCCTTCCAGAAGTGCGCCCATAAATCGCCGGTTTTCTTGATGCGCGCGGGCATCGACTTGATATTCCAGGTGTCTGCGCGGAGCTTTCCGTTCAACTCACGCAACGAAACCGGGGCCGACACGGGCGCGTGGAGGAAAGCTCGTACGGAGTAGACCGACGCAAGCGATTGGCCGCGCGAATTCTGGTGCGCGTCGACGTAGATGCTCCGCTCCGGGCGCTTGCTCAAGCTACGCTCCGTCGTGATGAGTTCCGGATAGTCGCGCGCGGTCCACGTCGCGACGAGCTCGACGAATTGCCGGACCTGCTCGTACTCGTAGCGTGGCTCGATCGGAATAAAAATGTGCAGCCCCGTCGCGCCCGAAGTCTTGACGAACGCCTCCAGGCCCAAGAGCTCGAGCCGTTCCGTGAGCGCCTTCGCCAGCTTCACCACGGACGCGAAGCCGGCGCCGGCCGATGGATCGAGATCGAAGAAGATGTAGTCGGGATGGTCCTGGTCGTTGTAGCGGCTCGACCAAGGGTTGTGGTCGATACATCCGAGGTTCGTCAGGTACATGAGAGAGGGCAAGTCGTTCGCGAGGAAATAGTGGATCTTTGATCCCTTCGTTTCCGATTGAATCGCCGCTGTCTCAATCCATTCCGGCACGTCTTTGCCCGCCTCCTTCTGGAAAAACGCATCGCCTTCGATGCCGTTGGGGTATCGCCGCAGCACCAGCGGCCTGTCCTTAAGAAACGGAAGAATGAAACGCGCCATTTTCAGGTAGTAGTCGAGCAAATCCCGTTTCGTGTAGCGATCTTGCGGAAAGTAGACTTTGTTGAGATTGGTGAAGTGCAGCGTACTTTCGCCCACTTTGGCGAAAATGTCTTCGCGCGAACCAGAGTCGAGTTCTTTCGCAAGTTCTTTCTCCGTGAGAGTCGCGCTGCTCGAAGGCCGCGCGTGAGCGTGAACCGTCGATTTCGAGTGCGTGCGCCCGTGGCTCGCTTTTGCCTTCATATCCTTTTCGACTCGCATTTCCTTTTCGAAGGTGCATTCGCGGGGGTCGTGGTCTTCAAGCAAGCCCGCGAAGCGTGGCTGCCGGAGATGACGCGTGGCGGTCCAACCTCCGTACGTGACCCGCGCCACCAGTTCCGGCTTCACCCAATACGCCGCTTCGCGCGTATCCGGCTCCTCGGCAAAGGGAGACTCGTGTATCTGAAGCCCCCGAAGGCGCCCGGCCAGACTCGCCTGTAGCGAGACGGAGAATCCCGTGCCGACTCCGGCGATGAATTCCAGCTTCTTGCCCTCGTACAGGCCCACCAATAGCGCTCCGAAGTGCTCGCGCGATTTTCTCGGGTCGGTCCAGCCTCCGACGACGGCGTCGAGTTCCTGATCGAACTTGAATTTCAGCCAGGACTTGGTGCGCCCTTCCGGATACGCGCCATGTATCTGCTTGCCGATAATGCCTTCGAGTCCGCGCTGACGCGCCAGTTCGTACAGCTCCTGGCCTTTCTCCATCTCGTGATCCGAATAGCGGACCAGTGAATTGGTGTCGAGAATTCGCTTCAACAGTTTCTTGCGCTGGATGAGCGGCGCTTTGCGCAGATCGTGGCCGTCGCAATACAAGAGATCGAAAATGTAGTACACGACGGGCACTTTCCGGATCAGTTCCGGACTCGGTTTCTGCACCGAGAAACGCTGTTGCAGCGCCTGGAAGTCGCTCCGCCCGTCTTCGTCGAGCGCCACGATCTCACCATCGAGCCAGACGTCGTGGCGGTTGACGTAGTTCGGCAGGACCGCCATTTCCGGATACTCGCGTGTGATCTCGCGTTGCGATCGCGACCAGAGCCTCAGCTGATGATTTTGCACGCGCGCGAGCGTCCTCACGCCGTCCCATTTGATCTCGAAAAGCCAATCGGCGTCGGAAAACGGCTCATCCGCGAGCGTGGCGAGCGCGGGTATCACGTGCTCCGGCATGGCGGCCTTCTTTGCGCCGGGCGGAAATTCGATGGTCTGCGAGGTGCCCTGTTTGGCCCGTGCACTGCCCCCGCCCGGCAATTGCTTTTCACGATGATGAATGCTCCGCCCGGAAACAACCGACTCGGAGTGCTCGTTGACGCTCCAACCCTCTTTCGCCGCCGTGTCGCGGTGCTTGATCAGAAGCCAGTCCTTGCCCGGCTTGCCCGACCGGCTCCAGCGAAGCTTCACCAGCACGAAGCTTCCTTTGAGCTTCTGCCCGTGCAAAGTGAACTTCAGCTCTCCCCGCTCGAGCTGCTGGTCGGCCGGTTCGGCGCCCTCCGGTTCATACGTGCCCTCGTCCCAAACGATCACTTCGCCGGCCCCGTAGTTCCCGGCCGGAATCGTGCCCTCGAATTTCGCGTACTCAAGCGGGTGATCCTCAGTTTGTACGGCGAGCCGCTTGTCCGCGGGATCGAGCGACGGTCCCTTCGGCACGGCCCATGACTTGAGGACACCGTTCACTTCTAGCCTGAAGTCGTAGTGCAGGCGTGTGGCGTGATGTTCCTGCACCACAAACCTGTTTCCGCGCTTCGCCTGCTCTTTCCCGCGAGGCTCGGGAGTTGCCCCGAATTTGCGTTTCCGTCGATATTCTTGCAGTGCCATGGCGGAGATTATTCGTGAGTCGCGGCCCCCGCGCCAGCCGAAAAAACGCGGATACATCAGTCTGACCGGTCCGCCTACAGCTCCGCCACGGACCTACTCTCGATGATCGCTGTTATAATGGCCGCACCAGACGGGCGGGAGGTGCGCCATGGCTTCATCGGCATGGAAAGGATTCATTTCGTTCGGCTTGATCACGATACCTGTGAAGCTCTACGCCGCCGCACGGAGTTCCCGGTTCCAGCTTCACCAGCTTCACAACAAATGCCACACCCGCCTGCGCCAGCCGCTTTTTTGCCCCAGCTGTAACCGCATCGTCGAGCGTTCGGAAGTGGTGAAAGGCTTTGAATACGAAAAAGGCAAATACGCGCTGATCGAGCCGGAAGAGATCAAGAAGATCGAGCCGCAATCGTCTCAATCGATGGACGTGCTTGCGTTTGTGAAAGCCTCGCAAATCGATCCCCTCTTCTTCGACAGCTCGTATTTCCTGGTGCCGGAAGAGCAGGGACGCAAGGCCTACCAACTGTTGCTCACCGCGCTCCAGGACAAAGAGCGCGTGGCCATCTCGAAGATCACCATGCACCAGCGCGAATACACGGCGTTCATTCGTCCCTACGACCGCGGGCTGGCGCTGCACACGATGTACTACGCGAACGAAGTGCGCAAAGCTCCCGGATACGGCGAGACTGAAACTGTGAAACTCACCTCGCAGGAAATCAAGCTCGCCGAACAGCTCATCGAGAGTCTTTCCGAGGACTTCAACATCAAGAAGTATCACGACGAGTTTCAGGATCGCCTGCACGCCCTGATCGAAGCCAAGCGAAGGGGCCACGAGACAGCTGTTCCCGAGGCTCCGGGACCGCAGCGCGCCCCCGTGATCGACATGATGACCGCCCTCAAGAAGAGTCTCGAAAGAGCGGGCAGTGCGCAGAAGCAACGCGCCCGTGCGCGCGAGCATTCGCACAAACCGGCGGCGCGGCGCGCGAGCTAGCAGCGAGTCCGTCTGTGCCTCAACCCGTTTTCAATCGCTAAAGCCCTTCTCATCAGTTGTTCCCGATCATTATGAAATCATTATGTGCCGCTTATTTGTTCCTTACGGCGGCGCCCTATGCTTGGGCTCGTTAGACGCCGAAAAAAGAAATCGACGGCGGTGTTGCGCATCACAGTCCAGGAGACCAAGGAAATGGCGGCCTTTCTCGTAATCGTGCTCGGAGCGGCGTGCGCGTTTTACGGCTATGCCCTGGCGCGATTCGGTCGCGAGATCAGGCTCTTGAGGGCGCAGCGAACGCGAGGCGTACCCCTGGTGGTGCCCTTCCGCGGAATGCCGGAATCCGCCCGGTCGGGTTCGAGCGCGAAGGCTAAGGTCACCGTTCTTCCGGTCAGCGGCGCCATCAATCGGGACGTGGCATAGGAGCGATTTCGATGCGAGACGTAACGTTCGTTATTTGTACGGTTCTGTTTTTCGCGGTCGCGGTCGGCTACGTGTGGGCCTGCGACCGCCTGAAATAAGGGAGCGAGACGACATGCTTGGCAATATCGTGCTTTTGGCAATCAGTATTTTGACAGGCGCTTACCTGCTGGTGGCCCTGCTCTGGCCTGAGAGGTTCTGACGACATGACTGCGAACGGTTGGTTTCAGATTCTGCTGTTTTTCGCCTTGCTGCTGCTGGTGACGAAGCCGCTCGGCGTGTTCATGACGCGCGTCTTTTCGCGCGAAAAGACGTTCCTCGATCCCGTTCTGCGCCCCGTCGAGCGGCTGATTTATCGGTGTTGCGGAATTGACGAGACGCGCGAAATGGACTGGAAGGAATACACAGTCGCGATGCTGCTCTTCAGCGTCGTCAGCATGCTCGCGCTGTACCTCATCGAGCGCGTTCAGGGCCTTCATTGGATGCCCTGGAATCCACAGCACCTCGCCAACGTCGCCCCCGATCTTGCTTTCAACACCGCTGCGTCGTTCACCACGAACACCAACTGGCAGAACTATGGCGGCGAGTCGACCATGAGTTATTTCACCCAGATGGCCGGGCTCGCGTATCACAATTTCGCATCAGCCGGCGTGGGCATCGCGCTGGCGATCGCCGTGATTCGCGGCATCGCGCGCAAGGAGTCGAAGACCATCGGTAATTTCTGGGTCGACTTCACGCGCTGCATGCTGTGGGTTCTCCTGCCCGCGTGCCTCGTGATCGCGATGGTGTTCGTGTCCCAAGGGATGGTCCAGAATCTGCGCCCCTACGACACGGCCAAACTCCTGAATCCCCAGACGGTCCAGACCACGGGATCCGACGGCAAGACAACCACACAAACCGTCACAGACCAGGTGATCGCCCAAGGACCGATCGCTTCGCAGGAGGCGATCAAGATCTTTGGGACGAACGGCGGCGGATTTCTCAACGCAAACAGCGCCGACCCGTTCGAGAACCCGACTCCGCTCACGGATTTCATGCAGATCGTGATGATGCTCTCGCTCGGCGCGGGCCTCACCTACACGCTTGGCCGCATGACGGGCTCGCAAAAGCACGGCTGGGCCGTTTGGGCGGCCATGGGAATTCTCTGCCTCGCCGGCGTGACCGTGGCCTACTCAGCGGAGGCCCATGGCAATCCCCTGTTGCATGGCGTGGATCAGCATGTGAGTGCGACGCAATCCGGCGGCAACATGGAGGGCAAGGAAGTCCGCTTCGGAATTGCGTCCACGGCCCTCTTTGCAACCACCACCACCGACGCAAGCTGCGGCGCGGTCAACGGCATGCACGACTCGTTCACTCCCCTCGGCGGCATGATTCCGCTCGTGAATATCATGATCGGCGAGGTGATCTTCGGAGGCGTCGGTGCCGGGCTCTACGGCATCGTCGTCTTCATCGTCATATCGGTCTTCATCGCCGGCCTGATGGTGGGACGGACGCCTGAATATCTCGGCAAGAAGATCGAGTCCTACGACGTAAAGATGGCGATGATCACGGTACTGATCTTCTGCCTGCTCGTACTCGGCTTCACCGGCTTTGCGATCGTGTCTCCGTTGGGCACGTCGTCAATCTCCAACCCGGGGCCGCACGGCTTGTCGCAGGTTTTGTACGCGTATACATCGCAAGCCGGCAACAACGGTTCGGCCTTCGCGGGGCTCAACGGCAACACGCCCTGGTTCAATATCAGCGGCTCGTTCGACATGCTCTTCGGGCGTTTCTTCATGGTGATCCCGGTTCTTGCGATGGCGGGTAATCTGGCCCGGAAGAAAATCGTTCCGGAGTCCGCGGGCACTTTCCCGGTCACCACGCCCCTTTTCACGTTTCTGCTGATCTCCGTCATCCTGATCGTCAGCGCGCTCACATTTTTCCCCGCTCTCAGCCTGGGTCCGATTCTCGAGCACCTGCTGATGCACGCTGGGAAGGTTTTCTGAGGCCACCATGAACACACGAGAGACAAGAAAATCGCTTTGGACTTGGGCCATCGTCGGCGGGGCAGTGCGTGACTCCTTCATCAAGCTCAACCCGCGCACGCTGACGAAGAACCCGGTGATGTTCGTCGTCGAAATCGGCGCTGTGATTACGACCTATGACCTCGTGCGCGATCACATTCAGCGCCTGTCCGGCTTCGGCTTCGAGCTGCAGATCACGCTATGGCTGTGGTTTACCGTTCTCTTCGCCAACTTCGCCGAGGCGATGGCCGAGGGCCGCGGCAAGGCCCAAGCCGATACGCTGCGCAAGGCTCGTTCGGAAACCACCGCGAATCGCATCAAGAGCGGCGGTGAGATCGAGGAAGTCGCCGGCTCGAAGCTGCGTGCCGGCGATCTGGTGAAGGTCGCCGCGGGCGAGTTCATTCCCGGAGACGGCGAAGTGGTCGAGGGTGTCGCGTCCGTCGACGAGTCCGCGATCACCGGCGAATCCGCTCCCGTGATCCGTGAGTCTGGCGGCGACCGCTCGGCCGTCACCGGCGGAACGCGCGTGCTCTCCGATGAAATTGTCGTCAAAATCATGTCCAATCCGGGCGAGACCTTCCTCGATCGCATGATCAAGCTCGTCGAAGGCGCGGAACGCCAGAAGACTCCCAACGAGATAGCTCTCAACATTCTTCTTGCCGGCCTCACGATCATTTTCCTGCTGGCCGTCGTCACGCTTCAGCCTATGGCGATCTATAGCGGCTCGCCGCAATCGGTTTTCGTGCTGATTTCGCTGCTCGTCTGCCTGATTCCGACGACGATCGGCGGTTTGCTCTCGGCCATCGGCATTGCCGGCATGGACCGCGTCGTCCAACATAATGTGCTGGCAATGTCGGGCCGAGCAGTGGAAGCGGCGGGCGACGTCGACACGTTGCTGCTCGACAAGACCGGCACCATCACCCTCGGCAATCGCCGCGCCACGGAATTCGTGCCCGCGCCCAACGTGACCGAAGCCGAACTCGCCGACGCCGCGCAGCTCGCTTCCCTTTCGGATGAGACTCCCGAAGGCCGGTCGATCGTCGTGCTCGCTAAAGATAAATACAATCTACGGGGGCGCGAGCTCTCGGCCTACGCCGCAACCTTCATCCCCTTCACCGCCGTCACGCGCATGTCGGGCGTCGATCTCGATGGCCGCGAGATCCGCAAGGGCGCATTCGACGCCATCGTGCAGCACTGTTCCACCAATGGGCATCGCGTCCCGATGGAAGTCGAAGAAACCGTTAAGTCCATTTCGAATTCAGGGGGCACGCCCCTTCTCGTCGCCGAAGACCGCAAGATCCTCGGGACGATTCACCTCAAAGACATCATCAAGGGCGGGATGCGCGAGCGCTTCGATCATCTGCGCGCCATGGGCATTCGCACCGTGATGATCACGGGCGACAATCCCCTCACCGCCGCTGCCATCGCACGCGAAGCCGGCGTCGACGATTTTCTCGCGCAGGCCAAGCCGGAAGACAAGCTTGCGCTCATCCGCAACGAGCAAGCCAAGGGCAAGCTCGTCGCCATGACCGGTGACGGCACCAACGACGCGCCCGCACTCGCGCAAGCCGATGTCGGCGTCGCCATGAACGCCGGCACGCAGGCCGCGAAAGAAGCCGGCAACATGGTCGATCTCGACTCGAATCCCACGAAACTCATCGAAATCGTCGAGATCGGCAAGCAGTTGCTGATCACGCGCGGCGCGCTGACCACGTTTTCCGTAGCCAACGACGTGGCCAAATATTTCGCCATCATCCCGGCGATGTTCGCCGGAGCGTTCCCTCAATTGAACGTGCTCAACATCATGGGACTGAAGACGCCTCAATCGGCGATTCTCTCTGCCGTGATTTTCAACGCCCTGATCATCATCGCGCTCGTGCCGCTCGCGCTGCGCGGGGTGCGCTATCGCCCGCTCGGCGCTTCCGCCCTGCTGCGCTGGAATCTGCTGATCTACGGGGTGGGCGGAATTATCGCGCCGTTCATCGGAATCAAATTCATCGATCTCATCATTACCCACATCGGGTGGGCGTGAGGCAGCCATGAAGAAGAATCTATTGATCTCGATTTGGTACACGCTGGCGACCACGGTACTGCTTGGAATCATCTATCCCCTGGTCGTCACCGGTCTCGCTCAGGTGATCTTCCCAAAGCAAGCCAACGGAGAGCTCATCGAGCGTAACGGAACAATCGTGGGCTCGCGCCTGATCGGCCAACCCTTCACAGCGCCCGGCTACTTCTATTCGCGGCCGTCGGCGGCAGGCCCAGCCGGCTACGATCCCACCTCTTCCGGTGGCTCAAACCTCGGGCCCACGAATAAAGCCTTGATCGACCGTGTTGCGGCCAGCGTGAAGCAGCTTCAGCCGACGAATCCGGGCGAGCCTGTGCCGGTCGATCTTGTGACCGCCTCTGGCTCAGGACTGGATCCCGACATCACGCCTGCCGCGGCGGAGTTTCAAGTTCCGCGCGTCGCGAAGGAGCGCGGCATGACCGAGCAGGACGTGCGCGCCCTCGTCGAGAAACATACCGAAGGCAGGCAGTTTGGTTTTCTAGGTGAAAAGCGGGTCAACGTTCTCGAGCTTAATCTCGATCTGGACTCCGTCCACCCGATGCACTAGCTCGCGGCTCGGGCCGCGCCCTTCAGGAGCCCGTCGATTTCGGTGTTCTCCCGATGGCCCGCCGTATACGCGTTGAGCGCGTATTGGGCCAGCATCCGTTGCGTGTTGAAGAAGGAGCCGTTCAACGCAATGGTTGTGCGCATCACTTCGAGGTAGGAGTCCTTCCGGCCGTAGAACATCGGCAGAATGCGATGCTCGAGCTTGTCGTAAAGCGATGCGATCTCCTCGGTCGCCACGTCGGGAATTTCCTCATGCCCGATGTTCCACCCCGTCGCGTCCTCGACGTGCCCTTCGATCCACCAGCCGTCGGGTACGCTGAAGCTCGGCACTCCGTTGAGCGCTGCTTTCATTCCGCTCGTCCCGGACGCTTCATAAGGCCTCTGCGGCGTGTTGAGCCACAGATCGACGCCGCTCGTCAGCAACTGGCCCCACCGCATGTCGTAGTTCTCGATGTAGACGATGCGGACCACATCTTTGAGCGCCGCGATCTTGGCGAAGACTTGGCGGATCATTTCCTTCGCGGGCATGTCGTTCGGGTGAGCCTTGCCGCCGTAGAGAATTTGAAACGGTCCGACGTGTTGCGCGATCCATTTCAGGCGTTCGATGTCCGCGAACAATAAATCGGCCCTCTTGTACGTCGCCGCGCGCCGCGCGAAACCGATGATGAAAACGGAAGGATCCAGCGCAACTCCCGTTTTCTCCCTCACCGCCTCGATCAGCGTGCGTTCCGCCTTTTCGTGCGCTTCGCGGATGTCCTCCAGCGGAATACCGATGGCGTAGCGGATGTAAAGATTGTCGTAGCGCCACTCGGGAATGTGCCGGTCGAACAGCTCTTGAAAGGCCGCACACGTCCACGTCGAGGCGTGCACGCCGTTCGTGATCGCGTGAATCGGGTAGTCCGGAAACATGCTGCGCGACACCTCGCCGTGCTCCATGGCCACGCCATTCACGTAGTGCGAGCCGCGCAGTCCGACATAGGTCATGTTCAAAACGTCGCCCGTGAAGCACCTCAATTTTTCGAGCTCAGCCACGCAGCGTTCGCCCAGGACTCCTTGCACGAGTCCCCGCGGAAATCGATCGTGCCCCGCCGGCACAGGGGTATGCGTGGTGAAAACGCATTTCTTGCGCACGAACTCCAGATCCGCCTCGGCCGCATCCGCCACCGGACGGCTTTGCAAATGTTCTTTCAAGACGGCGAGCGTCAATAGCGACGAATGCCCCTCGTTCATGTGGTAGGTGCGGATGTGGGCGTATCCGAGCTGTCGCAACATTTCCACTCCGCCGATGCCGAGGATCACCTCCTGGCATAGCCGGTAGCGCTCGTCGCCGCCGTAGAGATGATCGGTTAGCGTCTGATCGAACGCCGCGTTCTCAGGCAGCGCCGTGTCGAGCAAATAGACAGGCACCGTGCATCCGCCGGAGCCAGTGATCGTGTACTCCCAGGCGCGGACGCGAACCTCGCGTCCTTCGATTCGGACTACGGCCCGCGCTTGCTGCTCGCTGAGCACCGCCTCCGGATTCCACGTCGAGGGGCTCTCCGTCTGATTCCCGGCGGCATCCAGATGCTGTTCGAAGTATCCCCTGCGGTGGAGTAGTGTGACGCCGATCGTCGGAAACCCCGCGTCCGCGGCCGATCGCAGGAAGTCTCCCGCGAGAATCCCGAGTCCGCCTGAATACGTGGGCATCGCGGCGTCCAGCGCGATTTCCATCGAAAAGTACGCCGCGAGCCTTGCCCGCGAGCCGCGATTCGTTTCCGCATCCCGGTTCTGGGAAGTGAGTTCGCCCATGGTTCGGCCTCGATGTCACTGTGACGCAAGTGAGGCTTTCTTGCAATGGTGGATGACGGGCAAGGCTTGCCTTGGGCCGCAGGTTCGAGAGCTGCGGGTCGCTTATGATGCCTGTGCCGGAGGAATGCCGGTGCGAAAGCCGAGGTCCTAGCTTAAGACCCCTTCCAGGACGTGCTCGGAAGCTGACTCAATCACGGGTTCCAAAGCAACGCCGCACGAAATCGATCGCGCAATCAAGCACGATCGCTCCGCCTTCTCGAGCAATCGGCGGCCCCTCTCGCGATCTTCTTCCCGCGCGATTTTCAGCGTGGGGCACAGTTTCACTTCCGTGAATCTCCAGCCATCTGGCCCCTTTTCGAGCACGCCCTTTGCTTCGACTTCGAGCGACACGAAGCTGAACTTCGAGGCTTCCGCCGTCCCGGAAAATGTGCTCACGTAGCAGGAGACTACGCTCGCCACGAAAAAGTGTTCGGGGGTCCAGACGCCCGCCTCGCCCTGAAATTCCGGCGGCGCGCTGAAACAGATCGGCTTCGGCACGGCATCCGATGCCACCACGCCCGACCGCAATCTCGTGCACTTCGCTCTCACCTGATAATTGTGCGTCCCTTCCATGGGTCACCTCCGGCCCGGCCGCGTCTGCTATTCCCTAAACCGCCGCAGCCTGCGCTCGCAGGCCTGATTCGTCCCGAATCACGACCGTCGAGCCTTTCGTCGCGATCAGCATCTTGTTCTTGAATTCCGTCATCGTGCGCGTCACGGTTTCGCGCGAGATGCCCACGATTTGCGAAATCTCCTCGTGCGTTAGGCCCAGACTGAATCGCTTGCCCTGCCCCGTTTCCTGGGCGTTCGCCGACGATTCCAGAAGGAACTGCGCCACCTTCTCGCTCGCGGAACGTGACAACCCGAGGTAGCGCACTTCCTGGCAGATCTCGCGGTATCCCTGGTTCATCTGCTCCATCGCCGCAGCCGAAGCCTCGACGTGCTCCTTCAACAGCTTGAGAAAGTCTTCGCGGCGCAGGAAGTTTACCTGGCAAGGCTGCAGCGCCTCGGCCGTCAATTCATACGGCTCTCCCGAGAGAGCGCCGTGCAGGCCGAGTATTTCTCCCGGTCCGCAGATACGCACGATGAGCGTGCGGCCGTCCGCCGAGTTCATCGTCAATTTAACGCGCCCCTTGCAGAGCATGTACACGCCCCGGGGCACCTGTCCCTCCACGAACAATACCGCCTGCGCGGGATACGTGCTCGTGAATTTCGAGCCATTGAACGCGTGGAGCGCTGCAACCGGCAGCTGGCAGAAAAAGCCACTCTTCCGGATCGAGCAAGTCTTGCAATCCTCCACCATTTCCAGTCCGTACGGTCCGCGCATCTCACTCTCCTTTTCTGTCGGACTCGTCCTCACTGTCCGCCAGAATGTGCCGCATGAACTCTGAAACGTTGATCAGTGCCGTGCCACTTTTCCGCAGTTCCATCAGTAACGCCCGACCTTCGCGGTCCGCAAAACTCACTGCGCCCAAGTCGACCACCACCCGGCTCCCTGCCGCTGCGGCCCGCGATTCGTTCCAGGCCTTGCGCAGCACCTCGACCCACGCCCCAACGAGCCTTCCTTCGATCCGCAGCGTTTGCGACACCGAATCCGCCTCCCGCGTGATTCTCAGCACATTCGCTCCGTTCGAGGGTCACAACTGCACGGATTAAGCCATTTGGAGAGAACAACGGAATTCGTCTGTATCTATTTGAAGAAATTAAGGATAGTTGGAGTCCAGCAGGCCGCGAGCAAAGTCCGAAACGGGAGAGTCTGGCGACATATCGTCTGCAGACGATATGCCGTCAAAGATCGTCGTCACTTCTCGTCAAAATTACCCCTGGACGGTCGCCAAAAGACCGCCTCCCCCGCCTTACCGAATCACTTCCACGGAGCAATGAGCGTGCATCGCCACGAACTCCGAAACGCTCCCCATCAGCAATAGGTCGAAGCCACGGCGCCCGTGCGAGCCAACTACTATCATCGTTGCTCCCCACTTCGTCGCTTCTTCCACGATTGCTCTCTTAGGGTCGCCCCTGATCGGATCGACCTTCTCGATTTCGACCGGGCAACCGCCCCGCATAATCTCCGTCGTTTCGCCGATAGACTCGATGGCCTGCGTTCGCATCTCGGCTTCGATCACGCTCCCGATTCCGGCAGCCTGGCCCGGCTCGAAGTAGCTCGCGCCGGCGTCCGCGAACGGCATGAACGGCGCCACCACGCTGACGACACGCACGACGCTCCCCGTTGGCCAGGGACGCTTCGCTACCGACTGCGCCGCCTTTTTCGCATACTCGGACCCGTCGGACGCGAGCAGAATCCTCCACCCGCACGTGCCGGCTGAAGGCTCCTTCACGCTCGGCCGCACGATCTCGCAAGAGCATGCAGCCGCGCGGATCACCGCCCGCGCGGTGCTGCCCAGAAAAAATCGCGCCAATCCGTGCGTCCCGTGAGACCCCAGGAGAATCAGATCCGCTCCCCAGGACTTCGCGAAGTCCGCGATAGCGGTTCGCGGATGACCGATCACCACCTCGCCGCGCGCGCGAAGGCCTGACCGATTCAGGTCGGCGGTCAGAGCCTGTACCACGGACTCGGCGCCTCGCCGCGCGGTCTCCAAAATCTCGGCGTTCGGTTCGAACGGCGCTAGATCGACGACGTGCAGTACGCACACGCTGCTGCCTTCAGGCCAAGGTCGCGCCTTCAGCGTCTCGATCGTCGGCGAAGCCGGCGAAAAGTCCGTCGCAACAAGCAGTTTCATGCCGCCCATTCTGCCAGTACCCTGCATTCGGATACAAATCCGAAACATTCAAGAGCGAGCACCACCGTCTCCTCTCTTCGGTTGGCCTCGGGCGTACGGGTTCATTTGCGGCCGCCGCCATGCCCGACCGACGCTTACGACTCAGAGGCCGCCTCGGCAAAGAACAGGTCCTGATGGATTACTGCGTCTTCGTGCCACTGACCTTTGGTTCGTTTTCTTGGGGCACGCTTTTTGCGCCGCGCAGGCCGCGCTGCCTTGCCCCTCGCTCTGGTCGCTTTTCTCGTCATGGCGCGCCTCCCATGCTCGGACGGAATAGCCTGTCCATCCTGTTCCCAAGCGTTGCGAGCCGCGCCGGATGGCGCTTGGCGCTAAGCCTCCCGCCACCCGGCGTGGCTGCTGCTTCAGGCAATCGCTTTCGCTTCGATCTTCGCGCTACGCGCTTTGGCTGCTTTCGGTAGACGGAGTTCGAGAACTCCGTTCTTCAAGTTGGCCGACACTTTCTCTGCTTCCACTTCGGCCGGGAGGTTCACCACTCGCAGGATCTGGTCCGAGCAAGACTCCGAATACCTGGCCCTGCCGTTCTTTTCCTGCTTGTCGGTTTGGCGTTTCCCGCTGATCACAAGCCGCTGCGGCTCCACTCCCACTTCCAGCTCCCTCTCGCTGAACCCGGGCACTTCCGCCTGAATTTCGAGTTCATCCTCGGACTCGTTCATTCGGATTTGAACCGGGTGCAAAAGCTCATTCTCCGCTTGAAACCAATTCTCGAGCTCGTGCCCCGAAGCATGCCCGTTTCCCTCGAAGATTTCGTAGGCGCGGCGGGAAATCGCGTCGAATGTTGTGTGGATTTTTTCAGCCAATCTCTCTGCCTTGAGCGGCTGGACTGTCGTTGGTTCCCTCGCCGTTTGCACGGCAACTACGGTTTTCTCTGTCATGACTTGCCCCCAGCTTACGATTCAGGGCTGAACTCGAGGGGTCGGCCCGTTGGCCCGTCCTGCGCCTCGGAGCAAGTACTCCCGAGGCCAGCCCTCGAGTTCACTGTGCCCGGCCGGGAAGAGCTACGCCGTGACCCGCGTCACCCGCCGGTGTGACGTCTGCCACCGACCGCGATCCCGGTGTCTGCGGCCGGGAAGCTCGCCGGAAGAGCTCATGCTAGAATTCGCCCGTGAACGCCGAACGTTTCTCACCATACGAGCCCCTGGCCCGTCATCTGCTCCCGATGAATTCGGATCAGGCCGACGGCTCGCACGATGTCTCTCACATCGAGCGCGTGTGGGCCAACGCAAAGCGCATCCACGCGGCGGAAGGCGGAGATCTGGAATTGGTCGCCGCGTCTGTGCTCCTTCACGACTGTTTTCGTATTCCCAAGGACTCGCCGCTCCGGTCGAGCGCCTCAAAATTGTCCTCCGAGAAAGCGCGAAAAACTCTGGAGTCTCTCGGATGGGAAAAGGACCGCATCGAAATCGTGGCGAACGCGATTTTGAGCCACAGCTTCTCCGCCGGCATTTCGCCCACATCCCTGGAAGGGCGCGTTCTTCAGGACGCCGACCGGCTCGACGCGATCGGCTACGCGGGCATTGCGAGGTGTTTCTACACGGCAGGACGGATGTCTTCCCGCCTCTACGATCCGGACGATCCCCGCGGCGCCAGTCGAAAGTTAAACGACCGCGCCTTCGCGCTCGACCATTTCCCTCTGAAGCTGCTTCGTTTGGCGGACGGATTCCAGACGGCCGCCGGCCGTCGACTCGCGCTTGAACGAGCGCGAGTCCTGCAAGCCTTCTACGACGGCATGCTCCTTGAGATAGGTTGAGACGGGTTGATTAAGACAATAGGCGGACGGTTTTGCGCCGGGTCAGACCTCTTTGCGAGAGATTCCCAGTTTCTGCATGCGCGAGTTGAGCGTCGTGCGGTTCATTCCGAGGCGTTCCGCGGCGCCGCCGCTCCCGCCGATCTTGCCTTTCGTCTCGCGTAGGACGTTCAGAATATGCGTGCGCTCCATCTCCTCGAGAGTCGAAGCCGTTCGCCTGTCTCCGCCTCCGGAATCGCCGGGGCGAATCGTCTCGAACTCGCCTCGCGAAATTCGCAGCTCGGGCCCCGGCGAAAGGATCACGGCGCGCTCAACCACGTGCTCGAGCTCCCTCACGTTTCCCGGCCAGGAATAGCGGGACAGGGCAGCCATTGTTTCCGGCGGCACGACATCCACGTTCTTTCCCATCCGCTTTGCGAACCGCGCCAGAAAAAAATGAACGAGCAACGGAATGTCTTCGGCGCGGTCGCGGAGAGGCGGCACGAGCACCGGAAACACGCTGAGACGGTAGAAAAGATCGCTGCGGAATTGCCCCGAGGCGACCAGCTTGTTCAGGTCTCGATTTGTCGCGGCCACGATGCGCACGTCGCTCGTCATGGTCCGGCTGTTGCCGAGCCGCTCGAACTGCTTCTCCTGCAGCACGCGCAATAGCTTCGATTGCAGTTCGACGGGTATTTCTCCTATTTCATCCAAGAAGAGTGTTCCCTGGTGCGCCAGCTCGAATCTCCCGATCCGCTGCGCGATCGCGCCCGTGAACGCGCCCCTTTCATGGCCGAAAAGCTCGCTCTCGAGCAGCCCCGCGGGCACCGACGCGCAGTTCACTTTCACGAAAGCGTGCCCGCGCCTCGGGCTCAGGTCGTGCACCGCGCGCGCCAAAATCTCCTTGCCGGTTCCCGTCTCACCCAGAATCAAGACGGTCGAGTCGGTGGGCGCCACCGTCTCGATCTGTTTCAGAACGCGCTTCAAAGCCCGGCTATTGCCGATGATGTCGTTGAAATTCGTTTCGGTCCGCAGCTCGTCCTCGAGATACACCTTCTCCTTGGCCAGTCGCGCGTTCAGGTCCGCGATCCGCTGAAAGGCGAGCGCGTTATCCAGCGCGACGGATACCTGCCCCGCCAGCTGCACGAGCGCGCTCAGATCCTCCTCGGTAAACGTCTCTTCTCGACGGCTGTACACGTTGAGCGTGCCCAGCGTCCCTTCCCGGCCCGCAAGCGGAATCCAGCAGCCCGCTCTCACGTGAGCTCGAACGAGATGCTCCGGCAAATCGAACGGAAACCTCTCGCCGGGCGATCCTTTAAGCAGCAAAGCTCTCCCCGAGGCGTAGGCCGCTCCATGAGGCGTGCCTGCGGCCGGCAACAGGAAATTCTCCGGCAGCGCGGGAATGCCCTCCGCGGCCCCGATCGAGTGGATGCGCAGCATTTTCGTGTCGCCGTCGTAGAGCGCCACGGAAGCGTAATCGAATGCTTTCACTTGTTTCACGCACGAGCCGATCGCCGCCAGCAGCCGGGTGATGTCCAGATTCGAGAGCAGGGCGTTCGTCACTTCCAGCAGAAACGACTCACGCACTCGCTTCTGTTCGGTGACGTCCCTCGTGACTTTCGTGAAGCCGAGCAGCTTGCCGTCGGCGTCGTGCAGCGCCGTAATCACCACGCTCGCCCAGAATCGCGAGCCGTCTTTCCGGATCCGCCATCCCTCGCCTTCCCAGCGGCCCGCGGAGGAGGCGATTCTAATTTCCTCGTCGGGAATTCCGCGCTCGCTCACATCGCCGGGATAAAACGTCGAAAAGTGCCTCCCGATGATCTCGTCCGCGCGATACCCCTTGATCCGCTGTGCGCCCTCGTTCCAGCTTTGGACGTTTCCCTCCGGATCGAGCATGAAAATCGCGTAGTCCTTCACCTCAGCGATCAGGCGCCGGTACTTTTCCTCGCTCAGCCGCAACGCGACCTCGATTTCCTTCCGTCGCGTGATATCCCGAATCGCGCTGGCCACAAAGCGCCCTTGGCCATCTTCGAGCGGGCTAAGGCTAATTTCGACCGGGAACGTGCTCCCGTCCTTGCGTCTCCCGCGAAGCTCGAGACCCGTTCCCATCGGCCGCGTGTGCGGATCCGCCGCATATTCCGTACGGTGTCGAACGTGCGCGCCCCGGATCTGATCCGGGATCAACGTTTCGACCGGCTGTCCAACGAGCTCCTGAGGCGAGTAACCGAAAATCCGTTCGGCTTGCGAATTCGCGAAGACGATTTTTCCTCCGGGCTCCACGATTACAATCGCGTCCGGAGCGGACTCCAGCAAATGCCACCGCCGGTCAACAGAAGGCGACCGGCTCGCGGTCCTTGGCGTGTCCTCTTGCGACTCCATTGTGGAAGAAAGTTAGCATCTGCCTGCGCTGAGAGCAAGTTACGCGGACTTCAAGTGCTTTTTCCCGCGAGACCGACCAGGAGCGTACGGGGCGTCTCGCACAAGCCAACGCAGACGCACAAGGGGAACTTCGACAAAGCGCTACGATCTGAGAGGTTACCAAATCCGGCTTAGCGGCTGCTTTCCTCGTTCGAGGGCTGCGATTTCACCTTTGAGCCATTTGGCCACGGCTGCTTCGACTTCTTCCTCGGTCGCCGTGCGGTACAAAGAATCGAGTGTCTCGCCCTGTTCGTTTAGTGGGATGTGCCGGCAGGGCGCTTTCTCGCGTTTACGGTTCCCCGGGACCAGCTCAATCAAAAGACATGCGCTGCAGGGCCGCCTTTGCAACGCCACTCCCGAGTATAGGCAGGTCTGAGAATCCTCGAAAATAAACTGCGGATGCCACGAGGTTTTCGCGCGCTCGCGATAGCCGCCCGCTTCGAGATACTCGAGTTCCCCTTTCAATACCTGAAGCAATCTGCGCCTGTCCGCGGACATCGCCATAGCTCCACTACGACAGCTATCAGATTAGCCGCTTCCGTGGTTGCGCGGCTGTGACGCACGTCACGCCCGAGAGTGGTACTCATCACCGAACACACTGGCTGTTCGCCCTACTGTATTTCTAAGAGGTGACATATGGGCGATGCACCGCCTGTCTTTCTGATCCTTCACAGCGACGAGCGGAAGGCGTCCGAATTGCAGTCGCTCCTCGAACACAACATTGACTGCAAAACATCGGCGACATGGAGCGGCGTCGAGGCGCTGCGCCTCCTGAAATCAGGCTCCTTTGATGTGCTCATCACGGACGATTACGCCGTCGACCTGTACATCGGCGATCTCATCGAACGCGCTGCCGCCCTGCCGTTGCCTCCCCAGGTGCTCGTGCTGGGAGGCGAGTCTCTGCAACCCGCCGTCTTGAATTACCGGAACCTGGGTCTGTGCACGATTCTCGAGAAGAGGCAGCCGCGCACGCTACTGCAGGCAATCGCGTCGGGCGCCGTCTGGAGCCGGTCACCCGCGTGCGTCCGCGCGAAACGTGTGGCCGAGTTCCCCTCGCGGGCCTCGGAAGCCAGGCGGCCGAACTGACCCGGGGATGGACGGATCGAACACCTGGAGGGAGAAAGAAAATGCTCACAGCCACAAAAGAAGCTCAAGCAAACATCGTTCTCAGGGACATTCTATTCGCGACCGACTTCTCGCCAGCCGCGGAGAATGCGCTCCTGTATGCCGCCGATTTCGCGCGGCGCTTCCACGCCACGCTTCACATCGTCAACGCGATCGAACCCGTGAATTACGCCCTTCCTCCGGAGACCTGGCACGCCACCGACGAGGCTCGCAAGCTCGAATCGAAAAAGATGCAGGCATTCCTGCAGGAGTCATATCCGGACGTTGAAACCAACGTACAGATGTGGGAAGGGGCCGTTCCGCAGGTGCTCACGTCCGCGATCGCCCGCGACTCCGCCGACCTCGTGGTCCTCGGCACCCACGGACGCACGGGCGTCGGCAAGTTCCTGCTCGGATCATCGGCCGAAGAGATCCTGCGCAGCGCTCCGTGCCCTGTGCTTACTGTTGGGCCTCACGCGCTTGCCGGCCAGCAGTGGCAACTCGACCACATCCTCTACGCCACGGACTTCAGCGCCGAATCGATTTCGGGCGCACGCCATGCAATCGCCCTTGCGAATCAGTGCGACGCCAAGCTGACGTTGCTCCACGTGGTCGAAAATCGGAAGGTCGACGAGCTCGTGCACGAAGCGGATCTGATCGAGTCTTCGAGGCGCATGCTGGCAAAACTCGTTCCCGAGGGCGCGCTGCGCGGAGAAATCCGGTGCGAAGTGAAGATCGGCGTGCCCGCCGCAACGATCCTCGAATTCGCGAAGCAAACGCACGCGGGACTCATCGTCCTCGGAGCGCGGCGGGCGACGGGTGTGCCCGGCGCGGCATCGCATCTTCCGATCGCCACCGTGCACAACGTGATCGCACAGGCGGCGTGCCCAGTGCTGACTATGCGCCACGCAAAAGAGTAATTCAACGTCCCGGTAGCGCCGCGATCAGGTCCGCTTCGTCTGGAGCCGGTGGTAGCCGAATTCCTTGCGGGCCTGATCGAGGCGCTTGCCTCCGCGTACGCTCTTGCGGATCGCATCTTCGGCTTCCGCAATTTCTTCGGCAATCGACAGGATCTCGGCCTCATGTTGCCGCGGGATCACGACGACGCCATCCGCGTCGCCGCGCATGATGTCGCCCGGCGAAACGCGCGCGTCGCCTATATCGACCATGATTTCGGTGGCGTCGAGCTGCACGCGGTCTTTGCCGGTCCGCATCGAGTAGCTCCGGCTGTAGACGGGATAGCCAAGCTCGAGGCAGAGCGCGGTATCTCGACAGGCGCCGTCGATCACTGTGCCGGCGAGCCCGCGGCGATGCGCGATCTCAGTCAGGATATCGCCCCACACCGTAGCGTTCTCGCGCCCGGCGTTGTCGATTACCACCACCGAACCCGGCGCGACGTCGTCGATGAAGTCGCCGACCGTCCCCGCGGGCTTTGCGACGGGGCGATAGAGCATAGTGAACGCCCGTCCTGCCAGACGGAAGCGAGGATCGCGCGGCTTGATGTTCAGGCACTGGCCGGCGATGGCGAGACGATCGAGAGCATCGCTGATGGTCGAGGTGTCGAGCTTCGAGGCGCGTTCGACGGCCGGATCGGTAGTGGGCACGGAAATAACCTCTAGCCGCGTTGGAGCATGTTCTCGTAGCTCGCGCCCATCACTTCGGTAATGGGCTTGCCCTCGTAGAGCGATCGGGCCATCGCGGCTTCGCGGGCCACGATATCCTCGGCGGTGGTGAGGAGCCGTTCGATGTCGTGGGCGGCGACGAAGGCCACCCCGCTCCCGTCGGCGATCGCGTAATCGCCGGCGTTCACCTGAATGTCGCCGACCTCAATCGGCTCGTTATTCGCAAGCTCGACGATGCGGCCGCGAGCGGTGACGGGCGTCAGCCCGCGCCCGAAAACGGGAAAATCGTGCTGCCGCGCCTCGTCGATGTCGCGAACGCGCCCCTCGGCAATCACGCCGCTGATGCCGCGGAGTTTCGCCCCCAGCGAGAGAATGCCGCCCCAGCTTCCCACGTTACTGTCGGCGCGCTGCTCGACCGCGATGATGTCACCCGGCTTGGCGGCCTCGATCGCCGTCGTGCCGATGTGGCGGGGTTTTCCGGGAGGAGGAGCCCCGATCCCAAGCTTGATCGTCAGGACGCGGCCGGCGATGCGCCGCGATGAACTGAGCGGCGACAACCCGAGGACGACGCCGGTAAGACTCAGCTTATCGAGCGCGTCCGAAACAGCGCAGACGTCGAGCTTTCTGAGCCGGGATGCAAAATCGTCTCCTGCTGCCTCTGCTCTCATGGCGCCTCTTCCCAAGGAGTCATTGCCAGTAGACAAAGCCCATGGCGTTGCCGGTGCCCGCCTCGGTCCGGTAGCACGGAACGTAGCCTACCAGATTCATCTTTTTGTGGAGCGTGTTCATCCCGACCGACACGGGCATCCAGTTGCGAATCTCGCAAGTGTTGCCGAGGAGGTGGTCTTCGGGAATATCGGCCAGCGCTTTTTCGTTGCCTGCTTGCATGGCCTTGATCACGCGCTGGTCGAGTTCCTCGTCGATCACGAAGTGCGTCAGCCCGCCGGAGCAAAACACCGCGACTTTCGCGTCCTCTTTCCAGTTCTCGATCGCCCTCATCAGCGCGCGGCCGAATTTCAGGCAGCGGGGGATTTTGGGGCGGTTATTGGGAATTCCGGCGTTGAGAAATACCGGGACGCTGGGCGGAGGATTGTCGCGCATGATACGGCGATAGAGGAATCCGAAAGCGTGCGGGATTCCGTGCTCGTGGCCATTGACCCTCGGAAGGCGCGACGATTCGGACACGTCGAACTCCTGGTCCATCAGGGAGTCGATCAGATGGAGCGCGAGACCGCTCGCTCCGATGTACTCGGCACCGCCCGGCGGACAGTGCCCCGCTTCGGCGATGGCGATTCCGGGCGGCATTTTCGCCTTCGCTTCCTCCGTCTCGGGAATATTTTCGATTTTGCCGCCCGCGTACACGAGGAAGGCGGGCGTGTTCTCGTCGGTGAAAAGCTCGCGTTGGTCGTTGCCAACGATGACGACGGCGTCGGGTTTCACTTCGTCGAATTTTTCGGCGAGCTTGTCGAGGCAGCGCTGGCAGAGATCGTAACGGCGCTGGCGCTCCTGAGGGGTGATCGCGTCGGCGAATCCAGGACGGCGAACGGCGAGTAGTGCGTTGTAGTCGTAGGGTCTGCCACGATAAAAGTGCTTGGGATTTTTTATATCCGCCTCGCCGCGCAGGTGCCACATGTCGGGCGGCGTTGAAAGCATCGGTCCATGAGAGGAGCCGATGCCAAGTACGACTCTGGCCATCTTCTTTCCTCCGTGTACTTCGTACTACCTATCGCCAGATGTGGCGGGCGGTTTCAACCACCAGGCGAAGCTTGGCCCACTGCTGATCCTCAGTGATCAGGTTGCCCTCGAGAGTCGAAGCAAAGCCGCATTGCGGGCTGAGGGCGAGATTCTCGAGCGGGACGTAGCGCGAGGCTTCGTTGACGCGCGCGACGATCTGAGCGGCGCTCTCGAGCTCCGGGCGTTTGGAGCTGATCAAGCCGAGCACGACCATCTTGTTTTTGGGGACGAATCGCAGCGGCTCGAAAGTGCCGGAGCGGGCATCGTCGTATTCGAGCAGGAAGCGGTCGACGTCGGTCTCCGCAAAAAGCTTTTCGGCGATCGAATCGTAGCCCCCTTCGGCATACCAGTGGCTGCGGCTGTTCCCGCGGCAGAGATGGATGCCGAGAGTGACGCCCGGGCGCCTGGCGGCCTGAAAGCAGGCGTTGTCCGCGCGAATCGATTCGTCAAGCCATGCGTCCGGCTCGAGTTTCATTTCCGTGCGAATCCACTCGCGCCACTTGGAGTCCATGAAGTAGCTGTAGCGGGGCGCGTCGATCTGGATGTACTTCACGCCTTCGGCCGCGAGGCGCGCCATCTCGGCCTTGATGATCTCGACGATTTCCCAGAGCAGCGCGGAATGATCTTTGTAGGCCTTGTCGGTGCGGCCGGCCTTGTAGGAAATCGCGGGAAACTGCGTGGCACTCGGGAGAGTCATCTTGATGTCGCCCGGGCTGTGTTTCTTGAGGAACGGCAACTCGTGGCCGGTGAGCGGACGAACGACGCGCAGCTTTTCGACCACGACACCCGCGACTCTGCCGCGGCCGAGCATCGAGCCCCCCGCATTTGCGGTGTTCCAACTACGCGGCAGCCCGTCGGTGAAATCGAAGCCTTCGACGGCGTCGGTGAAATCGCCCATGAAATTGCTGCGGCGGAATTCACCGTCGGTGAAAACGTCGAAGCCGAGTTCCTTCTGCTTCGCGAGGATGCGGAGGATGGCAGCGTCTTCGATCTCCCTCAGCTTTTCGGGGTCACCGGCTTTGCGCGCTTCGAGGAGCTCCGGCGGCCGCAAAAAGCTGCCCACCTGATCGGCGCGGTAAACGGCCCGCGCTCCCCTCTCGAAGGCGCTTCCTTGTGCAATCGGCATAAGAACCTCAAATCCTCAGATCAGGCTTTTTCTGTTTTGGCATCGATGCTCAGGCGGAAGAGCCGCTTGGCGTTGTCCTCGAAAATGATTTTCTTGTCCGCGACGCTGAGCCAGTCGAATCCGTCAATAAAGTGTTTCACATCGTCCATCCATTGGCCCGTTTTGGGGTCCTTGGCGGTTCCAACGCCGGGCCGCTCGGTGCCGAAAAGGCAACGGTCGGGGCCGACCGTCTTGAATAGCAGTTCGAGAGCTTGCGCGGTGTAGAGGACGGTATCGAAGTAAAGCCGGCGGAGACCGTCGTAGAATGTCTCGCCGCCTCCGCGGCGCAAGCTCGGCGCCTGATACCGGCCAAAGTGATATGGAACTGCTCCACCGCCATGCGAGACGACAATCTTCAGCTTGGGGAAATCTTTGAAGACGCGCGAGCCGGCGAGCGAGACGACGGCAATCGTCTCTTCGTTGATGAAGTGCGTCGAATAACTGTGGCGAACCGAGCGGCAACCCGCGCCATGGATGTAGCCCGGCACGTCGAGCTGGACGAGCTTTTCGTACAGCGGATACCAGTATTCGTCGCCAAGATTCGGCGTGTCGTAATTGGAGGCCTCGCTCGGATCGGGATTCAGCAGGCAGCCCACGAACCCGAAATCCTTTACGCAGCGCTCGAGCTCCGGGATGCAGTTCTTCGGGCTGATGTCCGGCGACTGAGGAAGACCGCAGACGCCTTTGAAAACGTTCGGGAAGAGGCGGCACTGCTGCGCGACGAGATTATTGCACTCCTCGATGAACCACTGGGAAACTCTCGCCGGCTTTTCGGCCTGCATCATCTGGTAGGGCCGGGGCGAGAGCAACTGGAGATCGGTGCCGACTTCCTTCAGGAGGGCGAGATGGGATTTGCCGGTGCCAAACGTCGGCTGATTCAGGAAGGCGATCATCTCGTCGTCGCTGATCTCGACCTTGCCGCGACCGTGAGAGCCGCGATGCGACAAAATGTTGGCCTTGTAGACGTAGAGCGAATCGGGTGCCGTGAGATGACCGTGAACGTCGATGACCATTTCGCCTCCTCCGTACCAGCCGCAGGTAAGCGCAACCGCTGTTCTTATCTCCGAATGTCGCCGATGTCAACGAAATCGGGGGCGCGGAAGTGTGTCGATTAGACCGGGACGCAACCGAGTGTTTTCTTGAAGTTAGAACGATTTCGAATCGCCAAATTGTCGATTAGATCGCGGGCGTCCGGCGAACGCGAATCGCGCAAGAATCGAGGATCGCGAGCTCGTCCATCTGCCCGGCGCCGCGCATCCTCAGCGAATCTCGCTTGTCTCCACATATCTCCTCATCATCCAGACTAACACATCACGCAAATCGACACGGCAATGTCGATTAGCGGAAACGGATGGAACGAGGAGGTTTGGGCGCAGAAGTCCTATCCATAGAAATACGAATGACCGCGCCGATTTCAGGAGGAGAGCTCGGCGAGACGGCGGAGCAGAAAGCGGCGTTCGACGTCGTTCGTCGCGAGCGACAGAGTGCGACGGTAGGCTTCGGCAGCCTCGGTGTTTCTTCCCATCCGGCGCAGCAAGTCGGCGCGCGCAGCCGGAAGCAGGTGAAAATCGGAGACGTCCTCGCGCCGCTCGATTTCAACCAGGAGAGCGAGACCCTCCTCGGGTGAGCGGGCCATCGCAACGGCAACTGCGCGATTGATTTCGACGACCGGCGAAGGATGGATTTGCAGCAGGAGCCCATAGAGCGCGGCGATCTCTTCCCAGTCGGTTTCGCGGGCGCTCGGCGCATTTGCGTGGATGGCGGCGATCGAAGCCTGGAGCGCGTAGGAGCCGGCGGCGCCGTCACGCAGTGCGGATTGAGTGACCTGTGTACCTTCGCGAATCTGATCGCGGCGCCAAAGCCTGCGGTCCTGCTCTTCGAGCAGGACGAGCTCACCGGCCGGATTCACGCGAGCGTCGCTGCGCGAGTCGTGGAGCAGCATCAGCCCGAGAAGCGCGCGAGCCTCGGCCTGCGCCGGCAGAAGCTTGCAGAGAACGCGGCCCAGGCGAATGGCTTCGGAGCACAACTCTCGCCGTACGAGAGCGTCACCGCTGCTCGCCAGATAGCCTTCGTTGAAAATCAGATAGACGACGAGAAGCACGGCGTCCACGCGCTCGGGCAGGTCGCGCGGCAGCGGGACGCGGTATGGAATATTTGCCTCGCGAATCTTGCGCTTGGCTCGCACGAGCCTTTGCGCCATCGTGGCGGCTGGAACCAGGAAGGCCCGCGAGATTTCCTCAGTGGTGATGCCGCAGACAGTGCGCAGCGTGAGCGCCGCCTGCAGGTCGAGCGCGAGGGCTGGGTGGCAGCAGGTGAAGATCAGACGCAATCGGTCGTCCGGAAACATGTCGTCCGCCGAATCGGGGCCTAGCCCGGGACTGGACTCGGATACAGGATCCGGAACGAAATCGAACCAGGAGCGTTCGGGCTCGACGAAGGAAGGAGCGGCGCGAGCGATCTCTTCACGCTTGGCTTCGAAGCGATGATCGCGGCGAATGCGATCAATCGCTTTGTGCCGCGCGGTGCTGACGAGCCATGCGCGCGGATTCGAAGGCGTCCCTTCCGCCGGCCACTTTTGCAGCGCGGTGGCGTAGGCCTCCTGCAGCATCTCCTCGGCAAGATCGAAATCGCCGAGGAGACGGATCAGGGTCGAAAGGACGCGCCCCGACTCTTCGCGATGGAACTTCTCGAAGTCCATATTCGAAGGGAGGGCGCCGAACGGCCTCAGGAAGTGACGGCCGCCTGTCGGCGCTGGACGACCGGACGGACCTCCACGCACTCCGTGCGAGCCGCGGGAATGCGCGCCGCAATCTCGATCGCTTCGTCGAGATCCTCGGCATTGACGAGGAAGTAGCCGCCGAGCTGCTCTTTCGTTTCGGCGAAGGGCCCGTCGGTGACGACGCGTTTGCCGTCGCGAACACGAACCGTAGTGGCCATGGCTGTGGGTTTGAGTTGGTTCGCGCCGAGGAACTTGCCCTTGGCGGTGAGGTCCTGGATCAGGGCGCCGTATTCCTGGTAGATGGTCGCTTCCTGGTCCGAACTCATCTTGGCGCGGTTGGCGTCGTTTTGGCAGATCAGCAGAAGATATTCCATTTTTGTTGCCTCCTACGGGTTAGTCGAACGGGGAGCCCGAAATCGACAGGCATTTTTCGCTGTCCGGAGCCCGGTCCGCAGCTAAGAGGTGGCGGCTTGCGGCTGGGCAGCGGGCACTTCGATGCCGAGAAACCTGGCGGCATTGTGCAGCAGGATCTTGGGCCGGACCGAATCCTTCAGCGGCAATTCGGCAAATTCGGAGAGCCAGCGCTCGGGAGTCATCATGGGGAAATCGGTGCCGAAGAAGGCTTTGTCCTGCACCAGCGTGTTGATGTTGTGCACGGTCGAGGCGGGAAAATATTTCGGGGCCCAGCCGGACAGGTCCATGTATGTGTTGCCCTTGTGGCGGAGGACGGCGAGCTGATCGTCGTGCCACGGCCAGGAGGGGTGCGCCATGATGATGCGCATTTCCGGGAAACGCGCGGCCAGATTATCGATGTAGGGGATCGGCTTGCAGTATTCGAGGATGATCCCCTTGCCGCCGGGCGAGCCCGCGGCCACGGCGGTGGTACCCGTGTGGAAGATCACCGGAAGGTTCAGGCTCGAGATTTTCTCGTAGATCGGGAAGAAGCGCTCGTCGATGGGATTGAACCCCTGCGCGGCCTGCTGAAATTTCATCCCGCGCAAGCCCATGTCCGCGCAGCGGATCACTTCGTTGACCGCAATCTTGCCTTTCCACGGATCGACGCTCCCGAAGCCGATGAACGTGCCGGGATACTTCTTGACCCAGGCGGCGGTCTCGCCGTTGTCGATCTTTACGCCGGTGCGCGTCTCGCCGTCGACATCGAAAATCACCGCCATCATCTCGAGCGACTGGTACATCTCGGCCATGCCATCAGGATCGGAGCGCCATTTGCCGGTATTCATGGGCATGCCGGCCTTCACGGTGGACGCCCAGCCCTGCTTGGCGCGTTCGCCCGTGAGGATGTGAACGTGCATGTCGATGGCTTTGAGCACGGTGACCTCGTAAACCTTACGCCAGCGCCGCGGCGGAACTCAGCGAGCGGCTTGCTGAACCGCGACGAAATTCGCGGGCACCTTCATCTCTTTGCAGTTCGACGGCACGGTGAGAGGCGCGTCGGTGTGCGACTGCACCGTCTTCGCATCGAGCCCCGGAGCGAATTCGCGGAGCACGAGCCCCTCGGGGGTGACGTCGATGACGCCCATGTCCGTGTAGATGCGCTTGACGCAACGCGGAGCTGTGAGCGGGAGCGTGCACTTGCTGAGGATCTTCGGTTTGCCCTTGTTGGTGACATGAGTCATGGTGACCAAGACGTTCTTCACGCCGAAAGCGAGGTCCATCGCACCGCCGACGCCCGGAACTTTTTCGCCCGGCGTGCGCCAGTTGGCGAGGTCGCCGTTGGCGGCGACTTCAAGCGCGCCGAGGACGGCGTAGTCGATGTGTCCGCCGCGGATCATGCTGAAGGATGTGGGGTGATCGAAGAAGCTCGCGCCGGGGTTGAGCGTAACGTACTGCTTGCCCGCGTTGATGAGATCCGGATCTTCCTTGCCGGGCTCGGCCAGCTTGCCCATGCCGAGGATGCCGTTTTCACTGTGAAAGAAGACGTCCTTGCCGGCGGGAATGTAGTCCGACACGAGAGTGGGAATACCGATGCCGAGATTGACGTAGCTGCCTTCGGGGAGATCGCAGGCGACCCGATAGGCGATTCCGTTTCGTGTGAGCGACATGGACTATCTTCCCTCCGTGGTAATCACGAGATACTCCGGGATGCGTGCGACTTCGACGACGTGGTTCACGAAGATGCCGGGCGTGTGCACGTCCTCGGGATTGATGCCCCCGGCGGGAACAAGTTCGTCGATTTCGGCCACCACATGGTTGGCCGCCGTGCACATCGGGACGTTGAAATTGCGCATGGCCATCCGGTAGTTGAGATTGCCGAGGCGGTCGCCGCGATAGGCGCGGACGAAGGCGAAGTCGGCGTGTAGCGGCTTCTCGAAGATCATTTCGCGGCCGTCGATCGTGCGCGATTCCTTGCCGGCGGCGAGATCGGTGCCGGCGCCCGTGGGCGTGAAGAATCCGCCGAGGCCGGCGCCCGCGGCGCGGATGCGCTCGGCAAGAGTGCCCTGCGGGACGAGTTCGAGTTCGACTTCGCCCTTCAGGTACTTTTCCTGGAACGACTGGTTGCCCGGATTGCTCGGAAACGAGGCGATGAGCTTCTTGACCTTTCCGTCGTGGATCAGGCCGCCGAGTGAGTGCGTGCCGCCGCCCGAGCCGTTGTGCACCATCGTGAGATTCTTCGCACCCTGGCGGCGAAGGGCTTCGAGCAATTGACCCGGCAGCCCGGGATCGCCGAAACCGCCCAGCAAAATGGTGGCGCCGTCGAATACCCCGGCAACCGCTTCCTCACACGTCTTTAGAGTCTTGTCGACCATCTCCCCCTGCCTAGTGGATCTTTTGTGACCAAGCGAACCGAAAACTTTAACACACCCTGCCGAAATATCAATTCTACAGCGGGGCCCGGCGCAGCCCAAATACAGGATTAAGCGGCGTCGGCGCGGGCAATATCGCGCTCGAAGTACTGCGCCGCGAAGAGAAAGATGGCGCCGCCGACGAACGTGGCGACGGCTGCCGTCGACAGCGAGTAGCGAATCACGTCGACACCGAAATACGCGCGGTAGTGGTCGTTGAAAACGCCCATCAGATAAGGACCGAGACCGAGACCGATCAGTTCGGAGATCAGATAGACGATCGACGTCGAGAACGCGCGCATAGCGACTTTCACGGTCGAATGCGAGGCGGCGACGATCGGGCCGACGTGCACGGGCGAGAACAACGAAACGATCGTGAGGCCGACGTAGCACCACGTAAGGCTGTGCGAAAGGGTGAAGAACAGCACGCCGGGAAACGCGAGTATCGAGCAGATTCCGGAAACATAGATTTTCCAGCGAATGTCCCAGTGGCTCGCGAGCCAGTCCGAGAGCCAGCCGCCTGCAAGCGTGCCCACGAGGCCGGCGACCGCCCGGATGGTGCCGACGGCGATGCCGATCTGCTCGGTGTTGAGATGATGGATGCGGCCGAGGAACGGCGCCGTCCAGGTGCCGAAGCCAAACTGCGTGAACGTGGTGAAGCAGAAGCCGATGAGAATCAGCATGTAGCAGCGCTGGCGCCACATGAACTCCAACGTTTCCCAAAGCTTCTGCTGGCCGGTGTTGACCCTTCTTTCTTCGGAAACGCCGCGCGCGGGTTCCTTCACCGTAAAGCGAAAAATCAGCGCGACGAGCAGCCCGGGAATCCCGGCGACGAGAAAGGCGTGATGCCACCCGTAGTGCTGGTTCACCCAGCCGCCCACGAATGCGCCGAGAAATCCCCCAATCACGGGCCCGAGCTGATAAACCGCCATCGCCGTCGACCGCCGCGAGCCGGGAAAGAGGTCGGAGATCATAGAGGCCGAGGGCGCCGTGCCGGCAGCTTCTCCGATTCCCACGCCGAAACGCGAAAGAGTCAGTTGCAGGGTGTTGCGGGCGACGCCGCCAAGAGCTGTCATACCACTCCAGACCACGAGTCCCCAGCCGATGATCGAGCGGCGATTGCCACGGTCTGCCCACCGGGCGACAGGCGCCGCGAGAATGGAATACATGATCACGAAGCCGAAGCCCGAGATGAAACCCATCACTTTGTCGGAGAGATGATAAGTGTGCTTGATGGGGTCGATGAGGATGGTGATGACGGTGCGGTCGAGGAAATTGAGGGAGTAGATCAGCGTCAGCATGACGAGGGCGTAGACCGCGGCGCCCCTCGGCGCGCTTCCCGCGCCACCCGTAGACGCGCGCGAAATCGGCCCGGCCCCGGCGTCCGCCGCGCCTGTGGTTCCAGCCTTCACGGCCATTGCTCCCCCGCCCCAACCTGCAAGGCGGAGCCTAAGCGGCGCCAAGCGCCACGTCAATAAGGAGATTTCGGCGACGCGATAACGGGATTGGAGGACGCGGGCGGAGCGGTGAGAGCGAAAAACCGGCTCATATTCCCCGGAATAAAATGGAGCGTAGCGGTAAACGCATACGTTTCTATCCGGTTTGACACCTCCCGGACCCGGTGCTACCTTGCCCGGCGGTAACTTATTCTGCGCGGTCTGGAGTGGAACATGCCCTATAAGCTGACTGTGAACGGGCGTCCTGAGACGGTGGACGTGCCCGCCGACACGCCGCTGCTATGGGTGATTCGCGACGTCCTCGACCTGAAGGGCACGAAGTACGGTTGCGGGATGGCGCTATGCGGTTGTTGCACGGTACACATCAACGGCGAAGCGACGCGTTCGTGCACGACACCGATTTCGTCGGCGGCCGGGAAGCACATCACGACGCTTGAGGGATTGTCGAAGGAAGGCACCCATCCCATTCAGGTCGCGTGGGAAGAGATCGACGTGCCTCAGTGCGGCTATTGCCAGGCAGGGCAGATCATGTCGGCCTCCGCGCTGCTCGACAAGAACCCTCATCCCACGGACGCCGATATCGACGCGGCGATGGACGGCAACATCTGCCGCTGCGGGACCTACCTTCGCATCCGGCGAGCCATCCACCGGGCCGCCGAAATCGCGGCAAAGCGCAAGTCTGAACCCGCTCACGCCGACCTGGTCGGCTCAAACAACGCGTAAGAACGCGAAAGCGAATCGCGAGGAGGCACGTCGTGGCCACAACACTGCCGAAATTGGAATCGCCTGAATCCCGCCCGGAAGCAAAAAAGACGATGAGCCGCCGGTCGTTCCTGCGCGCGAGCGCTCTCGCCGGTGGCGGGCTGATGCTGGCGCTCTATATCGAGCCGATCGAGAAGGTGGTGTCGGCGCAGTTCGGTCCGCCCACGCCGCTGCTGCCCACGTCGTTCATCACGATCGCGCCGGACGGTGTTACGACCATCATCGCCAAGAACCCGGAGATCGGGCAGGGCGTCAAGGCGATGCTGCCCATGCTCGTCGCCGAGGAGCTGGACGTCGAGTGGAAGAACGTCCGAATCCAGCAGGGCGATCTCGACCCGAAATACGGGTTCCAAATCGCGGGCGGCAGCACCGCCACTCCGATGAACTGGGAGCCCATGCGGCAGGTAGGTGCGGGCGGCCGGCAAATGCTGATCTCCGCCGCCGCACAAAAGTGGGGCGTGCCCGAATCGGAGTGCACGACGACGCCCGGAGTCGTTCGCCACGAGGCGAGCAAGCGCTCGGCAACATACGGCGAACTCGCAACGGCGGCAGCAGCGCTGACTCCTCCCGATACCAAAACGCTCAAAATGAAGGATCCGAAGGACTACCGGATCATCGGGCACAATACCGCCAACCCGGACATCCACAAGATCGTGACCGGCCAGCCGCTCTACGGAATCGACACGACGATGCCCGGCATGCTCGCGGCGATGTTCGTGAAGTGCCCGGTATATGGCGGCAAGGTGGTGAGCGCAAACCTCGACGAGATCAAAGCACTGCCGGGCATCAAGCATGCGTTCGTGATCGATCCGGTAGGCGACTCGAGCGTGCTGGCGGGCGGCGTGGCCATCGTGGCGGACTACTGGTTCCAGGCGCGGCACGCGGCGGACAACAACCTCAAGGTCATCTGGGACAATGGTCCCACGGAAAAACAGAGCAGCCAGCTCTACGCCGACACGTCGGTCGAGCTGGCGAAGAGCCAGCCCGGGCAGACGCTGCGCAAGGACGGCGACCCGGACGCGGCTTTCGCCACCGCCGCGCACGTGGTGGAAGCGGCGTATTCCTATCCGTTCCTTTCGCACGTGCCCCTCGAGCCGCAGAACTGCTCGGCCTATTATCACGACGGGAAGCTCGAAGTCTGGGCGCCGAGCCAGACGCCCGCCAGCGGCGTGCAGCAGACGTCGCGGATTCTCGGCATCGACGGCAAGGACATCACCGTACATCTCGTCCGGATCGGCGGCGGCTTCGGCCGGAGACTCACCGACGATTACATGGTCGAGGCGGCTTACATCGCAAAGCAGGTGGGCGTGCCGATCAAGCTGCTTTGGACGCGCGAGCAGGATATGGCGCACGACTACTACCGACCTGCAGGATTCCACTTCCTGAAGGGCGCAGTCGACGCGGACGGTAAGCTGGTCGCTTGGCGAAACCACTTCGTCACCTTCGGCGAAAATGGGCGCTTCGCGCAAAGCGCCGGTCTCGGCGCCGATGAGTTCCCTTCCCGCTTCATCCCGAACTTCGCGCAGGACGTTTCGATGATGCCGAGCGGCGTACCGATGGGCGCGATGCGCGCTCCGGGAAGCAACGCGATCGCATTCGTCATGCAGTCGTTCATCGACGAGCTCGCGCATGCCGCCGGCAAGGATCCCGTGCAATTCCGGCTCGACTTGATGTCGAATACGCCGCTCCCGATGGGCGCGCCGGCTCCGGGAACGCCGGTGGCCTTTCGGCCGGTGGCGTTCGACGGGCCGCGCATGACGGCGGTCCTCAAGGCCGTGGCGGAACGCTCGGGCTGGGGGAAAACCAAGCTGCCGAAAGACACAGCCATGGGCGTCGCTTTCCACTTCAGCCACAACGGGTACTTCGCTGAGGTGGCCCAGGTGAGCGTAACCGGCGGCACAAACGTCCGCGTCCACAAGGTCTGGGTGGTGGGCGATATCGGCAGCCACATCATCAACCCCGGCGCCGCGGAAAACATTTCACAGGGCGCCGTGATCGAAGGCATGAGCCACGTGATGGGTTACGAGATCACCATCGACGCAGGACACGCCGTACAGAGTAACTTCAACAGCTATCCCCCGCTGCGGCTCACGCAGGCGCCGAAGGCGATCGACGTGTACTTCCTGAAATCGGAGCACCCGCCGACAGGCCTCGGCGAACCAGCACTGCCCCCCATGCTGCCGGCGGTGGCCAACGCGATCTTCTCGGCGACGGGCAAGCGCATCCGCAACCTGCCGCTCGCGAACCAGGGCTTCAACTGGGCGTAAGCGAAACAATACGACATGAGCGAAGCTGTGCCGATCTGAAATAGACTCGGCGCAGCTTCCTCATTTAGCGGCCTTCTCGAAGCGCGATTTCCCTCCTGAAATTCCTAAAGTCCCTCGTTGTGCGGACGATATCTATTGGGAAGTGAGAGAGAATCCCCGGAAGAGATCGGTTCCCTTCCAAAAGGTCGATCGAACCGCATGAACAGCATTCGCGCGCTCATCGTGGACGACTCCTCGGTCATGCGCAAGATCGTGGAGCGCTCCCTCAACCAAGCCGGGATCAAATTGGCGGAAGTGCTGGAGGCCGGAAACGGGGCCGAGGCGCTGGCCGTACTGCAGGACAACAAAGTCGACATCGTGCTTTGCGACATCAACATGCCGGTGATGGACGGGCTGGAGTTCATCAAGCAGCTCGGATCGGTGGAGAAAGCGAAGGGCGTGCCCGTCGTGATGATCACCACCGAAGGAAGCGAAGCGCACGTGGTGCAGGCGCTCTCGAACGGAGCGCGCGGCTACATCCGCAAGCCGTTCACTCTCGAGCAAATCCGTGAGCGCGTGCTTCCGATCCTCGCGGAGCACGCATGATGGCCACCGGCGCGAACGCAATCGACGAAAGCCGCAAGAGCTGGGAGCCGCTCCTCGACCTCGCAACTCGCGAAGTCTTCGAGATGATGCTCGGAACCCAGCTGAAGTCGATGGAAGGCGCCGACGACCCGCCGACCGACGTGACGTCGATGGTCGGTCTGGCGGGGCAGCTCTGCGGGATGGTGAGCCTGCGGTGCACTCGCAAATTGGCCGCGCTGATGGCTTCGAAGATGCTCGGCACCGATCCCGACGCGATGGGCCCCGAGGCCGCCGACGCGTGCGGCGAAGTCTGCAACATGGTGGCCGGCAACTTCAAAAACAAGATCGCCGGATTGAACGACGGCTGCATGCTTTCGGTGCCCACCGTGGTGACGGGCAGCGACTACAAGCTGCGGTCGCTCTCGGACTCACCCTCACTCGAAGTGAAGCTCGAGCTCGACAGGATGCCCATCATCGTCTCGCTCGAAATCCACAGCTAGGCCCGCCGACCAAAAGATCCTCCCCCGACTTCAGGGCTTTATGTCTCCGAACACGAGCGCAACGAGCTCGCGAATGTCATTGATGGCTTCATCGAGCTCGAACGTGAACCGCACCAGGTCGACGCCATCGAGCTCGCGGTGCTCCTTGATGAGAATGGCCCAGGCCGGATCGTGCGACAAATCCGCCTTGTGGCTCTCGTAGTAGCCGTAGCCCAGATCGCGCATGCGGCAAAGCAGATCGCTCAAATGCACGAGAGCGACGAGGTCTTGGGACGGACCGGTGTATTCCGGCGCGTGATGGTGGGCGATCACGTTGACGATGTCAGGAGAGAGCGCCCACTGTTCCGAGAGGGCCTGTCCCGTCTGGCAGTGAGTGAACCCCATGACGGCGCGCTCGGCCTCGTCGAGCGGAATCTGCTCCTTCATCGCCCGGTTTACGGCGGCTTCGAAGGGCTCGGCAAACGCGACGCAATTCACGAGGAAGCCGACGTCGTGGAGCAGGCCCGCAACGTATGCCCTCTCACCATCGAAATGGGGCAGCTTCTCGCTGAACTTGCGGCACACCATGGCGCAGCCCAGAGAATGCTTCCAGAAAACGACGGGCGCGAGAGGCCATTTCTTCGCGGGAAACGCCTGGCCCATGCAGCAGGTGACCACAATCGATTTCAGCCGGTTCAGCCCGAGCGCCACGACGGCTCCCGGAATCGACTTCGGCGGGCGCGAAAGCCCGAATAGAGGCGATCCGGCCACGCGAAGGCACTGCGCGGCAATCGCGTTGTCGTAGGACACGAGACGGACGATTTCGTTCATGTCCGCCTGATCCGCCGGCACGTTGAAGAGCTTCAGCAGTGGTAGCAGAACCGCGGGGATCGCCGGCGTGATCTTGATGCGCGAGACGCGGTCGCGGATATTCGAATTCAGCGAGGCTGTGGTCGTCATAGCTTGCCGCTCTTGAGCGAAGGTTTCCAATACGCGATCGTTCCCGGAAAATGAACGAGGTGGAACTGGTCATTCAGCTTGAGTAGCGATTCGGACGTGCCGAGGAAAAAGTAGCCGCCGAAATTGAGATTGCTGAAGAAGTGTTCGACCACCCGGCCCTTCGAGACCCCGTCGAAATAGATCAGGACGTTGCAGCAGAATATGAGGTCCATGCCCTTCATGAAGAGGACTTTGGAATCGTCCTTCAGGTTCAGCCGGCTGAAGTTGATGAGCTTCTTCACCTCCGGGCGGACCTGGAGCTTTTTGTTGTCCGCCGGCATGAAATACTTCTTTTTGTAGTAGTCGGCCGTATTGCGCAGCGCGTAATCGCCGTAGATGCCGGCCTTGGCGGTCTCGACGGAGCGGTCGTTCAAATCGGTGGCGACGATTTCGACTTGCCAGCCTTTGAGTTGGCCGGCCGTTTCCTCTAGCATCGTCATCGCAAGGGTGTATGCCTCTTCGCCGGTCGAGCAGCCGGCGCTCCAAATCCGCAGCCGCTTGACAACTTGTTTGACCTTGTCCGTCAGGAACTCGGGAATGATCACCTTGCGGAGCGCGTCGAGCTGCGGCTGCGAGCGAAACAGGCACGTCTCGCCGATCGTGATTTCGTTGAGAAGCGCGCGCAGTTCACCTTCGCGGGTGGAGTGCGCGGTGAGGTGGTCCCAGTAGTCGCGCGGGGTGCTGACGGCGATCTCCTTCATGCGGCGGGCGCAGGCGTCGCCGAGGAGATAGAGCTTCTCCTCGAGTTGGTAGATTCCTGACACGTTGTACACGAGGTCGCGTATCTGGCGGTAGACCGGATCGATCGGCCCGTTGGGACGGGCGGGAGGACTCACGATGGTGCTGCTGGTTTGCGCGATTTGCGTCATCAGCGATGTGGCTCCGAAAGCGCGGCGGCGGGAGCGCCGGTATTGAGTTTGGGTGTACGGCTCTCGACGACCCGGCGGGTGATTTCGTGCGCCAGTTGGCTCAAGGGATAGACGCCGTCGTCGTGCCCGGCCGCGTGGACCAAGCCCGGCATGCCCCACACAACCGAGGAAGCCTCGTCCTGGACGATCACTTCGCCGCCCGCCTCGCGGATGGCCTGGGAGCCGAGAACGCCGTCCGCGCCCATGCCGGTCATGACGATTCCGAGGACGTTCGGTCCGTAGGCAGCCGCAACCGAGCGGAAAAGCACGTCGACAGCGGGACGGCACGAGTTCTGCGGCGGATCCTGATTGAGATCCAGGCGACGCTGCGCGCCGGCGCGCTTCACGACCATGTGAAAGTTGCCCGGTGCGATCCAGGCGTGGCCGGGGGCGAGCTCGACGTTTGCGGAGCCTTCTTCAATCGGGATCGACGAGCGATTCGCGAGGCGCTCGGCAAGAAGCTTCGTAAAAACGGGCGGCATGTGCTGAACGGCCACGATGGGCACGGGAAAATTCTTGGGGATGCCAGGCATGACCTCTGCCAGCGCGTTGGGCCCACCGGTGGACGTGCCGATGGCAACTACGTCGATGCGGGGATGGGGTCCCGACCGCGGCCGGGGAGCGGCGCGCGGAGCCGGTGGAACCGGGGCAAGAAGGCGCGCGGCACGGAGGCCGCAGAGCGCCTTGATCTTCGGGATGAGTTCGCCGCGAATGCTTTCGATCGCCGCCGCGGGACTCCCGAAATTGCTCGGCTTCGTCGCGTAGTCCGAGGCGCCGAGCGAGAGCGCTTCAAGCGTGGCCGCGGCGCCGCGCTCGGTGAGCGTGCTGAACATGATGACCGGCAGGCCCAGCCGGCGCTTGCGAATCTCGGCTAGCGTCTCAAGGCCGTTCATCACCGGCATCTCGACGTCGAGCGTGACCAGGTCGGGGTTGAGCTGCTCGATCTTCGCGAGCGCGATGCGGCCGTCGCCCGCCGATCCGAGCACTTCGATCTCGGGATCGCCGGACAGAGTGTCCGTGAGGATTTTGCGGATGACGACCGAATCGTCGACGATGAGAACCCTTGTCTTCAATGTGACTCCCACGGTGATGGAAATCGCCGGCGCGAAAGGCCTCAGGCGGCGCGAAGATCCGACGCCTGTGCGCGTCCGCGGCCGCTGCCTTGCAGCCGGAATTGCTCGACGAGATTGCGCAGGTGCGCCGAATTCTCGGCCAGCATTTGCACGGCTTTCTGCACGTCGCCGGCGCCCTGCGACGTGCTCTCCGCCGCCTGCGCCACGCCCGAAATGTTCGACGTGATCTCGCCGCTGCCGTGCGCCGCGTCGCTCACATTCCGCGCCATCTCGTTCGTCGTCGCGTTCTGCTCTTCTACCGCCGACGCGATCGTGTTCGAAATATCGTTGATCTGCTTGATCACCCCGCTGATCGTCCCGATCGCTTCCACCGCCGCGTGCGTGTCCGTCTGTATCGCCTCGATCTTCCGGCTGATATCTTCCGTCGCCTTCGCCGTCTCTTTCGCCAGCTCCTTCACCTCGTTCGCCACCACCGCAAACCCTTTGCCCGCCTCCCCGGCCCTCGCCGCTTCGATCGTCGCGTTCAAGGCGAGCAGGTTGGTCTGCTGGGCAATCGACGTAATCACCTTGATCACCTGCCCGATTTCTGCGCTCGATTCCCCGAGCTTCGCAACGGTCGCATTCGTGTTCTCCGCCACCTCGACGGCCGACGTTGCGACCTTCGCGGCCTCGGTCGCGTTCTTGGCGATCTCCTTGATGCTCGCGCCCATCTCCTCGGCGCCGGTTGCCACCGTCTGCAGGTTCTGGCTCACCTGCTGCGTCGCGCTTGAGACGACTCCTGCCTGCGCCGAAGTCTCCTGCGAATTCGCCGTGATCTGCTGGCTCGTCGCCGAAAGCTGCGTGCTCGCGCTGGCCACCTGCTGGGCGGTGCTCGAAATGGACTCGATCACCGTGTGCAGGTTGTTTTTCATCTTGTTCAGCGCCATGCACGCCTTCCCGATTTCGTCCAGTGACGCAATGTTCAGGTCGTCGACCGCCAGATTGTTCGCGGCGACTTCCTCGATCGCCGCGAGCATCCTGCCCGTCGACGAAATGATCGTCCGCGACAGCGCGACGGCCAGTAACAGACCCAGCACGATCGCTCCCACAGCGAGCCCTACGATCAAGTATCGCGCCGTCGAAAATGCGCCGGCGGCCTCGGTCGTCGCGGTCGCTGCGCCTCTGTCGTTGAGATCGATGTCCTTGTCAATCGGAGTCGAAAACGCGGTGTAGGCGTCCAGGCCCGCCGAGAGCGAAAGCGCCGATGCCTCAGCCGTCTTGCCGGCACGGGCCATGTCCATGACCCGGTTATGCACCTCGACATATTTGTTCCAGGCGTCGTGCCACTCCGTGTAAAGCTCGCGCTCATCGTCGCCGCTGATCATCGGCTCGTACTTCCTGATATCGTCACCGATTTCATCCAGCCGGCTATTCAGCTTTTCCTGGTTGTCGGAACGAGCCTTGTCGCTCGTGGACATCAGATAGGCGAGTTCGAAACGCCTGAAGGCCGAGCTGTCAAACTCGGTTTTCCCGAGGATCTTCACGCTTGGCAACCAGTTGGTCGCGATGTCGACGGTGCTGGCGTTGACTTTCGAAATTTCCAGGAAGGATACGACCGCCAAAATGGTCGTCAGGGCCAGAACAACTCCGAACCCGAATCCCAGTTTCTTGCCGATGCTCATGTTTCTTGTCCATCTCATCAAAGTCTCTCCACGTTCCTAGACGGCGTTCGCGGCTCCGCCCGCTCAATCACGCGGCGTGCAAGTTGGATGAATGCGGCTTGCCGCGACCATTCGCTTCCAGCTGAAACTGGTTCACGAGATTGCGAAGGTGGGTTGACATCTCGACGAACTGCTGTACGGCTTTCTGCACGTCGCCGGCGCCCTGCGACGTGCTCTCCGCCGCCTGCGCCACGCCCGAAATGTTCGACGTGATCTCGCCGCTGCCGTGCGCCGCGTCGCTCACGTTCCGCGCCATCTCGTTCGTCGTCGCGTTCTGCTCTTCTACCGCCGACGCGATCGTGTTCGAAATATCGTTGATCTGCTTGATCACCCCGCTGATCGTACCGATCGCTTCCACCGCCGCGTGCGTGTCCGTCTGTATCGCCTCGATCTTCCGGCTGATGTCTTCGGTCGCCTTCGCCGTCTCTTTCGCCAGCTCCTTCACCTCGTTCGCCACCACCGCAAACCTTTTGCCCGCCTCCCCGGCCCTCGCCGCTTCGATCGTCGCGTTCAAGGCGAGCAGGTTGGTCTGCTGGGCGATCGACGTAATCACCTTGATTACCTGCCCGATTTCTGCGCTCGATTCCCCGAGCTTCGCAACGGTCGCATTCGTGTTCTCCGCCACCTCGACGGCCGACGTTGCGACCTTCGCAGCCTCGGTCGCGTTCTTGGCGATCTCCTTGATGCTCGCGCCCATCTCCTCGGCTCCGGTCGCCACCGTCTGCAGGTTCTGGCTCACCTGCTGGGTCGCGCTTGAGACGACTCCCGCCTGCGCCGAAGTCTCCTGCGAATTCGCCGTGATTTCCTGGCTTCTCGCCGACACTTCCTCGCTGGCTTTGGCCATCTCGTGGGCCGCGCCGCCAATCGACTCGACCATCGTTCGCAGCGTGTTCTTCATCGTGTTGAGCGCCGCCATTGCGGTTCCCACCTCATCATGCGAGGCGACGTCCAGATCCTCGATGGCCAGGTTCTTTTCCGCGATGGTTTGCGCGAATTGGGCGCAGTCGCCGATCGGCTTCACGACAAACTTGCGAATGATCAAATAGACCACGGCGATCGCCGACAGCACGGTGAGAAACGTCACGAGAAACGTTACGATCGAGTTCGAGCGGGCTTGCTGCACCAGGAGTCCCGCCGGCGCCTCGAGCGTAAACGCCGCCCGCAGGTCGCCGACCTTCATGCCTTCCTTCGGATAGCCGAACGGGTCCTTTTCCCCAACGGGATCGCCATGGCACTGCAGGCAATCTTGAGTGATTCGCACGGGCTCGGCATAACGCATCACGTCGGAGCCGTCGACGACCGCCCGCTCGGAATATTCCTTGAGGTTCGGATTGTCGCGAAACGACTCGAGCGCCCGGCGTTCCCAGTCGCGCGGCGTGTCCTTCGGATCGCGCGGATTCAGCGACGGGGTGCGGAAGTTCATGCCCGCGCTCGACGCATACTGCTCGGCCACCTTAAGCGCCACCACGACGGGCACCTGCTCGATATGCTTGAATTCGTGGTTGGGCACCATCAGCTCGATATTGCCCGCAAACCACTCGCGCGTGGCTGCCGCCATCCCGGTGATCTGGCGGAGCTTGTCGCGGAAGGCCTCTTCCTGCTGTTTCTCGATCCGGCTCTGCGTGATCCAATAGCTGATCACCGAGGTCACCGTAAAGATCGCGACGATCGAAATCAGGATCTTTGCCGACAGCTTGAGTTGTCCGAACACTTTTGGTCCTCGCTCTCGCCGGCCTCGGCCGGGCTAGGCTTCGGTTGAAACCGCTTCCGCGGCTTCCGTGATCTGGCACGCCTTGTCCGTATCGAGCACGTGCATGAGGTGCCCTTTCAGCTTGTGGACGCCGAGGATCATCGCGCGCACCGGGCCGCGCAGCGTTTCCGGTGGCGGCTCGAAGGTGTCCTCTTCAACCTCGACCACGTCGCCGATTTCGTCGACGAGCAGGCTGACCGCTCCGTCATCGTTTCGCACAACCACGTTCACGGAAAGCTGTCCCGCCGGCGGCGGCGGAAGCTCGAGGCGGTTGCGCAGGTCCACCGCCGTGACGATCTGGCCGCGCAGGTTGATGAGCCCGCTGACGACGGTCGGCGCGAGCGGAACCTTCGTCATTTCCAGGGAGCGGATCACTTCCTGCACTCCCCTGAGCTCTACGCCGAACAGCAGCTTTTCGAGGTAGAAAGTGCAAAACTGGCGCGGCTGAGCCATATCTAGCGGCTTACCTCCGCATGCTCGACATCGAACTGCACGTTCGCCGACCGCAGGATCGCGGGAACGTCGATCAACTCGGTGACGTGTTCCTGAATGACGGCCGAGCAGAGAATGCCCTTGCGGGTGGCCGGGTATTTCACTTCGGCCGACGCTTCCACGATGTCGACGATGCGCTCGACGACGAGACCGACGCGGTGTCCCTCGTGGTTGCACACCAGCACCTGGAGCGGCCGGGTCTCCTCGGATTCCCCGGACACGTTGTGCCGGCGTTCCTGCCGCCTTTCCTCGACGAGCGAAGCCAGCTCCACCAGGGGCAGAATGCGGCCGCGATACTGCGCCACAAGCTGGTTCCCGGCCTTTTCCACCTGGTTCGCGGGCAGCTCCTCGAGGCGCGCGAGCGTGTCGAGAGGCACGGCCATGCGGGCCTCGTCCGGACCGTGGAACAGCAGGAAAGTCTGCTTCTCTTTCGCCGAGCCACCGGACGACGCCGCAATCGCCTCCTCCAGAGCGCGGTCTCGCGCCTCGCCCACGACCCCCGCCCGCTGCGCCACGCCCATCACGTCGAGGATCAGCGCGATTTTCCCGTCGCCCATGATGCTCGCGCCCGCAAACGTCTTGATGCTCTTCAGCTGCTTGCGCAGCGGCTTCACCACGATTTCTTCCGTGTCGTTGATCGCGTCCACCACCAGGCCGAACTGCCGCGCGTCAGCCTGCAGCACCACGATGTTGACCGCCTTCTCCGAGTCCCGGCCGGTTTCTCCGTCCACACGCAGCTCGCGCGCGAGATAGACGAGCGGCAGCAGGCGCCCGCGCAGGCGATACACCGGCGCGCCGTGGACGAGTTCGATTCCCGCGCTCACCTGGTCCGCCTCGAGGCGCACCAGCTCCACGAGATTCACCTGGGGGATGGCGTACCGGTCGGCGGCGCAGGTGACGATCAGCGCGGGAATGATCGCCAGCGTCAACGGAATCTTCACGCGCACCGTCGTTCCCTGGCCAGCCGTGGACTGAACGTCGACCGCGCCGCCGATCTTCTCGACGTTGGTCTTCACAACGTCCATGCCGACGCCGCGCCCCGAGACGTTCGTCACTTTCTCGGCCGTCGAAAATCCCGGCAGGAATATGAGGTTGAAGACTTCGCGGTCGGGCATCCGGCTCGACTGATCGGAGGTGATCAGGCCGCGCTCGACAGCCTTCTGGCGGATACGCTGCACGTTGAGGCCGGCGCCATCGTCGGAAATCTCGATATTGACCTGCCCTCCCTCGTGGAACGCCCGGAGGATCAGCCGCCCGGCCGCGGACTTCCCCGCCTTGACGCGGATTTCCGGCAGCTCGATGCCGTGGTCGACGGCGTTGCGAACGAGGTGCGTCAGCGGATCCTTGATCGCCTCGATGATCGTCTTGTCGAGCTCGGTCTCCTTCCCCTCCATTTCGATCGATACTTCCTTGTGGCAGCTCAGCGCCACGTCGCGCACGGTCCGCGGAAACTGGTTCCAGATGTTGCCGATCGGCTGCATCCGCGTCTTCATTACTTCTTCCTGCAGCTCGGTGGCGATCAGGTTCATCCGCTGCGAGACGGTCTGCAGGCCGGTATCCTCGAGCGTGTTCGAGAACTGCAGCAGCTGGTTTCGCGCGAGGACGAGTTCGCCAACCAGCGTCATCAGCTTGTCCAGGAGGTTCACGCCCACGCGAATCGTTTCAGCTGCCGCGTCTCGACGCGCCTCGGCCGGCGGGCCCGTCTCAGCAGGCGGATGGGCGCTCGATACCGGCTCGGGCGCGGCTGTCGGCGCGGCCGGCGCCGGAGGCGGAGCCTTGGGAGCAGGCGCTTCGGGCGCGGCTTGTTTGACCTCGGGCGGGCTGGGCGGCGCGGGCTGGGCCGATGCAGGGGGAGCAGAAGCTGCGGGCTTACGCGGGGCTCCCTTGCCGGTAGTGCCTGGGGTCTGCAGCCGCGTCAGGGTTGCCACGAGTTCCGGGTACTCGAGGTCGCCATCCTGGCCGGTCGAGCCGATCTGCGCCAGCATCTGGCGGATGGCGTCCACCATGCGCAGCAACGCCGTCACGATCTCAGGATCCAGCCCCAGCTTCCCGTCGCGCAGCAGCGTGAGCAGGCTCTCGCCCACGTGCGCCACTTTCTCGAGCTTCGTGAAACCCAGGAACCCGCAATTGCCCTTGATTGTGTGGATCGTCCGAAAGATACTCGCCAGCGCGTCCTTATCGTCCGGATGCTTTTCGAGGCCGACCAGCTCGCGGTCCAGGCGGTCGAGGTTTTCGTAGCTTTCGACCAGGAAATCCTTGACGATATCGCTGTCGCTCATCGCTCATCCGTCCAGATTGGGAAATTCCCGATTCGAACCGCTCTGCGGATAGTCCTGCTGCCCGCCCCTGGGAAGGCTCGTGCTGCTTCTCTTGTATCGTCCCTTGACGCAGAGTCTTTAGTAAGTTGCGCGGATTGCGTCCCGCTCGGATCGGTTCGATTTCTGGACCGCGGAGTTGACACGCTCGCGGGGCAGCAGCATAATCCCGGTGCTCACCTTGGCGTCCGAAGGAGATTCCCGTGACGATGCCTAGGGCCCTTTGCAACAGCCGGCTTCTCCAGTCGGCATTCGTCGTGTTCATCCTTCGTCGTTTCAGGCCCAAAATTTGTTTCAAAATTATGCGTCCGGAAATCGCGGCACTGCATCTCACGTGGCGAAGATTCGGTCAGTCGTGGTCCGTCGAGGCTGCCATGCCTCCACCGTCATAACGCTCTAACCGGCACAGCGCGAAAGTTGGGGATCAGCACGAACCACAGGAGGATGCGGATGGAAACGACGCGCCGAGGCTTCCTTAAGGTTGCAGTGATCGGCGGAGCCAGCGCCTCCGTCCTGGGCTTCGACCTCAAGCCGGCTCAGGCCCAGCTGCGCGAGTTGAAGATCGCCCGCGCCACGGAAACCCGCACTACCTGTCCCTACTGCGCGGTGGGCTGCGGAGCGCTGATCTATACGATCGGCGACAGCGCGAAGAACGTGACCCCGCAGGTGATTCACGTCGAGGGCGATCCCGACCATCCCACGAACCGCGGCACTCTCTGCCCCAAGGGATCCTCGCTCCACCAGGACATTCTTAACGAGCGCCGGCTCCTCAAGCCGCAGGTGCGCCGCCCCGGCGCGACCGACTGGCAGGACATTTCCTGGGACGACGCGCTCGATGAAATCGCGCAGTGGACCAAGAAGACGCGCGACGCGACCTTTGTCGAAAAGGATGCGGACGGCCACACGGTCAACCGCTGCGAAGGCATCGCCTTCATCGGCGGCTGCACCGATACGAACGAGTTCAATTTCCTCGCGGTCAAAGCGATGAGAGGTCTGGGCTTGGTTTATTTAGAAAACCAAGCCCGTGTTTGACACGGCCCCACGGTCTCAAGTTTGGGACCAACATTCGGACGCGGGGCCATGACGAACGGCTGGATCGACATCAAGAACGCCGACATGATGTTGATCATGGGCGGCAATCCCGCCGAGAACCATCCCTGCGGTTTCAAGTGGGCGATGGAGGCCAAACGCAACCGCAACGCCAAGATCATTTCCGTTGACCCGCGATTTACCCGCACTTCGTCGACCGCCGACCTGTTCCTGCAGATTCGTGCCGGCAGCGACATTGCGTTTCTCGGCGGTATGATCCGCTACGCCATCGAGAACAACCGCATTGCGAAGGAGTACCTGGTCAATTACACGAATGCCGCCTTCATCGTGAAGCAAGGCTTCAAGCTTCCGGAAGATGGGCTCTACTCCGGTTTCGACGCCTCCACCCAAAGCTACGACAAATCCACGTGGAATTACGAAGAGGGCGGCGATTTGGCCGGCAAAGCGGACGCAGCCGCTCCGGGCCACGCTGCTCCGTCCGCGACAGGAAAGTCGGGAGCGCCCGCGCCGCCCCCTGCGCTGCCGCCGAATGTCGCCTACGATCTCACGCTGCAGCATCCGCGCTGCGTGTTCCAGTTGATGCGGCAGCAGTATTCCCGCTACACGCCCGAGACTGTCGAGCGCATCACCGGCATCCCGCGCGACCAGTTCCTCAAAGCCGCGGACCTCTTCACCTCCATTCGTAAAGATGGCGACATGAAAAAGGTTGCGACCATCATCTACGCCGTCGGCTGGACGCAACACACCTTCGGCACGCAGATCATCCGCACGGCCGCGATGATCCAGCTCTTGCTCGGCAACGTGGGAAGGGCCGGCGGCGGAGTTAACGCCCTGCGCGGCCACTCGAATATTCAGGGAGCGACTGACATGGCGGGACTCTACGACAGCCTGCCGGGCTACTTGAAAGCGCCCGCGCCGGCTGACGCCAACCTCGCGGCGTTCCTCAAACGCACGACGCCCACGGCGGCGAAACCCGGACCATTCGACTCCTGGAACTACTACTCGAATACCTCGAAGTTCATGGTGTCGCTCCTCAAATCGTTCTACGGCGATGCCGCCACAAAGGAAAATGATTTCGGCTTCGACTACCTGCCCAGGCCCGGCAAAGACTGCTCCTGGACTCACATCTGGGACGACATGTACGCCGGCAAAGTGAAGGGCATGTTCGCCTTCGGCATGAACGGCGTGATGATCGGTCCCGACACCAACAAGAACATCAATGCCCTGAAGCGCGCTGACTGGCTCGTGGTGGGCGAGATCTACCCCGACGAAACCAGCGAATTCTGGCGCGCTCCAGGAATTTCAGCCGAAGAGCAAAAGAACATCAAGACCACGGTCTATCGCCTCCCCTGCGCCGGCTTCGCCGAAAAAGACGGCAGCATGACCAATTCTGCGCGCTGGGTCACCTGGAAATACGCCGCGGTTCCGACGCCCGGCCAGGCGCGCCTCGATCAGGACATCGTGGCCCAGATTTTCTTGCGCGTTCGTCAGCTCTACAAAAAAGACGGCGGCAAGTTCCCCGACGCGGTGCTCAATACCAGTTGGGCGTACGCCGACGCGTCTCACCCGCCGCTTTCGCAGGTGGCTATGGAGCTCAACGGCAAGGCTCTAGCCGATCTGAAAGACGACAAGACGGGGCAGGTGATCAAAGCCGGACAGCAGCTACCCGGATTTGCCTGGCTCAAGGACGATGGCACCACCACTTGCGGAAACTGGATCTATTCCGGCATGTGGACCGAAGCGGGTCCGCAGGTGCAGCGCCGCGGCACAGAGGATCCCTCCGGTTTGGGTATTTACCCGAACTGGGCTTGGTCCTGGCCCGCAAACCGGCGCGTCCTCTACAACCGCGCCTCATGCGACCTCGAAGGGAAGCCGTACGATCCCGAGCGCAGGCAGGTGTGGTGGAACGAAGGCTCGAAGAAGTGGGCGGGCAACGACGTCCCGGACTTCAAGCCGGATTCCGATCCGAAGGAGCACCTCGGGCCGTTCATCATGAACCCCGAGGGCGTAGGCCGCTTGTTTGTCCCGATCGGCGTCCTGGCGGATGGCCCCTTCCCCGAACACTACGAGCCGATCGAAAGCCCGATCAAGAATCCGCTCCACCCGAATCAGTCGAATAATCCGCTCGTGAGGAAATTCAGCACGCCGTACGACAAGTTCGGAGGACCGGAGGAATACAGCATCATCTGCACCACCTACCGCCTCACCGAGCACTATCACTACTGGACGAAAAACAATCCGGTCAATGTCCAACTGATTCCGGAACCCTTCGTCGAGATCCCCGTCGAGCTCGCGGACGAGAAAGGCATTCGCGGCACGGACCTGATCAACGTGATCAGCGCGCGCGGCACCTATACCGCGAAGGCCTTCGTCACGCGCCGCTTGAAACCAATGATGATCGACGGCAAAAAGGTCTATCAAATCGGGTTGCCGATTCACCAAGGCTTCCGGGGAATCGCCGAAGACGAAGGCAGGGATGCGCGCACCCCCGCCAATCTGCTCACTCCCTCTGTCACCGATCCAAACGCTCACACCCCTGAATCCAAGGGCTTCCTTGTAAAAGTCGAAAAGGCGTAGGGGGCGGACAATGAGCCAGGCATCCACCGAACTCATCAGAATCTCGGGACACGCCGGCGTGGTCCCCGGCGCCGGAATCAACCGCGAATATCAGGTCTGCAAGCTCGTGGACACCACCACCTGCATCGGTTGCAAGGCCTGCGAAGTGGCCTGCCTTGAATGGAACGGCTACCCCTTCACCCAGACCTCCTTCGACAACAGTTACCAGACCATGCCCGAAACGGCCTGGAATTACTGGAACCTGATCAAGTTCAACGAGCATGAGGACCCCGACCACGGCCTGATGCTGCTCATGCGCAAAGACCAGTGCATGCATTGCGAAGAGCCGGGCTGCCTCGCCGCTTGCCCTGCCGATGGCGCGATCGTCCAGTACGCCAACGGCATCGTCGATTTTCAGGAGGCGAACTGCATCGGTTGCGGTTATTGCATGACTGGCTGCCCGTTCAACATTCCGAAGTTCAGCCCCAAGGCGCGCAAGGTTTTCAAATGCACGCTCTGCAACGACCGCGTGACGCAGGGCCTCGAGCCCGCATGCATCAAGGCGTGCCCCACGGGCTGCCTGCATTTCGGAACCAAGACCGAGATGACCGCGCTGGCTGAGACTCGCGCCGGGCAGCTCCGCGAGCAATCCGGCTTCGCCGATGCGGGCGTTTACGACCCGCCGGGCGTGGGCGGTACGCACGTCATCTACGTGCTGCACGATGCGAAGAACCCCGAGCTCTACGGCGGTCTGCCCAAGGATCCGCATGTTCCGTGGAGCGTCCAGCTCTGGAAGAAACCCCTCAAGTGGATCGGAAACGTCGCCATGATCGGCGGGCTATTCGGCCTCGCGGTTCACTACCTGCGTTTCGGCCCGAAGAAGGAAGAGCACATCTCGGACAATGGAGGGCGGCCATGAGCACCGGAGCCCTGTCGACTGCCGCTGGCCAGAACGACGAGATCATTCCGCGCTATACGTTCGGCGAACGCCTCAACCACTGGATCGGCGCGCTCAGCTATACCTATCTGCTGATCACCGGGCTCGCCTTCTGGTCTCCCTATCTCTTCTGGCTCGCCACGATCGTCGGCGGCGCGCCCACGGCCCGTTTCTGGCATCCCTGGGTTGGATTGATTTTCACGGTGTCGCTCTTCTGGACCTTCAAACAGTGGCGCCGCGACATGGAAATCGACCAGAGCGACCGCGAGTGGGCCGACGCGATTCCCTATTACATCCGGAATGAGGACGAAAAGCTGCCTCCCGTCGGGCGTTTCAACTGGGGACAAAAGCTTTTTTTCTGGGGAATCTTTTACGGCACGATCCTCATGCTGCTTTCGGGCGTCGTGTTGTGGTACACGGAGGCGCTGCCGTGGAGTTTGCGCTATCTCCGCTACGCCGCCGTTCTGATTCACGCGAGCGTCGCGCTGATCACGATCGGCCTCTTCATGATTCATGTTTACATGAGCACCGTGCTCGAAGAGGGTAGCCTCGGCTCCATGATTCACGGGGGCGTCACCCGCGCCTGGGCTTGGACGTTTCATCGCACGTGGTACGAGAAAGTGAAGGACCGGCCCGTCGCACGAAAATGAAAACTTCCAAATGGGACGCGCGGATTCGTCGCGCCGAGGATCTCGCTGCAAGTCACCCGTTCGCGTCTGAAGGGCTCCTGTTTTATCGCGAGGTCGCGAAGGCTCAGCAGCGCGTCTACGACGCGATCGAGGCCGCCTGTGGCTCGGAAATCGAGTCCCGGCCGCAGGGAGAGCTTCGCGGCGAATTCGATTCGGCCGTGTTGCTGCCTCTCTTTCCGTTTTTTCTTTCGCGGATCTCGGAAAATGCTCCTGCTGCGCTCGCGCAGGCCGCGCGCGAATTGCGCGCCGCGAATGCCAGCCGCTGGCAGGAACTTCTCTTCGCCTTCTGGCACGGCGCCCCCGATGTGGCAGGCACCAACGAAGCGAACGATGCGCTCGACGCCGACGATGCACCCGCGCCGGATCAGGCTCAGGAGTTAATCGCCTGGACGTTCCTCCAACCCTACGCCGAATATCTCGCGGATCACACGCGCCAGTATCCGATTCACGCCACTCCCTCGCACTGCCCTATTTGCGGCACAAAGCCGCAGGTCGGCGTTCTGCGCCCACTCGGCGACGGCGCGAAACGGTCGCTGATCTGCGCACTCTGCGCCCATGAATGGGAGTATCGCCGGGTCGTCTGCCCGTCGTGCGGCGAGGAAAATCCCTACAAGCTCGCTGTCTACTCGGCCGCCGAGTTCGGGCACGTCAGGGTCGAAGCCTGCGACTCCTGCCACAGCTACATCAAAACGGTCGATCTCTCAAAGAACGGTCTCGCCCTTCCCGTCGTCGACGAACTCGCCACCATCCCCCTGAATCTCTGGGCCTCTGAACACGGCTACACCAAGCTGCAAACGAACCTGCTCGGAATTTAGCCGCATCGTTGCGGCGGGCCGCTCAGGATGGAGTCTTCCCGGTAATCCGCATCCACCATGTAACGTGCGCGGTTCCCTTCACGCGCTTCTGCTTGCTCCAGTCGTGGTACGTGTGGCACTCGAAACACCGCGACTCCGCCGCATTCGCTCCCGCGTGATGGCACTTCTCGCACGTCTTCTCCCCGGGCACCAAAATATCGGACGTCTCCTCGCTCGTCGTCGCCCGCGCGTGACACGTCGTGCAGGTCCATTCGCGATGCGCCTCATGATCGAACCGCGCATGAGGGAACCATCTCACCGGGATATTCGATTTCGCCACGACGGGCAGCGCGTCGGGCGCGGCCGGGGCGAGTGCAACCGGCACGGGCGACGGCGCAAACGACAGTGCGTGGCACTGCTTGCAGGTCTTGCCCCACAGCAGCAGTTCCGCCTCGGCCACTCGCACCTTCACCCATTCCGGCGGCGTGTAGATCTTCGGAGAAATCGGCAATGGCTTTGCCGGCAGCGCGATTGTCGACTTCGTCTCCCGCAATTCCGCCGGATGCGTCGCGATGTAGTCCGTGTACCGCTTCACCAGAAACGCGTGGATCACCTCCGGCGTATCGTGCGGCACGCTATCGGTGAACCGCTTGTCGAAAAGCAGTGGATGGCATGCCATGCAGTGCTGCACGTACGCGATCGGCTGCATATACGCACGCCTCGACGAATGCGATGGCGCATCGACCATGTTTCCCGAGTCCTCGGTCGCGGACTGCGGCCGCTTGACCGGAGGTCCACCGAAGCGCCACGACTGGTACGCGCCATTCGCGCGGTGGCAGTCGTCGCAATCCATCTGCACCCGCGTATTGTTCGGCCCGATCAGATTCGCCTTTAGGTGGATCGCGTGATTCAGTTTGATCGTGCCCGGATCGCGGAATCCTGCGCGCAACGGCGCGAATTCCGGATGTCCGCCCGATGTGAATTCCGTGATGTCCCTCGCATAGGAAGTGGCGGCACCGTTGGTGCGCAGGTCGGCGTGGCACTGCGTGCAGCTCGCATCCGCCGTCGCCGCCAGGCGCATGCGCCCGCGATGCTCCACGTGGCACGACGCGCAGCTCGGCGTGAATACTTGGTCCGCCTGATGAATCGGCCCGTCGTGGCACGAAAGACAGGCCTGGTCCGTCGCCGCCGCCCGGAATATTCCGGCGCGCGACACGTGGCACGCGCCGCATTGCTGCGTCAGCACGGCATGCGCGGGCGACATCCTTCCGCTGCTGTACGCCTGGTTATTTCGCGCGATGGCATACACCGCGAGCGACGCCACCGCCAGGCACGGCAGCGCGACCGACAGCACGAATCGCCGCGTCCGCCAGGGGCTCGGCCGCTTGAAGTAATTCAGGTCGATGCGCTGCGCGATGGTTTTGGTGGTGCGCTTCTCTCGCGGCACGATCTCCTCGTCGAATCCTCAGCGGCGTTGCGGCCCATTCCTCGCGCCTCAATAACGCAGCGCCATCACCGCGTGCACGCCGCCCAGCAGCAGCAGCGCGAGCGACAGCGGGATGTGAAACAGCAGCCAGTCGTGCAGCCAGTGATGGAGCCGCACCTGCCGGCGGAGTTCACGCTCTTCTTCGCAGATATCTTCGAGGTCCTTCAACGGCTCGTGCACGGCGGGCGGCAGCAGCGTGCGCAGCCCGTCGAAGATCGCGCGCGCTTTGGCCTTATCGGCAAGGGCGTAACCGCGTGCGTCCGGCTTTTCGGCGAACGGCCGCATCTGGCGCTCGTAAAACGTCCGCAGTGGCGCGACGTCCGCTTCCGTGATCACGGGCGCTTCTTCGGTCGCGATCGCCACGCGCGCGGGTAACGCAGTCACCAGCGGAGCCACCAGAGCCCCCGCACGTGCCACCGTCTGGTCCGCCTCTTCGAGCAACTGCCCCCGCACCCGGTCGATCTGCTCGAAGATCGTCTCGAGCGGCACCTCTTCGGTCATCACCGCCGGCAGATAGTGCTGCAGCGCCGCGCCGAAAATCCCGCTCAGCACCACCACCATCAGCAGCACCATCAGCGACGTCGTCAGCGGGCCGCCGAACCGGAAGCCGCCGTGAAACAGGATCAGCGGCAGGCTCAGCGTGCCCAGCCACAAATGCCCGCGCATCCATGCCTGCGCCCTGCCGACGCGCCACACGGGGAACCGTTTCCGCGCGCCCAGCAGGCCGGCAAAAATCATGAACGCGAATCCGGTAATCCCAAACGTGAGTCCGATCCCGCTCGCGCCGCTCGGCCCGTATGGCGACGCCGCCGCGTACGGAATATAGACCGCCGTCGCCACCACCAGAATGATCAGCGACGCGATCAGCCATTTCCGATGTGTGCTATCGATGCGCACGTCGAACCCGACTCCCCGCAGTACGAGCCGTTCCCTTAGGGGGTCGGAGCTTTAGCTCCGACATGAAGCTCAGGAAAAGTAAGGGCTTCAGCCCCTGAAGACACTCCCCTTATCGTCCACGGAGCGCCGAACGGCCCTTCTAGCGCTCCCGCCCTGCACCCAGCATCCCGGCGAAGAATTTCGTCGGGTCCACCCGATGCGCCGCATCGTGCGGGCAGGCGTAGACGCAGCTCGGCTCCGCGTGTTCCGAGCACAGATCGCACGACGTGGCCTTCTGCGTCACGGCCGCTTTCTTGCGCCCGGGCCGCTCCGGATCCTCAATCATCACCTCAAACGGATGCAGATTGATGTTTCCGTAGGGACAATTCTTCGCGCACAGTCCGCAGCCGATGCACCAGTCCTCGATGATCACTTCGAGCGTGTTCCGCCGCCGGATCGACCCCACCGGACATCCCACCATGCACAGCGGATCGCGGCATTGCCTGCAGGAAGTCGCCACCAGGTAGCGGTCGAATCGCAATCCGTCGCGCACCAGCCGTGTCACCCCGTCGTGTGCGTCGGCGCAAGCGCGCACGCACGCATCGCACCGCGTGCAGCGGTCGAGATCGAGCAGCAACAGGCTCTGCGCTTCCATCAGCCCGCGCGCGAGGAACGTATCGAGCGGCAGGCTTTGCACCAGCGACAGGCGCTGCCGGTTCTGCTGCAGCCGCTCGTGCTCCACGCCCTGCAGCTTCGCGCGAATCTCCGGGAATCGCGCCACCATGTCGCTGAAATCCTCTCCCGAAATTCGGACCAGCTCCACGTGGTCGAGCGCCGTGCACGTCGCCATGCGCACGTCGCCCTCGAGCAGTCCGATCTCGCCGAAATAATCGCCGCGCGAGAGGTACGCCAGCACCATCTCGCCGCCCGGATGTCCCTGCGATACCTTCACGAAGCCGATTCGCACCAGGTAAAAACTATTCGCGATCTCGCCCTGCCGGCAGATCACCTCGCCCGGCCCGTAACGCACCAGCTCGACCCGGTCGCGCAGGCTCGCCAGGAAATCGTCCGGCAGTGTCGCGAACACCGGTATCCCCCGCAAATGGCTGTCCAGCGCGCGCTGCCGGTAGGATTTGTCGAGCTGCGCGCGAAAATTCTTGCTGCGCTGCAGGATGTCCAGCACGTTGCGCAGCATTTCGAGCATCGTGCAGTCGGTCTCCGCCCGCACCGTGGCCGAGCGCGGATACAGGCTCATGCACGTCATCTCGCCGAAAAGGTCGCCGGGCCCGAGCTCGCCCACCGGGTTCTCGTATGCCAGGTCGACAGGCGCGTCGATGGGAATGTACCGCTGCCCCGTTTCCTCTTCGCGGCGATCTTCCTTGCGTCCCACCAGCGCGCTCGTCAGCTTGCTGAGCAATCCGTGCGTGCCGCCGCCCGTCTTCACGTGCGCGATGGGATTCGCGATCGACACCTTCACCTTGCCTTCGAGAATGTAGAAGGCGCTCGACCCGTATTCGCCCTCGCGGCAAATCACCTCGCCGCGCCGGAATCTTCGCCGCACCACGGCGCCGCGATTCAAGCTGAGGAAAGTGCCCGAGACACCCTTGAAAACGCTCAGCTGCTCCAGTTCCGCGACGCTCACCTGATCGGCCGCCGCTCCCGCGGCAAACGCGGTGCCCGCCGCAACTTTGTTGGTCAGCGCGCCCGTCGGACACGAGACCATGCATTCGCCGCACGACACGCACGACGAATTCCCCATCGCCAGGTTGTTGTCGAACGCAATTCCCGCCGTCCCGCCTTTGCCCATGCGCCCCAGCACGTCGTTGTGCCGGATTTCGGTGCAGCCCCGAATGCAGCGGTCGCACAGAATGCACGCGTCGAAATCGACGGCGATGCTCGGCGACGAGTCGTCCTTCGCCCGCCCGCTCGACCGCCGCGGAAAGCGCGGCTGCGCAACGCCCATCTGCCGCGCCAGCGTCTCGAGCTCGCAGTCGCCCGTGTGCTGCTGCCTCGTGCACGGGCTCGGGTGATCGGACATCAGCAGCTCCACAAGCGTCCGCCGCGCCGCCTGCACCTTCTCCGACGCCGTGCTCACGTTCATGCCGTTCTCGGCCGGACGCACGCACGAGGCGCTGAGCACGCGCCCTCCCGCCTCCACCACGCACACGCGGCATACCCCGGCCGGCGTTTCGTTCTGCTGGTGGCACAGCGTGGGGATCGCGATTCCGTGCAGCCGCGCGGCGTCGAATACCGTCGTGCCCGCCGGCACGGATACCTTTTTCCCGTCAATCGTGAGGTCGATCGTCGCTGCGGGACTCATAGCAGCCTCGGGCCGGCAGAAACGTTGGCGGGCGCGCTGCGAGCGGGGGCGTCCGAAAAACATATCCCCGAAGGGCACTCGTGCCGCGTGATGTGCGCCTCCACTTCGTCCCGGAAATATTTCAGCACGGATCCGATCGGCGCCGGCACCACCTGCCCCAGCCCGCAGATGGAAGTCAGCATCATCGATTGCGAGAGCTCCTGCACGAGCGCGAGATCGTCCTCCGATCCCCGCCCCTGCGACCATCCCGCCAGGATGTCCACCATCTTCTGCGAGCCCACCCGGCACGGCACGCACTTCCCGCACGATTCATTGCGGAAGAATTGCGTTGCGCTCAGCGCCATGTCGAGCATGCACGTGCCTTCGGCGCACACCACCACCGCGCCCGACCCCAGCATCGACCCCGCATCTGCCAGCGACTTGAAATCGAGATGCACGTCCATCATCGATGCCGGCAAGTACCCCGACGACGGCCCCGACGGTGCAAATGCCTTCAACTTCTTTCCGCCCCGCACGCCGCCCGCCCTCCGGAAAATCAGCTCGGACATCGGCGTGCCCATCGGCAGCTCGTACACGCCCGGACGCTCGATATCGCCGCTCACGCCCACGAATTTCAGTCCCGCTGTCCCGTTCGCGCCCTGCGCCTTGTACCAGTCCACGCCGCGCGCCAGAATCTGCGGCACATTCGCGAACGTCTCGACGTTGTTGATCACCGTTGGCTTGCCCCACAGCCCTTGTTGTCCCGGAAACGGCGGCTTGTTTCGCGGTTCCGCGCGTTTTCCCTCAATCGCCTCCAGTAGCGCGCTTTCTTCCCCGCAGATGTATCCCCCGGGACTGACGAACACTTCGAGGTCGAATCCAAGATCCGTGCCGAGAATCTTCGCTCCGAGAAGTCCTGCCTCGTAGCAGCGGTTGATCTCCTGTTCGCACAGATGTTCTTGCGCCTCATATTCGTGGCGGATGTAGAGAATCCCTTTGCGAGCTCCGGTGATCAGCCCGGCGATCATCATTCCTTCGATCACCAGAAACGGCAGATGCGTCAGGATGAAGCGGTCCTTGAACGTCCCGGGCTCGCTCTCGTCCGCGTTGCAGACGATGTATTTCTCCGTTCCCGGCTGCTGCCTCACGAGCTGCCACTTCATTTCCGTCGGAAATCCCGCGCCGCCCAGACCGCGCAGCCCGGCCGCCTTCAGTGATTCGAGAGCCGTGTTCCAGCCGCGCGATTCCACGAGCCGCCGCACGGCGCCGTATCGTTCGCCGCCCGCGTAAGGATTCGACGCGCACTCTACTTCGCTCTCGCGCAGCGCCGCCTTCGGCAACTCGCCTTGTAACATCACGTCGCGGACGATCTGCTCGACGCGCGCCTCATCGGCCGGCGCGTACACGCGGTCGTTGATCGAAACCGCCACGGCGCGATCGCACTGCCCCAGGCACGATACGCCGCGGATCGTCACGTCCTGCTCGCTCGCACCCTTGAATCTCTCCTCGAGATTCATCCGCACCCGATCCGCACCGCGCAAATGGCACGACATGTCGCGGCACACGCGCACGTCGGCCCGCGGCGGAGGCGTGAGGCGAAAATGCGGAAAGAAGCTGGCGACCTGGTGCAGACGCGTGATCGGAACGTTGATCTTCTTCGCCAGCGCCTGAAGCTGTTCCGCCGGCAGGTAACCAAACTGGGACTGGACGGCCCTCAGTTCGCGGACGATCAACCTGTATTCTCCCCAGAATGGTCGGTCATTCTGCGTGCAGCCGGCTCGCTAGGACCTTCGAAACCCCGAGGCGCCGAGTGTATAGCAACTCTCGCAAATCCGTCCATAAGGGACCCGAAGCCGCGCAGCCTGTTTCGCAACACGTGCCGCCTCCTTTCGTTGACATTGCGGTGGAAGCCGATACTATTAGCGACGAGCCGCTACACTCTCTGCGGCCTCTTGCCGTTCGCGTGTACGGCGAGCGCTCCGACCTCCCGAATCGAAGATGAATCTGACGCTGAATCCAACCAGGAAGCGCTTCCTCGGAGTGTCGCTCGCGCTCGCTGCCGCGCTGGCCGCAACCGCGCTTTTTCCCTCGGCGTTTCGTTCGCGCGCCCTCGCCGCGCCCCCCGGTCCAGCCGCCCGTCCGGCTGACGAGCCGCATCAATATACGGGACCCGGCTCGTGCAGCTCCACGAGCTGCCATGGCAGCATCGCCCCGCGCACCGACAATCGCGTGAAGCAGAACGAATACAGCGTCTGGATCGTTCGCGACAAGCATTCGAAGGCCTACCAGGCTCTTACCGGCATGGTTGGCGAGCGCATGGCCGCGATCCTGAATATCGGCAAAGCCGAGCAGGCTCCGAAATGCCTCGCCTGCCACGCCCTCGACGTTCCCGCCTACGAACGCGCGCGCACCTTTGATCTCAGCGAAGGCGTCAGCTGCGAAAGCTGTCACGGGCCCGCTTCCGCGTGGCTCGGCCACCACACCGAGCGCAATTGGACCCACGAGCAGTCCGTGCAGGCCGGCATGACGGAAATGCGCGACGTCGCCCAGCGTACCGAAAAGTGCCTCTCCTGCCACCTCGGCGGCAAGGAAAAGTACGTCGATCACGAAATGATCGCCGCCGGGCACCCCGATCTCTATTTCGAGCTTGATTCCTTTTCCGCTTCGATGCCGCGCCACTGGAGCGAGCCCGGTGAGCCGGGCGAAGCCGAAGGAAGCGACCAGTGGTATGAGGTTCGCGAGTGGTCCGCCGGAGAGGCCGTGCAGCTGCGCCAATCGCTTCTGCAGCTCGCCGATGCAACCACCAGCCAGCGCTGGCCCGACTATTCCCAGATGGAGTGCTACGCCTGCCATCACTCGCTCGGCCCCGCCGAGCAAAGCTGGCGCCAGGCTCGTGGTTATCCCGACCGCCGTCCCGGCGATCCGCCCTGGAACGCCTCGCGCTACGTCGTGTTCCGCGAAATCGTCCGTGAGGTCGATCCCGCGGCGTCCCAGCGGCTCGATGCGAATATCCTGCAGCTCGCGAAACTCATGAGCACGCTGAACCCGGACCGCGACGCAGTAGCATCCGCCGCCGCGTCTTCCTCCGAAGTGGCCGGCCAGCTCGCCGTGAAATTCGACACAATGCCCTACGACCGTGAGCTCACCCTGCGCGTCCTGCAGCGGATTTGTTCCGACGCCGACGTCATCTCCAATCAGGACGAGCACGCTGCTGCGCAAGCGGCCATGGCGCTGCAATCGCTCTTCGTCGCTTACGATCGCAACGAAAAGCCGGCCAATGCCCCCGAAGTCCGCTCGGCCATCGCCGGCCTCTTCGACCAGCTCCAAATTCCGTCCAGCTACGACGCCAACCGCTTCGCGCGCCAGATGCGCGAAGTGAGTTCCCTTCTCCACTAGCCGCCGATGGCGAAAGGCTCCAGCCCGCTCGTTCGCGAGGTCGACCGCCTGAATGTTCCCGACGAAGGCGGAATCGCGCCTTGGCGCCGCTGGGGTCCCTACGTCAGCGAGCGTTCCTGGGGCACCGTGCGTGAGGACTACAGTGCCAACGGCGACGCCTGGAATTTCCTCCCGCACGATCTCGCGCGCAGCAAGGCCTATCGCTGGGGCGAAGACGGCATCGCCGGTATTTGCGACCGCTACCAGCTCCTCGTCTTCGCTCTCGCCCTCTGGAACGGCCGCGATCCCATCCTCAAAGAGCGCATGTTCGGGCTCAATGGCTCCGAATCGAATCACGGCGAGGACGTGAAGGAATATTACTTCTACCTCGACAACACGCCCTCGCACAGCTACATGAAGCTGCTCTACAAATATCCGCAGGCCGAGTTCCCTTACGGCCGCCTGCTCGAAGAAAGCCGGCGCCGCGCCCCGAATCAACCGGAGTTCGAGTTGCTGGATACCGGCGTTTTCGACGACGATCGCTATTTCGATGTTTTCGTCGAATACGCAAAGGCCGGCCCGGAAGACATCTGCATCCGCGTCGAAGCGTTCAATCGTGGGCCCGAGGCCGCCACGCTTCACCTGCTGCCGCACCTCTGGTTTCGCAACACCTGGGCCTGGACCGATCCGCCCGCGCCGGAACCGTTGATCCGCCGCAGTGCGGCGCGCTCAAACTTGCTCTATCTCCAGGCCGACTCCTCCGGAGTCAATCCCCTCGCGAATCTCCAATTCGAATATCGTCTCCCGCTTACCCGCTTGTATGGGCCGCCGGGCGGCGAGCTTCTTTTCACCGACAACGAAACCAACTCCGCGCGCGTCTTCGGCCCCGGCAATGTGAGCCGCAAGCCATTCGTGAAGGACGCGTTCCATCGCCACGTCATTCACCGCGAGGATTGCATCAATCGCGAGCAGACCGGGACGAAAGCGTGCTTTCACTACACGCGGGAAATCCCACCCGGTGGCTCGTTCGTTCTTCCCATGCGGTTGTGCGCATCCGGCAAGCCTTCGGGCGCCGGCGATCCGCTTGCCGAGGTCGACGCGATCGTCGCGCAGCGAAAGCAGGAAGCCGACGACTTCTACGATTCGATCCATCCGCCAAACGCCACGCCCGACGACCGGCTTATCCAGCGCCAGGCACTCGCCGGCATGCTCTGGAACAAGCAGGCCTATCTCTTCGACGTGAATCTCTGGCTCGACGGCGATAATCCGCGCTGCCCGCCGCCCGAATCGCGCAAGCACATCCGCAACGTCCACTGGCGCCACCTGAATTCCATGCGCGTGCTCACGATGCCGGACAAGTGGGAATATCCCTGGTTCGCGTCCTGGGATCTCGCGTTTCATTGCGTCTCGCTCGCGCTCGTCGATCCGCGCACCGCTAAGCAGAATCTCTGGGTGCTGCTCTTCGAGCAGTTCCAGCATCCCAACGGCCAGATTCCCGCGTACGAATGGGAGTTCTCCGATCTGAATCCTCCCGTGCAGGCGTGGGCCGCCTGGAGGATCTACCAGATGGAGAAAGCGCGCACGAAACACGCGGACCGCGAATTCCTCGAAAAAGTGTTCCACAAGCTGCTGATCAATTTCGCCTGGTGGGTGAACAAAGTCGATAGCTCCGGCCTCAACGTCTTCGAGGGCGGTTTCCTCGGCCTCGACAACATTACCGTCGTCGACCGCAGCGCCAGGCTGCCGAACGGCGCGATCCTCGAGCAGGCCGACGCCACCGGCTGGATGGGCTTCTTCTGCCTGCACATGATGCGCATCGCGCTCGAACTCGCGCGCGAGGACAACGTCTACGAAGGCCTCGCCGTAAAATTCTTCGAGCATTTCATCGGCATCGGCGCGGCGATGAAAAAGATGGGCGGCCGCGATTACCAGCTGTGGGACGAAGAGGCCGGATTTTTCTATGACGTGCTGCGCTATCCCAACGGCGACTTTCACAAGTTCCAGGTCCGCTCGCTCGTGGGGCTGATCCCCATGTTCGCGGTGGAATTCCTGCGCGAAGACGAGCTCGAACATCTGGCGCATTTTCCGGGCAACGTGAACTGGTTCATCAAGAGCCGCCCCGACCTCGTGGGCAGCGCGTGCTATTCCGAGACGCGCGACGGCGTCCGCTGCCACGTCCTCTCGATTCTCGACCGCCATCAGCTCTCGCGCATTCTCGAGCGTTTGCTCGATCCCGGCGAGTTCCTCTCGCCGTACGGCATCCGCAGCCTCTCCAAGCATCACGAGCGGCATCCGTTCGCGTTCGGCGAGAGCGAAGTGCATTACGCGCCGGCCGAAGCGGACGTGGGAATCAAGGGCGGCAATTCCAACTGGCGCGGCCCGATCTGGTTTCCGACCACGTATCTGATCATCGAATCGCTGCTGAAATTCGGCGAAGCGTTCGGCCCGGCATTCGGCGTGGCGACGCCGGGCGGGGACACGCTCGCGCCGCGCGCCATGGCCCGTGAGATCGCGCGCCGCATGATCGGAATCTTCCGGCGCGATTCTTCGGGCGCGCGCCCGGCGTTCGGCGACGCGCGGAAATTCCGGCAGGATCCGCTCTGGCGCGATCACCTGCTTTTCTACGAGTACTTCCACGGCGAAACGGGCGCGGGACTCGGCGCGAGCCATCAGACGGGCTGGACGGCGCTGGTAGCGAATTTGATCGACGAATGGCGGTAACGGCAGCACGACTTCGATCCACGGAGGCTTTGTGCAGTCCTACGATCTCGTGGTGATCGGTTCCGGCCCGGCCGGAGAGAAGGCCGCGGCGCAGGCCGCGTATTTCGGGAAGCGGGTCGCGCTCGTGGAGTCGGAGGCCGAGCCCGGCGGCGCGTGCGTCAATTCCGGCACCATCCCGAGCAAGATCCTGCGCGAATCGGCGCTCTATTTTTCAGGCTTGAAGCAGCGCGGGCTCTATGGCATCGACTATTCGCTCCGCGAAGGACTCACCGTCGAGGGCTTCACGCACCGCAAGAACGTGCTCGTTGAAGTCGAGCGCGGCGAAATCAAAAAGAATCTTGCCGCGCATCATGTGGACGTTTTCTGGGGCACCGGTTCTTTCGAGGACCCGCACACGATCGCGGTCGGAAGCGCGAAAAACCCGCCCGAGCGGCTGCGAGGCGCGGTGATTCTGATCGCCACCGGATCGCGGCCCCACCGTCCGGCCGAAATTCCCTTCGACGACAAATTCATTTTCGATTCCGATTCGATCCTGCAGATGGACCGCCTGCCGCAAAGCCTCGTGGTGGTGGGCGGCGGCGTGATCGGCTGCGAATACGCCTCGATCTTCACGGCGCTCGGAGTGAATGTATCGCTGGTCGACGGCCGCGACCGCCTGCTGCCGTTTCTCGATGCTGAACTGAGCAAATTGCTGCGCGAACGCCTCTCGACGCTCGGTGTCGAGTGCCTTCTCGAAGAACGGGTGGCCAAAACCGAGCGCGCCGCGAATGGCGTGCGCCTACATCTCAAATCGGGGAAAACGCTCGAATCCGACGCGGCGCTATTCGCCGCCGGGCGCCGCGGCAACGTCGAGGGGCTCGCGCTCGAAAAGATCGGCCTGGCGCTCAATCAACGCGGCTACATCGACGTGAACGAGTCCTATCAGACATCGATCGAGCATATCTACGCCGCGGGCGACGTGATCGGCTTCCCCGCGCTCGCTTCCACTTCGATGGAGCAAGGCCGCGTGGCCGTGTGCCACGCTTTCGGCTTCGACTACAAGAAGCGCCTCGCATCGCAGCTGCCGATGGGCGTCTACACCATCCCGGAAATTTCAGCGGTCGGCGAAAGCGAGGAATCCTGCCGCGAGCATCGCATCGATTACGCCGTTGGTCGCGCGCACTACGCGAACAACGTGCGCGGCGCGATGGTCGGGGACACCACCGGTTTGCTGAAGCTCATCTTCCGCCGCGACGACCGAAAGCTGCTCGGCGTTCACATCATCGGCGAACAAGCGACCGAACTCATTCATACCGGCATGGCGGTTCTCGAATCCGGCGAAACGATCGACGCCTTCATCGCCTTCGTCTTTAATTTCCCGACGCTCTCCGAAATGTACAAGTACGCGGCGTACGACGGCCTCGGCAATCTCGCGAGCCACAAGCTGCGCGAGGGCTGATGCAGACAGGCGCTCCCGGCGAAGAAAGAGGCCAACCGCCCCCGTCCCGCCAGCGTATAAGGGCACCTGTTGCCGCCGGGAGTGCAGATTTGAGCGGGGGCAAAGTAGCTGGCCGCCGAGCGCAGGCTCTGCACGCGCGGAGCTGCGAATCGAATCAAGGCTGCCACAATTCGATCGGATTTCCCTCAGGGTCACGCAGATGAGCGAAGCGGCCATTGGCGTCCGATTCCGCGACCTTGACCTCGATCCCAGCCGCGCGCAACTGGGCCACCATTTTCTCGAGATCGTGCACCCGAAAATTGATCATCCACATCTTTTGAGGATCGCCAAAATACTTCGTCGTTTCGGGAAAGGGGCTGAAAACCGTTGGTCCTGCCTCCTGCTCCCAGACGGGTGAGTTCTCGGCGGTCGGCGTGAGCGCGATCCCCAGATTCTGCAGGTACCAGTTCCCCAGCGCGGCGGGATCGTGCGCGCGGAAGAACAACCCTCCGATTCCAGCTACCTTTTCCATCTTGGTTCCTCCCGATTCTTGTTTGGAAACCCCACTCGCGGCCGCAGGAGCGCCGGTCTGCGCGGAGGTCTGCGCCCCGAGGGCCAATTCGGTCCGGGGCAGGATGAAGCTCGACCCGAAAACACACGACAGGATTCGAAGCAGTTGACGCCGTGGAAAGCTCATTCCGTCCTCTCTTCTTTTTCGGGGCCTTCGCGGAGTGCCCTACGATATCAGCGCGAAGGGAGTTGTGAAAGCGTTCAGTCTGTGGGATTCCGCGGGAAATGGAGGAAAGGCAGACGCACGCCATCGATCACGATCTGATCGGCGCGAATACTCGCGGGGGCTTCGTAGCCGGCCGCTCCGCCGGACGTGACGTAATCATCCTGATCGACGCCATCGCCGCTCACGCCAAGCCCGCCGACGAGCACGCCGTTGACGTAGAGCGGCTCCGAGCCGGGAAAGAACACGATGCCGCTCTGATTCGCGTTGGGCCCGGGCGTGCCGGGCGGGTCCGCGCCCTGCGTGCAAGGATTTGCCACGTCTTGCGTGTACAGCGCGAAGAAAGGTCCGGGCGAAGAGCCGTTGATGCCCGGCGGAAAGAGCGGCTGCGCGCCGAAGCCGATGGTGCGGTTGGTGACGGCCGTTCCCATCGGCACGCCGGGCAGATCGGCGGCGGTGCGGTTGGGCCCGCTGAAGTAGATCACGTTGCGCGCCTTGGAAGCGGCGACATCGATGCTGAAGATGGTGCTGTCGTGCATGCGATACATGCCGATGATCGTGCCATCGAGATCGCTGACGGCGATCGCCATCCGCGCGCGCGATTCGAGCGGCAAACGGATCAGCGCGCGGGTCTGACCGGCGGTCGCGACGGCGGCCTGGATGATTCCATCCACCTGGGTCGCGCTCAAGCCGCCGAGCGGCCCAGCTGCGGGTCCCACGAGATACCCCTCGGGCGTGGGCCCGGCCACGGGATCGGTGATCGGTCCCGCCACGTATCGCGACGAATCGAACGCGGCGGACGAAGGAGTGAGATCGGCCGGCGCAGTCGTGTTGTTCACGAAGGGCAGCGCGATGCCATCGATCACCACTTCGCCGGGCGGCGGCAGCGGCTGAAATCCGATTCCGTCGGCGGCCGCGCTAGAAACTCCGACAAGTCCCGCCGCGGTGTAGGCGACGAACTCGGCGACGTCCAGCGGGACGCCCGCGATTCCTACACCGCCCACGAGGTGGCCCGATTTGAAGATCGGCACGCCGCCAGGATTCACGGCATTCGGGTCGCTGTCGTCGACGTCCACTTTGCCGGTTATGACGCCCAGGTGATCGGGCGAGCCGTTGATCGTGACGGCCGGCGGAATGGCCTGCCCCGGCAGATAGTTGCTCGAGAGAGAACAGCCACGGTTGGTGTTCTCGATGCCGTACAGCGCCGCGTTGGGGGTATTTTCGATGCCGGGCGGGAAGTGAATGCCGCTGATGTAGCGGACGGTGCGCGAGGAGAGCGGCGCCTGGTCGTTGCTGAAAAACGAGGCGGTCCGCGCCAGGGAAACGGCGAGCTCGCCTGTGGGCACCGCTTGGCTGAAATTGCCGGTCGACGTGGCGGCCATGCCCGGCCCTTCCCAGACGGCGAGGATATTGCCAAGACGGTCGGTCACTGCAATCGACATGGCGGTGGCATCGGCAGTGGCGGCGGCCGTCTGCACGATCGTCATCACGTCGCTTTGCGTGAGGAACGCGGAGCCCGGGGGCGGCTGCGGATATTGCGTGCCGCCGCCCGGATCGCCCGAGCCGCCCGAGCTGCTCGTGCCGCCGCCGCAACCGCAGATCGAGGCGGCCAACAGCACCAGCGGTGCAATCGGTCGAATGAGAAAAGGCCCTGGGATTCGGCGGGCCGGCGCCTTGCGCATGGTCAATATTCTTACCACAGCCCGCGGGCTGCGCAAGCTCCGCGCGCGGCCTCGGGGCGTTACTAGCCCACACAACGTTCCGAAGACATGGTGACGGATTTCATGTCCAGTTCGTCCGTCGCTGGTCTGCACGCCCCGGTTCCTGGTGGTGAAGGACCGGCTGAAGCGGCCCAGACGCTGACGCCGCGTGCGGGGGCAGGCAAAGTGTGACACCATACTCGCACTCGCGGATCGCCAGGGGAACTTCGCATGGGAATGTCCGGAATGATGGGAGCGATGCGTTCGATGTGGCAGGACGCATCGGTGGTGAAGCAGAAGGTCAAGCCAGGAACGGCGAAGCGGATGCTGCGTTTCGCGCTGCCGTATTCGGGACTGCTCGCACTGTTTCTGCTGGTGGTGATCGTCGACGCGGTCGCGGGGATCATCAATCCCCTGATTTTTCGCGACATCATCAATAACGGCATCCTGAAGGGCAACATCCCGCTGATCATCCGCATGTCGATCCTGGCGGGCGCGATAGGCTTATCCGATGCGGCCTTGGGCGTGGGCCAGGCGTTTCTTTCGTCGACGATCGGCGCCCGGATCGTGCTTTCGCTGCGGACGAAGCTCTTCGGGCACATCCAGCAGATGCCACTCGCGTTTTTCACGCGCGCGCAGACGGGCGCGCTGGTGAGCCGGCTGAATACGGACGTAAGCGGCGCGCAGAGCGCGTTCACGGATATCCTGTCGAACGTCGTCGGCAACCTGATCACGGTGATCCTGCTGCTCGGCGCGATGTTCGCGCTTTCCTGGCAGATCACCCTGGCGGCGCTGATTCTCGTGCCGATCTTCGTGTTCCCCGCGCGATTCTGGGGACGCAAGCTGCAGGCCATCGCGCGCGAAAGTTTCGGGCTGGTCGCCGAAATGAACAGTCTGATGGTCGAGCGCTTCAACGTGGCCGGCGCGCAGTTGGCCAAACTTTTCGGCCGCCCGCGGGACGAGAGCCGTGCATTCGAGTCCAAGGCCGCGCGCGTCTCGCAGATCGGCGTGAAGCAAGCGATCTACGGCCGCCTGTTTTTCACGGCGCTGATGATCACCGGAACGTTCGCGACCGTTTTCGCGTTCGGCTGGGGAGGGGTGCTGGCGGTCCATCACGAGCTCGATCTGGGCACGGTCGTGGCGCTGGTTTCCTACCTGACGCGGCTGTACGCGCCGCTCACCGGCCTCTCGAATATTCAGGTGAGCATGATGACGGCGCTGGTCTCCTTCGAGCGCGTCTTCGAGGTGCTGGACCTCGAGCCGATGATCCGGGAAAAGCCGGGCGCCGTTGCGGTGCCGCCGGGGGCGGCGCGAATCGAGTTCGGCCACGTTTCGTTCCGCTATCCGACGCCGTCCGAGGTGTCGCTCGCGTCGCTCGAATCGATCGCCATACCGGACAAGACGCCGGAGAAAACGGTGCTGCACGACATCACGTTCGTGGCCGAGCCGGGCCAGCTCGTCGCGCTGGTCGGCCCGTCCGGGGCCGGCAAGACGACGATCACGCAGCTGGTCTCGCGGCTCTACGACGTCCAGGGCGGCTCGATATCGATCAACGGCGTGGACGTGCGCGACGCGCAACTCGACAGCCTGCGCCAGCGCATCGGCACCGTGACGCAGGACGCGCATCTCTTTCACGACACGATCCGCGCGAATCTCGTCTACGCGAAGCCGGACGCCACCGAGGCCGACCTCACCGAAGCCCTGCGCGCGGCGCAGATCCTGCCGCTGATCGAATCCCTGCCGAAAGGGCTCGAGACGCTGGTCGGCGAGCGCGGCTATCGGTTTTCGGGCGGCGAAAAGCAGCGCCTGGCCATCGCGCGCCTGCTGCTGAAGGCGCCCGATATCGTCATTCTCGACGAAGCCACCGCGCATCTTGACTCCGAATCCGAGGCTGCGATTCAGCGTGCCTTCGAAATCGCGCTCCGCGGGCGCACCTCGATCGTGATCGCGCACCGGCTTTCGACGATCCTCAAAGCCGACCAGATTCTCGTCGTGCAGGACGGGCGCATCGTCGAGCGCGGCACGCACGGCGAACTCGTCGAGAACCCGGGGCTTTACGCGGACCTGCACCGCCGGCAATTTGCGCACGCGGAATAAGAGCGCACCAGAGCGGGCAAAAGCGCTTGAACGATCACCGCGAACTGTGATAACCAAGCAGTACCCGACTCCGCAAACGACGCGGGCCAAGCGAGATCACGAGGGGATGTTCCCCGCACCCCACATCCTCCGCACGAATGCACCGCTACGGGTCGCGGTGTACTTTTCCCTGCTGCTGGGCGCAATTTTTTGCATCGCGCGTGCCGCCCACGCAACGCCTCCAGCGGCCGCCGCCAGCCACACCCACGCCAGGAAGACGGTCCATCGAGCCCGCGGCAGCGGGAGCCATCGGCACAGGCATGGCCGCCGCGCCGTGCGGGCGTCCTCCCGGACTCGAAGCCGCCGACGCAGGAGCGGCCATACGGAGGCGGCCGGTCGCGGCGCACGCTCGGATGCGCGCGCCGCCGAACTGCTGCCGGTCGCGCTGGCGGGCAAAGCTCAGCCGCAATCGCCGCAGCAACAGCAGGAGCGACTCCCGCAGTCCAAGCCCATCCGCACCGGCGCGATCGAAGGCACGATTCGCGAGCCCAACGGCAGCGCCGTGGTAGGCGCATCGGTCGAGCTGCGCAACAGCGACACCGGCGAAGTCCGAAAAGAAACGGCCACGGCCGACGGCGTGTTTCGCGCGATCGACCTTCCCCCGGGAAACTACGAGCTGAAAGTGGCGCACGACGGCTACACGTCCTACAGCGAGACGAACATCCAGATCGGTGCAGGGCAGGTGGTGGAGCGCGAGGTCAAACTGACGCCGGTGGCTGCCGTCGCGTCTCCGCTACAGCACGTGCCGGAAATGCCGGAGGTGGAAGCGTCCGGCACGGCGGCGCCTGGCGCACCCGCGGCGCAGCCCGCGCCACCCTACCCCGGCGTGCTGCAGCGCCTCGAAGAAGGGGAACCCGCCTCGCCCGAAAATGCCGCGGCGACGACGTCGCTTCCGCCCGCAGGCAAAGTGTTCGTGCCGGAACCCGACCGCTGGGCCATCGCCATGCCCGATTGGGACCGCTACGGCGTGGGCAACGAGCGCCCGTACGTGAAAAGCCACACGTGGGATCCGTTCGATCGCAACAAGTTGAAAGGCGATTACCCGGTCTTCGGCCAGCGGACATTCTTCAACTTCACCGGCGTGAGCGACACGCTGCTCGACGGCCGGCGCCTGCCGACGCCAAGCAATATCAGCACGGCGCAGCCCGGAGAGCCAGGGTTCTTCGGCAAAGGCGAGCAGCTGTTTCTCGATCAGGTGTTCCTTTTCTCGTTCGACCTGTTCCACGGGGACGCGTCGTTCCGGCCGGTCGATTGGCGGATTCGCGTAACGCCGGTGGTGAGCCTGAATTACCTGGACGTGCAGGAGCTGGGAATCGTCAACATCGACGTGCGCAAAGGCACGACGCGATTCGATTCGCACCTCGGCCTGCAGGAAGCGTTCGGCGAAGTCAAGCTGCGCGACCTCAGCCCCAACTTCGATTTCATTTCCGTGCGCGCCGGCATCCAGGAGTTCAACAGCGACTTCCGCGGATTCCTCTTCGTCGATCAACAGCCGGGCGTGCGCTTTTTCGGCAATTACGGCGACAACCGCTGGCAATACAACCTCGCATACTTCAATTTCCTCGAGAAGAACACGAATAGCGACCTCAACTCGATGGCCCTGCGCAAGCAGCAGCTGATTTTGGCCAATGTTTACCGCCAGGATTTCCTGGTTCCGGGATACACGGCGCAATTCAGCGTGCACTACAACATCGACCAGGCCACCATCCACTACGACGACAACGGCTTCCTGGTACGGCCATCGCCGATCGGGGGCGTGGTGTCGAACGGCATGGTGCGCCCGCACGCGATTCACGCTCTCTATCTCGGATGGACGGGCGACGGCCACATCGGCTGGCTCAACGTCACGCACGCCTTCTACCAGGCGCTCGGCAACGACAGCTTCAATCCGATCGCCAATCGGCCGGTAACCATCAACGCGCAGTTCGCCGCCGCCGAGCTTTCGGTGGACAAAGACTGGGCGCGGTTCAAAATTTCCAGCCTGTACGCGTCCGGTTCGGGCGATCCGAGAAGCGGGCGGGCGCGCGGCTTTGATTCGATCGACGACTTCCCGGAATTCGCCGGCGGCATTTTCAGCCTGTGGAATCGCGAAGGCATCCGGCTCACCGGCTCGGGCGTCCTGCTCACGCCGCCGGACAGCATCCTGCCGGATTTGCGGTCGAGCAAATACGAGGGTCAGTCCAATTTCGTCAATCCCGGAATCTTTCTTCTCAACGCTGGAACCGATCTCGATCTAACGCCGAAACTCCGCGGCTTCGTCAATGTAAGCTATCTCCGGTTCATGCGCACCGAGCCGCTCCAGTTGCTGCTCTTTCAGGGAAACATCCACCGGCCGATCGGATACGACTACAGCGTGGGTGTGCGCTACCGCCCGCCGCTCACTGAGAATTTTTCGATCACCGCGGGCGCGGCCGGCCTCACTCCGGGCCAGGGATTTTCGGATATATACGGAGGCAAGACCCTGTTTTCGCTCTTCACGGATATTCGCTTTCAATTTTGAGCGCGGCTGAGCGCAGACCAGCGCGTCGCAGCGGAATCGGCGGCCGAGAGTTGCGGGAGACTGAATCGACGTGAGAAAGGCGACCATCGGAGACCATCGCAAGCCGCGGACGCGGGCGTGGCTCGTCGCGCTGATGCTCGTGCTCGCCGTATTTCTCGCGCTCAAGGCGGACGCCGGTTCGGGCGCCCAAATGGCTGAGCCGCCGGCCACGGCGCCAAGCCCAAGCGCGACGCAACAGCAGCAGCACGCCCTCGAATCGAGCCCCGAGGGCCAATCGCAGGCGGACGTCGACCGAAAGAACGCTGGCTGCGTGAGCTGCCACACCACCACGGACCAGCCCACCATGCATCCGACGGGCACCGTGCGGCTGGCGTGCATCGATTGCCACGGAGGAGATTCGAGCGTCCACGTGGCGAATGGGGCCCCGCAAGGCTCCGCCGAATACGACGACGCGAAAAGCCGGGCGCATCCCAAGTCCGCGATTGCCGAGTGGGCGCGGACGTCGGCGAATCCGGTTCGCGCGTACACGGAATGGCTGCGTGAGAATTACGATTACATCCGCTTCATCAATCCGGGCGATCTGCGCGTCGCCCCGCAAACTTGCGGCCAGGCCGGTTGCCATGTCTCCGAAGTGCGCCGCGTGCAGACCAGCATGATGACCACCGGCTCGATGCTGTGGGGCGCCGCTCTCTATAACAACGGTTCCTTCCCGCTCAAGAATTCGCGCTTCGGCGAAAGCTACTCGGCCGACGGCACGCCGCAGGCCCTCGTGGCCGTGCCGACTCCGACGCCCGAGCAAACCCGCACCAAGGGCGTTCTCCCCGAGCTCACGCCGCTCGAGCGCTGGGAAATCTCGCAGCCCGGCAACGTGCTGCGCGTCTTCGAGCGCGGCGGTGAAAAGAAGGGCGAGATCGGCAATCCCGATCGTGAAGAGGAATCCGGGCGGCCCGACGACAAGCTGAGCGACCGCGGTTTCGGCACCGAGCTCCGCACCGATCCCGTCTTCCTCGGGCTGCAGAAAACCCGCCTTCTCGATCCCCTGCTCTACATGCCGGGCACGAACGACGAGCCGGGCGACTATCGCGCCAGCGGCTGCTCCGCATGCCACGTCGTCTACGCCAACGACCGCTCCCCCGATCATTCCGCCTCGTATTCCGTCTACGGAAACATGGGCCAGACCGCCACCACCGATCCAACGATTCCGAAACTCGAGTCCGGCCACCCGATCCACCACTCCTTCACGCGCGCGATTCCCTCCAGCCAGTGCATGGTCTGCCATGTCCATCCCGGTACGAACATGGAAACCACCTATTTCGGCTACACCTGGTGGGACAACGAAGCGGACGGCGAGTTCATGTACCCGCACAAGCAGCGCAATCCGACCGAAGAAGAAAAGTATGAGGTCGCGCTGCGAAATCCCGAGCCCGCCGCCGCGAAAGGACTGTGGTCCGATCCACAATTTCTCCAGCAGGTCGGCAGCCCCGAATTCAACAAGCAACTGAAAACCACGCAATTCGCCGACTTCCACAGCCACGGCTGGATCTTCCGCGCCGTCTTCAAGCGCGACCGCAAAGGCAATCTGCTGGACGCTGACGACAAGATCGTCTCGCCCGACGATCCGCAGAAGTTCAGCAAGGCCGTCCACCTGAAAGACATTCACCTCGAAAAAGGCATGCAGTGCATCGACTGCCATTTCGAGCAGGACAATCACGGCAACGGCAACCTCTACGCAGAGCCGCGCGCCGCCACCGAGCTCGACTGCATCGACTGTCATGGCACGATCGAAAAACACGCCACGCTGATCACTTCAGGACCGGCCGCGCCGGATGGCGGCACGCACCTCGAAATGCTCCGCACGCCGTGGCGCCAGCGGCGCTTCGAGTGGCGCGACGGCAAGCTCTATCAGCGATCGATGATGGACCCGAATCTCGAATGGGAGGTCGTGCAGACGCTCGACACGATCACGCCGGGCAACGCGCACTACAGCGAGAAATCGCGCTGGGCGAAAACCGTCCAGGTGGACGGCAAAACCTGGGGCAGCGTTCCCGGCGATCCCTCGCGGCTGGCGCACCCCAACAGCAGGATGACGTGCTACGCCTGCCACACATCGTGGACCACCAACTGCTGGGGCTGCCACCTCTCGATGGTGGCGAACCAGCGCAAGCCGATGCTGCACAACGAAGGCCTGATCACCCGCAACTGGACGAGCTACGCCTTTCAGGTGCTGCGCGACGACGGATTCATGCTCGGCATCGACGGGACGGTGACCGGGCATCGCGTCGCGCCCGCGCGCTCTTCCTGCGCGGTGATCGTCAGCTCGCAGAATGCCAACCGCGAGTGGCTGTATTACATGCAGCAGACGGTGTCGGCCGAAGGATTCGCCGGCACGGCGTTCAGCACCTTCGTGCCGCACACGGTCCGCTCGAAAGAGACGAAGGCCTGCGACGATTGCCACCTCACGGCGCGCAACGACAACAACGCGTGGATGGCGCAGGTGCTGCTGCAGGGCACCAATCTCGTCAATTTCATGGGGCGATACGTTTACGTCGCGGAGGGAAAAAAAGGATTCGACGCAGTCGTCGCCGCCGAACACGACGAGCCCCCCGCCATCTACGGCAGCTATCTGCAGCGCCTCGCCTATCCGGACGACTATCGCCGGCACGTCGCCAGAGGCGGCGAACTCCGGCACGCCATCCATCACGAAGGCGACGTTCTCGCCGTGCAGCTCCGCGGCGAGTATCTCTACGCGGCCACCGGTAAGGGCGGCTTGCGCATCTACGACGTAGCGAACATCGACAACAAAGGCTTTTCGGAAAAAATGGTCACGGCGCCGGTCTCGCCGATCGGCCAGCGTTTCTACCTCAAGACGAAAGACGCCCTTGACGTTGCGAGCCCTTCGACCCTCGCTCTCGATCCCGCGCGCTCGAAGAATCCAGTGAACGAGGAAGGCCCTATCCATCCCATCTACGCCTTCCTCTACCTAGCGGACAAAGAGGAAGGCCTCGTGGTCGTCGGCGATCCGAACGTCAAAGGCAAGAGCCCCGGCGTGAGCACGCTGCTCGACGGCGATCCGCGCAACAATTTCCTGAAGCGCGCGCTGGCCTTCAATCCGAACGGAATTCTGAACGGCGCGCGCCGGATCGCGATCGCCGGCGTCTACGCTTACATCCTATGCGACCGGGGGCTGGTGGTCGTCGACCTGGATAATCCGCTCGAGCCGCGCGTCACCGCCACGATCGGCGCGCCCGAACTCATCGATCCGCAGGGCGTTGCCATCCAGTTTCGCTATGCATTCGTTACCGACAAGCAGGGGCTGAAGACGCTCGACGTCACCGACCTCGGACAGCCCAAGCTTGTGCCGGGCGCGGTCGTGCCGTTCCCCGATGCGCGCAACGTCTACGTGGCGCGCACCTACGCCTACGTCTCCGCCGGGAAGCACGGTGTGGGAATCGTCGACGTCGAGCAACCGGAACATCCGCGACTCGATCGACTATTCTCGGACGACGGAAAGCTGAATGACGTCAACGACGTGAAGATAGGAATGGTCGATGCCAGCGCGTTCGCCTTCGTCGCCGATGGCGGCAACGGACTGCGAATTCTGCAGTTGCTCTCGCCGGAGGATTCGCCGAATTCCTACGGCTTCAGCCCGCGGCCCACGCCAAAGCTGATCGCCACGTACCGCACGCACGGCCCGGCGCTCGCCATTTCGAAAGGCGTGGATCGCGATCGCGCCGCGGACGAAAGCGGCAATCAGCTCGCCGTCTTCGGACGCCGGGGCGCCCGCCCATTCAATCGCGAGGAAGCGGAGCGCCTCTACCTCCGCGACGGCAAGGTCTACACCGTCACCCTCGACCCGCCCAAGTGATTTTGTAGCGGCCGCCCTGGTTTCGGGCGGGCGCTTTTCTGTGGCGCCTCGCGCCCCAATATGCTCGAAAGGAATTATTCAGTTTTTCTGGGGCGGCGGACCCCTAGAGTCTGTAGGCAACTCGCCATTCGGAGCGCCGGCTGTCCTCGCCGGCTCAGGATGGTCTTTCACTGGGACTACGGGAATTGCGGGGGGCATAGGCGGCAGAGCCGCACCGCGAACATGCGATGTAGGGGCGGGTTTCAAGCCCTCCCCTTTTGCGCCGCGCACGAAAATCCGCGCATCACTTCGTCTTCATCACATACACGTCATTCCAATCCGGCTTCTGGTGCGAGCGGGGCTCTTGGTGGAAGCGCGAATGCGCGACGGTTTATCGGTGGAAGAGCGAGCCTTCAGGCCCGCGAAAAAGCCCGCCAAACGACCCGCTTTAGCCGCGGGTCCCCGGCCTTGGGGGGTCGGAGCTTCAGCTCCGACATTCCGTCGTCACAAGGGCGCCGCGCTTTAGCCCCTGAAGAAACTCTTCTACTTCGTCTTCATCACGTACACGCCATTCCAATCCGCGTCCGGCGCATTCTCCATAAATTCCAGCGCGCGCTGCAAGAAGACCTGCGTCGGCCCGTCCTCCGGATACGCGCCAAGCAGTTCGCCGAACCGTGCCGCCGCGCCGCGCCAATCCTGTCGCAGATACGCCGCCATCGCCTCATCAAACGGCTTCAGCAGCGGCTCGAATCTCGGGCGTTCCGCGGCGGTCCCCATCAACTCGTAGATTTTCACGGCCTGGCTCTTGCCCTTCACGGTGATGCGGTCGAGTTCACGGCAGGTGAACTGGCTCGCCACCTGATCGTAGGTGCCTTCGCCGAGAACCACCGAGATGCGGTAGGTCTTGGTGATGCCCTCGAGCCGCGACGCAAGGTTCACGTTGTCGCCCATCACGGTCCACGCCAGCCGCTTGGCCGAGCCCATGTTGCCCACGTTCACCGGCCCGGTATTCAGCCCGATGCCGATAGCCAGAGGCGCTCGGCCCTCGGACTGCCACTTGCGGTTCAGTTTTTCGAGCCCGCGAATCATCTGCAAAGCGCAGCGGCATCCGCGCGCGGCGTGGTCTTCCTGTGGATACGGAGAGCCCCAGAACGCCATGATCGCGTCGCCGATGTATTTGTCGAGCGTGCCCTGGTTCGCGAAGACCGCTTCGGTCATCTCGCCGAGATATTCGTTGAGAAGCAGAACGAGTTCATCCGGCGTCAGTCCCTCGGAGAGCGTCGTGAAGCCGCGGATGTCGCTGAACATCACGGTGAGTTCCTTCATCTCCCCGCCGGGGCGAATGTATTTCTGCGGGTCCTTCTCGATCAGGGAGATGACGTCGCCGGAAAGGTATTGCGAAAAAGTCTTGCGAATCCTGCGCTTTTCGCGCTCCTCGAAAATCATGCGGAAGCTGGTGATCGCGGCGTAGTTCGCCACCAGCGTGCCGGCAGGAATCACGAAGCTCAGCCACCGGCCCTGCGCGGCAAACGCCCAGTAGTCGAACCAAACGAAAGCGGCCAATCCGGCGATCAGCAAGAGCGTCGAATGCAGGGGCTGCACGCGCCCGAACAACAGCCCGAATCCGATGCCGAAAACCAGGATCACGCCGACGTCGATCATTTCCTCGTCGAGGCCCCGCTGCAGGAATCCGCGGCCCTTTTCGCCGCTGTGCAGCACGTTGTCGATGATGTTGGCGTGGACCTCCACTCCCATGTACGTCGCGCCCTCATAGGGCGTGTTTCGCATGTCGCCGATCGCCAGCGCAGTGCCGCCGACGAGCACGATCTTGCCCCGGAACGTGCCGGGAGGGACCGCGCCGCTCATCACGTCCCACATGGAATAGTGCGCGTACGTTCCATACGGACCCGCGTAGTTGATCAGGGCGCTGCCGTCGCGCGAGGGCCGGAGTTCGTGGCTTCCGATCTGAATCCGCTCGAGGCCGTCCTGCGCGACGTACGCCGCGATATTCTGGTCCGGAATCTTTTCGTAGAGACGAACGATCTGCAATGCCAGCGAAGGAAAGAAATCCTGGTCCTGGTAGCGCACGATCAGAAGCGCGTGCCGCAGCGTGCCGTCGGGATCGGGGCGAATATTGATGAAGCCGTAGGACGCGGCGGCTTCGGCGAGCTTGACGATATTGGGCTCGACGGCAGCCTCCACGACGCCGCCGTTGTCGGCCCAGGCTTTGCCCAGGTTGAACGCGTGGCCGTCTTTCGCCTTCACCGGAATCACCTGCGGAAACGACTGCGCCCAGACGATGTTGTAATAATCCGCGGCGATCTTGGGATCGTTCGATTCGATGTGGCCGTTGTCGAGAAACACGTGACCCAGGACGACGTTGCCTCCGGCCTTGAGCGCCGCCGCAAGATTCGCGTCCTGATCGCTGCTGTTTTCGATCTGCCGGATTTTTGCCGCAAGCGACGCCGACAGAGACTTCCCCGCCTCGCGCTGCAGCTCGTCGAGGGCCTCCATCGCCGAATTGCTGGCCGGGGTCGGGAACGTTTCGTCGAACGCGACCACGCCCGCCCCGTCGGCGTCGAGCTGTTTGATCAGTAGCGCGTAGCTATTTCGCGGAAGAGGAAACGACCCGATCTTCTGCAGCGTTTTCTCGTCGATGCCGACGATCACGATGCGAGGATCGTGCGGGCGTTCGCCGCGCATGCCGAAACGCAGATCGAGCGACCGCTGCTCGATGTTCTGGAGAAAAAGGAAGCCCGCGTGGGTGTTGCCGCCGATGCCCGAAAACGCAAACAACGTGAGTCCCGCGAGCGTCACCAGCACCGCGAGGACCACATCCGTCTGCCCGATCAAGACTCTGCGCAGCCACGCCGCGGATTCCGGCCGGCCTTGTGTCTGCGTCGTCATGTCGTATGGCGCTCGATGCGAGCCGCGGGATTAGCCGCAGGAAGGCGAGCCGGGCCGGCACTTCACGGTGCCGCTTCCGCTCTTCTGTTCGCCGACTCCGACGCCGACGCCCACTCCTATGGCGACGCCTGCCGTGATGAGGCCGTTACGCAATCCGTGGCCCGTGCCGCGCGCCACCGGATTCCCATGCGTCGGGACGCCCGTATCGAGGATGCTCGTATTCATGATTCCGGTCGGAGTCTGCGCGAGCTGAAATCCGCCGGGAGGCACGACGTTGGTGATCACCACCATCTGTCCCGCGCCCACGCTGATCGAGTTTGCGCCGGACTGCCCCGTGTTCTGCGCGACCTGCGCGTTGGCGAGCGGCGTCACCGAGACGCGGCCCTGGTAGCAGATCACCGTGGTGCTGCCGTTCTCGTATCCCACGTAGAAATCGGTGCCGATGACGCCGATCACGGCGTTCGGCGTGGTCATCTGGAATTTCCCGCCGGGCTTGGTGATTTTGGTGACCTGGCTGCGGACCTTGCCGTAATCCATCTCGAGCGAAGTTTGCTGCGAGGTCGCGTCGTGCTGGACGATTCGCAGCTCGCTATTCGATCCGAGGCTCAGCAAGGAACCGTCGGTCAGGCCTGCGCGCACGCGGCCGTTCGAGGCGGTGGCGAGAAGGTCGTTCCATTGCAAAGCCTCCTTCACCTGGGCGGTCTGGGAGTTCACCGAGGCCGACGGAATCAAAGCGTCGATTTGCCCTGCGCGCTGCCCGGCTGCCTGGGGTTGGCCCAGAACCGGCAACACACAAAGCACATAGCAGAGCACGCTCGCGCCAACGCGCCTGAATGAAATCAAGGTCGTTCCTCCTCGGCTCCAGGTGATTTTGCGGACAGCCCCTGAGTAGCCCCATTCTCCCAAGGGGCCTTCAAATGTCAACGACGGCAAACCGACGTGTAGCCGTTCTGGTAAAGCCGGTCGGGAAACGACGTAAATTTTGCCTTACGCCCGCGCTTGTCTCTTTGCACCTCGTTGGCGTATGATCCCCGCGCTGCGAGGAAGCGCGAAGGCCGCATTTGATCGGCGGTCCGGGAGGCGCTTCGTAGCGGACGCAATCTTACCGGGGGGCGATACTCCACGAAAATGGTGGAGAGGAAGCAGCCGCCGCGGCGAGTTCCACGGGGGACAGCCGCGGCGGACGGCGCGGGTGGCGCTATCATTTCTCACGCTCGTTTTTTTCTGGCAGGAATTGGTCCGTTCGCCCCGCGACGAAAGCCCGCGCTGCCGCTAGGCACTGGGAGCGCCCGGATTGTGGACCCGACGGGGACCGGACGGGGACCGAACAAGGACCGAACAAGGACCGGAAACGGATGAGGCACGCACGATGACAACCAAGTTGCCCGCTTCTCGCAAGAGCCCTCAGCCGCTCCGCGCGCACCGAATTCTCGCGGCGCTGGTCGTGTTGGCGGCGGCCGCGTCGTGGCACGTTGCCTGGGCGCAGCAGGCTCCCGCCGCGCCGGCGACCCCGGCCGACGTCGAGGTGCACGTCCTGCACGTGCAGGGCAATGTCTACATGCTGGTCGGCGCCGGCGGCAATATCACGATGCAGGTGGGCGATGATGGCGTCCTGCTCGTCGACACCGGACTCGCGGGCACTAGCGACAAGGTGCTCGCCGCGATCCGCAGCGTCACCGACAAGCCCATCCGCTTCATCATTAATACACACATGCATCCGGACCACACGGGCGGCAACGAAGCCATCGCCAAGGCGGGAAGCACGATCGCCGGCGGCAACGTGGTGGGCGATATCGGCGCGAGCGCGGGAAATCAGGCCACGATTCTCGCGTTCCAAACGGTCCTCGACCGCATGAGCGCGCCCACCGGCAAGCAGGCGCCCACGCCCGAGGGTGCGTGGCCCACGGAAACGTACACGACGCCTGAGAGGAAGCTTTTCTTCAACGGCGAGGCCGTCCAGGTAGTCCATATCCCCAACGCGCACACCGACGGCGACAGCATCGTCTTTTTCCACCGCTCGGACGTGATCAGCACAGGCGACATTTTCGTCACGAACCGCTATCCCATTATCGACATGGCGCGCGGCGGAAACATCCAGGGCGTGATCGCCGGGCTCAACCGCATCATCGAGCTCGCCACTCCCGGGCCCACGGATGAAGGCGGCACGCTGATCGTTCCGGGCCACGGCCGCCTGTGCGATCAGTCGGACGTCGTTTTCTACCAGGAGATGGTGACGATCATCCGGGATCGTGTGCAGGATATGATCAACAAGGGCATGACGCTCCAGCAGGTAAAGGCGGCTCGGCCCACCCAGGATTACGATCCGCGCTACGGCGCCACATCGGGCATCTGGACGACCGACATGTTCGTCGACGCGGTCTATAAGGGGCTCACCAAGAAAGATTGAAACGCGCGCCGCGGTTGCGCCGTCGGGATCCACATACCGGAAGTTGTCATGCTACGGGGGGACCATATGAAATACCTACTCTCGCTTGTTCTCGTGGTTGCCGCTCTTATTTCCGCCGGCGCCGCTTACGCTCATCATTCTTTTGCCGCAACTTATTTCGTCGATCGCGAGATCACCATCGAAGGCACGCTCACCCAGTTCCTGTTCCGCAATCCGCATTCCTTTATCAAAATCGAGGCGCCCGACGACAAAGGCCAGATGCAGACATGGTCGATCGAATGGGGCGGCGGCGCACAGCTCGACCGCGAGCACGTCACCCGCGATACCCTGAAGCCCGGCGACCACGTAATCGCCACCGGCAATCCCGGGCGCGATCCCGGCGAACACCGCATTCGTCTTCATAAGCTGGTGAGGCCGTCCGACGGCTGGAAGTGGGAAGGCGTGATCATGTAGCAAAGCGCGGCCGCCGCTGGCGGACCACAGCGCTGTTCCGCGAAAACGTACGAACCGGCTTCGAGTTGCGGGGGGCAAACTGATGAATCTTGGAATCGTCACAAAGCGTGCCGTGCTGGCGATGGCCGCCACGGCCGTCCTGGCGCTGGCCCTCGGGACCGCCGCCCAGTTTGGCCCGCCGCCTCCGCCGGCCAAAACGCCGAACCCGCGCCGGATCGCGCCGCAGGATCTCACGGGCCACTGGGTCTCGCTGATCACCGAGGACTGGCGCTATCGCATGATCACGCCCGACAAGGGCGACTACGGCGGCGTGCCGCTCAATCAGGTCGGCTACGCCCTCGCCCAAAGCTGGGACCCGGCAAAAGACGCGGCCAGCGGGAATGCGTGCCGTTCCTACGGAGCCGCTGCCATCATGCGCGTGCCCACGCGCCTCCACATCACCTGGCAAGACGACAATACGCTGCGCGTTGAGACCGATGCTGGCCAGCAGACGCGGCTGTTTCATTTCTACGCCACCGCCCCGGAAAACACCCCGCTGACGTGGCAAGGCTATTCAGTGGCCTCGTGGGACGGCCTCCCGCCCGGCGGGGGCTTCCCCCGGATTCCGACGACGCTTCTCGGGCCAGGCGGCGCCCCCACCGGAGCCAGCGAAGGCTATCTGAAGGTCATCACCACGCGCATGCGCCCCGGCTACCTGCGCAAGAATGGCGCGCCGTATAGCTCCGGCGCCACGCTCGAGGAATATTTCGACAGCTTCAAGGAACCTAACGGCGACACCTGGCTCATCGTGACTGCGATCGTCACCGATCCTCAGTATCTCTCGCAGCCCTTCATCACCAGCGACCAGTTCAAGAAGCTCCCGGGCCCCACCGGCTGGAACCCAACTCCGTGCGAGGCAAAGTGATTTTCCCCGGGCCGGAAGGGGCAGCTGAACGACAAGGGTTCGGCCCCGCCGTAAGACACAGCGCGTTGGTAGGGGCTTCAGTACCGGCATTTCCAAGGACCGCGGATGTGGTTCGCTAATTTCCTGCAGTGGCTTCACGACACGCAGCTCAGCACCACGATGCGCGAGTCGATCTGGGCCGAGCCTCTCGTCGAGACGATTCACGTCCTCACGCTCACTCTCTTTCTCGGATTCGCCGTGCTGCTCGACCTGCGGCTCCTCGGGGTCTGCCTCCGCCGCCGGAAGGTTTCGGACGTGCTTCAGCAGCTCAATCCCCTGCTCTTCCTGGGATTCGCAATCATGATCGCCTCGGGACTGTTGCTCTTCGCCGGCGATCCCCCCGCCTTCTGGGGCACGATCTTCTTCAAGGCGAAGATGATCTTCCTGGTGCTGGCGGGCCTCAACGTGCTGATCTTCAACGCGACGATCGGCCGCAAGGTGGCCGAGTGGGACATGGCGCCGAAGACACCGTCCGCTGCAAAAGTGGCGGCGATCGTTTCGATCGTGCTCTGGGTCGCGATCGTGGCAGCGGGGCGCGCGATTGCCTACGCCTTGCCGCCGCCATGACGAAATCTCAGGAGTGAAAATGTATGGCGCTTAAGACGATGCTCTACCACTTCTGCCAGTGGTGCAACGCTTCGCCCTGGGGGCACGGCGTTCGCGACTCCGTATGGCTCTTCCCTTTCGTCGAAATCTTCCACCTTCTCGCTCTCGGCGTGCTGGGCGGCACCATCCTGCTCCTGAATCTGCGCCTGCTCGGCTTCCGCTTTCAGGGCGAGCCGGTCTCCGAGCTCGCGGAGGACATGCGCCCCTGGATGCTCGGCAGCCTCGCCGTGATGTTCGTTTCGGGCTTCCTGCTGTTCTGCACGGAAGCCGTGAAGATGTACGACAGTCCGGCGTTCCGCTTCAAAATGATCTTCCTCTTCCTCGCCGTCGTTTTCACGTTCACGATTCACTGGAAACTGGTGACATCCGACGATGCGCGCTTTTCCCGCTTCTCGCGCGGTCTCGCAGCGGTCGTTTCGCTGGTGCTTTGGGCGGGAGTGGGCCTAGGCGGGCGGGCCATCGGCTACTACGGCAGCTAAACCCCTTCCCGATTTCCGGGGCCGCCTCGGTCTTGCGGGCTGTTCCTAATACGCGGAATCGAGCAACGCTCGAATCTCTTCGCGCGTCACCGGCCGGTCAACCACATTCAATCGCGCAAAATGATGCTCGATGGTCTCGGCGATGTCTCCCACTTCGTCCCTGGGCACGCGCGCATCGCGCAGGCGTTTTGGCACGTCGAACTGCGCGATGAACTTCTCTGCGCGATCCGCGCAGGCCAGCGCCCCGGGCTTCGGGTTCGCGGGATCGAACGCGACGCCGAAGCCCTTCGCGATCGGCCCGAATCTCTGTGGCGCCATCCCGGCCATGAAGCGCATCACGTGCGGCAGCGTGATGCACGACGTGACGCCGTGCGGCACGTCCCACTTCGGCCCGATCTGATGCCCCAGCGCATGCGAAAGACCGAATCCCGTATTGAGCGCGCCGAAAATCGAAAACCACGAAGCCAGTTGGCAGAATCCGCGATGCGCCACGCGTTCGTCGCCCGACGCACCAACCGAAGCGGGCAGGTACGCATCGAGCAACTCGATGGCTTTCGAACCCAGCGTGTCGCTCATCAACTGGTGCCGCGTCGAGTAGATCGTTTCGACCGCGTGATCGAGCGACCGCATGCCCGTCGATACCCAAAGCCAGTCCGGCGTCTCGAGCGTCAGCAGCGGGTCGTTGATTACCGTCCTCGCGAGAATGCGCGGGTCACCCACCCCCGATTTGATCCGCGTGCCCTCGTCGGTGACCCCGGCCACGTGCGTGTATTCGCCCGCCGAAATCGTGGTGGGCACGGCGATGTGCACGATCTCTCGAGCGCGCGCGGTTTCCTCCGCCGTGGCCGCGGAACCCGGTGCGAGCGAGGCCGCCAGCGGATCGTGTCCGGTCAAAATCGCGTACGCCGCCACCTTCGCGCAATCGATCGGGCTGCCGCCGCCGAAGCTGACCAGGCAATCCGCCCCGAGCCGCCCGGCTTCAGCGATCAACTCGCGGACCGAACCGATCGGAACGTGCTGGCGGACACGGGTGAAAACGCCCGCGCACCGCGCACCGAGCGCATCGGTCACCGTGCCGAGCAACGCGGACTTTCCGAGAGTGTTCCCGGTTACCACGACGGCGCGCTTGAGATTCCGCCGGTCAAGCTCGTTGCCCAGTGTGGCGATCGCGCCCGGGCCGGAGTTCACGCGCTCGAGACGGCTCAAATTGAATTCGCCCGCAGGCGCTTCGATGGTCATGGCCTTCTGTGCCCCGATGTCCGTCATCTGTTATCTCAAGCCCGGTTCGCACGGACGCCGCTCACGTCCGCCTCTCCAGGAGGCCGCGGCTTCAGCCCCGGCGTAAACCGCGGGAAGCGAGGCTTTCGCCCCTGAAAAAACCCCTACGCACTCTGCAACGCGCGCAGCATCCGTTGCGCGTCGCCATAAGGATCGTCGACGGCCCTGCATTCATCATTCAGGATCATCGTCGCGCGCCGCGTCGTGTCGAACGCCGGCCAGTCCGCCAGTCCCGGATGATTCGGATTGCCGGTGCGCGCGAACGCGACCCACGCCCCGCTGATCTTGCTCGCGAGCGCGTACCGGTCCTGGCCATCGCCGGTCATCGACTTCGCTCCATCCACATTGTCGAAGACGAAAGGAATCTCGAGCGTGTGGAACGTGCGCAGCTTCCCATCGCGCACCGGCGAGCGCCACGTGAAATAGTACTGATACACCGGCGCGTTTCCCGGCGCGGCCTTGCGCTCCGCCTCCGTCACCACGCCCGCGCGGAAAGTCGCGTCGGACGCAATAATCAGGAAGAGGTCGGTATTGCTCGCCGTGGGGCGCCCCGCGCGGTACGCGGCGATCAGCTGATCGACCTGCTCGTCGCTCGCCTTTCGCACGAAGCCTTTCACCCGCGCGTGCAGGTTCGCCTCGTCGATCGGATCGAGCTGTTGGCCGGGGAAAAACGTCACCTCGGTTTCCACGGTTCCGATCAATAGCGGAATATCCTTTGAAATTTCCGGCGCGGTCGGATCGAATGGGTTCACCGGCAGCGTCGTGCCGTCGACGACGGGAGAAAGCACGAGCCCCGCGCCGCTTCCGGGCATGCCGTTGCCCGTCATCGAGCCCATGGTGTCGAGCAGTTGCTGCATCGGCATCTGCTGCAGCTGATCGACCTGATTCGGCTGCAAGCCCAGCTTGGCCATGAACGCGGCCGCCGATTTCGTCGCGACCTCCTTGGGCACCCCGCGGACCGCCGCGCCGCTCTGCACGATCGCGCGCTGGAAGAGCCCCTTCGCGGGCGGCATCGCCATCAGCGTACTCACCTTCCCGCCGCCGCCCGATTGCCCGAAGATCGTCACGTTCCCCGGATCGCCCCCGAACGCCTCGGCGTTGTCGCGCACCCATTCGAGCGCTGCGACGATATCGAGCATTCCGACGTTGCTCGCCTGCGCGTACTTCTCTCCGCCAAGCTCGGCGAGATACAAATAACCGAACACGCCGAGCCGGTGATTGATCGAGATCGCCACCGCGTCATGCTTACGCGCAAGCTCGGTGCCGTCGTAAATCGTAAATGCGCCGGAGCCGGTGGTGTATCCGCCGCCGTGCAGCCAGAGCATCACGGGACGCTTGTGCCCGCGCCCCACGCCCGGTGTCCACAGATTCAGCACGAGGCAATCCTCGCTCATGGGGCCGCCCGGATCGGTCACCTCCACCTCAGGCGGCACCACGCCGCGAAATTGGCTGTCCAGCTGAGGCGCGCGCATGCCGTACGCGACCGCGTCGCGCACGCCGGTCCACGCCTCCGGCTTGGCCGGCGGAAGGAAGCGCCCGCTGCCGGCGGTCGACGCGCCGTAGGATACGCCCTTGAAGCAGTCAACTTTCCCGCCCGCAACTTTCAGGCCGCGAATTTTCCCCGCCGTCGTTTCGACGGTGGCGCCCGCCGCGCCGTGCGAGTCATCGCCCAAAGCCCTCGCCAGGCTCCCGCCAATCAGTGATCCCGCCGTCATCGCCCCCAGTCCAATTCCCGAACCAATAAACGATCGCCGATTCATCGCATCCCCCGGCCGCGAAAATCATCGACGCCACAGGGGCGCCGGTCTATCCGCAAACGGCGGCTAGTGTACCCCCGCGCGCAACTCTTGTAGAGCGGAAATGCAGCCTGTCGATGGGTACGTGGCGGCGGGGGCCGAACTATCCCGCTTGATCGGGAATCTGGACGGCAATCGACTCCGCTGCCGTGCGTTTCGCCGATTTCCGCGGCGCCGACTCATGTGCGGCCATAATCGCGATCAGCCCCACGATCAGGCTCACCAGCCAATACCATGCCGGCGCCATCGGGCTCCCCGTCGCTCGAATCAGCCACGTGACCCCGGCCTGCGTAGTGCCGCCGAAGACGGCAATCGCCACCGCGTACACGATCCCCACGCCTCCCGAGCGAATCGGCGCCGGAAACGATTCCGCCACCCAGATGACGACCGGGCACGTCGCGATCGTCGCGAGCGTCGACATCAGCGCGACGCCGCCGAGCAGCGCGGCCGTCGAACGATAGTGCAAGATCAGGTGAAACACGGGGAAAATCAGCCCCAGCAAAACGAGCGACGGAATGAGCATCACCGGCCTTCGGCCGATGCGATCCGAAATCGCCCCCGCGGGAAGATCGAAGACCAGGCCGCAAAGCCCGACGACCACGGTGGCGGCAAAAGCGACGTTGGCGCGCATATGCAGGGTCGCGATCGCGTAGGTGGTCATGTAGGTGCGCACGTACGTGCTGATCGTCGCGCTGGCCAGCAGCAACAGCCCCAGCACCGCGATCGCCACCAGGGGGGCTTTCTCCGCCGTCCCCTTCCCGCCCTTATGGTCGGTCTCCGGCAAGTTGCGCCGCATGATCACACCAAACGGCACGATCGCCGCGCCGACCAGAAACGCGATCCGCCATCCATACTCTTCGAGCTGCTGCGCGTTCAGAAGGTTCGCGAGCGTAAAGCCCACCAGCCCGGACGACAGCACAGCCACGTCCTGCGTCCATGTCTGGAACGCCGTGTAAAACCCGCGCCGCTCGATCGGCGCCGCCTCGAGCAGAAACGCCGTGGTGGGGCCCACTTCCCCGCCGAGCGCGAATCCCTGCACCATGCGGAAGAGGATCACCAGCGCGGGCGCCGCAATTCCGATCGTCGCGTACGACGGCGTCACCGCGAGCCCGACGATCGCCACGCCCATCAGCGTAAACGAAAGCACCATCGCGGGCTTCCGCCCGAGCCGGTCCCCCATTCGCCCGATGACGAACCCGCCGATCGGCCGCGTCACGAAACCGACGCCGAACGTCCCGAGCGAAGCGAGCAGGCTCGAAGTGGGATCGCTCGAAGGAAAAAACGCCCGGCCGATATACACCGCGAAAAAGGCGTAGGTCAGAAAGTCGTAGAATTCGAGCGCGTTTCCCACCACCACCGCGGCAACGTGGCGCGCCGGGATGGGACCGCCTGTCTGCGGCATGTGCGTCAGCCTTTCACGATTCGCATCCGCATTCCGGAGGAACCGGCCGAAATTCGCGGTACGCGATTCTAGCGGAAAGAGGCGAAGAAAGCGCCGGAAGAATGGGCGATACGCTGGTAGCCGTCTTCCGGCCGGCCTCTCGCTACGGCCAAATCGAATTCAGCAATGCCGCCAGGCGCGCGCCGGCGGTTGCCAGTTGCTGCCGGACCACCGGCGCCGTGGCATTTTCGTAGGGGTCGCCGAGCTGCTCACCGAATCGCAAAAGCCGCATCGACACGTGATCGTCGTCCGCGCAGCTTTCGATCGGGCGCGGCTTCTCGATCGCAACCTTATTCGGCAAGCGGCCATACGCATACTTTTCGGCGAGCGCGTGCCCTTCCCAGGCCCACGCGGCGAAATCCGTCGGATGTACCTGCCACGACGGCATCTGCGCGCGATACGCCCCATCGATTTTGTCGGCCTCGGCGAGCTCATCGGCCACTTGCTGCGGCGTGGGCGCGGGCGCGTCCTGCGGCGGCGCGAAATGCGCAATGAGTCCGGTGTCCCATACGCCGTGAAGATTCGGCGAATAGCTTTCGCGCTCGAGATTGGTTTCCATCGGCGCCTGCCCGAAGAACGAAACCGGAATGCAGTTGCCGCCCATGTCGTTGTTCGTCGTGTCGTGCAGTGGCTGGTGGATGTCGCCGACGAAATGAATGATGTACCGCAGCGCGTCGGCGCGCGCGGCGGCTGCGGCGGTAGGGTCGCGAAGGATCTGTACCTGCGCGGCAAGCGCGGCGACGACGCAGCTCGTCGCGGGCGGGCAATACGTTCGCCAGTCGCCCTGCGAAACACCACGCGGGATATCGATGAAGTGCCAGTTCCCCGTGTCCGGGCGGCTCGACCGAATATCGTCCGCCCAGGTGGACGAATCGATGAAGGCGTCGAGCCCGGGCTGCTTGCAGTATCGCGAGAGCGCCGGATCGATCGGACTTTCGGCCAGAATTTGCCGCGACATTTTCGCCGCGTGCGGGTTGAGATGATTTTCGGCGATCCGCGCGACGATCTGGTGGCCCTCGCAACCCCACGCCCGGGTTGCAGGAGCCGCCGCGAAAAAGCCGAAAACAACGAAGCAAACCACAGCAAAGCGTCGGGGGCCCATGAGGCGAGTAGTCTCTCACAACGGTTTGGCCGGCGCCTAGGCTGAAACTCCCGTGCGATGCGGCGATACGCGCCGCAATGTAGGGCCGCATCGCAAATAAACGAGTACGGCAAAAAATCTACAGTGCGGTCCCTTTTTTCCTAAGGGCTTTATTTCTCGAGCGTAGCGGCATTGGCGTATGGGTTTTGACATGCCCGCAAGGTAAGGTGATCGCGGACAATGACTCTCAATGCAGACACGCGCATTTCGATGGATGGAACGCGAATTTCCGGAGCACTCGAATGCAAAACGAAGCACAGGATTTCGTACACGTCCTCTTATTTCGATGCATGAGCTGCGGGCTCCCTGTGGTGAACGCGATCGCGACGGAGTCCAGGAATCTGGAAGAGATCGACTTGAATTCTCACAGCCTCTTGTGCGGCACGTGTGGCTGGTCCGGCGAAGCGTCGGGCCTCGAGGCCAAGCGCCACTGGGTTGAATCGTGGAGCAAGTCCCGGAACCGCGATCACCAGCCGGACTAGAGGCCATCCTGCTTGCGCGCCGTCAGGGTTGCAATTAAACAGACAGGCCCGAAATCTAATACTTTCGCCCCTATCGGGCTATCCTTTATGATTGTCGTTTGGGACTCAGGTGGGGGCCTCTCTCGGAATGTCTGTCCGCATTGTTTTGGCCGACGATCATGAGGTGGTGCGCCAGGGAGTGCGGCGATTCCTGGAAACGCAGCCATCCATCCAGATCTGTGGTGAGGCGGCAAACGGCCAGGAGGCGGTCGACAAGACGCTGAGTCTCAAGCCGGATATCGTGATCCTCGACCTCAGCATGCCGGTGATGAACGGCGTCGAGGCCGCCCGCCAAATCCGCAACCGCCTCCCCTCGGCGAAAATCATCGTTTTTTCCATGCACGATTTCGCCCAGCTCGCCGAAACCGTGAAGCAGGCGGGCGCCGACGCCTACGTTTCCAAGTCCACGCAAGTGGACAAGCTCTACGAAGCCATTCGCCGCGTCCTCGGCAACGACAACCACGCCTGACGACGCTCTCATCCAGGCATATAATCCGCCCATGCATGAGTCCAAGCTCGTCGTCGTCCAGTCCTGCAACAATCAGATCGAAGCGGAACTCGCCAAGGGCGCCCTCGAATCCGCCGGCATCGACGCCATGATCCAAGCCGACACCGCCGGTCGCATGCGCGAACACCTCGCCTGGTCCGGCGCCGGCTTCAAAATCCTCGTCCGCGAAGAGGACGCCCCCGCCGCCCGCAAAATCCTCGCCCCGCAACCCCGGCTCGTCGACGACGAATCCGGCGAGGACAACACCCCTCCGGCATGACGCAGCTCTTCCAGAGCCATGCCACAGCTCAGACACGACCTGCGTGACAGAACGCGGGCGGGGCGTCCACGCGCCCACAGACGCCGCCCCGGCGTCAATCTCGGCAACCAGGCAGCAATCTAAACAACTCTCTGTAGGGGCGCTGCTTGCTGCGCCCCTTGAGGTCGCGCGTGCGCGTCTAGCCTCTGAAGAAACATTCCAGGTGCCTCGCTTTGGCCGTGGCCTTGCCCACCCATGATATGCTTGCGCGGTTTGCCCGGAGCGCGCGCCGGGGCACAACGGGGGGATCCATGAAAACCAGCACCGATCGCATTCTGACCACGCACGTCGGCAGCCTGCCGCGGCCGCAGGACGTCGTCGACCTGCTTTTCGCCCAAGACCGCGGCGAAGCTTACGACGAAGCAACGTTCGAGGAGACCATGCGCCGCGCCGTCGGCGAAGCGGTCCGCAAGCAACAGGAATGCGGCGTCGACGTGGTGAGCGACGGCGAGACCAGCAAGATCAGCTACGCCACCTACATTCGCCACCGGCTCACGGGCTTCGAAGGCGATTCCGCGCGCCCCACTCCGCAGGATCTCGACGACTTCCCCGAATACCGCGACCGCCTCGTGAAGGCCGGGCACTCCGCCACCTACAAGCGCCCCGTCTGCAAAGGTCCGATCAAGGTGAAGAATCTCAAACCCGTCGAGCAGGACATCGCGCGCATGAAAGAGGCGCTGGCGAAGGCAAATGTCGTGGAAGGCTTCATGAACGCGGTTTCCCCCGGCACGATCGCCGTCTTCCAGCCCAACGAATACTACCCGTCGCACGAAAAATATCTCGAGGCGCTCGCCGAGGCCATGCGCGAGGAATACGAAATGATCGTGAAGTCGGGCCTGCTGCTCCAGCTCGACTGCCCCGACCTCGCCATGGGCCGCCACTCGCGCTTCAAGAATCTGAGCGACGAGGAATTTCTGCGCTACGCCGAATTGCAGGTCGAAGCGCTCAATCACGCGCTCGCCAACGTCCCCGCCGACCGCGTCCGCCTGCACGTCTGCTGGGGAAATTACGAAGGCACGCATATCAACGACATGGACTGCATGAAGATCTTCCCGATCGCCGTCAAAGTGAAGCCCATGGCGCTGCTGATCGAAGCCGCCAACCCGCGCCACGAGCACGAATGGGAAGCGTGGACGAAGATCAAGCTGCCCGAAGGAAAAATCCTCATCCCCGGCGTGATCGCTTCGAGCAGCAACTACGTCGAGCATCCCGAAGTCGTGGCGCAGCGGATTCTTCGTTACGCAAATGTGGTGGGACGAGAGCGCGTGATGGCCGGCAGCGATTGCGGCTTCGGCACCTTCGCCGGTTTCGGTCCCGTCTACCCGGCCTTTGCCTGGATGAAACTGAAATCGCTCGCGGAAGGCGCGCGCATCGCCTCCGAAAAACTCTGGGCCCGCGCCAGCACCACAAATTAACCGTAGCCAATATCGCGCAGCCAATCCGCCGCTTGAATTTCATGTTGGCAGCGCCCCACGCCCAAAAGTCGCCTGTAGGGGCGCTGCTTGCTGCGCCCCGGCTCTGCAACCGAGCCACGGCGCGCGCACGCCACTTTTTCCCGCACGGTTACCAGCTCGCTGCCCGTCGAAAAAACCGCTCATTCATCGGCACCATCGCTCTGGTAATCTTTCCACGGCAAACGCTTTTTCATCAGGCAATTCTCTCGAGGCAAAAAAGTGCTGTCGTCCAAAGACGCCAAGGGTCCGTTGCCTTCTTCCGCGCAAAACACTGCTGTGAGCGCGCCTGCCCCTGCCCCAGGCAAGCGCGACGAACTCATTCTGCTCATCAATTCGCGCAGCCCCATCGTCACCGTCGAAACAACCGAGGAAAACCGCCTCGAGGAACTGGTGCTCGCTGCCGGACAAAAACTCGGCGTGCCTGTCTATACGTGGACCGTCACCGCCGGCCTCGCCAAAATCGGCGGTGCCGGCCTCTACGGCAGCGACCTGCCGGAAAAGGCCCTCGCGAACATCGACCAGATCGGCGGCGACGCCATCTTCCTTCTCAAAGACTTCGCTCGTTATTGCGACAACGACCGCATCAGCCGCCGCCTGCGCGATCTTGCCGACAAGTTCCGAGGAGCCAGAAGGTCCATCATCATTTCAGCCCCTTCGATTGCGCTGCCTCCGGAGTTGGTCCCTGAGACTGCGGCCTTCGAATTGGGCTACCCGACCGCCGACGATCTCCTGCCCCTCGTCCTCGAAGTGCTGTCCGACGCGAGCGCCGGCCAGCGCATCAGGGTGTCGCTGGACGCCGCGTCGCGAATGGAGCTGGCTCGCAACCTCGTCGGATTGACGGAACAGGAGGCGATGCGTGTGCTCCGCAAGTGCCTCCTGGCGCGCGGCGTCGCGGACGCCGGGCTGGTCGACGCCGTGCTCGACGCCAAGCGCGAGATTTTGCGCACCGATGGGCCGCTCGAGCCCGTGCGGGGCAAATCATCCTTTGCGGACCTCGCCGGGTTAAAGCGACTGCGCGAGTGGGTCGAAAAGCGCAGAAACGCTCTCACGCCGGACGGCCAGCGTTTCGGGCTCGTGCCTCCCAAAGGCGTTCTGATCACCGGCGTGCAGGGATGCGGCAAGAGTCTCGCCGCCCGCGCGATTGCCGGCGAGTGGCGCGTCGAGCTGGCGCGGCTCGACGCCGGAGCGCTCTACGACAAGTACGTTGGCGAAAGCGAAAAGAAGCTGCACAAAGCGCTGGAGCTCGCTCGCCAGCTCGCGCCGATCGTCCTTTGGATCGACGAAATCGAGAAGGCCTTCGCCTCGGCCGGCGCCAGCGGAGATGCCGATGCGGGCCTTTCGCAGCGGCTCTTGGCCGCGCTGCTGACGTGGATGCAGGACCGCGAAAGCGCCGTCTTCCTGGTGGCCACCTCGAACAACATCACTGCTCTGCCTCCGGAAATGCTCCGAAAAGGCCGGTTCGACGAAATATTTTTCGTCGACCTGCCCAATCTCGATGAGCGCATCGCTCTCTTTGCGCTTCACCTCAAGAAACGGCAGCGCGATCCGGCGGGATTCGACGTGCCCGCGCTCGCATCAGCATCCGATGGATTTTCCGGGGCGGAAATTGAAGCCGTGATCCTGGCGGGCCTTTACACCGCGTTCGACAGAAAACAGCCGCTCACCACCACGATCTTGCTCGATGAGATCAAGCAGACCCGGCCGCTCAGCGTTACGCGCGCCGAAGAAATACGGGCCATCCGTGACTGGGCGCGCTCGCGAACCGTCCCGGCGGATTGACGGTTCGTGTGAAACCTGCCAACTGATTGACCTGATGTGGTTTGCGACGAGAGCCGGAAGTGGCGCGGAGATTAACGCGCTAAAGGCGGCCAAAAGCGCGCGCTGAGGGCCGGTTTAAGGCCCCGCTAGGGGCATGCTTGATGCCCCTCTTATTGCAGATTTTTCCGGGGCCAAAGCCCCCCTCGCGGTTAATCCGCGGCGACCATGCCCGCGCCGCGTTCCATCTCGCGCCGGAGTTGCGCTTCGTATTTCGCGAGCTGCGCCTCGATATCCTGCTCGCTTTCGCGCCGTTTGATCACCACTTCGCGATAGCGCCGCAGGAAGTAGTCGATCGTTTCGACGCGGATGCGGATCGAGCCGGTCGGCTTGTTCTCGTCGAGATCCTTGAAGCAGAAATACGGCGTGCCGGAATTCTCGATGATCCCTTCGATCACGCCGTAAATCGGCGCGTCGTGCCCGCACTTGAAGCTCGACATTTCGAGCGCCACGAGGTTCGGATGGCGGGCCGTGAATTTCGCGGCCCACACTTTGTGGTTCGTGCTGCACGAATAGGAATTCTTCCAGGCGTCCGTGATGTCCAGCGCGTGTTTCACCACGCCCGCGCGGACTTCCTCGCCGAAGAGGCGTTCGAGCATATCCTCGTCGAGCGGCAGCGTATTCTGCGAGAAGATCGGGTACCCGAGCTTCTGGAATTCCTCGAGGATTTCGTGGTTCAGGCCGGGGTCGTGGTGATAGACGCGGCCCAGCATCACGATGCCGATGCGGTCCTCGCGCTCGAGCTGATCGAGCGTTTCCCGCGCGCGCTTGCGGATGCCCGTCTCGTACTCCTCGAGCGCCTTGAAGCCCACCTCGACCGCGCGGTCGTTTTCTTCCTGCGACAGACCCATCAGGCTCTTGAGCGACTCGAACATCTGGAAGGCGAAGAGCTTGCGGTCCTTGAAGTTCAGGATCGGGTCGATGTACTGGATGCCGACCTCTTTGAAAACGTCGTTTTCCTTTGTAAAAGCGGCCTTTACCGTCTCCGGAGTCGCGGTGACCGTGGGGCAGGCGTTGGTCCCCATCAGATTCACGAGCGGCGACGTCAGCACGTCGTACATCGGGAAGAAGATCGCGTCGAGCGGCTTCTTTTTGTGCTTCACCTGGATCAGGTTGTAGACGTGCGGGATGCCGATTTTCGCCGGGAAGCACGGATCGATCGCGCCGCGGTTGGCGCCCGCGCGGTACATTTCGGGCGTCGTGTAATCCGAATAGACCACGTTTTCCGGCTGCACGCCGAGGCTCTCGAAATACGCGTTGAAGAGCGGGGCGTAGCTGTAGGCGTTGAGCACGCGCGGGATGCCGATGCGCATCTTCGGCCGCGCGGTCATCCGCTCGATGCGGTCCTTCGCGACCTTCGTCCACGCGCGCGACGGAACCGGATCGGCCACCGACTTCGCGTTCACCGGCCGGAACACTTCATGCGCCGCGATATCGACGAAGTTCGGGTTAGCTTCCTTGATCTGGTCGAGCCCGGCTTTGATTCCCTTCATGTCGTTGACGTCTTCGACCGTGCCCTTTTCGCACGTGGCGATAATCAGCCGGCGTTCGTTGACGGCGAGCGGGACTTTGCTCTTCTTCTTCGCGGGCGCGGCGGGAATCGCCGTCGCCGGCGCGGCAGCCATCGGAATCAAGGACTCGAGGCTGACGTCGACCTTCGTGTCGCTGGCGTGCGCGTGATCATGCTCATGGGAATGCGCGTGGCCGTGCCCGTGTCCGTGGCTGTTCGAACCGCAGGCGGTCTCGACTTCCTGTTCGTTGCCTTCGATCTCGTGGATGTGCTTGTGGGTGCCGTCGTCGAGCTTGATATCGATGAACGTGCGCAGGCAAGTGTTCTTGCAGAAGTTGCACCGCGTATCTTCATTCCGCGTCTGCCGGTATTCGATTTTGCGGACGGCGTCGAGGCCGATGAACGTGGTGCGCGTGCCGTTTTTCCAGAGGCGGACCGCCTCGGCGCCCGCGCCGATCGCGCCCGATTCGCCGCAATGCTCGTGGACGATAATTTCCGGCTGCTTGCCCGCCGCGCGGAAGCTGCTGCGGATGAAATCCACCTCCGCCTTCACGACGGCGAGATTGTTCTGCGTGCCGCCCTGCAAGACGAACCGCGAGCCGAGCGCCGCGAGGTTGGGGATGCTCGCGACGTAAAGGAACACGTTCTTCGGGAGCACGGCCGCGAGACCCGCGAGAATTTCCTCGGCGCGCCAGCCCTGCCGCTGGAAATTGACGATGTCCGACTGCATGAAGACGGCGCAACCATAGCCGAAAAGCGGCATGGAGTTCGCGGAAAACGCCAGGTCGGCGAACTCTTCGACTTTCACCCCGAATCCTTCGGCGGTCGATTGCAGGAAGTAGCCGTTGCCCGCCGAGCATTGCGTGTTGAGCTTGAAATCCTTTACGCGGCCTTCCTTGAGGACGATCAGCTTGATGTCCTGGCCGCCGACATCGATGATCACGTGCGGGTCGTGATAGAACTTGAGCGCCGACTCTGTGTGCGCCACGGTTTCAACGAGCGCGACGTCCGCCTTGAGCACGTCCTTGAGAATGTCCTTGGCGTAGCCCGTGGTGCCGACGCCGAGCACGTCGAGCTTCGCGCCTTGCGCTTCCACCTGGCCGCGCAGGTTCTCGAACATGTCGATCGTGTCCTGAATCGGGTTGCCGTTCGAGAGCTGGTACGCCTTGCAGAGGATGTCGCCGTTTTCATCGAGCAGCACGGCCTTGGTCGAGGTTGATCCGCCGTCGATGCCGACGAAGCCGCCGACCGTGTGCCCCTTCTGAAACGTGGCAGGGATGAACTTCTTGCGCTTGTAGGCTTCCTTGAACGCATCGAGTTCGCTTGGCTCCTTCACGAGGGCGAAGCCGCCGGCCTTGGCCTTCTCTTCCTGGCGGCCGAATTCGATGTAGTGGACGAGCTGATCGAAGCCGCGGTAGCAGCCGACGCAATCGTCCTCGCTCTTGCCGAATTCGATGGCGCCGAGCGCCGCGAAATACTGCGCGTTCTGGGGAACTTTGATCAAGTCGACAGGATTGGCGCCCGCGGGAATCTCTACTTTGCGCTCCGCCCACATTTTGGGGATGTTGGCCTGCCAAGCCTCGCGCATGCCGCGGATGAAGGTGTTGGGGCCGCCGAGCAGGAGCACATGCGGACGCAGCGTGTGCCCCCGCGTGAGGACGCTGAGGTTTTGCAGCACGATCGCGTCGAAGAGCGATGCCATCAACTGATCGGGCGGCGTGCCGACCTTCTGCAAGCCGTTGATGTCGGTCTCGGCAAAGACGCCGCACTTCCCCGCCACCTTGTGGAGCTTGATGCCGTGATAGCCCTGATTGCCGAGCTCGACGGCGGGAATCTTAAGCTTGGCGTTGATCTTGTCGATCACGGCGCCGGTGCCGCCCGCGCACTTGTCGTTCATCGACGGAATCTTTTTCTTGCGGCCGCTATCCTGATCGTCCTTGAAGACGATGATCTTGGCGTCCTGCCCGCCAAGTTCGATCACGGAATAGACTTCGGGATGCAGCTTTTCGACGGCTAGGGCGACGGCGGTGACTTCCTGCACGAATTTCGCATCAACCAGATCGGCGATCAGGCCGCCGCCCGAGCCCGTGATGAACATGCGGGTGTTGTGGCGGGTGATGCCGACTTCCGATTCCATGCGGCGCAGAAACTCGAGGCTCTTCTCCGGCTGCTTGGTTTCGTGGCGCTGATAGTCCTGCCAGAGGATCTCGTCGGTTTTGGCGTCAATCACCAGCGCCTTGACCGTAGTCGAACCAATGTCCAAGCCGACCAAGAAACGATTGTCGCGATCGTGTCCGTGCATTCTGTCTCCCTCGATTTCGCCGGCGCGTTTCTTGCCGCGCCGGGCGGAGAAGAGTTTCAGGGGCTAAAGCCCGTCAAAACCAGCAGCTCACGCCGGACCTAAAGGTCCGGCCTCCTAAGCGGCGCTGGGTACGGTGACTCCCTGCGAGCGCGAACGCCGCCACTGGCGACCGCTTCGATTCATGCGATCGTTCACGTGCAGGACAAACTGCGCCGCCGTGCCGGCGACGCCCTCGCGGTGCGGCACGTGATAGAACGGCTTCCGCAACTCCGGATGCTCCGCGATGTAGCTGCGAATGGACTCGAGGTCCTTGCCAGTGGACTTGAGAGCTTCCTCGAATTCGAGCTTGGCCTTCATCTTGGCCTCGCCGAGGGCCATCTGCACGCGGCTGTGGGCATTGACCTCGCCCTCGCCGGAGGTTTCGACGGGAAGGAAGATCATGTCCTTGAATTTGTTGATCACGGCCGATTGGACGCCGTCGGACTGCGAAGAAGGCATGCAGCCGAAAGGCTTCAGCGCGAGCACCATGTGGCAGAGCTTGTGAACGGTGTAGTAGACGTTCTTACCGACTTCCAGATGCCCTTCACCGCCGCGCGCGAACTGGTTGTAGAAGGGGTGCGCCATTTCGGCAAGCTCGGTCTGCGGCACGAGGTGGTGCGTGATGCCGCCGAGATTATCGGCCGTGCGGTGATAGAGGTAGTTCCACATCATCTCGCCGAAGCCGATGCCCATCAGCTTCTTGCGGAGCGACATCTGGTTGGCCAGCTGCTGCTTGAGCTGATACCACTTCGGATTGCGGTAGGGGCGCGTGACCGGATACTTCGCCTTCGCGTGCGCCTTGGCCTGATACATCAGGTAGGCCACCCACGTGGCGATCGGTTCGACGAGCACTTGCGCGCCCTCGCGTTCGAGGAAATTGAACATGTTGAAATTGCCGTCGCCTTCGGTGAGCTGCGCCCAGAATTCGCCCGTGATTTTCACGACCGGCTTCACCTTGAGGCGGTCGACCTCGATGGTGTCGAGTTTGGCGCGGGCGGCGGCCAGCGCGTCGTGGTAATCCTTGCCCCAAAGATGCTCGTGCATCTTGCCGAAGACGTTGACGGTGTTGCGGAGGATCTTGTTGCTCTTGAACTTCGGCTTGGCCCACTCGGGAGCGGACTGCTCGATCTCGAACGACTTGCGGTGCTTCAGGTCGTTGCAGAGATCGTCGACCGTCTCGCGGAAGATGCGATCGGTCTCGCCCTTGTTCACCTCGAACGGGCGAATCTGATAGATCAGGTCGTTGAACACGTCGCCGAGGTGCATCGCATTCAACATGCCGAGGCCGAAATCGATCGTGAACTTCAGACCGGGCTCGCCGGAGGCCGCCTTGATGCCGTCGCTATCCTTGAAGAGCAGGACGCGGAAGCCGTCGAATCCCGCGTTTTTCAGAGCGAAGCGATACTCGGCTTCGTACATTCCGAAGCGGCAGGGGCCGCAGGAACCGGCGGTGAAGAACACGTAGTTGTCGAGAATCTCCTGGCGAGGGATACCTTCCTTTTCGAGGAATTGGAGATACTGGACGAGATTGCCCACGGTGAAGTAGGTGGGATTGCACTGGCCGTTGTTGCCGTATTCCTTGCCGAGCTGGAAGGCGGGCACGTCGGGCACCGGCAGCTTTTCGCAGCGATAGCCGCAGCCCTGGAAGACGGCGCGGATCAGGTCCTCGTGCTTCCAGGTAAAGCCGCCGAACAGGATCGTCACCTTGCCGCGTTCTTCGGCGGTAAAGGCGCGCTCGATCGGCTTGTGGAAATGGGCGTGACCGTCGAGACCAGCCAGCTTGCGCAGGCGAATCCTTTCCGCCGCGAGACGCTCGGCGATTTCACGATCCTGCTCAATCTGTACGAGTGGTGTCGCCATTGTTCCTCCCTCAAGGAACTGTGCAAGAAATACGAGATGTTTTTACTGCGCCGGGTGAAGTTTTGAGACAGGTGACCGGTCGACGGGTTCTATTCGGTAAAGCTTCCGGTGACGCCCTGGAAGCCGTGCGACGCCTGCTTGAGAACCCATTTGATGACGCGAGAATCGTTGTAGCAGAAACCAAGGTTGTGATTCAGGGTGGAGAAACAGTGTGTGTGGCAACTCTTCTTCATTTCATTCAGTTGCGGGACGTCGAATTTGTGCTTTTCGATCACGCCCCAGTCGTGCGTGGCCGTGTAAAGCGGGAAGCAGGGAGCGAGCGTGCCGTCGGTGCGGATGATGATGGAGTTCTGGCCGGCGCGGCAGTTCCAAGGTTCGACCCTGCCACGGAGGAATTCCTTCATGTCCTGCAGGCGCTTCACCGAGTTGACCATCTTGTAGCCGGATTTGTTCTTCTCGATGATCCAGTCGATGAGCTCATCGATCTTCGGCCAGTCTTCTTTGGTGATGTAGGTGCTGTTGTCGTCGTAGTGCTTGAAGTGATCCTGCTCCATCATCGGGGACTCGTTGATGTGGTAGTCGGTGGCGATTCCGTTGTCATGGGCGATCTCGGTGAGCTGCTTGATGTCCTCGATGTTGTTGCGGCAGATGTTCATGTTGAAAAATACCGCGAGGCCATACTTGTACTGCTTGCGCAGCAGATAGTCGAAGTACGAGCGCACCGGAGTGAGGGCTTTCGGCAGACTCGGCTTTTCGTCGACGCTGTCGACGGCAAAATTGATCGTGGCCACACCGGCGTCGAGCAGGCGGTCCGTCACCTCCGGACGCAGCAACCGGGCGTTGGTGGCGAGATAGATCCAGAAGCCCTTCTTCGCGGCGTAATAGGAAACCTTGTGAACCATTTGCGGACGCAGCAAAGGTTCGCCGCCCATGAACGCGAGGACGCGGCAGGTAGTGGAATGCAGCCAGTCAATCGAGCGGCGGGCGACATCCTCGGTCATGCCCTTCACGTGATTCTCGAAGGCCCAGCAATAGTGGCAGTCGAGATTACATTTCCACTCGGTGAAGAGGTAGGCGATGATCGGGTGAAAATCTCCGGGAAGCACGCGCGACTTGGCATAGGGAAAGAGCCAGCCGTTCATCGCGCGGAGCACGAGCGGAGCCGTCCACTTACGGTGGCCTTGCTTTGCGCGCTCCAGGTTCTCCTCGTAGTTGTCCTCCATCGCCAGCAACTCCGGATGCTGCGGGAAGACGGGCTCCGGCAACGTCATCGGTCCGGTAGCCTTCGGCGGAACTGCGAGTGGTTTTGTTTCGGCCGGGTTCTTCAGGAGATCGTGAAGCTGGACATCCAAGCGGAAAGGCTGCGGTGCAAAATCCTCATGCTGCTGCGGAACAGCCATGGGACCTCCCTCGTCAGGCACGCGCGCGATTACCAGCGTCGAGCATCCGAAGTCGGAAAAGATGGCGCGAACCCGACTCCGTATCTATACCGCGTTCCAGTTTGTTTGACAAGATAGCTCGCATTTCGGACGCATTTAAAAACGGGATGGGGCAAATCCTTAATGCGTATAGGCAAGCGTGGGGCACCCGTGCGCGGGGCGATCTACTTAGCGGAAGGAGCTGGGAGGCAGGCTGGCGGCGGTGGCCAGCAAATCGGGCAAGTGCTTGCGGATGTCTGCGGTGCGTATGCCCAAACGACCGCCCAACTCGCGCTCCGCGTTCTGGATGGTGGTGAGCGCTCCGCCGTCCTGCTGTCCGACCAGGCTTTCGGCGTGGAGGAGGCACGCGTAAGCGAGGGCGTCAGGCACCGAGTGACGTCGCAGGAACTGACCATAGTTGAACCAGTCGAATGCCTCGGCCTGCGAGTCCTTGGCCTTCGCATCCACGGCCAGACCGCGCTGATGCGAAGTGGCCGCAGAGGCCGTGTTTCCGGCCTTTTCCTGCATGTCGGCGAGATGCGACAGGGCGACGCTTTCGAGCTTGGGATCCTCGGCGGATTGCGCAAGGGTGACCGCGGAGGAATCGTCCGTGAGCGCGGCTGTCGTTTGACCAAGGCGCGCTTCGTCGTCGGCAACCTGGAGCGTGGCAGGGATTCGCTGCTGAAGTGCATCGCGCGATGAGGGCTGCGCGGCGGTGGCCTGGAGATAGGCGTGCCAGTGCGGCACAGCCGCCGCAAATTCGCCATTCTGATCGGCGGCCTCGGCCAGATAAACGTGTGCAATCACCTGCTGCGGGTTTACCGTGAGGGCCTTCTGCCAGGCATCGACCGATTCCTGGCGCGGATGGCCGAGGCGCGCGGCCAACAGGCCGAGATCGACGAGCGCGTCCGAATCGTTCGGGCTTACCGCGACCATTTTCGTGTACCGGGCGTAGGCGTCGGCATAACGGCCGTTGGCGATCAACGCTCGGGCGCACGCCTGCTGTAGGGCTTCGTTCTGCGGGCTGAGGTCGGCGGCGCGCGTGAGTGCTTCGATGGCTTTGTCGTCGAGTCCCGCACCTTCCTCGGCCGAGCCGATGCGCGTGAGCAGCATGGCGTCGTACGGATTCATGGCCGATGCCCGGAGCATCAACGAGAGATTCTGGCTATCGGTGCCGAGCGCGAACCGAACCTGATCGGCCGCGCCCCAGAGGAAAAACAGACCGACGACGGCGATGCGAAAGGCCGGCGTCGTCAGAACGCGATATGCACGGCTGGGGCTGAGGCCAGGCGCTTTCGGCCCGGCCGGCTGCGCCGCGGCCTGCGAGGAGCCGGCGGAACGCGCGTTTTCGCCGGGCGCGATCAGCAGAGACGACACGCGCGAATCGCGGAGTTTCCAGATCGCGCCATCCAGCAGGAAATGGTGGATATTCACGAGCGCCGTGAAGATCAGGAAGCTCGTGGTGAAGTCGTAGTGGAAGACATAGCTCACCAGCCAGGGTCCGGGGATGAAGAGCGCGATGCCTCCGGCGACGAGCGTGACGAAATAGCCGGCGAACCGCCAGTTCGATTGGCCGGCCGCGCGGGCGTCGCGCCGGTGGTAGTAGCTGGTTATCCAGATGTACTGCGCGGAATGCAGCACCGCGAGTATGCCGCTGCTGTAGCGAGTTTGCGGGATCGTGGTGCGCAACTCGAGCAGCGTCGGAAGGACGAACCAGAGGAATTGCGTGAGCAGCAGCGTGAGCGGCGCAATCATCCGGCGGAAGCCGTGGCGCACGATCAAGTCGTTCAGAGCCATCCACGCGCAGAAGGCGAAAGCGCCGCCCAGCGCGATCCGGACCGGAATGGTGAATTTCGCGGGCAAGCCGAGCGACAGAATCAGCGGGTCGGTCGAGCCGCCGGTCTCGAAGCTCGCCAGCAGCATCACGAACGATGCGACGAACGCGGCGCGCAGCCAGCGTCCTTCGGCCCGCGTGAGCGAGGCTCCGCTGCGGTTCGCGAACATCTTGAGCAGGCCGTAGTTCTGTCCCGCGTAGTGCCATGGGCTCCAGTAAATGTAGAGCGTGAAGACCCAAGGCAGCAGGCGGTAGGAGGCATGCAGCAACACGCCCGTAATCACGATCAGCAGCGTGAGATGCAGGGTGAAGAATTTGTACTTCTCGAATTGCTCGCGCGTTCGGTAGGCGCGGTAGACCGTCGCCATGAAGTGCGGGTAGTTGAAGACGATGGCGAGGAAATAGAAGCCGACAACCCAGGAGTGCGTGTGCGAGGGCGAGAGCCACGCGGTGACGAGAAGCAGCGGAGCGGACCACGCGCCGCAGCCGACGATCAGGTCGAGCCACGGCTGGTAGATCCAGGGTCCGGCCGAGCGTGGCGCGGCGGACGCAGCGATGGTTTCGGCGTGCGTGCTCATGGGCGTGATGCGTTCACACGCCAGTCTACGTGCGTTTGCCGCGCGCCTCGCGGGGCGATGGGGCGGCCTTGCTGAAAGCGTAACTTCGGCTGGGTTTAGGTTTAAACGTAGCGCCGCGTCCTTTTGGCGCGGCATCTTCGGCGTCAAATTTCGGCGGAGGGTGCGCACGGGGAGATGGGTGTGGGGCTAGAACATAAAGACTTCACGGATTGGGCCGGGATGTCCGATGTCGTGCGAGGCGATTACGAACGTTTCCTTCGTAAGATGCCGCGCTAAAGGACGCGGCGCTACGTTAAACCTTGAGACACGCTGCGTTGCTCGCGCCAGATGCCGAGCTTTTCCTGGGCCACGCGGTCGGAAAAGCTGAAGAGGACCGCCTCGGTTTCCCCACGGTGGCGCTGCTGCGCCCAGCTCGGCGCGACGAAAACGTCGCTGGGGTTCCAGTCGAACGACGCGCCTCCGATCTGGCTGCGCCCCTGGCCCTCGACCACGACGAAGACGGTGCCGTCGGTCGAACGGTACGGCGCGGTCTCGAATGCGCGCGGGAACAGCTGAATGGCGGCGCTCATGGTCGGCATTACGGCGCCGCCGGTGAGCGGATTCACGTAGCGCAGCTTCACGGCGTGGCACGGATCGACGGGGCCGTTCTTGTGCAGGGCGACGAGCGTTTCGCGGGCGCGTTCGTAGCGGTAATTCAGCAGCGGCGAGGAGAGAGATTCCGCCGCCCTGTTGCCCTCGGGCAAAAGCGTGCCGCCGTAGCGGAGTTCCGAATCGCGCGCGGGGCGAGGGGCAGGCGACGCCCCCTCTTCCTCGTGCGCCTCGGAGAAGCTGGTATCGAAAAGATTGACGATCGGGACGTCGAGGCCGTCGAGCCAGATCACGGGGCCCGACCCGTCGTTGCCATGCTCGTGCCACCTCCAGGCCGGCGTGAGGACGAAATCGCCGCGTTGCATGATCGTCCGCTCGCCTTCCACCGCGGTGTACGCACCGGCGCCTTCGAGGAAGAGCCGCAGCGCGCTGGCCGTGTGGCGGTGCGCATGCGCGCGTTCGCCGGGCATGAGCAATTGCAAACCGCCATAGAGCGAGCCGGTAATTTTCGACTGGCCGGGCAGGCCGGGATTTTCGAGGATGAGAACGCGGCGCTCGGCTTCCTCGGCAGTGAGCAACGAGCCCGCAGCGATCAGGTCCGGGCGCACGGATGAGTATTTCCAGTGCGCCGGCTGGGCGGCGGGCTGCGGCGAGCGCGTCACGAGCCCGCTGAGTCGTTCCCAGAGGGGCGCGAGGTGCTGTTGGCCGATGCGGGCGTAAAACGCCTTTCGCGCTTGCGCCTGTTCGTCAGCGATGGTTCCGGGTTTCACACTCATGTTGTCACCTCGCGGGAGGCAGTTTCTTCAGGGGCTAAAGCCCACGCTAACGGCCAATTTTACGCCGGGGCCGGAAGCCCCGGCCTCCTGAGCACGGGGAAAGCCTCCAAATCCGCTACGCTTGCGGTGCGGGGTCGCGGCTGTAGGCGCTTGCGCCGCGCGAGAAGGCGCTCAGCAAAATCGACACGCACGCGCACGCCGCGACGGCAGTGCCGAACAGCAACATGCCGCCGGGCTTCCAGCCCATCGCTAGGAACATCCCGCCGAGCAGCGGACCGACGATCGAACCGATGCGTCCGACGCCAAGCGCCCAGCCGATGCCCGTCGAGCGGACGGCCGTCGGATAGAAATTGGCCGCGAGCGCGTTCAAGCCGCCCTGAGCTCCGATGATCATGAACCCCGCGACGAACGTCAGCATCAGCACCACCGGGAATCGAACTTGCAGCACGGCCAGCATCGCGAGGAATCCGCCGGCCAGCGCATATTCGGCAAGCAGCACCGCGCCGGCGCCGCTCCACTTGATGAAGTAACCTTCAGCGAGGCAGGCGAACATCCCTCCGAAGCTGAAAAATGCGGTCGCCGTCGAGGCGGCTGCGATCGTCATGCCCTCGGACCGCAGCAAGGCGGGCAGCCAGCTGCCGGTGAAATAGATCAGCAGCAAGTTCATGAAGTACGGAATCCATAGCAGGATCGTGCCGAGGGCGCGCCCCTCGGTGAAAAGGTGTTTTACCGGAACGCCCGCATGCTTTTCGTCCGGCGGCACCGAAAGGTCTATATTGGCCGGCGCTGTTTCAGGAGCGATCCGTGCCATGATGCGGCGGATCGTGTCGGGCGCCTTGCTCTTCACCGCAAGGAAGCGAATCGATTCGGGCAGCAGCGCGATCAGCAAAATCGAAATGACCAGGGGAACCACGCCGCCGATGTAAAACATAGACCGCCAGCCCCACTTCGGAATCGCCGCTGCGCTGATGAGCCCGGAAAGCGTCCCTCCGAGCGGCATTCCGATAAATACGATGGGCACGGCAATCGGAAGCAGCCTGCGGGGAACGTACTCCGAAGCGAGCGCGACCACATTCGGCATCGCGCCGCCCAGGCCCAGCCCGGTGACAAATCGAAGAGCCCAAAGCTCGTTGAACGAAGCCACGCGCGCGGTAAGAAGCGAAAACGCCGAAAAGCTGAAGACCGAGACGATCACCGGCCACTTGCGTCCCCAGCGGTCGGCGATGGGGCCCGAGGCCATCGCCGCGATCATGAGGCCGATGAGGCTCGAGGAGAAAATCGTCCCGAAGCGGCTGACGGCCACATGCATCGTCTGCGCGATCGAGGGAGCCGTGTAGTTGATAATCTGCGCGTCGAGGCCGTCGAGAACGAGTACGAGGCCGCACAACGCGACCGTCCAAACCTGAAACGCGCCGAGCGAATGCTCGTCGATGACGTCGAGAACGCTCGATTTTTGGGCAATGTTTTCCAAGTTGCGTCCCAAGCGGCCCCGAGTTTACACCGTGCAGGCTTGTTCCGTCACACGGGGATGCCCGGGCGGGCGTAACTCATTGCGGCGCGATGCGCAGGATCGGCTTGATCGTTTTGCCGGAGGCGGCGTCGGCGACGGCTTCGTTAATCCGCGCGAAATCGTAGAAGCGGACGAGCCGGTCGAACGGAAATTCGCCGCTGCGGTACATCTCGATGAGCTTTGGGATGAACGCGCTCGGGACGGAGTCGCCCTGGATGATCCCGCGCACCGAGCGGCCAAGGAGCAGGCGGCTCATGCCGATCGCGGCCCTTGCGCCCGGAAATCCGCCGCCGATTTGCCCCGCGGTGCCGCAGGGCGCGAGGATGTCGACGGCGAGCGTGAGCATTTCGGGCAGCGCGGTGATTTCGAGCGCGAAGTCGACGCCGGAACCGGTGATCTCGGCGATGCGCTTGCTGATGTCCTCCTTGCGCGCGTCGATGATGTGCGTTGCACCAAGCTCGATCGCGAGCGCCAACCGGCTTGGCACGAGATCGACACCGATGATGGGATTCGCGCCGGCGATGCGCGCCGCCATCACGGCAGCGAGTCCCACCGCGCCCGTGCCGAGGATTGCGATGCTCGCTTTCGCGGGCACGCGCAGCGAATTCAGCACCGCGCCCGCGCCGGTCTGCAAGCCGCAACCGAGGGGGCCCAGCAGTTCCAGCGGCAAATCATCTGGCGCCCTCACCACGTTCCGCTCTGTCGCCAGCGCATGCGTGGCGAACGACGACTGCCCGAAAAAGTGCCCGTGGACTTCCCTACCCGCCCCGCCGCCAGAGCGGCGCAGCGCGTTCGTGCCATCAAGGCGCGAGCCGCCGAAATTGATCGGCATCGCCTGCTCGCAGTAGGAGTTGCGTCCGCTGCAACAGAAGCGGCACTGCCCGCACGAATCGTAGGAAAGAATCACGCGGTCGCCCGGCTTCACGGACGTCACCGCCGCGCCGACTTCCTCGACGACGCCCGAGCCTTCGTGGCCGAGCACCGCCGGCAGCCCGGCCGGCTGAAGCCGGTCGCGCACATGGACGTCCGTCTGGCAGATGCCGACGGCGACGATACGCACGAGAATTTCGTCCGGACGCGGACCATCAAGCTCGATTTCCTCGATCTGGAAAGGCGCGCCGGTTTTTTCGACCACGGCTGCGGTGATTTTTCGAGGGGTCAATTCGGAGCCTCAGGCAAACTCTGTCTCATAAGTGCGGGCGCTGAAACCCAAGGAACATTCGAAAATCCTCCGAGGTCAATCGTCCCTTCGGGGCTTTTTCGTATGACTCCGGGTTCCCGGCACTCCGCTTCGCTGCGTGCCGGGCTAATTTCAATCGCGCCTCCGGCGCTCAAATCATAGGCTCGAGATTCGCATATTGAGGGCGTCGGCGAAGCCAGATGATCTCTCATATTGAACGGATGGGTTCGCCCGGCGCGGGGTTACGTCGCCGGCGCAGCAGCGGCAACTTTCCCACGTGGCGCGTGCTTCACGGGTGGCTTCGCGAAGAGCAGCATCACGCCGGTGGCAAGGCAAATCACCGCGACGCCCGAAAATACCGCCGTGTAGGAGCCGTATTTGTCGTAGAGCGATCCCGCCACCACCGGACCGATCGCACCCACGATCGTGCCGAAGGGCATTGTGAAGCCGAGCACGAGGGGATACGCCTTCGGTCCGTAGTAATTGCCGAGCATCGCCATCATGCAGGTAAACGATGCGCCGAAGCCGCTGCCCATCAGCACCGCGTAGGGATAGAGAGACATGGGGCTGACCGCCCGCGCCGCCATCCAAATCCCCGCGCCGAAGAAGCACACCGCAACCGCGAACAGGAACCGCATCTCGATGTGGTCGCCGAGGGCGGCGACGGTGAACTGGCCGAGCAGCGCCGAAAACAGCACCAGCGCAATCGATTGCGCAGCGGCAGCCGGCGAGTGCCCGAGCCCTTCGAGGTTGGCGATGCCGTGCGCGACGTAGATGAAGAATCCGGCGAAGAATCCGAGATAGGTCAGGATCAGGATGTAGACACTTGGCGTGCGAAAGACCTCGCCGAGGGTCCAGTCCTCGGTGGTCTTGAAGACGCTCGAGCGCGGCTTGATTTCGCCCGCCGTTGCGGAGCCATCGCCAGCGCCGCCGTCGGGCTGCTGTCCCATCTGCTCGGGACTCTCCTTCACGAAGAGCGTGCTCACCAACGCGGCGATCACCGAAGTCGAACCCATGAACACCCAAGCCGCGCGCCAGTTCCCTCCCGCGCGGGCAATGATGTGATTCAGAAGGGGGACCGCGATGCAGCCGCCCGTGCCCGAAGCGCTCAGCACGGTCGCCAGGGCAAGGGCGCGCTTGCGGTGAAACCACCGCGCCATCGAAACCTGCGGTGCGAGCGTGCCACACATCGCGGCGCCGAAACCCACTGGCAAGGCAAGAACCAGGATCGCCTGGAGCGGCGAATGCGCCGTAAAAACCATCAAGAAAGCACCACACGCCACCATCAGCGCGCCCACGGCGATGGTGAACCGGATTCCCACTTTATTGATCGACATCGCCACAAGCGGCGCCGGGAGCCCCGCCATCAAGCTGAAGGCCGAGTAGGCGAGACCAAGTTCCTTGTGATTGAAATGCATGGCCTGCGCCATGTCCGTATTTACGACACTCATCCCGAAGGTCGGAAAGGCGAAATTCAGGAAAATGATCGCCCAGAGAATCCACAGCAGCTTCCAACCGTAGAAACCGTCCTTTGCCACGTCTGATTCCCCCATGCGAGCGGTGCGGACTGCATGCCGAGTGCGGGATCGGAGCAGAGTTTCGCGCCGCGTCCTAAAGCGCGGGGATAATTCCACCTTGCCAGAGTGATGTCAACGAGATATCGAAGGAAAAAAACGCGAAGATTCGCCCGCCCCTGAGCCAAACGCGCGCAAGCAATGTTAGGCCCGGCGGAGGATGGACCAAGGTATAATCATCGGTCGGGAAAACGTCCCTTTCCGGATAAGGCGCGATGGTTTGGAGCAAACCGCGATCCGCGTTCGCCGCCGGTGTGGCGCTTCTTGTGGTGAGCGCAGTAGCCGCGGGAATCACGATCGTCCAACTACAAGCGAGCCTGAAGCGCGTCGAGCACGCGCACGACGTCGAAGTGACGCTGGCCGACCTGGAATCCACGCTCAGCACGGCGGGCCGGGCGCAGACCGGCTATCTGACTTCCAACGATCCCCGGTTCCTCGAACAGTACGAAACGCTGGCCGCCGAAATTCCGCCAAAGCTCACGCAGATTCGCACCCTGGTGCAGGACGTGCCGGATCACGAGAATTGGTACGCCCAACTCGTGCTGATGGCCGACCGGCGCCTGTCGTTGATGCGAACGTCGGTGAAGGACCGCGAGCAAAACAAAGACGACGCGGCGCTGCAGCTCGAATTAACGACGGAACGGGTGAGCGTGGCCGACGACATGAACGCGCTGTTTCAGGACATGGAGACGCGCGAGAAGCAATCGTCGAACCGGCGCCTCGATATTTCGAACGTCCTCTTCATTCTCATTCTTTCGATCTTCGCCGGGACGTTCGCCATATCCGTCGGGCTGCTCTACCTCAACTACCGTTTCCTGCGCTCGGAACTCGCCGAGCGGCAGCGCGCGGAGAAACTGGCGATCGAGAGCCAGGAGTCGCTGCGGCTGCTGAGCACGCGCTTGCTGCACATACAGGACGAAGAGCGGCGCAAATTCTCCCGCGAGGTGCACGACAGCCTGGGCCAGTACCTGAATCTCGTGAAGATGAGCCTTTCGACGCTCGCGAACCGCCATTCCGCGGCCGAGCTTACGGAATCGCTGGAGTATCTCGACCGCTGCATCGCCGAGACGCGGACGATTTCCTATCTATTGCACCCGCCGCTGCTCGACGAAATGGGCTTCGCGTTCGCCGCCAAGTGGTTTCTCGACGGCTTTGCGCAGCGCAGCGGCATCGAGGTGACGTCGGAAATTCCCGACGACATGGCCCGCCTTCCCCACTCGATCGAGCTAACGCTCTTTCGCGTGCTGCAGGAATGCCTGACCAACATTCACCGCCACTCGAGCAGCCCGCGCGCCGAAATCCTGGTCGAAAGAAAACCGCGGGAAATTACGCTCCGCGTGCGCGATTACGGCAAAGGGATCTCGCCCGAACTTCTCGAGCGATTTCGAGCGACGGGGTCGCACGTGGGCGTGGGGCTTGCGGGCATGCGCGAGCGGGTGCGCGAACAGGGCGGACGTCTCGATATCGAATCCGGCGCGACAGGCACAATCGTCGCCGTGCGCATGGCAGTCGTAGACTCGATGGCGCAGACACGCCCGGCGGCCTCGGTTTCCGGGGCGTGAGCGTCGAATGCGGGTTTGGCCTCAGGAAGTGAGAAGCCAGGACGTGAGAAATCCGGGGTGATCGCCAATCGGCAGGGTTCGCGCCTCTGATCTTCGCCATTGCGCGAGCGGCTTCTGCGCCTTCGCTCGGACCAGAGCGAAGGCGAGCGCTTCGCCCCAATTGTACTCCGCACGTCGCAGCGCATCTCCGATCTCGGAGACGTCTTCCGTGCCACGCAGCCGGTGCATGATCTCGCGGCACCCGCGCGAGTCATGCGCGCCCTCGTATTTCGCGGAGCGTCCCAGCTCCCGCCCAAAGCAGCGCGAGACGAAAAAGTCCGATTGCGTCGTGAGGCCCGCCACCGAACCTCCGAAGCTCGCAAGGTGATTTCGCAGGGAGCCGTACCAGACCATGGCCACGTCGGGGCCGACGTCGAAAGCGGCCGCGCCCTCGCGCACCAGCGCCTTCGCGAAGTCGCGGCCGCTCGAATAGCGCCCGTCGAACAGAACGGCGCTGATCCGCGGGCCGCGCAACGGATCGGGGGCCATCGCAGCCGCCGCGCCGGACGCCAGCAGGCTGGCTGAGACCGTCAGCGCGCCCGCGTCCCTGAGAAACGTTCGCCGATCGAGCAGATCCTTCATCGCACTCTCGCTCACTTTGCGGCTCCGCGCGCCGAAGCCGGACGCGTCAGATAGGCGGCGATCAACTTGAGCTCGCTGTCGGGCACTTCGATGCGCGTGAGCCGCGGCATGCTGCCGATTCCGGAGCGCGCGACGTGCTCGATGTAGGTCGTGGTCAGGTCGGTGCGATTTTCGAGGAGCGCCCGGTCCTTCCCGAGGCGGAAGCCGAGCATGATCGTACCCGTCCCGCCGGCGAGGTGGCAATAGCCGCACTTCGCGTGGAATAGCGCCTTGCCCTTTTCGATGGTCGAAGGATCGTCGGAGCGCGTCGCGCCGGTGCGCGCGGCCCGTGCCAGCGACGCGCTGAACACCAGAATGAGCGCGCCTGCCAGAATCGTGGTGCGGGCACTCATGCTTTTTTCTCCCGCAGCGCTTTCGGCCAGATTCCCTGCTTGCCCGGCGCGAGGATGCCGTTGGGATCGAACGCGTCCTTCATACGCTCGTTGAGTCGCAGCAGCGCGTGGTCGTTGTAATCGAAGGTGTGCGCCACTTCGTCCATGTACGAGAGGTGCGTGCGGTATTCGCTGTAGCCTTCCTTCCGCGCGTCCTCGACGAGCACCTTGAAGAGCTTGCGCACCCTCTCCATCATCACCGGATCGTCCTGGTCGTAGAGCATCAGGTTAACGTTGGTGACGTAGCGCTCGGACAGCGTGAACGAGCCGAAGTAGTCGAGCCCGACCTCCTCGAAGCGCTTTTTCGTGCTATGGAACTGCTTCAGGACGTGGTCGCTCGACGAAGGCAGCACCGGCGAGAATCCGATGTGGCCGCCGCGGCCGCCGCGCCAGTTCACGGCCTGCAACGGCGCGACCGTCGGCACGCCAGCGCCCGAATTATCGAGGGGTTCGCCCTTGTGCCATTTGCTGACGGCGAACTCCTGCTTGGTATACTTCGCGAACGCTTCCTTGATGAGCCGCGCGTTCACCTCGTTGATCTCGTCGTACCCGTAGAGCCGCAAATTGATGCCCCACCAGCCCAGCCCGAATTTCTTGAGGAGGGCCTGGAGCACGTCGTCGGGCATCGCGCCCTCGCCCTGGTAGAACTGGCTTCGCTGCGCCTGCACGGTGACGACGCGAATCGAATTGCCGAGGCTCGGGTCCTGCGTAAGGACGCCGTTCAATCGCAAAGGACGCAGCGCATCGACGGCCCAACCGATGTCGTCCGGATTGGGGAGTTGCACGCTCAGCCCCAGCGTCGCCTCGGGTTCGGGCATCAGCCACATGCCCATCTTGGTGACGACGCCGAAATTCGACTGCACGAATACCTGATCCCAGGAAGGGCCGAAGCCGTATTTGAAAAGGTGCCAGCTCGGGCTGTTGGACATGGCCCCGTTGCCCGTGCGAATCATCTCGCCATTCGCCAGGACGACTTCCATTCCGCAAATGTTGTTCGTGTTGTTTCCGTAGGGCGTGTATCCGTAGCCGCGCTCGAGCGCGTTACCCGCCACGCTGCCCCATGCGTTCGCGGGAACCGACATCCACAGCGGGATTTTGTTGGCTTGCAGGTAATTGAAGAGATCGAAGAAGCCGACTCCGGGCTCGATCACGCAGTAGCCGAATTGCTCGTTGACCTCGAGGATGCGGTTCATGCGCGTCATGTCGAGCACGACCGTGCCGCTCATGCGCGGCGCGCAACCGCCGTAGCCGAGATTCTTCCCACGGGAGATCGGCCAGAGCGGGACTTTATGCTCGTTCGCGATGCGGACGATCGCCTGCACTTCTTCGGCCGATTGCGGGCCCACCGCCGCTCCGGCCATGTGATCGTTGGCGTCGCCCGGCGCGTAAGCATCGAGATACGTCTCGCGGTCCTCGTCCGTCGCAAGCACCCACTCCTTGCCCACGACGCCCGCGAAGGCGTCGAGCGCTTGCTGAAACGTTTTCTCGGTAACACCCGGTGGTAGCACCAACGCCATTGTGAATCGCTCTCCTGAGCCGGCCGGCTCGCCGCCCAACTAGGCCGGCGAAATGTGAAACAACTTCTCGGAAGTGCCGTGCGTGATCTTTTCCATGTCCTCTTCGGGCAGCGGCGCCGAATTCATGAAATTCGCAGACTCGACCGATTCCTGGTAAGGATAATCGATCGCGTAGATGACGTTGTCGGCCCCCAGCGCCTCGCAGCAATATTTCAGGACCTTGTGGTCGTTCATCCCGCTCGTCGTGATGACGAAATTATCCTTCACGTACTCGCTGGGCAGCTTCTTCAGCTTCCCGTGGCCGTGCGTGAACTGCTTGTACATGTAGTCGATCCGGTAGAGCCAATACGGCAATCCCTCGCCCATGTGCCCAAGAATGATTTTCTGGCTCGGAAACTGGTCGAATACTCCGGCGACGATCAGCCGCATCGCGTGCAATCCGGTTTCCATCTGGAATCCCCAGATCGCGCCTGCCAGGTTCACGTCAGCGTGCGTCATGAACGAACATGGGTCAGGCATATTGCGCGGGTGAATGTAGATCGCCGCGTTCGACGCGGTCGCCGCTTCGAAGATCGGCCAGTATTTGCGGTCGTCGAGATATTCGCCGTTGGTATGCGAATTCACGATGAGACCGTTGAGTTTCAGCTGGTTCATCGCGCGGTCGATTTCCTTCGCGGCGCGCGCCGGATCCTGCGGAGCGAAACTTGCGAGCCCCGCGAATCGCGTCGGATGCTTTTTCACCACTTCCGCCAGCCGATCGTTCGCAAGCGTGGCGAGGCTCGCGGCGGTGTCCTTGTCGAACATCTGCACGCCCGGCGACGTCAGCGACAGCAGATGCATATCGACGCCCGCCTCGTCCATGATCTGGATACGCTCGCCCTCCAGATCGAGCAGCCGCCGGACGAGCGGAGGCGCATTCGGCACCGGATTCAGAAAATTGCGCCACATGTCGAGATCGGGGTTGGTGTAGGCGATCGACGCGATTTTGCGGAATTCGTCGACCTGCTCGGGAATCGCGAACGCTTCCTCGGTGGCGATCAGCCGGTATTTTCGTTTCGGCGTTTGCGCTTCGGCAGCTGAACCGGCGCTCGCGGCGGCTCCGGCGCCCGCTCCCGCGGCGAGCACTCCCGCCGAGACGAGTTTTGACGAGCCCTCGAGAAATTCGCGACGTCCCATTCGCATGCGTCCCCCTCTATCGTACGCCCCGGCACGTTATAACGCCGTCGCGGAAGATGTGCAAGCGCGCCGCGAAGCGGCCGCACAACCGCGCGCAAAAGCGCGGACAATGCGTTGTGCGCGCCGGGCCGGAAGCGTATGATGCGCGACGGCAAAGTGGGAGATTCAAATTCAGGTCAACCAAAGAGGCCCCGTGTCCCGATCATCGAAGAACGCCGCGCGCGTCGTAGCTGCAGCCTGTCTGATGTTGCTGTCGGTTCTGCCGATCGCCTCGGCGCAAACGTCCTGCTCCACGCTCGACGCGCCGCCGACCGGCATTGCGCCTCCGGGCGACGCGCTACGCCCCGGCCACCTCGGCCGCCAGATCGGCGACGTCGAAGACATCACGCACTTCTATCACGACCTGATCGGATTCGAGTTGCGCGGCACGCGCGAACAAACCCGCCCATTCTTCGGCAATCGCGGCTTGCAGGAAGTGGCGTCGCTCGTCCAGGGCGCACCTGACCCCTATCAGCAGGTGAGCCGCGTGGTCCTTCTCCCGATTCCCGGCACCGCGGCCGCGCCCGGTGGCCCCGAGATGACCATCGAGGCGATCCAGATCGAGGGCATCGCGAAAAAGCCGTTCCATCCGCTGCTCACCGATCCCGGCGCCTCTTACATCAAGATCATCGTCACGGACCTCGATAAGACGCTCGCCCTGCTGAAAGGCGAGCGCTATGCCGTCATCACGCCGGGAGGAAGTCCCGTGGACATTTCCGGCTGGCCGGGCATGGCGGGCAAGATCCGAGCGGTTTTCGTGCGCGATCCCGATGGCTACCCTGTGGAACTGATCGAGCAGACGCCCGCGCCTGATTCAACAGCCGCGGCCGGCAGCAAAGTGCTCGGCGCGCGCGTCACCATTGTCGTCGACAACATCGAAAAGACCTGCAGCATGTACCAGAGTCTGGTTGGTCCAGACTTCAAGTTCTGGGTCAGCCCGTCGCTCATGGGCGACAAATCCTACGAGGACCTAACCGGTATCCCGGGACAGTTCAGGCTGGCCGAAGCGATGGTCCCCGGCTCCCCCGTGGTGATGGAACTGATCGAGTACAAGAAACACAACAAGCATTTCCAGCACCCGCACTTTCAGGACCCGGGAGCCGCGCATTTCCTCTTCATGTCAAAGGATGACGACGTGATGATCGATCGCGTCAAGAAAGACGGGCTGCACACGACGAGCCCTTCCGACGCGCCCGTTTTCATCTCGCCGACCACGCGCATGTTTTTCGTGACTGACCCGCAGGGCTTCTGGCTCGAGTTCATGGACAACGGGGTAAAAAATAATCCAGACTTCAATAAATAGCGGCGCGTACCTGGCGCGCTCGCAGGTATCGCGCCTGCGGCGCTCTGGCTTCTCAATGTTCGCGCAAGGAAAAACGGAATCGCAAGTTGGCCTGCGATACCTAGCGCCGCGGCTACGAATGGCTGTCGTGGCCAACATCCACCTTCCCCGCGAAGGACCGGTATACGAACGTGAAATATCCGGTGGCGAGGAGGACGCCGATCACCCACCAGGCAACGCCGATCTTCAGTCCGTAGTCACCCGCTTTAGCGTTCGCCACCGTCAACGAATATGCCGGGTTTCGCGCTGGCAGCACCATCGGATACACGCCGAAGACCACGCTCGTCAGCATTCCCGCGAGATAGGCGCAGGACGCGACAAACGCTTTCCATTCGGCTCCCCGCGCCAGATAGATTCTGACCGCGACGACTCCTGCAACTGCCAGCACCGGGAATACGACTCCCCACGGCCAGCGCGCGAAATTGCTCATCACGCTCGGCTGCACGCGAAACGTGATCAGCGAAACGACGACCGTCAGCACGGCAACCGCCCACCATGCAGCGCGGGCCACGGCCGCAGCACGTTCGCAGACGGTCCCGGATGTCTTCAGCCTCACCCACACCGCTCCGTGCAGGGTGAGAGCCGCCAGCGCGGCCACGCCGATGAGGATCGTGTACCAATCGAGGATGCCGGCGTTGTCGCCGAAATTGAAATTCGTCCACAGCGGCTCGAAGAAGTAGCCGCTCGCATCGAGCGGCACGCCGCGCACGACGTTGCCCAGCGCCGCGCCGAAAAACACGGCCAGCAGCACGCTCGACGCGCAGAACAGGAAGTCCAGCATCGGCTCCCAGACGGCGCTGTGGATGTGGCTGCGGAATTCGATCGACGTGCCGCGCACGATCAGCAGCCACAGAACGATGATCAGGGGCAGATAGAACCCGCTGAAACCGCTCGCGTAGAGCGCGGGAAATGCGAAGTAGAGCGTGCCGCCGGCTGCCAGCAGCCACACTTCGTTGCCATCCCACACCGGACCGATGCTCGCAAGTACCTGCCGCCGCTCCGCGTCCGTCTTCGCGACGAGAAGATGGATCACGCCCGCGCCGAGATCGAATCCGTCGAGCAGGACGTAGGCCGCGATCATCACCGCCACGAGGCAAAACCAGATCGTTCCCATCGCGCCTCCTCAGTGCCCCGCTATCACAACGCCGCCTAATTCCGCCTGCCGCGGCTCGGGCCCGATTTCAATTTCACGCCAGACGAGAAACAACCACAAAATCGCCAGCACGACGTACATGCCCATAAATCCGATCAGCGTGAACCACGCGTTCCCCGCCCCAACCATCGGCGAAGCGCCGTTGGCGGTACGCATGAGCCCATAGATCACCCACGGCTGGCGGCCGAGTTCAGCCGTCATCCATCCCGCCGTATTCGCGATGTAAGGCAGCGGCGCGCACAGCATCAGCAGCCACAGCATCCACCGCGCGTCGTAGAGTTTCTTCCGCCACAGCAGAAACGCTGCAACCAGCAGCACGGCGATGAAGATCGTGCCGAGCCCCACCATCACGTGGTAGCTGAAATAGACGAGCGGGATGCGGTCCGGCCAGAGGTCCTGCGAAAAGGCGTCGAGCCCGCGCACGTTGGCTTTCCATTGCCGATAGGTGAGGAAGCTGAGCGCGTTCGGCACGACCAGCGGGTTATCGAGGCGCCGATTATCCACGTCCGGCTGCCCCAGAATCGCGAGCGGCGCGCCGGCGGCCGATTGGAACAGGCCTTCCATCGCAGCGAGCGTCACCGGCTGGTCGTTGGCGATAAATCGCCCCTGAATGTCGCCGGTCGGGAAAAGCTGCAGGCACGCCGCGATCACGCCGACCACTACACCTGTCTTCACGAACGTCTGCCCGTAGGAAACGTCGCGCTTATCGAGAATGTAAAACGCGCCGACCGCCGCCATCACGAAGCAGCCGGTCTGCACCGCACCCAGCATCGTATGCGCGTATTGCGCGAGCCCCCATGGATTCAGGAGCAGGCCCCAAAAACTCGAGAGCAGGATTTCGCCGTTCGGTCCGAGCGAGTAACCGACCGGGTGCTGCATCCAGGCGTCCGTAGCAACGATGAAATAACCCGACATCCACGAGCCGAGGAAAACCAGAAACGCGGCCCACCAGTGGCCGATGCGCCCCAGTCGTTTTTCGCCGAACAGGAACAATCCCAGAAAGCTCGACTCGAGGAAAAACGAGAAGACTCCCTCCATTGCGAGCGTCTGCCCGATCACTCCGCCGGCGCTGCGCGAAAATGCCGCCCAGTTGGTACCGAACTGAAATTCCATCGGGATGCCGGTGACGACGCCGATCGCGAAGTTGATGGCGAAGATACGCCCCCAGAAACGCGCCGCGCCGTTGTAGTGCTCGTCGCCGGTGCGGAGCGCCATCGTCTTCAGGCAGACGAGAAGCAGCGCCAGTCCCATCGTCAGTTGCGGGAAGATGTAGTGAAACGTCACCGTGAACGCGAATTGCAGGCGGTCGACTCCGACGGCATGTTCCATGGAACTCCCCTCTCGTGCCTCACTCTAAAATCAGGGGCCGCAGTCTCTCTATTGACCGCGTAGGCGGGATTCGCCCGCGCCACACGATTTCCAGCGCATTCGGCTACAGCGTAAGAACGGCTTTGACGACCGAAAGGTCGGTCGTCGTCTGTGTGACGAAGCCAAAACGTTCGGCGAGCGATCTCATGGCCGTGTTTTCGGGTATGGTCCGCGCCACAATACGCTCGAATTTCTCGCGCCGCGCCACTTCGATCAGCCTGCGGATCAGCTCGGTGCCAAGTCCCATTCGTTGCACGCGATCGGCGATGAGCACGGCCAGCTCTCCTTCGCGAGGGTCGCGTTCGCGCGTCAGCCGGCCCACGCCCAGAATTTCCCGCGCGCCCGTGGCCGCGTTCTTGGCTTCCGCCACGAGCGCTATCTCACGGTCGTAGTCGAGGAAGCATTTGCGCAAGAGCCGGTCGTGGGCCACGCGCGAACTCAGATTCTCCATATGGAAATAGCGGAGAAAAACAGTCTGCTCGGAAAGCGATTCGTGAAACCGCGCAGTCAGCGGCTCGTCCTCCGGACGAATCGGCCGAATCAGCATTTCTTCGCCGCTCTTCGCCTTCCATTGCCAGACGTACTGGGCCGGATAGGGCCGGATCGCGGCGCGCGGCAGGTCCGCGTCCAGCACGCTCGCGTCGAAGAGAACGATGCGGGCGTCGAGCGCGGTGAGTCCGTCGGGAGATGCGAGCAGCGGATTGATGTCGATCTCCTTGATGCGCGGCAGCTCCATGGGAATGTAGCTGAACCGCACGAGCAACCGCTCGAGCGCCCGCAGGTCCACCGGCTTTCGCCCGCGCACGCCGCCGAGCGCCTTGTAAATCTTGGTTTGCTCCATCATGCGCTGCGCGAGCGTCGTGTTCAGCGGAGGCAAGGCCAGAGCGCGATCGCGATAGATCTCGACGAGCTGGCCGCCCGAGCCGAAGAGCAGCACCGGGCCGAATTGCGGGTCGACGCTGCTGCCGAGGATCAGTTCGTAGCCCTCCCGATGAACCATCGGCTGCACCGTGACGCCCTGAAAACTTTCCGCGCCCCCGTGGGCGAGCGCGGCGGATTCGATCGCGCGAAAAGCCTCGCGCACGGCTTCCGGCGTTCGCAGATCGAGCTTCACGCCGCCCACATCCGTCTTGTGCGTCAGCGTGTAGGAATGCAACTTCAAGACAACCGGCACTCCGATCTCCCGCGCCAGTTCAACTGCCTCGTCGGCCGAGCGCGCGATCTGGGTCGGCACGGCCGGAATATCGTAGAGGGCGAGAATCTGCTTCGATTCGAACTCGGTGAGCAGGGTGCGGTCCTGCGCCGTGACTGCCGCGAGAATCCCCGCAGCTTTTCGTGCCCGTTCCTGCGCGACGCCCGGGTCGTCCGCAATCGACGGTGTTTCGTACAACCCGCGAAGATGGTCGGTGTAGCGCCACATGTACTCGAAGGCGCGCGCGGCCGTGTCGGGGTAGTCGAACGTCGGAATGCCAGCGGCGTTGAGGATCGCGCGGCCCTTTTCGACTTCGGTGGCGCCCATCCAGCTTGCGAGCAATGGCTTGCCCTGCCCTTTCGCGTAGCGCGCCAGGCGAGCCGCGACGCTCGCGGGATCGGTCATTCCCTGCGGCGCAAGAATCGCGAGAAGGCCGTCGCTTCCCGGGTCGCGCATGGCGATTTCCAGGGCGCTGGCGTAACGGTCCGGATCGGCGTCGCCCAAGATGTCGATTGGATTCCCGTGGCTCCAATGTGGTGGCAAGAGTTTATCGAAAGCCTCTCGTGATTCCCCCGAAAGCGGGGCCAGCTCGCCGCCGTTGCCGATCAGGGAGTCGGTCGCGAGCACTCCAGGCCCGCCGGCATTGGTGAGAATCATCAGCCGGGGGCCGGCCGGGCGGGGCTGCTTGCTCAGCACTTCCGCCATGTGAAACAGGTCCGCGATGCTGCGCACGCGCAGAACGCCGCATCGGCGCAAAGCGGCGTCGAACACTTCATCGCTGCCCGTCAGCGCGCCCGTGTGCGAAGACGCCGCCTTCGAAGCGGCTTCCGTCCGTCCCGCCTTGATCACGATGATGGGCTTGGCCATCGCCACTTCGCGCGCGGCGGAAAGAAACGAGCGCGCGTCGCCGATCGATTCCATGTAAATCAGAATGCTCTGCGTATTCGCGTCGTAGCCGAAATAATCGATCAGGTCGCCCCAACCAACGTCCAGCATCGAACCCGTGGAGACGAACGAGCTGAAGCCGACCTCCTCGCGCAGGCTCCAGTCGAGAATCGCGGTCAGCAGCGCGCCGCTCTGGCTCAGGAATGCGACGTTTCCCTTCCGCGCCATCGTCTGCGCGAACGTCGCGTTGAGCCCGACGACCGGATTCATCACGCCGAGGCAGTTCGGCCCGATCAGCCGCAAGCGGCCCCGGCGAAGCTGCTCGGCGATTTGTTGCTCGAGCGCTTTCCCTTCGGCGCCGCGCTCGCGGAAACCGGCGGAGATCACGACAGCCGACCTTACGCCCGCGTCGATGCACTCGCCAATCACTCCCGGGACCGTGGCCGCCGGCGTGACGATCACGGCCAGATCGACGGGCCCCGGCACTTCCGCGATCGATCGATAGGCTCGCTTTCCAAGGATCTCCGGGTGCTCCGGATTCACGGGGTAAATCGCGCCGGCAAACGACGAAGCGGTGAGATTCACAAGGGTCGTGCGGCCGACGCTGCCGGGCCGCTCGGTGGCGCCAATCACGGCGACCGAGCGCGGCCTGAATATCGCATCCAGAGAGAGCGGCCCCGCCTCGCGTCCATCGCGCAGCGGGGCCAACGGTTTCGCCGCTAATGGCCCGGAGTTCACATGGACACTATCGGCGGCGACGGAGATTTTTTCAATCATGGAAGCAAATGTGCCGCGGCGTTTCAATCGCGAACAGTCAGTACCGGGCACTTGGCGTGCACCACGACCTTGTGCGCCGTTGCGCGTTCGAGATGCGTCGCGGCTCCGAGGCGTCCTTCCGCCTGACGCACCCCCAGTACGATCAGGTCCGCTTCCTTTTCCCGTGCCACCTCGAGAATCTTGTCGGCCGGATTCCCTTCACGCACGATCGCTTCCGCCGTGCACCAGAGTTCGGCGCTCGCCGGAACAACATCGTGCAGCTGGAAGGTCGCGTTCGAAATCAGATCCTGCGCCTCGCGTTCGCTGAGCGGTGTCGACGAAGGTTTCATTACATGCAGCAGGATCAGGCGGGCCTGGTTTTCTTCCGCCAGCGAGACGGCGTAGGGGACCGCCGCAAGCGAATCCGCCGAGAAGTCGGTGGCATAGAGGATCTTGTGGAACTTCGCGCCGGCGTGCGCGCAGCGTCGCGTTTCGGGCCCGATCGTAAGCACGGGCACGGGCGACTTCCGGAAGACTTCCTCGGCCACTGATCCAAGCATCAGTTTTTCGGCGCCTGTGCGGCCGTGCGTTCCGACGACGATTAAGTCGGCGTTGTAGTCCTTCATCGCCTGGACGAGCGGAGGCCAAATTTCCGCCGCGCGTTCGATGACCATCTCGTGCGCCACTCCGCTGAGCTGAGCCTCTGCGCGCTTCATGTTCTGCTCGGCCGCTTCTTCCTGCGCTTCGAGGCCCACGGTGACGAGTTCCGGAGCTGTGTAGACGTACGCGGCGGGTATCAGGACGTGATACGCAAACACTTTCGCGCCGTATTCGCGAGCGACCGCCGCAGCAAACGGCAGCGCCGCCTCCGATGGTTCGGAGAAATCGGTGAGGTACACAACATTGTTGAGTGCGATCCTTGTGCCTGCCTTCTTGACGGCTGCCATCGCTTCCTCCTGATACGACAATGCAGCCAGGGGCTGGTTCGCGACGGTGATGAGCATCACGTCTCGCGGTGAGTCGAATCACGCGCGCACTGTGGCTCCGGCGGCGTACTCCAGGAGCACGCTATCGGGGGCCGATGCGGAACAATCCCAGCAGAAAAAGGCGGGATTTGGCGGCCTTCGGCGACGGAATGGCGGGCGAGACAGGATGAACGCCGACTGGTCCCACCCCCGCTCGTCGAGATCAGCTGTCGGTGAAAACGGCCGAGCGCGGCTGGCCCTTCGCGAGAGGCAGCGGCTCGGTCGACTCGCTGAAATCGCTGGTCCAGCGCCACAGGGAGATTTCGGGGAGATCCTCGAAGTGTTCTCGAATGTAAACGCTGTGCTCGTAGAGCTTGCGCTTGAGCATGTCTTCGAAATCGCCGGCAGCCGACCGTAGCCGCGGGATGTATTTCAGCGCGTCGAGCGCGAGCTGCAACCGGCTGATTTTGTTTCGGACGACCATGTCGAAAGGAGTGGTGGTGCTGCCCTGGTCGATGAAACCGCGAACGTGAAAGCGGGCTTCGTTGGGACGCCCGTGAATCATGCTGTGGATGCTCCACCGGTAGCCGTGATGAGCGAAAAGCACGGGCGCCGATTCGGTGAAGAGCTCTTCAAAGTATAGATTGTCCATTCCGTGCGGATGCTCGGCCGGGCTCATCAGCACGGCAAGATCGACCACGTTGACGACGCGCACCTTGATTCCCGGCAAATGCTTTTGGAGCAGCCAGGAAGCGGCGACGATTTCGAGCGTCGGGACGTCGCCCACGCAGGCGAGGACGATATCGGGATCGCCTCCGTCATTGGTGGCGAATTTCCAGATGGAGGCGCCGCGCGAGCAGTGCTCGACGGCTTCTTCCATGGTCAGCCATTGCAGGGCTTCCTGTTTCCCGCAGGTGACTACGTTGACGTAGTCGCGGCTGCGAAGGCAGTGGTCGATCGAGCTAAGCAGCGTGTTGGCGTCCGGAGGATAGTAGGTGCGGATCACGGTGCTGCGCCGTGCCAGAGCATTGTCGACGAAGCCGGGGGCCTGATGGCTGAAGCCGTTGTGATCGTTGCGCCAGGCGTGGCTCGTGATGAATACGTTGAGCGACGCGATCGGTTTGCGCCAGGGGAACTCTTCGGCCTCTTCGATCCATTTGGCGTGTTGGGTGAGCATCGAATCCACCACCTGGGCGAACGCTTCGTAGGACGACCACAGGCCGTGGCGGCCGGTGAGCAGATACCCTTCCAGCCAGCCCTGGCAGCAGTGTTCGCTGAGAACCTCCATCACGCGTCCTTTCGGACTCACGTGATCGTCGATGGGGACGGTGGCCGCGATGCTGCGGCGGTCGGTGGCTTCGAAAACGGCGTTCAGACGATTCGAGTTCGTTTCGTCCGGACAGAAGAGACGGAAGATTTCGGGATTCATTTTGATGATATCGCGCAGAAATTCGCCGAGCTTCCGCGGCGACTCGGCAACGACGCATCCGGGTGCCGGCACTTCGAGCGCGTAGTTGATGAAATTCGGCAGGTCCAGCGGAACCAAGAGGCGGCCGCCATTCGCCTGCGGAATCGCTCCCATGCGGCGGTTGCCTTGGGGAATGAGCTCCGCGAGATCGCTCGCCAGGTGCCCGTCGGCATCGAACTGTTCTTCGGGTTTGTAACTCTTGAGCCAGGCTTCCAGAAGCGCGAGGTGCTCGGGGTTTTCGCGCACGTTGGCGAGAGGAACCTGGTGCGCGCGGAAGGTGCCCTCGATCGGAGCGCCGTCGACTTCCTTGGGACCAGTCCAGCCCTTTGGCGTGCGGAGGACCATCATCGGCCAACACGGGCGCCTTTTGAACCCCTGCGAGCGAGCCTCGCCCTGAATCTCGCGGATTTCGGCGTAGCACCGGTCGAGCACGGACGCAAACTCCTGGTGCATGTACGCCGGGTCGCTGCCCTCCACGAAACAGGGCTTGTAGCCGCGCCCGCGATAGAGCTGGCGCAATTCTTCGTCGCTCGTTCGCGCCTCAACCGTAGGGCCGGAAATTTTGTAGCCGTTGAGGTGAAGGATCGGGAGGACCGCACCGTCGGTGGCAGGATTCAGAAAATCGATGCCCTTCCAACTCCCTTCGAGCGGGCAGGTTTCCGCTTCGCCATCGCCGATCACGCAGGCGACGATCAGATCGGGATTGTCGAACGCGGCGCCGTAGGCGTGAAGAAGCGCGTAGCCGAGTTCCCCGCCCTCGTGGATCGAATTCGGAACGTGAGGACCGCAGTGGCTACCTACGCCGCCGGGCGTCGAAAATTCGCGGAAGAGCAGCCGCATGCCGGCGGCATCTTCGGTGATTTCCGGGTGCACGCTCGAATAGGTGCCTTCGAGATAGGAGTTCGCGTTGAGCGCCGGACCGCCGTGGCCCGGGCCCGCGATGTAGAGCACGTTGACATCCTTTTCGCGTATCAATCGATTCAGGTGGAGGTAGATGAAGCTCAGGCCGGGCGAAGTGCCCCAATGCCCGAGCAGGCGCGGCTTGATGTGTTCGCGGCGAAGCGGCTCGCGCAGCAGCGGGTTTGCCTGGAGGTAGATCTGGCCGATCGTCAGGTAATTGGCTGCGTGCCAATAGCGATTCATCTTTTCAAGCATTTCGGGCGAGAGCGGCCCCTTTGGGGGTGGAGAGGAAAGTTTTTCAGCGCCGGATGCTTCTACGACCGTGGAAAGCTTTTCGTCGAAGACAAACATGGACTTACCCCCTGGGGATCGCCTGCCGATCATGGCGAGAACGTGTCGCGCGATCACAACGTCCTCATCGGTCTTGATGACTTTGATCTTCACACGGGTGCGACTCGTTGAAATTACGGGCGCATTACTGCGGTTGGCGACCGGATCGATTTCGAGACCCAGGAAATCGAGGCCGGCGCAGATTCGCTCGCGGACCTTGGGCGCGTTTTCGCCGATTCCGCCGGCGAAGATGAGAGCATCGAGGCCGCCCAGCGCGGCAGCGTACGCTCCCAGGTATTTCTTGGCGCGGTAGCAGAAGAGAGAGACAGCCTCGGCGGCATGCTCGTCGGCCGCTTCCCTCTCGAGAAGGTCGCGCATGTCGCTACTGGTTCCCGAAAGGCCGAGCAAGCCGGATTGCCTATTGAGGAGCGAGTCGATCTCGCTCGGCGAGAGCTTATAACGCTGCTGGAGATAGACGATCGCGGCCGGATCGATATCTCCCGAGCGTGTGCCCATCACGAGACCTTCGAGGGGCGTGAAGCCCATCGAGGTGTCCACGCTCTTGCCGCTGTTTACGGCCGTCATGCTGGCTCCGTTGCCGAGGTGCGCCAGAATCAGGCGGCCTGCCGCGAGCGCGGGATCCGTGGCCGCGAGGTGCTGGAGGATGTATTCGCAGGAAAGGCCATGGAATCCGTAGCGGCGAATACCTTCGTCGTAGAACCTGGGAAAGATGGCGTACATGCGCGCCACTTTTGGCAGCGCGGCGTGAAAGGCCGTGTCGAAACAGCCGATCTGTGGGACCTGCGGGAGGCGGCCGCCGAAGAAGCGGATGTTTTCAATGGCCTGCGGCGTGTGATCGGGATCGAGGGGCGCGATTTTCTCGAGTTCGGCGAGGACTTCAGCCGTGATTGCTTGCGATTCGGTATAGCGCGAGCCGCCGTGAACGAGGCGATGCCCGATTCCAGCGAGGTGAGACGCGTAGCCGGTTTCGGTAAGCCAGTCGAGGAGCACGGCGAGATCGGAATTCGGGCGCGTGCCGTCGACTTGGGAATCGAGCAGCGTTTTTTGGGCGGCGTCGGCGATTTTGATGCGGGCGTCGCGCGACCCGGCACGGTCGAGTTTCGCCGACGCGATAAGCTGCGGGGAGGAGCCGGCTCGATACACACCCGCTTTCAGCGTGCCCGAGCCGCGGTTGATGGTGAGGATGATTTGTGGTTCGGAAGCGGGCATCGGCATCTGCGTCTGCATGATAAAGGTACGGTTGGTGTGGATCCCGCGGGAGCGTGGGGAGTCTAGGTACGAATCGACGCGAATCGTTTCGAGCCTGCGCGCCGCCGAACTGATTATACAAAGAATGGGGTAGGGACAAGCGAGAAAGGCAACTGCAGCGGCTGTCGGCCCGGCTCGCTGCTATGAAGGGCAGACTTGAAACGCTCGCCCACGGCGCAAAACCTCCGGCCGCATTTCTTGCGGAAGAGTCTACTGGAGGGCGCCGATCTGGTAGTTGAGCAGGGACAATTCCGTTTGGTAATCGTACTTGGCGCTGGCCTGCTCGATCTGGGCCTGGGTTTGGTTCAGCTGGGCCTGGCTGAGCTCGATGATGGAGCTGAGGCCGAGCTTGTAGCGGGACGTCGCGAGATCGAGAGCTTGATTGGCCTGAGCGAGCAACTGGTCGGTGACGCTGAGCCGCTGATAAGCGGAATTGGCGTTGAGCCAGGCGGTGCGGACGTCGCGTGCGATGCGGTCCTGCAGGTCGCGCAACGATGCGTCTTCGGCGCGGGCGCGTTCACTCGCTTCGGAATGCAGCGCGTTGAAAAGCCGACCGTTGAAAATGGGGATATTGAGATTGAATCCTGCGGCAGCGTAGCGCGGAGCAAGCTGGTTCGCGCCTTCCGGAGTGACGCCGGCAGCGCCGGCCGCCGACAGCGTGGGAAACCACAAGTCGCGTTCGGCGGTGGCGTAGCTGCGGGCCGAAGTTACCGTGAAGCGCTGCGAGATGAGTTCCGGGCGATCGGCCATGGCTTCCTGAAGCAGCTGGTTGATGTCCGGAGGAGGAGCGGGGGGCAGCGGCTCTTCGGCGAGCTGGAAGGAGCGCTGGTCGGAAAAGCCGAGCGCTTCCGAAAGCTGCGCGAACGACGCGTCGACCGCGTTCTGCGCCTGAATCAGCAAAAGCTGGGCCTGCGCGAGATCGACATTCGCGAAGCTGACGTCGAGGCCGGACTTGATCTTGTTTTGCTCGAGTGCAGTGACCTGATCGGAAACGAGCTGGCGTTCCTTGACGGTCTGCTGGGCGACGGTGAGGACGGCCTGAGCTTTGAGGACGGAGTAGAAGGCTTCGTCGACCGCGACGAGGACGTCGGCGCGGGTGGTGACGACGTCCTCTTCCGCGGCTTTCGCGCGATAGCTCGAGCTCTTGACGAGCTCGTGCGTGCGCCCGAAGTCGGTAATCAGCTGATTGACGTTGAGGCCGTTGCCTTCGCGCTCGTAGATGATCGGATTGTTGAGCGCGCCGGCGGTGATGCGGCTGTCGTTTTCCGCGTCGACACCGGTGATGCTCCCATAGATGGTGGGGTAATACGCTGATTTGGCCTCGATGAGCTGTTCTTTCGCGGCCGAAGCAAGATAAGTGGCGGCCTGTATCTGCGGATGATTCTGAATCGCGAGCTGCTCCGCCTGGTGCAGCGTCAGGGTCCGGCCGGCAATCGAAGACTGGGGCTGTGTCTGTCCGGGCGGCACTTGCGCCGGAGGCATTTTGCCTACAGCGGGAGCCTGAGCGCCCACCGCGGCGGCCCCGAATGTTGCAAGGAAGGGGCCGAGGAACAAGACCAATGCAGACAGTTTCATTGGGCTTGCTCCCCGGCCGGCAGAGGTTGTGCTGGACCTCTGCTTTGGTAGATGAGCAGGTACGCTGCGGGCACGACGAAGATCGTCAAGAGCACGGAAACGATCAATCCTCCGATAATCACGCGCGCGAGTGGCGCGTAGGCTTCGCTGCCGGTCTCGAGCTTCAAGGCCATCGGAAGTAGTCCAACGATGGTGGCGAGCGACGTCATCAGAATCGGACGGAGACGGATGCGGCAGGAGTGCGAGACGGCGTCGCGAACCGATTCGCCCTCCTGGCGAAGGCGGTTCGCAAAATCGACGATCAGAATGCTATTGGACACCACCATGCCGGTGAGCATGATGATGCCCATCAAGGATTGAATGTTGAGCGTGGTATCCGTGAAGGCCAGCGTGAGCATGACGCCAACGAGGCCCGTGGGAATCGCCAGCACGATCAGAAACGGATCGATGAACGAGGAGAACTGCGCCACGAGAACGAGAAAGACGAGCAGAATCGAGAGAATCAATCCGAAACCGAAGCTGCGGAAGGACGCGTTCATCGTGTTGACGAGGCCGCGCACGTTGATCCGGATATTCGGCGGTAGCACGGTGGCGGCGACGATCTTGTCGACTTCGCTCGACGGCCGGCCGAGATCTTCGCCGGAGGGCGCGACGTAGACGTCGATGGTGCGCTGCAACTGATAGTGATCGACTTCGGTGGGGGTGAGGATCGGAGTGATGTCGGCCACCTGGTTGAGATAGGTGGGGAGCTTGAGGCTGGGGGCGTGCAGCGGCATGGTCTCGAGATCCTGGATCGTCTTCACCTGATTCTCGGGATACTGGACGGTGACGAAGTAGTTGTTGCCCGTGCGCGGATCGACCCAATAGCTCGGCGCGATCATGGCGTCCGAAGTGAGCGAGGTGATGAGATTGTCGATCACTTCCTTGGGGCTGAGGCCGAGCTCGCTGGCGCGATCGCGATTGACGTTGACCTGCAGGGCGGGATAGTCCATGTCCTGCGGGACGTAAACGTCGGAGACGCCGCGAAGAGCGCGGAATTTGTCTTCGAGGTTCAGCGCGATATCGTCGACGGCATGAAGATCGTTGCCGCTGACCTGCACGTCGATCGGCGCGGGCATGCCCTGGTTGAGAACCGAATCGACGAGACCGCCGGACTGGAAGAAGGTCCGGAGCTCGGGAAGCTGCTGCGCGATCTTTTTGCGAACTTCATCCATATACGCATAGCTGCCGATTTTATGGTCTTCCTTGAGGCCGACCTCGACAAACGCGGTGTGCATGCCGGAGTTCGGCGTGGAGAGGGAGGACAAGTCGGGCGTCAGACCGATATTCGAAACAATCGCATTGAGATCGGCCGGGCGCACCACCTGCCGCACGATATTCTCCACCTTTTTGACGTAGTCTTCGGTGACCTCGATGCGCGTGCCGGTGGGCGCCTTGACGCTGATGATGAATTGGCCCGCGTCTGTGCGCGGGAAGAACGCGAGGCCAACCAGGGGATAGAGAAGAAGGCTTAGGGCGAAAACGGCGATGAAACCGTATACGACGGCCTTCGGCCGGTCGAGGGCGTGTTTGACCCAGTGGTCATAATGGTCGAGGAGGCGGTCAAACCTCTCGTTGAACTGCTCGTGGAAACGCGCGCCCCATGATTTTTTCGCCGCGACAGTAGCCGCTGCGGGTTCGCCGCCGGTCTCGCTGACCTCGAGGTGCGGGGCGGCGCCGTGGTGAACGATTCCTTTGAGCAGTGTGGCGCAGTAAAGCGGCACGACCGAGACGGCGACGAAGTAGGAGGCGAAGAGCGAAATCACGACGCTGAGGGCAAGAGCGGTGAAAAGGAACTTGCTGACGCCGTACAGCAGCGTGACCGGGAAGAAGACGACGACCGTGACGATGGTGATCGCCAAAACCGCCAGCCCGACCTCGTTCGCGCCTTTTTCGGATGCGACCATCGGCTGCTCGCCGAGCTCGATATGGCGGAAGATGTTTTCGAGCACGATCACGGAGTTGTCGATGAGGCGCGAGAAAGCGAGCGCCAGGCCGCTCAGGATCATGCTGTTGATGGTGGCGTCGCCGATGTGGAGAACGAAGAAGGTGACCATCACCGAGAGCGGGATCGAAAGGAATACCGCGACGGTTGCCCGCGGGCTGCCGAGGAAAATCAGCACCATCAGCGCGGTGAGCACGAGCCCGATGCCGCCTTCCCGGAGCACGGTCGAAATCGCCTGCTTCACGAAGAGCGATTGATCGAAGACGACGTGAGTGTGAAGCTGCGAGGGGATGTCGCGCAGGTGTTTGATCGCTGCGCGGATGCCGTTGACGACCGCGATCGTGTTGCTGTTGCCGCCCTGTTTCTGGACCGGGACATAGACGGAACGCTGGCCATTGACGCGCACGATGTTGTACTGAAGGGCGGAGCCATCGACGGCCTTGCCGACGTCGGAGATGAAGACGGACTTGTCGCCGTCGGTTTTGAGCGGGACCTGATTGAGGGCCTTGGCGTTGGGAACCTGCGCGTTGGTGTAGAGGTCGTAGTCGAGCGGGCCGATGCGAACGTCGCCGGCGGGGAGAATGAGGTTGGACTCGTCGGTGGCGCGCACCACGTCCATGGGGCTGAGTTCGTTGGCCTGCAGCTTCAGCGGGTCGACGTACACCATGATCTGGCGATACTTGCCGCCGTAAGGCGGAGGAACGGTGGCGCCGGGGACGCCCGCGATCTGGTTGCGAATCTGGAATTGCAGGTAATCGTGGAGTTGCGTCTCGGAGAGGCCCTTGCCGTCGACGGTGAGCAGGCAGACCGGCAGACTCGAAGCGTCCATGCTCATCACGACCGGAGGCAGGGTGCCCTGCGGGAGGCGGCGGAGGTCAGCCATTGCGAGATTGGAGATTTGAGTGACGTCCGCGTTAGCGTCCGTGCCTGCCTGGAAATAGACCTTGATCAGGCTGACGCCGGACATCGACCGCGATTCCATGTGGTCAATGCCGCTGCCGAGCGTGAAGAACCGCTCGAAGGTGTCGGTGATGTCGGCTTCGATCTGCTGTGGGGGCATGCCGCTGTAGAAAGTGGCGACTTCAACGACGGGAATATTGATCGGCGGAAACATGTCGACCGGCATCTGCACGAGCGCGGTGAGCCCGAGAACGCAGACGAACAGGCAGATGACCAAGATGAAGTAAGGATGGCGAAGTGAGAAGGACGACATGAAGGTCCCTAATCGGTCTCCAAGGGCGTGACCGGAGCCGGCACCACGAGTTCGCCTGGACTGAACTGTGCCTGCTCGCCAAAAACGACGCGCTCGCCTTCCCGGAGGCCGGAGAGGATTTCGGCGTCGGTGGAGCTTTCGATTCCGATCGTGACATCGCGTCGCTCGATGCGATTGTCCTGGCCGACCACCAGCACGGTGCCGCGCCCCTCGGCCGAGGACTGCACGGCTTGCACCGGAACGGTGAGAGCGTTCTGCGCCGTCTGGAGCGGGATTTCGACCGTGGCGTACATGCCCGGCACGATCACGTACTTGGGATTGGGAACGTCGATTTCGGTGTGCATGGTGCGCGTTTCGGGATCGATCTGATCGGAGAAGCGCACGATCTTGCCGTCGAATTTGCGATTGAGGCCGGAAACGTTGACGGCGACCGGCTCGCCAATGTGAATGTCGGCGACGGCGCGCTCAGGAACGGGAATCACGAGACGCAGGAGATCGTTCTGCGAGAGGCGGCAGAGCGCCTGGTCGCCCTTGTTCGACGAGGTGCCCGCGGGAAGAAGCGATCCGGTGTAGGCGTCCATTTCGGTGACGACGCCGTCGAACGGGGCGGTGATGCGAGCGTAGGCGTAGAGCGCTTTGTCGCGATCGAGGCCGGCTTTGGCGCCGAGCAATTCCTGCTGCGAGGCAGCGAGCGCGTCCTTGGCGCTGGAAACGCCGGCGTTGGCTTCGAGGTCCTTGCCCTGCGCTACGTCGATTTCTTCCTGTGCGACGAGTTCGGGCCGCGTTTTCTGAACGTTCGCGAGCCGCGTATAGGTGAGGTGCGCGACCGTGTACGCGGATTCCGAACGAGTGAGCTCTTCCTGGGCGCGAGCGACATCCTGTTCGCTCCGGCGAACAGAGGCCTGATCGAGCTCCAACTGCTGCTGCAATTCCGGGATTTCGAGGACGGCGAGCAGTTGTCCCTGGGCGACGTGTGCGCCCCAATTGATGTGGAGTTCCTTGATGTAGCCGGATACCTTGGCGTAGACGTTGATTTCCTGGTAAGGCTCGAACTCGGAAGCGATCTCGAGATTGGCCGAGATCGTCTTCTTCGTAGCGTTGACGACGGCAACGTGCGGGGCGTTCGCCGGATTCTCGGCGATCACTTTGGTGGTCGAGCCACAGCCGGCGACGGCAATGGCGACGGCGGGAAGAAGCCAGAATCTGCAGCGACGGTACACACACTCTGGGAAATGGAGCGCCGGTCGTGGTCTCATCAGGTTCACTCGAATGGAGTCCGCACTCTATTTGGCCTATCTGGCATTGGTGTGATGGATCGCGGTGTCGCGAATCGCCTGACGAAGCTTTTCAAGCGAGAAGTCCGACGAGCGGCGCAAACCGATCAGATGCTGGCGGCGCTGGCGAATTTCGCGAGCGACGTCAGGCACTTCATGCGCGACCTCGAGCGGAACGGTCTGCACGCCATGGCAATCGGCGTGGATCAGATCGCCGGGGCGGATTTCAAGGCCGCCTACCTCGACGCTCGAGCCAAAATCGAAAATGTGCGCGTACGCATGAGACACGGAAACGTTTCCGGCGAACATTTGGAATTCTGTGGGCCGGATGTCGGGAAGGTCGCGCACAGCGCCGTTGGTGACCATGCCGACGCAGCCCAGCGCCAGCAAGATATTGGCGTGTACTTCCCCCACAAGGGCGCCTGTGCCGGGAGGGTCGTCGACATCTTCAATGACGATCACGCGCGGCGCGGGAATCGAGAGAATGTTGTTCCACCAGTCGGTGCGATCGTAATAGTCGTAGGACTTGCCTACTTCCATGCGGGGATTCGAGCTGCGCATCCGGGCCGTGGCCGCGTATCCGGCCATGGGAGGCTGATCTTCGAAGATGCAGCGGATGTCGGAATTGGCAAAACCGGTGTTGGGCAGCCTGACGCGGAAAGTCTCGATCGCGCTGGCCACGAGACACGTGGTGAGGCGGCGGTATTGCTCGAGCCGGGCGGGCTTGATGGTTCGCGTTGTCATGTGTTCGTGGGCCATTGGCAGTTTGATCAGCGAACCTCGAGAAAGGTATCGAGTGCGCGGAAATGGTCGAGGCTCCAGCCATCGTCCAGGACGTCACTCGCAACGACAGCCGACACCGTGCAGGTGCCGGTGTTCTTGATTTTCAGGTGACGTCCGAAGATGCCGCCGTGGACCTCAACCGTAGCGCAGATACTCCGCATGCCGTTCGCTTGGTAAATCACAGCATGCGCGGACGCGTCGTACCTGAGGCCGGGGATTTGAACGATGCTCGGATAGGGTCCACGCGTGTCGTCGTCCGGACCGTAGATCAGTTGATCGGGATAGATGTAGTCCACAACGATGCGCGCGCGATTCGTTTCTTCGTTGACCTCGAAGTGATAGCTCGACATCGACACGGGTTCGGTATTCGTAGGACTGTTCTCGGGCGTGTATTCGGAAGGGACCGTATCGAGTTTGATTCGGGCGCTGGCGAAGGCCGGTGAGGCGAGCAGCACGAGCAGGCCGAGAACGAGGGAGCGCGTCCATGACGTCCTTCGAGGTCGACATCCGGAGATCAAATCCACGCTCCCCTGTGATAATCGGATCGAGCCCACGTTAGCGCCGGCCGTAAGGGGACACCACTGAAGAGATCCTGAAGTTTTGCTGAAGCCGAAAAGTGTCGGTCGCTAAGACCGGTGTGGAAATGGGGAAGAGCGCTGGCAACTGACCCAATATCAAAGAGTTGACGGAGGGCTAGGCGCCGGGCTGGGAGCATCCCACGGCAGGGAGCCGAATCCAGAAACGGCTGCCCGAACCGGCGGCGCTGGTAACGCCGATTTCACCGTTGTTGGCTTGCACGGCCCACTTTGCCACCGAGAGGCCGAGCCCGGCGCCAGTGCCGGCGGGTGTGCGCGACTCGTCGAGGCGGACGAAGCGCTCGAAGACGCGCGAGGCCTGCCCCGCCGGGATGCCCGGGCCGGTATCGGTGATGGATAGTTCGACGCGCGCATCGCCGTCGCACTGGACGCGCGCGCAGATCGATCCGCCGGGAGGCGTAAATTTCACAGCGTTGTGAAGCACGTTGATCACGGCCTGGCGGATGTAGAGGCGGTCGCCCTGCACGCCGACGCTCTCGTCGCCGGCGAGCGTGAAGGTGAGCTGCTTGTCGTCGATGAGCACTTCGAGAAGCGCGGCTGACTCGCGGACGAGCGCGGCCAGCGGAAAAACGGAGACTTGCAGATCGATCTGGCCGGCATCGGCGCGCGAAAGCGTCAGGAGGCTCTCGACGATCGTGGTGAGCCGATTGACTTCCTCGAGCATGCTGCCGATCGCGTCGCGATATTCGGCTGTCGCCGAGTTCTCCTGCAACGCTACTTCACCGATGCTGCGAATCGCAGCGAGCGGAGTGCGTAGCTCATGCGAGGCGTCGGCCGTGAAGCGTTTCAACTGCTCGAACGATTGTTCGATACGCGAGAGCATCGCGTTGAAGACGCTCGCGAGGTGACCCAGCTCGCCCTCCTGGCTCTCGACCGGAAGCCGCTCGTTGAGGTGTTCGGAATTGATCTGCTCGGCGCGATGCGCCATCTTCGACACCGGATCGAGCGCGCGGCCCACTGTTGCGTAGACGGCGTAGGCGGTGCCGGCAAGGATGAGCGGCGAGGCGAGTATCAGGACGAGGAGAGTGCCTCGGAGTTCGTTCCAAATGAGATCCTGGCTATAAGCGACGCGAATGAGTACCGTCTGGCCGCCGAGATCGTATTGGCGGCTGATCATGATGATCGGCGTCCCGTCGGACATTTTGGAGTCGCGGCCCGAATATCCGCGGACGCCTTCGCCGGGAAATGGCGGGCCGCCGATCGTGCGGTCGCCGAGCCGCTCGTTGCGATAGAGAATAGTGCCGTCGGGCGAGAGAACCTCGAGCAGACGCTCCTGCACCTGCTTCCAGTCGGAATGGTGGTGATAGTCCTCGCGCACGTCGACGTTGCCATCGTCGTCGTAATACAGAAGACCCTTGACGGTCTCGAGATCTTCCGCGGCGAGGCGCTTCAAAACGTTGCTGGCCTGCCAGAACAACAGGAGCGACACACCCGCAAAATAAAGCGCCAGGACGCCGGCCAGCATGCCGACGTAATAAAAAGTGAGGCGCGTCCGGATGCGTTTCGGACGGAACCACATCAGGAGGTCTCCTCGCGCAGGACGAATCCCACGCCCCGAACCGTGTGCAGAAGCTTTTTGCTGAAGGGCTCATCGAGCTTGCGGCGGAGGTGCGCGACGTGTACGTCGATCACGTTGTCGAGCGGCGTGTAGCGGGCGGTTTCGCGCCAGACGTCGCGTGCGAGCATTTCCCGCGAAACGACGCGGCCCGGCTGCCGGAGCAGGTATTCGAGCAGGTCGAACTCGCGCGCCGTGAGGGCGAGGTCCTTGCCGGCGCGGGAGACGACGCGGCCCGCGGCGTCCATTTCGAGATCGGCGAGCCTCAGGATGTCCGAGGGCTCGGATTTGCCGCGGCGAAGGAGGGCGCGGATTCGGGCCAGCAACTCGGAAAACGCGAACGGCTTGACGAGATAGTCGTCCGCACCCGCGTCGAGGCCGCGCACGCGGTCCTCGACCGTATCCCTCGACGTGAGGATGAGAACGGGCAAGGAGAAGTTCCTGGCCCGCAGGGCGAGGAGCACTTCCATGCCATCGCGGGCAGGAAGCATCAGATCGAGGATGACGAGATCGCAGGGTTCGGTGGACGCGAGGAAAAACCCCTCTTCGCCCGTGCCGGCGACGCTGACAGAGAATTCTTCGGCTTCGAGCCCGGCGCGCAGGGCGCGGGCCATCTTTTCCTCGTCTTCGACGATCAATATGCGCATCGCGAGGGGTGCCTGGCGCGAACCGAATCTCGGGCGCGGCGCATCGTTAACAGAACATTATTCCAGAATTTCGGCCCGTTTGCTCGACTGGACCAGACCAAGAGTTCCCCACGATTTCCGACACTCCCTGGCGGCTAAGCACATCTATAGCTGTAGGGGCACGATTCACGGCAAGCCCGCGAATAGCGGCGCGCGTGTTCGCGCCGGGTGCTCCGCGACGTTTGACCAGACGTTTCGACGACCACCGGACCAGCCCGGATTTCGGACTGCCCTCCACGAAAAGGCAGGTGTGCCGTGTTTCGCCACACGATTCCCATCGGACGCGTGCTCGGGATTCCCATCGATCTTGATTATTCCTGGTTCCTGATCGCCGCTTTGATCACGTGGCTCCTGGCCGTCAGCTACTACCCGGCGCAGTTCAAGGGCGCGACGACGGGCGAATACTGGGTGATGGGCGCGATCACGGCGGTGCTGTTTTTCGCGAGCATCGTGGTGCACGAACTCGCGCACTCGTGGGTGGCGTTGCGTTTCAAGGTGCCCGTGAACCGGATCACTCTCTTCATCTTCGGGGGTGTCTCGCAAATCGCCGGCGAACCCCCGAGCGCGGGAGCGGAATTTCTGATCGCGGCCGTGGGGCCGCTGACGAGCTTCGTGCTGGCGGCGATCTTCTATTTTCTGCAGGGCCCGCTGCGCGGCTCGCCGCCGGCCCTGGCCATAGCCAAGTATCTCGCGTTGATCAACGCTCTCCTGGGTGCGTTCAACCTGATTCCCGGCTTTCCGCTGGACGGCGGGCGCGTGTTTCGCGCAATCGTGTGGGGAGTGAACAAGAATTTCCGGCGGGCGACGGTGATCGCCGCAAGCACCGGGCGGTTCTTCGGATTTCTGTTCATCGTGATCGGCGTGTGGCAGGCGCTGCGCGGGATGGTGGTGGATGGACTATGGATCGCATTCATCGGTTGGTTCCTCGAAAGCGCAGCCGGGGCGCAAGTACAACAGCAGATGGTGCAGGGACTGCTGACCGGACACAGGGTATCGGAAGCGATGGGCGACGCCTGCATGCACGTGCCCGCGGATATGCCGCTGCAAAAGCTCGTCGACTCGGAGGTGCTGACGCACGGGCGGCGCTGCTTCTTGGTGGACCAGGGCGAGCACCCGGTGGGACTGCTGACCCTGCACAACCTCAAAGAGGTGCCGCGATCGTCGTGGCCCACGACAACCGCGGCACAAGCGATGATCCCCGTCGGGAAATTGCACACCATCGACCCGAATGCCGAATTGTGGAAGGCGTTCCAGGAAATGGGAGTGGACGGGATCAATCAGATGCCCGTGATGCGCGGCGACGACATGGTGGGCATGCTTTCGCGCGGCGACATCGTCCGCTACTTGCAAACGCTGCAGCAGGTGGGAACCTGAGCGGAACGCGGCGATTCGGCTTCCGGCAATGAGTTGCACGCTATCAAGACAATATCCATTCATAGGAGGGAGAGGGAAATGAAGAAGATCGGTCAACGAGTGGTAACGGTTGTCGGCTGCATGCTTCTGTTCACTTGTATCGCGAGCGCGCAAGGCACGAAATTCGAGGCCAAGCTCTCGGGCAAAAACCAAACTCCGGCGATCGAAACTCCGGCGCACGGCACGGCGACGTTTCAGCTTAGCGCGGACGGGAAGAGCCTGAGCTACAGGCTCTACGTGGCCGATATCGAGAATGTCTCGATGGCTCACATCCACATGGCCGCAGCCGGGCAGGAAGGGCCGGTGGTCGCGTGGCTCTATCCTTCGAAACCGCCCGCAGTGGTGAAAAAAGGCAAATTCACAGGAGTGCTCGCGCGGGGAACGCTAACCGAAGCGAACCTCGCAGGCCCGCTTGCCGGCAAGAGCATCGCCGACCTCGTCGATCAGATCAAGGCGGGGAAAGCGTACGTGAACGTCCACACGGAGAAGCATCCGGAAGGGGAGATTCGCGGGCAGATCGAGTAGCGCGAAGCTGGGTCGAGCGCGTCGTATCTACAGGCTGCCCGACTGACGAATCATTCCTCCGTCGACGAAGTACGTGCCGCCCGTGCAGTAGGAAGCCGAGTCGGAGGCAAGAAAGACGGCGAGCTCGGCGACCTCTTCGGGCTTGCCCCACCTGCCGAGGGGGATCTCGGACATCAGCTTGCCTTCGATCTCGCGATTGGCCTCGACGTCGGCGTCGATCGGCGTGTAGATGGCGCCCGGCGCGATGTTGTTGACGTTGATATTGTGCGGCGCGAGCTCCACGGCGACCGTGCGCATCAGCATCCGAAGACCGCCCTTGGCCGCGCAATAGGGCGCGTTCGTCGGCATGGGGAGATCCTCGTGCACGGACGAAATATTGATGATGCGGCCACCGCTGCCCTGGCGAACCATTAGCTTCGCCGCGGCCTGTGCGCAGAGGTAAGGGCCGGTCAGGTCCACGGCGATCACCTTCTGCCACAGGTCGAACGGATACTCGGTGAACGGATGCTTGTACTCGAGGCCGGCGTTGTTGACCAGGATGTCGAGGCGCCCGAACGAGTCGACGGCGCTCTGGACCAGTCGGTCCACTTGATCCGGGTGCGAGACGTCCGCGGAAACGGCGACCGCTTTGGCGCCGAAAGCTTGAATGGATTGCACTGCGGCATTCGCCGCGGCCGGGTCTCCGATGTAGTCGATCACCACGGACGCGCCCTCGCGCGCCATGGCCTTGGCGATGGCCTTCCCGATTCCGGTCGCGGCGCCGGTAATGATGGCGACTCTATTTTGCAGTTTCATTGTTCGCGTGTGTCCTTGGTGGCTCTTATGACTACAGATCGATTCTGCCGCGCGGCGAGGAAAATAGCATCCCCATTTGTGGCGTCGTCGGGCTGTAGTTTGATCGGGCCGCCGGGATCGGGTCGGCAGATAACGCGTCGTATGTAATTTCAAATGGGTGTTGCACAATGGAGCGGGAGCGAAACCAGGCGAGTGCATCGCGGAACGTGCGCGAAGCCTGCCCGAAACAAATCAGTGAAGCCCAACTCAGGCTTGACGCTCGCGGCTCTCTTGGACGACGGCTCCGAGCACGTGCGCGCACGCGTAGGCGCGATTTATGGCCTCCTGCTGGCGTTCAATCTCGCGGCGTGGCTGTGGGCAGTCTTGGCGTTCCATCGCTATCCCGTGCTGCTGGGGACCGCACTGCTCGCTTACAGCTTCGGGCTCAGGCATGCTGTGGATGCCGATCACATCGCGGCGATCGACAACGTGACCCGGAAGCTGATGCAGGATGGAAAGCGGCCGGTCGCCGTCGGCCTGATGTTTTCGCTGGGACACTCGACGGTCGTGCTGGTCGGCGCCGCACTGATTGCCGGGGCGGCTCTCGAACTCCAGCATCGGCTTGATTCCTTCCGCAGCGTCGGCGGCGTGATCGGGACGCTCGCCTCGGCGTTCTTTTTATTCGCGATCGCGCTGGTCAACCTGGTCGTGCTGCGGTCGATTTATCGCGTCTTCGCGCGCGTTAGGCGCGGCGAGCCCTACGTGGAGGAGGACCTAAACCTGCTGCTGGCAGGCCGGGGAATCTTGGCGCGGATGTTTCGTCCCGTGTTCCGCATGATCAACGAAAGCTGGCACATGTATCCGCTCGGGCTGTTGTTCGGGCTGGGCTTCGATACCGCGACCGAGATCGGACTGCTCGGGATTTCCGCCGCGGAGGCGGCTGCCGGGCTGTCGTTCTGGTCGATTCTGGTGTTTCCGGTTCTCTTCGCTGCGGGGATGTCGCTGATCGATACGACGGACAATATATTGATGCTGGGGGCTTACGGATGGGCCTTCGTGAAGCCGATCCGCAAGCTCTATTACAACCTCACGATTACGTCCGTTTCGGTTGTCGTTGCCGTCGTGGTCGGCGGAATCGAGGCGCTCGGACTGCTGGCTGCGCAATTCCATTTGCGCGGAGGCTTCTGGGGCGGCATCGCGAACCTCAACAACAATTTCGGCGCTCTCGGGTTTTTCATCGTGGGGCTTTTCGCGGCGAGCTGGGTCGTGTCGATCGCGTTCTACAAGTGGCGGGGATTCGAGAAATTCGAAGAAGATACGCCGGCGGTCGAATCGTCGTAAGCCGCCCTTGGGAATCGCCACCGGCAGCTGTGAGCAAAGTGGTCGGGGCGTGGAGATTTGAACTCCAGACCTCCTGCGCCCAAGGCAGGCGCGCTACCAGGCTGCGCTACGCCCCGACATGAAGTGCGAAATTGATTCTACGGCACTTCCCAACATCGCTGCTACTCCGATTGCCGTTTTTGCGACCGCACTGTGCACGAACTGTGCACGAATGGGGCTACTGCACGGCGGCTGTGCACAATGGAGCCGACAAAAGTGCGTCGGCCGTTGTAGCAGCCGCCATTTCATTTGCTCGTCGATTGAGCTTGTCCAAAGCTTCACGCTTCATCTGCAATTTCATCTGCGAATACTTCTTGAAGACTTGCGCATCGCTCTGGCGGAGCATTTGAGTCACCCACTCATCGGCAACGCCCCCGGCACTGAGCCTGGTCGCGTATGTCGAGCGAAGATCGTAAATCCGAAAATAAGCGACCTTCGCGCGCCGAAGGGACTTCTCCCAAGTAGTTCGCAGGTCGCCGATGTGCCCGCTCGGATTCCGGTGGTTCGGGAATAGGAACGGGCTTGGCCCTGCGCTCACCATCTGATCTGTGAATGCTTCAATAGCAAGCCTACTGAGGGGTACCTCGGCGATGCCGGTTGGCGTCTTGGAATCCGGTATCCAGACAGTCGCATTTTGCAGGTCGATTTGGTTCTTCCTCATCGGAGTCAGTTCCTTATAGACACGCAACCCTGTCTCCGTAATGATGCGAATAATGTTCCGCAAGTGGCGCGGAGCATGCGATTCGATCTGCAGCTGTTCTGACCACGCCATATAGTGCGGCCGGAACAGCCCTTTTACGGCGACTGGAAATTCGACGCCCGAACATGGATTAGCAATCAGGAGTTTTTTGCGCACCGCGACGTTGAGCATACGTCGGAGAACTCGAAACTCCTGATGCACCGTGGTGGATTTTATCGCTCCCAGTTCCCGATAACCTAGTTTGGCCTTGACACGAACTCGCTGCCGAAGACGCTCACGAAGATATAGCTCAATCGAATCGGCAGTGAGTTCCGCTAACGGGCTCGCACCAAATGCTGCTTTGAGGTGCTTCCCACACCGTAGATTGGCTTCGTGAGTCTTTTCGGCACGCACGGGCGGCTTGGAATAGTTCTCCAAAAACAAATCCGCCCATTGCCCGTACGTCAAAGTTTCACCCTTTCGGACCGCTTCAAGGAGGTTGTTATCCCTCGCTTGAAGTCTGTCTCTCAACCGTTTATTCGCCTCTTCCCAATCGACGGTCTGGCTGGATTCTCTACGGGCAATCCCCTTACGGTCCCGATAGCGAATCCACCAGAAATCCGTACCTGCCCGCCGATAGACAAGACCATCGTATTTCCGTGCTCTAGGCATTCTCCATCTCCTGTCTGAAGGACGCGCGGAATGTTTCGAGATCCGGTTTGAGGAACCGAATGTTGCGACCCATTACGCGGAGATGGGGAATCTGTTTCCGTTCAACCCAAAGATATACGGTCTGCGGGCTCACGCCAAGATATTTGGCCGCCTCTCGAACCGTCATCGGATACTCGTCTGTCGTTCGAGAAAATGGAGGAGCAGGTGTGGTTAAGGTGTCGGTATTCACGGCATCTCCCTTGATTCGCGAGAACCATTTGAAGCGGTGCGAGCCGATCCCTGCCCGCGTAATTCGCGTTGAGCCTTTGTGACCGTATGGCGAGCGTAATATTCAGGATTCGGTTTCTCCTCGGCTCGGAAGTCGGCGATGCGCTGGATGACGATTGCGGGATCATCGCCGCGAGCAAGGGCGCGTTTTGCGTAGGCCCAATCCCGTTCGGACTGGCTCCTGTGTCCCGGCGACATTGCGCGCCCGGTCTCCGCTTCGAACTGGCGCGGAGTGTCAGGGGAATCTTCCTGAAGCTGAAAGTCGCGTGCGTGATGAATTGCGTCAGACTCGTGATGAGCTTGTACGATGAACTCCGCATCATATTTCCTGTTTGCGAAGCCGGGCAGCCGGAGCACTCTGGTGGAGTCGGTTGCTGCGGGATCGCCGCCGAATTGATTGGCCATCGCTCGCAGCATTGCCTCAGCTTCTTCGATAGCTAATCCCTCTACTCGCCAGACCACTTGATGCTTTTCCGGCGATGTGTCGAGGATGAAGTTCGGAGCGGGCACATCGGGTGAGTTTCTGATCGCGTCTAGGGCAGCGTGGCCGCCTCTGTCCAGGTCGAGATAAAGATGCCGAATCTCACGGATGTTCTCTTTCGTTCGGCTATTCGCACCGTCCTTGATTGGATTCATGCCAACGAAGATGTCCGCCCCAGCCGCGTTTTCGCTTCGCAGCCAACTCTGGAACTGAGGGCCGGTTATCGTCTCCGCCGTTGCAATTCGCTGTACCGTTCGGCTTGTTCTGCGATTCCGGGTGAGAATCGCTACTTCGTCGGCAGGCTCGAACAGCCCAAGAACGTATTCGGAAGCGGACAGGGATTTAGGCGCGAATGCCGGTTCGGAGTTCACGGCTGTTCTCGCTTTGCCAGGTAAACGGCACCGAAGTCGTAGAGGTCCGTGTCGGGATCGTAGCCGTTGATTTCGATGACTTCGGAAATAAAGCGGTGACCGGGCCTGCGCTCGATGTGGATCACTACATTGAGCGAGTCGGCGATATTCGTCTTGATGGCGCGGTAAGGCAGTTCAACTCCGCTCTGAAGCACACAGCTCGTAAACCGCGCGAGTCCCTGCCGCGCCGAGTTCGCATGGATCGTGGAGAGGGTTCCCGAATGGCCGGTATTGAGAAGCTGCAGGAGATCGAACGCCTCGCCGCCGCGAATCTCACCGAGAATGAGGCGGTCGGGCCGATGTCGAAGCGCCGCTTTGAGGAGGTCGCGGATCGGCACTGCCGGTACCCCATTTTGCGCATGGCGAGCCTCGAACCTAACCAGGTCCGGCTGCGAGATCTGAATCTCCGCCGTGTCCTCAATCAGCAGGATTCGTTCGTCCTCGGCGATGAACCTTCCCAGAATATTCAGCAATGTCGTTTTGCCGGTTCCCGTGCCGCCGCTAATGAGAAGGTTCTTGCGGCTGAGAATGTAATCTTCGAGTCGATTCGCAAGGGATCGGTCGAGCATTCCCGAGCGGATGAGGTCCTCCATTTCGAAGCGCCGAGCCGTGAACTTGCGGATGGTAAGTGTGACTCCCCGCAAACTACACGGCGGGATGACAGCGGCAACACGGCTGCCGTCCGGGAGCCGTGAGTCCAGGATGGGCTTTGCTTCGGAGATGTCATCGCCCAAGCGCCGCGCGATATTCTTCACGGCGACCATAAGGGATTTCTCCCCGAGGGAAACGCCTTTGACTTGCTCCAGGAAACCGCCCTTCTCGATAAATACCTGGTCGGGTCCGTTGACCATCACTTCGCTGATCGAGTCGTCGAGAATGAGGTGTTCGATAGGCTTCAGGAACGGCAGGATCATTTCGAATCCACTTACTCCGGCTGTGCCATTCCCGGTTGTCATAGCTGTCCATCCGCAAGCTGTCGGAAATACGACTTGTTCGGATCGTTGTAATAGGGCTTGAGGTAACAAAACATCGGCGGCATCGGGTTAAAGCCGTCGTAGGCAACGGTGACCGACTGCGCGTTCCGCAATTCGGTGAACGTCTTCACGTCAAAGCGGTAATCGCTTTGCGTGTTGTAGCTCTTCGAGGCGG